>ENA-UOOC01000021-UOOC01000021.1-human-gut-metagenome-genome-assembly--contig:-C48old-NODE-21-length-193426-cov-26.442678_pt1 | contig 193426 bp, 163 predicted proteins | sample MGYA00242469_ERZ724016 | MGnify/ENA metagenome assembly ERZ724016 | reverse complement strand
TGCGTTCTATAATTGCAGTTCGCTTGAAAGCATGGTTATAGGTAGCGGTGTAACCACAATCGGTGACGGCATAATCTATTATTACTCTCCGTTTACAACCGTATATTATTGCGGTATGGCAGACGATTGGAATAAAATTGCAATAGGTAATTATAACAGTAAATTAACAGATGCAACGAGATACTACTACTCCGAAAGCGCGCCTACCGAAGATGGCAGCTTCTGGCACTATTATGAAGGCGTTCCTACAGTGTGGACGTATACAACCGTAACCTTTGATTTAAATGCCGAAGAGGGTAGCGACACGTTAGAAAGTACAAAATATTACTATGGCATAACTTGCACCTTGCCCACCCTTCAACGCCCCGGCTATATCTTCAAGGGTTGGACTTTGGATAACTCGGTTGAAACTCCTGTAATATTCACCGACGCCGTATGGCAGATTACAGATGATACCGTAGCGTTTACTGCCGTTTGGGAAGCCGATTCGCAAATGACGGGCTTCACTTTTACGACAAAAGCGGTAGTTGTAGGCGGCGGTACTCAAAATAGCTGTACGATCACGGGATATACGGGCAGCGGAGGAGACGTTATAATTCCGAACGGCGTAACCACAATCGGAAATGGTATATTCCAATTCAACAATTCGATTACAAGCGTAGTAATACCCGATAGCGTAACCACAATCGGCGATAATGCGTTTGATCAGTGCGAATCGCTTAAAACCGTAACGTTTGGCACAAATAGTCAATTGACTACAATCGGCGGTTCAGCGTTCAGTTTCTGCCCTAATATTGAAAGCATATCCATTTCCGACAGCGTAACCTCAATCGGCAAGAATGCGTTCTACTACTGCAATTCGCTATCAACCGTGTATTACGGCGGTACGGCGGAAGAGTGGGCTGATATCAGTATAGATAGTACAGGCAACGATAAATTAACAAGTGCAACCGTATACTACTACTCCGAAACCGAGCCTGCATTAAACGAAGATGAAACGGCATACGATGGCAACTACTGGCACTTCGTAGAAGGCGAAATCGTCATATGGGTAAAAGAGACAGTTTAATTATTTTAACCCACAAAAAGGCGGGAAGCTGAACGCTCCCCCGCTTTGAATTTAAACAATACAACGTCATTATGGACAAGCATAAACATAAACCGCGCGACAGCAAGAGCGAACAGCCATATGTTTTAAGCGGAAAATTGTTTTGCGGATTTTGCGGTAGTCTGATGACCGCCGAAACGGGAACAAGCCATACAGGTAAACTTCATCACTATTACAAGTGTTTCGGAAGAAAACGCAACAAACACAGTTGTAAAAAGGCAAATTACAGACAGCAAGACTTTGAAGATCTGGTATTCGGCACGACGGTTAAATACGTTCTGCAACCCGACGTAATTCAAACCGTTGCCGAACAGGTCGTTTCAAAATTCAATTCGGAGATAACAAAGTCCGCAACGCTTAAAAATCTCGAAAACGAGTTGAAAGCCAAAGAAAAAGCGATAGACGCACTGCTTGCCGCCATAGAACAAGGCATAGTGACTAAATCCACCAAAGAACGACTGATTTCTCTCGAAACGCAAAAAGATGAATTAGAGAACAAAATTTTACTTGAAAAGGCTCGGCAGATAAAACCGCTCGAAGTGGACAAAATAAAAGCGTTTTTAACCTATTTTGCCCGTAAAAAGTATGAAAACGGGCAAGAAAAAACGCGTTTTTCAACTTGTTCATAAACCGTGTTATTTTGTATGACGACAAAATTTTAATCTTTTACAACACCGACGATAATCACCCGACGGTAATTAAGAGGAAAGACAAGGAAGAACTTATTTCGCACCTTAACGACATAGCGAGCAACGGCAAAATCGCAACAAACGACTGTCCGAACGCAACGGGAAACAACGGCCCAGCATACAAAAGGAAAACTCGTTTGAACCTCAAGGGTTCAAACAAGTTTCACTTGGCGGAGCGTAAGTAACGTAAATCGAATTACGGGTTAGGAACAAACCTCTATTTAGAAAAATTGTAATTTTCTACAAAAATTCTCAATAGCCGTATTGACATACTTTAGTGTGAATGATATAATTAGTACAAATATCATTGGAGCATTATGTATGGAAATTAAACGTGATTTTTATCTAAACAAGTTGATACTGCACAAGAAAAACGGAATGGTAAAAATCATAACCGGCGTCAGACGTTGCGGAAAATCTTACTTGTTATCAAAACTTTTTCGTGAACATTTGTTGTCTTGCGGCGTGCCGGAAGACCACATAATTTTTATTGCTTTAGACGATTACGGAAACAAAAAATTGCAAAACCCCGACGAATTGTATGCTTTTGTAAAAAATAGCATTGTAGACGATGCAGATTATTATATTCTGTTGGACGAAATACAGCTTGTCGCTAATTTTGAAAGCGTTGTGAACGGTTTTATGCATATATCCAATGCGGATATTTACATTACGGGCAGCAATTCCAAGTTTTTGTCTAGCGACATCATCACCGAATTTCGCGGTCGCGGAGACGAAATCCGAGTTTATCCTCTTAGTTTTTCGGAGTTTTATTCCGTGTATGGCGGCGAATTCGACAAAGCATGGGCAATGTATTGCAATTATGGAGGCATGCCGCTTTGTTTGTCTATGGAAACAATGGAAGACAAGGCGAAGTATCTTACGAGTCTTTTTGAAACTACCTACCTTGCCGACATAATCAACCGCAACAATTTGCGTGGCAATGCGGAAATAGGCGAGTTAACCGACGTTTTGGCGTCTAGTATCGGTTCGCTTACCAATCCGCTCAAATTGTCCAACACTTTCGCAAGTGTGAAAAACGTCAAGTTGACGGCGAACACTATTTCTGCGTATATCGACTATTTGCAAGACGCTTTTTTAATTGAAAAGGCCGTTAGATACGATATAAAAGGCAAAAAGTATATAAACACACCTGCCAAATACTATTTTGTAGATATTGGATTGAGAAACGCCAGACTAGCGTTTAGGCAGCAGGAATACACTCACATAATGGAAAACGTAATATATAACGAATTGCGGTTGCGTGGGTATTCCGTTGACGTGGGGGTTGTGGAAAACGTAGAAAAAGAAAACGGAATTTCTGTTAGGAAGAAACTGGAAGTTGATTTTGTTGTCAATCTTGGAAACAGAAGATATTACGTTCAGTCGGCTTACAATATTCCCGACGAAGCAAAAATGGCACAAGAACAAGCGTCGTTGCTGGCAATAAACGATGCGTTTAGGAAAATAATAATCGTGAACCAACCTATTTTGAGCGGGTACAACGAGCAAGGAATACTGCTGATTTCTTTGCAAGACTTTTTAATGAACCCTGAAAAAGCATTGAATTTTTAAGAGAGGGGCTATCAAGAGAAAAGCCACATATTTAACGGAGGAAAAATGACTGAAAATAAAATCATTGATACGATGTGGGACGACAGTCCGATAGATATAACTCAGGAAGCAAATTTTATATGGTCAATTGCAAATAAGTTGCGCGGCTCGTATATGCCCGATAAATACGGTGACGTCGTCATTCCGATGACGATTTTGCGCCGTTTTGAGTGCGCGCTTGAAGCCACCAAGCAAAAGGTAATCGACGCATATAAGGTAAACCCGAACTATCCGTCCAAGGCGCTCTGCCGTATTTCCGGTTTTCAATTCTACAACACAAGCGAATATTCCTTAAAAGAACTCTGCAACGATTCCAAGCATATTGCCGCTAATTTCAAAAATTACATAAGCGGCTTTTCTTCCAACGTGCAGGAGATTCTGAGCGAACTCGAAATGCCCAAACACATCGACAAAATGGACAAGGACGGCTGTCTTTATTCTGTGGTTGAAGCCTTTTCCACGCTCGATTTGTCCATTCAGACTTACGACAGCATCAAAATGGGCTACATATTTGAAAATCTCATCGGCAGATTCTATCAGAACGTGGACGCCGGACAATTTTACACGGGCAGAGATATTATCAAATTGCTCGTAGAAATTTTAATGGCAGAAGGTTGCGACGATATTTTCGACAGCCACAAGGTTATTACCGTTCTCGACCAAGCCTGCGGAACGGGCGGTATGCTTTCCACGGCGTATACCTACATAAAACACTATAATCCTACGGCGGAAGTCAAACTGTTCGGGCAGGAATTTATGGGGCAGTCTTACGCGGTAGGGCTTGCCGAAATGCTCATCAAAAATCAGGACTCGGATAATTTCCGTCACGTCGATACGTTCAAAACTGATTGCTTTGCCGATACAAAAATGCGTTTCGTCATCGAAAACCCGCCGTTCGGCACACCGTGGTCGGGTAAAGACGCAAAGGATGGACAGGAAGACGCAGTTAGGAAAGAATACGCAAAAGGCGAAACGGGCAGATGGGGACACGGACTTCCGAGTGGTGGCGACTCACAAATGATTTTCTTGCAGTCCGCCGTGGATAAAATGGACGACTTCTGCGGCAGGGCGGCGATTATCGAAAACGGCTCGCCGCTGTTTAACGGCGATACCGCTTCGGGCGAAAGTCAGATTCGCCGTTGGCTTTTGGAAAGCGACCTGATAGAAGCGATTATCGCTTTGCCGACCGACTTGTTCTACAACACGGGCATTCAGACTTACGTTTGGATTCTCTCGAAAAATAAGCGCAAAGAACGCAAAGGCAAAATACAGCTCATCAACGCCGCCGAGATTTACCATAAACTTCGTAAAGCCGTCGGCAACAAGAAAAACGAAATTACGAGAGAGGACAGAAAGAGAATTACGCACCTTTACGCCGATTTTGTGCCGAGCGACCTTTGCAAGATTTACGATAACACGGAGTTTCTTTACAAGGAATATGCCGTTATGCAACCGCTTCAACGCAGTTATGCTATCACGGAAGAGCGTATCGAGCAAATGCTGATGAAAGGCGCGCTTTCAGGTGTTTACGACGAAGCGAAGATTGCCGACTACGAAAGTCAGGGCGTTGCGCTTGCCGATAAAGATAAGAAAAAATACGAAGAAATGCTTGAAAGAAAGCCGTTATATGAGGACATTCTGCAAACGCTGAAAGAGCATATCTCGGACAAGGTATATAAAGAACCGGAAAGTTTCATCAAGTACCTTTCGGGAATCTTGTCGTGCGATAAAAAACTGACAGAGCGTATTGCGGACGGACTTTCCGAGATGGACAAAACGGCGGAAATTCAGCGCGATAAAAAGGGCAATATTATTTACGACAAAGAAACGCGCGACACCGAAATTGTGAAATATACCGAGGATATAGAAACCTATATGGCGCGTGAAGTGTCGCCTTACGTTCCGGACGCGAAATGGTTTTGGGAAGAAAATCTCGGCGCGAAAAAGCCTGTGATTAAAATCGGCGCGGAAATACCGTTTACAAGATATTTCTATAAATACACGCAACCCGAAAAGAGCGAAGTGTTGAAAGAAAAATTCTTAACGCTTGAAAAGAGCGTGAGCGAAAGAATTAAAAACTTGTTTGAGGGAAAGGGAAATGAATAATGATCAAAGAAAATCAATGATAAGCGTTAGGGGCTGTTTTAGTGAGTCAATAGGGAAATCAAAATGTGTAATGGATATGCAATATGATGATTTTGATAATAGAACAAGGACGATGATTATCAATAAACTTTTTGAAGTTTTAGAAGAGTTTCTTGATGATCCAAGTCGCTTTGGTTGTAATATTCATACCGGTTATTACGATAATGTAGGTAATTACTTTTGTAAAACCATTATTTCGGAGGTTTTCAATAAAAGTATAGTGTTAGAAGAAGATAAGATTTTTAATTGGAGGAAGAATTTTGTATCAATACAAAAAGTTATAAATGAAGCGAAATATAATGAAATACTCGACATTTTATGGTTTATAAACAGCTGGATAAACGATAATTATTATTCACATAATGATTTTTTTAGCGAAACGTTTAATCATTTATTCGAGAAAGAGTATGTAGGTTATAGGTTTATAGATGGAAGAATAGTTCCTATAACAGATAAATGCGAAATAGAAGAAATTGAACAGGCTTGTAACGCCCCATACGTTGGATGTAAAACGCATATTGAAAAAGCGGTTGGATTTCTTGCTGACCGTGAGCATAAAGATTATAAAAACTGTATAAAAGAAAGCATTAGTGCAGTAGAATCAATTTGTTGCACAATTGCAGATAAAAGAAATGCAACTTTAGGTGAAGCATTAAAAATATTAGAAAGCAAGTGCAATTTAAAAGGGCAATTAAAAGCGGCTTTTGAGAAATTATACGCTTATACAAATAATGATAAAGGTGGAATTAGACATGCAGAGGGGCTTTTTGTTAGTGAAGTATCATTTGAGGAAGCTAAATTTATGCTTGTGAGTTGTTGTGCGTTTGTAAATTATTTGATAGCTGAACATGGTAAGATTGTAAAGGAATAACTATGCGAGAGATGAAAGACAGCGGAATATCTTGGGTAGGAGAGATACCCAAAGAGTGGAGTGTAAACCGCGCAAAATACTGTTTTGTTAATACGAAAGAAATTGCAGGGTGTAGGTCTGATCGATATGAACGTTTAGCGTTGACTATGAATGGCGTTATTAAAAGATCAAAAGATGATAGTAATGGATTACAACCTGAAAAATTTGAAACCTATCAGATTTTGCGCCCCGATGAGTTAGTGTTCAAACTTATTGATTTGCAAAATGTGTCTACAAGTCGTGTCGGATTATCTCCGTATTTAGGACTTGTTTCACCCGCATATATTATTTTGAAAAGCAATAAGAGGGTATTACCCGCATATGCAGAGAAATATTTTCTTATGCTATGGAAAAATCAAATATTCAATGCGTTAGGGGATGCAGGAGTCAGAAGTAATCTTAATTCAAAGGATTTGCTTGAACTGTCTATTCCTTTTCCGACGCTTGTTGAGCAACAGAGAATTGCGGAGTTTTTGGATAGAGAGTGCGGGAAGATTGACGGATTGAAAGCGGATATTCAAGCGCAGATTGATACGCTTGAACAATATAAGCGTTCCGTAATTACCGAAGCCGTTACCCACGGTCTGAACCCGTCCGCCCCGATGAAAGAGTGTAGTGTTTCGTGGGCGCGGCAAATACCGCAACATTGGAAAGTTATGCCGAACAAGTACTTAATGACGAAGATAAAGAATATTTGTCCTATATACAAGGGGGAAGATATTTTATCTTTGACTATGTATGGTGTGATTGTACGGGATTTAGACGCAGGGGGTAAAATGCCGTCATCTTTTGATGGCTATCAATACATAAAAAAGGACAATTTGTTAATGTGCCTTTTTGATATTGATGTTACACCGAGATGTATAGGAATTATAAAGCAAAACGGTATAACAAGTCCTGCGTATAGTCAGTTCAAAATGAAAGAAATAGCAAAGGCGAGATTTTATTATTACTATTATCTAATGTTGGACTATACAAAGGAACTATTGCATCTTGCAAAAAATCTGCGGCATTCGCTTACAGAAGATCAATTGGGTGCAATAAAACAACTTGTTCCGCCACTTGACGAACAACAGGAAATAGCCGATTATCTCGATAACAAATGCGCCGAAATTGAGCAGATTATCGCGGATAAAAAATCGCAAATCGAAACGCTTGACGGCTACAAAAAATCGCTCATTTACGAATATGTTACGGGCAAAAAGGAGGTGGGATAAAATGGATATAAATTTAATGAGCGGTAATTTTTGTTCGGCTGAGCAGTATCATAGAGCCTTAGAAGAAGCCGAAAAAGAACAAAAACAGCAAAAAATCGAAGAAGAAAGAAAAATAGAAATATTAAATTTGCCGATTGTAGAACAATTGCGATCATTGGTTGAGCAAAGTAATAAACAAGTCAATGTTTTGCAAGAAGAAAACGAAATACGAAAACAGCAGGTGGCTAAACTTGAAGAAAGCGAAGAAAGAGCCAGAAAGGAAGCAAGATCAGCGAAAAATCTCAGCATCATTTCATTTTGCGTGAGTACGGCAATAGCAATTGCTTCGGTGATTGTGTCGATAGTAAAATAAAATGAAAGGAGGGATAGAATAATGTGGTGGGAATGGATGATATTTGCCATTGTGCTTGTGATTGTTCCATTTGGAGTAAAGGGTTTGAAAAAGCTTGCTTTTTCGGAAATTACACCGACAAAAGAACAAGAGCGTTATGCACGGAATAAAGCTGTTTTATATACGGCATTCTTTTGGCTCTGCGATTTGTTTGGCATGTCTTTTATCATAGCCAATATCGCATGTCGCTTTGCGTTTGGCATTATGGTTGTGATTTGTATCTTCGCAAATTTAGCAGTGCAACCTGTTGTTGGTGCAAAAGGTTTTTTGTCAAAATTGGGGTTGATTGGTGACTTTTTGTGCGGTGTTGGATTTTCTATATATCTGATTTACATAATCCCAAACAAAGATTTGAGAACGGTTGTTTTGGCAATTGTCGCAGCGGTATATGGCGGAATGATGACTTTGGTCGGCGTTGCGTGGACAATAAAGAAAGGTGACAAAGATAGAAAGGATGATATGCAACGAATTGAACAAGAGCGTCAAGAGGAGGAACGCAGGATATATCGTCCTGTATTCAGCGTTGTGGGAAAAAATGCTGATCCTCAAAAACGAATATCAATTGATTTAAGCACGGTTGAAAACATAAATAAGATTACTACTAACAAAAAAAACAAGAACAACATCGAACTTTATCCAGTACTCATAGAAAATTCAAGCAAAATAGAGTTTTATGTGTACGGTTTTTTGTTCGATGGCGTTTTCTATGCGACACAAGAAAAATATCTCATAAAGAAAGATTATGGTTTTTGTGTTTATTTCGATGATGATTTGAGTTTTACATGCGAACATAAGATGGCTATTTGTGTAGAGGATTTGATAGAAAACAAATACGAGGCTGAATTAAATGGAATCGTTGAAAATAAAACTCTATACATACGAGGAAATAAAAAATTGCAATTGATGGGAGCATAAAATGAATAATATCTTATCCGAAAAAGAATATCAGCGGTTTATCATAGATAAACTCGTTGCTGAAAACGGCTACATAGAGCGGAAAAACGTGAAGTTCGACCGTAAGTTTGCTATCGACCGTGAAATGCTGTTTAAGTTCCTTGACGACACTCAGCCCGATGTGATGGCGCAGATTCGCAAGGTGTATAAAGACGTTACCGAAGATACGGTGGTCAACTTTATCAACACCGAAATTACGAAAGCGAAAAGCAGTCTGTTATCCGTCTTAAAACACGGCGTGGAAATCGCGGGGTATAAGTTAGACCTTATGTATACCAAACCCGCAACGACTTTCAATAAAGATTTGCTTATAAAATACAATAAAAATATCTTTTCCGTAATGGAAGAGGTGTGGGCGAGCGATACCGAGAGAATTGACCTTGTGGTTTTCCTGAACGGCTTTGCGATTATGTCGTTTGAACTCAAATGTAATTTTGCGGGGCAGAGCTATCAGGACGCGATTTTGCAATACCGCACGCAAAGAAACCCGAAAACGCGATTGTTCTATTTCAAGGCGGGGTGTATCGTCAACTTTGCAATGGATTTGCAGGAAGTGTATATGACGACGCGCCTTGCAAACGACGGCACGTTCTTTCTGCCGTTCAATATGGGTAGCGGCACGGGAATTGACGCGGGCAAGGGCAATCCCGTTTATCCCGACAAATATTCCGTCTATTATATGTGGGAAGATATACTCAAAAAAGATACGGTATTAGACCTTATCTCGGAGTTTATCTTTATCGAGCGCAAGGAAGAAACGGACGAAGTAACGGGCAAAACCACGGTAAAAGAAAAGGTAATTTTCCCGCGCTATCATCAACTTGACGTTATCCGTAAAACGATAGCGGACGTGGAAGTCAATCGCACTTCGCAAAACTATCTGATACAGCACAGCGCAGGTTCGGGCAAGACGAATTCCATTGCTTGGCTTGCGCACAGGCTTTCTTCACTTCACGATGAAGAAAACAAAATCGTTTTCGATAATATCATCATCTGCACCGACCGCGTGGTGGTGGACAGGCAGTTGCAGGACGCGGTGCGCGGTATCGAACACAAGACGGGGCTTATCAAGGTTATGGACGATAAATGTTCGTCGGCAGACCTTGCTCTCGCGCTTCAAAGCAATATCAAGATTATCGGCACGACGATACAGAAATTCCCGTATATCGTGGACACGGTGAGAAATCTGAAAAACAAGACCTTTGCCGTGATTATCGACGAAGCGCATTCTTCCACCGCCGGCAAGGATATGGCGGCAATCACGATGACGCTCGGCGCGGGCGAAGTCGATTTTGAAGAGGGCGTTATCGATACGCAGGATATGATTGCGGACGAAATCCGTCGCAACGGAAAACAAAAGAACGTTTCTATGTTTGCCTTTACCGCCACGCCGAAAGCGAATACTCTCGACTTGTTCGGCAGATTAAATGCAAAAGGGCAGAAAGAAGCCTTCCACTTGTATTCGATGAAACAGGCGATAGAAGAGGGCTTTATTTTAGACGTGCTTGCCAACTTCACCGAATACAATACGTATTATCGGCTGAACAAAGAGATTTCGGAAGATCCGAAGTACAAGACGGCGGAAGCCAAAAAGCAAATCGCGCGGTTTGTGGAACTGCACGAAACGAATATCGCGCAAAGGGTGGAAGTGATTGTCGAACATTTCCGCACGACGGTTTTACAAGAGCTCGGCGGAATGGCAAAGGCGATGGTTGTAACGGCTTCCCGCGCAAGTGCAGTCAAGTATCGTCAGGCTTTTGAAGATTACGTTACGAAAAAGGGCTACGCGGGTATTCACGCGCTTGTGGCATTTTCGGGGAAAGTGAAACTGCCCGATGACGAAACGGAATACACGGAAACGCTTATGAACGGCTTTTCGGAAGATAAACTGCCGAAAAAGTTTGATTCAGACGATTATAACGTTTTGCTTGTGGCGAACAAGTATCAGACGGGATTCGACCAACCGAAACTCTGCGCAATGTACGTTTTGAAGAAGTTGCGCGGCGTGAACGCAGTACAAACGCTGTCCCGCTTGAACCGTATCTGTCCGCCGTTTGAGAAAAAGACTTTCGTTCTCGATTTTGTCAACACATACGACGACATCGTAAAGGCGTTTGCGCCCTATTACACGACGACTTTGCTCGCTAACTCCGTTACGCCGTCGGCGGTGTATGAATTGGAAGCCAAGCTCGACGGATATATGATATTGGATCCGTATGAAATAGACTGTCTTGCGGAAATTGTTTATAATAAAACACAAAGTAAGAACAGACAACGTATAAGATTTTATATGCAACGTGCGGAAAAGAAACTCAAAGAATACGACGTTATTAAACAGCTTGAAATCGTGTCCGTCGTACGGCATTTTATCAGGTTCTATGAGTTTTTGATACAGGTGTCTTGCTTTGAGGACGTGGAACTGCACAAAAAGTATCTGTTCCTGACTTATTTTATTTCGTTTATCAATATCAGCAAGCCGGGCGGAGGGTTTGACCTAACGGGCAAAATCAGAGCGGAGAACTTTATTCAGAAAAAGGGCGAAGAACACGTCAAACCGAAAATTACGCCCGATCCGGTTGTGAAACTGCCGACGGCGGAGGACTTTAATCTGACCGAGGATAAGGTAAAACGCCTTTCGGAGATAATCGACGAAATCAACAGCAAAACGGGCAAATCCTACGATAACGACGTGGTTATCAAGGCGATGCTCCAAATTAAAGACCTGATGATGAAGTCGGACAAACTGCGCGAGAGTGCGAAAGCAAACACCGAGAGCGACTTTGCGTTCTCGTATTTCGACGGCATCGACGACGCGCTTATCGAGGGGCTTTCGCAGAATCAGGACTTTTTCTCCTTGCTTCTCAACAATGAAGAAATGAAAAAAGAAGTTCTCGGCATTTTCCTCGGCGAGATTTACAAGAGTTTGAGAGAAGACCAATAAATAGATTTATCTGAATTATCGGGGCTCTCTTTTCCAAAAACTTTCCTGAAAGCTTTTGGAAAATATATTACAAAAAGGACTAAGATTTACCCAAATGGCACTTTGGCGGGTGCTTGACATATACAAGCGCGGAGCAAAGCTCCGCGGTCAAGCACCCGCCAAAACAAACTCACTTCAACTCAGATAAAAAGGTCAACTCAAAGCCGAGCGGATCGGGGCGTTCGCCGCTGAACCGCTCTGCGAATCGCCCCGTAAAACCGCAGTCGGCATTTTTTGAGTTTTGTTCCTTTTTAATTACTGAGTTTTTTCGTTTCGTATTGTTTCGGGCGGCGTGTTTCCACGTCGTTTTTTTATTGCTGTTTTTTGTTTTGAATCCATTCCACAAGTATTTTTGCCTTATAAAATTTGGAAAACCATGAAAAATTCGTCTATATACAACCCACAATATTTGTTTTCAACAGGCATTAATTGTTAATGTTTCAACTCATCGCAAATAGGTACATTTTTGTCACACGGGCGTCCTTGTACTCCTAATTAATAGATGGTATTTTGTCAATACAAGTTCTTCAGCAAAAACACTTTTGAACAAAAGTGCGACCACGCTGCGCTTCAAACTACACACAGTCAAAAACCATACACAAATTATTGCTAGGAAATTGCAAAAAGCGAGTTAGCGGTTTTCTTCAAATAACAACGTTTGAAAGACAGCGACCTATTGTTGCATTTCTAAATTAGCATCAAGCGTTGCTGAGGCTACACTGCTATTAATAATATTTGCAAACGACAAAACATTTTTATACAGTCATGTCAGAAAGATTTTTAACTGTCGCAAAACCTGCAACAGTTGGCAGGTATTATTTTCTTAAACACAAATTATTTGAAGAAAAAATACAACGTAAAAGTTTCGTCACGTTTCAAAATCTGCAACGTGAGCCGTGTAAATTAAAAGCAATAGAAAAATATTTTCAAAGTCGCAAAGAACTTGCGAGTTTGAAGTTTACACTCAAACAAAAAAACCACAAGGACGTAAAAATGCTACAAACAAACTTAAACGTAATAGCGGTCGGCGAGCCGAGCATAGATGCCTTTTCAGATTGTCAAAAAAGCGCATTCTTTGAAGAATTGTTTTCAAAGATAGTTGAACTACACAAAGAAACGCAGAAACAAAATTGTTAATAACGCCGAAGAGCGAATGAATAGATATACAAAACGCGAAAAGGAGGAAAAAAATGAACAACCGAGATATGAAAATCTACTTTGACGGCAGTCACTACATAGGTATACCCAAAGGAGCGTTCCCGAGCAAAAAAGGACGTAAAAGACGCGTCGTCAAAACAATGCAACAAACGCCACAAGAACAGACGGTTGAAACACCGCCCGAAACCACAAAAGAACGCTTTGAAAAGGCTCACAAAGAAAGCCAATCTCTACCCAAGCGAGAGCGTAAAGCTCATATTAGAGAAGTTTTAGCGGCAGATTTTGCCGACAAAGACGACTTGACCGTTTTTGTAGACAAACATTTTGAGCGAATGAAAACTAACGCCATAAAACGCAAAGTACGGCTTATGCGAAAACTACGGCTACAAGATTGGGATTACTTTTGTACGTTTACTTACTCGGACGAACTTCACACCGAAGAATCTTTCCGCAAGAAGCTATCCAATACTCTTAAACACCTTGTGGCAAGAAACGGTTGGAAGTACGTAGGAGTTTGGGAGCGTGGAAACGATACCAACAGACTGCATTTCCACGGTATATTTCATATCCCGAAGATGATTGGAGAGCTGGAAAAAGTAAAGGATTACGACACACGCAACCACCGTATGCAAACCACATACCAAAACAGTCATTTTCTCAAGCATTTTGGTAGAAACGACTTCAAAGATATTGCTACGCAAGACGACGTTGCCGATGCGGCAAAATACATAACCAAATATATGGAAAAGTCCGGAGAGCGTTTAGTGTATGGTGGCAAATTGCCAACCTATTTCCATTCAGACATATTAGATGAAGACGTGGCTTGTCCTTACGGAGTGGACGATAGAAAAGTATTGTTATTCGACAACTTCACCTGTATGAACGAAGGCGAAATACTTGGCAAAGTAAGTAAGGAAGTCATAGAACAGTTGCCTAAGAGTAATTAAATCGTCTTTCGTATCGGGAGCGTAAACGAAAACGGCTTGTCCGTCAAGGGTAAAGTGCATTGCTTTGTGGCAACCCTTGACGTACAAGGAAGCCAACAAATATTCAAACAAAATACGAATCCGTTTCCGTTTATCTCGTTCCCGTCGAAAGACAAATACAAAGATAATAAGGAGTAAAAAACATGGAAAACACAACCAAAACAGCGGTAATATATGCACGGTATTCAAGCGACAGCCAATCGGAGCAATCCATAGAAGGACAACTGCGAGTGTGCAACGAGTATGCCAAAAACAACAATATACTCGTACTAAAAACCTACATAGACCGCGCAATGACCGGCACCAACGATAACCGCCCGGACTTTCGGCAAATGATTGAAGACAGCAAAAAACATCAATGGCAGATAGTTCTGGTTTACAAATTTGACCGATTTTCTCGCAATAAGTACGAAACAACCAAGCACAAGAAAACGTTGAAAGACAACGGCGTTAAAGTGGTATCTGCAACGGAATACATTCCGGATAGCCCCGAGGCTATTATTCTTGAAAGCATGATCGAGGGGTATGCGGAATACTATTCTGCCGAACTTTCGCAAAAGGTAAAGCGCGGAATGAACGAAACACGGCAAAAAGGCAACTTTACCGGTGGATATATAATTTACGGCTACAAAGTGGAAAACCATAAAGTTGTAATAGACGAAGAAAAAGCCGAAGTCGTGAGGTTTATCTACGAGCAGTACGCTCGCGGAGTGTACGTAAAAGATATTATTAAATCGCTTACAGAAAAAGGCATATTCAACCGTGGGAAGAAGTTTGCGAAGAATACCGTTTACAACATTCTCAAAAACGAAAAGTATTCTGGTGTATATACACACAACGGCGAAACGTTTACCAATATGTATCCGCAAATAGTGCCAACGGATTTGTTTGAAGTGGTACGGAAGAAAACGGAACAAAACAAATACGGAAGCCGTAGCGTGGAAGTTGTGTATCTTCTTCGCAATAAAATTAAGTGCGGTTATTGCGGCAGTCCAATCTCTGCGGAATGCGGAACGGCAAAAAACGGAGAAAAGATACGTTATTACAAATGCTTGGGAAGAAAGCATAAAAACGGCTGTACAAAAGCTCAGGTGCGAAAAGAAATACTTGAAAAGTACGTTTTAGACAACGTTGTAGAGCAAATGAGTAAGCCTGAGATATTAGAAAAAGCAGTCAACTATCTTTTGCAAGTGCAGGAAAACAGAATAAAGCAAAACTCGGTTGTTGCCAATCTTGTGAAAGAGAAACGACAAACCGAGAACGCAATAAACAATATTATGGACGCCATAGAGCAAGGCGGACAAAGCGCAACGGTTATGAAACGTATGCGAGAACTCGAAGCCAAACTAACGGACGTTGAAAAACAGCTGACGATAGAGAAATCTCAAACGGCGTTCAGGCTGACGAAAGAACAGATAACGGAATATTACAAATCCGCGCTGGCAAAAGAGCCGTTACTTCTAATAAACCACTTCGTAAAGGAAATTCAACTTTACGACGACAAGATGATAATAATTTACAACACACCAAAGAGCATAAACCTTGACGAGAGTCAGGGTTTTTCTTTTTACGACAAAAACGTAAGAATGCCGTATGTGATACAAAACAAAAAGTATTACGGTTTGAAAGATTTCAGACTAATTATGCGGCTATAAACTGCATTGCGGCTTCAAGTGCAGATTCCTATCAAAATAGTGTTATTAATCGCAAAAGAGTATGTGATTCTTATTGAAAAATTTCACTTTTTATTGTATAATGACTGTGCAATTTAATGAAACTTACCGCTTTCAAAGAAAGCCGACTAACTAATCTTCTGTAATGCTATTTATGAGGATTGCCCTTTGAGGTTAATAGCAATAGGCCACCCTATGGTTAGTCAATGATTTTATTGAATTGACTATATCATAGGAGGCAAAAGTGTCTTTCCATATCTATTATGGCAAAGAAACAAACTCAATTTATGGACTTGAACCGAGAAACGGCAATGCGTCTTTGGAACAAATCCTTTGGCAATGAAACTAAGGTAAAAGATTTTACCGGTCGAGAAATAGCCAAAGGGGCTTACAACGACAGGAACAGCGAATATGGTTGGAACGTAGACCATATCCTTCCGCAAAGTCGAGGCGGGAAAACGGCTGATTATAATTTGGTCTGTTGTCATATTCTGACAAACGATGAAAAAGCCGATAAATTTCCTTGTTTTGTTGCGAACAAACTGAAATTTGAAATCGTTAAAGTGGAAAATCACTACGAAATCAAAAGAGTTACAAAAACGGCTAATGGACAACAGAAAACCGATACAGATGTGAATTTCTTCGATTCGGCTTCCGGAATAAGACTCTTTAAGCAATTAAAAGGTATTCAAAACAAACCAAGGTGGGTTGGTTCTGTTTTAATAAGACTACAAAACGTTGACAATACCGCAGTGATTGATTTTGTTGAAAAGTTTCTTGACGAAGAAAATATTTTTTATTCTATGTCCACTGATTATAGAAATTCGAAAACAAGAATCGTTGCGATAAATTACAATATGCCGACAAAAGAAGATGTTTCGGTTCTATTGGATAAATGCATATTGTTAAATACCTACTTCAAGAGTTACTTCATCCCTATGGATTACATTAGCGAATATGATATTTGCTATCAGGTTAATCATTATAAAGACAAACAAGATATGTACCTTGAAGCACAAACAATTAATTTTGCTAATATGGGCGACAATCTCGACAATGCATTATTTATCAATGAATTGGTTTATATTAACACCGAAGCACAAGACAAGGAACCAAATTTGACATTTGGATATTACAGATATAATAAGTATGATTATACATACACAAAATTAAGCAAAAATTTAGAAAAGGAGGTAAACGGAAAGTAATACTTTTCGCCTCCTGATATAGAAAGACAAAGAATGGTTGGTGGTGACCATTCTTTTTTATTGTCTTATTTGCCATTACTTCCGAAATTTTCTCCTTTCGGCTTTGCGTTGTAGCACAGAGAAAAGCGGAAGTAAACGGCAAAAATTATTGCTGAAAACATTCATAATAAAGGAATAGCCAAGGAGATTATCTCAACCTTGGCTTTATTTTTTTGTATTTCAAAAAGATTTTAATTATTAACTACAACGCAATAATTTTTGCTTTTTCGTTGACTTCCGTTATTTGCGACTTAAACTCGTAAGATTTTCATCTTTTCCCGGTGCTACCTCCGTCGTTGCCGAAAGGCGAAGAAAACACTTAGGAGGTAAAGGAAATGAAAGAAAAGAATGGTTTTAGCGTTCTCAAAGAAGAAATTTCTCAAAACAACGTACTTGCTATGGCGGAGTTAATAGCTATGGCAGAAACACGCTTTCTCATAGGATATATGGGAAGCGCTATGCAGAAAATGCACGCGGATTTATACCTGGATATACTGCACAAAAATGAATTTGGCTATGCATTAAGTGATAGTTATGATTTAGTGCAAGAAGGTGCATTGTTCCTTTGCGAACATTACGGCAAGCATTTGAGCGACGTTATTTTCTATTCAAAGAAAGGCAAGCCCATTACCATAGAAATTGCTTGCATACGCAAGATGACGAAACTCATTAACCGCAAAACAAGCAACTACTACCGCAACGTAAGCTTTGAAGCGTTAACGCCCGCAAGTGAACCATACACAGAAATGCAAGAAGAAACGATACAAGATTACGCAACCTACGATACAATAGTTGAAAGTCTTAATTTGACAGATAATATGCGCGTTGCTTTGGAGTGTCGAATAAAAGGTTTGAGTTTCCCCGAGATAGGCAGAGTGCTTTCAAGAGCGCAATCCACCGTGTTCGAGTACTTCATCAAAATGCGACAACGCTACACCGCAATTTACGGGTAAACAGAGTTTATATCCCCAACGCTAGTACAAAAGGGATACGAACTTATGAGCCCCCGTTTTTGCGCAGTTTAATTGCGAAAAATACCGCAAAACTGACAATATATTGCACTTTTGCAAAGAAAAAAACCTAAACCAAACTTTTTGGGTTCGATTTAGGTTTTGCTTGGCGGAGAGAAAGGGATTCGAACCCTTGCGCCAGTTTCCTGACGACCGCATTTCGAGTGCGGCTCGTTATGACCTCTTCGATATCTCTCCAATCTGATTACGTCGGGGAAATGCCCAACGTGTGTAATATACAACATTTCGCCGGATTTGGCAACCATATTGCGGCAATTTTGCAAAAATCCTTTAATTAAAGCAAAGGCAAAAATAATAAGGTGAAGAACAATTATTATATTGTAATAAAACTTGTTTTGTGATAACATTATTATATTAAGAGGAGGGAATATGAGGAACTCACGTTGCTATTATTCGGCAGATCTTTTTCAATTTTTACACGAAAATCCACAAACGATACTTGGTATAATTTGCGAAAACGATAGTTTTTCTGAAACAACGCTTTTGCAGAAGAATACATGGTCAGAAGAGATAAATATTTTACAGAAAGAATTTGCGCGTTTTGATGAAGGGCGTATTATATTTGAATATGCTATACCGAGGATTTGCAAAAGAGTGGATGTTGTTTTTTTGCATAAAAATGTTGTATATTTGCTTGAATTTAAGTGCGGAGAGACCGAGTATAAAAAAGGCGCAAATGAACAGGTGTTGGACTATGCACTTGATTTGCAAAATTTTCAAAAAGAAAGCCATGACAAAATAATTATCCCTATTGTTGTTGCAACAGAAGCAAAAACGATTGAAAACTCTTTCGTAGTAAAAGGTAATATAGCAGAGCCGCTCTTTTGTAATAGAGGCAATATCGGGGAAATTATAGCGTTAATAGATGAAAAAATTTGTTGCAACAGTTTCAATTACGAGCAGTGGGAAAACTCGGAATATCTTCCTACACCTACAATAATTGAAGCAGCGCAGGCGTTATATAATGGGCACAAAGTTGAAGAAATAACAAGAAGTGACGCAGATGCAAAAAACCTGAGCGAAACAACGCGTGCAATTGATGAAATAATTGCATATAGCAAGGATAACAAAAGAAAATCCATATGTTTTGTGACGGGTGTACCCGGTGCAGGGAAAACATTGGTAGGGCTTAATCTTGCCATTGAACATGCAAATGCACGACAAGGGGAACATGCGGTGTTTTTATCAGGTAACCAACCCCTGGTCAGTGTTTTGCAAGAAGCGTTAGCGCGTGATAAGGTAAAACAAGCAAGCGAGGAAGGAGAAAAAATCTCAAAAAGAGAAGCATTACGAGAAACAAGCGCCTTTATTCAAATCATACATAAATATAGGGATAGTTTTGTTGGAAATGATGATGTTCCTCCCGAAAGGATTGCTATTTTTGACGAGGCGCAACGGGCGTGGACAAAAGAAATGATTTCAAAATTCATGAAAACCAAAAAGGGTGTCTTGGATTTTGATTATAGCGAGCCAGAATTTTTAATAAGTACATTAGACAGGCATAATGATTGGGCGGTTGTTATTTGTTTGGTCGGTGGCGGACAAGAGATAAACACAGGAGAAGCAGGTCTTCCTGAGTGGTTTGACTCATTGAGAAAGTCTTTTTCAGAATGGGATGTTTTTGTTTCGCCACAATTAAACGATACGGAATACACAAGAGGAAGAAAATGGGCGGAGATGATCGAAGACTTAAACATCAATCAGGATGTAAATTTGCATTTAGCGTCATCAATACGGTCATTTAGGACGCCAGATGTATCTGCATTTGTAAAAGCTATTCTTGACAATGATTTACAAACAGCGCAATCATTATATCAGAAAATAAAAAACAAATATCCCATTCTTTTAACAAGGGATTTAGAAGAGGCAAAGACATGGGTAAAAAATCAATGCAGAGGAACAACGAGATATGGTTTAGTGGCAAGTAGCGGTGCATTGAGATTAAAACCAGAAGGTATATATGTTAAAAATGATATTGATGTTGAAAACTGGTTTTTGAATGACAAAGATGACGTTAGGTCAAGCTATTATTTGGAAGATGTTGTAACAGAATTTCAAATTCAGGGGTTGGAGCTTGATTATACAATAGTTGCCTGGGATGCCGATTTTAGGTATATAAATGGCTGGACATACAACAAATTTAGCGGCACAAAATGGCAAAATATAAACTCAGATGACAATAAAAATTATCTTAAAAACGCTTATCGTGTTTTACTAACAAGGGCAAGGCAAGGTATGGCTATTTTCATTCCAAATGGAGATGATAGCGACGAAACAAGATTACGCAAGTTTTATAATGGAACATACAATTATATGAAGAATATAATGGATAATTAAGAAAGTTTTTACAGGTCGGACGATGAAAAAAGCCCGACTTTTTTTGTCATAAGGAAGCGAAGGGCGCGGAGAGCGCCGACGGCGTAAACGTCCTTGCAACAGGCTTCGTGGGTGAGAGTCAGGGTTTCGTAATTGCCGAAAAACGAGATTTCGTGTTTACCGACTGCCGTGCCGCCGCGAATCGAATTTATCGAAACGTCCGGCGTGTTTTCGTCAACGCAAGACGACTTTATAACGTCCGCGAGCATTTTGGCTGTGCCGGACGGGGCGTCGAGTTTTTTCTTGTGGTGGGTTTCCGTGACGTTGACGTCGAAGCCGTCGAGTAATGACGCCGCGAGCGCGACAAGGCGCGACAAAACGTACACGCCGTGGCTTAAATTCGCCGTCTTGAAAACGGCTATTTTTTTGGCGGCAGCCGCGATTTTTTTGTTTTGGATTTCGGAGTGTCCCGTCGTTGCGACAAGAAGTTTCATGTTATTCCCGACGCAATATTCGAGCACGTCGGAAAGTGCTGCGGGCGTTGAAAAATCGACCACTGCGTCCGCGGGAACGGCAACGTTTTTAATGTTTTTATACAGCGGAAAATCCGTTGAAATTCCCGTGCGGTTTACGTCGACGCCGGCAACGATATTTACGTCCGTCGTTTCTTTTGCAACCTTTTGAAACGTTGTGCCGAGCCTGCCGCACGCGCCGTTTAATATGACGTTTATCATACTTTAACTTAAAAAATTGTCAATTAAAACGTCTAATTTGTCAGAATTCGCTTTTGACATTGTTGTGAGCGGCAAGCGCAAAATATTCTTGCAAAGCCCGAATTTATTGAGCGCGTATTTTATGGGAATGGGGTTGACTTCCGAAAATAATCCGTGTATCAGTGGGTTGAGTTTCAACTGCATTGTCGCCGCTTTATCGTAGTTGCCGAGAAGGGCGGCTTTTGTCATCGCGGACACGAATTTCGGGAACAGATTCGCCGCGACGGAGATAACGCCCGATGCCCCCATACACATTGCTGGGACGGTAAGGTTGTCGTCGCCCGAAAAGACGTCCGCGTCGCCCGACAGCATTATCGTGTCGGACATTTGCGAAAGATCCCCCGCCGCTTCTTTGATGGCGACGACGTTTTTAATTTTTGCAAGTTTTCGGAAAGTTTCCGGCAGAACGTTGACGCCGGTGCGCGCCGGCACGTTGTAAACGATAACGGGTTTATCGACGGAATTTGCGATTTCCGAGTAATGCGCGACAAGTCCGCTTTGCGTGCATTTGTTGTAAAACGGCGTAACGACAAGCAGGGCGTCCGCGCCGAGCGACGAGAAAAGTCGGCTAAGTCGCACAGCCGATTTCGTGTCGTTCGAGCCGCTGCCGACGATGACGGGAACGCGCCCGTCCGCGGCTTTTACCGAAAACTTCACGACGTCGATTTTTTCGTCTTCCGACATGGTTGCGGCTTCGCCCGTGGTGCCGAGTATAACAAGAGCGCCCACGTCGTTTTCAATCTGAAAATCGATAAGGCGCCCGAGAGAATCGTAATCGACGCCCGAATCGGAAAACGGGGTAACAAGCGCGGTAGCGCAGCCTTTGAAAATTGACATTTTCGCCTTGACCTTCTTAAAAGATTATTACCGATTCGGGTTATTAAGCTTTTGTGAAATCGTGAATTAAACGAGATTTTCCTTTATAAGCAATTCGGCAATCTGAACCGTGTTGGTTGCGGCGCCTTTTCTTATGTTATCAGCGACGCACCAGATATTGACGCCGCTGTCGACGCTGTCGTCGATGCGGATACGACCGACGTAAACGGGGTCGGTATTTTCGATATCGACGGGCATCGGGTACTTGCAGTTTTCTATATCGTCGATGACGACGAGTCCCGGGGCGTTTTCAAGGCATTCGAACACGCCTTTAAGGTCGCAAGGTTTCTCAAACTCGATATTTATGCTTTCGGAATGGCCGTGGAAAACGGGGACGCGGACGGTGGTTGCGGTGATTCGCATATCGGGCGCGTGCAGAATTTTGCGCGTTTCGTTGACCATTTTCATTTCTTCTTTGGTGTAGTGGTTGTCGCAGAACACGTCGATTTGCGGCAGGCAGTTTGCGAAGATCTGGTGATTGAACTTTTTGGGAGGGACGCCGTTTATGCCGTCTTTAAGGTCGTTGTAGCCCTGAACGCCCGCGCCGGAAACCGCCTGATAGGTGCTGTAAACCACTCTTTTAATAGTATATTTGTCATGCAGGGGTTTTAATGCCACCATAGCCTGAATCGTGCTGCAATTCGGGTTGGCGATGATGCCTTTGTTCCATCTGACGTCTTCGGGGTTGACCTCGGGCACGACAAGGGGAACGTTTTCGTCCATACGCCAGCAGCTGCTGTTGTCGACGACGGTTGCGCCGATACTTGCAAAAATCGGAGCGAATTCTTTCGAAACGCTTGCGCCCGCGGAAAACAACGCGATGTCGATTTTTTTATTGACGACGTTTTCTTTCGTAAGTTCGATAACGGTGTGCGGTTTTCCCATGAAATCAATCACCTTACCGGCGCTTTTCGCGCTTGCGTAAAGGTAATAGTTTTCGACGGGAAGGTTTCTTTCCGCTAAAACTTCCAGGAATTTATTGCCGACCATACCCGTTGCGCCGACAACCGCCACGTTATATTTTTTCATAGATACCTCCAAAATCGGAAAGGTTCCGAATAACCTCTTTAATAGTTTAATATGGTAACACACGAAAGAGACTTTGTCAAATGCTGATATATACATAGTATTAATTTTCGTCGATTCGTGTCAAAAGCCGACAAAACTCCGCGATAAATTCTTGATATATTTCTTTTTATAGTGTAAAATGGAAAGACAACAAATGTCGGAGCAAAAAATGAACAAAACTAATAAAACGAACAATAAAAACAAAAAGGAAGAATTAAGCCCTTTGTATAAAAAACTTTCGCTCGGGCCCGAAATCCGCGCGGAAGAACCGAAGGGGGTATATCCTAAGGGCCGCGTGAAGCAGGTTTTTGCGGTGATGAGCGGCGAGATGAACTCGCTTATGAGAGTGAACGCGTGGTTTTTGCTGTTTGCGATCCCGCTCTTTTTCGTGCTTTATTGGTGCAGTAATTATTTCACGAGCCTTGCGACGTCGAAGTTCGATTTTATGGGCAACGTCGGCATGGCGTTCCCGGGCGGGGCGGACACCCTGCAACAGGCGCAGATTGCCGTATACGACGCGTGGCAGATCGTGTTTTATCTGCTTGTCCCCGCAATCACGATTACGTTTATCGGTATGGCGGGCGCGTTCAACTGTCTGAAAGCCTTCATGTGGGGCGAAAAGGTTGAAAAAATCACGAAGACCTTCTTCAAAGGCGTCAAAAAATATTGGTGGAAATACCTTATCGTTATGCTTGTCGATTCGCTTCTCGTGCTTGCGCTCGGCAGCGCGTTCGTATTCTTCCTGAAATTGAAGGTGATGGGTGCGCTCAACGCCGGACACTGGGTGATGATAATCGTCGTGTGTCTTGTTGAGTTTTTGCTGCTTTACGTCAACATGCAACTTCTGCCGATGATTGCGGAAGTCGACTTGCCTTTCCTGAAACAGGTCAAAAACGCAATCCTTTTCAGCGTGAAACTTGCGCCGATAGGTCTGCCGTTGTTCCTTGTATGCCTTGTGCCGATTGCGTTGTTCTTTGTCAAGAGCAGCTTCTTCTCGATAATCTGGCTTGTCGTGATGATGATGTTCGGCACGACTTTGTACGGGCTTACGTTCACGGCGTTTTCGCAATGGGCGCTCGATAACGTGCTTACCCCGCTTTATATGATGACGCAGCAAAAACCGTCGTCGAAGAAAGATAAAAAGGCAAAACAAAACGCGGTCACGGCACCCGTAACGGCGGAAACCGAAAAACCCGTCGCAAACGCAAACGGCACTCCCGCGGAAAACCGGAACGGAAAAAAGGCAAAAGGCGGGAAAAAATAATTGTACGAGATACTTGCAAAGTATTATGACGATCTGATGGGCGACTTTGACTACGACGCGTACGAAAAGTTCGCCCTTGAAAATCTGAAAGACGTTTGGGGCGGGTTCGGATACGATCTGGCGTCCGGCAGCGGCGAAATGGCAATCCGCCTTAAACTCAACGGGTTCAAGGTCGTCGGCGGCGACGTTTCGCCCGAAATGCTTGAAAAAGCGACCGAAAAAGCAAGAAAAGCACGCCTCGACGTGCCGTTTGTTTTTTCCGACCTGAACGATTTACACCTTGAAAAAAAGTGCGATTTCGTAACGGCTGTCTGCGACGGATTCAATTACGTCAAAGGGAAAAACCTGGCGGCGGCGTTTAATGAGATTTACTCCGCGTTGAACGACGGCGGTATTTTTATTTTTGACGTGAGTTCCGCCAATAAACTTGAAAACGTGCTCGGAAACAACCTTTTTTACGAGGACGACGAAAACCTGACGTACCTTTGGCAAAACACGAAAAAGGGCGAAAAAATAAAAATGGATCTGACCTTTTTCGAGCGGGACGGCGACGTGTATCGCCGCTTTGACGAAAGCGAATCGCAATATATACACAAAACGAAAGACGTCGAATCCGCATTGACGGCGGCGGGCTTTTCTTATCGGTTTTTTAACGAAAAATTCAAAAAATTTACGGAGCGTTGCAACAGACTTATCGTCGTTGCGAAAAAATAATGGACGTTATAAAAAGATTTATGCTGTTCGACAAGACGATTCTCGTCAGCGTGATTTCCGCAAAGGAACTTGTCGACAAAGCGATAAAAATTCACTCTCTTTCCCGTACCGCGGCGGCTGCGCTCGGCAGGACGCTTATCGTCGGCGCGTATATGGGGACGGAACTTAAAGACGACAAACAAAAATTGTCGATTACGATTAACGGCGGCGGCCCGCTTGGAAGAATCGTCGTGCTGTCCGATTACGGCGCGAAGGTCAGGGGCTACGTCGAAAACCCCGCGGTCGAACTTCCGCTGAACGGAAAAGGGAAACTCGACGTGGGCGGCGGCGTCGGCAAAAACGGCTATATCAGCGTCATAAAAGACCTTGGACTGAAAGAGCCGTATTCGGGAAGATGCCCGATTGTCGACGGGGAAATCGCAAACGATTTTGCGTATTATTTCACGGTGTCCGAACAACAGCCGTCGGCGGTGGCGCTCGGCGTGCTTGCGGCGGATAACGAGTGCGTGTCGGCGGGCGGAATATTCGTAAGCGCGCTTCCCGGGGCGGACGACAACGCAATCACGGTGATGGAAGATATATTGACGAATTTCACGCGCGTCAGCGACCTGTTCAAGGAAATGACGCCCGAAGATATTATCGACAGGTACTTTTCGCATTTCGATATTTTTTATCTTCCCGACGTGTATCCGACGTACGAATGCACATGCAATAGGGCGCGGCTTGAACAAGTCGTCGTGTCTTTGGGGCGCGACGAGGCGTACGATATTCTGCGTGAAAACGGGAAGTTGGAACTTACTTGTCAATTCTGCAACAAAAAGTACGTTTTCACCAAAAACGACGTTGATACGTTGTTTTCAAAGGCTTAAAAGCGTTATTTTGTACTATGGCAAAAGTTATTAAGTTTGACGACACAATCGAATATAAGATAGACCGCGCAAACGATCTTTACGCCGACGAGAACTTCGCCGACGCACTTACCTTATTGTTCGAAGTCGTTAAACGCGACGAAAAAAACAAGGACGCGCTCATTCTCATCGGACGGATTTACGCCGATATGAACGCCTTCAACGAAAGCAACGTCGCATATATGACCGCCTATGCAAAAACAAAGTCGAAGGACGCGATCAAGGGCATTATTTCGAACGCGCTCGTTAACGGCAAGTTCCGCCTTGCAAAATATTACAAGGATACTTACGGCGTCGATTACGACTTTTCGGAGTTTCTGACGGTGCAGACCGAAGACGGCGAAACCCTTTTCCCCGACGACGAAGAAGAAGAGCAGGAGTTTGAAAGACACCTAAGGCTTGTCGTATCGAGAAAAGAAAAGGGCGGCGAAAACCTTGTCAAAGAAAAAGACCTGAAAAATCTGAAAAACCTTACGATAAACGATCTGGAAGGACTTGGCGGGAATCCCGACTTTATGAAGTTTTCGGAACTTATGGAAAAACTTCTGAACTTCGACGACGGCGAAGAAAACGACAAACCCGAAAAACGCCGTACCGAAATCGGATTCAAGCAGGTTTATCCCCGTCCGTCGGCGGAGTGCGAGCAGATTATTTCCGACGCGTTCAAACTGTTTTCCTCGGGGAAACCGCAGGAGTCCTTAGACCTTCTCAAAAACATAAACGAGAAAAACGGGAAATATTATTACATTGCCGAGAAAAACAAGGCGATGTGTTATCTTGCGCTTGACCGGTTGCAGTCGATGAAAATTGCCGCCGAAACCGCGCTTAAAGGCTTGCCCGACGACTTTTCGTTGAAGTGTTATTATTACATTGCCTTAAAACTCCTTGACGAAAAGGCGGATGCCGAAAAAGTGTTTTCGGAAATCAAAACCGAAAAACCCAAAAACACGATGGAATATATGGTGAAACTTGACGCGTGCCGTCTTGCGCTCGACCACGAAGGAGTGCTTGACGCCGTCGAAAACGTTTTGCCCGACTTTCCGTATCAGCCGCAGTTTTTGATTCTGTACGGAAAGGCGCAGTACAACTGCGGATATATCAAGCCCGCCCGCGCGACTTTTCTGGAAATCGTCCGACTGTATCCCGACAATTTCGAAGCCCGTCTGTTGCTTGACAAAATCAACGACGGCGAAGACGGTCTTATACCGTACGGCGATATGGAAGTGATGCTTAAACGCGTGCGGATTTTGTCCGATCTCAAAATGAAGATGCAGGACAACATCGGGTTTATGAATTACCTGAAATACGACAAGGACGCTTACAGAAATATCGAATACGTGTTACTTAACGAGAACGAGCAGAACGTGTACGTCCTGATGACGGGGCTTACCACGTACGTTTCCAAGCAAATGTTCGATATGTACGAAAAACTGCTTATTTCGCCGTACGCGTCGCCGTATCTCAAAACCCTTGCGCTGACGGTTTATCTTTCGGACGCAATGCCGGGCGAGGTTGCCGTCGCGAATATCGACGAAAAACTGAAAATCGTGAAAATGGGCGATTACGGCTGGGAAAAAGGAATTAACGACGTCGTGAAAGCCGCCGCGTATTTTGCCTTTTCGCAGGTGATTATGCGGGAACAAAAGCCGAAAGCCGCCGTAGACGCGCTGAGCGAAAGACTGAAAAGAATATCGGGGTTTTTAATGAGCGACTTAAGCCCGAAAGACCTTGTGAAAGAGTTGAATTCGATTGACAGTATGGTTGCGATGAAAGACGCCTTGTGCGACTTATCCACGCACCGCGTCAGACGCTCGACGCCCATGACTGTCATCGACGAAAAGTATCTGAGATACGTCGAATTATTGAAAGAGGTTGACGAAAAATATGAAATTTGAGAATCTTGACAAATTGTTTGAACTTTACGTGCAGGAAGCCGTAAGGAAAAATAAGGAAAAATATTCCTCGCACGAGGCTCTCGAAGACGATCTCGGCATGCTTTTCAACAGGTTTGAAAACGTCAGGATCAAAACCCTTGACGGCAAAACGCCGAAAGAGTACGCGGCGGAACTTCGCGAAGACGGCGAAATTTTCGACTACGTTTCGAAATGCCTTGAAAACAATATCGAAGTTACCGACACCATTTGCGACGAGGTCGTGCGCGCGGAAGGCGCGACCGAATACCTGAACGGGCTTTTGTACGAAAACAACAAGGACGCAAAACTTCTTGCCGCGCTTTTACTTAAAGAAATCGACGACGAAGAAGTCGAAGATATTTTCATTTCCGTCCTTACAAACGACGAAATGCCCGACGAAGTGAAAACGGTCGCTTTTGAATATCTGTCCGACGGCGACGACTGCGTGCCCGAGAAAATATTGGAAATCATAAACTCCGTGCCCGAAAAAAATCAGGGAATTCTCGTTGAGGTACTTTCAAACTTCAAGGGGAGAAAGGACGTGTTTTACTGGCTCGTTACAATGTTGCAGCGCGCCGAAGACGTGCCGACGTACGCGGGGCTTCTCGGAAGATACGGCGACGCCGCCGCAATCGATATTCTCAAAAGTTTCGCAAGCGAGGTCGATATAAATTACGTGGAATTTGTCGAGATAAGAAACGCCGTCGAAGAACTCGGCGGGGAGATGACGGAAGAAAAAGATTTTTCGGACGATCCCTATTACAAGTACATAAATCATATCGGGGATAACGGCGAAAATCCCGAAAACGACGAAACGAAAAACTGAATATTCATAATGTTATTTATTCATAACCCTGTGTCGCAAGGCATAGGGTTATTTTATGAAAGAAGGATTGAAGTGCGCCGCCGTGTTTATCGGGACGGTCATCGGCGCGGGGTTTGCAACGGGGCAGGAAGTATTGTTGTATTTCGGAAGATCAAGCATTGCAGTGCCGATTTTTTCGGGGATTTTACTGGGACTTTTTAACGCGTATTTTTTGGCAATCGGCGCAAAATTTAACGATAGAATCAATGAACATATGTTGCAGAATAAGGCAAAAGTACTTTATGATGTATGTATGTTTATTTGTGCATATATCACTTTTATAGCAATGTTTTCTGGTGTTGAAACCCTTTTTGTGAAAATATTCGATATTAAATACACAAGTGTGGTGTGGGTTGTCGCAGCGGGTTTCATCGCTGCAAACGGGTTAAGGTTCATGAAGGGGCTGAACTCTGTCGCGGTGCCTGTGATACTTCTTCTCGCGGTGGTGATTTTCGTATATTCCGACAAAGAAAAAGCAAGCGGCGCATACAACTTTTTCAACGGAATAACGTACGCCGCGATGAACGTTATGTTGTCGATGGGCGTGATGATCAGGCTTGGAAAAACCGCGACGAAAAAGTCAATTTGGGCGTCGGGGTGCGTGACTGCGGTCGTTATGGCGACGATGCTTGCGCTTATCACGCTTGTCGTGAAAAAGAGCGGCGGCGAAATGCCCGTGTATGCCGCGGCGGACAAGGTAGGGCTTAAATACGCGGCGGGCGCGGTGATACTTCTTTCGGTATTTACGACGATGGTATCCGCGCTTGAAACGGCGGCGGAAATAATCGCGCCGGACGAAAAAAAGAAAACCGCGGGCGTCGTTTTCGTCACGCTTTTGTCGCTTCCGTTTCAGGCGTTGTTCTCTTTTGAGGATATCGTCGATTATTATTATCCCGTCGTGTCGGGAATGGGCATACTTATCGTAATCGTTTTATCGTTTTTCGTAATTTTCAAAAAACGTGACGGCAAAATCAAAAAATCCGTTGACTTTTAATCCCATATATTATAACATAAGAAAAATTTACAATTTTTCCGAAAATAATTTTTAACGAGGTGTACAAATGGCAAAGATTTTGAAGGAAGGTTTAACTTTTGACGACGTTTTGCTTATCCCCAAGCGCAGCGACGTGCTTCCCAAAGACGTCGATTTGTCGGTGGAACTTGCAAAAGGGCTTAAACTCAACATTCCGCTTCTGAGCGCGGGCATGGATACCGTTACCGAATCCCAGATGGCAATCGCGATGGCAAGGGAAGGCGGCGTCGGTATCATTCACAAAAACCTGACAATCGAAGAACAGGCGGCGCACGTAGACCGCGTGAAGCGCAGCGAACACGGCGTCATTACCGATCCGTTTTACCTTGGACCGGACAACCTCGTTACCGAAGCGGTCGCGCTTATGGCAAAGTACAGAATCAGCGGCGTTCCCATCGCGAAAGAAGGGAAACTCGTGGGTATTCTTACCAACCGCGATCTTAAATTCGAGACAAATTACAACCAGCCCATCGGCAATATAATGACGTGGAAAAACCTTGTGACCGCACCCGTCGGCACCACGCTTGAAGAGGCGAAAGAAATTCTCGGGGAGCACCGCATCGAAAAACTGCCCATCGTCGACGCCGATTTCAATCTGAAAGGACTTATCACCATCAAAGACATCGAAAAAGCCATTCAGTATCCCAACTCCGCAAAGGACGCGGGCGGCAGACTGCTTGCGGGAGCAGCGGTCGGCATCGCGAACAACACGATGGAAAGGGTTGAAGAACTCGTCAGAAACAAAGTCGACGTAATCGCCGTCGATACGGCGCACGGACACAATGCGATCGTTATCGAAACGGTCAAAAAAATCAAAAAGAAATTCCCTTGCCTTCCCGTCATCGCGGGTAACGTCGCAACGGCGGAAGCCACGCGCGACCTCATCGAAGCGGGCGCGGACATCATAAAAGTCGGTATGGGCCCCGGCAGTATCTGTACGACGCGCGTCATCGCGGGTATCGGCGTGCCGCAAATCACGGCGGTTATGGACTGCGCCGAAACTGCCGACAAATATGGCAAGAAAGTCATCGCCGACGGCGGTATCAAATTCAGCGGCGACATCGTGAAAGCAATCGGCGCGGGCGCGGCGGCGGTCATGATCGGCAGCCTGTTTGCGGGAACTATGGAAAGCCCCGGCGACATCGAAATGTTCCAGGGAAGAAGTTTCAAGGTGTATCGCGGAATGGGCAGTATCTCCGCAATGGCGGCGGGCAGCAAAGACAGATACTTTCAGGACAGCGAAGACGCGAGAAAACTCGTGCCCGAAGGCGTCGAGGGACGCGTACCTTACAGGGGAAGCCTTGCCGACGTCGTTTATCAGATGGTCGGCGGTATCCGCTCCGGTATGGGCTACTGCGGAAAACATAACATCGAAGAACTGCGTACCACGGCGGAATTCGTCAGAATTTCCAACGCGTCGCTTATCGAAAGCCATCCGCACGACATCACGATTACGAAAGAAAGCCCCAACTACTCCACCAGGGCTTAACGGATTTTATTATGGTTTACGGCAATACGAAAGGAATAAAACAAACCGTGCTTGCGCGGCTTGACGCTCTTATCGGGGCGTACGACAAAAACCTTCTTATCGACAGGACGGTGCTTTCGACTATTGCCGAAATTACCGAAAAAATCAACCGCGAGATTTGCGTGTTCGTCGCAAGAAACGGACAGGTCGTCGCGGTGGGAGTGGGCGACAGCGGCACGGTATCGCTTGAAGATTTTTCGTTGAAGCGCAGCGACAAACGGTTTCAGGGCGTGAGATGCGTGCATACTCACCCGAAAGGAAGCGGAAAACTGTCGGATATGGACACGTCCGCGCTCACGTCGATGCGCCTTGACGCAATGATTGCCGTCGGCGTGTTGCACGGAAGAGTAAACGACGTCGAAGTCGCTTTTATCAACGGCAAAAAAATTGACAGGTTTTATTTTAAGTCCGCGGCAAAAATCGACGACGCCGATATGATTCAAAAAATCACCGAATACGAAAGAAAATCGGTAATCCCCGACGTTGTCGACAATGCGCCCGAAACGCGCGGCGCAATCCTTGTAAACGTCGGCACGGGCAGCGACCTCGACGTCGAAATCGAGGAGCTGAAACGACTTGCCGACACGATGGGACTTGACGTCAAAGGCGCGGTTACTCAAAAACAAAATCCCGACAAGGGCTATTGTGCGGGGCTTGGCAAACTTGAAGAAATCAAACGCCTCGTGCAGGTGGAAAATGCGGAATTTGTCATTTTCAACAATATGCTCACGGGAAGTCAACTGAACAATATCGAAGAATACGTCGGCGCGAAGGTCATCGACCGTCCGATGCTCATTCTTGAAATTTTCGCGCGGCACGCAACCTCGAACGAGGGCAAACTTCAAGTGCAACTCGCGATGATGAAATATACTTTGCCCAAACTTTTGGGACAAGGCAAAGAATTGTCGAGAATCGGTGGCGGGGGCTCCGGCGGCGCAGCGACGAAAGGAAGCGGCGAAACCAAACTCGAAACCGACAGACGGCGTATCCGCCGCAGCATTTACGAACTGTCGGAACGCATCGAAATTCTGAAAAAAGAAAGGGATTTGCGCCGTGAACGCCGCAAAAAATCGGGCATAAAAACCGTCGCCATCGTCGGATATACAAACGCCGGAAAGTCCACGCTGATGAACCTTCTGACGAAAGCGGGAGTCAAGGCGGAAGACAAACTTTTCGCAACGCTCGATCCCGTGACGCGCAAGATTTTCGTCGATATCGGCAAGGAATATCTTCTGACCGACACCGTAGGTTTCATCGACAATCTTCCGCACGAGTTCGTCGACGCTTTTAGAAGCACGCTGGAAGAAGCAACGTACGCCGACCTTATTCTGCACGTTGCGGATTGCAGTTCAAAGGACCTTGAAAGACAGGAAAAAGTCGTGAAAGACGTCCTCACGTCGCTGGGCGTTACCGACACGCCGATTATAACGGTTTATAACAAAGCTGACGAAAACGCAGGCTTTTCCACAGACGAAAAAAACGCCGTCGTGATTTCGGCAAAAACCGGGGACGGCGTGAATAAACTGAAAGAAATGATCGTCGAAAAATTATTTTAATTTTCCAAGTTTCCTTAATTTGTTGACGTTCATCGGATAATCGGGCGACTTGATAAGCGCGTTCCAGAGCAGGAAGTCGTCGACCGTGGTGTCGTAAAAATTCGCAAGGCCCAAAAGTATGTCGGGCTCCACGTCCTTTAAGTCGTTTTCGTAGCGGCTGTAAGTGCTGCGGGACACGTGCAAAGCGTCGGCAAGTTGTTGGCTGGTATAGCCTTTTCTTTTTCTGATTTGTTTAAGTAAACGACCGAATAACATCTTTAATCATACAAAAAGGCTCGGTAAACCGAGCCTTTTATCATTTTATCTTAGTAAGCAAGTTCTTTTTCCAGATATTCGACAAGTTTATCGACAGGCATTCTGATTTGCGCCATGCTGTCGCGTTCACGCACGGTTACGGTGTCGTCGTCAAGGGTGTCGAAGTCAACCGTCACGCAGAAAGGCGTGCCGATTTCGTCCTGACGGCGGTAACGTTTGCCGATGCTTGCGCTTTCGTCGTACGTGCAGGAAAAGTGCTTTTGAAGCATACGGTAAATTTCCGTCGCTTTGTCGCCAAGTTGTTTCTTTTGCAAAGGAAGCACCGCAACCTTATACGGCGCGAGGGCGTGATGCAAATGCAAAACAACGCGGGTATCGCCGTCGACTTCTTCCTCGTCATAGGCGTTTGAAAGCACGGCAAGGAACATACGCTCGACGCCCAGCGACGGCTCGATAACGTAAGGAATATATCTTTCGTTCGTGACGGGATCGACATAGTCCATATTTTCGCCGCTGACGCGCTGATGGCAGTTAAGGTCGTAGTCGGTGCGGTCGGCAACGCCCCAAAGTTCTCCCCAGCCGAACGGGAATTTGAACTCGAAGTCGGTCGTGGCGCGGCTGTAAAAGCAAAGTTCTTCCTTATCGTGGTCGCGCAGGCGCAGGTTTTCTTCCTTGATTCCAAGGCCGTAAAGCCAATTTTTGCAGTGTTCCTTCCAGTAATCGAACCATTCAAGGTCGGTGCCGGGTTTGCAGAAGAATTCAAGTTCCATCTGTTCAAACTCGCGGACGCGGAAGATGAAGTTGCCGGGGGTAATTTCGTTTCTGAAAGACTTGCCGATTTGTCCGATGCCGAAAGGCACTTTCGCTCTGGTGGTGCGCTGCACGTTTTTGAAGTTTACGAAGATACCTTGCGCGGTTTCGGGACGAAGGTACACGGTGCTTGTCGTGTCTTCCGTGACGCCTTGGAAAGTCTTGAACATAAGGTTGAATTTTCTCACGCCGGTGAAGTCGGAGTTGCCGCAAATCGGGCACGGGATTTTGTTTTCCCTGATATATTCTTCCATCTGTTCGTTCGTCCAGCCGGCGATATTAAGGGTGATACCTTTTTTGGCGTTCCAGTTTTCGATAAGGTCGTCGGCGCGATGACGGGATTTGCACGCTTTGCAGTCCATAAGAGGGTCGGAAAAACCGCCGATATGTCCGCTTGCTTCCCAGACTTTCGGATTCATAAGAATCGCGCAGTCAAGACCTACGTTATATTCGCTTTCGGTGATGAATTTTTTCCACCACGCTTTTTTGATATTGTTTTTAAGTTCGACGCCCAAAGGACCGTAGTCCCAGGTGTTTGCAAGACCGCCGTAAATTTCGCTTCCCGGGAAGACGAAGCCGCGGTTTTTCGCAAGCGCGACGAGTTTATCCATTGTCAGATTTGCCATAAACGCATACCTCATAAAAAAGTTTATTTATATTCTATTTACATATTAAGAAAAAGTCAAGCGAAACGCCGACGGGCAAGGGTTTTATGTAACAAAAAAAATGAAGTTTGCGTATTGTGAAGTATAGATAATCCTTGCGGTTATCGAGTATGAAAGGGAGGTTGTGCTATGAACGGAAACTTTTTCGGCGGCGGTTCGGGCTGTGACTGTATGTTATGGATTCTTATCCTTCTTTGCTGCTGTGGCGGATGCGGCGGCGGGTGCAACGACGGTTGCGGATGCGGCGGCGGAGCGTACGGCTTCTGGCCGTGGCTTGTGATTTTGTGTTGCTGCTGCGGATGCGGCGGTGGCGGCGGGTGCAAATAATACATAAAAGCACCATTTTTTCGGGACGGCGGGCGGCGCCGTCCTTTTTTTAATTTATAATCGCGACGGCGTAGGACAGCGACCACAGATACGAATACCATAAAAGCAGGACGGGAACGGCGGCTTTTGCAAGTTTCCCCGCGCGGGATCGCAGAATAAAAATACAAAAAATCCACATTAACGCCAAAGTGACAGTCATTGTGACAAGTCCCAAAAGAGGATTTCTTGCCGCGAAAAACAGCGCAAGGAACAATGCGGACGAAAACTTGACCGACGCATACAAGCCGAATGTCGGATTTACCGCGTCTTTGACGAGCGCGTCGGACACGACGAACGCTTCAAGTGCCGTCGCGGCCGAGTACAACGCCGTGAACGCCGTCGCGTCCAACCAAAACACCGGAAGATTCAGCCCAAAAAACCAGGATAGGTTTCTTTGCACGGTGAAACTTCCCGTCCATTCCACGATAAGCGCAAACGAAAGCGCGAAAAACGCGGCGTAAAGCCATTTTACTTTTTGCATATAAAAATTATATTTATAACGCGTACCATATATGTTTTAAAAAATAATAGTTGTAAAATGCGCGCGCTTTTGGTATAATAACGTAAAATCACGATAAGGATTAAAAAATGTTACTTGTTATCGACGTAGGAAATACGAATATGAAACTCGGCGTGTACGACGGCGACGTCCTGAAAAAAAGCTGGCGTCTTTCAACCGAGGCAAAGCGCACCGCGGACGAACTCGGAATGATTTTGTACGACTTGTTCAAAAACGTCGGTGTTGAATTTCAGGATATCGACGGCATTATCATGTCGTCCGTTGCGCCCATGCTCAACTACACGGTGGAACATATGTGCACGTACTATATGAAGAAAAAGCCCGTCTTCGTGGACGCCACGCTTAAAACGGGTTTGAAAATCAAATATAACAACCCCATCGAACTCGGCGCGGACAGGATTGTCGACGCGGTCGGGGCGCACTTTATATACGGCGGGCCGATTATCGTTGTGGATTTCGGCAGCGCGACGACGTTCAATGCGGTGACGGCAGACGGCACGTTTTTGGGCGGCGCGATTTGCGCCGGCGTCAAAACCGCGTCGGAAAGCCTTGTGAACACCGCCGCGAAACTTCCCCGTTTCGAACTTGTTCCGCCGAAAGACGCGATTGCCCGTTCCACAATCGAGGGTATGCAATCGGGCGCGGTTTACGGATATGCGGGGCAGGTTGACTACATTGTCAGAAAATTCCGCGAAAATCCGCTTATGAAAGATGCGAAAGTCATCGCGACGGGCGGTTTGTCGGAACTTGTCGTCAACGCGGATAAGTCGATTATCGACGTCGTTGACCGCTCGCTTTCTCTCAAAGGGCTTAAAATTTTGTACGATATGAATAAAGAAGGTAATAACGAATGAAAAAAGTCGGCATCGCGCTGCTCGGACTGGGTACGGTCGGGGGCGGCACTTATAAGATTCTGGAAAAAAACCACGAAGCTTTCAAAAAGTACGAAGGGCTCGATATCGAAGTCCTTCACGTGCTTGAACGCAACATGAAAAGGGTTGAAGAGTTGGGCGTAAATCCCGACATCGTTTCAACCGACATCGACAACGTCGTAAATAACAAAGATATCTCGATAGTTTGCGAGTTTTTCGGCGGTATCGAACCCGCAAGGACGTTCCTTATCAAGGCTCTGGAAGCGGGCAAAAGCATCGTCACCGCAAATAAGGAATTGTTTTCAAAACACTGGCACGAACTCGAAGCGGCGGCAAAACGCGGCAAGGCGGGGCTGTATTTCGAGGCGAGTTGCGTCGGCGGCGTGCCCATAATCCGCACGATTACCGAAGGCATGCAGGCAAATACGATTTTGTCGATTAAGGGCATAATAAACGGCACGACGAACTATATTTTGTCGGCGATGAGCGAAAACGGCACGTCGTACGAAGACGCGCTGAAATCCGCGCAGGAACTCGGATATGCCGAATTCGATCCGACAGCCGACGTCGAAGGCTTTGACGCGTCGTACAAACTGTCGATTCTGTCCACGCTGTCCTATCACAAAAAAGTGCCCGTACAAAGGGTGTATCGCGAGGGCATCACGAAGATTTCCGTGGACGACATTAATACGGGCAAGAAACTCGGCTACACGCTGAAACTCCTTGCAATCAGCAAAAACAACAACGGAAAAATCGAGGCGCGCGTGCATCCCGCATTCATTAAAAGCAGCCATCCGCTTGCGGCGGTGTCGGGCAGTTTTAACGCCGTGTATCTTGTCGGCGACAGCGTCGGCGATATTATGCTTTACGGCAGGGGCGCGGGCGATCTGCCCACCGGCAGCGCAATTGTCAGCGATATTATTTATGCGGCGCATCAGCGCAAACCACGCTATTTACCGTTCAAAAACGACGGTTCAAGTCGCGATTCGGATTTTATCACCGATTTTAAGAGCAAGTATTACGTCCGTATATGCGCCACCGACCGCGAAGGAATTCTGGGCAGAATTTCAACCGTTTTCGGCAAAAACAAAATCGGCATCGAAAAGGTTTTTCAGAACGAAGAAAACGTCAATTCAAAGACGGACATTATCTTCGTCACACACCTGAGCCACGAGAAAATCATTGAAAAAGCGTTGAAAGAAATCACCGCTCTTGACGGCGTGAAAAACGTCGCCGCGCTTATCCGCGTTGAAGAATAATGAAAGAAATCATACTGTCCGCAATCGGCGACACAATCAAAAATTTTGAAGAAAAAATCGCTCAGGCACAAACGCTTTGGGAAAAGGTGCAGATCTTTTTCGACACCTACAAAGTGTGGATTCTGGTCGGGCTTGTCGTGCTTGTGGGCATAATCTTTTTTGTCAACATAATGGAAGCGAAAAAGCGCAAAGACGACCGCGACAACAAAAAATAACAGCGCAAAACCGCACAAAACCGCATTAAAAAACTCCGCCAAGGCGGAGTTTTTTTCTTGGGATATACCGATAAGAAATTTTTATTTCTTGTCGTTTTCGCGGATTTCCACACGGCGGATTTTGCCCGACGTCGTTTTCGGAAGTTCTTTCACAAACTCCACGATGCGCGGGTATTTATACGGCGCGGTTACCTTTTTCACGTGGTTTTGCAGTTCCTTGACAAGCGCGTCCGACGGCTGATAGTTTTTGGTCAGGACGATTGTCGCTTTCACGATTTGTCCGCGCAGGTCGTCGGGGACGGCGGTGATTGCACATTCCAGCACCGCGGGGTGTTCCATAAGCGCGCTTTCGACCTCGAAAGGTCCGATGCGGTAGCCCGACGATTTGATGATATCGTCCTTTCTTCCGACGTACCAGAACCAGCCGTCTTTGTCCTGATAGGCAAGGTCGCCGGTGTGGAAGTAAACGTCGTTTTTAAGGGCGGCGGTGCGCGCCTCGTCCTTGAAGTAGCCCGCGACGAGTCCGCACTGATTTTCCGATTTCAGTATGGCGATTTCGCCTTCTTCGCCGGGTTTAACCTCGTTTTCGTCGTCGTCGATAAGGCGCACGTCGTACAGGGGGCTGGGCTTTCCGAGACTGCCCGTGACGGGGGACAAATATTTGAACGTGCCCAGCATTACCGTGCCTTCGGTCTGACCGAAACCTTCGTAAATTTTGAGCCCGGTCGCTTTTTCAAACTGTTTGAACACTTTGGGATTCAAACTTTCACCGGCGGTGGAGCAATGTTTTATCGAGGATAAATCGAAACTCGACAAGTCTTCTTTTACCAAAAATCTGTAAATCGTGGGCGGGGCGCAAAAAGTCGTTATCCCGTATTTTTTCACAAGCGGCAAGACGTCCGTGGGGGTAAATCTGCCGTGGTAGTCGTAGGCGAAAACCGCCGTGCCCGATATCCACTGACCGTAGATTTTGCCCCAGCTGCATTTTGCCCAGCCCGTTTCCGCCATAGTGAAGTGCAAGCCGTCGTCGACGACGTCCTGCCAGTATTTTGCGGTGAAAACGTGTCCCAAAGGATACAAAAAGTCGTGCATGACCATTTTTGGCATACCCGTTGTGCCCGAAGTGAAATATACGAGCATCAGATCGCGGGGGTTCGGGCGCGCGTCGAAGGAAAATTCCGCGGGCGCGTTTTCAAGTTTTTCGTCAAGGTTGTCGAAGTGCGCGCCGTTTACCGACAATACGCCTTTCAGGTTTTTGCAATCGGGAAGGGCAAGCGAGATATGTTCCGCAACGTCTTCTTCTTCCGTCGCAAACAGCAACTTCACGCCCGCCTCGTTCACGCGGTAAGCGACGTCTTTCGGGGTGAGCATGTGCGTTGCGGGGATAAGTACGACGCCCATTTTGCAGCACGCCACGACAAGTACCCAGTATTCCCAACGACGGTTGAGCATACTCATTACGAAGTCGCCTTTTTTCACGCCGTACGACGAAATGACGTTGCACATTTTCAGCGACAATTCTTTCATTTCGCCAAAGGTGATGACTTTTTCTTCGCCTTTCTGATTGCACCATACAAGGGCGCGTTTTTCGGGACAAAGCATTGCGTATTCGTCCACGACGTCAAATCCGAAGTTGAAATCGGACGGAACGCAAAGTTTCGCGTTTCTTCTGAAATCGTCGTAGTCCGAAAAATCCGTTCTATTCAAAAACTTGCTTAAAAGATTCATATTCACTCGAAAATTTATAATTTAGTCAATGATAGCACACTTTATTATAAAATAAAAGCAAATTGAAATACTAATTTTCAATCGACTTTTTGAAAGACTTTTGTTAGGGCTTGCAATTTGACCTTGCAGGTGGTATAATAGGGTAACTAAAATGAGGTAGTATATGCTTGACAGGCAATTAAACGCCGTGCTGACTGTCCTTAACGACTTTTCGGACGGCGCCTATAAAATCATCGACGCGGACGAAATCATCGCGAAATTGTCCGATTCCGACCGTTGCACAAAGGTGGAACTTTCGGGGATAATCCGCACGTTGTCCGACAACGATTATATCAAAGTCAAATATTCGACGGTGGACGAGTATTGCCTTGCCACGCTTGCAAAAGCGCGCGCCATCGAAAAGGCGGAACCGCACGACTCGCACCCCACCGCGTCCGTCGACGTTCCCGTCGCAGGCGAAAAAGGCAAGTCGAAAGAAATCAAGCTTGACAGCATCTCTTTAAGGAAAATGATAAGAAAAGCGGCGTTCTGGGGCGCGCTCCTCGGAGGGCTTATCGCAAGCGCGATCGCTCTTCTTATCGGCGTTTTCCTGAAAATGAAATAAGAGGCGGACTATGGCAGTTGAAAAACACGCATTGAATAAAAAAGAAAGGGCGCTTATGCACGTCCTTCTTAACCTCGCCGAAAAAAACGACGAGGGCGTTTGTCTGGTGAAACCGCTTGAAATTTTTGAGGCGTTGCCGTACGATTACGCCTACACCCCCGAAGAACTCGAACCTATGCTCAAAGGGCTTGCGCTCGACGATTATCTGGAATACATTTCCGCCGACAACCACGGCGAACTGACGTATTGCATCACGATGCATCAGAAAGGGCTTTCGTTCGCGCGCGTCGAAAGGGCGTGGCGCAAAAGCGTTTACAACAAACTGCTGATTACGGTATGCACGGCAATCGTTTCCGGCACGATCGCGATCATCATAAGATATATCATCGCCCCGCTTATCATGGGCAAGTTTCGTTGATGGAGAATCATCTTTTTCAGTTAAAATCGAAATTCAGACCGAACGGCGATCAGGAACAGGCAATCGAAAAACTTGTCGAGGGACTGAACGACGGGTTTCGTACGCAGGTGCTTTTGGGCGTTACGGGAAGCGGCAAAACCTTTACGATGGCAAACGTCATCGAAAGGGTGCAACGTCCCGCGCTCGTTATCGCGCACAACAAGACGCTTGCGGCGCAACTTTGCAACGAGTTTCGTGAGTTTTTCCCCGATAACCGCGTGGAGTTTTTCGTATCGTATTACGACTACTATCAGCCCGAAGCGTATATTCCGAGAAGCGACACTTACATCGAAAAGGAGCTGGAAGTAAACGACGAAATCGACAAACTCAGAAACAGCGCGACAAGTAGTCTTTGCGAAAGAAACGACGTCATCGTCGTCAGTTCCGTATCGTGCATATACGGGCTGGGCGCGCCCGAAGAATACTTTAACCTGTCCATCTCTTTGCGCCCCGAAATGACGCTTGACCGTGACGATTTGGCGCGTAAACTCGTGAATATACAATATAAGCGCGCCGACATCGACTTTCAGCGCAGCACATTCAGAATGCGCGGCGACGTTGTGGATATATTCCCGTCGTCAAATTCGGAAGTCGCGATACGGGTTGAATTTTTCGGTGACGAAATCGAAAAACTTTATGAAATCGACGCCCTTACGGGAAAGCCGTTGTCGCGGCTCGAACACGCAGTCATTTTCCCCGCAACCCATTACGTCGTCGGCGAAAGCCGTATGGAAAACGCCCTCAAACTCATCACGAAAGACAGGGAAGAAAGGGTGAAATATTTCACCGACCGCAATAAACTTATCGAGGCGCAACGAATCGGCGAGCGCGTCGCGTACGACGTCGAAATGATGCGTGAAATGGGCTATTGCAGCGGCATCGAAAATTACAGCAGATACTTTGACGGAAGGAAACCCGGCGAACCGCCGTACACTTTGTTGGACTTCTTCCCGAAAAATTTCGTCTGTTTCATCGACGAAAGCCATATGACGATTCCGCAAATCCGCGGTATGTACAACGGCGACAGAAGCAGGAAGAAAAACCTTGTGGAATACGGTTTCCGTCTGCCCGCCGCTTTCGACAACCGTCCGCTCCGTTTCGACGAGTTTGAAAAAAGGATTTATCAGCTTGTGTGCGTGTCGGCGACTCCCGCCCCGTTTGAGTTGCAGGAAGCCGACCAGGTGGCGGAACAGCTCATACGTCCTACGGGCATTATCGACCCCGAAATTTTTATACGCCCCGTCGAAGGACAAATCGACGACCTTATTTCCGAAATCAATCTGACCGTCGAAAAGGGCGGCAGAACGCTTGTTACGACGCTCACCAAAAAAATGGCGGAAAACCTTACTTCGTTTTTGAAGGAAAAGGGGATCAAGGTCAAGTATATGCACAGTGACATCGACACGCTGGAACGAATCGAAATCATCAATTCTTTGAGAAAAGGTGACGTTGATGTGGTTGTCGGGATCAACCTTTTAAGAGAAGGGCTCGATCTTCCCGAAGTAATGCTCGTCGCGATTCTCGACGCCGATAAGGAAGGGTTTTTAAGAAGCGAAACCGCGCTTATCCAGACCGTCGGCCGCGCCGCAAGAAACGTCGACGCAAGGGTTATCATGTACGCCGATACGATAACGGGCAGCATGCAGCGCGCAATCGACGAAACAAACCGCAGAAGAAAGATACAATCCGACTACAACGCGGCGCACGGCATCGTGCCGCACACCGTCGAAAAGGAAATCGTAAATACAATCGAAATCACCAAAAAGCTGGATACAGACGCAAAACGCGACCGTAAAGATATCGCTTCGGAACTTGAACGTCTGAAAGGACTTATGCAAGTCGCGGCGGAAGGGCTGGATTTCGAGGCGGCAATCAAACTTCGCGACAGAATATCCGAACTTAAAAAAGAACTTGGAAGATAACGTAAATGACGGACAAAATTTTTGTAAAAGGAGCAAAAGAAAATAACCTTAAAAACATCGACGTCGAAATCCCGCGCGACAAACTTGTCGTGTTCACGGGGCTTTCAGGCAGCGGTAAGTCGTCACTTGCTTTCGACACGATTTTCGCCGAAGGGCAAAGACGATATATCGAAAGTCTGTCAAGCTACGCCCGTATGTTTTTGGGACAAATGGAAAAACCCGACGTCGAATATATCGAAGGGCTTTCCCCCGCCGTTTCCATCGACCAGAAAACGACGTCCAAAAACCCGCGCTCGACGGTGGGTACCGTTACCGAAATTTACGATTATTTAAGGCTTTTGTACGCCCGCATCGGCACTCCGCATTGTCCGAAGTGCGGCAGGGAAATCGAACATCAGACGGTTGACCAGATTACCGACAAAATCATCGAAAGCACCGTGCAGTCGGGCGACAATAAAGTCATAATCATGGCACCCGTCGTCAGAGGCAGAAAGGGCGAATACAGGAAGGAACTTGAAGACTTCAAAAAGTCGGGCTACGTCCGCGTGCGCGTGGACGGCATCGACTATACCCTTGACGAAGAAATCGTCCTTGACAAAAACGTAAAACACGATATATCGGTGACAATCGACCGTATCGCCGTAAAAGAAGGCTCGGAAAGACGTCTGACGGACAGCGTCGAAGCCGCGCTCAAACTCGCAAACGGACTTGTCGTCGTCGAAAATGCAAAAAAGACGACGATTTACAGCACGAAATACAGTTGTCCCGATTGCGACGTCAGCATCGAAGAACTGGAACCCAGACTGTTTTCGTTCAATAATCCGTACGGGGCTTGTCCCGAATGCGGCGGGCTGGGCTTCCGCAACGAAATCGACCTGAAAAAGATTATCGTCGACGAAAATCTGGGCGTCGGAAACGGCGGACTTGCCGCGCCGTCGGGGTGGAATCTCGGCAGTGGCGACATCGTGCGCTCGCAAATGAAAGCGTTGTCGAAGTTGCTTGAATTTTCGCTCACGACTCCGATTAAAGACTTGCCGAAGTGGAAACTTGACGCGATTTTGTACGGCGTTGACGAAAGAATCCCGATGGATTATAACTCACGCAGTTTCCGCGGGCAATTCATGACGAAATACGAAGGTATCGTCAACAACCTTATGCGCCGCTATCGCGAAACGACAAGCGACGGCGTTAAGTACGAAATCGAAAGATATATGGTGTCCGTGCCGTGCAAAACGTGTGGCGGAAAACGCCTGAAAAAGGAAGCGCTCGCGGTTACCGTTGGCGGGCTAAACATTGCGGAACTTTCGGATATGTCGGTTAAAAAAATCGACGAATTTTTCGGCGCGCTCGTTCTTGACAAACAAAAAACGCTCATTGCCGAAAGGATAATCAAAGAAATCCGCGCAAGGCTGAAATTTCTGGTAAACGTCGGGCTCGATTATCTTACGCTTTCCCGCTCCGCCTCGACGCTTTCGGGCGGCGAATCGCAAAGGATAAGGCTTGCCACACAAATCGGCAGCGGACTTACGGGAGTGTTGTATATCCTTGACGAGCCGTCGATCGGGCTTCACCAGAAGGATAACGAAAGATTATTAAGCAGTTTGAAAGGACTGCGCGACCTCGGAAACACGCTTATCGTTGTCGAACACGACGAGGACACGATGCGCGCGGCGGATTACATCGTGGATATCGGTCCCGGCGCGGGCATACACGGAGGAAAACTCGTTGCGGCAGGCAGCGTGGACGACATTATCGCCTGCAAGGAGTCGATAACGGGCAAGTATTTGTCGGGCGAACTCAAAATCGACGTGCCCGAAGAAAGAAAACGCCCCGACGGCAGATATTTGTCGGTTCGCGGCGCAAGACAAAACAATCTGAAAAACATTGACGTCGATATTCCCGTCGGGCTTTTAACCGCGGTTACGGGCGTTTCGGGCAGCGGAAAAAGCAGCCTTGTCAACGAAATTATTTATCCCGCGGTTTATAACAAACTGAACAAAAGCAACCTTACGGAAGGGAAGTACGACGAGATCGTAGGCATCGATAACTTTGATAAAATCATCAATATCGATCAGTCGCCGATCGGTCGCACTCCGCGCAGCAATCCCGCGACGTACACGGGCGTTTTCACCCCGATAAGGGAACTGTTTGCCTCGACTCCCGACGCAAAGGCAAGGGGATATACGGCGGGCAGATTTTCGTTCAACATTTCGGGCGGCAGGTGTGAAAATTGCGGCGGCGACGGCATAATACAAATCGAAATGCACTTCCTGCCCGACATTTACGTCCCCTGCGACGTGTGCCACGGGAAGCGGTATAACAGAGAAACTTTGGAAGTGAAATATAAGGGCAAAAACATCAACGACGTCCTTGAAATGACCGTCGAGGAAGCGTGCGAATATTTCAAAAACATTCCGAAGATTTACAACAAAATCAAGACGCTTTACGACGTGGGACTCGGGTACATCAAACTCGGTCAACCCGCAACCACGCTTTCGGGCGGCGAGGCGCAGCGCGTGAAACTCGCAACCGAACTCAGCAAACGCAGCACCGGAAAGACGCTGTATATTCTGGACGAGCCCACGACGGGACTGCATACCCACGACGTTGCAAAACTTATCGCAATCTTGCAAAGGCTTGTGTCGAGCGGCAACACCGTCGTCGTTATCGAGCATAATCTTGACGTCGTGAAAGTTGCGGACAACATCGTTGACCTTGGTCTCGACGGCGGCGACAGAGGCGGAACGATCGTAGACGTCGGCACGCCCGAACATATCGCGGAAAACGAAAAGTCGTATACCGGACAGTTCCTTAAAAGAATTTTGAAGTAATGCGAAAATTGCAAAAAACAATGTTAAAAAGCGGTTTTACATTTGTAAAGCCGCTTTTTTGTCGAAATAATTAAATTATATCAATGGCGTTGAAGTCCAGCATATCCCGTATGTTTTGTATGAGTTGATACAGGCTTTCGATTTTGCTGAAAGCGTTGTCGGTGTCTTCGCACCTTAAACTTCCCGTGAGTTCCCCAAGTATTACGTTGATCTGTCGTGCGTCCTGACAGTAGGAAATCGCCTCCACGATTTTTCGTTTTCTTGCCCAGAAGTTTTGCAGGTCTTCGGCGTAAGAAAGTGCGGAATCAACGTCGTCGTTTTGAAGCGCGGCTTCGATTTTTCCCATGCGCTCGTTGAAGTCGTCAAAGGTTTTATGCACGAAAAAGTGTTCGGCAATCCCCGCGCCCAGGATTATAAGAAATATTATAAAAAGGATAACTGCTTTTTTCATTTTTCGATTATCGTGTTCACGACGCGCCCGTCGTAACTTTGTATAAACGCCGCGTCTTTGTCAATGGAAAACAAGAACACGTCGCGGATTGTCATATTCTCTTTTTCAAGCGTTTTTACGACGACGTCCTTTTCAAGGGGAGGGGTAATGCTTTTGAAGGTATCCCCCATAAACCTGCCTTCGACGACGACGTTGTAAGGAAGGTTGTTGCTGCCGCCTTCGATATTAAGGTCGGCGTTCGTTACCGGCGCGTTTGCAAACTTTTGCAGCACGGACACTTTCCCGTTTGTTTCCAGCACGGCGTAGTTTATCTCGCCGATTTTGAAATATCCTTGTTCGCGCAGGCTTTCCAGAAGATCGTTTGCGGTCATTCCGCATTTTTTAAGCACGTCGCAGTCGATTTTGCCGTCGCCGATGAGAATAACGGGCTTGCCGTTGATGAGTTTTCGGAAGCGGTGACTTTTGATTGCGAAAAACGTCAAAAGATTATGCAGTATCACAAGCGTGAATATCGGGATTATGCCGTAAATTATCGGAATGGTGTTGTCCGACATCGGAATGCACGCAAGGTCTGCCGCGACGAGAGTTATCGCAAACTCGAAGGGCTGAAACTCGGACAACTGCCGCTTTCCCATAAGCCGCATCGCCGCCAGCAGGAAAAAGTACAATATTATTGCGCGAATTAAAACGTTGAGCATATCGCTATTATTTTTAAGTTTTCGCGATTTATGCGCCGCCGCTTGATTTTTCGGCGCGGATAGTTTATTATTAGCGTTGCAGAGTAGATAAGTCGCGTTAAGTGTTGCGGGATGGAATGTCGCCCGCAAACGAAAGGGAAACCTGCGGTGGCTTGTCGCGTTCGCTGCGAAGTACCGCGTTTTCGCGCGGCTTTTAACGCGAACCTCTTAAAGGAGGTTTTTTTATGCTCAAAAACAAAATCGTTGCACAAGAACCCGACGTTTCCGTCGGGGAGTCTTCCGAAAAAAAACGTTATTTCACGGCGCAAAAGATTGCGTACCTTGCGGTATTCGTGGCGTTGAACGTCGTTGTCGGCATATTCTCGCCGCGCTTAGGCACGCTCAAAATCACGCTGACTTATACTGTATGTTTTCTTGCGGGGTACTTTTTCGGGCCGATTGCCGGCGGACTTGTCGGCGGACTCGGCGACGTGATCGGCTGTTTCGTCGGCGGCGGGTATGCGCCAAACCCGGTGATTCTTTGCGCGTCGGTACTTGTCGGCGTTATCCCGGGGCTCACGTCGTATATTAAAATCAAAAAACTCGGCGGCGCGATGCCGTACGTAAATATCGCAATATCGTATATTTTGGTTTACGTCGTCTGCACGCTTTTCATAAACACGTACGCATTGTATCTTATGGGGCTCAGCAAAGGGCAGACGTTTTTTGCCTATATGGGGGTGCGCGCGGTTACGCAAACGCCTGTTACTGCGATAAACATCGGGCTTACTTTTTTGATTTATCCCGTTTTTTCAAAGATTTTTTCCGCGTCGTTTTGTAAAAGCGAGTAACGTCGAAGATTCTGAAAGCGACGCACGCCGCAAGGTACAAAAGCATGGGTATTCCGCCCGAAATCGCAATCGCGAAAAACGGCGGAATTTTGAAAAACAGCAGGTTTTTCAGAAGACAGGTCAGCGCGACAAGCGGAAACGACAACAATATTGCAAGCGCGGTCTTTTTGGGATTGTCCAGAATCCGCGCTTTTTTATTGAGCGCGTTAAGGTTCAGAAAAGACGAGATGACGCTTCCCGCCGCGCCCCCGATCGCGACAGCGTAAATCCCGACGTACTTCGGCAGCGCGAGCGTCAGAATCATAAGTATCGCCGCGCCGACGGCGTAATTGAAAAAGGATTTCTTTTCAAGCCCCATCGAGTTTAATATCGACGTCGAAATCTGGTTGAGCCCCAGCGGGTACAGCATAAGCGCGACGTTTGAAAGATACACGCCCGAAAACTCGTCTTTGAACACGAAAGACGTGATCTCTTTTCCAAGCGGGATATACAAAATCGTGAAAAGGGCTGCGATTATTATCGCAAAATTTATGCTGCCGTCAATGCGTGCGGACATTGCGGATTTATCGTCGTGTTTAATCGTCGCGATTTCCGGGATAAGCACGACGGACAGCGCGCCCGTGAGAGTGGTCGGCGCCATAAGAAGGGGCATCGCCATTCCTGTAACGCGTCCGAAAGTTGCCGACGCGTCGCTTTTTTCCATGCCGTATTTTATGAGCAGGACGGGAATCACGATTGCCGTAAACGCGCCGATGACTCCGCCGAAAACGCGCATCGCCGTTATCGGAAGCGAGGGCTTTAACACCGCCGGAACGTCTTTAATACGGCCAAATTTACCTTTTTTTATCAAAAACAGTATGAAAAGTACGACGGCGCACGCAATATCCGACACCAAAAAACCTACCGCAAGCCCTTTAAGCGGCGTTACGGCGGCGATAAGTCCCAGCGAAAATATCAGCGTGAAAGTAATGCGAAGGACTTCTTCCAGCATCTCGGTGAAACTGAACGCAAGAAAAGACCTTTTTCCCCAGAACCAACTGCGGATAACGTTGTAAATACTCGTGCTCAGAAGTGCGGGCAGCATAATCACGACAAGCGGAAAAACCCGCTCGTCCGCAAAAACCGACGGCAAAAGGAAAGCGACGGGATATATTACCGAAAGTATCGGAAGTACCGACGACAGCGACAAAACAAGCGCGGTCGAAATAAGCGACGGAACGTTTTCGCCGCCCGTTTTTTCGTCCTCGGCAATCTTTCGGCTTATCACCGTCGGAAGTCCGCTGAGCGCAACCGCCGACGCGAAAAAATAAAAACTCAACGCCATCTGATATACGCCGACAACGCTCGCGCCGAACTGCCGCGACACGAAAACTTTGAACAAAAACGCAAAAAGTCTTGTCGCGACCGAAAACGCCGTTACGACCGCGACCGATTTGAAAATACTTTTCTTATTCGTCATAATCCGAAAGAATCACGTTCTGACCGGGGAAGAATTTGTCGGTGCCGTTCAGACGGATCACTTCTTCTTTTCTTGTTCCCGTCCTTTTTGCGACGGTTTCCGCCGTGTCGAAAGGTCTTGCGACGCAGGTTTTCCCGTGGAATTCCGCCGCGATAAGCCGTTCCCCCTCAAAGAAAAGCGGATTATCGTTCAATAAAAAAAGCGACCTTTCGGTCGTTTTGTATTTTCTTGCCAAAGATGAGGCGTTCTCGCCAAAGCCAACCCGAATTACCGTATATTTCATACGGTATTTATATTCGGGACGAACTTTGATTATTCTTTCAAACTTTACTGTTTCTGTTGTCTTCCGAGCAATCACTATGTCATTGCGAGACATTTTCGGGGCCCCCAAAAGATACTTTTGTACTTTTGGGGAAAAGAAATAAACAAGCAAAAGACAAGCATTTTCGCTTTTAGCGTAAAATGATTGGTCAAAAGCGCAGTTTATGACGCGTGGCAACCTCCCGGAAGGGATACATTGCGATTATTCGTAAGTAAAGGTCGAAAGTTTGTTTCGTATCCAGAAAGTGGCTTCCGTCGTCGTGAACTTCATCGGGCAGAAGTCGTACTCGTTAAGCGCGATCGCGTTGGTTTTTTTGCACCATTCGTGCCAGAGCTGCTTCCTTAAAGTGTTGTCGGTGACAAACTCAACCTTGCCCAAAAGCGTGATGCTGTCCGAGCCGCTGTAATAGCAAATACTTGCGTTCTGATTTTGTCGGATATTCTGGACTTTCTGGCTGTTAATCGGCGCGCCGAAATAAATGACGTTGTGTCCTTCCGAGCGAAGTTTCGTGATAATGCTGGAACGTGGACCGCCCCCTGCGCCGACCGAGGACAAAAAAACCTCGTTGGTGTTCATAAGAATCCTTGCCGCAATAATTTCTTCCGGTTTCAACATAATATAAATCCCCAATAATCATTATTCTTAGAAGTATTGTATCACACGATAACGTAATAAATCAAGAAGAATTTTGCGCGGTACCTGAAAATGTCCCGGCGCAACCGTTGCGCGCGCCGTGTATTTGTGGTAAAATTAAGAAAAAAATAAGGATTTGAATATGTATTATATAGGTATCGACGTGGGCGGTATGAGCATTAAAGGCGGCATCGTCGACGAAAAAGGCAACATAATCGTGAAAGACAGCGTTGTTACAAAACCGACGCAACCGTCCGACGACAACACAAAAGATATCGCGGGGCTTGTCGCAAAACTTTTGAAAGACGCCGGCATTTCGACGGACGAGATCGCGGGAATGGGCATGGGTGTCCCCGGCACGGTCGACCCCGACACTGCAAAGATTTTTTATACCTGCAATATTTTCTTCCGCGATTACGATTTCCGTGCGGAATTCAAAAAATATTTCGATTTTCCCGTGTATATCGGCAACGACGCGGACTGCGCTGTCATCGGCGAATCGGTGTTCGGCGATATGAAAGGTGTGCAAAATGCTGTCATGGTGACACTCGGCACAGGCGTAGGGACAGGCACTCTTGTCAAAGGTAATTTGATTTCCGGTTTCAAAGGCGCAGGCGGCGAGGGCGGACACACCGTCATTCGTATGGGCGGCGAAAAATGCGGTTGCGGCAGGCGCGGTTGCTGGGAAGCGTATGCGTCGGCAACTGCTCTTATCCGCGATACCAAACGCGCGATGGAAAAACATCCCGAAAGTCTGATGAACGAAATCGCTAAAAAAGAAGGGAAGGTCACGGGGCGTACGGCATTCGACGCGATGGACGCGGGCGACAAAACCGCAAAAGCCCTTGTTTCAAGATATATCAGATACGTCGGAGAAGGGCTTGTGAATATTGGCAACTATATCCGTCCCGAAATAATCTTTATGGGCGGCGGAATTAGCAATCAGGGCGACTGGTTCATAAAGCGCCTGCAAGCGTACGTCACCCGTTACAGTTACGGCGGCAAAAGAAATCCGTATATTAAGGTTGTTAAGGCGACGCTTAAAAATGAGGCGGGGATCTTGGGTGCTGCCGCCCTCGCCTTAAAAAACGGCAAAAATTAGCGCCTTTTCGGCGTTTTGACGGAACCTTGCTCAGTTACGTACGACAAGTACGCGCCCTCGTAAGAACTTGCCAAGAAACGTCAAAATCTCATCAAAATTCTGACGATTTTGGGAAAGTTTTTTAATCAAAATTCTGACGATTTTGTGATAAACATAGATTTAATTTGTGCCGTTTTTGGGAAATAATTATTATTAGATTATATTTCGATTTTTTTATAATTACCGTTAGCACGCTTTGAGTGCTTTTTTTGTTGTATTTTTCTTTAACTTTTTTTCATATAGGTATTGACAAATCGTAAATAAGTGTTACAATAATTAGCAATCAAAGGTTGCGAGTGCTAACGGTTTGTAACACCGACTGCCAACGCTCGCGTATGTATTATCGTAAAAAGGAGGATAAATAATATATGGATACTAATAAATATACCGCAAAAGCCGTTGAGGCCGTGCAGGGCGCGCAAAACATCGCTCTCGAACACGACAATCAGGAAATCAAGCCCGAGCATTTTTTATACGCTTTGCTTAACGACGAAAACGGACTCATTTATAAGATTTTAACAGGACTGCAAGTAAGCGCCGACAGTCTTAAAGGCGCGGTCGAAAACGTGATTAAATCTTTCCCGAGGGTTTCGGGCGAAGGCGCGAGCATGTATCTCGGTAACGAAGCGGCGAAAGTCGTTGCCGCTGCCGAAAAGTACGCCAAAAAAGACGGCGACGCGTACGTCGGAGTCGAGCATCTTTTTGAAGGCATTCTTGACAACCAGACGGCGAATCTAAAAAAACTGTTTTCGGCGTACGGCGTGGACAAGGCGGCGTTTCTGGAGGCTTTGAAAAAAATCAAAACCGCGCCCAACACCACGGACAACCCAGAAGACACTTACGAAGCGCTCAATAAATACGGATACGACCTTGTCGAAAGGGCAAGAAACGGAAAACTCGACCCCGTAATCGGCCGTGACGAGGAAATAAGAAACGTCATAAGGATTCTTTCCAGAAAGACGAAAAACAACCCCGTGCTTATCGGTGATCCTGGCGTCGGCAAGACCGCAATCGTTGAAGGGCTTGCACAGCGTATCGTACGCGGCGACGTCCCCGAAGGATTGAAAGACAAAAAGGTTTTCGCGCTGGATATGGGTGCGTTGATTGCGGGCGCGAAGTACCGCGGCGAATTTGAAGAAAGGCTGAAAGCCGTCCTTAACGAAATCAAAAAACAGGAAGGCAGGACGCTTTTGTTCATCGACGAATTGCACACGATCGTCGGCGCAGGCAAGACCGAAGGCAGCATGGACGCAGGCAATCTCCTGAAACCTATGCTTGCCCGTGGCGAGTTGCACTGCATTGGCGCGACGACTTTGGACGAATACCGCAAGTATATCGAAAAAGATCCCGCGCTTGAACGTCGTTTCCAACCGGTGACCGTCGATCAGCCCGACGTCGAAGACACGATCGCGATTTTAAGGGGGCTGAAAGAAAGATACGAAATCTATCACGGCGTGAGAATTCACGACCAGGCTCTCGTTGCGGCGGCGACCTTGTCCGACCGCTACATTACCGACAGATTCCTGCCCGATAAGGCAATCGACCTTGTCGACGAAGCTTGTGCCATGATTCGTACCGAAATCGACAGCATGCCTGCCGAAATGGACGACATTTCGCACAAGATAATGCAACTTGAAATCGAAGAATCCGCATTAAAAAAAGAAAGCGACAAACTGTCGATGGAGCGTAAGGCGAGCATTGAAAAGGAACTTGCGGAACTTAACGCGAAGTTCAACGAGATGAAAGCCCAGCTTGAAAACGAAAAGAAAAAGATTGTCGGCGTGCAGGAAACCAAAGCCGAAATCGATAAAGTGAACCTTGAAATCGAAGAAGCGAAAAGGTCTTACGACTTCACGCGCGCGGCGGAACTGCAATACGGCAAACTTCCCGAACTTCAAAAACGTCTGGAAGAAGCCGAAAGCAAGGCGGGCAAACACGAGAATTCAAGCCTGCTCCGCGACGAAGTTACGGCGGACGAAATCGCAAAAATCGTCGCAAAATGGACGGGTATCCCCGTGACGAAACTTATGGAAAGCGAGAAAACCAAACTCTTGAATCTCGGCAACGAGTTGCATAAGAGAGTTATCGGTCAGGACGAGGCGGTCACGAAAGTCGCCGACGCAATCCTGCGTTCGCGTGCGGGCATATCCGATGAAAACCGTCCTATCGGCAGTTTCATGTTCTTAGGTCCGACGGGCGTCGGTAAAACCGAGCTTGCGAAAACCCTTGCGAATTACCTTTTCGACGACGAGAGAAATATCGTGAGAATCGATATGACCGAGTATATGGAAAAGTTCAGCGTGTCGCGTCTTATCGGCGCGCCTCCGGGATACGTGGGCTACGACGAAGGCGGTCAGCTTACCGAAGCGGTAAGGCGCAAACCTTATTCCGTCGTTCTGTTCGACGAAATCGAAAAGGCGCACCCCGACGTATTCAACGTGCTTTTGCAGGTGCTTGACGACGGCAGAATTACCGACAGTCAGGGCAGAACGGTCAACTTCAAAAACACGATTATCATTATGACCAGTAACCTGGGCAGTCATTATATTCTGGACGGCATCGATAAAGACGGCAACATCTTGGCAGAGGCAAAAGAGCAGGTTTCAGCCTTGTTGAAATCGACGTTCCGTCCCGAATTCCTGAACCGTCTGGACGACATCGTAACGTTCACTCCGCTTACTCGCGACAGTGTGAAGAAGATAATCGACTTGTTGCTTGAAAAACTCAATTCAAGGCTTGAAAGGCAAAATCTGCACCTTAAAGTTACAGATGCGGCAAAAGACGTCATTATCGACGGCGGCTACGACGTAACGTTCGGCGCAAGACCGTTGAAGCGTTTCATCGAAAGCCACATCGAAACGCCGGTTGCAAGAATCATACTTTCGGGCAACCTTGACGAAGGCGACGTAATAGTCGTCGACGCGGAAAACGACTCGCTTAAAATCGCGCCCGAAAAACCCGAAAAATAAAACGAAGAAGCATCTCAAATCGAGATGCTTTTTTAATGCGAAAAATCTGCGCTTTTGAAAAATTGAAAGCCGTGCGCGGCGGGGCGCGAAAATTAAGGTCTATTTTCGTTTTACAGTATATCGTTGTATAAAGCGTAATATGCCTATGGTAAAAACATCGGCCACGGAGGTTTTATGATTGAGATTAAAAATATCGTAAAAACTTTATCGCCCGAAAGAAACCCGTCGACGCGATTAAAAACCGATAATTCGCGCCTTTTTGGCGTTTTGGCAGAACCTTGCTCGGTTACGTACGCCAAAGTACGCGCCCTCGTAAGAACCTGCCAAGAACCCCACACGGGGTCCCCAAAAGATACTTGTACTTTTGGGGCGTAAAGACATCAAATTCTCGGTTTTTAATGATTATGTGCGCCTTTTTGAGTTTTGGCAACGTTCGTATTATTATCTGTTGGTTATTAGTGGAAAAACAAATTACTGACGAACTATTGAAATCTGCATCAAAGTATGCACGACTTGACAATAAAAAACGACCGTGGGAACGGTCGTTTTTTGTGGGCGCGTGAAAAATTATAAACTTCTCAGGACTTTGTTGACTTCCGCCATATCGCATTTGCCGGCGTATTCCGCCTTAAAGTGGCGCATTACGTTTGGCACCGATTTGTCGGGCAAGGTCATAATGACGGCTCTGATTTCGTCCTCGCTCATCATTTTGGGCAGGTACTTTTCGATTGCCGCGATTTGGTTGTTCAAAGACAACACGGTGTCGGCTCTGCCAGCTTTTTCAAAAGCGTCCTTTTCTTCAAAGAGTTCCTTTTGCGTTTTTTTCAGGATCTGGACGTAGTCGGCGTCGGACATTTCCTCGCCTTTGCTGCGTTTTTCGATATTGAAGAGCATAAGTTTGTTTATGAGCGCGTTAAAAGCCGTGACGGTATCTTTGTCGTGCGTCTTCATTGCTTCGATTTTTGCTTTTTTAAAATCGTCGATATTCATAAAATCACCTCGGGAAAATTATAGTCCCAAGGCGGCGGAAAAGTCAATAAAATGCAACTAATCGTCGTGAGCGGTTTTTAATGCGTTCAGCCAGATTGTTTTGTCAAAGCGGGTATTTAAGGGGCTTGTGGACGGCAAAAACAGGGCGGAATCCGAAAGATATTTGTAATTTTTCAGGAATATTTCCTTTGCCTTTCCGCCGTTTAAGATAATTTTTTTGACGTTTGCCTTGTCAAGGACTTTTTGTAAGTCCGCTACCTTATAATTTTTAATCGTGCTGTCAAGGCTGCCCGTTATTTCGCACTCGGCGACGACGTCCCAAAGGGCGATTTTGTGGTTTTTAAGCAGGGCTTGCTTTTCGCCTATCGTTTCGGGCGCGGGTTCGCCAAAGGCTTCTGCCAGGATTTTCCAGAATCTGTTTTGTTTGTTGCCGTAATAAAAGTTCGTCTCGCGCGAGATGACGCTCGGGAAACTTCCGAGAATCAATATTTCGCTGTTTTCGTCGAAGAACGGCAGAAATCCCTTGTAAATCATACTTGGATTATACAACAAAAAATGCGTGTGCGGTATTGATTTATTGAAAATTTCGGGATATAATATTTCCAAACGGAAGGTGAGAAAAATGATTTTATATTTTACGGGTACGGGCAATGCGAAATATATTGCAGAAAAAATCGCAAACGTAACGGGCGACGAAACGAAAAATATCGTGGCTTATACCCGCGATAACGAGAAATTTTTGCAAGGGGACGGGGAACGACTTATCCTTGTCAGCCCCGTGTACTACTGGGGTATTCCCGAATCGGTGAAAGGATTTCTGAAAACCCTGAAAACCGCGGGAAGATATTTCGCGATAGTTCTCGAATGCGGCGGAAGCACCGGGAACGCGCAGGGAGTGTGCGAAAGATACGTGCGCCCCGACGCGGTGTTCGGCGTTGTCGCGGTCGATAATTTTTGCCCGATGTTCAAAATCGAATCCGCCGAAGAAACGGAAAAACGACTTGACGCGCAAAACGCAAAAATCGCCGTTATCGCGGACAAAATCAGGAACGAGGAAAAGGGCGACTTCAATGCAGAAAAGGGAAGTTTTTATAAACTCAACACCGTGCTTTTGTATCCTATTTACGAAAAATTCGGCGGAAGAAAAACAAAATTTTCGGCGTCCGACGACTGCGTAAATTGCGGACTTTGCGAAAGCATTTGCCCGGTGTCCGCAATAAAAATCGAAAACGGAAAGCCCGTATGGACAAAAGAAAAGTGCGATATGTGTTTGGGGTGTCTGTCAAGATGCCCGAAAAACGCAATCTCGATTAAGAAGTCTTTGAAAAACGGACGCTACGTAAATCCGCGCGTCAAATTCTGAAAATCCCGAAAATAATTTTGAAAAAGCAGCCTTTGCAAGGCTGTTTTTTGTTGCCTTTTTATCATATCTTATATAAAATAACATTAAGTAATTTCTGTGTAGGTAAAGAGGATGCAAAAGAAGTTATCGAAGTTTTCACACGGTCTGAAAAAAATTCCCAAAGGTATCGTAAAACTCAAATGGGTGTTTCTCGTGCTGTTCGTCGCGCTGTCGATATTCGGCGCGGTGATGATTCCGCATACGAAAATCAACTATGACCTGACGGGGTATCTGCCCGCGAATTGCGATTCGTCAACCGCTCTCGAACTCCTGAAAAAAGAGTTTGACGACAAGGGCATGGCATACGTTATGGTAAAGGACGTTACGCCCGAAAAAGCAGGCGAAATCAAAACGAGACTGGAAAAAGTCGAAGGCGTCGCGACGGTTACTTACGTTGAGAGTATGAACTACAAAAACAACTCGGCACTCTATACCGTAACGCTGAAAGACTATGACTCGACGAAAGGTGCGTTCGACGCGGTAAAAGACGTAATCGACGCTTTATCCGACGAAAAAGCATATTTATCCGGTCAATCTGCATTTTCATACTACACAAAACTTGAAACCGAACAAAGCATAATGAAGCTTGGAATCGCAATCGTCGTGATCATTCTTCTGGTTATGCTGTTCACGTCGAAGACTTATTTTGAACTCATCGTGCTTATCCTCGTTTTCGGCGCGGCGATGGCGATAAACATGGGGACGAATTTCTTGTTCGTCAACGGTATTTCTTACATTGCGAATCTGGTTGCGCTCGTGCTGCAACTCGCGCTGTCGCTTGACTACTCGATTATCCTTTTGCACCGCTATATGGAAGAAAGGGATAACGGCGAAGACGCAAAAACCGCAACGGTTACCGCACTTACGAAAGGGCTGCCCGAGATTCTGTCAAGTTCCCTTACGACGGTGGCGGGGCTTGCCGCGCTTATGCTGATGACGCTGTCAATCGGCTCGGAAATCGGGTTGTCGCTTGCAAAAGGTATCGTCATCTCTATGGCGACGGTCATATTCTTTATGCCGGCTCTTCTCGTGATTTTCGACAAACCCATTCAAAAAACCCGTCATAAATCTTTCGTGCCGAACGTAACAAAGCCCGCGCGTGCAATCGTCAAGGCAAGAAAAGTCATCGTGCCCGCGTTTTTGCTTATCGCAATCCTTGCGGGAGTCGCGCAGGGTTTCAACAAATATTCGTTCAACTACAACAGCGGCTCGCTTATCGTCGCGCCGAAAAAGGTCATCGAAGAAACGGGCTTCGGTACGCTTAACTCGCTTGTCGTGGTTGTGCCGAAAGGCGACGCCGAAAAAGAACGCCAACTTGTGAAATACGTGGAGTCTTTCGACCTTATCGACAAATCGCAGACGACCGCACTGTCGACAATCAACGTGTATTCTTTCATCGACGCGGATTCTTCGGAAACGCTGTATCTTACCGACGAATTGTCCAAGGCGGAAATACTTGCCTTAATCGATAAAATTCCCGCGGAAACCGACAAAGATAAGGAAAAGGTAGCCTTGATGAAAAACTTTGCGAACACCTGGTTTGACGAATACGTCGGAAAATATATGCCCGAAGGCACCGACAAAGAAACCGCAAAAGTCAGGCTTATCGACCTTCTGGACTTCGCCGTCCGCGAAAAACTGAACAGCATTTCGCCGCTTTTGAACGGAAACGAAGAAATTAAAGCATATCTCGATCAGGTCAAACAAATTTCCTTTGCAAAGGCTAATCTCGAATCCGAAAACTATTCCCGCATCACGTTCAACATCAACGGCGGGGTGGAAGACGACGACGTGTTTGAACTTGTCAAAACCTTGAAATCGGGTGTGTCCGACTTTTATGAGGAAAGGTATATCACCGGCGAAAGCGTCGTGTGCTATGAGATGAGCGAATACTTTATGAAAGACAACCTTATGGTGTGTCTGTTCACCGATTTGTTCATTCTGGTTATATTGCTTATAACGTTCAGGAATATTTCGCTTCCGATAATCCTTATTCTTGCGATTCAGGGCGGAATTTTCATCAACTTTGCGATTCCGTTCTTGTCCAAGACGTCGATTTCATTCATCGGCTACCTTATAATAAGCGCGATACAGATGGGCGCGACAATCGACTACGCAATCGTGCTTACCAACAGATACCGCGGCATAAGGAAAGATTTCACCGACCGCTACGACGCAATGGCTGCCGCAACAAACGCCGTGTTCCCGACAATTCTAACGTCGGGCGTCATTCTTACGGCAACCGGCTTCGTTATGAGCATGCTGTCGTCGGGTGTGGTGGCGCAACTCGGGCTTTTGCTGGGCGTAGGCACGCTGACGTCGATAATCATCGTGTTGTTCGTCCTGCCGTCGCTTCTTCTGGTGACAGAGAAAGTCGTCGATAAAACCGACTTTTCAAAACTGTTCAGAAGAAAACAAAAAGCCGCCGTCGAAGAAGTTACGCTAAGCCCCGACTTCACGGAGCCTTCCGACAACGCCGTAAAGGCACAGAAAACCGAAAACGAACAAGGTTGATTTTGCTGGCGAAAATGAGTTGACAAAAAAGATATTTCGCATTATCATTTTCATATCGATATAAAAGGGCGTATTATGAAAAACTTCGTCGAAAACAAGTATTATTACTATTACTTTCAAAACAACGTTTCATTCTGCAAGGGACGCTGAAAGTCGACGCACTTTTTTTTCAGGTAAGTTAGCGATTCCTTTGCGGAATCGCTTTTTTTATACGAAAAACCGCGCCGATTTGCAATATATGCGGAAAACGGCGCGAAATATGTGAAAAAACGATGGTTTTATAATCAAAATTGATTATAATGGAAAAGACAGAGGTTTATATGAAAGATATTTTGGACGCAAGGAACGAAATCAACGAAATCGACAAACAAATGGCGCAGCTGTTCCAGAAAAGAATGGAAGCCGTGAAAGACGTTGCCGTGTATAAAAAGGACAACGGTCTGTCCGTCCGCGACCTTTCCCGCGAGGCGGAAGTCGCAAAACGCAATTCAAAATTCGTCACGGACGAAAGCCTGAAACCGTATTACGTCGACTTCATCAGAAACACGATCGACGTGTCCTGTAAGTATCAGGAATCGCTGCTTCGGAATATGACCGTCGCGTACTGCGGCGTTGAGGGGGCGTTTGCACACATCGCCGCGAAGAAAATGTTCCCGACCGCGACGTACAAGCCCTGCGCGACTTTTTCGGAGGCGTACGAGGGCGTCGAAAAGGGCGAATACGACTGCGCCGTGCTTCCGCTTGAAAACAGTTACGCCGGGGAAGTCGGCGAGGTTATGGATCTGACGTTTTCGGGCGATCTGCATATAAATCAGGTTATCGAAGTGCCGATCACGCACAATCTTCTGGCATTGCCCGGCGCAAGCGTCGACACGATAAAAACCGTCGTGAGCCATCCGCAGGCGCTCATGCAGTGCGCGGATTTCATAAAGAAAAACAATTTTGAGGTCAAAGCGTATTCCAACACCGCGCTTGCCGCAAAGTTCGTCAAAGACAGCGGCGACAAAACGATTGCCGCGATTGCCTCCGACGAAACCGCAAACGTTTTCGGGCTCGATATCATTGAAAAAAGCGTCAACGACGTGAAAACCAACACGACGAGATTCGCCGCGTTTTCAAGGGTTGAAAATACGCCGTTTTGCCTTACGAAAAGAGAAAACGAAAACTTTATTCTGGTGTTCACGGTGCAGAACGAATCGGGCGCGCTCGCAAGCGCGTTGAACATAATCGGCGCACACAACTTCAATATGCGCGCGCTTCGTTCCCGTCCGATGAAAAACCTGAAATGGAATTACTATTTTTACATCGAGGCGGAAGGAAACGTCAATACGCAAAACGGAAAAGAACTTATGCAAGAGTTGTCCGCGCTTTGCGCCAAGCTGAAACTTGTCGGCAGCTACTTCTCGGACGAGGGATACGAAAAATGATTATACCCGTAAATCTTGACGAAAAATACGACGTCATCGTCGAAAACGGCGCGCTTGACGACGCGGAAAAACACTTTAACCTTAACAGAAAGGTTCTGGTTCTGACCGACGACGGAGTGCCCGAAATGTACGCCGAAAAAGTCGCAAAAAAATGCGAAACCCCCGTTGTCGTGACACTTAAACACGGCGAAGAAAGCAAAAATTTCGACAACTTCAAACATATCCTTTCCGTTATGCTTGAAAACTCGTTTTCAAGGAAAGATTGCGTTGTGGCTGTCGGCGGCGGCGTTGTCGGGGATATCGGCGGATTCGCCGCGTCGTGTTATATGCGCGGCGTCGATTTTTACAACGTGCCGACAACCCTTTTGTCGATGGTGGATTCGTCAATCGGCGGGAAAACCGCAATCGACTTTATGGGCGTGAAAAACGTTGTCGGCTCATTTTATCAGCCGAAAGCGGTCGTGGTCGATCCTTGCGTTTTAAGCACGCTTGACGACAGACAATTTTACGCAGGGCTTGCGGAGTCGATAAAAATGGCGGCGACGTCGGACGCATCGCTTTTTGAGTTTATCGAAAACGCCGACGTGAAACGCGACGTGAAAGAAATCATCGAAAGGTCGATCCTCATCAAAAAAGCCGTCGTGGAAAAGGACGAAAAAGAAGAGGGATTAAGAAAGGTTCTGAACTTTGGCCATACCGTCGGACACGCAATCGAAAGCGCGGAGCAGGGTAGACTATTGCACGGCGAATGCGTTGCGACGGGTATGCTGTGCGCATGCTCCGACGGTGTAAAAACGCGCCTTGAATACATTATGACAAAGTTTGGTCTTCCCGTCAGAACCGAAAAAACGGCGGCGCAACTTCTGCCGTACATCACGCACGACAAAAAAGCGAGCGGCGGAAAAATCTCGACGGTGTACGTCGACGAAATCGGAAGTTTCAGATTTATCGACCTCACCGCGGAAGAAATACTTTTAATATCGGAGAAAAAGAAATGAAAAACACGTTCGGAAACAGCATTTCGCTTACCGTATTCGGCGAAAGTCACGGCGAATGCGTCGGCGCGGTTATCGACGGACTCGCGGCGGGAATCGTCGTTGACGAAAACCTTATAAGGGAAGACCTTAAAAGGCGCGCTCCATCGACAAGCACGGACACCGCGCGCCGCGAAAACGACAATTTCAAAATAATGAGCGGCGTGAAGGGCGGCAGGACGACGGGCGCTCCGATTTGCGTGATTGTCCCAAACGAAAATACGAAAAGCGGCGACTACGATTACGGTATCGCGCGGCCGTCGCACGCCGATTACACGGCGTTTTGCAAATATCACGGATATGAAGATTACCGCGGCGGCGGACACTTTTCGGGGCGCGTAACGGCAGGGATAGTTGCTGCCGCTTCGATTGTAAAAAGCGCGCTGGAAAGCATCGGAATTAACATTGCGACGCACGTCATTGAATGTGCGAACGTGCAGGATAAGCCGTTTAACGACATCAAAAACGAGATATTAACCGTTAAATCCGCAACATTCCCCGTTATCGACAAAGCGCAAGGGAAAAAGATGCAGGAAGAAATCGAAAAAGCGAAAGCCGACGGCGACAGCGTCGGCGGCGTCACCGAAACCGCAATAATCGGATTGCCCGAAGGCGTCGGCGAGCCGTGGTTCGACAGTGTTGAAAGCATACTCTCACACGCGCTGTTTTCAATCGGCGGCATTAAGGGCGTGGAATTCGGCAACGGCTTCGAAATGACAAAAATGAGAGGCAGCGCCGCAAACGACGCGTTCGCTTTGGAAAACGGAAAAGTCGTAACGACTACGAATAACAACGGCGGCGTAAACGGCGGCATCACAAACGGTATGCCCGTGATTTTCAAGTGTGCCGTAAAGCCCACGCCGTCTATTTACAAAACGCAAAAAACGGTAAATTTTTTGAAAAAAGAAGAGACCGAAATCAATATTCGCGGCAGACACGATCCCGCGATAATAAGAAGGATTTGTCCCGTTATCGACGCGGTCGCCGCGCTTGCCGTCGCCGATCTTCTGCAACAAAAATACGGCGCGGACGTCATGACAAAAGGTATCGGGAAATGAAATACGGGCTCATCGGAAAACCGCTCGGGCACAGTTTCTCGCGCGAAATACACGCACTCATTGCGGACTACGATTATTGTCTTTTTGAAATCGACGAGGACGAGTTGCCGCGCTTTTTTCAAGAACGCGATTTTTCGGGCATAAACGTTACGATTCCTTACAAGCAGACGGTGATTCCGTTTCTGGACGAAATATCCGACGAGGCGAAAAAAATCGGCGCGGTGAACACGATTGTCAAAAAGGAAGGGAAACTTTTTGGATTCAACACCGACTTTTTCGGCATGTGCGCGCTCATCAAAAGCACGGGGCTTGACCTTGAAAACAAAACCGTTCTGATACTCGGCACGGGCGGCACGTCGAAAACCGCCGTTGAGGTTTCAAAAAGCCTTGGGGCGACGGAAATCGTGAAAGTGTCAAGAAAAAAGTCTTCGGACACGGTGACATACGACGAAGCGTACGAAAAGTTTTCGGGCGCGGACGTCATCATAAATACTACGCCTGTCGGAATGTTTCCAAACGCCGACAAAACGCCCGTCGACGTTAAAAAATTCAAAAATTTGCAGGGCGTTATCGACGCGGTTTACAACCCCCTTCGCACAAATTTCGTGCTTGACGCCGAAAGTATCGGCGCGAAAGGGCGCGGCGGACTGTATATGCTTGTGGCGCAGGCTGTTTATGCGTCGGCGTTGTTTCTGGATAAAACCGCAGACGAGAACGTCATCGACAAAACGTACGCCCGCATACTTAAAGAAAAGCGCAATATCGTGCTTTGCGGTATGCCGTCTTCCGGGAAAACGACCGTCGGGAAAGAAATTGCAAAAGTTTTTGGCAAAAAGTTTATTGACACCGACGACGTCGTGGTTGAAAAACGGAAGGAATCCATAAGCGATATTTTTGAAAAGTACGGCGAAGGGGAATTTCGGAAGGAAGAGCGGCTTGCAATCGAGGAATTGTCAAAAGAGAACGGACTTGTCATCGCAACGGGCGGCGGCGCGGTGCTGGACGAAAACAACGTACGCGCGCTCAGACGAAACGGCGTAATTCTGTTTCTGGACAGAAGCCTTGAAAACCTTGTCGCAACTGCCGACAGACCATTGTCCAAGGACAAGGAAAAACTCAAAAATCTTTTTGAAAAAAGATACGACGTTTATAAGTCGTGCGCGGACGCGGTAATCCCCGCAGACGGCGAAATCGCCGACGTCGTCGAAAAAATAAAAGGAGTTTTATTATGAAATTTCTTATTCTGAACGGACCGAATATCAATATGCTGGGCATAAGAGAGCCCGAAATTTACGGAGAAGAAACGTACGATGCCCTTGTCGAAAAGGTCAAAGAGCACGCGGAAGAAATCGGCGTGGAGGTCGAGTTTTTCCAGTCGAACCACGAAGGCGCGCTCATCGACGAAATCCAGCGCGCGTACTTTTCGCAAGTTGACGGCATCGTGTTCAATCCCGCGGGATATACGCATACGAGCATTGCGCTTGCCGACGCCGTGAAAGCCGTGTCGATACCCACCGTAGAGGTGCATATTTCGTTCGTCAGCGAAAGGGAAACGTACAGACAGATAAGTTTTGTCCGCGCGGTCGCAATCGACACCGTCGAAGGGCAAGGGCTTAACGGATACCTTATCGCGATGGACGCGCTCAAAAATCATCTTATAAATAATGAAGGTTAAAATTCTGCCGTCAAAAACGTCGGGCGAAGTTTCGGCGCCGCCGTCAAAAAGTTTTGCTCACCGATATCTTATCGGCAGCGTTTTGTCGTGCGGAAAGTGCGTGATAAAAAATATTGCGGACAGCGACGATATTTCGGCAACGCTTTCGTGCATCGAACAACTTGGCGGAAGCGTAACGAAAGACGGAAATATCGTGACCGTTATTCCGACAAACGAAAAGCAAATCGAAAACGCGGTTTTCGACTGCAAAGAAAGCGGCAGTACGCTGAGGTTTTTTATCCCCGTAGTGCTTGCGACAGGCGCGAAAAACTGCACGTTTTTAGGGAGCGAAAGACTGCTTGCGCGCGGGATAAAGGAATACGAAAAACTTTTTGAAAACAGCGACGTAACTATAAAATCCGACGAAAAATCAATCGAAGTAAACGGGACACTCTCGGCAGGGAATTACGAAATAAGCGGCGAGGTCAGCAGTCAATATACAACCGGAATGTTGTTTGCATTGTCGGTACTTGACGGCAAAAGCACGCTTAAAATCACGGGAAATGCCGAAAGCCGCGCTTACGTCGATATGACGATAAAAGTTTTGAAAGACTTCGGCGCGGACATTGCGGAACCCGAAAAAAACTTTTTTGAAATAAACGGAAAAGGACGGCTTTCGCCCGGCGAATTTACAGTTGAGGGCGACTGGTCGAACGCCGCGTTTTTAATTGCGCTTTCCCGCCTTGCGGGAACAATAAGCGTTTCGGGGCTCAACGAAAACAGCGTGCAGGGCGATAAAATCTGCATCGAAGCGTTTGAAACGCTGGACGGCGAAAACGCCGAAATCGACCTTAAAGACTGTCCCGACCTTGCGCCGATACTGTTTACTTACGCCGCATATAAAAACGGCGGAAAGTTCATAAACACAAGGCGGTTAAGGGTGAAAGAAAGCGACCGCGCAAACGTTATGGCGGAAGAACTGAAAAAATTCGGCGCAAATGTTAAAGTGTACGAAAACAGCGTTGAAATTGAAAAAACGCAACTTAAACCGCCGATTGTGCCGCTTTGCGGACACAACGACCACCGCATCGTAATGGCGCTTTCGGTGCTTGCGGCAGTGTTTGGCGCGGAAATCGACGGGGCGGAGGCAGTAAACAAAAGTTATCCCGATTTCTTCCGCGTCATAAAAAAAGCAGGAGTAAACGTATATGAAATTCGATAAAAACACAAAAATCCTGATCGTAGGGCTTGGACTTATCGGCGGCAGTTACGCAAAGGCGTTGTCGGACGAAGGATACTTTGTCGGCGCAATCGACAAAAAGAAAAGTTCGGTCGAGTACGCGTTGAAAAACGGGCTTATACAGGTTGGCGAGACAAGTGTGAAAAAAGATTTCGTAAAAGACTTTGACCTTATCGTTTTTGCGCTGTATCCGCACGATTTCATAAACTGGATCAAGGAATATCAATCATCAATAAAGTCGGGCGCGCTTATCACCGACGTTACCGGTGTGAAGTCGTTCGTCGTCGAAAACGTGCAGAAAATTCTTCGTGGCGACTTGGAATTCGTGGGGGCGCATCCGATGGCAGGCAAAGAAGTCAGCGGCGTCGAAAACGCCGATTCGAAAATCTTCGTCGGGGCAAATTACATCGTGACGCCCACGAAAAGGAATACAGACGAAAACGTGCAGGCGGTGCAAGATCTCGGCCGCGCGCTCGGTTTTGAAAGGATATCGTCGCTTTCGCCCGAAGAGCACGATGAAACGGTGGGGTTTTTGTCGCATCTGACGCATTGCATCGCCGTATCGCTGATGGTATCCAAAAAGTCGCACCATCTTGCCGAATACACGGGCGATTCCTTCCGCGACCTTACCCGCATCGCAAAAATCAACGACGAAATGTGGAGCGAACTTTTCCTTGCAAACAAGGACGAACTCTTAAAACAAATGGACCTGTTTGAAGAAAAATTCAACCAACTGAAAGAAGATATTAAAAACGATAATCGTGAAAAAATAAGAGAAACGCTGCGCGAATCCACGGCGCGCCGCAAAGTGTTTGACAAAGACGCAAAGGAGACAAAATAAATGAATCTCGAATTCAAAAGAAAACTGCCGACGTTGCAGGAAATCAAGGCGATGTATCCGCTTGACGACGCGCTTGCGGCGCACAAAAAAGATACCGACGCCACACTCAAAAACATTTTTTCGGGGAAGGATAACCGCCTGCTTCTGGTAATCGGGCCGTGTTCCGCTGACAGAGAGGACGCTGTTCTCGACTATATTTCAAGGCTCAGGCGCGTGCAGGAAAAGGTCGCCGACAAAATCGTCATCGTGCCGCGCATTTATACCAACAAACCGCGCACGACCGGCGACGGCTACAAGGGAATGCTGCACCAGCCCGATCCCAACGCCGACGAAAATATGCTGAAAGGACTGATCGCCATAAGGAAATTGCACATAAAGGCACTTAACGAAACGGGATTTTCCTGTGCGGACGAAATGCTTTATCCCGAAAACCATCTGTATCTATCCGACGTGTTGTCGTACGTTGCGGTCGGCGCAAGGTCGGTTGAAAACCAATTCCACAGGCTCACGGCAAGCGGGCTCGATATTCCCGTCGGCATGAAAAACCCGACAAGCGGCGATTTGTCCGTTATGATGAATTCGATACGCGCGGCGCAGCATCCGCACACGTTCGTGTATTCGGGGTGGGAAGTGAACAGCGCGGGAAATACGCTCGCGCACGCGATACTGCGCGGTTCGGTGGATAAAAACGGACAGGCAATCCCGAATTACCATTACGAAGACCTTATCAAACTTTGCGATCTGTACGCGAAAAGCGGGCTTGAAAATCCCGCCGTTATCGTCGATACCAACCACTCGAATTCGGCAAAAAAATTCGACGAGCAACCGCGCATCGCAAAAGAAGTGTTGCACAGCACGCGTTATTCCAAAGGTATCGGGAAAATGGTGAAAGGGCTGATGATCGAATCGTATATCGAAGACGGCTCGCAACCGTCGGACGGCAAAATTTACGGAAAATCCATCACCGACGCATGCCTCGGGTGGGACAAAACCGAAAGGCTTATTTACGATATTGCGGATTTAAGATAAAAAAATTAACTATAAATTCATTATTCTTTAAAAAAAAACGAAAAATAAAAGCGCGGACAAAACGTCCGCGCTTTGTATTATACAACCGTATTAAAAGAATCTTGCGACAAGGTCTTTGGAGTATTGCACCGTTTCTTCCATATCGCCGAAGCTCATGATTTCGCCGGCATAATATGTATTGAGCTGACCTTGCATACTTTCGACTTTTTCGTACCAGCCGTCGGCGTAGTCTTTCTCAAACACGTGGGGGAAGTAGTACCACTTTCTCTCATATACGCATTTGTCGATGTCGATGCCGCAAAGTTTCATATCGTCCCAAGCCATCTTTTTCGCTTCTTCGTAGGTTTTGAGTTCCTTACCCTTGTAGTTGCGCAGGACGTAAGTTGTAAGAACCTGATTGGGTTCGTCCTTCCATCTGTGATAGAACACCATAAGGTGACCGAGTCTTTCGGGAACCATGTTGTCGAAGAGATAGCCCGACATATCGGGGTAATAAGTGCCTTTCTTGCAGGTGATTGCGGTGACGTCGTAGCGTTCGTAATCGATTTTTGCGAAAAGCGCTTTTTCCTGTTCGGTCGCGTCGAAGTAGGACGGCAGATATTGCAGGGGAGCGGTGACGATGATTTTGTCGTATTCTTCCATTTCGTCGCCGATATAAACCTGAACTTTGCCGTTTTCACGCGTAACTTTCGTGATGTTGACGTTGAGGCGAGCGGGGTGTTGCAGTTTCTCGTTGACCGCTTCGTAAATGCTTTGCGTGCCGTCTTTCCACGTCCACAAATCCTTGTTTACGAAGTACATTGCGGTTGCAAAGTCAAGGTATTTCATGACGTATGCCGCGGGGATTTCGTCAAAGAAGCCGTATCCGAACGCGGTGTAAGGCCCGATCCAGATTTCCTGCGCAAGTTCAACCTTGTTGAGTTTGCAGAAATCCTTGAAGTTCATGCACAGATCTTTGAGGTTGGGGTTTTCGCCGACAACGTGTTCGCCGGTGACCGGATCGTACCCGTCGTATTTACCCTCGGAAATTCCCTTGTGACCGGTGTATTGATATCCCTTGTACTTGGTCGCAAGAAGCGTGCCGAGTTTTTTGACCTGTGATTTCATCTTCAAAAGATGCGGGATAAGCAGGGGGTTTTTCTTCGGATTGAACGGATCGTACGGTTTTCCGTTCATTTTGCGATACGCACGTTCGAGTTTCGGTCCGTTGTGATCGACGCCGCCGAATAATTCAAGCTCATGCACGGCGTAATACGTCGGGCAACCCATAATCGCGCCCATTTCAAATCGCTTTCCGTCATGATACGGAGAGTGGCATTTTCCGCCGACGTGGTCTTCTTTTTCAAGAATCGAATAATTGGTATAACCGTTCTTTTCAAGATGAACTGCCGCGCTTAATCCCGCGGGACCGGCGCCGATGATACAAATCTTTTCATTCTTTGCCATAATAATCTCCTTGAACTGAGTAAGTCTTGCGACCTACAAATTATTTTTCTTATAAAACAATTATACCACCTATTTTTACAATGTAAATACTTTTGTTAAAATTTTGACGAAAAATATCGAAAGTTTGCGTTTAAGTATTCACAACGTAATTTCGGCGTGGTATAATGAGATTGATTTAAGAGGTGAAAAAATGAAATTTACGTCTTTTGTTCAACTTTTACACAGCGGTGCGACGAATTATCCCGACAACGTTGCGCTCTTGTACGACGAGGGCGGAACTACGGTCAAAAAAACGTACGCGCAGTTATACGCCGACGTCAAAGATCGCGTCCGCGCGCTTGAAAGTATGAAAGAAACCTGCGTGGGTATTCTCGAAGCGCCGTCGGAAAAATGGCTTGTCGATATGTTCGCGTGCGTGATTGCCGGAAAGCAAACGGTGCTACTCGACGCGATGTCGGACGCCGCGACGCTCCAAAAATGCGTTCTCGCAACCGACGTCGAAACTATTCTCACCGACAACCTGACCGCGCCGTATGCGACCGCTTTGACGTTTTGCCCGCATACGCTGAACAGGACGGACGGAGAAGGCGATATATTGTTTTTCACGTCGGGCACTACGGAGTCCTCAAAAGCGGTGGTGCTGACCTCGAAATCCCTTTGCGCCAGCGCCTGGAACGGACAGGAAAGATGCCCGTGCAACGAAAACGACAATCTGCTTTGCGTGCTTCCGCTCACTCACGTGTTCGGGTTCGTATGTTCGATGCTGTGGCCGTTGTCGCAGGGCGCGTGCGTGTCGTTGACAAGGGGGCTGCGTTATCTCCCGTTCGACGCGAAATATTTCAACCCGACGATTATATCCGTCGTGCCGTCCGTGTTGAAATTCTTTTTGAACTTCAACGCGCTTAACGATAATTTGCGTATGGTGCTTGTCGGCGCGGGCCCCGCAAGCGAGCAGGTGCTGGACGCCGTGAAAGCAAAGGGCGTCGAAATCCGCTTTGGCTACGGGCTGACCGAAACGTCAAGCGGCGTTGCCATAAGCACGGGCGAAAATCCGTTTGCGATGACGCCGTGTCCCGACGACGAAATCATGCTTTCGGGCGACGGCGAAATATTGATAAAATGCCCCGAATGTATTATGAAAGGGTATTACAAAAACAAAACCGCAACCGACGAAGTGCTGATAAACGGCGTGTTCCATACGGGCGATCTCGGCAAATTCGACAAAGACGGCAACCTTTATATCACGGGCAGAAAAAAAGATATACTCGTCCTTGAAAACGGCACGAAAATTTATCTTGCCGAGTGGGAGGCGGAACTTCAAAAAGCATTGAATATCGACGATATCGCGCTCGCGCAAAAAGACGGCGTCGTGACGTTGTTCGTCGGCGACAAGGACGGCAATATCGACAAGGACGACGTGAAAAACAAAGTAAACGAATTCAACAAAACAAAATCTTTCGACCGACAAATCGGGGACGTCTGCATCATGCCGCACGCCCTTGAAAGGACGGCGACGGGCAAAATAAAACGCTGGGCTTTATAACGACGTATTCTACACAAAGGAGTATAAAAATGCAAGTCACAAAACAAGAAATTCAGGACAACCTTACAAAGTTGGTGAAACAATACGTTCCTTCTCTTCAAAACGAAGAAATTACGCGCGAAACCCCCATCAATTCAAAGGGGTACGAATCGCTCAATTACATATATATCGTATGCACGCTTGAAAGCGACTACAACGTAAAAATTCCCGATAAGGTGTGGATGAAACTACGCAGCGTCGGCGAAGTCGTGGACGTAGTTTACGATATGGCAACGAAAAAATAATTTTGCGGAATTTTGCAAAACAGCTGCTTAATCATACCAAAAATATGGATAAAGTCAACGATTTAATATATACGGTCCGCAAGAAGATGCTTGCCGACGACGTTACGATGTTTCGGAAATTGCGCCCGTCGGTGCTTTTAAGGCTAATTCAGGAAATATCCATCGCACACACCGAAGCACTTGGCGCAGGCAGGGCGAAAACGCTTGACAAAGGCGTTTTGTGGGTTGTCGCAAGAATGAAAATCGAAATAAGCAGGCTCCCTTCTTACGACGAAACCGTTACCCTTGAAAGCTTTGCGGGCAAGACTTTGCGCGTGCTTTTTCCGCGGTATTACGAAATGCTGGACGAAAGCGGAAATACGCTTGTCAAAGCAAGCGCGGTATGGCTCCTGATGGACGAAAAAACAAGGCATATGGCGTTCCCCGAAGAGTATGGCGTTGAGATCCCGTCCCTTGAAAAAGATATCGGGATTTCTCTTCCGTGCGGCGTTTCGCCGGGCACTCAGAAAAACAAGAAAAATTTCGTGGCGTCATACAGCAGGGTTGACATCAACGGACATATGAACAACAGCAAATACGTCGACGAAGCCGAAGACTTGCTCGGCGCGGAATACCTTGAAACTCACGAAATGAAGTCGCTTGAAATCGAGTTCAAGTCCGAGATAAAATACGGCGCGCACGTACGTTTGGAATACACGATAAACGGTGACGAACTTACCATGGCGGGATACGTGAGAAAACGCCCGTGTTTTGCGCTCACGGCAAAGTTTGCGCGCACGGAAAAGAAGTAAAAATAATTTTGTGATTTTCGAGTACGCGATATTAAAAATATTTGACGATACCGCGCGATTATGATAAAATGCAGACAAATAAGGGAGTAATCGGCACCCTTCACCCGGGATGTAATAAAGCCGCTAACACGAGCGCAAACTCCGGTTTTATTTGAAATGATGAGACTTATCCGTAAGGATAGGTCTTTTTTATTTTCCGAAAGCCGGAACAAAACGATAACGACCTTACGAAAAATAAAAAACGTTACAAACAAAATTTTTAACGATAGATACAGGAGTTTTTATGAAACACTATCTTGAAAACATCGACGAAGTTTGTCGGGACGTGAAAACGGGCGTCGACGGCATAACTTCGCAAGAGGCGGAATCTCGTCTTGAATCAAACGGCAAAAACAAACTTGCCGAGGGTAAAAAAGAGCCGATTATTCTGCGTTTGTTAAAGCAGTTTATCGAGCCGATGACGCTGATACTCATCGTTGCCGCGATAATTTCGGGTATTCTGACTGCGGTCAACAATTCTTCCGGCGGCAAAAAAGAGTTTCCGTCCGACGTCATCATAATAATGGCGGTCGTCATCATCAACGCGGTTCTCGGCGTCGTGCAGGAGAGCAAGGCGGAAAAAGCCATCGACGCGTTGCAAAAAATAGCCGCCGCCACCTCAAAGGTCATAAGGGACGGAAAACTCGTCGTCGTAAAAAGCGAAGACCTGGTCGTTGGCGACGTTATCGTCCTTGAAGCGGGCGACGCGGTTCCGGCGGACGCGCGAATTATCGAGTGCGCGAGTATGAAAGCCGAAGAAGCCGCGCTCACCGGCGAGTCCGTTCCCGTGCTTAAAACGTCGGACGCCATAAGCGCACAAAGCGGGGAAGTACCTCTCGGCGACAGGAAAAACATGGTATTTATGGGCAGCACCGTCGTTTACGGCAGAGGCAAGGCGGTTGTCGTCGCAACGGGTATGGACACCGAAATGGGTAAAATCGCGACCGCGCTCACTCAGGCGAAGGAAAGCAAAACGCCCCTTCAACAAAAACTTTCGCAACTCAGCAAAGTGCTTACGTATCTCGTAATCGGCATTTGCGCGGTGATTTTTGCGGTCAGTATGATTCGCGCCGCCGCCACAGGAACGCTTAAAGCGAACACTGCCGCGACGATACTCGACACGTTTATGGTTGCGGTATCGCTTGCCGTTGCGGCAATTCCGGAAGGTCTTGCGACGGTTGTAACGATCGTGCTTTCAATAGGCGTAACCAACATGTCAAAGCGCAACGCGATAATAAGAAAACTCACCGCTGTCGAAACGCTCGGCTGCACGCAAATCATCTGCACGGACAAAACGGGCACGCTTACTCAAAATAAAATGACGGTTGTCGACCATTACGGCAGCGACGAAAATCTGCTTGCAAACGCAATGTCGCTTTGCTCTGACGCCGAGTTCGACAAGGACAAAGGAGATGCCATCGGTGAACCTACCGAGTGCGCGCTTGTCAATTACGCGGCGACGCTCGGATTCGATAAAAACAATCAAAAAGAGATTTATCCCCGCATAGGCGAAATACCGTTCGATTCCATGCGTAAGATGATGACCACCGTCCACAAGGACGAAAACGGCAATATTCTGCAATTCACGAAAGGCGCACCCGACGAAATTGTCAAACGCTGTTCGTTTTATCTCAAAGACGGAAAAGCGGTTAAAATGGACGAAGGGAAACGCAATGAAATTCTTGCCGCAAACAAAGAGATGGCGGACAGGGCGCTTCGCGTGCTTGCAGTCGCTCAAAAACGTCTTGATTTTGAAAAAAACGAATATACCACCGAAAACGACGAAAAAGATATGTGTTTCGTGGGGCTTGTGGGTATGATAGATCCCGTTCGTCCCGAGGTCAAGCCCGCAATCGACGAGTGTAAAAAAGCGGGTATTCGTCCCGTTATGATCACGGGCGACCATAAGGATACAGCGGTTGCCATCGCAATGCAACTTGGGATCATCTCCGATCCGTCGCAGGCAATCACGGGCGCGGACCTTGACAAAATCAGCGACGAAGATTTCGCAAACGACGTGGAAAAATATTCGGTTTACGCCCGCGTGCAGCCCGAACACAAAACAAGAATCGTCAACGCCTGGCGCGCAAAAGGATACATAACCGCAATGACCGGCGACGGCGTCAACGACGCTCCGTCAATCAAAAACGCCGACATCGGCGTGGGTATGGGCATCACGGGCACCGACGTCACAAAGAACGTCGCGGATATGATACTCACCGACGACAACTTCGCGACAATCGTTTCGGCAGTGGGCGAGGGAAGACGTATTTATGACAATATCCGCAAATCCATTCAGTTCTTGCTGGCGTCCAATCTTTCGGAAGTGCTGTCCATTTTCATCGCGACGCTTGCCGGGTTCACCATATTTAAGCCCGCGCATCTGCTTTGGATAAATCTCATTACAGATTGCTTCCCGGCTCTTTCGCTCGGTATGGAATCCGCAGAAAGCGACGTTATGAGCCGTCCGCCCAGAAACAGCAAAGACGGCGTCTTCGCAAACGGTATGGGCTTTGCAATCGGATATCAGGGCATACTTATCACCCTGATTACAATCGCGTCCTATTTCATCGGCGCGGAGGTCCTTGCGAAAATGCACCACGCGGAAGCAATCGCAAACGGCGCGTACAGCGCGGAAATGCTCGGCTCGTCAATGGCGTTTCTGACGCTTTCGATGGCGGAAATCTTCCATGCGTTTAATATGCGCTCTTTGCACGGCTCGGTTTTCAAAATCAAAAAACGCAACTGGTGGCTCTGGGGAGCGGGCATACTCTCGTTGCTGCTCACAACCCTCGTCGTTGAGATCAGACCGCTTGCGGACGCCTTCGACCTTGCAAAACTCGACGGGACGGAATACGCCATTGCCATCGCGCTCGCATTTTCCATTATTCCGATGGTAGAGTTGGTTAAGGCAATCGCTCGCGCCGTCCGCAAAAAGAAAGGGATTGTCCTTTCCGCGTAATCGACAGCCAAAAACAGAATAATATCCAAAGTCGTTCCGGAACAAATAATATTTGTGTCAAAGCTTGTGTCAAAGGGTGATTTTGGGTGACAAAAGAAGAAGTCCGATGAGCCTGTAACAACCTGGTGTTCATCGGACTTCCACGTTGGTGGAGATGAGGGGGCGTAGCAAACAACGTTTGCGTAATAGCGAAGTGAGCGAGTTTACTCGCATAAACGCAGCGCCAGCCCGAAGGGGTTCACGCCGCAGGTGGCACGGCATCGCCGCGCAGAGCCCCCGAAAAGAAAAAGAACCCGATAAAATCGGGTTCGTTTTTTTCAGCTGTGGTGGAGATGAGGGGGTGCGTAGCAAACAACGTTTGCGTAATAGCGAAGTGAGCGAGTTTACTCGCATAAACGCAGCGCCAGCCCGAAGGGGTTCACGCCGCAGGTGGCACGGCATCGCCGCGCAGAGTCCCCGAAAAAGAAAAAGAACCCGATAAAATCGGGTTCGTATAATTATCGTTTGGTGGAGATGAGGGGGGTCGAACCCCTTACCTCTTGAATGCCATTCAAGCGCTCTACCAGTTGAGCTACACCCCCAAGGCGGATAACAAACGTAAATATACTATTTTTACGTCGTTTTGTCAACTGCATTTGAACAAGTGGGTGAAATGTTTCGGAACAAATTTTTTTGTGTATTTGATACATTCGCGATTCGCGCGTGCACGCGCTGCGCGCACTTAATTAAAGATAAGCATTGTTTAATTCCAATTATTTATATTTTGTATACGGACATTTATTACATCCGTAAAGTTTTTTATGCATAAAAATATGCGATTATGCCAAAATCGTGCATAAAATTCAAAAAAACAATCCATATTAGTTTTGATTTCTAAATCGCACGCTAATTAAAAGTAGCGTAATGTATAATTTCAATAACTATTTTATCAAAGTAGTGCTTTAATTGACTAAATTTTTTAGGAGGTAACAAAATGAAGCAAAAGAAATTACTTATGCTCATCGCGATGGTACTTGTCGTAGTGCTTTGCGCCTCTGTCCTTACTGCTTGCAAGAAGGATAAGGGCAATGACGACGAAAATGTAACAAAGCCCGGCACAGGTTGGGAAGACCCCAAAATGTACACCATGCGTGAGTACACTTCTCAAATGCCGAGTCAGTGGTGCACGATTTTGTCAAGTGACAACGTCAACAACGAGATGGAATCTTATTTCACGAGTGCATTCTATGAGTTCAACTACAAATTCGATGCAAACGGCAAGATCGTTCCCGGCGCATACACCGTTGAATACTCTGCGGCAACTAAACTTGAAGACGTAACGAAAAAATATGCAGGTCAATATGGTCTTGCTGCCGACGCTGAAAAAGGTCAGGCTTTTGCAATGACGCTTCGTAACGATCTTAAATGGGATGACGGCACACCTATCAAAGCTACTGACTTCGTTTACACGATGAGCCAACAACTTTCGCCGAACTATCTCTTTGACACTGCGTCCAACTACTATTCTGGCAACTACGTCATTCACAATGCTCAAAACTACGTTAAACAAGGTCAAAAAGGCTGGTTTGACAATGGCAATATGAATCTTGCATATTCGGACCTTGCTCTTGGTGCAGATGGAAAGTACACGCTCAAAGGCAATGAATGCACTATTGCATTGAAAAAACCGTTGGTGTGGTTACGAGGCGATACCCTTGATTTTTGTGTGACGGATACTCCTCAATATTTTGATACCGAAGCATATGCAAGCCTTCTTGCACTTGCCGATGAAAACGGCGACGTTGCGGTGACCGCTGAGTCTTTGGCACTTCTCACAACTGTTATCACTGCAAAAGCAGAGTGGGGCGAAACCAAAGAAAATACAGTTGGTTATATGTACGTCAATTATGAATATCCTGCAATGGACTTCTCTGAAGTCGGTTATTTCGTTGGCGACAACGAGTATGAGCTCGTTATGGTCATTGACGGAACTTTGAATCCGCTCGATGCAGAAGGCAATCTGACTTATGAGGCAGGTTACTATTTCAGCGGATGGCCCCTTGTCAAGAAAGATTTGTGGGAAAGATGCGAAGACCAAAGCAAAACTCCGTATGCCAACAGCTACTGCACGACACAGGAAAAGAGCGCAAGCTGGGGTCCCTACAAACTCACGAATTATCAGGATCAAAAAACCTATACCGTTTCGCGTAATGACAAATGGTTTGGATATGGCCTTCCGCAATATGCGAACCAATATCAAACAGACGCTATCGTGACGGAAAAGATCGAAGAGTGGGATACCGCATGGCTGGCTTTCCAAAAGGGTAACCTTGACGGCATTGGCATGGACGTTAAGATTGCAGCGGATTACAGAACGTCGAAGCGTGCTTATTTCACGCCGGAAACCTGGACTTTCGACCTTAACATTCAATCGAATGCAACCACCAGAACCGATAAGAGAAACAACCTGATTCTTAACTATGCAGATTTCAGAAAAGCAATTTCGCTTTCTCTTGATCGTGACGATTACTGCGCAAAGAACAGTCCGAGCTCGCAAGCTGCACTTGGACTGCTCAACAGCATGTACTACTATGACGTAGAAAACGGCAAAGTTTATCGCGAAAGCATCCAAGCAAAAGAAGCTATTCTCAATGCGTATGGCGCAACAAAGAATGCGGATGGTTCCTGGAAAGTCGGCGAAACCACTTACACGGACATAGAAGATGCTCTTGACGCAACGACCGGTTACAACCTTACGCTTGCTCGTCAGCTTGTTGAGAACGCAGTAGCACAAGCGAAGGCGGATGGCAAATATAGCGATGGCGAAGAAATTATTTTAACATACGGCATTGAAACGCAAACCGCTAATACCGATAGGGTTAAAAACTGGTTCCAGGCTGCATTTGACAGTATGACCAAAGGCACTTCAATCGAAGGAAAAGTTAAGATCGAATACTTCATGTTTTCTAGTGCGACATGGTCTGAACAATTTGCAGACGGCGAATACGATCTGTGCTTCGGTGCATGGGGACAAGCCGCATTCAACCCTGCATATCTCCTTTGCGAAACTCAAATAAGCGAAGAAAACAGATATGCTACCAATTGGGATCCGAAGACTGTCAGCGTTACGGTCAAGGCAACGCCCGATGACAAACACGAAGACGGCATTTATACCTACAACCTTGAACAATGGAGACTTATTCTTCAAGGCAAAGACGGTTGCCCGGTCAACTTCAAGAACTTCCCGATGGAAGATCAACTTGCAGCGCTTGGCGCAGTTGAAACTGCAATCCTGAAAGAGTATTACTCCATTCCCGTATACAGCAGATATTCTGCAAGCTTGATGGGATATAAAGTCGATTACGTATCCTATGAATACAACACCTTTATGGGATATGGCGGAATCCGTTATATGACATTCAATTATGACGACACCGCATGGGCTGAATTTGTAGCTTCAAACAACAATATTCTGAACTACAAATAAAAATCAAATTGTTGTGAAACAATAAGTCTTTAACAATCCGGAGTTGAGGGCAATGCATATTGTCCTCACTTCGCATTGTTTAAGGATAATTACATATAAGAGGATTTCTTATGTATATGTTCAAATACATACTCAAACGTATCGGACTAATGCTGTTCACTTTTTCGGTGATTATGCTTATCTGTTTCGTTTTGATAAAATCCCTTCCTATACCGCTTAATGACGGCTTAGGAAAGGACAAAGAATTGCTTGAAGCAAATTTACGCGCAAGGGGATATTACGACCCGATTATGGTTCAGTTGGGACGTTATTTAGAGCGTATTTTTACAAAAGGCGACTTCGGCATTGGTACGACAATGTCCGGGTTTATAAACAAACCGGTGTGGGATTCGTTTATAAAAAGTATGCCACCCACAATACTTATAAATGTTTATTCGTCTATTATCGGTGTACCGATCGGTCTGGCGCTTGGAATTTTTGCCGCGCTGAAAAAGAATAAGTGGCAAGATCAGATTATTTCCACAGGCGTTATGGTGCTTATTTCGGTGCCATCGATTGTTTATGCTTTTTTAATTCAGTATTTTCTGTGCTTTAAGGCGAATCTATTCCCGCTAACGATGGCAAGTGGAACTAATTATTTAACATGGAAAATGTTTCACAGTATGATGCCGGCGGTGCTTGCACTGTGTCTGGGTTCGATTGCGGGGTATGCTCGTTATACTCGCGCGGAACTTACCGAAGTTCTGACAAACGAGTTCATGTTGCTTGCAAGGACAAAAGGTCTTACGAAAGGGCAGGCGATTGTGCGCCATGCGTTAAGAAATGCAATGGTGCCGATTTTCCCGATGATTTTGGGCGAATTTATTTCCGTTCTTAGCGGGTCGCTTATCATTGAAAAGTTCTTCTCGATACCGGGCGTCGGCAGCTTATATTTGAACTCAATTAATGCACTCGACTATGACTTCTTTATGTTGCTTTCGGGCTTTTACACTCTGGTTGGTCTTCTTGCAGGTATCATTGTCGATATCAGCTATGGCATGATCGATCCGAGAATCAGAATGGGGGCGAAGTAATATGGAAGATATCTATAAAAATATACCCGCAGAAAAATTCCAGTTTGTTGAAAGACAAGACTTGGTTCACGAAAAGGTGCTTGAAACAAAACCCCGCAGTTTCCTTGCGGACGCGTTTTCGCGGTTTTGCAAAAATAAGGGCTCAATCGTAGGAGCGGTCATTATTTTAATTTTGGTTTTGTATGCAATTTTAGGCACGATTTTCTCACAGTATTCTGTTTCCCACAGAGATACGTATTTCCGTTACACACGCCCGCGTAGCGAACTGTTTGCAAAAACGAATTTCTGGGACGGATGCGAGAAAAAGACATTGTCCAGGGCAACGTTTTATTACTATTACTATATGGGAGAAGAAACGGGGCATTATGCAATCAAAAATCAAGAATTCACTGAAAACGGTGAATTCTATGACTTCCGTCTGGATTCGTATCAAAAAACCGGATGCGTTTATCTGAAAATGTCAAAAGAAGAATATGAAACTCTTCAACAATATCAAAACGAAACGGGGAAACAAGTAATATATCCTGCGCTCAGACTCTCGATGAAGAGAATGGTTGACACTTATCAAATTAAGACGAAAGGAAACGTTTCCGTTGATACAGCCGCGAATTATTACTACAAATTTAATGAAAACACGATGGAGCCGGTGTTTAACGCAAAAGGCGAAATCGTGCCGGATTACAAAACGCACACGGTCGGTCAAGTTTCGAATGACAATTACAAATCATTGCGTATTGCGGGCGACGGCGAAAACGGCATAGAATACGAATACGCGCGTCCAAACGACGCAGGCTATGAGGTGCGTGTAAACTATTACGAATATTATATTTTCAATCACTCGTACGTGCTTAAAGACGGCATAGAAAAACCGTCGTTCCTGTTTGGCGCAAACGAAGAAGGTCAGGACATTTTCACGTGTCTTGCCGCGGGCGCGTTATTCTCGTTCGGTTTCGCAATTGCCGTTGCGCTTGTCAACCTTATAGTCGGCGCAATTTACGGCGCGATCGAGGGCTATTACGGCGGCAAAGTCGACTTGGTCATGGAAAGATTTTCGGATATTTTGTCCGCAGTGCCGATGATGATTGTCGTTACTTTGCTTAAACTGCATATGGGCACTTCCGGCGCTGTTCTTGTTTTGTTCATTTCCTTCTTCCTGACAGGCTGGATAGGAATGGCGTCTACAACAAGAATGCAGTTTTATCGTTATAAAAATCAGGAATATGTTCTTGCAGCCCGCACGCTCGGCGCAAGCGACGCAAGGATTATAGTGAAACACATCTTCCCGAATGCCGTCGGCACACTCGTTACAAGTTGCGCGTTGGTGATCCCGTCGATGATTTATTCGGAAGTCAATCTGAGCTATCTCGGAATTATCAGCTTAACGTCGGGCAATCTTACAAGCGTCGGCACGCTTCTTTCAAGCGGTCAGAGCGCATTGTTAACCGCGCCGCACGTTGCTCTTATGCCGTCACTGTTCCTTGCATTATTATTGTTGAGTTTCAACTTGTTCGGTAACGGACTTCGCGACGCGTTCAACCCGTCGCTCAGAGGATCGGAGGAATGATATGGAAAAGAAACTTGAAGTTAAAAATCTGAGAATTTCGTTCCGTACCGACGCGGGCAAAGTTCAGGCAGTACGTGGCATCGACTTCGATTTGTACAAGGGAGAAACCTTGGCAATCGTCGGCGAGTCGGGCAGCGGCAAATCCGTCACGAACAAAGCAATCATCGGTATCTCCGCCCCCAACGCCATTGTCGAAAGCGGCGAGATTATCTATGACGGCATGGATCTTTTGCAGATCAACGAGGAAGAGTTCCATAAACTTCGCGGCGACAAAATCGCAATGATTTTCCAGGATCCGCTGTCGGCACTCGACCCCATCAACCGCATCGGCATGCAGCTTACCGAAGCGATGATTCTGAAAAACCGCGCCAACCGCAGAGAGTCGAGGAAAGCGTTCAACACCCGCATGAAACTGCTGTGCGCCGCCATGAACGACGCAATGGGCGTTGACGAAAAGTCCCCGCGCGGCGTCGAAAACGCAAAACTCTGCAAGGATTTCGATACGTTTGAGTGCTTGCACCTTAAACTCGAAGGCGCATATAACGTCGCATACGAAAACGCCGAAAACGGCTTGGAAAGCGCGGACGACTTGCTTTTCCATATCGAAAAGAACGCCGTGTCCGAATTTGCCCGTTCCGTGCGCGAAATCGTTGCAAACGCCGAAAAATCGGTCAACGAATACGTTTCGGACAGCGACATCGTCGAATTCGCAAAAGCGTTTAGAATCGAGGCGGACAACGTAAGAAAAACAAGGGGCAAAGAAAAAGATTATTCAAAAGTAGTCGCTCCGCTTACCGCGCTTCGCGATAAGTTTAAGGAAGCGGTCGATAAGAAAATGCCCAACTTCTTTGCGTTTGCGTACTATAAAACGTTCGGCCACAACGAAATGCTCCCCGACGGCGATATCGACGAATTGAACGCGTTTTTGAGAAAATACCTTGACGATAACTTTATGCTTTCGTTCATCGAAGACGTCAAGAAAGGCGTCGTTTATTCGTTTGAAAAATCGATCGAGAAGAAAAAGGACGTCATAGAACTCATCAGGGCGAACCGCGCGGCGTACGTCGAGGGCGAACCCGATAAAAAACTTTATAAAGCCACCGCAAAAGTGCTTTCGGATGCCGTGAAAGACTCAATCGATAAGCTCGCTATCATAAAAGACAGCACCGCTTATACCTTCGAGCCGAGCCTTTACCGCGCAATCGACACATATTTTTCGGCAATCCCCAACAACGTTAAAGAACAAAAACGTTACGATAAGGAGTCGAAAAAGATCGATAAAATCACCGCTCGCGGAAAAACCCCGGATTATAAGGTTGTCCCTGCAAAAATCATCGATCTGGACCTTGCAAGGCAAAATATCGTCGCGATTCTGGACAAGATCGTCGAAAGCTACGAAAAAGCAATCGCAACTGCCGAAAACTTCGACGCCGAAAAGGAAACCATTGCAACCATCGATTTCTTGAAAGAAAAAGCACAGGCTGTCGCGTATCGCGTCACCAGAATGGTTGCGAAAAACAAGGCGTTGAAATTGATGGAAGAAGTCGGCATTCCCGAGCCGAGAAAGAGATATCGTCAATATCCGTTCCAGTTCTCGGGCGGTATGCGTCAGCGTATAGTTATCGCAATCGCTCTTGCGGCAAACCCCGACATCCTTATCTGCGACGAACCTACGACCGCGTTGGACGTTACGATTCAGGCGCAGATACTCGAACTTATCAATAAACTTAAAAAGGAAAGAAACCTTTCCATTATCTTTATTACGCACGATCTCGGCGTCGTTGCGAATATGGCGGACAGAATCGCCGTCATGTATGCCGGCAAAATCGTCGAAACGGGTACAGCGGAAGATATTTTCTATTCGCCGGCGCACCCGTATACCTGGGCGTTGCTGTCTTCGATGCCCGACCTCGATACCGATGAAAAACTTGAAGCGATTCCCGGCACCCCGCCGAATATGATTTATCCGCCGAAGGGCGACGCTTTTGCCGCGCGAAACAAATACGCAATGAAAATCGACTTTGAATTACAACCGCCTATGTTTGAGATTTCGCCCACGCACAAAGCGGCAACGTGGCTGTTGCATCCCGATGCACCGAAAATCGATATGCCGAAGATTGTTGCGGACAGAATCGAAAGAATGAAAAATCTGGCGAAAGAAAAAGCGGAAGAAACCGAAAACGGCAACGAAGGAGGACAAAATGAGCAATAATTTTAACGATAAAGAAGTCCTTCTGAAAGTCGAGCATCTTTCGCAATATTTCAAGCTTGGTCAGTCCACGCTGAAAGCCGTCAACGACGTCAGTTTCGACATCAAAAAAGGCGAAGTTTTCGGGCTTGTCGGTGAGTCGGGTTGCGGCAAAACCACGACGGGAAGAAGTATTATCAAACTTTATAACTGCACCGACGGCAACGTTTATTTTGAAGGAAGACGTATCTGTGCGGGCACGTTGACGTACAAAAACGCAATCAAAGACGCGTGGAAAAAGTTTTTCAAAAACTTTTCAAAAAAGAATCCGCCCGAAGATAAAAAGGATTTCAAAGGCGCATTTTTGGAACTTGCCGGCGTATTGAAAGTCGAAATCAAAAATATCAGAAGCGCGAAAAGCGACCAGAAACGTTGCGATAAAAAGTACGCAAAGGAAAAGGTCGGGGAAGTCAATGCGGAGTATCTGCCGAAGCTTAAAGAGCTTGACAAAAAATCCCCCGAATTCAAGAAGCTGCTTTTGGAATATCTTGGAAAGCGCAGGCTTGCGAGAAAGGAAAGAATCGTCACGAAAATTCAGATGGTTTTCCAGGATCCCATTGCCTCGCTCGATCCCCGTATGACCGTCCGCGAAATCATTGCGGAAGGACTTAAAATCAGGGGCATCAGAAACAAGGAAGAAATCAACGAAAAAGTTTACGAAGTGCTTGAAAAAGTCGGGCTTGTCAAAGAACACGCGGGACGTTATCCGCATGAGTTTTCGGGCGGTCAGCGTCAGCGTATCGGCGTTGCAAGGGCAATCATTATGCGCCCCGAACTTATTATCGCGGACGAACCCATCTCGGCGCTCGACGTGTCCATTCAGGCGCAGGTTATTAACCTTCTCAACGATTTAAGAAAAGAGTTGGGGCTTACGATATTGTTTATCGCGCACGACCTGTCGGTCGTCAAGTATTTCTCGGACAGAATCGCAGTTATGTACTTTGGTAACATGGTCGAACTTGCCGATTCCGACGAACTTTTCAAGCATCCTTTACATCCTTACACCCGTTCGCTTTTGTCGGCAATTCCTTTGCCCGATCCCGTGTACGAGAAACAAAGAGTGCGTATCGTGTATAATCCGCTTGCCGATCACGATTATTCGGTGGACAAACCTACTCTTCGCGAAGTTTCAAAAGGGCATTTCGTGTCCTGCAACGACCAAGAAGAGGCGGAATACAAAAAACAACTCGGTCTGGACGTAGAAAACGCCGCGCAAGAGGAAAAGACGGTTGACTAAAAGGCACGTAACAGAAACGATTGTATCCCTGATAATAGGGTTGACGCTGTTTTTTGTCATAACGGGAGTGAACGGGGTTTATGGCGGAAAACTTTCTGGCGTCGAAGTCGCAAGGTTTTTGTGCGACGGGTTTTTCGTTGCCGGCGTAGTATTGCTTGGTTTCGCCGCGCTTTACTGGGCGTCCGATAAAGGCGCGTTCGACGGCTTGAAATTCTCGTTCACGTCGTTTTTCAGGCTGCACTTTTCGACGCACCGCTATGACTGGAAAGAAAAGGAAAGTTTTCAGGAATATAAAGAAAGGATACATTCCGACGAGAAGAAAAAGAAAAACGTATCGATAACGGCGATTATCGGCGGCGTGTTTATGATCGGCGCGATAATATGCCTGATAATTTATGAGACGATTTAATTTATCATTCGATATAAGAAAAAAGCCCGACAATCGTCGGGCTTTTTTGATGCAAAAATCTTAAATATTCGTTACGTCCATTTCGCAGACAGACAACTGACCGCGCCTGTTGAGAAAACCTTTTTCTGCCGTTCCGACGTACCCGCCGTTCAGGTAATCCTTGATATTGCCGGTCACGCTGAGCGGGGGAAGTTTGCCGACGATTTCGCCGTTTTTTACAAGGAAAGCGAGATGCACGGGGCAGGCGTAATCGCCGCTTGACGTCGTGTCGCCGCCGCCGACCATCATGACGAACACCGCCGCGTCGTCCCCGATAAGTTCTTTTACGTCGGTTGCGGTTTCTTCAAACCTGAGACTGCCGAAACCCGTGGAAGGCACTCCGTCGTATGAAGCGGACGATGAAACTACGCGCGGTACGTTGTAAAGCGCAGCCGCGTTTTTGTTTGCGAAAAGTGCTTTCAACACCCCGTTTTCGATAAGATAAGATTTGCCGTTTTCGGCAACGTCGCCCTCGTCGTCAAAGAAAGGAACGTTTATTGCGTCATCGGTGTAATCGGCATAAATCGAAAGTTTATCGCTCAAAATCTTTTTATTAAGTCCGTCTTTGAACACTGTTGCGCCCGATGCGTACATATGCGCCATGAAGTTTCCGAGCGCGGTTTCTACAAATACCGCGGGTGACGCGATGACTTTATATTTGCCGTTTTCGATTGACGCGGGCGTGTTGAATGCGTCGTAAAGTTTTTTTACGTCCTGCACCGCTTTGTCTTCGTCGTAGTCATTCGTTTCGCTGATGTAGGTCAGATCCATAAGGTTTGCCGTGGACTTATGCTTTATCGACAGGGCGATTACAAACTCGTTACCTTTGTACGAAAGATTGCTGCCGCTGTCGTTGATATAATTTACTTCGTCCTCGTAATATTGAATCTTGTTGTTGAACAAAAAGTCGGGCGTTTCTTTTTCAAGCCTTGCAAGAAGGCGTTTCGAAACGTCGATGAAATTATCGGTGTCGACGATATTTTTTATCGTGTTTTCGCTTCTTACGATAACGGGCGAGGGGACGCAGGGATAAGGAATCTTGTTTTCAAGATTTTTTATTGCTTCCGCTTCGAGTTTTTTCATGTCGCAGTCGCCGATTTGTCCGGCAACGCCGATAAGCCCGTTGTCGTAAACACGGACGGTCGAGGTTGTTTCGACGACCTTTCTTAACGATTCGACTTTGCTTGCGGCAACGTTGACCGAAAGCGAGGAAGATTTTTTATAAATATATTCTTTATTCATATAGTTCTCCTTATTGTACGTTCATTTCTTTGACTCTGACGTACGGGCCGCCGTGTGCGACGTGCAAGGGGAATTGTTCCATTTTCCCGCAACCGCCGGTAACGCTGTTGTTGATTTCAACGTCTTTAGTCACACCGTCGATGAGTCCGAGTGTTTCAAAAACGTTGCCCGTGATGACGGAAATTTTAACGGGCGCGCCGATTTTGCCGTCGACGATTTCATAAGCGATCGACGGGGCGATTGTAAACGTGCTCATGCCCGAGCCGTGGTTTACGCCTTTGATGAAATAACCTTTTTTAATGCCGGCGACAAGTTCTTTAAAGGTGTCGTTGCCGCCTTCGATATAGGTATTTGTCATTCTTACGATAGGCTCGAACTTGCAATCCATTGCGCGAGCGTTGCCCGTAAGTTCTTCGTTAAGCGTGGCGGCAGTCGTTGCGGAATGAAGTCTTCCCGTAAGGATACCGTTTTTAATGAGATAAGTCTTTTCACATTTTGTGCCTTCGTCGTCGTAAGGGACATATCCGCTTCCGAAATCCGCGCCGCAGTCGACAATCGACAGCAAATCGGAGCCGACTTTTTTGCCGAGTTTCCATTCCTTTGCCATGGTTTCGTCGCCAAGCATGAAGTCGGATTCCGATTTATGGCCGAAAGATTCGTGCGCGAAAATGCCTGCCGCAAGGGGAGATAATACGACGGGGAATTTGCCTTTTTCGCAAGGTTTTGCGTTTTTGACGAACTCCTGCGACTCCTTGATTACGTCTTTTAATCCGTCTTCCACGTCGTTGATTTCGTTGAAAAACGGACTTGTGTTGTAAAACATATTTTGCACGAAATCGTTTTCGGTTGCAAACGCGACAACCGCAACGACGCCGGCAAGCTGATAATCGTATTTAATATCCGCGCCTTTTGACGAATAAAACTCATAAACGCTGTTGCTGTCGCTGTAAAGCGCAACCGACATCGCCGCGCCCGAATCGTTAAGTACAGGGAGCATACGATTTACCAAAGCCTGTTTTTCGTTAAGGGAAACGTTTCGGACAGAGTTATTTTCAAACTTCATTAAAACGTCTTTGTTCACCTGAAATTTCTTTACTATCGGGTTGTCGAGAATGTTTTTTGAAGGGGTTGCCTGTTTGTAAAGGTTGTTGAGTTCCGTCTGGACATTTTTAACCTCGCTTGTCGAAGCATAGTACCAGATATTGCCGTCGAAAACTCTGATAAACGCGCGTTTTTCGTTGCGTGTTTTCGATGATTCTAGTATTCCGTTCCGATACATAATGCCGGTTGAAAACCTGTCCTCGATGCGGACGTCGGCATAAAAACGATTGTCGAATTTATACATATTTGCTCCTTAATATTTTTATCAAAAATATTATATCACTTATAAACGGTATCTTCAATAATATATAGTTTTCTTTTCTGTAAATTCGCTGTAAACCGCGAATAAAAATTTACATTTAGAAGATAATTTGGTAAAATTACATACAACGAAACAGCTGAGGTGATTTATGAAAAAAAGTCAACTGCAAAAATATGCGAAACTTATCGCAAGAAAGGGCGTCAACGTGCAAAAAGGACAAGACGTCCGCGTGAGAGCGTGTCCCGACCAACTCGACTTTGTGAGAATGGTCGTGGAAGAATGTTATAAGGCGGGCGCGGGCAAGGTCACCGTCGAATGGGAATACAATCCCGTGACGAAAGCGACCTATAAATACTGCAAACTCGACGTGTTGTCCCGTACCGAAAAATGGGAAGAAGAGAGGTATAAACACTTTGTCGAAACCCGTCCCGCACGGATATTTATAGAGTCCGACGATCCCGACGCGTTGAAAGGCGTAAATCAGGAAAAAGTCGCGAAAGCGCAGCAGGCAAGGGCAATGGCGTTCAAACCGTACCGCGACCAACTTGACAACCATTATCAGTGGTGCATAGCGGCGGTGCCGGGCGTCGAATGGGCAAAAAAGGTGTTCCCCGGTGACACGAAAAACAAGGCTGTCGAAAAGTTGTGGCAGGCGATTTTGTTCACGTCCCGCGCCGACGGCGAAAATCCCGTGGAAGCGTGGAACGAGCACAACAAGGACATTAAGGAACGCTGCGACTACTTAAACTCCCTGAAAATTAAAGAACTGAAATATAAATCGTCAAACGGCACCGATTTCAGAGTGGGGCTTATCGACGGCTGCAACTTCCTTGGCGGCAAAGAAGACACGCTTGAAGGAATCGAATACAACCCGAATATTCCAAGCGAGGAAGTGTTCACGTCGCCCATGCGCGGCAACGCCGACGGAAAAGTCGTCGCAACAAGACCGCTGTCTTATCGCGGGGAGCTTATCGAGAATTTCAGCGTGACTTTTAAGGACGGAAAAGTCGTTGACGTCAGTGCGGAAAAGAACGAAGATTTGTTGCGCTCCATGATTTCGATGGACGAAGGCGCGGCATATCTCGGCGAATGCGCGCTCGTGCCTTACGACTCTCCCATCAGAAACTCGGGCATCACTTTTTACAACACGCTGTTCGACGAAAACGCATGCTGCCATCTCGCGCTCGGCAGAGGCTTCAACGAATGTCTGGAAGGATACGCAAATCTTTCGTTTGACGAATGCAAGGAAAAGGGCATAAACGACTCGCTCATTCACGTCGACTTTATGATCGGCAGCGAAGATCTGGAAATCGAGGCGGTCACCCGCGACGGAAAAACCGTAAAAATCTTTGAAAAAGGGAATTGGGCGTTTTAGGAGTTATATTTGCTTCGCCGTTTTTTTTGACTTCGTCAAAGTTATATTTTGGCTGTCGCCAAAGTTAAGGTCGGTTTTGTAATGCCAACAGATAATAATACGAACGTTGCCAAAACGCCGATATTTCAACGCTTTTATGAAAAATGCTCGCTTGTAGTACGAAGAGTACAACTGCGTTCGCCTTTTCCAAAAATCATCTGAAATCTCGGCGTTTTCGGTTGTGAACAAGTTTCCCGTCGTGTTTTTAGGATAAGACAAGGCACACGAGCGGCTTAATACTTTATCGTATAAGCCGTGAGCGTAACGCAGTATTAGTCAAAAACACGGCGGAAAACCTAAGTTCGTATTACTATCTGTTGGCATAAGATATGCAAATAAAAACAAATAAAATTGACACGTAAAGGCGAAAGTGATATTATTTTCATATTCTAGGGAGATATTTGTACAATGACGCTTGACGAGGTACACGTTAATCAAAGCGCGGTAATAACGAAAGTCGGGGGCGAAGGCGTTTTGCGCGGTCGTCTTCTTGACATGGGGCTTATCCCGAAAACCGCCGTTACGGTGATAAAATATGCGCCGATGGGCGATCCTATCGAGATTCGCCTGCGCGGATACGAACTGACAATCCGCAAAGACGACGCGAAAATGATTGAGGTAAACGCCTTATGAAATTCGCGCTTGTCGGCAATCAGAATTGCGGGAAAACCACGTTGTTCAATCAACTGACGGGGTCGAATCAGCACGTCGGCAATTTCCCGGGGGTTACGGTCGATTCAAAGTCGGGCGTTGTGAAGAAGCACGACGACTGCGTTATCGTCGATCTTCCGGGCATTTATTCGTTGCGCCCGTACACGACGGAAGAAATCGTCACGCGCGACTTTATTCTGAACGAAAAACCCGACGGCATAATAAACATTGTCGACGCCACCACGATCGAGCGAAATCTTTATCTCACGACGCAACTTATGACAATGGATATTCCTATGGTCATTGCGTTGAATATGATGGACGAAGTGCGCGGAAACGGCGGCACCGTCGATATTCAGAAAATGTCGGATATGATGGGCTGTCCCGTCGTGCCGATATCCGCCGCAAAAAACGAGGGCGTCGACGAACTTATCGACGTCGTTATCAAAACCGCCAAAGAACAGATCAAACCCAAAGTAAAAGATATTTGCGAAAGCGACAGTCCCGTGCACAGATGTCTGCACTCGGCAATCCACCTTATCGAAGACCACGCGAAAAGCGCGGGCATTTCCGGAAGATTTGCCGCGATGAACCTTATCACGACGGGCGGCGACTTTGACAAACGTCTGAACCTTGACGAAAACGAAAAGGAACTTCTGGAACACAGCGTCGTCGAGATGGAAAACGACACCGGGCTTGACCGCGACGCGGCGATGGCGTCGATGACGTACGACTTCATCGAAAAGGTCTCGCGTGAATGCGTCGTGAAACCGCATGAGTCAAAAGAACGCCTGAAAAGCGAAAAAATCGACAAAGTACTGACGAACAAATACGGCGCGATACCGCTGTTTATCCTTATTATGGCGGCGATTTACCTGCTCACGTTTCAGGTTATCGGCAAATATATCGGGCTCGGCATCGAGATGGGCATCGACGCGCTGGACAAAGTGGTCGTAAAAGGACTCACGAAGTTCGGCACGAATCCTGCGATTATCGACTTTCTGGACAAAGGTTTGTTCGGCGGGCTTGGCGCGGTCGTGTCGCTTTTGCCGTACATAGTCGTTATGTTTATGTTCCTGTCGCTCCTTGAAGACAGCGGATATATGGCGCGCGTTGCGTTTATTATGGATAAACCGCTCAGAAAACTGGGTTTATCGGGGCGCAGTTTCGTGCCTATCATCGTCGGATTCGGCTGTTCCGTCCCCGCGATTATGAGCACCCGTACCCTTGCGTCCGAGCGCGACAGAAAAATGACGATCGGGCTTATTCCGTTCATCAGCTGTTCGGCAAAGGCGGTCGTGTATTACGCGGTCGTAAATTGCGGCGTGTTCAAGTGGTGGCAGCAGTCGCTGATTATCGTCGGGCTGTACGTATTCGGCATCGTTTTGGGGATTCTGACGGCGTTTGTGTCCGGGAAACTTATTTTCAAGGGCAAGCCCGTACCGTTCGTAATGGAACTTCCGAATTATCGCCTGCCGTCCGCAAAAAGCGTGTTTCTTCTTATGTGGGAGAAGTCGAAAGACTTTCTGACGCGCGCGTTTACGGTCATCTTCCTTGCCACGCTTGTCGTATGGTTTTTGCAGGCGTACAACAGCCGCATTATTTTCATCACCGACGGCGTTGAGGACAACGTGAGTTTATTGGAACATATCGGCAATTTCCTTGCGCCGGTGTTTAAGCCGCTCGGTATGAACGACGGTAAAATCGTTTCCGCGCTCATTGCGGGATTTACGGCAAAAGAAGCGGTTGTAAGCACGATCGAGATGCTTGCGGGAAGCGGCGGAATGACGGCGTTGTTCACTTCGGTCCCGGCGTTTTTGTCGTTTTTGACGTTCGTGCTTTTGTATACGCCGTGCGTCGCGACCGTCGCAACAATGCGAAAAGAGTTGGGTTCCGTATGGAAAACCGCGCTCGTCGTCGTTTATCAGTGCGCGCTTGCGTGGGTTTGCTCGTGCATAGTTTATCAGATCGCGGCGGCTTGCTGACATGAAAACGATTGATATAATTTTAATAGTCGCGCTTTCGTTGTGGGTTGTGTTTTCGATTGCGTACGTCGTCGTAAACCGTAAAAAAGGAAAGACGTCGTGCGGCTTTAAAACTTATTGCAACGGCGATTGCGAGGCCTGCAACAAAAAGAGAAAAGAAAAATAGTAACGAATTTTCAAGGTTTCCGCGGTTTTTCCGAGGAAACTTTTTGTTTTTTATCGTTTTTTACATTTGTTTAGTAAAATTAACGATTACATTATACAAAAAAGCAATTTTGTAACGAAATTTTATTACATTGAATTTTTATTGTAAAAAACCGTTTATACGTTTGACAAATTTTTTTTAACTTATTAAAATTGTTGTTGAATTATGAATAAACGTAATTACAACAAAGAAATGCAGGACGAGATTTCGTCGATAGGCTGTCGGAAACCGTCGATGCTGTTGCAGTGCTGTTGCGCGCCGTGCGCGACCGCCGTCATAAATCGTCTGAAAGATTTTGACGTTACTTTGTTTTATTACAACCCAAACACGTTTCCGGAAAGCGAATATCAGAAACGCTTTGAAACGCTAAAAGTTTACGTCGATAAGGCGGAACTCGGGCTCAATATCGTTGAAATCGGTTATCGCGACAAAGATTACCTTGCGGCGGTCTCGGGCTTTTCCGACACGACGGAAGGCGGCCCGCGCTGCGCCGTCTGCATAAGAACAAGGTTGACGAAAACCGCCGAATACGCAAAAGAACACGGCTTTGAATACTTTGCGTCCACGCTTTCCGTAAGTCCGAAGAAAAACGCCGCCGTCATCAACGACATCGGCGAGGAACTTGCGAAAACGTACGGCGTGAAATATCTCGTCAACGACTTCAAAAAAGAAAACGGATTTCAGGAATCCGTGAATATATCAAAAGAATTCGGGCTTTACAGACAGGACTACTGCGGCTGCGAAGCGTCGAAAAACAGGAGAAATACTTAATTATGGGCAACTCGTTGAACACGAAAAAAATGATGGCAAACTCCCTGAAAGAACTTATTCAGGAAATGCCTTTCTCAAAAATCACAATCGACAAAATCGTCACAAACTGCGGCTATAACCGTCAGACCTTTTATTATCACTTCAAGGATATCAAGGAACTGTTCGAGTGGCTGTATAAGTTTGAAACGCAACAAGTCGTCGGCGACATAAGAAAACTTTCGACGTCCAACGCAATCGACGTTATCATGCGTTATCTTTACGACAACCGCGCGATGACGCTTTCGGCTTTCAACAGTCTTGGGCGCGAATATATCGAAAAGTTTATTTACGAGTCGATTTACGACGCCGTTCACGATCAGGTTATTCAGAAATCCGTGTACGTCATCATCGACAACGAGGATATTGAATTTATCGCAAACTACTTCACGATTACTTACGTCGCGCTGATGGTGCAATGGTTGCAGCACGGCATGACCGAAGAAATCGACAGTTTCATAAAACGAATCGGACGTATGATGCAGGGCGCGGTTGACGCCGCGGTGCAAAAAATGCGTAAAGAATAAAAAATACAAATTAAAACCCGACGCGCCGCGTCGGGTTTTTGTTTGCAAAAATTGTCGGAAAAATTATTCTTGTGTCAAAATAACAGTTTTTATGACAACAGGCTCGTTCGGAATATCGTCAAACCACGAGAAACTGTGAGTCGGTACTTTTGAAATGCTTTTCACGACAGCAAGACTTTCCTCGTCCGAAGTTTTCCCGAAGGCCGCATATTGTCCGTCCAGAAACGCGCAGTCGGCAGAGCAGATGAAAAACTGACTGGACGCGCTGTCTTTGACGTTGGTGCGCGCCATCGAAATCACGCCTTCGCCGTGGTGCAGGTCGTTTTTCACGCCGTTTGACAAGAATTCGCCTTTTATCGTGTCCGCGCCGCCTTTTTCCTTAATCGCGCGACCGTCCGCGACGAAACCGCCGCCTTGAATCATAAAATCTTTTATTGTGCGGTGGAAACAAAGCCCGTCGAAGAAGTTTTCTTTGATGAGTTTTTTGAAGTTTTTGACCGTAATCGGCGCGACGTCTTCGTAAAGATCAAGGTTTATGTTTCTGCCGTCCGAAAGCTGAATCTGAATTTTTGACATAATACACCTCGTAAGTTTTCTGTCGGAATTATACCATATTCAAACTATATTTTCAAGGCAATTAAAAAACTTATTGTTTTTTTACAACCTATATGATAGAATATAGTAAAAGGTGGGTTATGGCACACAAGAAAGAACAACCGAGAGAACTTACGAAAGAAGAAAAAGTCGCTGAAATATTAAAGCGCACAAACGTCTCATACGACTTCAAAAAAGCGCAGGCAAACATTGCGCTCAACACCCGCTGCAAACGCTGCGGCAAGACTTTGTCGAGCCTTGAAAGGGTTGTTTTTGAAAACAAATGCCGCGACTGCATGGTGGAAGAAAGCAGAAAATCCCGCGATAAATTCGTCAGGAAATACATAATAATCGCTTTCTTGTTCATCGTTGCGCTTGTGTTCGGCGGGTATTGTGCAAACGCCGGCACAAAGGAGTGGCGTATCGTCGGCGTCGTCGTTTCGGCGATGTTCACGGGCGTAAGTCTTGGATACGTTTTTTATACGAATATGGACAAAATGATGCCCGGCGCGCAACCCAAAGTTCAGGTGTGGCTCGTGTTCGGGCTGGCACTCGGAATTGCGGCGATAATCGCGTTTCTGACGTACTTTTCAAAAAGCTGGATATTGTACGTCGTGCTTATGCTGCTGGTGCTGATTTACGTCGCGTACCTTGCAGTGAAGGAGTTCAATTCCTTAAAGGAAAAGGACAATCTTCTGGGCGTTTACGACAGGAAATCGCGCGATCACGAGTTTATCGACAGCATTACGGAATCCATCAAAGAACGCACTTTACAGGACGAAAACGACAGAGTAAACGCCATTTCTGTCGAAAACACAGATTTTGTTCCGTCTGCCCCGCCTGAGACGGACGGCGAAATTGTCAAGGAAGAAATCGATGAAGTTTCTGACGAAAAAACAGAAACAGAAGAAGATATATCCGTGTCCGTAAAAACTACGGAACAAGCTGAAATCAAGGACGACGATAACCTTTCGTCCGCCGCGGAGAAGTCCGACGACAGCGGCGATTTCAGCATCTGAAAATGAAATTATTCAAAAAACTTTTTATCAAAGATTATGAAAACACTTCCGATCAGGAAGTGCGTTTTCGTTATGGTATTGTCGCGGGAATTTTCGGGATTATTTCCAACGTTATATTATGCGTTTTCAAAATTCTCGTCGGCGTATTTTCGGGTTCCGTCGCAATCGTTGCCGACGCAATCAACAACCTGTCCGACGCGGCGTCATCCGTCGTTACCGTTTTCGGGTTCAAACTTTCCAACAGACCTGCCGACAGGGAACACCCGTTCGGACACGCAAGGTACGAATACATCGCGGCGTTTATCATTGCGTTTGCGGTCGTGCTTATCGGCGTGTTGCTGTTGAAGCAGAGCATTGAAAAAATCATTACGCCCGAAAGCGTCAATATTTCGGCGTACACCTACGTCGTGCTTGCCGTTTCGATAGTCTTGAAGATTTTGCAGGGGCTGATTTACAGAAACTTCGGCAAAGCAATCAATTCCGAGGCGTTGAAGGCGTCTGCCGCCGACAGCAGAAACGACGTGTTTACGACGATTGCCGTCCTGATTTCGACGATTGTCATCGATGTTACCGGCGTAAATATCGACGGATACGCGGGGCTTGTCGTGTCGGTGGTCATTATTATTTTCAGCATAAAACTTCTGAAAGAAACGATAAATCCGCTTCTCGGCACCGTGCCCGACAAGGAACTTGTCGCGAAAATCTCCGAAAAACTCAGGCAGTACGACGAGGTTCTGGGTTTCCACGACCTTATGATTCACAGTTACGGCCCGGCGATAACTTATGCGTCGGTTCACGTCGAGGTTGACGGTGGCAAAAACTTTATCGAAACGCACGACCAGATCGACAATATCGAAAGGGATTTTATGCGGGATATGAACGTGCATCTCGTCATACATATGGACCCGATTACGGTGGGCGATCCCGAAACCGATCTTTTGAAAAATGAAGTACAGGACGTCGTCCGCTCGATGAACGAAGATGTCACCATTCACGATTTCAGGCTTGTAAAGGGCAATACGCACACAAACGTTTTGTTTGACGTCGTCGTGCCGTACGGGGTGAAGCTCGGCGCGCGCGAAATAAGGCGCGAATTGAACGAAAAGATAAAGTCCGACAAAACTTATTATTACATAATAAACGTCGATAATAAGTACGTTTAAGGGCTTCTTACGCCGTCGCGCCCGAAAGGGCTTTCCGGGCAATTACAAAACGAAAAAACGACAAAAAAATAAGCGGGTTAAGTCCGACTTAACCCGCTTTTCGTTGTGAAAAACTATTTCGCGATTTTTTCGATTTCGTCGAAAATTGCGATGATGACGTCTTCGGAAAGACCTTTCGTCGGGCAGAGAATGCTGACCGAATTTACGCCGTCCGCGAATTTGTAGTAATATTCCTTCGTATAGGCGGAAGCGTCGACGCCTTCGCACTCGCGCGTGAGATAGGTCGTCATATCCGCGTCGTTACCCTTTGAGAAAATCATCGTGAACTTCGGGAATTTCAGCACTTTTTCGCCCGCCTGGAACTTCGTGCGGATATCCGCGATATCGATATCGTAATCTTTCGCCGTTTTGATGGTGTCTTTGAGTTTATCCGTCTTGATTTGCTGGAATTGCGAAATCTGGCAGGACGTATCGACAAGCCATTTGCATACGCGCGGGGGCAGGTTTCTCAATTCGTTGAAGCAATACCACAACGGACCGCTGGGGAAGTTGCTGTCTTCAAGGGCTTTATAGACGTCGTTGATGCGTTGCGCGGCGTCGGGATAGCACTTGATGGAAACCTTGTAACTGTCGTCGTTTTCGCGGATAATACCGAAAGATTTGCTGCTGTATTTGAACGTCCAGTCAAGCGCGCCGCGTTTTTTGATGGTGAAAACGTTGGGTTTGCTCATGAAATACGTCGCAAGTTCCTGCGAAGACAGGGTTTTCGTACGGGGCTGATTGAGAATCTCGTCGAATTTCGCACTGCCGACCATATTCACCGCGCACAATTCCATATCGGTTGCGCCGAGGGCGTTGAAAACTTTGACGCTGTCGTCGAATTTCGCGACCTGCATGTAGTATTTTCCGTTGATTTCTTCGATATTTTTCTTATAGAAGTTGTCAATCTGGAAGCTGGAAAGTTCCACAGTTCTTTTGGTCGTATTGAGCGCGACTTCGGGTTCAAGAAGGTGATCGCTGATTTCCTTGGAAATCTTTTCGTCCTTTTCCTTTTCTTTGACTTCCTGCTTAATCTGCATATTTTCTTTCAGCGAGGCGCCGATAGGTCTTCTCTTTGACGTGCCTGCCGTGAGTAACGTGATGAGAAGCAACAGAAGTTGCGCGATGAACGGGATTATCGGCACGATTTTCGCAATCGAGAAGGGCGTCGTCTTGTCGTAAATCACGAAAATATAAACGTATGCGGAGATGGCGGCGCAAATTACCGACAAAACGATAATGAGAATTTTCAGCAGACGGAAGTTCTTTTCGGGCGAAAGTTTCGCTCTCAACCTTTCGGAACGCTGCGCGAGCGTAAGTTCTTCCTTTTTGGGTTTTTCCGCTTCCGCGTCGGCGGCTTTATCCTTCGATTTTTTGTCGGGTTTGCCTTTTTTCGCGACGATTTTTTTGTCTTCCGTCACCGGCTGTTCTTCTTTTTCGGTAACGTCTGCGGGCGTTTCTTCCGCGGGCGTTTCTTCCTGTTTTTCTTCGGTTGCGGGTTCGGATTTTTCAGCCGCTTTTTTTGCCGTAGCGGCTTTTTTCTCACGCGGTTTCGATGGTTTTTTCGCGGCTTGTTTTTCGGTTTTTTCAACCTTTTCAACCGGCGTTTCGCCGTCCGCAACAGGGCGTTCTTCCGACAAATCGGGCAGGGGGACTGCCTCGGATTCAACGTTTTCAGTCACTTCCGGGACCGCTTCCGGCGCGCTTTCTTCAACGGGGATTTCGGCTGTTTCGACAGGGAGTTCCTCGGCGGGTTCCGCAGAGGTTTCCGACATCGTGATTTCGCCTTCGTCGAACATCGAAGGATCGAAGGTTGCCGCGCCGATTTCGGGCAATTCGTCCGCCGCAGGTTCCGGTTCGGACGGGCTGACGCTTTCTTTTTCCGCCTTTTCTTCGGCGGCAAAAGACTCATACTGACCTGCCGCAAATTCAGCCGCGGCAAGGGCGTCTTCGAGACTCAGAGGCTGCTTTGCTTTTTCGGTTTCGTCAACGGTTTCGGGACTTATGTAAGGCGTTTCGTCCGCGGCGATTTCAGCATTTTCCGTCGTGCTGTTTGCCACGTTTTCGGTAACGTTTTCCGCATTTTCCGCCACGTTATCGGTAACGGTTTCCGTCACGTTTCCGGCCGTTTCCAAAGCGTCGTCGACATTGACTTTATTTTTTGTTGCCATAATATATCTCCTTAAAATTTTGAGCGAAAAACTGTGTTTTGTATCATGCCAAGCAAGAGTAATACAAGCCTTGCCAAATCGCCGCAATTTCCGCGCCTTTTGGCAAAAACTCGCTTGTAGTACGGTTAAGTACAACTGCGTTCGTTTTTCCCAAAAATCATCGGAAATATCGACGATTTGGTCGCTTGCGAGTCCGACGCCGTATTTTCAGGCAAAGACAAGGCACGCGAACGGGTTAATACTTTATGTCTAAACCGCGAGCGTAACGCAGTATTTGTCAAAAATACGACGTCTTGACCACGGTTCGTATTACTCTTGCTTGGCATAAATTATAATAAAGGAAAAAAATATTGTCAATGCTTTTTTCGGTCGCGTCGGAAAAAATAATGAATTTGCACGGCGGAATTTTTTTTGACCGACACAAAAGCGACTTTATAATGCAAATACGAACGATAAAGTATATTATTTTGTACATAAAAAATTGCGTATTTTTGACGAATTTTTACGAAAAAACGTCGATTTTTTGAAAAATTCGGAAAGCAACCGCACGGCGGAATTTTATTGTACGACTGTATAATTTCGTACGAAAGTGTTTAAAACCCGTGCCGAAAAAATCAAAATAATTTTCCGAAAAATTTGAAAAACACCTTAAACCGCCGTAATTCCGCCTGATTTTTATATGTTTTTGCAATATTTTGCGCCGAAATTTTTTTTAATGTTGAATTTTAACAAGTCGTATGTTATAATAAGTTAGCAAAAGAATATTTTTTGTTTTGACAAAATAATTGCGAGGTAATATGTACAAGTATTCTTACAAGGCACTTTCGCCGGAAGGAAAACGCGTAAGCGGCACGATCACCGCCACGAGCGAAGACGACTTCAATCAGGTCATTTCGTCGCGCGGTCTGAAATGCTATTACGTCCATGCCACGGGAAAGGGCGACGCAAGCAAACTTTCAAAACTCGACACCGCGCTGGTGTTGCAGTTTTGCCGACAGCTCGCGTCGATGCTGAACGCCGGCTTGCCTCTTATTAAGTCGCTGGAAATGCTTTACGAACGCACCGAGAAACCGAAGCTCAAAAACGTGCTTGCCGCATTGTTTGAAGAGGTTCAGAAAGGTAACTCTCTTGCGGAGTCGATGGGCGCGCTTCCGGGCGTATTCCCCAACCTTCTCGTGAGCATGGTCAAGGCGGGCGAAATGAGCGGTAAACTGGAAGAGACTCTTATCCGAATGGCGGACTATTACGAAAAGGAAAAAAAGAGAAAAGGGCAAATCAAATCGGCAACGTCGTATCCGAAAATCGTTTTAGCGATTTGTCTTGTCGTCGTTGTGGTTTTGCTTATCTGGATTATGCCGAAGATGATTTCGATGGTGTCCGAAGATAAGTTGCCACTGGTCACGAAAATCCTGCTGAAAATCAAGGACTTCATCATGAAGGACTACATACTGATTATCGGCATCGTCGCCTCGCTTATTATTTTCATCCCGATCGTTAAGCGAATCGAGGCGGTTGACCTTTTCGTTTCCAAAATGAAAGTCAAAATGCCGGGCATCGGAAAATTGCAAAAAATGATTTATACGTCGCGTTTTGCAAGCTCGCTTTGCACGCTGACGAGTTCGGGCGTACATCTTCTCGACGCGCTGACGATGGTGTCGGAGATGATGGACAACACTTACGTATCAAGGCAGATCGACGATGCTGTCGAAGCAATCCGTCGCGGCGAGTCGATATCCGCCGCGTTGCAGACGGTCGACGCGTTCGACCCGCTGCTTACGACAATGATATTCGTCGGTGAAGAATCCGGTTCTCTGGACGAGGTTCTCGGGCAGACTGCCGCTTATTTCGAAGACGAAGCGGACACTGCAATCAAGAGTCTTACCGCAATGATAAACCCCGCCCTTATGGTTGTAATGGCGGTTGTCATCGGCGTAATACTTATCGCAATACTTATGCCTATGTTCTCGATGTACGACTCGATAGGCACGGATACCGAATAAAGGGTAGATTTGGAGCAAAATTATGATTTACTACTACTTGAACAACGACAAACTCAAAGCGATGTTTGCGACGGCGGGCGGAAAGAGAATTACCGTGAAAGAATTTTACGATATGGATTTCCCCAGTGAATTTCTGAACGACCCGAGCGCAACCAATATCGACCTTCAACTTACCGAAGCGATGCTCGATATGATCCGCAAAAACGATATCAAGTCGAAAGCGGCGAAATTCGTCCTTGAAAACAACAAGATACCGTTCCGCGAGATGATTTTGCCTTACGCAAAGCCGTCGATTCTGTATCCGATAATTTCGGCGGAACTTTTCACGGATAAAAAACTTGCGGAAAGTCACACCGTCGACTTTGTCGAGATTGACAGAAATATCGAAGATCCCGACGAAGAGATGCAGGAAGCCGCGCTGAACTCCCCCGAAGAGGGCGAGGAAGAACAGGAAGAGAAGAGCGAAAAGAAAAAGAAAGCGAAAAAGGCGCGTCTTATGATCACGTACATAGACAACCTTGTCATCGAAAACCTGAAAAAGTGCTGCCGCGAAGTCGGCATGAAACTTACGGCAATCGATATTTCGCAAAGCGCGCTGTCGAAACTCGTCGATTTTATGAAAGAAGACCTGCCGCAATATTTTGTGCTTGTCGACTATCGCATGACGACGATTACGTCGTATCTTTTCGCGGATTACAAGCACGTCTTCTCGCTGTCGAAACCCATTTATTCGATGCCCAACGAAAACTATGCGAACGAAATGGCGTTTTTCATCAACGACTTTTCCGGCATCGTGAGCGAGGCGATTCAGTTCTTCCGCTCGAAATATACCGATTACAAATTCGACGACGTGTTTATCACGGGCGACCTTGACAGGTTCCAGTCGGTCGAAAGCGACCTTTACGGTTTCATGGGGCTTAACGTCAAGATGCTTCCCGTACCCGAAAGCGTATCGGGCGTCGAGCAGCTTGATTTCAACGCGCTTTCACCGCTTATCGGCACAATGCTCAAATAACGAGGTGGATTATGGCAAAGAGAAAGAGAAACATAGATTTTATCGCCGCGCAAAAGGCGATTGGAAAATCGGGGCAAAGCACCTCGTTTGAGTTTATTCTTGTCGTTACGGTCGTCGTGGTGGCATGCGCGATGGTCGGGTGGTATCTTGTGGCGCGTTCGCAGTACAACACTGCCGTGTCCGACCTTGAATCTGCCAAGACGGAACTCACCAACCAGAAAAACACGCTTGCCAAGAACGAAGACAAGTTCAAAAACTTCACGGTGGTGCTTGACAAAAACGGCAACCCCGTGACGAAAGGCACCGACAAATACGGCAACACGATTTACCAATACGAGTCGTTGACGGAAGTCGCGACGCGCGTTGCAAACGCACTTGCGGGCGCGCAGGCAACGTCGAAAGAAGCCGACGCCGCGATAAACCTTACCGGCACGATTTTCGACATAATCTTCACAAGCGCGAACAAGACGGAGTGCAAGGTGACGCAGTTCACTTTCACCAACGGCAGGATCACGTTAAAACTTACGGGCAAGGGTTCCCAGTCGATGCGAAACTACGTTTCGGCGATTAAGGAAAACGGCAGCGGCTATATTCAGAGCGTTGAGCCGTCGATGGACACCGCTACCGATTTTTCGGTAAGTTTCGACGTCGTGAACGATAAACTTTTCGGCGGCAGCGACAAATAAGGAGGACGGGAAAATGACGATTAACAGAAAAGAAAAAATATTGATTTTCGTGCTTATCCTGTTCCTGCTTGTAGGCGGCACGTACACTCTTGGCATCATGCCGAAAAACAACGACAAAAAAACCGCTCAGGAAGAGTTGCAGACGGTCGAAGGCGACATCGCGAAGGTCAAAAAGCAAATCGACGCGGTGAGCCCGGCAAGGTACAACAAGCTCGTTGAAGAAATCAGACAAAACGAGGCGGCGTTGAAACAACTTACCAGTCCGAGCAACAACCTTAATGAAGAACTTATACCCAGCAATATGCCCGGACATCAGGACTCTGTGGCGATTGCGGAAACGCTGTACAAGTTCTTTGGCGACCTTGGTTTCAACGTTGAGATAAGCCTTGGCAGGCCCGTCACGACGTCTACCAAAAAGGTTTACACCATATCGAGCGCATACAAGACGGACATGCAGACGCTTTACAAGGTGACCGACGCGATCGCGCGCGTGAAGTCGTACAATCTGACGTATCTTTCGATGACGCCGGACGGAAACGACGTTTCGGGCACGTTCACGATGACGATCACGTACATTCTGAACGAATAGCACGACATTACTTGTGCGGAAGCGGCACCTTAAAATAAAGGATATTATATTATATAAATATAACAAAAAGTTACAAAAACGCGCGAAAGCGCAGTCACAAAGATAAGACGGGAAAAATAAAAAAGTACGATTGACGGAAGGAGGTCAATTATGCTGACGTTATTAAAAAATATAGAAAGGTTTAACAAGCGGTACAATAAAAAACGCGGCAGCGCGATGCTTATGGTACTTATGACTATGGCGATTATTATCGTCGTAGGCACTTCTATGCTCTTTGTGACGCTTTCCTCCTTCTCGAACAGTATTGCGGACACCCAGCAGGAACGCGCGTACAACGCCGCACTCACGGTTTCGGACACGTTGAAAGGCTCGACGCAACTCAACACGATTATCGAAACCTACTTTACCAAAATCAAAGAAATCGGCTCTGCCGAGGTTCAGTTTTACAACGATACCGATTTTGATAACCACGCGGTGAATTATACGATAGTCAACGGCGTGAAAGTTTACGTCACGTTGTCGAAATCGCCAAGCAGCAGCGCAAACAAAATCGACAAAGTTCTTGTCGACATAAAAGGCGTCAAAGGCTCGCAGGAAAGCACGGTAAGTTTTGAGGCGGACTCTGTACCTGACGGGACCTCGACCACGATTCAGGACACGTTTGGCAACTCGTTTGTTGTCAGCAACAATATGGGCTCGTCGGTTACGTCGCCGTATCAGATTTATAAGCGTATCGAAGGCGACGTATCAATCAACTGTTTTGATACTGAAAATGGTGAACGCGTGATGAAGACGCGTATATTCAACCCCGTTGTTCTGGAAGGCGTGACAGGCAGTGTTTATGCCAACGGCGACCTTATCATCGGCGCGCCCGACAATATGCTGAGGGTGCAGGGCAACGTGTACGTTGACGGCAACCTTACAATCAGGGGGCTTGCGCTTGGCGTAAATCTTCCCGCGCTGACGAAAAAATACTACGCAAAGAAATACCTTTATTATTACACCTACGCGTATGGTGAATTTGGAAGCATTGCGGTTCCGCCAAACAATAATGCCGGATATAAAAATTCGAGTACGACAAAACTTGGCGAGGCGATGTACGAAAAGTTGAGCGACGGCACGTACAGACCTATTCAAACGTATGACAAGCTTTCGCACTTCACACTGATGGATCTTGCGGGCGACGCAAACGAATATACTTTCTGGACGAAAAACTACGGTGAAAACAATACCACCGGCAATTATACGTGGGAACAAGTCACGATTACGCTCAGGGTAAAAGACAAAAACGGAATCTGGCAGAATATCGATGCGGAATATAACCAGGGTGGCATCAATAACGCGCAATATCTCGGCGCGTCGATGTATAAATATACTCCGGACGGAAGTGAACCTACCGATGAAGGAACCCCCATCATGCAATATCCGCAGGGCGGCAATATTTATTGCAGCGGCGACATTATCTTTGACACCGTCAACGTCGGCAACGTTTTCTCGTTTGACGCAGGTGTTTTCAATACCGGTTCCACCGACGCAGGCCATGAAGATCAGGACGAAAAACCCGATCCTTCCGCCCTTGATAAAATCAACAAGTGGTTAAGCGAACATCTTGGTATCGACCTTGTTAACCCAAGGTTCCCGTATTACAGTTATGCCTACAACCTTGACGGCAAAGGCGACGGCACAATTCCCGTCCACACAAAGATTGAGGGCGACGTATTTTGTCAGGGACGCATGATTATCGCGCCCGAAACACAAAAGTCTTATATAAACTATAAGGACGAACAATGGCTTGGCATAGCATCAGACCTTTCAGACACAAAAAAATACATAAGCGGGAAGGTTGTTGCAAGCGACGACTTTGTCTTAAAGGACAGCGGCGCGTTTTTGAGCCAAATCAAAGACAAATGGCAGCAAGTCACGGGCAAGAAATGGGGCGATGCGTTTGACTTCGGCACGGTAAAACTTGATGTGACATTGAACAGATTTTATACCAATGAGCTGGTTGATGATGACGACAATACGCTTGCAGAATACAGCGGAAATATGGCGTCGTTTATCGAGGCATATAAGCAGGCTTATGGCAAGGAAAAATTAAGCAATAGCGAGTCGATAAAACGCCTTAAAGAAAAGTTTGAAGAACTCGGGAAAGACGGGTATTCATACCTTTTGGGCAACGATTACACGCAGTTTGGCAACGGAAACAACCTGAACGGTGCCAATATTAAAGAGAAAGACAAGACAAAGTGGTATGATTTCCGCAAGCCCGAATTCAGCGAGACTTCCAACCTTTATATCCAGAACTCGCCGATAAGAAAAGGAACGTCGTGCGGTGATATTGAACACAAAAACAGCAACAACATTGACCCGTGCACACTTGAAAAGTACGCGTCCGAGGACAAATACCGCGTTGTCGAAAACGTTGACGAAAAAGACGAGTACGGCAAACCCGTGACAACCCGTACGAAAGTGAACGGCATATTTTACACTGCCGCACTTTCTGTCAGATATTGCGAAATTACCGTCAACAACGTATTTTGCGACGGCACAATCAGCGTGCTTGAAAGCAAACTGCCCGGCTTTGAAAACTCGGCGGCGGTCAACGTGAAAAACAATTATTTCGGCAGCGACTTTGTGAAAAATGAACTTAAAAAAGCCTCAATCATAGACTTTTTGAAAAAAGTTCTGCAAAAAAACAATGCACAGTTGACTGACGAAGAGATTTTGAAAGAGTATTTCGGCATTGACGGCAACAAAAACAATTTCAAGGGCGAAACCAACTTTGTTTTTGATGTTTTGGACGACAACAAGTTTACTTATGAAGAAGAATTTAAAGATTATGATATAACCCACAATAGAAAGGTTGTTGTTATTCGCGCGCATTACGAAATGACCGAAACGGTAACTTGGACAAATGCACAAAAATATGAGAGAGAAGCCCCGGGGTACTGTTACTGGGGTACAATTTGGGGACCAGGTGAAACAGGCGAGCAGTACCATTCGGAGTACAAAGAGATAATAGGAGAAAGTTGGTCGCACACTGACCCGGTGTACTCGAATGGCAAATTCGTGGCAGATTTGGTATATTGCATTGAAGATACAGTCGAAAATCCGCCAAAAAAATATGAAAACAAGAAAAATGCAACCGATAAGATTGTCAAGTCGGACGGCACTATTGTTGAACGCAAAGACTGGGGAAGTTTAGGCTTGAATGACAACGAGAGTGCGCTTGTCGAGTATCTTTACAGCACAAAAGATCTCAAGGAAAATGAGGCGCAATACAAATATGCATTAAGTCTTGTGAAAGATGCATTTATCGATTTTGAGGCAGCCCCGGCAGGTTATAAAAACTTCAAGGAGTACTTTATTGCAAATAAGACAAATGGGTTCAATACCGTGCCGGATAATCCAACAAATGTTACAGGTATTGAACTATCCGAAAAAGTTATAGATAGGAAATGCGAAATTTCGTTGGGAAAAAATCATAAAGAGCCTAAAAAAATTAAATATTATGAATCGGCGAAAAGAGTTATAACGGCAAGATATGACTTTACACTGAAACCGTTTGCGAGTATTACCGGAGGAAAAGGACTTGCAGGTTATGACAAACTGTCTTACGTGCTGAACGGAAACGATATTCTGACAAGTGCGTTCCTTAATACCGATTACCTTATCGCGATGTTCAGCAACGGCGCGAACGACTTTGACGGCATCGACCTCAACGCCTTGTTGGGCGCGGCTGCAAACGGTCTTGTCGGCTCGGCAATCATAGGCGGCAAGTTAAAAACGTTCGGCGTAGGCAGTACGTCAAATCAGTTTGACGCAATGAAAGGCACTACAAAGGCGTTCAACGAAGGCTTATACGGCATGTATCTTGCCGTGGATAATAGATATTCCTTGGTTGACAACACCGCGACCGTAAAGGCGATTTTTGAAGAAATCAAGTCGTCGAAATTTGCAACCGTTGTGGAAGCGAACGCCAATCAGAAACAGGCAAAAGAAAACGTCGAAAAAATCCTTAACGATTTGAAAGAAAAGGGCGATATTGAAGAGTACAACGCCTTCGATATTTATGGCTCAATCAACGAGTATGATAGATATTTGGGCATTACAAGTGGGAAAAACGTCAAAGATTATATATGCGCAAATAACGATAAACTGACAAAAAAATATGTAAGATCATCTTTCAAAAAGCCTGATATAAATAACGTGATGACTTACTTGCAGACGCTTACATTCCCGGATTCTGATCCTGAAAAATGGTGGAATATCGAAAGATGGTATTTTGTAGAACATTCTGATAAGGTTGAGGATGACAGTGGTTTAAGGTTGATGGATTTTTACAATACAAAAGCCAAGGAAAATGGTGCGCACCTTCGTGCGGACAGCACTTTTGCCATCGACGAAAAATACAATCAAACGTTCACGGGATTGAAAGATAAGGAACTGGACGGCTTTGATCGTGTTGCGGTGCGTTCGGAAGTGCAATATACGATAAAGCAAAATACGTACTTCAATTTTGAATTAAGCAATACGCAAGTCGTGTTTGCGGCGTCCACAGACGATGTTGACGCCCGAACTCGTATGAACTTCCTTATCGACACGTCGGAAAAAGACATTTATGTGTTTTTCCATTGCAAGGCGCTTGATAAATCAAAAGACAAGAGTGAACAAACAAGGTTCTTGTTCCAAAAATGTTCGTTCCAAGTGACGGGTAAAAACAATGCATACCTTATGCTTGTTGACGACACTTCCTTTGCCGCAAATGCGTACAGCCTGGAAATAAGCAATACGATACTTTCCGAGGACAAGACGGACGAAAAAGTCGGCACGCATTTCAAGTCGAACACATACCAAAAATATGTTGCACGATTCAAGGAGCATGGGGGCACTGTGTCCGCATTTAATTTAGTTGCTCTTACGAATGCAATACAAATGAAAGCATTGCCTGACGGCGATCCGGCAAAAGTCGGCAATATGTTCATAATCGGTATGGGCAGAAACTACGTCAAGTTCGGACGTGGCGGCTCGGTCAACGCGATGGTTTATATCCCCAACGGCATGTATTCCAACGAATCGTCGGGTCTTTTCAACTCAATCCCGATCGGAAACTCGGGCAATAACGAGGCGTCTATTGTCGCAAAAGATATTTATATCGGCGGAAGTAGCCGCGGACAGCTGATTTTTTCAAGCTACGACGCGGCAAAAATCGGCAGCAAGAACAATAATAGTTCAGGCTTGGTTATGGACGGTTTGATTAACCCCGACACGGTGTCGCACGACACGAAATGGGTTGCGGGCGATTACTATTACGGCTAAGATGAGAAAGGTTTTGAAACGCTTAAAACTGAATAAAAAAGGCTTCACCTTTGCCGAATGTATCGTTGCAATCGCGTTGTTTGCGATCGTCGGCACGTTGGCGTTCACCATGTTCAACACGGCGACGCGCTATATGTCCAAGGCGAAAAAGGAAGAAGCCAAAAGGTCGCAGGCGCAGGAGCAGGCTCTTTTGAACACGTTTATGTACAAGGAAGGCGACGAGGTACTAGGATATATCATTTATCCGAGCCGCGTTTTGCAGGTGTCGTACATCAGCACGTCAAAAGGCAACGTGCCGCAGTACTCAGTGGTGCTTAATTACGACACCGATTACGGCGCGGTACCGTTTGCGGTTGCGGTCGAAAAAGTAGGCGCCCCCAAAGTGCCATATATCCACAGTATCACAAAATATCAGGTGACGTCGGACAAGGGCACAAAACGTATACTTTTTGTTTATGACGACGATATCGATTACGACCTGAACAATCCGGAAGAAGTCAAAAGTAATGTTCTTACGCTTGACGAAGTAGATAGGTACTTTAAAGATTAAAATGAGAAAACTCGCAAAAATCTTAAAAAATAAAAAAGGCTTCACCTTGGTCGAAGCAATCGCGGTCGTCGCCATTATGGGTATTCTCGCAACGGTTATCGGCGGGCTTGTCACGGCAGGCACGACGGCTTATATGCGCCAGAAAGAAAACGCCGCCGCAAAAGACCTTGGCACAATCGTCCAGAACGAAATCAAGCGGGCGGCAAGGTCGTCGGTTGAGGTATATTTGCAGGACGGCGATCTTCCGACCGATAGCAACATGATTACAATCGGCGATACTCAAACCACTTATACAATGAAAAACGCGCCGACGGGCGAGTACAAGGTGTTCTCGTCGTCCGAAGACGGCAGGCTTGTGTATTCGACGGACAGCGGCAACACCACGCAGGAATACTTCACGTCAACTGAAGCCGAAAAGCGCGCGTTTTACGGCAGTTTCACGATTAAGGTTTACTTCCGTGCGATTGTCAATACCTTTGGTGAGATTACGTCCGTCAAGGTGTTCTGCGACGTCTTTAACGCCAAAGGGCAAAAAAAATTCGACTCCCCGGGGCTTGAAATCGACTTTATCGAGGCGGATTACAGCCAATCGACGGAAACTAAACGTTTCAAAGGCATTTTCAGTTTCGAGCAGGGCAATATCGGGGCAATCACGGGCGACGCAGCCGCCGGTCAATACAAAAACATGCTGCTGGACGCTAACTACAAGCCGTACAATAACAACGACAAAGGGTTCAAGAATTTTTATTTCCGAACCGTGACAGGCGGTTGATAAAATGGAACTTGGCCATCTGTTATTCACGATATTTTCCGCATTTTTCGGGCTTGCGGTCGGCAGTTTTCTGAACGTTTGCATTTACCGCATTCCCAAAGGCACGTTTTTCACCGAAAAACACAGTTATTGTCCTAAGTGCGGGCAGCCGCTGAAATGGTACGATATGGTGCCGGTTTTCAGCTGGATTTTTCTTGGCGGAAAGTGCAGGAATTGCAAGGAAAAAATCTCCGCAAGGTACCCGATTGTGGAGTCGCTCAACGCCGTATTGTGGACGTTGTCGGCATATTTTATCGGGCTTAACGCCAACGCGTTCATATACGACGCGCTGTTTTCGGCGCTCATCGTGATGACGTTCATAGATATCGACACGAAAGAGATCCCGAACGGCATCGTCGTGTTCATCATAATTTTGTCGATCCCGCTGTTTTTCACGGCGAAGGACGTTGTGTGGTGGCACAGGCTTGTGGGCGCGGTGGTTATCAGCGTGCCGCTTTACGTAATCGCGCTCGTGACGGGCGGCATCGGCGGCGGCGACATAAAGCTTTATTTTGCGCTGGGGCTTGTGTTGGGGCTTTACCCGACGCTTGTGTCGGCGTTTATCGCGATAGTGTCGGCGGGGCTTATCGGCGGCGTACTTTTGCTGACGAAAAAGGTCAAAAAGGGGTACGAGCTTCCGCTTGGTCCGTTTATCGCGCTTGGCGCGGTGGTCACGGTATTTGCGGGCACGCCCATAATCGACGGCATAAAAAACTTATTTGGAATATAATATTTATATATCATAAGGAGAAGAGATGCAAAGAGGAGCAAGTTTAGGCGACATCCTGTTGGAGAAAGGCTTTATTAAGCAGGCGCAACTGGATGACGCAAAACGTTGGCAAAAAACCCATCCCAACGAAAAAATCAGCGCGATATTGTTGTCGCGCGGCATTATCACCGAGGACGCGATGCTCTCAGCAATGGCGGAGCGTTTCAACACGACCTATATAAATACGGAGCTTGTCGTCCGTCGTCCCGAAATTCTGAAAAACGTACCGGAGCAAATCGTCAAAAAGCACTGCATAATGCCGCTTGACGTGAAGGCGGGGCAGATAATAATCGCCACGCACGATCCGCACGACATCGGCGCGTTCGAGGACGTAAAGATGGTCACGCGTATGGACGTCGGTTTTGTCCTTGCGCCGCAGCGTATCATCGAAAGCGCGATTGAAAAGTACTACACCAACGCCGGCAACTTCTTCGTGTCGGACGAAGCGACGCAAAAGGTTGTCCAGCAGACTTCGGCGGCAACCCAGCAAAAGTTGTCCGAAATCGAAAGCCGCGTTGACAACACGCCTGTCGTCAAACTTATCAACAGCCTTATCACGCAGGCGTACATGCGCCGCGCGTCTGATATTCATATTGAGCCGTTTGAGGAGCAAATCCTTGTCCGCATGCGTATCGACGGCGAGCTTGTCGAATGTATGCGCTTGGACATTTCCACGCTTAACAGTATCGTTTCGCGTTGTAAAATCCTTGCGGGCATCAACATTGCTGAAAAGCGAATCCCGCAGGACGGCCGTATCGACTTCAACAACGGCGACATCAACATCGACCTTCGTGTCAACACGCTGCCCACGATTTACGGTGAAAAGGTCAACATGCGTCTTCTTGCAACCGAGGACGCCGCTCTTATCACACTTCCCGACCTTGGCATGCCCGACAAACTGTTTAATCAGTTCTCCCGCATCATCAAAGCGCCGAACGGGATCATTCTTGTCACGGGGCCTACGGGTTCAGGTAAGTCGACGACGTTGTACGCCGTCCTTAGCGAACTCAACAAACCGAACGTCAATATCACGACTGTCGAAGACCCTGTTGAAAAGCAAATCTTCGGCGTCAATCAGGTGCAAACCAACGCAAAGGCGGGCTTAACGTTCGCAAGCGGACTTCGCGCAATCCTGCGTCAGGACCCGGACATCGTCATGATCGGTGAAATTCGTGATACGGAAACCGCCGAAATCGCAATCCGCGCCGCTATCACAGGCCACTTGGTTTTGTCCACGCTGCACACCAACGACGCCGCGTCAAGTATCGTCCGTCTTATCGACATGGGCGTTGCGTCATACATGGTCGCGTCGTCCGTGAACTGCGTTGTCGCGCAAAGGCTTGTCAAAAAACTTTGCCCGGAATGCAAGAGAAAACGCGAAATCAAGGCGGAAGAGGCTGCAATTCTGAAAGATCCGTCAATCACTCATATTTATGAGCCTGTCGGCTGCCCCCGCTGCGGCAACACCGGCTACAAGGGACGTACCGCAATTTACGAAATTATCGAAATCGACAGCGACCTTCGCCGCATGATATCCGAGGGCAGGACAACCGAGGAAATCCGCGACTTCGCCAAAGAGCACGGCGCAACGTTTTTGGAAGACAGCATCCGCACGCTCATCGGCAACGGCACGACGTCCATGTCCGAGTTTTACCGCCTTATTTACAGCATTTAATAAATGGGAACAAACCAAAACAAAACTCTGCAAAAACTTGCAGAGTTTTTTAATAAAAAAAAGCGAGGCGTTTGCCTCGCTTAATGTTTTGTTGTTAAAAAGTGATTTTATTAGCCTGCGGGGGTGAATTTGTCGGGAAGTGTTGTGATTGCCGATACGACACCTTGTGCGTTAATTGAATATCCCTTGGTTTTGTAGTCATTTGTTTTGGCACCGAAGCAAACAATTATTTTTTCTTTGGTAGAATCAAGGTATACGCCAAACTTTTCTTTATCAGGTGTTTTATTTTCAGTTATATCTTTGCCAGCAAACTCTTTCGCGAGTTCTGTAATTAAAGAAGCAGCTGCAGTTGTGTTGAAAGTATCGGCAGTTTGTGCATCATCTGCTGAAGCGGAACCCGTGCCAGAAGCAAGATATGTGTCAGGATTTTCAAGGATAAGTCCGCTGATTGCGGTAGCAATTTTGTTCGCTTGGGTGTAGTTTGCCTTATCTGTGTTTTTGTTCAATTGCGAAACCGTAACACCGGCGACCGTGCCTGCAAGGACTGCCATGATTGCGATTACGACGATAAGTTCAACGAGCGTGAAGCCCTTTTTGTTTTTTCTAAGTTTTAACATTTATGTTAATCCTCCACTATAATTATTTCAATGTTTGAGCATACAGGGCAAAAAATCCTTATTTTGCGATTAGTAAGTCAAAAACCGCGCTTGAAATGGTGTTTACGCGGAAACTGTGTCATTCCGTACGAAGTACTTTGTCATTCTGAGGAGCAAAGCGACGTGAGAATCTCCCGGAAGGGTAACATTGTTAATAATATGGTGGTTTTTATCAAACTGTCAAAAGGACACTCTTGCTATCATATATAATAGGTGTGTCTTAATAAATATAAATACAAGTGTATTTGATATGGAAATATAGAGTGGTTGACTTTGGTATATAAAAAAAATTGATTGAAGTTTACAAACGAATTGTATTGATATTTTAATTGGTTCTCTTTTAAATTGACGTAAAGTATCTTGCGTGGATTTTTTGATTTTGTCATTGCGAGCGCAGCGTGGCAATCCCCCGGAAGGGTAACATTGTAAATAATATGGTGGTTTTTATTATACTGTCAAAAGGACACTCTTGCTAAATATATGACCGACTGTGATATTTTTTTTGGTATCATATAAATCATTAAATTAAAAACCGAGAATGCGTCACAAAAATACAATTAAATTTTTTGGTTTATGACAAGGTTCCCTTCCGGGGGATTCTCACGTCGTTGCTATACAACTCCTCAGAATGACATAAAATAAACCAAACGAATACTTTATCCGTCTTTGCAATACTCTTCATTCGTTTCCCTTCGGTACGAAGTACTTTGTCATTGCGAGCGTAGCGTGGCAATCGCCCGGAAGGGACACCGCATTGTAATGACATTAAATACTTCGTACCGAATGAGATAAGGTGACCGCATTGTAATGAGTATGAATTTTGGTAAATGTTAATATTTGCTGGGAAAAATTTAAAAAAACGTATGAAAATATTTGAATATGTGCATTGAATGGGCGAAAGTTGCACAAAAATTGGATTTTTTGGACTTTTATACAATATAGTACTATTATAGTATTTTAGTATTTTCAAAAAAAGTATTGACGAGGCATATTTTATAAAGTATAATTATAAATGTAAAGGGAAACTAAGACATTTTTTTATGCAGTTTCCCCTGAACAAAAAAATATCGGACAAAACGTCGCAAAATAAGGATTTGTCGCAGCATTGCTTTGTTCAATGACAGTGTGCGTCGCGTTGTCCAAATCAAACATTGAAATAATTATAGTGGAGGATTAACATAAATGTTAAAACTTAGAAAAAACAAAAAGGGCTTTACGCTCGTTGAACTTATCGTCGTAATCGCAATCATGGCAGTCCTTGCAGGCGTTGTGGCTGGTGTTACGGTATCACAACTTAATAAGCAAACAAACAAAACCGGTCGTGCTCAAGCAAAAACAGTTGCAGACTTTATTGCGTCAGTAGCTTTAACGGGCGAAAACGAAGACGATGAGATTAAATTATTGAAAGCAACAAGCGCCACGGATGCAACACTTATTTTTGATGAAGAACAACTTACTATTCTGGTTAATAAACAATATAGCGCATCATCAACTGAAATAAAAATGAACGAGAATCCGGGAAGTGGAAAAATTGGCGTTTATTTAAGTACTGACAAAAAACAAGTTCATGTAAAATTTAGTCCAAAAGGTTCAAAGGCAGAAGATGGCATTGAATACGTTGTTAGCACAGAAGGCATCGTTTCTCTTCCGGGACAAAATGCAGACGAAACCGAAGGGGGCTAACCCTAAAACAAAGCAATCTCTTTTATTGCAACATTAGATAAAAGCGAGGCAAACGCCTCGCTTTTTGTATTGCTTTTTCTGTATGCAAGTGATATAATATTTTTTGGTATCAATGTGATTGTACCAAGGAGGTGGTTATCATGCTTCTTATGATAACGAGAACAGCTCCCGCACGATACCGCGGCACACTTTAAGGTACAATCAATGCGCGAAATCAAAGCGAGGCAAACGCCTCGCTTTTTGTGTATATCCTTTTTATCCTTTTGTCATGTTTCCTTGCGTGTCAACCGTGTAGGTAACGCTTTCGGACGTTGCCCCTTTGAAATAATAAGTAATCACAACGTTGTTGTCGTCGGTCACGACTTTGACTTTTCCTTTTTCGGAACTTTCGGTGAAAGGTATCTTATCATTTTTCAGGTTTTGTCTTATCGAAACGTCAATGATAAACTTGCCTTCATCATTCTTTGCAAATTTGCCTGTTTCCACGGCAATAACGTCCGCTTGGTCACCCAAACCGATTTCTTGTATAACGTAGTTGGCGATTAAACGCGCTTGTATATCGCCGTTTTTATTCGTTTGTTTGTTTAATTGTGTGACGGTAACACCTGCTACTATTCCGGCAAGAACCGCCATAATGGCGATAACAACAATAAGTTCGACAAGTGTAAAACCTTTTTTGTTCTTAATCATTTTATTTTAATAAAAAAGGGGGCGATTTTGCCCCCTCGTGATGTTAAATAATTGCGTTAGAATTGTTTTAGTTATTAACTTTTAGTTACTTTACCAGTCGGGGTTACAGTATATGTAACATCTTTCCCGTTTTGTTTAGAGGTATATTTAATAACAATACTACTACCCGTTAAATTAAGAGTAATTTTCCCTTTTGCAAAAGTTGTTCCGTTTGCGGTGAAATCAATTTTATCATTCTTCATTTCATTTCGAATCTTTTTCTCGATCGTATTGTCACCTTCTGTAACAAATGCTGCTGTTTCTCCAGTTTCATCTAAAATAACTTCGGGTTCTGATCCAATTTCTTGAACAACATAGTCAGCTAAAAGTTTTGCTTGAGTTGCTCCGCTATTATCGGTTTGCTTGTTCAACTGTGAAACCGTAACACCGGCGACCGTACCTGCAAGGACTGCCATGATTGCGATTACGACGATAAGTTCAACGAGCGTAAAGCCCTTTTTGTTTTTTCTAAGTTTTAACATTTATGTTAATCCTCCACTATAATTATTTCAACGTTTGGTATCGGTACCCGTCGCACACTGCACTTTTGAAATCACATTATTGCAAGCAATAATGCTCACTCTTTTGCTTGTGTGCTCCTTTTCCCCAAAAGTACAAAGTATCTTTTGGGGTCCCCGGATTTGCGATAGCGCGCTGTCATTGAACAAAGCAATGCTGCGACAAATCCTTATTTTGTGAGAAATAGGGCAATAACAAGGATACCCTTCCGCACGGCGCACACTGCACTTTTGAAATCACATTATTGCAAGCAATAATGCTCACTCTTTTGCTTGTGTGCGCCTTTTTTCCACGCAAGTACAAAAGTATCTTGCGTGGGTTTTATAATATGGTTCCCTTCCGGGGGATTCTCACGTCGTTGCTATGCAACTCCTCAGAATGACAGAAAGTGTTTCGTATGCAATGATATAAGTTATAGTGAGTTGTATGAAAAATAATATATTGACACTGTACGCGCGAAGTAGTATAATTATATAAGTATGAAAAGGCGTGTTTTCAAAAATAAAAAAGGCTTTACGCTCGTTGAACTTATCGTGACCATTGCCATTATGGCGATTCTTGCCGCGGCGGTTACGCCTGCCGTTTACGTCACGACAAAACGCCGTCAGAAGAGCGCTGCCGAAACCGACACGCAGACCATGTACAGAAACGCGATCGCGGCGGTTACGTACCTTTCGGGGCAGTATATTTATCCCAACAAGCCGGATCCGCGCAAAGAAGACGTGGACAACGGCGTGCACGGGTGGTACGTCACGTATTCCGCAATGGTGTGCAAGCGCATTTATCAGACCGTAATCGGGCTGGACATTCCCGTCAAATACTATAACCCCGTTGCGTCGGGGACGGAAAAGGTCCTTGTGCCCGACGGCTGCAACGCGGTGGAGCGCAGTTCCTTTGTCAGCGCGGACAACAAAAATCCTTATATCGTCATTCAGGTTGTGGGCGTCACGGCGGCGGAAAGCGCAGAAATCGTATATTATCTCATCGTCAGCTACCACAACGACAAGAATAAGTTTGAGGCTTGGGACGGCGGCGCGACGGTGCAAACGGCTACGCTTGAATACGTCACGAAAGATCCGACGACAAATCCGCAACTTAACCGCGCATATCAGACCAACAAGGGCACTCCCATCCGCTATACGTTCAAAATAAGAACAAAGTAAGGCTATTATGAAATATATCTTGCAGTTTTTTTACCTGGTTTTACAGTTCACCTGGGGCGCGATTCAGAACGTCCTGGGGTTTTTGCTTTTCCTGAAAAATATCAGGTGCGAGCACGCCTATTACCACGGCGCAATCCTGACCTTCCACGAGGGCGATTGGGGCGGCGTGTCGTTGGGCGCGTTTATCTTCATCAACGGCAAGCGCGGCGAGGAGTACAAAAAAACCGTGTCCGTGCATGAGTACGGCCATACCATTCAGTCGCTGATTCTGGGGCCGCTGTATCTGTTTGTCGTCGGGATTCCGTCGTTTGTATGGTGCAACAACAAGAAGTGCATCGCTTATAGACAGGAACAAAATAAATCCTATTACGATCTGTATTGCGAAAGCTGGGCGAACAGGCTCGGCGAGGCGGTCACGCATGAGGAGGCCCCGCACAAGTGAAAGAAAAGTTCAACGGGGTGCTTTTGCATATAGGAAGTCTGCCGTCTGAATACGGCGTCGGCGCGCTGTCCGAGGGCGCGTTTTCTTTTGTCGATTTTTTGGCGGACGCGAAGGTCGATTTCTGGCAAACGCTGCCGTTATCGCCAACGTCTTTCGGCGACAGCCCGTATCAGTCGCCGTCGGCATTTGCGGGGAATCCGTACTTTATTGATATAAATACGCTTGTTAAACGCGGGCTTTTGACGGAAAACGAGGCAAAACGCGCCAAAACAAAATCGCTTGACTACGCCGAAATTTTTAACTCGCGATACGACGTGCTGCGCTGCGCGTTCAAAAGATTTCAAAAAAATTCCGATTATTCAAAGTTTCTTGAAAATAACGATTATTGGCTGGACGACTTCGCGCTGTTTATGGCGCTCAAAGTCAAAAACGGGTTTTCGTCGTTCGATACGTGGGAAAAGGACGAAAGACGGCGCGATACGCTGTCCGACGAAAAAATCGCCGCGCTTCAGGACGAGTGCGATTTCTGGCGGTTTTTACAGTTCGAGTTCTATCGCGAATTGACCGCGCTTAAAGACTACGCAAAATCCAAAAACGTCGCGCTTATCGGCGATATTCCCATCTACGTCGCGTACGACAGCGCGGATGTCTGGGCGCACCCCGAAATATTCAGGCTTGACAAAAATATGCGCCCGAAAGAGGTCGCCGGCGTGCCACCCGATTACTTCTCCGCCGACGGGCAACTTTGGGGCAATCCGCTGTACGACTGGAAAAAACAGCAGTCGGACGGCTTTGTGTGGTGGCATCACCGCTTGCTGCATCAGCTGCAATTTTTCGACAAAATCCGCATCGACCACTTCCGCGCGTTTGAAAGCTACTACGCCGTGCCGTATGGTGCAACGACCGCAAAAATCGGCAGGTGGGTGAAGGGCGTCGGCACGAAAATCTTCGACGGGCTTGACCTCGACGACAGAATCATCGCCGAGGACCTCGGAATTATCACCGACAAGGTGCGCCGCCTTGTGAAACGTACCGGTTTCCCCGGAATGAAAGTCTTTCAGTTCGCTTTCGACGGCAAGAGCGATAACGAGCATCTGCCGGAAAACGTAAGGTATAACACCGTCTATTACACCGGCACGCACGACAACGATACGCTGAAAGGTTGGTACGACGCGCTCGATGACGGCACAAAAGAGTACGTCAAACAAACCCTCGGCGCAACCGACGAAAACGTCTTTGATAAAACTTTCAAAAGGGTAATGCGCTCCCGCGCGAAATTCGTCATCGTGCCTATGCAGGACTATCTGTTGCAGGGCTCGGAGGCGAGAATGAATACCCCGGGAACGAACGACGGGAATTGGAAATACGTCCTGCCGAAAAATTACGCAAAGGTGAAAAACCGCATAAGAAAGTACGTCAGGAACAGATGTTCAGATAGCCGAGCCAGGAATAAATAAGGGAAACAACGTTAAAATCCTGTGCCTTTTTCGGTGACGACGTTTTCACCGCTCAGGTAAATTTTGTAATATTATACTTCGCGATATTCTTGCGACTTTCCCTTGTAATAAAGATAAATCGCGTTTTGCTTAAAATCGGCGGAAAAAGTCCCCTTTTTTTCGGGAACGCCGTACGAATCAGCCCATTTTAAGGACGAAAACCTGTTTTTCAGGGTATTGTAAGCGGCTTCCGAGTACGCATCCGTCCATATTTCGTCGATACTGCCATACAAAAGATCTGTCACGTCGATTTCGATCCCCGTAAGTTCGGTGAAGAACGCAGGGCGTTCAACGACTTCCTGCGCCCACGAAACGATTTGTGCAGAAATTTGCTTCCCGTTGTATATGTAGTTGACTTCGTCGGTTTTCTTGTTGAGTATGCCCACGGTTGCGCCCGAAACGACGCCGGCAAGCACCGCCATAATCGCAATTACGACGATAAGCTCCACAAGAGTGAAACCTTTTTTATCGTATTTCATAATTATATTATACAAAATCGCCGACGTTTTGTCAAAACCGACGTATTATCAGGGCGAAACGGAAAATCCGATTTTGAAAACCCGCCGTTTTTCGTTTTGTCGAGTTCAAATTTTTTGAAGGTTTTTTTGAAATTGAAAAGCGTAATATGTTGTGTATATTGACAGCAGTCATTGTCATATTGACAGCGGCGCACGGGATATTATAACAAGGAAACCCTTCCGGGAGATTGCCACGCGTCATAAACTACGCTTTTGACCAATCATTTCACGCTAAAAGCGAAAATGCTTGTCTTTTGCTTGTTTATTCCTTTTCCCCATGGGTACAAAGTATCCCGTGGGGTCCCCGTTTTTTCGCTCGCAATGACACAGTACTTCGTACGGAATATAACAAGAGTTTGTTTACCGGAAACTATTTGCAAAATTTTCGTACCTTCTTTATTCTATCCCGTGCAACGCACTTATGTCATTGCGAGGAGCAACGCGACGTGGCAATCTCCCGGAAGGGTAACCGCATTGTAATGATATAAAGAGTGTCGCACGGAAGTGGTAACATATCAGGACTTGCCGTTGCGTTTGTCGCAAAGTATGAGCGATATATCGTCGCGCACGATGCAAAGGAATTTCAAAAGACATTCCGTCTCGGACACGGTAAGGTCGCGCGTCAGTATCGTCGCAACGGACAGGGCAAGATTTGTGAGTTCAATGACGTTGAGCCGCGAAAGTTCCATAAGGCAGTTTATGCTGTCTCGGCGCACACTGTGCTTTTGAAATCGCATTATCGCAGGCGATAACGCTCACTCTTTTGCTTGTGTGCGCCTTTTCTCCACGCAAGTACAAAAGTATCTTGCGTGGGTTTTATAATGCGGTGTCCGTTCCCGGCGATTGCCACGCTACGCTCGCAATGACATAAAGTGCGTTGCACGGATGACAACGAGTATATGGTGTCGCAATGGTATAGAGTGCGTTGCACGGAAGATAACGAGTATACAATGTTTTGAAAGGGTAACGGCAAAACGGGACGTGCAAAATGGCGCGTCATAATGCAAAATAACTTGACATTCGGCTGTAATATCTTGTATATTATATTTATAGCAATAACTTTTGGGCGCATTATGCCCAAAATTGCACATACTATGGCTATACCGCCGGGTTTTCCGGCGTATCGGAGGAGAGATATGAGAGCAAAAAAATCAAGCAAAAACTTACTTCGTATCAGCGGACTTGCATTAGTGTTTATGCTTGCAGTCGCACTGCTTGTCAGCGCAATTTCTTTTACGCGCGTGGGTGCGATTGATAACAAAACGGCTTTTGCGGCAGCGACAAGCGAACCGTCGACCAAGGAACTGGCGATAGATGCGTCAGGTTGGAAATGGAACGTGCCTTTTAAGGCAGATGCGGACGGGAATATTGCCGTATTTTCTTACAGACCTTCTACATACACTAACTACTTCGCTTGGATTGGTGGGGTTTATATCAGCGGTGTCGAACGTAACGATGAACACGCTTTATTGAGACCTAATACGATTGGTAATATTAGACATCGTTTATATGCGTATTATAAACTGCCCGATGTTCTTGTTTCGCTTGGCGCGACGATTGAAATCAGCTCCAACATTAGCAGTGCTGTCAGCTATTATAAAATGCAAAACACAATGGAGTTTGTTTCATTTGCGTCTTCGGTACAACTAATCGACGATAACTCCGATTATGTAAACGACACTTTCAATAACGGAACCAAATGGAAAGTTACGTCAAGCAATCAATACATACTTGCTTATGTAGGCGGCGAAAAAGCCGGTGCAGGCCAAAGCACGGAAATCAGAGGGCTTGAAATCACGATTAAGGTCAAGTCTGTCGATAACCCGAGCTTTTTCATACCCGTTACCGCAGCATGGGACGGAACAACCAAACCGGACATTGCGGTTTTGGACACCATTGAAAACATATCGAATCTTTATACCACCGACAACAATATTGTCGGCAACCTTGACTGGGCATTGAACGGCGAAGACGTTCTTGATCCTATGTTCAACAAGTTGACGTCGATCCGCACCGACGGAACTCAATCAAAGCAGTTCTCCTTCCTGCTTTTTGACAAATTCTTCGGACTTAAAGAGGCGGATATCAAAGGTTTTAATCTTCTTCAAGCATATAGCGGCGAAGGCGCAATAACGGACGGCTCCCCAAAAACATACAAAAGAGATGATTATACCGCAGAACAGCTTAGTGACTTGCGTTATCCGACGGGATTGGAAAGCATAAAGGTTGAGCCGTTTGCGTTTGACAATAACGACCCCGCGACGGGTTCTTTCCGAGGGCTTTACGTCACGGTCATTTACGACGGAAAAGACAACAATGCGTTGCCTATCGAAACCGACACGATATATCGTGTAAATTATAAAAACTCAATCAATCTTTCGGGTAAGACGTTGAGCGTCGACTGCGACGGTATCGACTACACCCCGCCCGAGGCATTGAACGAAGTTGCTCTCCTTACCGAAAACGTTTTTAACGAAAAAGACGGCGTCACGTATTTTTATACCGACACAATAAAATTCAAACCTGTTCTTGAAGACGACGACACTCGCGGCGACGTCAAGTATTTCTATACCCTTTACAAAAAGGTTGACGGCAATTACGTTGAAATGACAGGGCAGATAGGCATAGAAATCAACAACCCAGGCTTTGACGTTTTCATCCTTTCGGGACTTGAAACGGGCGAATACGCAATCAGGTTCAAAGCGATTGATACGGTAGGGCTTTTCTACGAAAATCTTGTCAAAGAAGGGCTGAACCTTGTGGGCGCACAAACAGGCTGGGCAAACCACGCCGTTTACAGCGATGATCACTATTTCACAATCGACGACAACAAGAACCTGCCCGAAAAATGGGAAACCGCAATTTACCTTGAAAACGGCGGCGCGTATAACGGCGAATGGACGAATCAGAACGTCGTTATCGAGTTCAACACGCTCTCTTCCATCATGGAGATAACCTATCAAATCAGTTATCGCACCCTTAAAAACGGCGTTTTCGTAGGTGAACAAACCCCATGGGTGAGCATCAACGACAAAATTATCGGTAACAAATATACCATAGGCAAAGACGAAACTTCGCCCGAAGGATACGAACGCATCTATTATCTCCGCGCGACTTATACTTCGTCAAATATCACGTATAACGTTGAAGTTCCCGTGAAATACGACAACTATAACGGATACAAGCCCGAAATTGCAAGGCTTCTTGACTTCTCGAAAGACGAAGCGTATGCCGACTTACTGCCCCTTCTTGTGAGCCTTAACTACAAACAAGTCGGAAAAGACGTCTACGTCAGCGAATTTTTGGGCAGCCCGATGACTCTTTATTACGCAATCACCCGTGACGGCGCCCCCGGCGAGGCAAAGGAACTTTCGCTTGATACAAACGACGTTTATATGGATTTGTTCGAGGGCAGAAACGTTTCAGGCCTCACGCAAATTCAGGTCAGATTCTGGCTTGTCGACGAAGCGGGCAATACAAACGAGGAAAAAACCATCTACAACGTCAACCTTGACAGGGCAAAGATCAACGTCAACTTCAACATCGATACGAACGCCCGAAGGTACTTCAACAATACGACCGACGTAAGTACGTCGCTTGTTTCGTACACGTTGTCGAACAAGTTTACAGGCACTATCCCGTCGGGGAAAATCGGCATTACTTTCGACGCGGCGTACGACGGCGTTAATGCAGGCATAAGACACGTGATTGTCAGCAACGTCCTGGCTTCCTACGTCGAAGGCTCGGCTTATACGGCTGCGCTCATCGAACAATATGAAAAAGTTTACTTTGACGTCAACGGCAACGTCATCACGCCCGAAGCAGACGGCAGTTACGTCATCGGCACGCACGAAATCAAAAAAGCGCGCCTTACGATCGACGAGAAATACAGACACGCACCGTTCATTTATAACGGCACCATCAACTACGCAATGACCGACTACGTTTCGGGCGACGGCTCTTTATTGGTGCTCGATAAGGTTCTGGGCGACAAAGCGGACGAATGGAAAAATATCCAATGGAAAGGCACGTTCCAACTTGACAGCATTGACGTCAACAACGGGCTTCGCGCGTCGCTTATAAATATCGAAATCACGGGCGAACTGAACAACAATTACCAGATCACAAACGCGGGCGGCTCCGCAAGCGCACCCAAAGCGTATATCGATATCCAACAAGCCAAACTCGGCAAAATCACGCTTATCGCCTCAAAGGTCTATAACGGCGAAAATACGATTCTGACGAACTCGGTCAACTGCGAGTTTAGGATTGAGGGACTGCAAGGCACGGACAACATCACGCTCGAATACGGCACGATTATCCTGCCCGGCAAGGACGTCGGCACATATACCTTTAACGTCACCGATTTCAAACTCGTCGGCGAAAGACAAAAATTCTATGACCTGACAGACGTTACCGTTGAAGCGACGATTACCGTAACGCCCAAACCCATCACGGTTACGGTGAATAACGTCGATAAACCTTTCGACAACAAAACGTCGTTCCAGATCAGCAGCTATACGTTTGGCGGCGTTGTATCGGGCGACGACGTGAAACTGTTAACAAGCACGGGCAATACGGCAAATATCAACGTCGGCACTTATCCCGATTGCAAAGTCACGCTGGGTATTACCGGCAATGACAGCAAAAACTACGTCCTGAACGTTACCGAGGCGGTTGTTACGGTCACCATTTCTCCGCGCGAAATCGGCGGCGCGAAAATCACCGGTATTTACGCTGTCGACACGAACGGCAATTACTACTACATCAATGAAATTGGCGCAGGCGAAGTTGTGATTTATCAGAAAGACGGCGCAGGTTATATCGCGTACAGCAAGGACGAAAACGGCAAGGCAAAGACCGAAAACGTTGACGTTTTGCCAGCAGGCGCAACCGTCTGGGTGCTCGATACGTTCGTCACGGGCGGCGTTTGCGTCATCAACGGTCACCGCTTCGAGCTGTCACCGGACATCGTTTACGCAATCGAATACTATGAGGATACCGAACTCAAAAACAAACTCGACATCGGCGCAATCGACTTCAAGGAGCGTCAGTATCAGCCCGTCGTCGTCGATCAGAACGGCAAAACATTCATTATCAACGTCGACATTAAGGACGGCGTTTACGACACCACTTCGGGCGCGTATCAATATACGTTGAAAATCGAAAGCTTCGGCGCGAAAAGCAACTTCAAAAAAATAACGGGCTTCAACGACACGGAAACCAAAGTCGTGTCCGTGCTTGACTTCTCGGACGTCAAGTTTGAAAATAAAATGTTCAACGAAAAAGGCAGCGTCGATAAGTTCAGCGCTCCGTACAACGCTGCGGCATACACGCTTAAAGTCATAAGCCCGTCACAGTTGAAAATTGAATCGGAGGAATACTTCAAGAAGGGCGCAGACGGAGTATGGGTGCCCGTTGACAAGGCAATCGACGCAGGGGAATACTACGGTAAGTTCACGGTATCGCGCTTGAATAACGAATACATTCTTGAACAAACTTTCACGATTGAAAGAATCGACACCGAAATTAAGATTAAAGACGCGTCAGTTACGTACGACGCAAAATACGGCGAAGACTTCGCTGAAAAAGTGCAAAAGGTCGACGACGCGTTCAATTACTACAAGACGACTTACGGCATGGTCGTCGGCGCAAACGACATCGTTTACGAATATTCCTTTGATGAAGATTTCAAGACGATTCTCGGCAGTGCTCCCGTCCGTCAGGGTGGCGGCGTATGCTACGTCCGCGTGAGATATAAGGGCAACGAAAACTTCATCGGCTCGGTCTCGCTCGCCCGCAAAATCAACGTTAACGGCGCGAAATTCAACCTTGTCGATATCACGGCAAACGTAGGCGAATCGTTCAATCTGCCCACGGTTGAAAATCTTATCGACAAAGACTCCGTCGGCGGCAACTACAAAGAAATCGCAAAAGACTTTGTCATCGTTTATCGCGTCAGCGACGCCAGTTACAAGGTCGTGAATAACGCTGCGGGACTTGTGGGCGAAGGCAGATATCCTTACAGAGTCGTTCATAAAGGACTTATCAAGGGCGGCGCCTGGACGGTCGACAGCAGTGCGGAATCCGAAAGATATACCCGTGCCGTGTCGGCGGACGGCATAATCGAAGCGACGATTTCCATCACCGAAAACGAACTTAACTCGGTATGGGGCGGCGACGTCAACGTTCCCGACGATAAAGTGCTGGAAGATAACGGCATCGGCACGATCTCGGGCAGCTGGACGCAGGCTGACAGCGGATACACCGTTTACTTCTGCATACTCGACAGAAACAACGCCGCAAGCCGCGATAACTTCACCAACGGTTTAAGACAAAATAAGGAAATCTTTGGCAAAGAGTACGTCGCTGGCAAGGTCTACTTCCTGTCGCTCAGCGAATATAAGAACAAAAGCGTCCTTATGAACGCCGACAAACAGCCCAGACTTATGAGCCCCGCAACCGTAACGATGAACGTCAGCGCAAACGGCGCGAAACTCATCAGATACAACAACGGCGAATGGACGGAAGTAAACTATGTCGATAACGGCGACGGTACCGTAACGTTTGAAACCGATAAGCTCGGCTACTTCATCTTTGCAGAAGACTACGTCGCGCCCAAAGCGAAAACAAACACGCTGGCAATTGGCATCGGCGCAGGCGTGGGCGGCGCGGCAGTGCTTATGGCAATCATCGTGGTTACGTTGGTCGTCATTAAGAGAAAACGCGCATAATCGTTAAACAAACGCACGCGACGGCGTGCCGTTTCCAAAATATAAAATATTTTATAAGGAGAAGAAAAATGAACAAATATGCAGGTACAAAAACCGAAAAGAACCTCGAAACGGCTTTTTCGGGCGAATCACAGGCAAGAAACAAGTATACTTACTTTGCGTCGGTTGCGAAAAAAGAGGGCTATGAACAAATCGCGTCCCTGTTTCTGAAAACCGCCGACAACGAAAAAGAACACGCCAAACTTTGGTTCAAGGAACTTAACGGCATCGGAAACACAACGGAAAACCTTGTTGCCGCAGCGGCGGGCGAAAACTACGAATGGACGGATATGTATGCGGGCTTTGCAAAAACAGCCGAAGAAGAAGGCTTCCACGAACTTGCGGCGAAATTCAGACTTGTCGCGGCGATCGAGAAACACCACGAAGAAAGATATCGCGCGCTGTTGAAAAATATCGAAACGGCGGAAGTTTTCAAAAAATCCACGGTGAAAGTGTGGGAATGCAGAAACTGCGGCCATATCGTCGTCGGAGAGTGCGCGCCCGAGGTTTGTCCGACGTGCAATCATCCCCAAAGTTATTTTGAAATATCCGCGGACAACTATTGATTGTCGCAAAACCCAAGGACAATCGTTTTCAAAGCGTCGGGACACCCCGACGTTTTTTAATGTTTAATATTATATATTATATAGTTTATATAGTAACAATAAAGGGCGGCGGGTAAATTTCGAAGGCGAGAAGAAGCGCGATATTTTCAAAAAAATAATAATAAAAAAATTTTCTTTTCCTTCTTAAAAACGGTTTACAAAAAATGCTGCTTGTGTTATTATAACCCTAACAGAAATCTTTAATTATGTCCAGAGAGGCATACAAGGTTATCATACAATAAACAGGTGTATCATATCTTGCGTGTCTTGACGCAAGATTTTTTTTGAGGTTTTATGGAAATTAAGGCAAACATTATGGATGATACGGCTGTCGCCCGCGCGCTTAAAAGGGTATCGCACGAGATTATCGAAAGAAACGACTCCCTGGAAAACGTCGTGCTTATCGGCATTAAAAGCCGTGGTATCCCCCTTGCCGGAATAATTGCCGAAAACGTGAAAAAATACGAAGGCGTGTCGCTTGACGTGGGTGAACTCGATATAAGTCTTTATCGTGACGACCTTGCGGAAAAAAACGAAACTCCCGTTATCGAAAAAATCAACGTTCCCTTTGAAGTAAGGGGACGAGACGTCGTCCTTGTTGATGACGTTTTGTTTACCGGAAGGACGGCGCGCGCCGCAATCGACGCCGTGTTCACGCTGGGACGTCCGCGCACGATACAACTTGCCGTGCTTATCGACCGCGGTCATCGCGAACTTCCGATACGCGCGGACTATGTCGGCAAAAACCTGCCAACGTCCAAGCAGGAGGTCGTAAGGGTAATGATACCGCCCTATGACGAGAAAATCGCCGTCGACCTGTTTTCACTCTGATATATCAAAATATAAATAAATTTTAAAGGAGATTGTTACTTATGAAGATGATTTACAACGTTGAAGACAAGTTGTCCTTCAAACAAACGCTTGTGTACTCGCTTCAACAATTCTTGGCGGTCGTATGCGCGACGATTCTCGTGCCTATTCTTTCCTCGGGAAACGGCGTCAACATGAGCCCCGCTGCCGCGCTTTTCGGCGCAGGTATCGCAACCCTGTTCTACGTATGGGTTACCAAGAAAAAGAGCCCGATGTTCATCGGAAGCTCGTTCGCGTTTATCTCGGCGTTGATCGGTGCAACTCAATACGGCTGGTGGGGAATTATTCTCGGCGGCGTATTCGCAGGCGCTGTGTACTGCATACTTGCCTTTATCGTCTGGAAGAAAGGCACTGAATGGATTAACAAACTTATGCCCGCGGTCATCATCGGGCCCACAGTTGCTCTTATCGGCTTAGGCCTTTCGGGCAGCGCAATCAGCAACCTTACCACTGCAAGCGGCAGCGGACAATCTTACAACCTTGTCGCAATCCTTTGCGGATTGTTTGCATTCTTTGTAACGGTCTTCGTATCCTGCAAGGGCAGCAAAAAAATGCAACTTATGCCTTTCATCATCGGTATCGGCGCAGGTTACCTTCTCGCATCGTTCTTCTCGATTTTCGGCTATGCTTGCAACGTCGAATATCTCAAAATCGTCAACTGGACTCCGCTTGTCGAAAACTTCGTAAAAGACGGCAAATTCACGGGCATCACCGCATTCCTCGATTATCCGCACCTTGCGATTATCGAAGCAATTAAGGAATCCGTAAACGGCACCGCAAGACTTACCGGCGCGGGCGTCGGCGCAATCGCGCTTCTGTTCATCCCCGTATCGCTTGTCGTTTTCGCGGAACATATCGCAGACCACAAAAACATGAGCACCATCATCGAAAAAGACCTTCTTAAAGACCCCGGTCTTCATCGCACGCTCATCGGCGACGGCTTCGGAACGACCGTCGGCACAATCTTCGGCTGCTGCCCCAACACCACTTACGGCGAAAGCATCGGCTGTGTGGCAATCACCAAAAACGCCTCGATTTACACTATAATCGGCGCGGCTGTTATCGCGATTATAATCGCGTTTTTCAGCCCGTTCATCGCACTTATCGAAACAATCCCCGTCTGCGTACTTGGCGGCGTATGCCTGGCGCTCTACGGATTTATCGCAGTCAGCGGTCTTAAAATGCTGCAAAACGTTGACCTCGGCGAAAGCAAAAACCTCTTCGTCGTATCAGCAATCCTTATTACGGGTATCGGCGGACTCGCTCTTAAATTCGGTCTTGCAACGCAGGGCAAAGCAATCATCACCATCACCAACATCGCAACCGCTCTTATCGTAGGTATCCTTACCAACGTCATTCTTTCCATCAAAACCAAGAAAGAAAAACAGGGCGAAGTCAAAGACGGTGAAAGCATCGCGGTCGTGGGCGAAGGCGTAACGTATGACACGGACGACAAACTCCCCGGCGTCAGAAAAGACGAAGTCGTGGCTGACAGCGAAGCAGTCGACGAAGCAGTCGAAGAACTCGGACTCGAAGATGAAGACAAAACCGCGACGGTGGAATTCCAGGCGGTTGAAGAAGCAAAGGACGAATCGTCCGACAAGTAATAATCAACGAAATATCAAAAAGTCCTCATAGTTTTATGAGGACTTTTTTTATACCTGAAATGCATTTTTTTGCATAGTTTTAAAACAAGGTAACCCTTCCGGGATATACGGCGCACACTGCGCTTTTGAAATCGCATTATCGCCTGCGATAACGCTCACTCTTTTGCTTGTGTGCGCCTTTTCCCCACGGGTACACAGTATCCCGCGGGGTCCCCGATAACTGCGCTTTTGAAATCGCATTATCGCCTGCGATAACGCTCACTCTTTTGCTTGTGTGCGCCTTTTCTCCACGCAAGTACAAAAGTATCTTGCGTGGGTTTTATAACAAGGATTCCCTTCCGGGAGATTGCCACGCGTCATAAACTGCGCTTTTGACCAATCATTTCACGCTAAAAGCGAAAATGCTTGTCTTTTGCTTGTTTATTCCTTTTCCCCACGGTTCACAGTATCCCGCGGGGTCCCTGTATTTTCGCTCGCAATGACATAAAGTGCGTTGCACGGAACAATTTCACCGCAAAGTGATGAAACACTTTGCGCCATCAAAAAGCCCTGACTAATGTCAGGGCAATGCAATTATTCGTTCAATTATTGCGGATTATTTCGTACCAAAAATTCTGTCGCCGGCGTCGCCGAGGCCGGGGACGATGTAGCCGTTTTCGTTAAGGTGAGAGTCTTTGCAGCCGACGAAGATGTGTACGTCGGGATGTTTTGCGTGGACTTTTTCAATTCCTTCGGGCGCGCCGATGATGCTCATAAACTTAATGTTCTTGCAGCCTTTCGCCTTAATGAAGTCGATTGCCGCGATTGCGCTGCCACCGGTTGCGAGCATCGGATCGAGAATGATGACTTCGCGGTTTGCGATATCGTCGGGAAGTTTGCAGTAGTACTCCTTGGGTTCAAGCGTTTCGTGGTCGCGATAAAGACCGACGTGTCCGACTTTTGCGGTGGGGACAAGAGCAAGGATACCGTTTACCATGCCGAGACCTGCGCGGAGAATAGGCACGATTGCGATGTCATTTGCAATAACGCGTGTTTTAGTGACCGCAATCGGGGTTTTAACCTCAATTTCTTGCGTATTGATATCGCGGAGAGCCTCAAACGCCATAAGCATTGCGACTTCTTCCACAAGTTCGCGAAACTCTTTACTGCCGGTACGTTCATCACGCATAATTGCAATTTTGTGTGTGATAAGAGGGTGATTGAAAATGGTTACGTTGTTCATAAAACACCTCACAATATTTACTTTTAACATAGTAACATTTCGGCGTTTTTTTTGCAAGCAAAATACGCATTGTTCGACATATTTTTTAAGGCATATCGCAATAAAAAAATTAGCAAAAAAACACGAATTTCGTCAAATTGATATTTTCAAAACCTTGATAACGTAAATTTATTGTGTTATAATATACACAGTATAAGTATTTTCTAATTTACTTTAAGGGTTATATTATTAAAGAGGAGTTTGAAAAATGTTAGCAGCAGTTTCATCCAATGAAGTATGGCAGAAAATCGTCGATTTCTTTACCATCACGGTTAAAGACTTTTTCGTCGAATTATTGGCAGAAAATCCCCCGATTAAGTTCATATTGCTTGTTGCGGGCGCAGCGCTCGTACTCATCGGCTTAATCGTTATTATCGCGGTTTGTGCAAAGAAGAACAAGGCGAAGAAAGCGGCAAAGAAGGCGGCAAGACAAAGCGTCAAAGACGCAAAGAAAGCAAGAAAGAGTGGCAAAGTCGCAGCCGAAGAAAAACCCGCTGTGAAAGAAACGCCCGTCGTACCCGCGGCCCCCGCACCCGCACCCGCGCCCGTTGCGGCAGCGGCACCTGCACCCGCGCCTTATATCGAGGACGAAAAGAAGTTCGACGCCGACGCTTTCGATGACGAGCTGCCTCCGTTTGAAGACAAAAAACCCGCTCCGCAGGCACAAATCGATATGTCGAAGTTTATCGCGGAAGAAAAAGTTTATGCTCCCGTGGAAGAAGAAAAACCCGTCGCGCCCGCGCCCGTTCCCGCATACGTTCAGCCGGAAGAACCCGCGCCCGTCGAGGAAAAGCACTATATCGAGCCGGAAAACAACGACAACTTCGTTGACGACAGCTGGGGCAAGGCAAAAATAAATCTGAAACCCAAAAAGGCTGCAAAAGAAGAAACGACGGAAGAACCCGAAGTCGCCGCGGAAGAGCCCGCTCCCGCAAAGAAAAAAGCGACAAAGAAGAAGGCGGAAGTAACGGAAGAAGCCGCACCCGCAAAGAAAGCCCCCGCAAAGAAAAAGGCGGCGGCAAAGGTTGAAGAACCCGTCGAGGAAAACGACGAAGCCGATAAACCCAAGGTCGTCGGCAAATATACGATCGAAGATACCGGTTATGCGTATCAGTTCCACCTTTACGCAAACAACGGGCAACTTCTGTACGAAAGCCGCGAATACGCAAGTCTGAACTCCTGCAAGGGCGGCATCGCGACCTTTAAGAAGAACGTCGCAGACTGCGAGTACCGCATCGACGTCGATAAGAACGGCGGCTACAAGTACATCTTCAAGAAGGGCAACAGCATTTACATCGGCGAAACGTACTCGACCGCAAAAGCGGCGGAACGCAGCGCGGAATCCGTGAAACGCTTTGCACAGGTTTCCGAAATCAGCGAATAAATTTTTAATATAAAATAATAAAAGGGGTTATATCAATATGGCAAAAGAAGTAAAAAAAGCAGCAACAAAAGAGCCCGCACCCAATAAAGCCGCGGCGAAAGAACCTGCAAAAAAAGTTGCGACGAAAGAGCCCGCAAAGAAACCGGCAGTTAAGGAAGTCGCCCCCGCAGAAACCGCAGTAAAAAGCGTTGTCGGAAAATATCGCGTAGATTGCGTTTACGGCGATCTTTATCAATTCTATCTTTATGCAAACAACGGTCAGCTTCTTTATGAAAGCCGCGAATATGCGTCGAAGAAATCGTGCCTGGAAGGCATCGAAACCTTCAAGAAAAATATGCAGGACGCAGCAACGACCGTACGTGTGGATAAGGACAAAAACAATAGATATAAGTTCATTATCAAAAACCGCAACAGCATTTACGTCGGCGAAACTTACGACAATAAGAAACAAGCCGAAAGCAGCGCGGAATCGGTGAAACGCTTTGCAGTCGTATCGCAGGTCGTCGAATAAGAAAAAACGAAATTACGCACGGTGAAAACCGTGCGTTTTTTTATACGAAATTTGAGGCGGAAGAATATATCTTTGATATATTCTTTTTTTGCGGTTTTTTGCGCGGGATACGATCGTCAAAAATATCTTTTTACAAATTGCGTCAAAATGCGTATATTTCGTTGACAAATATACGCTATTTTCATATAATCATATTCAGTCGTATGGTTTAGTAATTGTAAACTTTTTTCTTAAAATTACAAAACTCTCTAATTTTTAGGTTTAGAAATACTAAACAAACGGCGCGGAAACAGGAGGATATATGGAAATCGGAACCAAACTGAAAAATCTGCGGCTTCGTTGCGGATTGACGCAGGAGGAACTTGCCGACAGGTGCGAACTCACGAAAGGCTACATAAGCCAACTCGAAAACGACCTGACCATGCCGACAATTTCCACCCTGAACGACCTTATGGTGGCACTCGGAAGCGATCTGAAAACCTTTTTCAGCGAAGACGAACCCGAACAAGTCGTTTTCACGAGCGACGACTTTTTTGAAAAGGAAGTCGACGGGCAAAAAATCGTCTGGCTTGTGCCAAACAGTCAGAAGAACGAGATGGAGCCTGTTTATATCGAAATCGAGCCGAATACGACGCTTCAGAAAGACATGCCGCACGAGGGCGAAGAGTTCGGATATGTCCTTGACGGCGAAATCGAAATCGTCATCGGCAACAACGTCTATAAGTGCAAAAAACGCAACAGCTTTTATTTTGTAAGCAACAAAGTACATTATATTAAAAATACAAAAAATACAACGGCTAAAATCATCTGGGTGTCAAGCCCGCCCACGTTTTAAGGAGAGTATATGTCATCTGCAAACATTATCGAAATCAAAAACGTATCCAAGGAATACGACGGCAAAGTTGTCGTCAAAAACGAAAGCATCGCGATAAAACGCGGCGAATTCGTGACAATTTTAGGACCTTCGGGCTGTGGCAAGACGACGACGCTTCGTATGATTGCCGGCTTTGAAAAACCGACCAGCGGACAAATCCTTTTCGACGGCGAAGATATTTCCAATCTGCCGCCGCATAAGCGCGCCGTGAACACGGTTTTCCAGAAATACGCGTTGTTCCCGCACCTTAACGTGTTCAACAACATCGCGTTCGGTCTGAAACTCAAAACCATTCCTGACGGCACGACGTACACCGACAGAAAGGGCAGGACTTTCGACAATATGAGAAAATATACGAAAGCCGAAATCGCCGAAAAAGTCAATCACGCGCTTAAAATGGTTGACCTTGAAGACTACGGTCACCGCGACGTGAACAGCCTTTCGGGCGGACAGCAACAGCGCGTCGCAATCGCAAGGGCAATCGTCAACGAGCCGAAGTTGCTGCTTCTTGACGAGCCGCTGGGCGCGCTTGACCTGAAAATGAGAAAGGATATGCAGATTGAACTGATGGATATGCATAAACGCCTTGGAATCACGTTCGTTTACGTCACGCACGATCAGGAAGAAGCGCTCACCATGAGCGACAAAATCATCGTTATGCGCGACGGCGAAGTGCAGCAAATCGGCACCCCGAAAAAGATTTACGACGAGCCCGCAAACGCATTCGTCGCCGACTTTATCGGCGAAAGCAACATTATGTCGGGCATTATGATCGACGACTATAAATGCAGCTTCTTCGGCACCGAGTTCGAGTGCGTCGACAAAGGCTTCAAACCCAACGAACCCGTCGATATCATCGTGCGCCCCGAAGACATTTACATCACGAAGGGCAAAAACGTCGAAAAGGGACAACTCACCGCAAAAGTAACGTCCTGCGTGTTCAAGGGCGACCACTACGAAATCCTTTGCGAAAGCGACGGAAACGAATTGCAGATCGTTGAAAATACCGAGTGCGCCGTCGGCGAAGAAATCGGTATCTTCATTCCGAAAGAAGAAATACACATCATGCACAAAGCGCGCATTATCAACGAATACGAAACCGAAATGGGCGACAACGGCATCGTTAAAATTTGCGAAGCCGACTTTGAAACGAAAAGCGACTTGCCCGCAGGAACGAAAGTTAAAGTGTCGATTCCGTTTGATAAAGTCGACGTTACCGACGACGAAGCCGACGGAACGGTCAGCGCGGACGTCGTGTCGAGCATTTACAAGGGAAGTTACTATCAGGTCATTTTACGCACCGATTTCGACTATGACTTCTTTGTCGACACTCAGGACGAATGGCTTAAAGGCGACCGCGTAGGTATCAATATTAAACCCGAAGACATTAAGGTGGAGGCAATTTAATGAAAGAGAAAATTAAAAATTTCAGATTTACGCGAAAAGCCTTTGCTTATCCGTATATGCTGTTTTTGCTGGTTTTCGTCGTTACGCCGCTTGTGCTGATTCTTGCCAACGCGTTTATTTACGACGGGAAATTCAGTTTCAAAAACTTTGCGATTTTCTTCACCGAAAAGTCAAGTCTGGTGGTGCTTGGAAACTCCATTCTCGTCGGACTTCTGACGACGATTATCTGCATAGTTCTGGGATATCCCGCGGCGTACTTCCTTGCGAAATACAGCGCAAGCAAGATTTTCGTATTGCTGTTTATCCTGCCCATGTGGGTAAACTTCCTTATAAGGACGCTTGCGACGAAAGCGATTTTCGTGTCGATGAACATTCCGCTCGGAATGGGGACGGTCGTGTTCGGCATGGTTTACAACTACCTGCCGTTTATGATACTTCCTTTGCACACGGTGCTTTCGAGCATTGATAAAAACTATATCGAGGCGGCGGAAGACCTCGGGGCAGACAAGTTCCAGGTTTTCGCAAAAACGATATTGCCGTTGTCGGTGCCGGGGATTTTAAGCGGAATCACGATGGTGTTCATTCCCACGATTTCGACGTTCGCGATAAGCCAGCTTTTGTCGGACAGCACGGTATTTTTGTTCGGCGACAGCATTCAGATGAAGTTCGATCAGGGCTTGTACGGCGTCGGCAGCGTCATGAGCCTTGTAATGATAATTCTCGTGCTTATTTCCAACTTTATAATGAACAGGTTTTCAAAAACGTCCGCGACGGGAGGAAGAAACTTATGGTAAAGAAATTTTTTGCAAAAGCATATCTTTATTTACTTCTCGCGCTGCTGTACGCGCCGATAGTGTTGATTATCGTGTTTTCGTTTTTCAACACGTCGATTTTCTCTTTTGACAACGGGTTCAGTTTCGAGTCGTACAAGTCGATATTCGCGTCCGACAAAACACCCGAACTGCTTGCCGCGCTTAAAAACACGCTGATTATCGCCGTCGTATCGAGCGTTGTATCGACGCTTATCGGCACGTTTTCGGCAATCGGCATTTATTGTTTGAAACCGCGTGCAAGAAAGGTTGTGGAAAACGTCAACCAACTGCCAATCATCAACAGCGAAATCGTTATGGCGGTGTCGCTTATGATATTCTTCGTAACGTTCTCGTTCCCCGCGGGATATTTCCGCCTTATCATCGGACACATCAGTTTCTGCACGCCGTACGTCATTCTTTCGGTTCTGCCGAAACTTCAAACGATGGACAACAACGTTTACGAAGCCGCTCTCGACCTTGGCGCAAACCCGTTCAAGGCAATGGTAAAAGTCATTCTGCCCATACTTGCGCCCAGCATTATGTCGGGATTTATGATGGCGTTCACGCTGTCGATGGACGACTTCATCATCACGCAAATCAACAAAGGCGCGGCAACGGGCATCAACACTCTTTCGACGTACATCTACGCCGACGCAAGGGTACAAGGGCTTTCGCCGTTCTGGTTTGCGATATTCAGCATTATCTTTATCGTGGTGCTTACGACCATTCTCGTCGTCAACGTCGTTAAGGTCAAAAAAGCCAAAGCCGACAAGAAAAAGGAGGTTAAGGCATGAACAAGAAAGCAATTAAAATCCTTATTGTGTCGGTGATTATCGCGGTTATCGTCGGCGGTACGATTGCAGGCATCGTCGTCGTGAACCTTGACAGGAAAAAAGAAAAACTTGTCGTATATAACTGGGCGGACTATATCGATCCCGCCAATATCACGCTTTTTGAAGAGTATTACAAGCAAAAAACCGGCAAGGAAATCGAGGTTGTTTACAGCACTTTCGACACAAACGAAACAATGATGACCGAAGTTACCAAGGGCGACAGCCAGATCGACCTCGTTTGCCCCAGCGAATACTCCATTCAGAAACTGAAAGAGAAAAACCTTTTGCAACCGCTCGATATGTCGGACGGCGACTACGAATTCATAAGTAACGTGTATCCCGCAATCCGCGACAGGGTAGAGTCGATTTTCGGCGCGGAAATGAACGGATATTTCGTGCCGTATATGTGGGGTACGCTCGGCATAATGTACAACGTCGAAAAGGTCAGGAAAGAAGACCTCGAAGCCGGCTGGGGTATCCTTTGGAATAAGGCGAACAACCCGGAACTTGAAGGGAAAATCCTTGTGAAAGACAGCGTCCGCGACGTGTATGCCGCAACCGTTTGTTATCTCAAAGAAGAAGGAAAACTCGACGGGACTCCGTACGCCGCGCTTTCAATCGAACAACTTATCAACACCGTCGACAACACGCTTTTGAAAATGTGTGAAACCGTGCTTCTGGAACAAAGAAAGCATATCAAAGGCTACGAAGTCGATTTCGGCAAGGACGATATGATCAACAAAATCGCATACGTCGACCTTGCCTGGTCGGGCGACGCAATGTACGCAATCGAGGAAAGCTACAACCCCGACAAAACTTTCAAAAACCTTGCAACCGGCGAAGAAACGAATTACCTTCTGGATTACTTCGTCCCGACAATTGAAATCGACGGCGAAGAAAAAGAGTTCGGCAACGTATGGTTTGACGGCTGGGCAATCCCGAAAACCGCGCAAAACGTCCCGGCGGCAAAGGAATTCATCAACTTTATGTGCCGTCCCGACGTCGCGATGCGTAATATGATGGAAATCGGCTATACCTGCTCTTTCGATCCCGATAAATATATTGCGGGCGAAGACGAATTCACAATCGAAGCCGTCAACTGCCTTCTCGAAAACGAGTACGTTTGGGAAATTTCCGACGACGAAATTGCCGAGAATTATCCCGACGGCGACTGCATTATTAAGGAAATCGACGGCGTTAAGTACGACCTTACCGAGTTCTTCGGCGACCATAGAAGATACCCCGACTTTAAGAAATCGGAAGGCACTCTCGGCGTAATGCAGGACTTCGGCGCGCAAAACGACGCGGTCGTCAGTATGTGGGAAAGGGTAAAAGGAGGCGACGAAGTCCCGTGGAAACTTATCGTCGCAATCGTTGCTTGCGTCGCGATTGTCGCAGGGGCGTTCGGGCTGTGCTTCTTGGTGCGCCACGTCAAATCGAAACGCCAACCGCATATCGACGCGGACTCCGAACAACAAACCGCTTAAAACAAAATTGAAAAACCAAACGAAACCAAAAAACCGATTGCAAATGCAATCGGTTTTTTAATATATAAATTGTGAATTATTTGATACAAACCCCGTTACTGTCAAAAGGACACTTTTGCTTTGTGTATAATCAAATATAATAAAAAAACAATAGGACATATAGAAAATAATTTCATCGGTTTATTTAGTAGTATAATAATTACTTGTTGCCTTGCTTTTTTAATATTTATTCAATATTTTCTCACGTCGCTTTATTGTCAAAAGACAAATTATCTGTTGGCATACGCAGCAACATTGCATCCGCAGTATAGATAACATGATAATTTTTAGTTTATTAAATCAATGGAACATATCTGAACTTCATACTATTGCATATTATTCGGATTTGCATTAAACACAGCAAGAGTGTCCTAATGACAGCAACGTTCATTCCACGCGACGCATCTCCCGGAAGGGTTACCGCATTGTAATGACACAGAGTGCGTTGCACGGAAATAATATACATTATCCGCTGTTCTTGTTTTGGAAAGCGCGTTTTTCAAAACATGCGAAAAGGGAATAAGGATTAGCGGAGCGCAGGTTTCCTTATGGGAAAAACGGCACAAAAAAGGCATCTTCTTCAAGATGCCTTTGACTGTTGTTTGTCCCGTTTTCCAAAACGGCAATCTTTTCATTTGCCGTTTTGAGAGCGAAGCGACTTAGTACATATCGCCGCCCATCGGAGCCTGCGGCATCGCCGGAGCCGGTTCGGGCTTGTCGGCAACGATGACCTCGGTGGTGAGCAACGTAGACGATACGCTTGCTGCGTTTTGAAGTGCCGAGCGCGTGACTTTGGTCGGATCGAGAATACCTTTTTCGACCATATCGCAGAACTCGTTTTTAAGAGCGTCGTAACCGAAGTTTGCTTTCTTTGCGCGCAACACGTTATCTACGATAACGCCGCCGTCAACGCCCGCGTTTTCCGCGATTTGTTTAATGGGGGCGGTAAGGGCTTTCGCGATGATGAGCGCGCCCGTTTTTTCGTCGCCGCTGAAAGTATTTGCGTATGCGGTAACTTTGTCGCTGACGGACAGAAGGGCAATGCCGCCGCCGGGGACAATACCTTCTTCGACAGCCGCGCGGGTTGCCGCAAGAGCGTCTTCGATGCGGAGTTTTCTTTCTTTCATTTCGACTTCGGTTGCCGCGCCGACTCTGACGACTGCTACGCCGCCCGAAAGTTTTGCAAGGCGTTCTTGAAGTTTTTCTTTGTCGTAGTCGCTGGTGCTTTCCGCAATCTGGTGCTGGATTGCCGCAACGCGTTGTTTGATGAGCGCGGGATCGCCTGCGCCGTCAACGATAGTGGTGTTGTCTTTGTCGACCTGAACCATTTTCGCGCTGCCCAGCATATCGAGGGTTGCGTCCTTGATTTCGTAGCCGAGATCGGACGAAATGACGGTTGCGCCTGTCAGGATTGCGATATCTTCAAGCATTGCTTTGCGTCTGTCGCCGTAACCGGGGGCTTTGACCGCAACGCACTTGATTGCGCCTTTGAGTTTGTTCAGGACAAGGGCGGTAAGAGCCTCGCCTTCGACTTCTTCTGCGATGATGAACAAGCCGCGGCCTGATTTTACAACCTGTTCGAGAACGGGCAGCAAATCCTGGAACACGCTGATTTTCTTATCGGTGATAAGGATAAGCGGATCTTCAAGGACGGCGTCCATTTTGTCGGGGTTGGTCATCATATAGGGGGAAGCGTAACCGCGGTCGAACTGCATGCCTTCGACGACGCTGAGTTCCGTCTTCATGGTTTTGCTTTCGTCGATGGTGATAACGCCGTCTTTGCCGACCTTTTCAAAAGCGTCGGAAAGCAGAGTGCCGATTTCTTCGTCGCCTGCCGACACGCTCGCGACCTGCGCGATAGCGGTTTTGCTTTCAATGGGTTTGCTGATTTTTTTGAGTTCTTCGACGGTATATTCGGTTGCTTTCGCGATACCTTTTTTCAGCACCATCGGGTTTGCGCCGGCGGCGATGTTTTTCATACCTTCGCGGATTATGGTCTGTGCGAGAAGGGCAGCCGTTGTGGTGCCGTCGCCCGCGACGTCGTTGGTTTTTACGGACACTTCTTTCACAAGTTGTGCGCCCATATTTTCAAAAGCGTCTTCGAGTTCGATTTCCTTGGCGATGGTTACGCCGTCGTTTGTGATGAGGGGTGCGCCGAACTTTTTGTCAAGAACGACGTTTCTGCCTTTCGGCCCCAAGGTGATTTTAACTGCGTCGGCAAGAGTGTCCACGCCCTTTTCAAGGGAGCGGCGCGCTTCTTCGCCGTATTTGAATTGTTTGCTCATATAAAAAGCCTCCTTATTCGTTCACAATTGCGAGAATGTCGCTTTGGCGAAGGATGATAACTTCCTTGCCGTCAAGCTTGAACTCGCTTCCTGCGTATTTGCTGTACAAAACTTTATCGCCTACATTGACTTGCATCGTGACTTCTTTGCCGTCGATAAGTCCGCCGGGACCGACCGCCACGACTTCTGCCATCTGGGGTTTTTCTTGTGCTGTGCCGGGAAGAATGATGCCGCTTGCGGTCTTTTCTTCCGCTTCGATTGATTTAACGACAACTTTGTCAAACAAAGGTTTTATTGTCATATTTACCTCCGAAAATAATTGTTGAAAATTGATTTTGAAATTAGCACTCAAATGCCTTGATTGCTAATTCAATGGTAATTATACACGCAATATATCGCGATGTCAATAGTATTATGACAGAAAAAATTAAAAAATACCGCTAAAAAACGCGCATTTTCAAAAACGTCGTACAGTAGCGCGTTACTAAATAAAATACGGGCGCGCACGTATGCGCGCGAATTTGTTTACAACGGGCTGAAAAAGTGTTATTATTATCATATATTTATTTTCTTTCGAGGTCGCTATGATGGACAAATGGGATAAGAGATTTATGGAAATGGCAAACGTCGTTTCGACGTGGTCAAGTTGTTATAGAACCGGGCGTCAGGTCGGCGCGGTCATCACAAAAAACAAAAGAATCCTCACAACCGGCTACAACGGCGCGCCCGAAGGCATCAGAAGTTGTGTCGAAAAGGGCGAATGTATGAGGGATATCATGAAAATCCCGTCGGGCACTCGCGCGGAACTTTGCTATGCCGTTCATGCGGAACAGAATGCCATCTGTCAGGCGGCGAAACTCGGTATTTCTCTTGAGGGCGCAACCCTTTATTGTACGCATCAGCCGTGCAGTATCTGCGCCAAAATCATTGTCAACAGCGGCATAAAACGTATCGTTTATCGCGAAGGATACCCGGACGAATTCGCAATGAAAATTCTGAGCGAAGCCGACATTCTTGTCGAAAGATACGCAGAATAATAAGTCAATTTTCAGGATATAAAGAATACCCTTAATTATAAGGGTGTTTTTTTATGGAAAAAATCGACAACGTAAATTATGACGATTATAAGTATAAATCGTATATCTGGAAGGAAGACGGGCGGCACAAAAAACCCGAAAAAAGAAAGAAAACAAAACCGCAAAAACCCGAAAAAAGGCGCGTCGTTAAAGCCGACAAACAGGCGGTTTTCGTCGTTTGTACGATACTTTTGTGCTTCTCGCTTACGTTCGCTCTCGCAACCCTTTCCGGAAAAGGAAGCGTGATGAATTTCTTTCAAAAGAACAAAAACACCGACTGCGAAAGGTATTACGTCGTGTGCTCCGACGTGTTTTCGGACGAAAGCCTTGCAAGAATTTCCGCCGACGAAGCGCGCACGTCGGGCGGGGCGGGCTATATAATTTACGATGAAAAATACTATCTCGCGCTTGCGTGTTACAAAAGCCGCGACGATGCGGAAAAAGTCCAAAAAAGAATGGCGGGGAGCAGTTCCTGCATCTATGAAATCTGTGTCAAGGCACCCGCGCTTTCCTGGTGCGACAACGGAAAAAAAGACGCTGTAAAAAACGCGTTGAAATACTCGGATACGGCGTTTTCCCGCCTTTACGAAATCACGACTTCGTTTGACAAAGGCAGTATCGGCGAAACAGAAGTAAAAAACAGATTAAAAGGTTTATTGAATGAAATCAATAAATTAAGTGCCGATTTTGACAAAATAACAAAATCCGAAAATATGCCCGAATACATTAAAATCAAAGCGGAAATCAAGGCCGCCGCGGCTATTATAGGAAACGTCGCAAAGTCGGATTTTTCGGGCGCGACGCTTTCCGCGGCGTTAAGGTTTGCGACAATGAGCGTCGTATGCGGCTACAAAAATTTGGCGACGGAGTTGTAAACGGTTGCAAAATCCTATGTTTTAGTATATACTATATTACACTAATGTAAAGGTGAACGAATGGCACACATTTCTTTGTACAGAAGATACCGTCCGACTTCTTTCGACGAGGTCATCGGGCAGGGACATATCGTAAGGACGCTTGTCAATCAGATTAAAACGGACAACATTTCGCACGCATACCTTTTCACGGGGACTCGCGGCACGGGGAAAACCACCGTCGCGAGAATTTTTGCGCGCGCGATTAACTGCGAAAACCCCGTAAACGGCAATCCGTGCGGGAAGTGCTCGGCTTGTGTCGAACTTCAAAAGCCCGGCAATATGGATATTCTGGAAATCGACGCCGCGTCCAACAGCACGGTGGACGAAATCCGCGACCTTCGCGAAAAGGTCAAGTATCCGCCCGTCATCGGAAAGTACAAAGTTTATATCATCGACGAAGTTCACATGCTTTCGACAAGCGCGTTCAACGCACTTCTGAAAACGCTGGAAGAGCCGCCGTCACACGCCGTGTTCATTCTTGCGACGACCGACGTCCACAAACTGCCGCAGACGATTTTGTCAAGGTGCATGCGCTTTGACTTCAAATTGCTTTCGGTGAAAGATATTTCGGACAATCTGAAACGCATTTTCGACGACATCGGCAAAAAGTATTCGGAAGAAGCGATAAACCTTATCGCAACTTCTGCCGAGGGTAGCGTGCGCGACAGTCTTTCGATTGCGGATATGTGCGCGTCGTATTCGGGCGACACGATAACTTACGACGACGTTTTGGAAGTTCTCGGCGCGTCCGATCCTCACATCGTTTTGGACCTTGTGCAGGCGGTGCTTTCGCACGAAGTCGCGCGTGCATTGTCTATCGTCGATAATTTGTCGAATTTCGGCAAAAACATCGCCGTTCTCAATAAGGACGTCGCAACGACGATAAGGAACGTCATTTACGTGAAAAACTGTAAAAATGCCGAGTCCGCCTTGAAACTCCCGAAAGATATTTACGAAAAGCTGGCGGCGATTTCGGAATCGTCCGGCAACGTCGACCTTCTGAACGCGCTCGATTTGTTCAACGGGCTTTCCGGCGAGTTAAGATACAGCACCCAGCCCCGCATTATGTTTGAGGCGACGGTCGTAAGGGCTGCGCTTGAAAACGGCGAGGCGGAAATCGAAAAACGATTGAAAAAACTGGAATCGGCAGTTTCGCAAGGCGCGGTAAACACCGCGTTTCAAAAAAAAAATGAGCTGAAAACAGATAATCCCGACGCGCTTTGGGACGCCTGCCGCACGGAAATCGTGGGGAAGGAAAGGTGCATGGCGCTGGGGATTGCGATGAATAAATACGTCGGGGTGGAAGAAAACGGGAACTTTTTCAAGGTGTCTTTCAAAACGAAGGCGGACGCGTCCGTCGTGAGTATCCCCGACAACCTTAAACTTATTGAATCAAAACTCGGCGCGCTTTCGGGCAAGCCGTATAAACTGACCGTAAAGGTCACCGACGACGACACGTCGGAAGACGTCCTGAAAAGGCTGAAAACGCTTTTTGGGGACGATTTCAAAATCACGAAATAACCGGAGGTATTTTTTATGGGCAAAGGCGGTTTTCCCGGCGGCGGATTCGGCGGCGGAAATATGCAACAAATTTTGAAACAGGCGCAAAAAATGCAAGCCGATATGCAGCGCGCTCAGGAAGAACTTAAAAATTCCGAAGTAACCGGCTCGGCGGCGGGCGGCATGGTTGAAATCACGATGACGGGCGACAAGGAAGTCACCGCCGTCAAAATCAAGCCCGAAGCGGTTGACCCCAGCGATATCGAAATGCTGGAAGACCTTATCGTCGCGTCCTTCAACGACGCCGTCAAAAAGGTTGACGAGTTGCAGGAAGAACTTATGGGACCGCTTGCAGGCGGTATGGGCGGTTTGTTCTGATGCCTTATATCGAGCCTCTTGCAAAACTTATTGCGGAATTCACGAAGTTCGAGGGCGTGGGCGAAAAGACGGCGGCAAGGTACGCTTATTCCATATTAAAGCGCAGCGACAGCGAAGTCGACGACCTTATCAACGCCTTGCGAGACGTCAAACAAAAGGTGAAATTCTGTAAAATTTGCGGCAACTATACCGACGACGCCGACGACGTTTGCGAAATTTGTCGTACGCGCGACAAGTCGGTTATTTGCGTCGTGAAAGAGCCGAAAGATATTCAGGCTTTTGAAAAGGTAAAGTCTTTTAAGGGCGTTTATCACGTTTTGCACGGCGTAATCAGCCCCATCGAGCACGTCGGCCCCGACGATATCGACATAAAAGGGCTGCTGAAAAGGCTTGACGGCGTGAAAGAAGTCATCGTTGCGACCAATCCCGACGTCGAAGGCGAGGCAACCGCATTGTATATCGCGCGACTTATAAAGCCGCTGGGGATAAAGGTAACGCGCATCGCCCGCGGTCTTCCCGAAGGTAGCGTTATCGAGTATGCCGACGAAATGACCTTATCCACCGCGCTTCGCACCCGCGTGGAGTTATAATAATAGATTGATACAAGCAGTTTTTTGGTGAGAAAAAAATTTCTTGACATATCAAAACTTAGTAATTAAAATTATCCGTAAAGGAATTGGAGTATGGCAAAAAAACAAGGCATATCGGAAGCGGTCATTAAACGTCTTCCGCGATATTACAGATACGTTAAACAGCTTGAACACGACGGCGTAAAGCGCGTTTCCAGCTCGGAACTTGCGAAAAACCTGTGCGTTACGGCGTCACAGGTCAGACAGGATTTTTCAAATTTCGGCGAATTTGGTCAGCAGGGCTACGGGTACAGCGTGGGGAAACTTCGCAGTGAAATCGCGTCGATTCTCGGGCTCGATCAGCAGCACAACATTATTATTATCGGTTGCGGCAACATCGGAAAAGCGCTTGCGAGATACGTCGGGTTTTCAGATGACGGTTTTTACGTCCGTGCAATGTTCGACGTCGATCCGACGGTCATTCAGAAAGTGCCCGCCGGCGTCGAAGTCCTGAACGTCAATAAACTTGCGGAATACATAAACACGCACCCCGTCGACATCGCGGCGATTTGCGTACAAAAGGAATACGCGCGCGAAGTTGCCGAAAACCTTGTGCGGCTCGGCGTGAATAAATTCTGGAATTTCGCCCCCGTCGATTTGTCGAACGTCGCGGAAGGCGTCGTGTGCGAAAACATCAATATGAGCGACAGTCTGTTCGTGCTGTCTTATAAGATCAACGAACAACAATAATCGTTGCATAATTACTTTCCTCCTGCGGATACTACTGCGGGAGGTTTTTTTATGCAATACACAGGAATCACAAGAAGAATCGACGAGTTGGGACGCGTGGTTATCCCGAAAGAAATCCGCCGTACGATGCGCCTTCGCGAGGGCGAAGAAATGGAAATTTTCGTTGACGAAAACAGCCTTATCCTGAAAAAATACTCATGCGTAAAGGGAATACAAAAGTTTTCGGAAGAGATTGTGGAAAGTTTGTTTTCGTCGACGGGGGACACGTCGCTTGTGACAGACCTTGACAAAATCGTCGCGGCGGCGGGCTTTGACAAGACATTTTATTCGGACAAACTCTTGTTGCAAAAAGTCGCGGAAATTTTTCAGAAAAGGACGACGCGCACGGTGTTTTTGCCCGACGGATATGCGATAACGGGCGACGATACAAACGAATACAAAATGCAGATATTCGCGCCTGTCATCGTCGCGGGCGACGTTACGGGCGGCGTTATTTTGCTGTCAAAATCCGAAAAAAACGTCGCCGAAAAAACCAAACTTGCCGAGTTTTCGGCAAAAATCTTGGCAAATTCACTGCAATGAAAAGGCGTACTATGGCGGGAAACGCCGCGCTGCTTTCGGTGTTTTCCATAATTGCAAAGGTAATAAGCGCGCTGTATCGCGTGCCGCTCACGTCTGTGCTCGGCGCGGAAGGAATGGGAATGTATCAGCTTGTATTTTCCATTTACGCGCTGATACTTGCGCTGACTACGGGCGGAATCCCCGTTGCGGTGTCAAGGCTCACGAGCGAGAATAACGCGTTGAAAAAGGACAGCAGAATAGTCCTTAAAAACGCACTTTTAAGCGTTGTCGGGACGTCGGTCGTGCTTGCCGCGTTCTTGTGCGTTTTGTCGGGGTTCGTGGCAAGAATTCAAGGAAACGAAGGCGTGAAAAGCGGATATTACGTCATTGCGCCGGCGGTTGTTTTCGTCGGTGCGTTGTCGATGTTCCGCGGCTGGTTTCAGGGGAACAACGACGTGATTCCGACGGCGGTATCGGGGCTTTTCGAACAGGTTTTCAAACTTGCGTTCGGGCTGACTCTTGCGAAAATTCTGTCAAAGTACGGCGTAATTTACGGCGTAATCGGCGCGCTGTCAGGAGTGATGATAAGCGAATTTGTCGCGCTTATTTATATTGTGATAACCTATTTTTCGCGCGGGAAGATTTACAAAATCAACGCGGTGGAAAGTTGCGATAAAGACGTGCGAAACGCCATTCTGAAAACGTCTGTCGTTTTTGCGATTGCCGGCTTTATCATACCGTTTTCGCAGTTTATAGACGGAATTTTAATCGTAAACATATTAAAAGCGTCGGGAGAGTCGATTTCGCTTGCGACGGCGAAGTACGGTTTGTATTCGGGCACGGTAATGAGCGTCGTGAATATGCCCGTCGTTTTAAGCGTTGCGTTGTCGGTTGCGATCGTGCCGGTTATCGCGTCGGCGACGGCAAAACGGAATATCGACGAAATCAGGAAAAAAGGAGCGACCGCCGTGAAACTCGCTTTTGCGATTTCGACGTTTGCCGCGGTTATGATGTTTGCGTTTTCCGACAAAATCATTGCGGTTTTATATCCGCGTCTTAATCGCGCGGAAAACGAAACGGCTGTGCGGCTTTTAAGGATAATTTCGTTCACCGTGCCGATGGGCGCGCTTCGTGAAATTTACGCAAGTATGATAATGGCGATTGACAAGACCGGCAAAATCATCGTCAACAATTCCTTTTCGGTCGCGCTGAAAATTGCGGTTACGGCGATATGCCTTGCATATTTCAACGTGTACGGCGCTGGATACGGCATGATTGCGTTTTCGGCGGTCGGCGTAATCTTAAACGCGCGCGATTTTTATATTCTCTCGGGAAAAAATCTTAAACTCGTGAAAAACGTTAGTACAATCGCGGCAATAAATGTTATAATGTTTTTACTTGCGTGGGCTTTTGATATTTATATCAAAAATCCGATTTTGTCGCTTGCGACAGGTTTTGTCGTCGCGTCGTTTGCGTACGTTGTCGCGGCGGCGTTTTCAGGCGTCTTTGACGGGGACGAACTTTCGGGCGTGCCGTTTTCAAAGGCGTATTACAAATTATCGCAAAAACTACGATTCTGGGAGAGTTGAATGATTACCGTAATTGGACTCGGGCTTTATAAGGACGATTTGAGTTTCCGCGCCGAAAAGTTTCTGAAAAAGGCAAAAAACATTTACGTCAAAACGGCAAAAACGCCGACGTACGATTTTTTTGAAAAAAACGGAATATCCGCAAAATCTTTCGACGACGCATACGACGCCGCGGAAGATTTTTCCGAACTTGACGAAAAAATCATAAAAACGCTTTTGTCGGAAAACGAGAAAGGCGACGTTGCGTTTTGCGTGAACGGTGGCGGTTTCGACGACGGCACGGTGCAAAAGTTGAAAAAGCAAACGAACGATATTGAAATTATCGCGGGCGTGAGTTTTGCGGCGGATTTTGCCGGCGTTTGTCCCGACACGTCGGTGATGAGTTACAGCGCGTACGACGTCGTGTCCGACGTTTCGTTCATGCCGGACAAGCGGCATACCGTCGTCGTGAGAGAGATCGATAACCGACTTCTTGCGGGCGACGTAAAAATCAAACTGTCCGACGTTTACGGCGACGAAAAACTCGTTTATCTGATAAATAGTGTCAAAAAGACAGATAATTTGACATACATACCTCTTGCCGAAATCGACCACGGCAAGAATTTTTCGTATATCACGACTTTGGTGATTCCGCCCGATGATTTGTTGTCGGCAAAACGACACGATTCCCACGACCTTATCGAAATCATGACAACGCTGTTGTCCGAAAACGGCTGTCCGTGGGACAGGGCGCAAACGCACGAAAGCATAAGGATAAATCTCATCGAGGAAGCGTACGAGCTTATCGACGCAATCGACAGAAACGACCTTGACGGCATGGTCGAAGAAACGGGCGACGTATTGTTGCAGGCAGTTTTCCACGCAATGATCGGAAACGCCGACGGCGAATATAATTTCAACGACGTCGTAAGCGGACTTTGCCATAAACTCATCACCCGACACACTCATATTTTCGGGCAGAACAAAGCGACGAACGCCGAAGATGCGCTGAATTACTGGAACGCGGCGAAAGCCGTCGAAAAGGAATATACGAGTTTCGGCGACAAAATGGACAAAATCCCCAAAAATCTGCCTGCGCTTTTATACGCTTATAAAATCCAGAAAGTCGCGGTGAAATGCGGGTTCGACTGGCCCGACATCGACGGCACTTACGATAAACTCAACGAAGAAATCCGCGAGTTTAGGGAAGCGGACGGCGACGACGCCGTAATGGAAGCGGGCGACCTGCTGTTTTCTGCGATAAACCCGATGCGCTGGCGACATATCGAGCCGGAAACCGCCCTTAAAGAGGCGTGCGACAAGTTCGTGAAACGCTTTAAGTATATGGAAAGCGAAATATTGAAAGACGGAAAGGATTTGGGGAACGCCGAAATCCTGGACGAATACTGGAACAAGGCAAAGAAAATCTACAAATGAAAATCGGAAACGTACAACTTAAAAACGATTTGATTCTCGCGCCGATGGCGAATTATACCGACGCCGGCATGCGTTATCTTGCCTCGGTTTACGGCGCGGGGCTTACGGTAACGGAAATGGTGTCGGCAAAGGGGCTTTGCTTCAATAATCCCAACACCGCCGCGCTTCTGGAAACCCGCGAAAGGGGAAATTGTCCCGTCGCCGTGCAGCTTTTCGGCGCGGATCCCGAATACATAAAAAAAGCAGTGGAACACCCCCTTCTCAAAGACTTTGACATAATCGACATAAATATGGGTTGTCCCGTCGCGAAAGTCGTGAAAAACGGCGAAGGCAGCGCGCTTTTAAGAAATTCCGACCTTGTTTACAAAGTGGTGAAAGCGGCGGTATCCGCAACAAATCGTCCCGTAACCGTGAAAATCAGAGCGGGCTTTGAAAAGGACGAAATCACCGCGCCCGAAATCGCGAAGGTCATCGAGGAAGCGGGCGGCGCGGCGGTTGCCGTACACGCAAGGACAAGGGAACAGTTTTATTCCGGAAACGCCGACTGGAACGTCATAAAAAAGGTGAAAGAAAGCGTTGGTATTCCCGTTGTCGGAAATGGCGACGTGGTAACCCGCGACGATTACTTAAGAATGAAAGAAACGACGGGTTGCGACGGCGTAATGGTTGGTCGCGCCGCGCTTGGAATGCCGTTTATATTTGCAAAACTGCAAGATAAAGAATACGAATTTGACGTTAAAGCCGCGATTTCGAAACATATCGAAATTCTGGGCGAGTATCTGCCCGAACGCACGGTGATAAATCAGATGAAGGCGCAACTGTGTTTTTACGCCAAAAACACCCGCCACGCAAAGGACGTCCGCCGCGCGATTTCGGAACTCAGAACCCGCGACGATTTAATGAGAATTATCGACGAATTTTTTTAAGGAAAATACATTATGAACATTGTTTTGGTTGAACCGGAAATCCCGCAGAATACGGGCAACATAGTTAGGACGTGCGCCGCGACGCACACAGTTTTGCATCTTATCGAGCCGCTCGGATTCGAACTTTCGGACAAGTACTTAAAACGCGCGGGGCTTGACTATTGGAGCGACTGCGAGTTGCACGTATACAAAAACCTTGGGGAGTTTTTCGACAAAAATCCCGGCAAGTATTATTTCGCATCGACAAAGGCGAAACACCGCTATGACGAGGTGAATTTCGAGGACGACGCATACATCTTTTTCGGAAAGGAAACGAAAGGTCTTCCCGAAGAACTTCTGCACGACAATTACGACCGCGCGATACGTATCCCGATGGGGCAGAATATAAGAAGTCTGAACCTGTCGAACAGCGTTGCTATCGTGTTGTACGAGGCGCTCCGTCAGCACGACTTCAAAGGGCTGCAAGAGCAAGGACACCTTACGAAATACGACGACAAATAAGGCGGGCGCGCGGCGCACGGCAAATAATGCGGGCGCGCAGCGAAAATCAAACAAAGTATTTATAAGTAATTGCAATAAAACTATTATTGTGTTATCATATTACTGCCTTAAAAATCCGGGGCATAAAACGAAAATAAAATCAGGAGATATTCTATGAACAAAAAGACAATTACCGATATTGACGTAAAAGGCAAAAAATGTCTCGTTCGCGTTGATTTCAACGTTCCTATGAAAGACGGCGTTATCACCGACGAAAACCGCATCATCGGCGCGCTTCCCACCATTAAATATCTGATGGAACACGGCGCGAAAGTCGTGCTTTGCTCGCACATGGGCAAACCCCACAACGTGTTTGACGACAAAATCAAACTCAATAAAAAGGAAAAGGCGAAAATCGAGGCTTTACCCGAAGAAGAACGCGCTGCGGCAACCGCCGAAGCAATCGAAAAGGCGAAAAAAGACGTCAAAAAATTCAGTCTTGCTCCCGTTGCGGCGCGCCTGAACGAACTTCTTGACAACAAGGTAACGTTTGCAACCGACGTCATCGGCCCGGACGCGAAAGAAAAAGTCGCGGATTTAAAGGACGGCGAATGCGTACTTCTTGAAAACCTGCGTTTCCACGCCGGCGAAGAAGGCAGGGACGAAAACTTCTGCAAGGCTCTTGCCGAATACGCGGACGTTTACGTCAACGACGCTTTCGGTACGGCGCACCGTTCGCACGCGTCGACCGCCGCTATCGTCGAATACGGCTTTGTAAAGACGGCGGTTTGCGGTTTCCTTATCGAAAAAGAATTGTCTGTCATGGCGGACAGTCTCGAACATCCCGTACACCCGTTCATCGCAATACTTGGCGGCGCGAAAATCGCCGACAAACTTAACGTAATCAACAATCTGCTTGACAAATGCGACGCTCTTATCATCGGCGGCGGCATGGCTTATACTTTCCTGAAAGCGCAGGGCGGCAAAGAAGGTTTGTCTTTGGTCGACGATGAAAAACTCGAATATTGCGAAAACATGCTTGACAAAGCGGAAATCCTCGGCAAAGAAATTTATCTTCCCGTCGACAGCGCAATCGTTCCGGCGTTCCCCGATCCCATCGACGCACCCGTAACGGTCGAATACGTTGACAGCAAGAGCATTCCCGACGACAAAATGGGGCTCGATATCGGCGTTAAAACGCAGGAACTTTTCGCAAACGTCATCAAAGGCGCAAAGACGGTCATCTGGAACGGACCTATGGGCGTTTTTGAAAACCCGACTCTTGCAAAAGGCACGTACGCGGTTGCGGAAGCGCTTGCGTCGCTTCACGGCACCGGCGCAACCACCATCATCGGCGGCGGCGACAGCGCGGCGGCTGTACAACAACTTGGCTTTGCGGACAAAATGACGCACATTTCAACGGGCGGCGGCGCGTCGCTTGAACTGTTTGAAGGCAAAGTGCTTCCCGGCATCGCCTGCCTTAACGACAAAGACTGAAATCACAACGACTTAATCTTATAAAGGAGAATTTATTATGCGTAAACCTATTATCGCAGGTAACTGGAAAATGAACAATACTATCGCCGAGACGAAGGCTCTCGTGACCGAACTTATTCCTTTGGTCAAAGACGCGAAAGCCGACGTCGTAATCTGCACCCCTTACACCGACCTCGCTACAGCGGTCGAAATGACGAAAGGCACGAACATTCATGTCGGCGCGGAAAACGTACACTGGGCAGAGAAAGGCGCGTTCACGGGCGAAGTTTCGGCGAATATGCTTGTCGAACTCGGCGTGGAATACGTCATCATCGGACACAGCGAACGCCGTCAGTATTTCGGCGAGACTGATCAGACCGTCAACGCACGCGTTAAGGCGGCACTTTCCAAGGGGCTTAAACCCATTATCTGCGTCGGCGAACTTCTGGAAGAGCGCGAAGCGGGCAAAACCGAAGAAGTCGTTGTCCGTCAGACCACCGAGGCTTTCAAAGATATCGACAAATCCGAACTTGAAAACATCGTCATCGCATACGAACCCGTATGGGCAATCGGCACCGGCAAAACCGCAACCGCCGACGACGCGAACGCAACCATCAAGGTTATCCGCGACACGATGGCGAACCTTTATTGCAGAAACTGCGCCGACAACAAAGTACGCATTCAGTACGGCGGCAGCATGAACACCAAAAACGTCGACGAACTTATGGCAATGCCCGAAATCGACGGCGGTCTTATCGGCGGTGCGTCGCTCAAAGCGCAAGACTTTGCACGCGTCGTAAATTTTGAGGAAAAATAATGTCAAGACAAGTCGTATTGGTAGTAATGGACGGCGTGGGCAAATCCACGACGGGACTCGGCGACGCCGTTACCGCGGCGCATACCCCGACTCTCGATAAACTCCTTGCAACCTGCAAAAACGTTTATATCAAAGCGCACGGCACGGCAGTCGGTCTTCCTTCCGACGAGGATATGGGCAACAGCGAAGTAGGGCACAACGCACTCGGTTGCGGACAGGTCTATTCGCAGGGCGCAAAACTTGTGGAAGAAGCCATCGAAAGCGGCGAAATTTTCAATTCGTCCGCGTGGCAGGAACTCAAAAACAACTGCGTGACACACGGAAGCGCAATGCATTTTCTGGGGCTTTTGTCCGACGGCAACGTACACAGCAACATAAACCACCTTATCGCGCTTATCAAGGGCGCGAAAAGGGACGGCATCAAAAAAGTATTCGTACACGTCCTGCTTGACGGGCGCGACGTTCCCGCAACGAGCGCGCTTCAATACGTCGATATGCTTGAAAACGCGATGGCGGAACTGAACGACGAAAGTTTCACGGCAAAAATCGCGTCGGGCGGCGGACGTATGACGATTACGATGGACAGATATTTCGCAAACTGGGATATGGTAAAACGCGGCTTTTATACCCACGTTTACGGTGAAGGTCGCGGATTTGAGTCGGCAACCGCCGCAATCGAAACGTTCCGCGCCGAAACCCCCGGTATCATTGACCAGGATTTACCCGCATTCGTCGTCGTCAAAGACGGAAAACCCGTCGGTGCGATGCACGACAACGACAGCGTGATTCTGTTCAACTTCCGCGGCGACCGCGCAATCGAAATTTCGATGGCTTTCGACGATAAGGAATTTTCGGGATTCGACCGCGGCAATATGCCAAAGGTGATGTATGCCGGTATGTTACAGTACGACGGCGATATGCATCTTCCCAAACGTTTCCTTGTCGAGCCGCCCAAAATTAAGTATACTTTGTCCGAATATCTCGTGAACAAGGGCGTCAACGAATACGCCGTGTCCGAAACGCAAAAGTACGGTCACGTCACGTATTTCTGGAACGGCAACCGCAGCGAAAAATTCAGCGAAACGCTTGAAACGTGGGAAGAAGTGCCTTCCGATATCGTGCCTTTCGACCAGCGTCCCTGGATGAAATCGGCGGAAGTCACCGATAAGGTCATCGAGGCGATCGAAAGCAAAAAGTACGGCTTCATTCGTTGCAATTATCCCAACGGCGATATGGTCGGACACACCGGCAATATGGATGCGACGATAATCGGCGTGGAGGCTGTTGACCTTGCGCTTGCAAGACTTATCCCCGTTGTCGAAAAGGAAAATGCGATTCTTGTCGTAACGGCAGACCACGGCAACGCCGACGAAATGCTTGAAAAGAACAAAAAGGGCGTCGTGTCCGTTCGTACGGCGCACAGCCTGAATCCCGTTCCGTTCATAATTTTCAACGCCGACGTCGAAATCGCAGACGGCAAATTCGGATTGTCCAACGTTGCGGCAACCGTTGCGAAACTTATGGGATTCGCTCCCGATCCGCATTGGGACGCACCTATTATCAAATAATGTTATTTATTAAAAGCCCCCCCCCGAAAAACCGCGGGGGGATTTTTTTATGCCGTATAAAAAACATAAAAATTGTTCGGAATATCGGCAATAACAATACAAACAAGGGAAAATGTCGCGTTTATTGCGCCGTAATTGCGATATTATGACGTCTTTTGTCCAAATATGGCGAGTATATCAATATATATATTTGACTTAAAAAATATAAGGGGTATAATGGGAATTATTATGAAGAAAGCCAACAGAAACAAAACGCTTAAACTTGCGTTTATCGGTATCATGTGCGCGCTCACGACGGTTGTTACGTGGGTGCTTCCCATCCCCATGCCCGCAACGGAAGGGTATATCAACTTCGGCGACGCCGTTATCTTTCTGACCGCGCTTTTTGCCGGCCCCGTGCCTGCGATGGTTGTCGGCGGCATCGGCAGTATGCTTGCGGACGTCATCGGCGGATATATGCACTGGGCGGGGTTTACGCTGCTCATTAAGGGACTTGAAGGTCTGATTTGCGGACTTATCGTGAAAAAGTTCAACAAAAAAGACAAGTTCTATATCGACATTCTCGGGCTTGTCGCGGCAGGCGTATGGATGGTTGTCGGCTACTATTTCGCCGGCGCGATTTTGTACGGTTGGGCGGGCTCGCTTGAAAGTTTGCCCGGCAACTGCATTCAGGGGGGCGTGTCGATTGTCGTCGCGTACATGCTGTACGCAATCCTTAAAAGAATGTATGCGGTGCAAGGTTTCATCGAAAGACTCAACGAGCCGATGTTCGTTAAAAAGCCCGACGAAGCGACAGATGACAACGAGCAACCCGAAAGCATTGTCGATACCGGAAATACCGATGAAAACAATGCGGAGCAACCCTACGCCAAGTCGGACAATCCGTCGGACAAATAAGAAACAAAAAATAACCGTCCTTTTTCAGGGACGGTTTTTTTAACCCGAATTTCGGACTGTGATTTATTTATTATTTTAATTAAAGCAAAATTTTGCATATATGTTGATTTTTATATATTAGTATGATAAAATTTATTCAGTAGCGTTAAGTCGCGAAAAATCTTTTTAGGTGGACTATTTATGAGAGATAACACGCTTATCAAATACCTCAAACTTGCCGAAAGAATCGACGCTTCCGACATTCACATCAAGTCCGGCAAATGTGCAATCGCAAGGGTTTCCGGGACGCTGAAACAAATCGACGACGCCATTCTCACAAAAGAGCAAGTTTTTTCTTTCATTCAGGACATTCTTACCGAAAAACAAATGACCGAATTCGACCTGTATTCCGACGTGGACAGTTCTTTTTCCGTCGGCGACAGAAGGTTCAGGTGCAACGTATATCGCGACTTCAACGGATTTTCGATATCCATTCGTCGTATAATCAATGAAATCGGCGACTTCCGCTCGCTGGGCATTCCCGAAGTTCTGAAAAATCTTGCGGTCAAAAAAAGCGGACTCATTCTTGTTACGGGACCTACGGGAAGCGGTAAAACGACAACGCTCGCAAGCATCATCAATTATCTCAACCGCGTCATTACGGCGCACATCATCACAATTGAAGACCCTATCGAATATACTTATACGTCCAACCGTTGCGTGATCACGCAAAGGGAAATCGGGCGCGACGCAAGCGATTATCCGCGCGCACTCCGCGCCTCGCTTCGTCAGGACCCCGACGTAATTATGCTGGGCGAAATGCGCGACCTTGAAAGTATCCGCACCGCGCTCACCGCCGCAGAAACGGGACACCTTGTTTTGTCAACCCTGCATACGACGGGCGCGTGCAACTCGATTGACCGTATCATCGACGTGTTCCCCGCGGATCAGCAACAACAAATCCGCGTGCAGCTTTCGATGGTGCTTCTCGGCGTAGTGTCGCAGCAGCTTGTCCCCAATGTGAAGGGCGGAAGGTCGCTTGCAACCGAGGTTATGATTTGCAACGGCGCAATCAAAAATATTATCCGCGAAGGGAAAAACTACCAACTTCAAAACACAATGATGACAAGCCGCAACGCCGGTATGTACAGCATGGAACAGTGCCTTGAAGCAATGTACCGTCAGGGTATCATCAGCGCGGAAAATTATCAGCTTTATACCCCCGCAAGCGCGGCAACCAACGTCAGATAATACAGGGCGTCGCCCTTAAAAAGGATAAATAAGGATAAATTATGGGATTTGATTCAATAAGAGAAAACAAACGCGAAAGCGCAACCTTTATGGCAGGGCATATCGAGAAAGTCATCAAAACTTTCGGAAAACGCCCGGCTGGAAGTGAAGGCGAGAAAAAAGCCGCCGAATATATGGGCGAACTTCTGAAACCTTATGCCGACGACATCAGGCTTGAACCGTTTCCCGTGTACCCCGCAGCGTTCATGGGCTGGATATACATCAGCGTGTCGCTATATCTTATCGCGCTTGCGGCGTACTTTTTCCAACCCGTCGCGTCGCTGGTGCTTTTCGTCGTCGCGACCGCGCTTATGGTTGGCGAATTCGTAATGTACAAGCAGGTTGTCGACAAGCTTTTCGTCAAAAAGACTTCGCACAATCTTTACGCCGTCAAACACCCGACGGGCGAAGTCCATCGCCGCATTATTTTCAGCGGACACGTTGACGCCGCGCACGAGTGGACTTTCAACTATCACCTTGGCGGAAAGGGCTATATCGCCCACGTCATCACGAGTTTTATCGGCGTGTTTTATTTCTTTATCGCGATTATTCTTTGCATTGCGAACAAATATTCACAGACGCCGTTTCTCGCGGCAAACGTCGCAAATATTCTGGGATACGTTTGTCTTGCGTTCGTTCCGCTTTGGATTGCAATGTACTTTATGTGGAATGAGAAAATCGTCGTCGACGGCGCAAACGACGACCTTACGGGTTGTTTTATGAGCATTGCCGTCTTAAAGGCGTTGAAAGATCAGAACGTAAACCTTGAAAATACCGAAGTAGGCGTGCTTATCACGGGCAGTGAAGAAGCGGGGCTTCGCGGCGCAAAGGCGTTTGCGAAAGCGCACGCAAAGGAATTTGACGACGTCGAAACGCTGATTTTTGCAATCGACACTATCCGCGACGCAAAGTTTTTGGGCGTCAACGTCAACGACCTTAACAATACCGTGCCGTCCGATCCGCACGCAATCGACTTGTTCTTCAACGCCGGTGCGGAACTTGGAATTCCCGTGCAGAAAATCGGCGTACCGTTCGGCGCGACCGACAGCGCGGCGTTCAATCAGGGCGGTATGAAAGCTGTCGGCATCACTGCGATGAACCATAACCTTGAAGATTATTATCATACCCGCAAGGACACATTTGACAATCTTGACGAAGAAAGTCTTGCGACGTGTTTTGAGGTGGCGGTTAAGGCGCTTGAAAACTTCGATTCAGGTTTGTAATGCACACCCCAAACCTGCGTTCCTCGCTTTGGGGACCCCGGCAAACAATAAAAAGGGCGTGAGTAATGTCAGTTACGTACGGTAAGTACGCGCCTTCCTCAAATCAACCCAGTTGCTGAAAATCTACGCACCGTACGCCTTACAATTCGCAAAAGGTGTTATGGCAAACAATAAAAAGGCGTGAGTAATGTCGGTTACGTACGGTAAGTACGCGCTTGCGGCTTATCGACATAAGACGTAAAAAATCGAAATTCGTTACATTGTTTCTGAGCAATTTGTGCTTAGTATAAATTATAAGAGGTGAATTATGAGTACGCAAATCGAAGTAAAAGAGCCGATTAAACTTTTGAATAAAGACGGCTCGCTGACTCAGCCCGGCTGGGCAAAACGCAATATTATCGAGTACAACCGCGAAGACATCAGAGCGTCGAAATGGGCGGTGAAAGAGTGGGACTTTTATCAGGTCGGTTGCAAAGATTTCATCGTGCAGCTTAACTTTTTCAATATTTCGCTGGCGTCTGCCGCGACAATCGGTTACGTCAACCTGAAAACCGGCGAAGTCGTCAACGACATGATTCTGGACCTTGCGACGGCAAACAAATTCCCCGTCAACAGGAACGGCGAAGAGCCTTATACGTTTGAACGCAAAAAGGGCAAAAAGGTTTTAAGGTTCGAGGTTACCAAGGAAAAACGTCACCTTTACTGGAAGAGCCCGAAAATCGAGTGCGACTTCTGGGCGGACAACTACACGGGCGAGAGCATCGTCATTATGAATCCGTTTGAAAAGCACGCAAATCACTTCTTCTTTACCGAAAAAATCAACTGCATGCCCACGCGCGGATTTGTGAAAATCGGCAGCGAAGTCATCGACGGTAACCGCGACGATTTGTTTACGGTGCTTGACTGGGGACGCGGCGTATGGGATCATAAAAACTACTGGTTCTGGGGCAACGGCACGACGTATATCGACGGCAAGTTGTTCGGCTTTGAAATCACCTGGGGCATCGGCGCGCCCGAAAAAGGACGCGAAACCGCGCTCATGTACGACGGCAAGTGCCATAAACTCGGCGAAGTATATCTTGAATATCAGCCCGACAAACGCTGGATGGATCCGTGGAAATTCCACGAAGAAAACGGCAGGTTCGAGTTGACTATGACGCCGTTTTACGACAATCACAACGGCGTAATGCTTCCCAACGTCGGCATGCTTAGTCATCAGGTGCACGGGCTTTGGAACGGCACGGTTACGCTTGACGACGGCACGGTGCTTGAAATCAAAGATATGTACGCATTCTGCGAAAAAGTTTACAATAAGTGGTAATAATTTAATATGCCGAAAGCGACAGCATTTTGCTGTCGCTTTTTAGGCTCCAAAAAGTATGGTTAAATGGAAGGGCGCACTGTTTATAATCGTGACGGTAATCGTCGCGCTTTTGTTATCCGTCGGCGCGGATGTGCTGTACGGATACGTCGCTACGACCAAAATCGAGCCGCCGACCGTCGCGCACGCGAACTTTGAATATAAGGCGGAAAACGAGTATCTTGGCAACAAGATATACGACGAAGACGGAGTATTGAAATCTGCTTTTGACGTAAGGGAGGTTTTGTCGCTGTCGGCAGAAGACGACCTTAAAGTGTCGATAAACGGCGTTTCAAACGGCGATTTTGTCGATTTTGCGGACGTGGACGCGTCGGAAGTCGCGATAAGCGTGAACGGAAGAAACGTGCGGCTTGTCGATGGCGTCAACGTGAGAAGCGCGGCGGATTTTTTGTATGACAAAAGCACGTATTCTTATTTGTCGAACAACCTTGTGCTGCAAAATGATATTGACCTGAATTTGCTTCCCGAAGAATCGAGGGACGTCACTTTCAAAATGAAGCACGATATTTTCGGCAACGGCAAAAGCATAATTTCGGCAAAACGGACGGGTGAAAAAGCCAGGTACTTCGGCGTAAGCATAAGGTTTATCGGATACGGGCAGAACGTTGTCGACACGCGCTTTTCGGGAAAGATGATAAGTGCCGGCGAAGAAGTCGTACTTGACGATTATTTGTACTGCGGCATACCCGTCGAGATCGGCAACGGCAAAAAAAGCGATGCGAAATTTGTCGAAAAAACAAAAGCGAATTTCACGAATTGCGTGTTTGAAAATTCTTATCGCAACGTGGCGATCAGTCGCTCCGACGTCGAATTCGTGAGATGCGTTTTTAACAATGCCGCCGAAGCGAACGTGTCGCTCAAAACCACGACGGGCAACAATTCGACGCTGACGTTCAAAGATTCCGTCATCGCAAACTCCAACGTTGCCGGCATTATGAACTGGTGCGACGAAATCGTGGAAGAATCGTCATATTGCACGATAAATATCCTCAACACAAAATTTTATTGCTGGAAATCGTCCGACAACGCGCGCGTTATGGTGGAGAGCGGCAACGGCGACTTTTACAAAACCGTAAATTCGGTTTTCCAGGCGGTAATAAACAACGGCAATGCCAAGAAAAATCTTGTCGAATGCAACGGAAAATATTATTTTTCGTCGTCGATTTTCGTGATTTGCTCAAAAAGCGGAGGGAAAAACGCGGCGAAACTCAACGGGCTTTACGAAAACCACCTGCAAAAAATCACGGTACCCGAAAACAGTATCGTTTCGGCGTTTTTGTCGGTTGCGAACGTTTACGGATACGCCGACGCTTCGTTCATTGCGCCCGACGAAAAACCGCAATATCGTCATTGACGCAAAAATTTGCGCTTTTTTTAATGTCGCTTTCAAAACAGCCCCTTAAAACTTGCGGAAAAATTAAAAATATTATATACTTACATTTGTTAAAATTTACGAGGTGCTTAAATTGAATAATCAAACGGTTCTCGTCCTCGATTTCGGGGGACAATATAAGGAATTGATTGCCCGCAGTATCAGGGACGCAAAAGTGTATTCTCTTGTGAAATCGGGCAGCATCAGCGCGGAAGAAGTCAGAAAAATCAACCCTATCGGCATTATTCTGACCGGCGGGCCGAACAGCGTTTACGGCGAAAGCGCGCAGGATTTCGACGCGGAAATTTTGTCGCTCGGCGTGCCTGTCCTTGGCATTTGCTACGGTATGCAACTTATGTGCCATACCTTAAAGGGCAAGGTTGTCAGTTGCAAGACAAGCGAATTCGGCGTGACGAAGGCAAACCTTGACGTGAAGGCTGAAATTTTCGACGGCGTGAGCGCGACCACCAAAGTCTTGATGAGCCACAGCGACCGCGTGGAAACCGTGCCGGAAGGGTTCAAAGTCATCGGACACACGGCAAAATGCCCGATTTGCGCCTTTGAAAATCCCGAAAAGAAATTGTACGGCGTGCAATTCCATCCCGAGGTCGAACTTTCGGTCGAAGGACAAAAGGTGTTGCAAAACTTCCTTTTCAAAATCTGCAAAGCGAATGCCGACTACGACCTTGGCGATTATATCGAAAGAAAAATCAAGGAAGTGCGCGAAACGGTCGGCACGGATACCGTGATTCTGGGGCTTTCGGGCGGCGTTGACAGCAGCGTTGCCGCAACCCTTTTAAGCCGCGCAATCGGCAAGCAACTCATTTGCATTTTCGTCGATCACGGATTTATGCGTCAGGACGAAGGCGACGAAATCGAGAGTATTTTCTCAAAGATGGATTTGCATTTCGTACGCGTCGACGCGGAAGCAAGATTTTTGAAAAAACTGGAAGGCGTTACCGATCCCGAACGCAAGCGTAAAATCATCGGCGCGGAATTCGCTCACGTGTTTGAAGAAGAAGCGAGGAAGTTTGAAAACGCGCGTTATCTTGCACAAGGCACGATATATCCCGACATTATCGAGTCGGGCGGAAAGCACAATGCGGTCATAAAATCGCACCACAACGTCGGCGGACTTCCCGAAAAACTCAACTTCAAGGGCGTTGTCGAGCCTCTGAATGGACTTTTCAAAAACGAAGTCCGTATCGTTGGCAAGAAATTGGGGCTTCCCGACTTCCTTATCAACCGTCAGCCGTTCCCCGGTCCCGGACTTGCCGTCAGGGTAATGGGTGAGGTCACCAAGGAAAAATGCGACATTTTGAGAAAAGCCGACAAAATTTATCGTGAAGAAATCGAAAAATCGAAAGTCAAAACCTCGCAATACTTTGCGGTGCTCACGGGCGTCAAAACCGTAGGCGTTATGGGCGATTACAGGACGTACGATTATCTTGTCGCGCTGCGCGCGGTCAACACAAGCGACTTCATGACGGCACAATATACGCCGATACCGCACAGGCTCCTTGCAAAAATTTCGTCAAGGATCGTCAACGAAGTGAAAGGTATCAACCGCGTATGTTACGACATCACCAGTAAGCCCCCGTCAACAATCGAGTGGGAATAATATTAAAAGCCACCAACCGCCGAATTTCGGCGGTTTTTCATTGCGAAAATTTTGAAAATTTAAAATAAACAATGGTTTTTTGACAGTGAAGTCGTAAAAATCGACACAATTCGACTTTGTAATAATTTTGTAATGAATTTGTCACGCAGATGTAATTATTTTATCGTATATTATAATTACAAATCAACAACAAACCTATAAACTTGTAATAAAATTCCTCTTTATGTAGGGCGCCCGAAATTCGGGCGCTTTGCATTTATATAAGAAATTTTTTTGCCCGAAATTCGGGCGTTTTTTGTTAAAATTGTAATTAAATTGTAATATTTTTGTCACCGCACGGTAATATGACAGATTTATCATATTTATATAAACAAAAAAGAAGGGATTTATGGGAATTACCGTTGCGCTCACAGGATCAAGCGGAAATATGGGCAGAGAAACTCTGCCTGCGCTTTTGTCGCTTCCTTTTGTCGATAAAATCAAACTTTTATACTTAAACAACAATAAAGAAAGAAAATTCGCGCGGAAAATCAAGAAAAAGTACGGCGACAGAGTCGAGCAAATTTTCGGCGACGTCGCAAACTATTCCGATTGCGAAAGCCTTGTGAAAGACGCCGACTACGTCGTCAATCTTGCCGCGGTCATTCCGCCCGATTCCGACCACGCGCCGGAGCTTACACGCGCCTGCAACGTTACGGGCGTTCAGAACCTTGTGAAAGCCGTGGAATCCATGCAAAAACAGCCGAAATTTATCCATACTTCGACTGTCGCGGTTTACGGAAACAGGAATTATCTGCACCCGTGGGGAAGGGTAGGCGATCCGCTTTTGCCAAGCGTTTACGACGTCTATGCCGAAACGAAGGTAAAAGGTGAGTGGATCGTGCTTGAAAGCGAAATCGAAAACTTTGTAATTTTGCGCCAAACCGCGATACTTCATTATCGCATGCTCACCAACAATATGAAGGACGGGCTGATGTTTCACACCTGTTTCAACGTGCCACTTGAATGGGTGACGGCGCGCGATAGCGGACTTTTGATCAAAAACATTATTAAACGCGACTATGAAGAAAACGGCGTCAAAAATTTCTGGAAACGCTGCTTTAACATCGGCGGCGGCGCAAGAAACCGCGTGACCGGCTACGACACTTTCAACGAAGGGTTTAAAATTATCGGCGGTAGCACCGAAAAGTTTATGAAACCGGGGTGGAACAGCATCCGAAACTTCCACGGGCTGTGGTTTTCGGACAGCGACGAACTGCAAAACATGTTCGATTTCCAGCGCGAAACCGTCAAGGACTACTGGCAGGAAATTTTGAAACGGCATCCGTATTACAAACTTGCGAGATTCTTCCCGTCAAGGGTGATAAGGAAATTTGCAATCGAAAGGCTTTTGAAAGACGAAAACAGCCCGACGCACTGGATAAGAAACAAGGACGAAGGGAAAGTCCGCGCGTATTTCGGCAGCCGCGAAAATCTGGAATGTATGCCAAAAACTTGGGACGATTACGCCGTGCTTGCAAAGGGCGAATTGCCCGACGGCGACGTTGATTACCTGGAAATGAAAAACATAAATCACTTAAAGCGGAACGGCTACGTCCTGTCGCACGGCTATGACGAAACGAAACCCGAAAACGAACTCGATATAAACGATATGAAGGACGCTGCGGAATTCAGAGGCGGCGCTGTTTTAAGCGAGTCAATGAAAAAGGGCGATTTATATACGAAACTTTTGTGGCGCACTCACGACGGACAGGAGTTTTACGCAAGACCTTACACGATACTGAAAGCGGGGCACTGGTGCATCGACAACGCGCCCGAACCGTGGGACTTCGACAGGCAGGCAAAGTTTACTCCGTTTTATCAGACGATATGGTACGATTCGCACGCAAAGGGCGAGGACGCCGTATATTTCTTTGACGCGGAAGGTCATGCAAAATACAAAAGATTATGATGAAAAAGATATTAATGTGCGTGTTTTCCGGCACGGGCAACACAAGAAAAATCGCAAACCTGTTTTCGGACGAGTTCATAAAAAACGGCGTTGAAACGACGATTGTCGACATAAAAAAAGGCGCGCGCATTAAATGCGTCGACGACTTTGACGCGGTGGGGGTGTGTTATCCGATACACGGTTTCAACGCGCCGTACAATGTGCTGGAATTTGCATATGATATGCCAAAAACGCATGATAAACCATTGTTTGTGCTGAAATCGTCGGGAGAACCGCTGGCACTTAATAACGTTTCGTCGTACAAACTCGTGAGTATTTTGAAGGGAAAAGGATACGATTATTTTGCGGAATACCACTACGTTATGCCGTACAATATGATATTCCGTCACGACGACGCGGCGGCGTACAAAATGTGGCATACCGCAAAAAATCTCGCCCCCGTCGAAGCGCGTGAAATTTTAAGCCTTACGCCGCATAAACTCAAAAAAATACCGTTTGGACACCTTATCGCATTTTTGTTCAGAATTGAACATCACGCAATGAAAGTCAACGGAAGATTTTTCAAAGTCGACATGGAAAAGTGCGTGAATTGCGGACTTTGCATAAAAAACTGTCCCGAAGAAAACGTAAAAATCGTGGACGGAAAATTCGTGTTTGGCGGCGATTGCGCATGCTGCGTCAGGTGCAGTTTCAACTGTCCGAAAGACGCGTTCGACATCGCTCTTCTGAACGGGTGGCGCGTCAACGGAAAATATAATTTCGAAAACGCGGGTGCAATGCCATCCGGCAGGCACGAAAGATATTGCAGGAAATCTTACGAAAAATATTTCATTAATGCCGACGAAAAAATCGCAAATGCCGCTTTATCTTTATAAATAAAGACTTGAAAATATAAGAATTTCAAAGTATAATAAGATAATAAAGACCCAAAAAAGGACAATATAATGCAAAGACGTATTTTGATTGCAGAAGATAACCTGGAAATTTCGGACACTATGCGGAATTATCTTATCCGCGCCGGCTACGTCGTGTCGCAGGCATTTGACGGCGGGGACGCAATCGAGCAAGCGCGAAGGCTCTCGCCCGATCTTATTTTACTGGACATAATGATGCCCGTCGCCGACGGATACGAGGTTTGCGAAAGTATCAGGCGCGACATGAACATACCCATCATCGTCGTTTCGGCGAAGGTTGCGGAAGAAGACAAGATACGCCTTTTTGAACTCGGCGCGGACGACTATATCACGAAACCGTTCTCGTTCAAGGAAATGGTGTGCAGGGTAAACGCGCAGATAAGGCGTTATTACGACCTTAACCGTCCCGCGGCAAACGCGGACAGACACTTCGGCGCGCTTATGATCTCGTCCGAAAGGTTTGAGGCGAAAGTCAACGGCGAGCCGCTCAATCTCACCGCAAAAGAGTTCAAAATTCTGGACTTTTTGACGCTCAATCAGAATCAGATTTTCAGCAAGCAAAAACTTATCGACGCGGTGTGGGGCATTGACGAATACATCGACGAAAACACCGTGGTCGTAACAATCGCGCGACTTCGCGAAAAACTTGAAAAAGCCGGGGTAAACAATATCGTTACGATCTGGGGGCTTGGCTATAAGTGGCAGGATTGACCTAATTGAAAAGAAAAACGAGAAGAAGCGTTTACGACGCCATTGCACAACTTAATCGATTGGACATTGACACCCCGATTTCGATTGAGGGCGACGTTTACGAGCGCCGTATTTTCAAACAACTTGAAACCCTGCGCCGAAGCATGCGCGACGCGCGCGACAAAAATAAAGCCGACGACGAAAAACGCAAGGTGATGATTGCCTCGGTCGCGCACGACCTGAAAACGCCCCTTGCCGTTATTTCCGGTTACGCCGAAAGTCTGTCGGACGGCATGGACGATAAGGATTATACCGCATTAATTCTTCAAAAAACCGAGGAAATGAACAGTCAGGTGCTGACGTTGGTCGAGTCGTCAAGAAACGAAATCCAGTCAATCGGCAGCATAAAAGAGAGCGTGCTTTTTGGCGAATTTTTCAAAACGGAAGCGTTGAAATACGAAAAACTCGCGCAATCCAAAAAACTCACGTTCATCGTTAAGGGCGCGCCGTACGTTACCGTTTACGCAAACCGCCAGCAACTTGCGCGCGTTTTACAGAACCTCATCAGCAACGCCATAAAATATACGCCAAGCGGCGGCAAAATCGTCGTAAAAGCCAAAAAAGTCGGCAAGGAAGTCCGCGTTATCGTCCGCGACAACGGCTCGGGCATCTCGGGCGAAAGTCTGCCGTTTATCTTTGATAAATTTTATATGGAAGATAAGTCCAGAACGGTTTCGGGAAGCAACGGACTGGGACTTTATATCACGAAAGAAATCGTCGACGATTTAAGCGGCGTTATCGAGGTCAAAAGCAAGAAAGAAAAGGGCAGCCGTTTCGTCGTGCGTATCCCCATTGAAGAAGGCAAAATTCGCCGCACCATTACCGAAGCATTCGACGCGCTGCCGCACAACGTGAAGACGTTTTTATATCTTTTCTTCGGCGGGATACTTTGCAGTTTATATCGTTTTCAGAAGTTTTACGAAACGCGTCACAGGGCGACGCTTATTGCGGGAATATTGCTGATACCGCTGTTTTTGCTTGGCTGGGCAGCCGACTTTTTCAGTCTTGTGGTGTGCGACAGAATCACGCTTGTCGCAGACTGATTTACAAAACGTTTTTATATTTCATAACAAATACTTACATACGCCACGTTAAAAGCAATAACGCGGCTATTTTTTTGTCATTGCCGCTTCGCTCGCAATGACATCAAATGTGGTTGTGACGTATAGAAGGGCATAAAAAACGGCACCCTTACGAGTGCCGTTTGATGTTTGTGCAATAGTCGGGTTTATTCAAAACCCCCGTTGCTTTTTATTATTTGTTCATACCTTCTTGTACTGCTACCGCACAAGCAACGGTTTTAAATAAACCAAAAACGGCACCCTTAAGGGCGTCACTCTTAGGGATTTAAATTGAATAATTTATAAAACTCGACTTTTTTAAGTCGAGTTTTCTTTTGCCCACGTAAAACAGATTGAATTAAAGTTAATTTTATGTTATAATAAAATCATCGATAAACAAGAATTTGACGGAGGTGGTAAATTGAGTCCGGCAACATACATACCCATAATCGTTCTATGGATTATCATATTCATCCTCTTCCGCAATCAACGGAAAGCGGTGATTTTAAGAAAAATCATTGAAAAAAAGAAATTAGGAGGGAATACCGAAATGAAGGAACTTGCACAGAGATTTATTGATAAAGAATGCTTGATTTACTCTTTTGACGGAAGCCATCAGTATCAGGGAATCATAAAGGAGGTTACGGACGGAGCAATTCTTGTTGAAAAGGACGGCAAAATTGAAATGCTTAATCTTGACTTTGTTATACGCATCAGAGAGTATCCGAAGAACAAAAACGGAAAGAAAAAATCTGTGGTGTTAGACTGACAAATTCCAATTTATCGAGTTGTTAATCTTTGTGGGAAGATTTTCAAAAGTATAGCACACTATACTTTCAAATGAAAGTCGTGTGTTTTGCAAAGCAAAAAGAAAAGGATAGCAAATTTTTTTGCTATCCTTTTATAATTCCTAAAAAATCCCTAAGGGAAGAGCGCATACGAGTGCCGTTTGATGTTTGTGCAAGAGGCGGGTTTATTCAAAACCCCCGTTGCTTTTTATTATTTGTTCATGCCTTCTTGTACTGCTACTGCACAAGCAACGGTTGCGCCAACCATAGGATTGTTACCCATACCGATAAGTCCCATCATTTCGACGTGAGCGGGAACGGAACTGCTTCCTGCGAACTGTGCGTCGCTGTGCATACGTCCCATCGTATCGGTCATGCCGTAAGACGCGGGGCCTGCAGCCATGTTATCGGGGTGCAGGGTACGTCCCGTGCCGCCGCCCGACGCAACGGAGAAGTATTTTTTGCCGTTATCCCAGCACCATTTTTTGTAAGTGCCTGCAACGGGATGTTGGAAACGGGTGGGGTTGGTGCTGTTGCCGGTGATGGAAACGTCGACGCTTTCGTGGCGCATGATAGCAACGCCTTCGTTCACGTCGTTTGCGCCGTAGCAACGAACCTTTGCGCGTTCGCCGTCGCTGTAAGCGGTGGTTTTGACGACTTTAAGGGTATCGGTGTACTGGTCGTAATCGGTTTGTACGTAGGTGAAGCCGTTGATGCGGCTGATGATGAAAGCGGCGTCTTTTCCAAGACCGTTCAGAATGACTTGCAAGGGCTCTTTACGAACCTTGTTTGCCGAGCGCGCGATACCGATTGCGCCTTCTGCCGCCGCGAAACTTTCGTGACCTGCAAGGAAAGCGAAGCATTTGGTTTCGTCGCGAAGGAGCATTGCGGCGAGGTTGCCGTGGCCGAGACCGACTTTGCGGTTTTCCGCGACGGAGCCCGGAATGCAGAACGATTGCAGACCGATGCCGATTGCTTCGGCGGCGTCCGCGGCTTTTTTGCAATTTTTCTTGATTGCGATTGCACAGCCTACGGTATAAGCCCAGACGGCGTTGTCGAACGCGATGGGTTGGATACCTTTTACGATGGCGTCGCAGTCAACGCCTTTGTCCAGGCAGATTTTCTGCGCGTCTTCAAGGGAAGCGATGCCGTATTCTTTAAGGACACCCATGATTTTATCAATACGTCTTTCATAACCTTCGAATTTGATCATTGCAGTATCCTCCTATTACTCTTTGCGGGGGTCGATGTATTTTGCGGCAGTTGCGAAACGGCCGTAACTTCCCGTGCATTTTTTGAGCGCTTCGTCGGCGGAAACGCCTTTTTTGATCATTTCCATCATTTTTCCGAGGTGGACGAATTCGTAACCGATTACTTCGCCTTCTTCGTCAAGACCGACGCGGGTAACGTAGCCTTCTGCCATTTCAAGGTAGCGTACGCCTTTTGCCTTTGTGGAGAACATCGTGCCGACCTGGCTTCTCAGACCTTTTCCGAGGTCTTCGAGGGACGCGCCGATAACAAGACCGTCGTCCGAGAAAGCGGACTGGGAACGACCGTAAACGATTTGCAGGAACAGTTCGCGCATTGCGGTGTTGATTGCGTCGCATACAAGGTCGGTATTGAGCGCTTCGAGAATGGTTTTGCCGGTAAGAATTTCGGCAGCCATAGCCGCAGAGTGAGTCATACCGCTGCAACCGATCGTTTCGACAAGGGCTTCTTCGATAACGCCGTTTTTGACGTTAAGGGAAAGTTTGCACGCGCCTTGTTGGGGAGCGCACCAGCCTACGCCGTGAGTGAAACCGCTGATGTCCTTAATTTCTTTTGCCTGAATCCATTTGCCTTCCTCGGGAATGGGGGAGGGACCGTGGTTGGGACCTTTTTTGACACAGCACATTTCAACAACTTCATTTGAGTATTGCATTTGTCATATACCTCCGAAAGAGTTTGTTATTATTTTAACTTTCAACAGTATATCATAAACGTCGGAAAAATAAAAGCGTTATCGCCAAATTGACAAAAAAAATAAGCAATGTCGTTTTTTGTGGCGAATATCCTTTGCAGTTTACGCGACTTGTGTGGTATAATATCCGAAATGTTTATGAAATATCGGTAAAATAATGGAATATCAGTTTTCAGACAGATTAAAAAATTTGAAGGGCAACGCAATCCGTGAGATTTTCAAACTTTTGTCAACCCCGGGAATAATAAGTTTCGCAGGTGGATTTCCCGCAAAGGAAACTTTGCCCGTTGACGAAATCAGGGAAATCGCCGACAAGGTGTTGTCGGAAAACGGCGCGGAAATTCTGCAATACGGCGGCACGGAAGGGTATCGTCCGCTTATCGAATCGGCGGGGGAATACGTCCGTCGCGACGGCGTTACCGCCACGCCCGAATCGACGCTTATCGTGTCGGGCGGACAACAGGGCATCGACCTTACGTTCAAGGCGTTTATCAACAAAGGCGACAGGGTGCTTGTCGAAAATCCGACTTATCTTGCCGCGCTCCATATCCTTAAAACGTACGAGGGCGAGGCAATCGGCGTCGACAGCGACGACGACGGGATAAATATCCTTGACCTTGCGAAAAAAATCGTGTTTTACGCGCCGAAAATTTTGTATCTCGTGCCGAATTTCAGCAATCCTTCTGGCAAAACGCTGTCAAGGGAAAAACGAGAAGCGATTTATGCAATCTGCAAAAAACACGGCGTGATAATCCTTGAAGACAACCCTTACGGCGAAATAAGGTTTTCGGGCGAAAGAGTACCGTCGATTAAGTCGTACGATACGGACGGCATCGTGATTTATCAGACGAGTTTCTCAAAGGTGATTTCGCCGGGGCTTCGTACGGGAGTTGTCGTTGCGGCACCCGAAATCATAAGGAAACTGACAATCGGAAAGCAGGCGTCCGACGTGCATACTTCGTCGCTGTCGCAGGCGATAATCGACAGATATATAAGGGAAGGTCGGCTCGACGCCCATATCGACGAAATCATTCCCGTTTACAAGGCGAAAAAGGACGCGATGTACGCGGCGATTCAGAAATATATGCCAAAGGGCATAAGGTTCACGAATCCCGACGGCGGGCTGTTCATATTTGCGGAATTTCAAAGAAAAGGCATAAACACCGACGATATTTTCAAGGACGTCGTCGAAAAAACGGGCTGCGCCTACGTGCCCGGAAGTTCGTTTTTTGCGGACGGCAAAACTTTCAACACTTTCCGCCTTAACTATTCCAACGCAACGGAAGAACAAATCGAAAAAGGGATAAAATCCCTTGCGGAATACTTTACGAAATTATTGGAGGACTAAGATAAATGGAAAACGTATTCGATACTCTTAAAGCGCGCGGTTTTATCAAGCAAACCGTTTACGAAGAAGATTTATATAAAAAGCTCGGCTCGGAGCACATGTCGTTTTATATCGGCTTCGATCCGACGGCGGACAGCCTGCACGTCGGACACTTCATTCAACTTATCGTCATGAGATGGATGCAGAAAGCGGGGCATCGTCCCATTATCCTTATCGGCGGAGGCACGGGTATGATCGGCGATCCGTCGGGAAGAAGCGATTTGAGAAAGGTCATGACCGCCGAAACCGTGCAACATAACTGCGATTGCTTTAAGGAACAAATGAGTAAATTTTTGTCGTTCGAGGGCGAAAACGCCGCGATTATGGTTAACAACGCCGACTGGCTGAAAGACCTGAACTACATCGACTTTTTGCGTGAAATCGGCAGCGTGTTTTCCGTCAACAAAATGCTTACGGCGGAATGTTATAAACAACGCCTTGAAAAAGGTCTTACCTTTTTGGAATTCAACTATATGCTGATGCAGGCGTACGACTTTCTTGTTCTCAACAGAAAATACGGGTGCGAGCTCGAATGCGGCGGCGACGATCAGTGGTCGAATATGCTTGCGGGCGTCGACCTTATAAGGCGCAAAGAGGGCAAGGACGCGTTTGCGATGACTTCCGCGCTTCTCACGACTTCCGAAGGCAAGAAAATGGGCAAAACTCAGAAAGGCGCGGTATGGCTTGACCGCGAAAAAACCTCGCCTTACGAATTCTTCCAGTATTGGCGTAATATCGACGACGCGGACGTCGAAAAATGCCTGAAACTCCTCACCGAAATCGACCTTGACGAAATCGCGGAACTTTGCAGATACAAGGACGAACGCATGAACCGCGCGAAAGAAGTGCTTGCCTATGAACTCACCAAACTCGTCCACGGAAAAGACGACGCGGATCTTTCCTTGAAACAGTCGAAAGGCGCGTTCGGCGACGGCGCGGAAATGCCCGAAAAAACAATTGAAGAAGGCACGACGAAAGTCATTGATATCCTTGTCGCAATCGGCGTCGCTCCGAGCAAAAGCGAGGCTCGTCGTCTTATCGAAGGCGGCGGTATCCGCGTGAACGACGACAAGGTAACGGACGTCAACGCGGAAGTAACGGAAAGCGAATTTATCATTCACAAGGGCAAAAAAGTTCACTTCAAGGTGAGCGTGAAATAATGGATTTTTATCTTTCGGCAACGGGCGAAACGACGCACGAAATCGTCATTCAAAGAAGCAGGTTTATCTGCACTTTGAAAAGAATCGACGGTTTCGACGACGCTTTGTCGTTTGTGAAAAACGTGAAGAAAAAGTATTCCGACGCAACCCACAACTGCTATGCTTTCATAAGTAACGCGGCGGGCACGGAACAACGCTTTTCCGACGACGGAGAGCCGCAGGGCACGGCGGGACAACCAATGCTGGAAGTGTTGAAAAAGAAAGGAATTTTCATGACGGCTGCGGTCGTCACGAGATATTTCGGCGGCGTGAAACTGGGCGCGGGCGGGCTTGTTTCCGCATATACTCGCGCCGTTGCCGAGACTGTCGAAAATGCAAAAATAGTTAAGAACGTCGTCGGCGTTTCGCTGGAAATCAAGTGCGGGTACGAAATGTACAACGCGCTGTTACAGGCACTTAAAGACAAGGTTTTTGCAACTTTAAGTACCGATTTTGCCGACAACGTCAAAATGACGATTGCGGTGCCGAAGGAAGACGCGGACAATATCGAAAAGGATATTACGTGCGCGCTTTTGGGGCAGGTTTCGGTCTTGAAAGGCGCAACCGCTTATTACGTTTTTGAATAAAATTTGAGGTATAGATATGAAAATCACTTTGACTGAAAACTTGAAGCAAAAACCCGATTTCAAAAACCTCGGGTTCGGAAAATACTTCACCGACCACATGCTTTATATGGAGTACGTCGACGGCAAATGGGGAGAGGTCGAAATCAGACCTTTTTCTGACATCGCGGTGAACCCGGCAAGCGTCGTTTTCCATTACGGTCAGGAAATTTTCGAGGGCATGAAAGCCTATAAAAACACCGACGGAAAAATCACGATGTTCCGTCCGCGCGACAACATCCTTCGTATGAACAGAAGCGCGAAACGTCTGTGCATGGCGGAACTTCCCGTGGACGAAGTGCTGGAAGGTATTTTTGAACTTGTCCGCATTGAAAAGGATTGGATCCCGACAGATCCCGGCACCAGCCTTTATATCCGTCCGACGATGATCGCAAACGAAAACTTCCTTGGCGTGCACCCCAGCAAGAAATACATTTTCTTCGTTATTTTAAGTCCTGTCGGAAGTTATTACGCTCACGGGCTCGAACCCACGCGTATTTACGTTGAAGACGTGTTCAACCGCGCGGCTCTCGGCGGCACGGGCGAGTGCAAATGCGGCGGCAACTATGCGGCAAGTCTGCTTGCGGCGGAAGTTGCGAAACAGAAAGGGTACGAGCAGGTTTTGTGGATGGACGCGAAAGAGAAAAAGTACGTCGGCGAAGTCGGCAGCATGAATATGTTTTTCGTGCTGGACGGAAAAGTCGTTACGCCGTGGCTTGACGGCACGATTCTCCCCGGCATCACCCGCGACAGCGCAATCAAAGTTCTGAAACACGCGGGATACACCGTCGAAGAACGCGCGGTTTCCATCGACGAACTTGAAAAGGATTATAAGGAAGGGAAACTTAACGAGGCGTTCGGCACGGGTACGGCGGCTGTTATTTCTCCCGTCGGCACAATCGGCTACAAGGACGACGTGATGACCATAAACGACGGCAAAATGGGCAAAATCACCGGCTGGCTTTACGACACTCTCACCGGGATTCAGTACGGCAGAATCAAGGACGAATTCGGCTGGGTAGTAAGACTTAACTGAAAACCGTTGACAATGTTTTTGCGATTTAATATTATTATTTCGTAATAGGGAGTAGCCGTCGTCTTTATAAGACGATATTAAGTCAATAACACGAATTTTTATTATGGTTTAATTACAATTGGCAAGACTGTTGAACAGTCTTGCCATATTTTTTCGGAGGATTTATGGAGTTTTTGTACGAAACCATAGCAGCCGTTACCTGGCAACAGGTAATAATGTGGTGTCTCGGCGCGCGCCGAAAAGAGAATCCAGACCATCGACGAGAATAAGCCCGAATAAAAAGTCTTTATCAAATAAAATACCCCGGTATTTCGGGGTTTTTTATTGCACAAAAAATCCCTTGAATATCTTTTCCGCGCGTGGTATAATATAAGGTATGAAAAGAAATATTATCGCATTGATTTACGATTTTGACAAAACGCTCACGGACAAGGATATGCAGGACTACGGCTTTATCCCGAGCCTTGGCATGACGCCCGAAGACTTTTGGCGCGATTGCAACAAAATGGCGCACGAAAAGAAAATGGACGGTATCCTTGCAATGATGTATTTTATGATCGAGCGGGCAAGGGGAAAGTCGGTGCTGACCGCGGACACCCTGAAAGAACTCGGCAAAGACGTCAATTACTATCCCGGCGTGACGGAGTGGTTCGACGCAGTCAACGAATACGGCAAAAGCAAAGGCGTCGTTATCGAGCATTACATCATCAGCAGCGGTCTGAAAAAAATCATCGAGGGCACGGAAATCGCAAAGAATTTCTGTGAAATTTTCGCAAGCGAGTTCGTTTACGACGAATACGGCGTGCCGTACTGGCCTGCGGTCGCGCTGAATTATACAAGTAAAATCCAGTTTTTGTACCGCATAAACAAGGGCATTTTCGATGTGTCGGATGACAAAAACCTGAACGATTCGATGGAAGAAAGAAACCGTCGCATTCCGTTTTGCAATATGATTTATATCGGCGACGGGCTGACCGACGTCCCGAGTATGAAGGTAACAAGGCTCAACGGCGGGCACAGCATCGGCGTTTACGCAGACGAGCAGGAAAACGCTCGCAAAATGATGAAAGCCGGGCGCATCAACTTTATGGCGAAAGCCGATTATACAAAAGATTCCGAACTTATGCGTATCGTAAAACGCATTGTCGATATGCTTGCCGCCGAAAACGACCTTATGGAACTGAGCCTTTCACAATACGACAAATCGAAAGAAAACTTCTGATATTTAGGCTTCCGCGCCGACGAAAGTCGGCGTTTTTTTATGGATTTCTCAAATTCGACAAAACCCGAAACAAACCTAACGGAAGCGGTATAAACGCAATGATTTTCTTAAAAAAAGAAGAATTGTGCGAAAATTACGCGTTGTTTTCGATAATTTTTGACGTTTATTTACTTTTGTATATAAAAAAAGTGTGAAAAAACGTTAAAATCCGCATTTTTGCACATATGCCAAAAATTATTAAATAACACACCGTATGTCAAAATATTTATCAATAAATTGGTTTATTTCGTTTTCACTTTTTCGTACAAAGTAGTAAAATATAAACATATTAATGATTTGGAGGAAGTAATATTTATGGCAAATTCAACATTCAGGCAGTACGCACGCGAGGCAAAATCGAGAATGCTTAAAAACGGCAATTTTCCGACGTTTGTCGGCGTTATTCCTTTGAGAAAGTACGACGTTCTTCTTAAACTTGTCGGAAACAACGATACGCTTTGCAAAATGTGTTCGATTATCGAAAGCGGCAACGACAGAAATCCCATAACGTGCCTTATCGATCAGGACAAGTTTGAAAAGATGACGTCGGTCGAACGTCAGCGTTACATATTCCGTCTTGCGGAAGCCTATAAATGTGTGAAGCAACTTTATCGTGAAATGAATGACGATAAGAAAGTTTACGGATAAGAATTATTGGGGGAATGGAAGAAAACGTCCGCCGCGAAAGCGACGGCGTTTTTGTTTTGAAAGCGGATAATTCGACGTTTTGGCAAGGTTTGTATTATTCTTGTCCGGCATGCCGACAGATAATAATACGAACTTAGGTTTTCCGCCGTGTTTTTGAACAATACTGCGTTACGCTCACGGCTTATACGGTAAAGTATTAAGCCGCTCGCGTGCCTTGTCTTATTCTAAAAACACGACGGAAAACTTGTTCACAACCGAAAACGCCGAGATTTCAGATGATTTTTGGAAAAGGCGAACGCGGTTGTACTTTTCGTACTACAAGCGAGCATTTTTCATAAAAGCGCTGAAATATCGACGTTTTGGCAACGTTTGTATTATTATCTGTCGGCATAACCTTAAAACATTTGTTTTAAGACGGGAATTATGATATAATCTTTCCTATGACCGATTTATCCATTCTTGAAAATCTGAACGAAGAACAAAGGCGTGCCGTTGTCGATACGGAAGGCGCGCTTTTGGTGCTTGCGGGGGCGGGCAGCGGAAAAACGCGCGTACTTACGACGCGCGTCGCTTACCTTGTCAAAAATATGAACGTCGATCCTTACAACATACTTGCGATTACTTTCACGAACAAAGCCGCGGGCGAAATGAAACAGCGCGTCGCGAACATGCTTGGCGAAAGTTGCGAAGTATGGATAAGCACCTTCCACAGCATGTGCGCCCAGATACTTTTCAGAGAATGCGAAAGAATCGGCTATGGCAAGAATTTCAGTATCTATGCCGAGGCGGAATGCGCGCGTGTATTAAAGCGCATTATGAAGTCGCCGTCGGACGCCGATAACGAGAAAAACGCAAAACTTTTCGACACCTATTACGGTCATATCAAACGCATAAAAAGTTTTAATCGCGATCCAAAGGAGTACGCCGAAGCGTGCATAGGGGAAAGCAAGATAAAAAAAGAAACCTTGCGCCTTTTTGACCTTTATCAGGCGGAACTCAAAAACAACAACGCAATGGATTTTGACGATTTGCTTATCAACACGGTGAAACTTTTCGACGAAAATCCCGACGTTCTGGAACGCTATCAACGCCGTTTCAGATATATCCACGTTGACGAGTTTCAGGACACCAACAAAATTCAATATCGCCTTGTCCGACAACTTGCGAAAGGCTACGGCAACATATTCGTCGTCGGCGACGAGGACCAGAGTATTTACGGCTGGCGCGGTGCGGAAATCAGCAATATCCTTGATTTCAAAAAGGATTTCCCCGATGCCAAAGTTTATAAACTTGAACAGAATTATCGCAGTACGGCGCACATCTTGAACGCCGCCAACCGCGTTATCGCAAACAATAAGAAACGTTTCGATAAGGTACTTAAAACGACGAAAGAAGGCGGTAAACGCGTTGAAGTGTTCAATGCCTACAACGACCGCGAAGAAGTCGACTACGTCATGCGCAACATAAACGACCTTGTTACGCTTGCGGGATACAACTACGGCGACATCGCCATTTTAATGCGCGCGAACTCGCTCTCCCGTCAATTTGAAGAAGCCTTGACGCTTTACAATATGCCATACCGCGTTTACGGCGGCATAAGGTTTTACGAAAGGAAAGAAATCAAGGAACTTTTGTGTTATCTTCGCATTGCGATAAACCCGTTTGACAACGAAAGCGCGGCAAGGATAATCAACGTACCCCGTCGCGGTATCGGCGACACGACGGTACAAAAACTTATCGAGTGCGCGGGCGCAAACGGCACGCATCTTTTCGACGTCGTGAAAAATATCGAAAACGTCGACGGGCTCAACGCCGGCACCAAACAAAAAATTGCCGGATTCAGAAATCTGTGGCTTGGCCTTATCGACGCCGCGGGGAAATCGGACGCCGTCGCTTTTTCGGAATATGTTCTGAAAGCGTCGGGGCTTTTCGATATGTATAAGGCGGACGAGGCGGAACCCGACAGGGTGGAAAACCTGAAAGAATTCGTGTCCGCCGTCAACCTTTTCAGAAAGGACAACCCCGGGAAAACCATAGAAGACTTTTTGAGAATGGTCGCGCTTATCTCGGACGCCGACGAAATCGACGACAGCAACAGCGTTACGCTTGCGACGATACACGCCGTAAAAGGGCTTGAATTCCCCGTCGTGTTTATCGTTGCGCTGGAAGAAAACATTTTCCCGTCGTCGCACGCCGTCATCGAAAGCGACGATAATATCGAAGAAGAACGCCGTCTTATGTACGTCGCGATAACCCGCGCGAAGGAACGGTTGTACGTGTCGTCGTCAAGGTGCAGGTTCAGATTTAACCAGCGACAGAACAATCTACGCAGTCGTTTCGTGCAGGAACTTATCGGAAACGTTCCCGCAAAAACGCCGCAAACGCCGCAGTCCGAGCAAAAATCAACGTTCAAGCCCGCATACACGGGCGCGGCTGCCGTAAAACCCGCAAGTCCCGCGGCAAACGCCGTGGACGTTTCGGAGTACACAGTCGGGCGCAAGGTGGAACACAGCAAGTTCGGCACGGGCGTAATCGTGTCGGTGTCGGGCAGCGGAAACGAAACCATCGCCGGTATAGAATTTGAAAATCTGGGAATAAAGAAATTCGTCGTTGCGCTTGCCGCAAAGAATATGAGGTTGTTATGAGCGTTCTCGAAGAAATGCAAAATCTCGTGAAAGAACTCAACTATCACGCGGAAAGGTATTATAAATTCGACAGTCCCGTCATCTCGGACGGCGAATACGACAGGCTGTACGACAGGCTCGTCGCGCTTGAAAAGGAAACGGGATTCGTTTTGCCCGACAGCCCCACGCACAGAGTCGGCGACGCCGTATTGAAAGAGTTTAAGGAATACAAACACACCCACAAACTTTACAGCCTTGACAAGTGCCAGAGTTTTGAGGAGTTTCAGGGCTGGTACGCGCGCACCGAAAAATCGTTGAACGCCCCGTTCGAACTCACTGCGGAATACAAATTCGACGGGCTTACGATAAACCTGACGTACGAGAACGGAATGCTCGTGTCGGCGACGACGCGCGGCAACGGACTTGTCGGCGAAGACGTAACTTTGCAGGTTAAAACCATCAAAAACGTACCTTTAACTATCGAATATAAAAATCACGTGGAAATTCAGGGCGAAGGGATAATGCGTCTTTCCGTGCTTGAAAAGTACAACAAAACGCACGACGAGCCTTTGAAAAACGCCCGAAACGGCGCAGCCGGCGCAATCAGGAATCTTAACCCGAAAGTTACTGCCGAAAGACGGTTGGACGTCATGTGCTACAACGTTTACGGCGGCGATTTCAGAACGCAGAAAGACATGCAGGACTTTTTGATAAAACAAGGTTTCGAAGTCGGCGATTATTTCAAAATCTGCAAAAACGAAAACGACGTCGGCGACGCGATTGAAGAGTTGTCGAGAATCCGCCCGACGCTTGATTTTTTAATTGACGGAATCGTTTTCAAGGTCAACGACTTAAATCAGCGCGACGCTCTCGGAGAAACCGAAAAATTCCCCAGGTGGGCAATCGCATATAAATTCAAGGCGGACGAAGCCACAACCATTTTAAGGGACGTCGTATGGCAGGTGTCCCGCACGGGAAAACTGTGTCCGCTTGCGATACTCGATCCTGTCGAACTTGCGGGCGTTACCGTGAAAAGGGCGACGCTCAACAACTTTGCCGACTATGAAAAGAAAGGCTTGAAAATCGGAAGCCGCGTGTTCATTCGTCGCAGTAACGACGTCATTCCCGAAATCCTGGGGATTGCCGAACATACGAGAGAAAGCCGCGACATCGAAAAGCCGACGGTATGTCCGTACTGCGGCGCGCCCGTTGAGGAAAGGGGAGTGTTTTTGTACTGCACGAACACCGAAAACTGCGCCCCTCAAATCGTGCAAAGGCTCACGCATTTTGCAGAAAAAGGAGCGATTGACATTGACGGATTTTCCGAAAAAACGGCGGAACTTTTGTTGAACGAACTGAACGTAAGGGAGTTTTCGGATTTATATAAACTCAAAAAAGAAGACCTTATGACGCTTGACGGATTCGGGGAGCTGAAAGCGCAGAATCTCATAAACGCGATTGAAAAAAGCAAGGACGTCGCGCTGTCGGATTTCTTGTACGCGCTTGGAGTGAAGAATATCGGGAAGAAAGCGGCGAAACAGCTGGAACAAAGGTTTAAGACGCTGAATAACGTGATAAACGCAGGGATTGACGACTTGAAAGCCATCAACGACTTTGGCGATATTATGGCGGAAGGAGTCCGCGCGTACTTTGACGACAAGAAAAATCTTGGTGAAATCGACGCTCTTTTAAGCCTTGGCGTGAACGTATCTGCGCGCGAAACGAACGACGGAAATTTCAAGGGTATCAACGCCGTGCTTACCGGAAGTTTACAAAAGTATAAGCGAAGCGAGGCGGAAAGACTTATCGTCGAGCGTGGCGGCGAAGTGTCGTCGTCGGTGTCGAAAGCGGTCAATCTGGTTATCGCGGGAGAAGAAGCCGGCAGTAAGCTCGAAAAAGCGAAAAAACTCGGCGTGAAAATCATCGACGAGAGCGAATTTGAAAGGATGCTGGAAGAATAATCGAAAAAAATATCGACATATTTATGAAAACGCCGAAATAAAGGCGTTTTTCTTTTTCCAAAGCGAAAATCGTCGCGTTTTTAAAAAAACCTTTGCAATTCACGTAAATTTTATAACAAAAGATAACTTATTTTATTGTAAATAAAGCGCGCTTGTGCTAAAATATTACTAATTCGTAAAAAGAGAGGGCTTTGTTATGAGAATAGGCAAACTTACTTCTTCGGAACTTCAAAAATACGTATTCGACAAAACCGTGGCGAAAAATCCGGAAATCCTGCAATCGGCGGGGCTTGCGGAAGATTGCGCGGCACTCAGAACCCCCAAAATTTTACTTCTTACGACAGATCCCATCACGGCGACGGGCAACAATGCCGGTCGTCTTGCGATAACGGTGTCGGCAAACGACGTCGCGGTGTCGGGCGGCACGCCTTTGTGTTGTCTTCTGACGATAATCGCGCCGACGACTGCATCTGCCGAAGACGTCGGTAAATTTATGAAGGAAGCGCACGAAACGGCGGAGGCTCTCGGCGTCGATATTGTCGGTGGACATACGGAGTTTTCGGAAGCGGTCAATCGTATGGTCGTTTCCTGCACGATGCTCGGCACGACAAGAAGGATTGTCAAATCCTCGGGCGCAAAAGCGGGCGACAGCATCGTCATGACGAAATCCGCCGCAATCGAAGCGACGGCGATAATGGCAAACGATCACGCCGACAAACTTCTGAAAAACGGACTCACGACGGAAGAACTTGTCGAAGCGCGCGAATATATCGCAAAAGTGTCGGTGGTCGAGGACGCGAAAATCGTATGGAAGCAGAACGTCAGTTGCATGCACGACGTTACGGAAGGCGGCGTTTTCGGCGCGGTTACCGAACTTGCGGAAGCGTCGGGGCTGGGCGCGATGATTTACGCCGACCAGATTCCTGTGACGCATCTTACGGCAAAAATATGCAAAATTCTGGACGTGTCGCCGATGCGCCTTATCGGCAGCGGCAGCATTTTAATCGTTACGCCCGATCCCGAAAGGGTTGTGAAGTCGCTCAGAAATAACGGCGTGGACGCGACGGTAATCGGCACGATGCGCAGTAAAAAAGAGGTTACGGCAATCGGCGTGGGCAAGTCCGAAAGACTGAAATCCGCCCCCGACGAATTGCTCCTGATAAAATAAAATCCCCGCAAAATGCGGAAAAGGAGTGCAAAATGAACAGTATGACCGGCTACGGCAAGTCCGTGGCGGAGTCCGACGGAAGGAAAATCACCGTTGAGATGAAAAGCGTCAACCACAGGTTTTTGGACGTTACGGTGAAACTTCCCAAAGTTTTGTCGTTTGCGGAAGACGCGGTAAGGCGCGTTCTTATCGACAATTTCAAGCGCGGACACTTCGACGTATACGTTACGTACGAAAACACGAAAAACGACGGCGTCGAACTTTCGGTGAACGAAGAAGTCGCAAAAGAATATCTTAAAATCAAAGACGTTCTTTGCGACAAATACGGCGTGCAGGACGACTTTACGGTTACCGCGCTTATGCGTACCGCCGACGTAATCGAAACGAAGACCGTCGAAGAAGACGAAGACGCGTTGAAATCGCTTATTGTGTCGGCAGCGTCGGGCGCGTCCGAACAAATGAAAAAGATGCGCGCGTTCGAGGGCGAAAAACTCAGGAACGATATTCTGAAAAAGGTGTCCGTCATCGAAAGCACCGTGGGCGAGATCAGGTCGATTGCCCCCGAAACGGTCGTTGCGTACCGCGAGAAACTGAAAGAAAGAATCACGGAAGCGTTGAACGGCGTGCAAATCGACGAAGCAAGGCTTCTGAACGAAGTCGCTTTTTATTCGGACAAGGTGTCGATCGACGAAGAAATCACAAGGCTCAACTCGCACTGCGGCCATTTAAGGAAGATGCTTGACGCCGACTTGCCGATGGGCAAGAATATGGACTTTCTGGTGCAGGAATTCAACCGCGAAGCCAACACGATTGGCAGCAAATGCAACGATATCCGCATTACGGAACGCGTCCTTGTTCTGAAAAACGAAATCGAAAAAATCAGAGAGCAGGTGCAAAATGTCGAATAACGCAAACATGATAAGCATAGGTTTCGACAACTACGTCAACTTCGACAGAGTTATCGCGGTGCTGGCGGCAGGCGATCCGCAGGCAAAAAAGCATTATGCCGCCGCAAAAGAAGAACGAAAACTTTTGGACGTATCGACGGGGCGCAAGGTCAGGACGGTCATAATACTTGACAACGGTTTTGTGTTTTTGTCGGCACTCACGCCGGAAACGATAACCGACAGGGCAAAAGGCAAGGAGGAAAACGAATGAAAAAAGGCACGTTTTTCGTGTTGTCGGGTCCGTCGGGCTCGGGCAAAGGCACGGTGTTGCAAGAAGTATTGAGAAAAAGCGACAGAATCGTGTATTCCGTGTCGGCAACGTCCAGGAGTCCGCGCGCGGGTGAGGTCGACGGTATCAATTATTACTTCAAATCTCGCGAAGAGTTCGAGACGCTTATAAAAGCCGACGCTTTCATCGAATACACCGAAACTTACGGCAACTATTACGGCACGCTGAAATCGGAAGTCGAAAAGGCGATTGAAAACGGCAAGAATATTATTCTTGAAATCGATCCCGTCGGCGCAAGAAACGTCAGGGCGCATTATCCAGACGCGGTATTGATGTTCCTTGTCGCGCCCGACCTTGAAGTTCTCAGTAGTCGTCTTTCGGGACGCGGCAGCGAGAGCGCCGAAACGTTTAAGATAAGACACGACGCCGCGCTGTCCGAAATGGAAAACGCAACGTTGTACGATTACGTCGTCGTCAACGACTTTGTCGAAAGGGCGGCGGACGATATTCTGGCGATTATCCGCGCGGAGAATTTAAGAACAAAAAACAGCATTGAAATTTTATCCAGAATAAAAGGAGGTAACAAGTTATGATGGTATATCCCCCCATCGATAAACTTATCAAAAAGGCAGAATGCAGATATGCATTGACCTGTGCCGTCGCAAAACGCGCGCGCACTATCGTCGCACAGGAGCCCGGCATCGTCGAGGCAACCGGCGAGAAACCAATTTCCATTGCCTGCCGTGAGATTTACGAAGGCAAACAAAAAATCGTAAGGGAACAAAATGTTAAAGGGTAAGACCGTAGTTTTGGGAGTGACGGGCTGTATCGCGGCGTATAAGGCGTGCGAAATAGTCAGTTCACTCAAAAAGAAAGGCGCGACCGTCATCGTTATCATGACGCCGCACTCGACCGAATTCGTACAGCCGCTGTCGTTTGAAACGCTGTCGGGCAATCGCGTTATCACCGATTTGTTCGACCGTGATTTCGATTTCGAGGTGGAACACGTCGCTCTTGCGAAACGCGCCGACGTTTTCGTCGTTGCGCCCGCAACCGCAAACACCATCGGAAAAATCGCAAACGGCATTGCGGACGATATGCTCACGACGACGATTATGGCGTGCAAAGCGCCCAAAATCATCTGTCCCGCGATGAATACGAATATGTACGAAAACGAAAATACGACGGAAAATATCGCGCGGCTTAAAAAGCAGGGCTATAAGATTATCGAGCCTATCTCCGGACGACTTGCGTGCGGCGACGTCGGTAAAGGTAAAATGGCTGAACCCGAAACAATCGTGAAAGCCATCGAGGACATTCTCACGCCGAACCAGGATTTTGAAGGCGTAAGAATGCTTATCACCGCCGGCAGCACCGAAGAAAAAATCGACGGCGTGCGCTATATCACCAATCACAGCAGCGGCAAAATGGGTATGGCAATCGCGGAAGCCGCGGTACAACGCGGCGCACTCGTCACGCTGATTGCCGGCAGAATGAGCGTCGATATCCCCGATATTTTCGAAAAGGTGATAAGGGTAAAGTCCACCGGCGATATGCTGGAAGCGGTAATGAACAATTACGAAGAAAACGAATTCATCGTAAAAGCCGCCGCTCCCGCCGACTACCGCGTGAAAAACTTTTCAATCCACAAGATCAAGGCAAAAGAATTGTCGCTGGAACTTGAAAAAACGCCGGATATCGCAAAAGCGGTCGGCGCGGTCAAAGGCGACAGGAAACTGATTATTTTCAGTGCGGAAACCGACGACCTTATCGAAAACGCAAGGAAAAAACTTGCCGCGAAAAACGCCGATATGGTCGTTGCCAACGACGTCACGAAAGAGGGCGCGGGCTTTAACGTCGATACCAACATCGCCACGATTATCACCAAAGCGGGCAAGGTTTACGACTACGACATCATGCCCAAATCCCGTCTTGCCGAAATCATTCTTGACCACATGCACGAGCTTTGATAAATGATAGCGGAGGTAATCGTTGACATAGCCTTGTCCGAAACGGATAAGATTTTCGATTATATCATGCCCGACGACGTGAAAGTCGGCGAGCGCGTCCTTGTGCCTTTCGGGAAGAACACTCTGGAAGGATTCGTCATCGGCGTGAAGGACAAAACCGATTATCCCGACAAAATCAAAGAAATAATAAAGCCGCTTGGCGACTTCGTTGCGGTCACGCCCGAAATGATTGCGCTTATGCGCAACTTTTCAAAAAGCCTGAATTTAAGATATATCGACCTGTTAAGGCTGTTTTTGCCGGCAGGACTTCGTGGCGGAGTGATAAAACCCGTTCACGTCGAATACGCAAAACTTTCGGGCAACGCGGATACTTTTTTGGACACGATATCGTCGCGCGCGAAACAGCAACGCGCCTGCGTGGAATATCTGAAAGAAAATTCCGACGTCAAAAAAGCGTATCTTACGAAAACATTCGGAAACTCGGCGGTAAATTCGCTCATAAACTGCGGATATATCGAAGTTTATTCGGTTGAAAAATTAAGGACGCCCGAAGTCTTTGCGACAAGCAAAAAATCCCGCCCGACGTTAAACCCAGACCAGCAAAAAGCCGTTGACGAAATCACAAAGGGCACCGGCACGTTTTTGTTGCACGGCGTCACGGGAAGCGGAAAGACCGAAGTGTATATGCACTGCATCGAGGACGCTTTATTGAAAAACAAAACCGCGATAATGCTCGTGCCCGAAATCTCGCTGACGCCGCAGGTCTTTTTGCAGTTTAAGGAAAGATTCGGCGACAAAGTGGCGATACTGCACAGCGGTTTGTCGCAGGGCGAAAGGTTTGACGAATGGCGCAGGCTCAGAAGCGGCGAAGCGACGGTTGCTGTCGGCGCAAGGTCGGCGATATTCGCACCCCTTGAAAACCTCGGCGTCATCATCATCGACGAGGAGCACGACGGAAGTTACGTTTCGGAAGGAAATCCACGTTACGACACCGTGGAAATTGCTCAGTTCCGCGCGGGATACAACTCGTGTCCGCTTGTTCTCGGCAGCGCGACGCCGTCGGTGGAGTCGTATTACAAGGCGGAAAAGGGCGAATATAAACTTCTGGAACTTCCGCACCGCATAAACAATCTGCTGCTTCCCGAAATGGAAGTCGTCGATATGAGCCGTGAACTTCGCGCGGGCAATCGCGACGTGTTTTCGACGTCGCTGAAAGACGCGCTCAGAAAAACGATTGCGGCAAAAGAGCAGGCGATAATCTTTCTGAACAGGCGCGGTTTTGCAAGTTTCGTAATGTGCAAAGACTGCGGCTTTATATTAAAGTGCAAGGACTGCGACGTTTCGTTGACTTATCACAAGGAAGACAATCAGCTGAAATGCCACTACTGCGGGAAACGATATGAAATGATCGACCGCTGTCCGATATGCCACGGGACGAACATCCGTCAGGGCAGGATCGGGACGGAACGCGTCGTGGAAGAAGTCAGAAAAGTTTTGCCAGAAGCGCGCGTTTTACGCATGGACAACGACACGACAAGCGAGAAAGGGGCGCATCAGCGCATACTTTCGGCGTTTTCAAAGGGCGAAGCGGACGTGCTTGTCGGCACGCAGATGATCGCAAAAGGACACGATTTCCAGAACGTAACTCTTGTCGGGATTCTGGATGCCGATTTCAGTTTGTATCTTTCCGATTACAGAAGTAACGAGCGCACGTTCCAGCTTATCACGCAGGTTGCGGGGCGCGCGGGGCGCGCGGGTAAAAGCGGAAATGTCATTATCCAGACCTATACGCCGCGCCATTACGTTTTCAGATACGCCGCCTCGTACGATTACAAAAACTTTTATCTGAAAGAAAAAAACACAAGGGAAGTCACCAAATTCCCGCCGTTTACGAACATAGTTCGTATCCTTATTACGTCGACGTCCGACCGGAAGGCGATGGACGCCGCAAAAAACATAAACGAGAAAATGAAAGTTCTGCTTGAAGAATTCAAGCCCGACTTTATATATTACAAAGGCTCGAAAGCACCCGTAACCCGCATTCAGAACAGATACAGATACCAACTTTTGATGCGTATAAAACCGCAGAATTTCGAAACCGTCAAACAGCGTATTTTCGAAATCACCGACGCCTATCGCGGCAAAGACGGGCTGTGGGTTTTCGTGGAAATCAATCCGCAGTCGCTTGTTTAAGAAATTATAAAAAAAGAGGCATATTATGGCAATAAGACAAATTACGAAAGAAGGCGATCCCGCACTGCGAAAAAAGTGCCGCCCCGTGACGGAATTCAACGAAAGACTCGGCGTGCTTATCGACGATATGTGGGATACCATGTATAAAGCGGACGGCGTTGGGCTTGCCGCGCCGCAGGTCAGCGTTTTAAGACGTATCGCGGTCGTCGACGTCGAGGACGGCAATAAGTACGAACTTGTCAACCCCGTCATCGTCGAAAGCGAGGGCAGTCAGGTGGGGCAGGAAGGCTGTCTTTCGATTCCCGGCTACAACTGCAACGTGAAAAGACCTTACCGCGTCAAGGTGACGGCGTTCGACCGCTTCGGCAACGAACAAACGTACGATGTGCAGGGCTTCCCGGCGGTTGCGTTCTGTCACGAAATCGACCATCTTGACGGTATCCTTTTCAAGGATAAAAAAACAGACGAACCTGTCGACAAATAATATGAGAGTGATTTTTATGGGCACGCCGGATTTTTCCGTGCCGTGTCTTGAACAACTTATTAACAGCCACCACGAGGTTATCGCGGTTGTCACGCAGCCCGACCGCCCGAGAAACCGCGGCGTCGTATCGGCGTGTCCCGTCAAGGTGTGCGCCGAAAAACACGGGCTGAAAGTTTTGCAGTACGAAAAGGTGAGCCGTGAGGGTATCGACGATATCCGCGCGCTTAATCCCGACGTCATCGTTACCGCCGCGTTCGGACAAATGCTGTCGCGCGACTTTCTTGCGATTGCTCCGCACGGCGTCATTAACGTGCATGCCTCGCTGTTGCCGAAATACCGCGGAAGTTCGCCCATACAGTGGGCGGTCATCAACGGCGAAAAGGAAACGGGCGTGACAATTATGCAAACCGCTTATAAAATGGACAGCGGCGATATAATTCTGCAAAAACGCATTGCCGTAGGCGTTGACGAAACGGCGGGGGAACTTTTTGAAAAACTTTCGGCGCTCGGCGCGCCCGCGCTTATCGAGGCGCTTGATTTGATTGAAAGCGGAAAAGCGACTTTCACGCCGCAAAACGAAGACGAAATGACTTATTTCCCCATGCTTAAAAAGGAAGACGGCGAAATAGATTTTTCGATGTCGGCAACCGATATCAAACACAGGATTCAGGGCTTGACTCCGTGGCCGTCGGCATATACGACGTGCGGCGGAAAGAAGATGAAAATCATCAAAGCGACGGTCGAAAACATGCAGGGAAGTCCCAAACAGGTGCTGAAAGCCGACAAGGACGGGCTTATCGTCGCGTGCGGTAAAGACGCCTTGAATATTCAAATTCTGCAACCCGAAAACGGCAGGAAAATGAGCGCGAAAGATTATCTTCTCGGTCATCGTATCGCCGTTGGGGAAGAACTGTAATTATGGCAAATTACCTTTTTTCAAGCTACAACGCGCTTTCAAAAATTTTCAAAGAAGGAGCGTACGTGTCCGACGCCGTGTATAAAGAAATCGAAGGCGACGAAAATGCCGATATTATTTATCGCATCGTGATGGGCGTGCTTGAAAAAAACAACGAACTTGACTTTAAGTTGTCAAAACTTGTGGATAAACGCCCGAAAAGCGCAATTTGCATTGTTTTGAAACAGGGGATATATTGTTTGGATTATATGGATTCTTTGCCCGATTACGCCGTTGTCAACAACAGCGTAGACCTTGCAAAAACCATAAACAAGGGCGCGTACAAAGGCTTTGTCAACGCCGTGCTGAAACGCGCGGCAATCGAAAAAATAAGTCTGCCCGATGGCGACGGCACATATGCACTTTCGATAAGGTACGGTTATCCCGAATGGGCGATAAACAAGATCTTTTCGGAATACGGGCGTGAAAAAGGCAAAGAAATCGTTGCGGCAAAAAAACGCGGCGGCACCCACGTGAGAACGAACGGGCTTATTTATTCGGACGAAAAGTTTGAACGTGACCTTGAAAACGCCGGCTATAAATTTGAAAAAACAAAGGCAGGTTATTTCGTTTCGATGAATCCGCTTCTGAAAAAACTGTTTATCGAAGGGCGGATTACTTATCAGTCGCTGACGTCGACGTACGCCGCGCTCGCGCTTGACGTAAAAGACGGGCAAAACGTGCTGGACGTATGTTCCGCGCCCGGCGGCAAAGCTATATTCGTCGCCGAAAAAAACCCGACTGCAAACGTCGTTGCCTGCGATATTCATCCGCACAGGGTGGAACTTATCGGGGCGTACGCAAGGCGCATGCACGTGAAAAACGTGACGCCGACGCTTTTTGACGGGACGGCGTTCAATAAGGAATGGGAGGGGCATTTCGACAGAGTGCTTTGCGACGTGCCGTGCAGCGCGATGGGCGTCGTGAAAAAACAGCCCGACGTACTTCTGAACAGAAACGAGAACGATATTGCCGCGCTGAAAAAGGTGCAGTATTCGATACTCGACAACGCAAAAAACTACGTGAAAAGCGGCGGGCTTCTGGTGTATTCGACCTGCACGATTTTCAAGGAAGAAAACGACGACAACGTCGAAGAATTTTTGAAAAACAATAACGATTTTGAAAAATATCCGTCGGAATTCGACGGTCAATACCTGCCTTGCGACACGCACGACGGGTTCTTTATAAGGAGATTAAGGCGCAAATGAAAACGGCTTTGTCAAACTTCAACGAAGCGGAACTTTCCGAAATTCTGAAAACTTTCGGAGAGCCGTCTTATCGCGCCAAACAACTGTTTAAGTGGGTTCATCAGGCAACGCCGTTCGATAAAATGTCGAATTTGCCAAAAAGCCTTACCTCAAAACTTTCGGAAGACTACGTCGTGACGGGCGTGAGCATTTTCAAAAAACTCGTGTCGCGCGACGGCACGGTGAAATATCTTTTCGCGCTTGACGACGGCAATATCGTCGAAGGCGTACTGATGAGATATAAATACGGCAATACTTTGTGCGTATCGACGCAGGTCGGTTGCCGTATGAACTGCGCTTTCTGTGCGTCGGGCATCGACGGGCTTATCAGAAACCTGACGGCGGGGGAAATCCTTGGCGAGATTCTGGAAGTCAATCGCGACGAAGGCGCAACCGCCGACAAACGCGCCGTTACGAACGTCGTGCTTATGGGCAGTGGGGAACCCCTTGACAACTATGACGAAGTTACGAAGTTTTTGCGACTTTTAAACGACAAGGACGGCATCTATGTGTCCGAAAGAAACGTGTCGTTGTCAACGTGCGGCATCACCGACAAAATAAGAAAACTTGCCGACGACGGGTTCAGCGTAACCCTTACGATATCGCTGCACGCCCCGACCGACGAAATACGAAAAACCATAATGCCCACGGCAAACAAATATAAAATCGCGGATATTCTTGACGCCGCGAAATATTACTTTGACAAAACGGGCAGGCGATACATTTTCGAATACGCGCTGATTAAAGGCGTCAACGACGGCAAGGAAAACATGTTAACGCTTGCAAAAGTGCTGAAAGGAAAACCGTGCCACGTCAACCTTATCAGGCTTAATTACGTCAAGGAAAAGGGCTTGCGCGGGGCGGACGACGCCGAAGAAATGAAAAAGATTCTGGAAGAAAACGGCATTTCGGCAACGGTACGCCGCACCATGGGTAGCGACATCGACGGCGCGTGCGGACAACTTCGCAGGAGATACGTGAATGATTGACGGGCTTGTGATAAAGGGCGTTGCTTCCCGATATAAGGTCGATACGGCGGACGGAATCGTCACGTCCTATGCGCGCGGAAAACTCAAAATCGACGGCGAAATCCGCGTCGGCGACAAGGTCGGCGTCGAAAAACAGGGCAAAGATTTCGTAATCGCAAAGGTGTACGAACGGAAAAATGCGCTGATACGCCCGTACGTCGCGAACGTGGACGTGTGTTTTATCGTAATCGCGCCCGTGCCCGCGCCCGACTTTATGCTGGTTGACAAAATCATCGTCAACGCAAGAATGAACGGTATCGAGCCGGTGCTTTTAATCAACAAAACGGATATTGCTGACGAGAGTTTCGTGAAATGTACCGAAAGCGATTATCGGGACGTGTTGGACGTAATCGCGACAAGCGCGAAAACAAAACTTAACAAGGATAAAATATTTGAAAAAACGAAAGGGAAAACGGCGTGTCTTGCGGGACAATCCGCCGTCGGAAAATCGAGTTTGCTCAACATGCTGACGGGGACGGAATCGCAGGAAACGGGCGGGCTTTCCAAAAAAACCGAAAGGGGAAAACACACCACGAGGCAGTCGGAAATACTTGTCGTTAATGGCGCGAGAATCATCGACACGTGTGGATTTTCGATGCTGGAACTTCCCGAAAATTTCCGCCCGCAGGAACTTGTATATTATTACGACGAGTTTGCGCCGTATGCCGGAAAGTGCAGATTCCGCACCGGCTGCACTCACATAAAAGAGCCCGATTGCGCCGTCAAAGACGCCGTCGAAAGCGGAAAAATATCGAAAAACAGATACGAAAGGTATTGCGTTTTATACAACGAACTGAATGAGAAATGGAGGAAAAGATATGAGTAAAGTTAAAGTTGCGCCAAGCATTTTATCGGCGGATTTCGCAAAGATGGCGGAAGCCGTCCAAAACCTTGACAAGTGGCATGCCGACGTCATTCACTGCGACGTAATGGACGGTGTTTTCGTGCCCAACATCACGTTTGGTATGGACATGATAAAAGCACTCAGAAAATACACAAACGGCATTTTAGACGTGCATTTGATGATAATAAAGCCCGAAAAGTACATTCCGCAGTTTATTGCGGCGGGCGCGGACGTCATCACTTTCCACCCCGACGCGTCGGACGACGTAGCGGGCGCGTTGAAGACGATAAAAGATGCGGGCAAGAAGTGCGGACTTGTTTTAAACCCCGACAAACCGTTGTCGATGATCGAGCCGTACCTTGATATTATCGACGTCGTTATCATCATGGGCGTGTACGCGGGATTCGGCGGACAATCGTTCATTCCCGAAACCCTTGATAAAATCCGCGAGTGCAAAAAACTCATCGGGGACAGGAACATCGAAATCGAGATGGACGGCGGCGCAAGCCCGAAAAACTTTAAGGAATTGAAAGAAGCAGGCACCGATATCATCGTTGCGGGCAGCGCGGTTTTCAAAGCCGAAGATCCCGCAGCCGTTATCGAGCAAATACACAACGTTTAAGGAGCATATTATGGCAGACAAAGAAAAAGAAATTCTTGAAGAAAATTATAACCTCGACGAAGACTTCGAAGACGAAGAAGAAATCGTCACTCTTCATAACGAAAACACCGATAAGGACGAAGACTTCCGCGTCGTATGGTATATCGAAGACGGCGGGAAAAATTATCTTTTCCTTAATCCCGTCGATCCCAGCGACGACATCGCCGAGGACGAAGTGCTTATCTGCGAATACGGCGAGACAAAAAACGGAGAAGAATTTGTAAATCCCGTTGACGACGAAAAGGAACTTGAAAGAATTTACAACCTGTACGTCAAAGAGTACGAAGAAGCGGCAAAGGACGAATAATTCGTGTTGTATGCCAACAAATCCGCATAATTTCGGGAAAATCGCGCGCTTTATTGTTATTTAATATAAAAATAGGGCAAATTTTGTGCGAAAATACCTTAAAATCGCTTGTCGGTTTTCGTTTTATATGCTAAACTCTTTGAGTATGACTTCGGGCGGTCCTCTGTTACGGACAATCGGGAACACGAACGCTTAGTTAATTTTTTTGGAGGTAAAGTCAAAATGAGCAACATTATCGATTTAATTGAAAGCGAAGGTATCAGAAAAGATATTCCCGATTTCCAGCCGGGCGACACCGTCAGAGTGTTCGTTAAGGTCGTTGAAGGCAACCGTGAACGTCTTCAAGCATACGAAGGATTGGTTATCGCCAGAAAGAACGGCGGCATCCGCGAAACGTTTACCGTACGTCGTATTTCCTACGGTGTCGGCGTTGAACGTACGTTCCCCCTTCATTCCCCGAAGATCGACCACATCGAGATAGTCCGTTACGGCAAAGTACGTCGTGCAAAACTGTACTATATCCGTGACCTCAAAGGCAAGGCTGCGAAAGTCGAAGAAATCAGGAAATAATAATAAAAATAAGATTGCAGTTTGCCGCGGCAGACTGCAATTTTGCTATTTTTGAGGATTTTATGAAAAAAACAATCTGCACGATTCTTGCCGTAATTATGATTGTCGGATGCTTTTTCGCATTCACCGCGTGCAACGATGACGCTTACGGAAAGGAACTTATCGAAAACGGCTCGTTCGACAACGGTTCAAGCGGTTGGTATATCGCGAAAGCCATCGACAACAGCAAAGACGGCACGACCATTAAAAAGATCGATGACGACGACAACGCTTATCTCGTTCTGAACAACGGCAGCACCGTCGGCAACTACGTCAGACTTTATCAGCGCGTCGCCGTCAGGAAAAACGGCATTTATAAGGTAACCGCGCGCATAAGAAACGACAGCCTTAAAATCGGCTCGGACGACACGTATCAGGGCGGTGGTATCGAAATCACCGAAAACGGCGCAAGAATTATTGCGTCGGGCATCGAGGTTTCGGAAAACTGGACGACTTATACCGCATACGTCAAACCCACCAACACAAACGAAATCACCGTCGCGATGACGCTTGGCGCAAATGGTGAAAAAACAATCGGTCAGGCTTGCTTCGACGACGTGTCGGTGCAAAGAGTAAGGGCAAAAGACGTTTCGGGCGAAATCGTAAAAATCAAGAAACCGCACGAGAAATCGTACGCTCTTTCCACAAAAACGGGCAACGTTTACATTATTATGCTTGCAATCGCGACCGCCGCGATTATCGCCGGCGCATACGTCGCGTATCGTTACCTTCTGAACAGAGAAGACAAACCCTTGCTTAAAAAGTCGTGGATGACCGCGGGCGCGCTTGCTTTTATCGCTCTTTTAATCCGCTTTATTCTGGCGGGCGTTCTGTTCGACCAGTCGGGCACTGCGGCGTTACGCGCGACCATTTGGGACATTGCGGGACAAGATATCGGCTCGGCAGGGCTTAAATATACGCAATACGCGCCGCTACAACTTTACTATATGTGGATTGTCGGCAAAATCACCCTCGGCAATTACAGTCTGAGTACGCTCAACGTTTTGTTGCAACTCGTCCCGATAATCTTAGAAGGCGCAACCGTCGTGATGATTTACTACTTTGCGAAGAAGTACGCTTCCGACGCGATTTCCGCGCTTCTTGCGCTCGTTTACGCGGTGCTTCCCGTAATGTTCACGCTTTCGGGCGGATACGACGTCGAAGTTCCCGTGCTTGTATTCTTGCTGTTCGTCACGTTCTACGCGCTGACCGAAAAGGATTTCGTAATGCTTCTTATCGGAAGTTTGCTGACTTGCCTGTGGTCGCCGATCGGCATTTACGTATTGCCGTTCATCGTTGCGTACGAAGTGTACATTATGGCAAAAACGAAGGACAAAAAGACGATTATCACGATTTGCGTCGGCTGGTTTGTGAGTTTCTGGCTGTTCCTGCTTATTTCGGCGGGCGCGGTTGCGTCCATGTTCAAAGCGGGACATATCGTATATATCTTTAAGAATTATTACCTTAATATGTTCAACAAGCAGGTTTGCGTGTCCAACGCGTTCAACCTTTACGCCTTGTTCGGGCTTAACGGGTCGTCGGTCAACAACACGGCGTTCTGGCTCAATATCGTATTCAGCGTGATTCTTATCGTTTACACGGTGTCGCTTTATTTCAAAAACTTCAACAGGGCGGAGCTTGTGCTTATCGCGGGGTTCTTCCTTACGGCGATGTCGGTGTTCAGCCTTAATATGAACGAAGCGACGCTTGCAATAGGTCTTATTCTTTTGCTTATGTACGTTGCGGTCAGCGGCGAAGAAAGGCTGTTCTGGGTGTTCGGTATTCTGGCGTTTATGTCGTTTGTCAACGTTGCGACGATTATGAACTTCTCCGGATTCCTCGGCACGACGTTCAAAACCACGTACTTCAATAAGGGCGACGCGGGATACATCATCGCAAACATCATCGCCTGCATCACGGTGCTTTATTACGGCTGGGTTGTTTACGATATCACGACCAACGACAAGCGCGTGTTTATCCAACCCCTTAAAATCAAAGAAAAGAAAGAAATCTGATTTTCACCTTGAAAGCCTCGCAGACAGCGGGGCTTTTTTTTCGGATTTTTTTAACTTT
>ENA-UOOC01000013-UOOC01000013.1-human-gut-metagenome-genome-assembly--contig:-C48old-NODE-13-length-203861-cov-30.534803_pt1 | contig 203861 bp, 193 predicted proteins | sample MGYA00242469_ERZ724016 | MGnify/ENA metagenome assembly ERZ724016 | reverse complement strand
AAATTTTTTCAATTTCCTTCTTCATTTCTCTTGACTTTTATTTGCAGGTCTTATTTACTTCAATTAGAAATTTTCATTTCACGTAATTTTATCCGTAAGTTTTAGCCCATATTGGGCAAGCGTCATCGACAATAGCTGTTTTCTCCAACCGTTCGGCTATTTTACCGTGGAGCAGGTGCGTCACTTCGTCCAACTGTTATTTTTTGACGAAGAAGACGGCTTATTTTTCTGTACCTTGCGTTCAGAGGCGAGCCTTTGCACGTACTCGAATTCGTCGGGAGCGAACTCTTTTAACTTTATAAGGATTTCCGCGCTCCGCTTGTATTTTTCGGCTTCCTGTTCTTTTTGTTTAAGAAGATTGAACATGTAATCCCTGTCCTTACCGACAATTTGCAATTGCCTTGCCTGCTCGGCGTTGGCTGTGCGGAGCGAAACAATCTCTTTCTCGGCATCTTTCCGCTTTTTTGGAACGGGTTTGTTCTGCACGTCCGCAACTGTTTCTACGGTCTGCATTAAATCGTCAAGTTCTTCTTTCTTCCGCTCGGTCTGCTCGTCGATTTCTCGTTCGCGCTGCTTAGCGCTCTCGATAATCTTCTTTGCCTTAAATTCTGCCGTAGATAGGTGTTTAGCCTGACTGCCTTCCTTGCCACGTTGCAAACCCCATTTCCTGCCGATACTCTCGTGAAGCTCGGTTTGCAATTGCGCAAGCTTCTGCCTATCAAAAAGGCTTTTACTGCTCAACCGTCTTTCGTTGACGGGAATGAAGTTGAGGTGCATGTGCGGCGTGGTTTCATCCATATGTACGACTGCGGAAATCATATTTTTACTTCCGTACTTGTCCGAAAAGAACTCGGCGCAATCCCTGAAAAATTCTCTCTGGTCCCAAGGGCGCAAACCCTTAAAGAACTCACCGTCCGACGTTACGATAAACGAATTCATCAGAATAGCGTCCGAACGGATTTTGCGCTTTAAATCCAACTCCGCCAGCCGCCCGTTGATTATCTCCATATAACTTTTCATCGGGTAGATGACGTGGTAGTTGAGGTGCGTTCGTGAACTGTCTATCTGCGGATTGCTCGCCTGATAAGTCTCGTCTCTTTCGTTTTCTTCTTCGACAGGGCTGACTTCCTGTCGCTTGTATTTTTCCATATGACACACTAAATAACTGATTTTCGTTTCCTCCTATGATTATATTTTTAGTGGTTAAAAAAGCCTCGCAGAGCGAACGGAACTTAGCCTTGCTAAGTGTAGTGAGTTACACTTACGCCCATTTGTAAGTCGATTTTTTCTCTCTGCTTGTTTTCACTTTGGTTTGCATTTTGCGTGCGTTTGGCTTGCGCTTGCTTGCTTTAATTAAGGCGGTCTGATTGTAATTTGCTTGCTCATAAATTACCTCCGAATTGATTATTTTATCTGTTTCCACGCCACGAAACGGGTGGTGATAACAGCCGAAAAAGAACGCGAAAAAAGTCGCTGAAATCATTTACGTTTCACCGACTTTAACCGTATTTAGCAAGTTCTTCTTGCTCTATGGTGGTTAGCCATTCGATTAAGTTAAAAAGTTAATTAAGCGGTATTTCTCCTAAAAAATTGTATGACAAAATAGGCCATCAACGCTATCCGTCTTTTTTCGCAAACGCTTTCACGAATAACTCCGGTTGTCAAAAATCTACTCTGCCGTAAATACTGTACGACAACAAAACCCAAAGAAAGCCGTTTATATTTCCCTTACAGTAAAAAGACTTCGGGTAAATAGGAAAACTTCTCTTTATCAGCGCGCGTTCGCACGCTTACAAAGCCTGCCATACTACCGCAAGCCGAATCAAGAGAACCTATCCCTAAATATATATACCCATACGAAACATAATCTAAACATATGTTCGTGTTTGTAATTTTATTTTATCATATAAAATAGCGAAAGTCAATAGTTTATGTCTAAAAATCTTGTATGTCTGATAATTTTTTTCGAAGCACGAAAAAACGGCGGGAACGTGTATTCTCGCCGTTAAAGTCATTTAAGCATAAAAGTAAATCCGAACCATTCACTTGTTACAAGGATTTGGTTCGGATTATACTGACTTGGTGCGGACAACAGGACTTGAACCTGCACAGCCTTGCGACCATAAGAACCTGAATCTTACGCGTCTGCCAATTCCGCCATGTCCGCACAACGGATAAAATAATATCTTAAAAACCGCATAAAGTCAAGTATTTGAAACCATTTATGTTTAAGCGGCGAGAAGAGCGCGCGCAATGCGGTTTACGTCGGTGTTGTCGATTTTCTCGGGAACAATCGCTTTCAGCTCGTCCGCGGACAATCCTTTCACGAAAATGAAGTATTTCACGTTGGTGCCCGTATGCGTTTTCGTGGTATAAAGGCTGTTTTTGATATCGTCTTTGGTTTCGCCGTCCTTGTATTTCAGCCCGCCCGTTTCGTGGTCGGCGGTGACGATAATCGCGCTGTCGAGGTCTTTTAGCCTGTCGTATGCGATTTTAATGGAGTTGTCGAAGCTTTTAAGGTACTTTGTCATCGGGATAATATCGTTTTTGTGGCTTTTCTTGTCGATATGCGCGCCCTCGATCATCAGAAAATATCCGCCCGGGAAGCGGGCTTCCATAAATTTCAGCGCGAACTCGGTGCACATTTCGAGCGTAGGCGTATCGGCGGTGCCGTCTTCCGACGGAAGCGACGAAAACGGCATAATCAATTTATTGCTCAAAACGCTTCCGACGACGTCGTTAAAGCTTGTTGCGAACGTAAAGCCCTTGCTTTCAAACTGCGATTTATATTTCGTGTATTCGTCTTTTCCCGCGCCGAGATACAAATCCACGACGTCGTTAATCTGCCCTTTAATTATTTCGGAAGTGTCGCCCCTGTTGTTTGCGTGCGACGAAAACGACGCCGGCGTCGCGCCGTAAAGATTGTCCGTCGTCACGATACCCACGCCGAGCCCTTTCTCTTTGGCGTACTCTGCGACGCTTTTGACGTTATTTCCGCCGTGGCGTGCGACTTCGCCGTTATTGAATTTTTGTCCGGTTGCAAGCGCGCTTCCGGCTGCCGCACTGTCCGTGGGAATCCCGACGTTGTTTGAAAACGTCGTTACGAACCCGTCTGCCCCGAGCGAGCGCATGAACGCCCTTTCGCCGTAATACGTTTCCGTCGTTTTAATATGGTTTTCGCCCATACCGTCGCCGATGAACAACACGGTTTTGCTTGCGAGCCCGGTAAGGTCTGAAAAATCGGTTTTGTAAAGGTTTTTCGTGCGGTTGAGCGCAACGCCCATAAAGGCAAGCGACACCGACAGTATCGCGACGAGCGCCGCCGACACAACCCACAACAGAATTTTACTTATCCTGACTTTTGTTTTTTTCATAATTTCTTATCTCCGTAAAAATTAAAACGTTTTTTGAAGCGATGAAAGAATGTTTTCGGACGTTTTCGCAACTTCTTTAAGCGCGCCTTCTTCAAACGGAGATTTCAGCCCCGCAAGGCGAACAAGATCGGTGAAGACGTACGAGCCGCCGCGCGTCGCATGTGCAAGATACGCCTTGAACGCCTTGTCGTAATCCTTTTGCGATTCTTCCAGAAACTCGATCGCGACGGTCTGAGCAAGGCAGTAATCGATGTAATAAAACGGGCTTTCAAAAATGTGATTCTGGTATTGCCATCTTGTACCTTTTGAAAGATACGGCACGTCGTCGGCGTCCATCCACGGGCGGAATTCTTTTTCAAGTTTCAGCCAGACGTCGTCGCGCTCCTTAGGCGTCATATCGGGGTTTTCGTATACGATATGTTGGAAGTAATCCACTATCGTTCCGTACGGAATGAAGGTTAAAGCGTCGAAAAGGTGCTTATAACGGTACTTATTTGCATCTTTGCCAAAAAACATATCAATATATTTCCAGGCGAAAAACTCCATTGACATGCTGTGTGTTTCCGCCGTTTCCATTGCGCCGAGACCAAGTTCGTACGGCACGACGGGTTCCGACATATAATACGCAAAAGCGTGTCCCGCCTCGTGCGTTACGACGTCGACGTCAGCGGTCGTTCCGTTGAAGTTTGCGAAGATGAACGGCTGGTGATACTTATCGAAACTCGTCATATATCCGCCCGTCCATTTGCCTTCGCGCGTGAACACGTCGAACGCGTCGGTATCCATCATCATATCCATAAACGCGCCGGTTTCGGGGCTCATATCCTTGTACATTTCCTGCCCTGCTTTCAGAATGCCGCGCTCGTCGAGAGCGGGTTTCGGATCTTCCTGAAAATACGTGTCGTTGTCGTATAAACGCATGTGGTCGATGCCGAGTTTTTCCGCAACCTGCTTTTTCAGACGCGTCACGACGGGCACGATATCCTTTAAGACGTTTTCACGGAAAACCTTTACCATTTTTTCGTCATAGCAAAGCCTGCCCATGTTGTAGTAGCCCAACTCGACGTAGTTCTTGTATCCCATTTTCTTTGCCATAAGGTCTCGGTTTTTGACCATTCTGTCAAAGACGTCGTCCAGAAAATCGCTGTGTTTTTCCAGCGTTTTTCCAAGCGCGACGTACGCTTCTTTTCTGGTTGCGCGGTCGCTGTCCTGTGTGAATTTGCGAAGTTCGCCAAGCGTAATATCCTTGCCGCGGAAGTTATACGTACATTCCGACACGAACTTTGAGTATTCCGTAACAAGCGCGTTGTCTTTTTGCATTTCGGGAACGATCGCGTCGCTCACCGCTTTTTTCTGCAACTCGAATTGTTTAATGATGACGGGATTTATTTTTGTTTTGAGTTCGTCCAAGAACTTACTTCTTAAAATCGCGTCGGCGTATTTCAAATAACTCACCTGCACCACGGGCATTTTCTCGTCGTAATAGTCCTTTTCGGCGCTGTAAAACTCGTCCTTGGTATTAAGCGTGAAACGGGCGTTCGCAAGCGACGACTCCGTATAAAAATCGCGCAAAGCGTCGTTCACGAGTTCTCTTGCTTCCAGCACGTCGTCGACGGACTTCGCCGCGTTTATTTTTTCAACCGCTTTATCAATGACGCCGCATACCTTTTCGGCGTCCGCTCTTTCATAAGGAATTTCCGAAACTTTCATTCTTTGCATAAATACTCCTTTGCGCGAAAACGCGCGCTACTGTTAAATTGTAGCACGCGCCTTTGAAAATTTCAATAATAAACGCCGTTTATTTATTAAAACGTAACGGTTATTTCATATTCGAACGTCTTTCCCGCGGGGAGAGTGTTGATAAGGAATTTGTTTTTCAGTTCCCTGTCGCAATCGACGGTGTCGGGAAGCCCCCACCACGCTTCGATGCAGGCGTATTTGCCCATTTTGTTGTTGGACCATATAGCAAGCACGGGAACGTTGCCGATGTCGAACGTGATTTCCTTGCCGTCGCGGCGCAGAAGGGTTACTTTTTTCGCGTTGTTTTTCGTGACGACCGCGTCGTGGATAAAGGTCGATTTCACCAGGGGGATTTTGTTGGTAAACTCCGACTTTTTCTCGCCCTTGACAAGGTGCAGATCGTCATCGAATTCATATTCTTCGATGGGTTTATCGGTGTCGATAATCGCAAAGTTGCCGGATACGTCGCAGGTATCGTCGGTTTCGTCGCCGACAAGCGCCCAGCCGAAGTGCGTACCGAGCCCGAAAGGCATATCGACGTCGCCGGTGTTTACGACGGTGTACGTGATTTTCATACTGTTTCCGACAAGCGCGTATTTCACCTTGAAATCGAAATCGAACGGATATTGTTTTTTGGTTTCTTCCGTCGATTTAAAGTCCATGACGAGCGTGTCGCCGGTATTGCTTTCCGCCGTGAAGACGTTGTAGCGGGCAAGTCCGTGATTTTTCATTTCGTAGCGTTTTCCGTCGACGGTATACCAGCCGTCTTTAAGGCGCGCGACGAAGGGGAAGATGACGATGTCTTTCGATTTCCACGATTTCTCGCTGCCCTGCCAGAGATATTCCTCGCCGCGATATTTCACGCTGTCGAGAAGGCTGCCGTTTTCGTTGACCGTTACGTCCAGAATGCCGTTTGTGATGTTTTGCATAATTTTACCTCTTATCTTTATTCTTATTTTTTATTTCAAAAACGCACGAAAGGCTTTCCCCTTCCGGGAGATTGCCACAGCATCGCAAGCGATGCTTCGCAATGACGTTTTTTGTTTTCAGAAATTGAAATTTGCCGTGTTGTAAATCGTCGCGACCGACGTTTCTTCCGATTTTTTCCTGCCGCGCTCGCTTTCGATTGTCCAGGATATAAACGGCGGATATTTCGCGCGTTTTTTCTTGCTGCGCGGAATCCCCAGAATATTGCAAAGCAGAAAATCTGGTTTGAAATCGAGTTTCGGCGTCTTCGGCTTAAAGCACGAGAGCGCAATCGTATATCCCTTATCCTTAAAATACTTTGCCGCCTTTTCGTTAAAACCTATGTACATATATTTGCCGTTATAGGACTTTAACTCATCAATCAGTGCGTCACAAAGTGCGATTTCGTTGTTTCGGCACTTCAACTCAATCAATATCGGAGTGCGCCCGTCAACCGCCGCAAGCACGTCTTTCAGCGTCGGAATCGTGTGCGAAGTGTTTTTGAGTTTAAGCGCGGTCAGCTGACTTTCCGTCATTTCTTCGACAATGCCGCTTACTCCGCACATACGCTTTAACGTGTGGTCGTGAAACACGACGAGTTTGTTGTCTTTTGTCAGATGCACGTCGATTTCAAGCCCCAGCCCTTTGTCCGCCGCAATGCGGATTGCAGTGAGCGAGTTTTCGGGCAAAGTCTTGTCAAAACAGCCGCGATGGGCGTAGTCTTTCACGCCGCCTAGAATGTCAAGAACGTTTTCCATATTATTCAAAAATCCTTTTTATAATGTTTTTCGCTTGTTCGTATAAATCTTTTCGGGTGCCGTCGTTTATCGCGACGTAGTCCGCCCGCTTTAGTCTTTCGTCGTCCGTGGTTTGATTTTTAATTATGTTTTTCGCAAGGTCTTTTGATATGTTCCTTGTCGAAACGATGCGGTTTATTCTCACGTCTTCACCGGCGGTCACGACGATTACTCTGTCAAACAAATCCGTCATTCCGCTTTCAAACAAAAGCGGCACTTCAATGACGGCGTCGCCCGTGATTTCTTCGATTTGCCGCCGTATTTCGGGGTGCGCGAGCGCGTTGAGCGTTTTGCGCTTTTTCTCGTCCGAAAACACTTCTTCGCGAAGAACCGACTTGTCGACCTTTCCGTCTTTTACGGCAAGCGGAAAAGCCTCCGAAAGTTTTTCGATATATCTTTTGTCGCGCAAAAGTTCCGCATTGATTTCGTCGGCGGAATACGTCCTTATCCCAAGTTCTTTCACGGCGCGCATAAATTCGCTTTTGCCCGCGCCTATGCCGCCCGTTACCGCAACTTTCATATTACGCCTCGTACCAGCTTTTGCCGCTTGCGACGCCGACCGTAAGGGGGACGCTGAGTTTTACCGCGGTTTCCATGCTTTCTCTCAGGATTTTTTCAACCTTGTCCTTTTCGTTTTCGTCGGCTTCCGCGATAAGTTCGTCGTGAACTTGCAAAAGAAGTTTCGCACTTGTTCCTTCAAGGTTTTTCGCCGTTTTCAGCATTGCGATTTTTATAATGTCGGCGGCGGTACCTTGCAGCGGGAAATTCATTGCGGCGCGCTTGCCGAACTCTCTCACGGCGTAGTTACTTGACGAAAGTTCCGGCATAAGACGTATGCGGTTGAAAAGTGTTCTTACAAAGCCGTGCTCTTTTGCGAATTCGACCTGCCCGTCCATAAACTCTTTGACCTTCGGATAAGTCCTGAAATACCGTTCGATATACTTTTTCGCGTCGGCAACCCTGATCGACAGGTTTTGCGCGAGTCCGAAGTCGCTTATTCCGTAAATTATTCCGAAGTTGACCGCTTTTGCATTGCGGCGCATTTCGTCCGTTACGTCGGCAATATCGACGCCGTAAATCTCCGCAGCGGTCGAGGCGTGAATATCGCGGCTTTCGTTGTACGCCCTGATGAGGTTTTCGTCGCCGCTCATGTGCGCCATAAGACGAAGTTCGATTTGCGAATAGTCGGCGGAAATCAGCACTTTGCCCTTTTCCGCGACGAACGCACGGCGGATTTCCTTGCCATCGACAGTGCGAGTCGGGATATTTTGAAGGTTCGGCTCGGTCGAAGACAGCCTGCCCGTATTCGTAAGTGTCTGCTTGTATTCGGTATGCACGCGCCCGTCGGACGACACCGCCTTTTCAAGCCCCAGCACGTAAGTCGACAACAGTTTGGAAATCTGACGGTACCTTAAAATAAGCGGGATAATCGGATGTTCTTCGTAAAGTTTTTCAAGCACGTCCACGTTGACGGAAAGCCCCGTCTTGTTCTTTTTGGACGGTTTCAGTCCGAGCTTGTCAAACAATATCACCGTGAGTTGTTTCGGCGAATTTATATTGAAAGTTTCACCGGCGTACGAATAAATCTTTGCGGTGAGCGTTTCGATTTCGTCCTCGTATTTTTTCCGAAGTTCTTCCAGAACCCCGACGTCGACTTTCACGCCCGCACATTCCATATCGAACAAAACCCGTTCAAGCGGCAGTTCGATATCGTGATACAGGGACGAAAGATCCTTGCTTTCAAGTTCCTTTTCGAGGTAGTCGCAGATTGCGAAAAACGCCGTAACCGAGTCGCCCGAAACGTTTGCGGCGGCGGCAAGAGTAACTATATCCTTGAAACTTCTTCCGCCGAAAACAAGATATGCAAGAAGTCCGATATCCTTTGGCGTTACCGACGTTTCGACGCCGGCGTCCTTGAAAAGATGCAAAAGTTTTTTCAGGTCGGATACGACGCACTCGCTTGTCAAATGCGGTGCGATTTCTTTCAGTACGTCGTCCATCGTCATACCGCCGAAAAGGTCGTAATTTTGTTTAATCACATAAAGTCTGTCGGCAGAAAACGCAACGTCGACGTCCGCCCCTGCGTTAAGCGCAAACGGCTTTCCTTTGTTGTCGTCAAACAACTTCTTCAAATCGTCGATATTGTCAATTTCAACTGTTGTATATTCGATTTTGACCTGTGAAGTGTCGTTTTCGTCGGATTTTACTTCTTCGTCGGTAAACGCGAAACGCTTTGTAAGCGACGTGAATTCCAGCGCGATAAGCGCGTTTTTCGCACTTTTTGAAAGCGGATACGAAAACGTAATATCCGACATTCCGATATTTATCGGCACGGCGGTATTTATTGTCGCAAGCGTGTAAGAAAGCCGCGCCATATCTTTTCCGTCCCTGATTTTTTCACCGAGTTTTCCTTTGATTTCGTCGGCGTTAGCAAGGACGTTTTCCATTGTGCCGTAGGTTTTGAGAAGTTCCATCGCGGTCTTTTCGCCGATGCCCGGAATCCCGGGGATATTGTCGGACGCGTCGCCGCGAAGAGCCTTGTAGTCGATAATCGCCGACGGCGTTTCGAAGCCGTCTTCAAAAAGCCTTTCCTTGTCGTATCTCACGACTTCGGTGATTCCCCTTTTCGTGAAAAGCACGTTGGTGGTGTCGTCGATAAGTTGCAGGCTGTCGCGGTCGCCCGTGACGATATCCGTAGGACACGAAAACCTTTTTGCAAGCGTGCCGATAATATCGTCCGCCTCGTACCCTTCAAGTTCCACGATTTTGATCCCAAGGTCGCCGATAAGTTTTTTAAGGACGGGCACTTGTTTCACAAGTTCTTCGGGCATAGGTTTTCTGGTCGCCTTGTAGCCCGCATACATATTATGCCTGAACGTCGGCGCTTTCAGGTCAAACGCAGCCGCGATATGCGTCGGTTTTTCTTCCTTGATAAGCCGCGCGAGCATGGACACGAATCCGAAGATCGCGCCCGTGGGGTTTCCTTTGCTGTCGGTAAGACCGGGGAGCGCGTAATACGCGCGGTGCAAAAGGCTGTTGCTGTCGAGAAGTAAAAGTTTTTCCATTATTAATTAAGGCGTTTTGGCGAGTGATAGCACTTATAAAACGCTATGAATATTTCCTTTAATTCGTTTTTGATACCCCTGTCGTTTTTGATGACCTCGTCTATGCCGCCTTTAATGCCCTTTGCGGCTTTTTTCGCAGCGGAGAAAACGGCGTCGTAAAACTCGTCGATATCGTAAAAGCGGAAGCGGTCGACGTTAAAATACACGGCGAAAACTTCCAGAAAGTTCTCAAACACCTGCAAGTCCGAAGACTTCGACGACAGTTTAAGTATATCTCGCAGCGTGTCGATGACGTCCTCGATATTCGCGTCCTGCGACTTATGCACTTTAAGTTTCGCAAGGGTGACGATTTCTTCGATGGCTTTTCTGTCGATGCCGTGCATGAAGTCGGAAAACGCCTGATCGTCGACGGCGCGCACGCAGAATCTGAAACTCGGCAAGCCCAGAATTGTGCGCTTTGCCTCGTAATAGCCCATTTCCTTGAATCTGTCGATATTTTCTTTCGTGAAGTTTACGGCGTAATCGAGCTTTTCGCTGGGGGTAAACACCAGAAGTTTCGCGCCCTTTAAGTCGACGTCGCGGTACGCGCGGTATTTTTTGATATTCGTGCGGATTGCGACGATTTCGTCGTAGCCTTTGTCGACCAGCATTTTCACGGGCATATTGTCGTAAACGCCGCCGTCGATGAACCACTTGTTTTCATTGCCTTCGATTTTTTGCCATTTGAACGCGGGGTACGCCGACGACGCCATTACGTAATCGTAAATCTGCCCTTTGGGGATATCTTCTTTCATCATGTAATGCGGCGCGAAATCGGGCACGGAATAGGTCACAAGTCCGAAGTCTTTATTACTTTTTCTGATTGCCTTTTCGTCGATATATTGTTTCAGAAAGGCGCGCATTTTGTCCGCCGTCGTATCGACGAACACGCCAAGGTTTCTTAAAAGTTTCCCGATGTTGCCGATAAGCTGCGCGTTGAATTGTCCCTGCGTCAGTTCCTTTATCGACAGTTCGTCCATATCAAGGACGTTCTGCATATTGATGTTGTCCCAAAGTTCCAGGGTTTTTTCCCAGTCGCCGGCGCAGAACATAGCAGCGTTGATCGCGCCGATACTCGTGCCGACGTAGCCGTCAAAATCGGCAAGCCCCATTTCGCGCAGAGCCGTCATAACGCCGATGTGATACGCGCCTTTTACGCCGCCGCCTTCCAGTGCAAGACCTTTCATAAAACACCTCTGATAGTTCTTATACACATTATTATAACTATCATAAAGCGCGCTTGTCAAGAACGAAAAAGAAAACCGCCGTAAATACGGCGGTTGCAAAGTTTAATCGTTGTTTATTCTCCTCGAAGCAGTTTGTACAACTCCTGCGAGTGAACGAGATTTGAATTGTGTTTTACGGGCGTTTTGCTTTCGTCGGTGTATCCGTAAAACGTCACGGGTTTCAAATTACCCACAATAATTGCTGCGCCGGGACTGATTTCCGCAACAAGTTCGTTGAGTTTGATTTCCGCGTGATCGAATCCGTTTTCTTCAAGCGCGCCCGTTACGGTTACGCGGTTTTCGTGATTAAGTCCGCTGAACAGCATTCCGCAGTGCATATATCTTACGCCGGAATCTTTGACAAACAGGTGCTCGTAGCGTTTCCCCTGTAAGCCTTTTTGGATAACTTCTTTCAGAATATTGTCGATTGCGTCGTTGTTGGTAATCCCGCCGACAAGGTCAAGGTCGACGTCCTGTTTCCAGTTGTAAATTCTCAGTATTCCCTGAATGTCGAGATTGCAGGTATGCTCTTCGTTGTCGTCGCCGCTGGAAAATCCGACGGACGGGGATGCCGCCTGACCGTAAACGCAGTTTTTCATCACGACTCTCTGGTTCTTATAAGCGCACCAGGAGAAGCAGGTGAATTTGCTGCTGTTGCTCATAATCGTGCCTTCGATAAGCGTTTCGGCAAAATCGCCTTTCTTTATCGCCTCTTCCTCGTTGTTGTAGCTGCCGACTTTCATGCAGAACATTGCGTTTTCGATGACGCAGTATTGCACGTGCACGTTGCCCTTCGTTAAGACGCCGGTACCGACAAAATCTTTGCTTGCAAAAGTGTTACTTTTCGGAAGTTCGGACGATTTAATCTTCACGTTCCTTAAAAGTACGCGCGGTGCGTCTTTTCCCTGAGGACCGTCCATCATTAGTATGTTCGAGCCCATGATGTTCGGCTTGGCGGTCGGATCGTCGTAGTCGCGGTGTTTCCAGTCAATCGTATGGCCGTTGCCGTAAAGACTTGTCGTGAGTCTGAGCGGCGCGTCGTCCCATGTCCTTGTTTCTTCGCCCTTTTCGCCCGAAATGCCACTTGTGTCGGCTTCGGTATATCTGATGGAGCGAATGGTAATATCGTTTCTCAGGAACACTTCGTACTTCTTTCCGTCGATTTCTTCGTTGACGGCTTTCGTGAGTTCATCGGCGGTTTCGACGTTGACGCCGTACATCACGGTGAAGTTATATTCCCTTTTGATGCTGTCGCCGGCATACGGGCTGTCCTTTGCCTCGGCAGTGACTTTCACGTTTTTGCGTACGCCTTTTTCAAATTCCGAAAAAGTGATCATGCCGTTTTCGTCAATCGTCGCGATATCGCCGTCGCTTACTACCGACCATTTGAAACGACTCAGGTTTTCACTGCCCGTAAGGTCTTCGGGCGCAACGACTTTGATTTGTCTGACCGGCACAAGCCGACCTGTCATTTCTTCGCCCGAATATTCAAAATACATGTTGCCGTAAATGCACTCGTCCGCGATACCTTGCGGGGCGTCTTTTTCCAGCATAAAGTATATGACGGGTTTTCTCACGCGAAGATCGATTGAAATTCTTTCTTCACCAAATTCTGCGGTAAACGTGACTTCACCGCTTGAAATCGCAGTGATTAACCCCGTTTTTTCGTCGATTGTCGCAACGTCGGTGTTTGACGAATAATAACGCGCGCCGCTTGCTTTTTCGCCGCTTGCGGCAAATATCGCGTTGAGTTTATACGGGACTTTCCCGACGATAACGGTGCTGTTTTCAATAACGTCGGCGTTTTCAAAAACAATCGAATTTTCGCTTTCGACCTTGCGTAACGTCATCGTTTTTCCGCCCTTTTCAAGGACGGCGTAACCCGTTTTTCCGCTGAACACGATTGCGCCGGATTCAAGCGTCGCGTTTTGAGATTTAACGAGAGTGCTTCCTTCCGCGCCTATCGACGAAAGCGAAATGCTGTCGGTATGAACGTATTTCAAAGCCGTCGGGAACACTCCGCCGCGCACCGTAATCTGAACCGTGCGGACGATTTCGGGCGCAACGCGCTTCTCGCTTCCCGACACGAAATCTTTGGATTTAAGTTTCATAGTGACAGTTGCCGTTCCCGCGCCCTGCGGCACGACAACGCCGTTTGCGTCAACCGAAAGAACGTTTTTGTCGCTCGACTCCCAAGTGACGTATTCAAGATCAACGTCGATGGGGTGTGCACACGCTTCAAGGCGGATTATTTCGTCCGTCGTGATGTCGATGCCAGGCGTTTCGCCGAGTTTCACGTCTTTATAAACTATGTAAGCCGACCTTGCGACGTCGCTTTTAATTTCAAAGCGGCACCTGTCGGTTTTGCCGCCGTCGTCGGTTTTTGCGACAATGTCGAACGTGCCCGTCCAGTTTATGGTAACGTTGCCGTTATCGTCGACGGTTGCAATATCGCCTTCGTACTCGGGATCGTACGATACCGAGTTTTCAATGCTCCAATGGACTTTTTTATTCGTTGCTTTTTTGGGAAGGACCAGCGCGGCAAGCTGATATTGCATGCCGGGGCGGTCAAAATACAGCGAAACGTTGTCAACGTCCTGATAAAAATCGGGGTCAACGATTGCAATGCTCGCAACCGTAATGTCGGGCGTGATCAGAACCACGTTTGTAACAAGAACAACAGCCGCAACGATTGCCATAGGAATTATCAGTAATAATCCTATCAGTACTTTTTTCATCGGCGTCTCCTACTTTTTTTCAGCGGCAAAGAACCTTTCGTCTGCCGCAAGGAATATACGAAACGTACAATAATTTCGTTTTGTCATTATAATTATTGATAAAGTTTATTATAGCGTTTGTTAAGTTTTACGAAAAGAAGCACAATCCCCAGTGCCGCCGCAACGCCCGACACGATGAGCAAAAGCCCCATAATCGACTTTGCGCCGTGTTTGATGGGTATTCCCGCAAACGTGGGCAGGAACCCGCCGATCATCGTAAACAAACCGTACAACACCGCAAACACAAGCCCGAGAGCAAGCGCGATGGCAACGTTTTTGTTTGCCGAGACAAGCTCGCCGTCGCCCATGAAGTTGAACGTGGGCGATTTGGTATCGAACCACATGCAAAGACTTGTCAGCGCAATATTTGAAAACTCCGCGATAAAGAATATCATAACCGCGTCGACTGGCGATACGAACTTCGCGCCGCTTACAGCGATGCAGCAAAGGATAATCGAAAGCGTTGCTACGCCCGAATACAAAAGGAATTTTGCAAGCACCTGCTTCCAGTACGGCAACGGAATAATCTTCGTATGATAAAAGCATCCGCCTTCCCTGCTTATCGCCGTTGACGAGAACGACACGATGACCGTTACGAAAATCGTAATGACCATAAGCGATATGCCGGGCAGAATGTTGTTGCCGACGCTGTTGCTGCCGACAGAACCCGCAAGCGCATTGCAGTAATATACCATAACGGGTGCTGCCGCCGCCATGACGAGATATTGGAAGCTGTAATTGAAACTTCTTAAAATCCCGTAAAAATCACGGCGCATATACGACAGGAACGGCGGAAGGGGATTGTCTGAGGTGCGTTTCGTGAACGAGGCGCGCTGATTTTCGATGCCGTCCAGAATCGTGCTGAAATACCACTTTTTGACGATGAGCATTGCAATAAGCCCGACGCCCGTCGTAAGCAGCAGGACGTAAATAAGGTTAATATACGGGTGACGTCCCAAAAGCATGTTCGCGTAAAGGTTGAACGGGAACGCGCCTGCCGCAAACTTCCCGATTCTGCCCATGACTTCCGGACTGAACAACGCCATATCCTTTTCAATGTAAAAACCGACAAGCGATTTCAGCAGTTGCATGTACGCGACGAATATGCCCACGACCACAAGGATCGTAACGCACAATACGATGCCGTATTTGTTTTTGATAAGGTTGATTAACTTCATCACGGGGATTGCCACGATGTTCGCCAGGAAGAACGGCAGGAAGCTGCTTAAAAACGTCGTGAGTATCGCCACGGGATAGAAAATCTCAGGCGGCCTTCCGAGTGCGCCCGCCTTTTGCAGAATAACGCCGTAACATATGTAAAACGGCAGAAGAATCCCCATCGTAATCAAAAAGTTGCTGATGAATACGAATATCGACTTCGCAATGAAAATCTGCGTGCCGTTCACGGGGAATCGCAACAATATTTCGTTGTCGCCGCTGTAATAAAGCGCCTTGATGAGCGTTGCGGTGCAAATGAAAAATTGCAGGATTATCGACGCCATCGACACGATGACGATGTAACTGTCGCGAAGTCCGGGACGCGCGACGAACATTTGCGTGAAAAGCAAAATCAAAAATACGATTATTGCATACATCAGGCCGGACATAATAAAATTGAATATCCATTTCCCGACGTTGCCCGCGCCGATACGTGTGCCGTATCCGAAGCGGGATTTCATATCTATTTTCAAAAGCGCGCGTATGGTAAACCAATCGTCGCGCACCTTTTTTCGATGCGCGGCAAGCGCTTCCTTATTGATTTTATCAGACATTCCACGCCCTCCTTTCTTCCTCGGTGGACGAGATTTCAAAGAATCGTTTTTCAAGGGTTTCGCGGTTTGCGGGATCGGACAAGTCGATGACGCAGTGCAAAATGCCGTCGTTGATTATCGCGACTCTGTTGCAGACCTTCGCAACCATATCGAGGTTGTGGCTGCTGAAAAATACCGTGTTGCCCTTGCGGACGTGTTCACGCATATAACTTAAAATTTCCGCCGTGGATTGCGGGTCGAGTCCCATCATCGGCTCGTCCAGAACCCAGAGTTTCGGCTCGTAAATAAGTGCGGCAATGATACAAATCTTCTGCTTCATGCCGTGGCTGTACGACTTGATCTGACGGTCGACGGCAAAACGAAGTCTGAATAAGTCCAAAAACATGTTGAGCCTTTCTTCGCGGTCGGCTTTCGGCACGCGGTAAAGGTCGGCGACGTAGTTTACGTATTCCCTGCCCGTCAGACGTTCGTAAACGCTGTGGTTGTCGGGGACGTAACCCATGCTCATTTTCGCCTGCATAGGCTCTTTCACGATATCGTATCCGCAAATCGTGATTTTGCCTTCTTCAAACGGAAGGATGCCGGTCAGACATTTTATGGTCGTGGATTTGCCCGCGCCGTTCTTGCCCAGAAATCCGAAAACTTCGCCGGGTTTCAGTTCCAGCGACAAATCCTTTACGGAATATACCTCGCTGTTGGCGTACCTTTTTTTAAGGTGGTCGATTTTAAGCATCGGGGGCGCGCCTTCGATGACGGTGTTTTCGTTTGAAAAATCGCCAAGTCTTCCGTGGATTTCCGTGTCGTCGGACGCGCTTACGTCGTCAAGGATTTCGGGTTCGCGCTCGTCAAGAGTTTCAAGTTCTTCCGCCGCGGTGTCTTCCATAATCTGGTCGGGCGTTTCCGCGACTTCATGTTCGTGTTTATTCTTTTTGAATTTCATTTTCATTTTGCACCTTTCTTATTTGTTATATAATGTGCGTAAAGCAACGATATAATCCTTTTCAAAATTATATCGCTTGCATTTTACCATACGCGTTCGGTTTTGACAAACGTTTTCGGTCGTTTATCACATTACAAAAGTATTACAATCAATTAAAAAATACCTTAAAAATAAAAACCCCCGACTGAGCGAGGGTTTTTTGACGATTATGATTTCAATGACTTTTTACTTTTTGAAAGAGAGCTGTACGCTGAACGAATGCTTCACGACGGGATAGATTTTGTATCTCGGTTTAGTGCATGCAACGGCAGGTACGTCGCCGCCTACGCCGCGTTGTTTTCCGTCAAAAGTGACAGTTAAACGTCCGGTTTTTTGCAATAAATGCCTGTGTGTGGTATTTTCCAACTGTTCGATACTATACTCGTTGACGCTTGCTTCAAAGGGTTTTCCGACATATTTGATTTGCAGCGTCGGCTTGTCTTCGCCGCACACTTCAAGCCATCTCATTTCGGTGTGGTTGCTGCATTCCTGCGGGGTGAGATAGCCGTGTTCGAACTCTTCCACCGCGCCTTCGTACACGCCGAGAATCGCCGCGTCGCCACGGTCGCAATAGTTTTCAAACGGACCTTTTCCGTAAAAACGCATCTTGTCGTAGCCTTCGTTGAGTTCGGTCACGAAACCGTATCTCGGCAATCCGTAAGCGCGTCCGCGCACCGACATCTGGACGATAACGTTGCCCACGCCGTCAAATTTATAGGTCGTTTTCAGTCCCAGTCTTGTGCTTATCCAATGCACTTCGACCTTGATCGAGCCGTTTTGTTCCTTGACCTTAATCCTGCCGACTTTCAGGCGTTTCGTGGCTTTTTTGTAATACCACTTGCCCATGATCGCCCTTACGAACGCGGGGACTTGCGGCAAGTAATCGTTGTCGGTTATCGCGCGCCAGAAGTTGGGTTTGATCGGCTCGTGCAAAAGCGGCGCTTTATCTTTCGTGAAGAAGTTGAGCCCGCCCGTTTTCTTGTCGATTGCGGCGTCGAATTCTTCGGTATAAACGCGCACTTCGTCCTTGTTGTTTTCGTAAACGGGTTTAACGGTCATATCGACTGCTTTGCCCTTTTTCGGATTATACAAAATCTGCTCGTACGCGACAATATGCCCCGCCGGCGCAAAGAACGTATCTTCCGCAAGACTGAGTTCCACCACGATCGAAAGTTCGTTTTCGCGGTTTTTGATATATTTTTTAATATTGATTTCGCCCGTGCTGAGCGGCTTGATTTCGGGCAGGTCAAGCTTGACCTTTTCCACGAATTTGCCTTCTCTCAGAATTCTCATCGACAGCTTGAATCTGTCGTCGAGCGGGGTTATTCTGTGGCGGTTTTTAATAATAAGGTTGTCGCCCTTCGTCGAAAAATCGACAAGTTGATATACCTTTTTCACTTCAAACAGCGCGGGTTGCGGGGTTCTGTCGGGCTGAACGATACCGTTGAAGACAAAGTTGCCGTCGTTGGGTACGTCGCCGAAATCGCCGCCCTGCGTCCATTTGACCGTGCCGTCGTTTTCAACCTTTTTGATGCTCTGATCCGCAAAGTCCCAGATAAACCCGCCTGCGAGTCTGTCGTATCTCAAAAATTCTTTCCAGTAATCGTTGAAGTTTCCGAGACTGTTGTTCATCGCGTGTGCGTATTCGCAAAGTACGAAAGGTTTGTCGCGGTAATCCTTGGGCTTAAAGACCTTGCCTGACGGCGACCACAACGCCACGCAGTGAGTATAAGGTTTTTTACATTCGCCGATGCGTTTCATTTTTTCCTGACGGATGTACATATCGCTCAGAACGTCGGACGAGCGGAAGTCGGTATCGGGATTGTAATGAATGGGGCGCGTTTTGTCGATTTCAAGCGCGGCTTCGCGCATTTTTACGAAATTTTGGCCGTAGCCCGCCTCGTTTCCGAGCGACCAGAAGATGACCGAGGGATGGTTTTTGTAAGAGTCTACCATGTTACGCATACGGTAAACGACGTGCCCTTCCCAGCGTTTGTCAGAGCCCGGGATTCTGGACGCAAGACCATGCGTTTCAAGGTTGCATTCGCTCATTACGATGATGCCGTATTTGTCGCAAAGTTCGTAAAAGTCGCGACTGTCGGGATAGTGGCTCGTGCGGATTGCCGTGATGTTGTTTTTGCGGCAAAGGATGATGTCGTTTTCATTGAACTCGCGCGAGACGTATCTGCCGTGTTCGGGATCGAATTCGTGACGGTTTACGCCACGGATTTTCAAAGGTTTGCCGTTAAGCATAATGAACGGACCGCGGTTTGTTTCGGGATTATAGCCCGTGATTTCCACCGTTCTGAAACCGAACATAAGTTTTCTTCTGTCCGCCATCACGGTGTCTTCGCCGTCTTCGTAAAGGATATAATCCACTTCGTAAAGATAAGGATTTTCCATTTCCCAAAGCGTTACGTCGCGGACTTCTTTCAAAAAGTCGACCTTGTAACTTCCGCCGTTGTTGATTTCGGGAATAACGACAATATCCTTAAAAACTTCCTGCCTGTCGGCGTCGCGAAGCATCACGACAAGCCTGCCGCCGCTGAAATCGGCGCGTTCCGCACGCATCGAGATTTCCGCGCGAAAGAACATAACACCGTCTTTATTGGTGAATTCCGAATAGTTAAAGATATCGGAAATGAATTTCTTCGGACGATATACAAGGAAAACGTCGCGGAAAATACCGCTCATTCTCCACATGTCCTGATCTTCAAGGTAACTGCCCGTCGAGAACTGATAAACCGTCACCGCAAGGCGGTTTACGCCGTCTTTTACGAAGTCGGTAATGTCGTATTCCTGATAGTCGAACGAGTCTTCGCTGTACCCGACAAAGTTGCCGTTGACGTAAACTTCGCCCGCGCTTTCGATACCGCCGAAATTGATAAGAACGTTATCGTCGTCGTTTTTTTGGCACTCGAAATCAAGGACATATAACCCTGCCGGAGCCTCGTCTTCCTTTACGTGCGGAATCTTGCTTTTGATTTTCGTTTCAAGCGCGTGCGGGTAACGGATATTAAGATATTGCGGTCTGCCGTACCCTTCGATCTGCCAGTTGGACGGCACGGTTATTTCGTCGAAATTCGACACGTCGTAGTCCGCCGCATAGTAGTTTTCGGGGATATCCGCGATTTTTTTCGCGTACTTGAATTTCCATTTGCCGTTAAGCGATACTATTTTTTTATTGCCTTCGTCGTCGTACGGAAAACCCGCGCCGTTGCGCTTTTCGGCATTCACGTTATAAACGTTTATATCGTTGAACAACTTTTTTTCCATGGTCTTTCTCCTGTAAGTTATATGTCGGCTTTTTATTTATTAAGGATTACGATGCGGCCGCAGTTCGGGCATTCAACAAAGTCGCCGTCTTCTTTCAGTTTTCCGATGCAGTCGTTGGGAAGGTTCATTCCGCAGTAGCAACTTCCGTCGCCGGCGTATTCCACGAATGCCGGGAGTTTTCTTGCCGCCCTGCACCGCTTGTACATCAGAATGAATTTGGGATCTATATTTTTCTCAACCGCTTTCAGTTTTTCCATCACGGGGCGACCTTCGTTTTGCAGTTTGAGTTTCAAGCCTTGATAACTTTGCAGCGCGACTTTGTATTGCTCGTTGAGTTGCACCGCCTGACGGGTAAGATTGTCGCTGTTATCTTTCACCTGATCGATACGGGCGGACACTCTTTGCAGTTCCCTCAGCAGTTTGTTGACGTCTTCGGAAAGCCCCGCAAGAACCTTTTCGTAATATTCGATTTCCTGTTCGTCCTGAACGTCGGAGATGGAGTCCGCGATTTCTTTCACTTCGGATTCGTACTTACCGACGTTTGCCGCAAGTTTTTCGGCGTTCAGATTAAGTTCGTCCGCTTCGCTCTGGAATTTTGCCATATTGTCGCCCGCGGTCTTGATTTTTGCGTTCAGTGCGCTTGCCTTTTCTTTTTCGGTACTGTTGTTGAGTTCTCTTTCAATTTTCACAAGTTCCGAATCGATTTTCTGGTATTCGAGCATACTGTCAAATTTCATATATACACCTCGCGGAAATCAGCCGTTAAAGGGATTCCCTTCATAATATTTTACAATTTTGATTGTGTCAAAGTGACACTGTAATATGTCATTAAGAACGTCATTAAAACACATTTCGCTTGCATAATGTCCTACGGACATTAAAGCGTAATTCGTTTCCTTTGCTTCCAGCAGGATATGATGCTTAAACTCGCCGGAAATATACAAGTCCGCGCCGACTTCTCTTGCACGGGAGAAACATTCGTCGTCGCCGCCCGCGCCGTTTATCATCGCGACTTTTTTAATCTTCTTGTTTTCGTCACCGACCGTGAAAATCGTGTCATCGCACAAAAGTTTTTTGACTTTTTCCTTAATTTCCGAAAATTTCATATCGACGTCGCCTTGCGCGCCGAATCCGTTATCGAACAGCGTCGTTACGTTTTTCGCGCCGATTGCTTTCAGCGTGCGCACCGCCATATTTTCGTGAAAACCGTCAATATTCGTGTGAGCGGCGTAAATCGCCGTGCCCGACACGTAAGCCGACGCAATTACGTCGCATTTATAATCTTTCGTCAAAAAACTCTTCCTCGGAGTAAAGATTATCGGGTGATGCGAAATAATAAGGTTGCAGCCATTGCTTGCGGCTTCTTTAAGCGCGCCGTACGTTGCGTCGACCGTCAGAAGTACGCCCGTGCATTCTTTCTCGTCGTCTCCGACAATAAGCCCGGGATTATCGTACGGCAACGCCGTGTCAAGCGGCGCGACTCTTTCGATTTCAGCGATTATTTCTTTGATTTTCATATTCTTCGATCTCTCTCGTTTCGGCAAGGATTTTTTCCAGCGATTCGCCTTTCGCGCGGGACGCAAGCATTTTCAGGACTTTTTTACGCATGCCTATAAATTCCGCAAGGTCTTCCGTTTCGTCCTTTCCAAAATAGGTTTCAAACGGCGTGTAGCGCGTATATCCGATTCCTTCCGCGACGATGACGGGATAAAACTTGTTGCCGCTTTTCACGACGCCGTCCTTTTTCACGAAAAAGCCGTTTTCCTGCAAAAAGGCTCTCAGAACGTCAGCGTGCTGATGCGGGACGAGAATATACTTCTCGTATCGCTTGTCCGAGTCGCTTAAAATTTTCACGATTTCGTGCGCGCCCATACCGGCAATAACGATGGTATCGACGTCTTTGTCTTTCACGGGATTAAGCCCGTCGCCGACAAGGCAAATCACGTCGTCTTCCTGCAAAAGTTCCTTTGAAAGCGTCCGCGCCTTCATCAGACATTCCGCACTGATATCGACAGCATAAACTGGGTTTTTTGTGATTTGCACGGCGGAATTTGCGATTTTGCCGTGGTCGCAGCCGATGTCCGCAACCTTATCGCCAAGTTCCAGCTCCTTCACGACGGCACTTAATCTTTCGTCAAGCGTCAACATTTTTAGGTATAATCTTTCAGCTTTTTGATGCGGTTCGGGTGGCGCAGTTTTCTTAAAGCCTTCGCTTCGATCTGGCGTATACGTTCACGCGTTACGTTGAACTCTTTTCCGACTTCTTCAAGCGTTCTCGGGTGGCTGTCGTCGATGCCGTAACGAAGTCTTAACACCTTTTCTTCGCGCGGGGTAAGCGTGCTTAAAACGCTTATAAGCTGTTCGCGCAGCATATTCGCTTCCGCGACTTCCGCGGGGGCTGCGGCGTTGCTGTCCTCGATAAAATCGCCGAGATGGCTGTCTTCTTCCTCACCGATAGGCGTTTCGAGAGACACGGGATCCTGTGCTATTTTTTGGATTTCGCGCACGCGCTCGGGCGTGGAGCCGATAAACTCCGCAATTTCTTCGGGGCTGGGTTCACGGCCGAGTTTTTGCAAAAGCTGACGCGTCGCGCGCACCTGCTTGTTTATGGTTTCGACCATATGCACGGGGATACGAATCGTCCTTGCCTGGTCGGCGATCGCGCGGGTAATGGATTGTCTTATCCACCACGTCGCGTAGGTCGAGAATTTGAACCCCTTTCTGTAATCGAATTTTTCGACGGCTTTCATAAGCCCGAGGTTGCCTTCCTGAATAAGGTCAAGGAACTGCATACCCCTGCCGACGTAACGCTTTGCAATCGACACGACAAGACGAAGGTTGGCTTCGCTCAATACGCGTTTTGCTTCCTCGTCGCCTTCTTCCATGCGTTTTGCAAGTTCGACCTCGCGTTCGGCGGACAAAAGCGGCACGCGGCCGATGTCTTTCAGATACATTTTGACGGAGTCGTCAAGACTGCCTTCCGCCATAATCTTGTCAAAGTTATCTTCGGTTTCCCCAACCTGAACGACGGCCTCGATTGTCTTAAAGACGTCCTCCATTTCGTCTGCGGTTGCGTCAATCTTTTCAAGCCTTGACATTATTTCTTCCTGAGTTAAAGAGCCTTTCTTTTTGCCTTCTTCAATCAGTTTGTCGGTTTCGGCCTTTAATAAGGCTTCCCTGTTTTCCATTAAGACCTCCTTATGTATGCAAGTTCTTTTACGGTAAAAATATTTATCGCAAGCGAGTTGCGTTTTTTCTTATTTAAGTGATTTCAGCATGTTCTGATAAACCGAAAGGTCGGTGAAAATCCGACGTCTTTCGGACGCGTCGGGGCATGCGTCGAAACTTTGCGAAAGCGTTTTGATGCGGTAGTTGACGTAGTTTAAGTTTAAGAGTTTCACGCTGTCGCGGTAATACTTTATGAGTTTGGTTTCGTCGTGGAATTCCTTCACGGAATTTAACACGTTTGCGACTTCCTCGTCCTGCGACAAAGAATACAGCATGTGCGCCTGCGGTTTTTCGCCGGCTTCCGTTTTTTCCTTGACGTAGTCGTACACGAGTTTATGCACTTCGTTGTCACCGAACACGTCGCGGGATACGACGTCCATGGGCTTTGCGTATTCTTCGCCCGACGCCATTTTGTTCAGGACGAACCGCGCCGCTTCCAGACTTACCGGCAGTTCGCTCTTTTGGATTTGCGGCTCCGAAAACACGACTTCGGAAATTTCGTTCACAAGTCCGTCGCGCAATATATTCATCGCAACACGGCTTTTATCGTGCACAATTTCAAGGTAAACGTCGCGTCCTGTCGTTTCGGGCAAAGTCTTTATGAAAGCAAGGGCCTCGTTGACGTACTTTGCGCGCCCCGTATTCGTTGACAGATCGTTGTCTTTTTCAATGACGGAAAGCACGAACTCAACGTAAGGAACGGCGTTGTCCAGAAGTTTTTCAAAACCGGCGTGACCGTACTTTTTGACGTAATCGTCGGGGTCCATTCCGTTTTCGGGGATTGACACGACTTTAAGATTCAGACCTTCCTTATTAAGGATTTCAAGGTTTCTGACGGTTGCGTGCTGTCCAGCAGCGTCGCCGTCGTAACACACGCATACGTTTTCGGACAACGTGCGAAGTGCGCGCGCCTGTTCTGGCGTGAACGCCGTACCCATTCCCGCAATGGCGTTGTTGAAGCCGTACTTTGCAAGGGAGATGACGTCCATATAACCTTCGACGACGATTACTCTGTCGATGGCAACCTTTTGTTTTTCCTTTTTCACAAAGTTCGCGGCGTACAGAACCTTGCCTTTTTCAAAGACTTTCGTGTTGCGGTAATTCACGTACTTCCCGCCCGAAAACTCTTTTGTGACGGCTCGTCCGCTGAATGCGACGACTCTGCCGCGCATATCGAAAATCGGCACGATCATTCTGCCTTGCAGCGCGTCGAAAACTCTTTTGGATTTGTCGCTTTGCCACGCAACGCCGCAGTCGAGCATTTCGGCTTCGGAAAAGCCCTGCTCTTTCAGGTACTTTATTACGCCGTCGTAACTTGGCGAAAACCCGAGCCCGAACCTTGTCATAAGGTTTTTATCGACGCCGCGTTTTTCAAGGTACGTCCGCGCGTCTTTTCCCTCGTCGCTCATAAGGGATTTGTAATAAAATTTGGCGGTGAGAGTCAGGATTTCATACAATCTGTCGCGTTTTTGTCTGGATTCCGCATTACTTTGAAAACCGACGGGCGTGGGGACTTGCATGCCCGCGCGCTCCGCAAGAAAGGCAACCGCTTCCGGGAAAGTCATGCCTTCCATCTTCATTATAAAGGTGATGACGTCGCCCGATTCTCCGCAGCCGAAGCAATGATAAAACTGTCCGTCTTCGTTGACGCACATCGACGCGGTTTTTTCATGGTGAAACGGACAGCAACACCAGAATTTGCCGCCCTTTTGCTGCAACTGCACGTACCGCGAGATAACTTCGACTATGTTGTTTTTTTCCTTTAATTCCTGTAACCAGTCCAAAGGATAGCCTTCTTTCTGAAACATATAACCTCAAACGCTCAAAACGTTTACAATTTATTATTCGTCAAAAAATCGATAATTCCTAAAACTCGCGCGATTTTTCTTGCCAGCCTTTCGGAATATAGATGTCCGAGAAAACTTTGACGGCGTAGCGGTCGCTCATTGCGGCGATATAATCGCACACGACGGTCTGCACGCCGTATTCCGACAACAGATTTTTGTAAAGGTCGGGAAGTTCGTCGGGGTTTTTTACGAAATAATCGAAAAGGCTTTCGATAAGTCGTTTTGCTTTCACTTCTTCATACTTCGCTTCCGATTGAGTATAAAGGTTTGCGAACATATAAGAGCGCAGCCCGTCAAGCGCACGCTCGAACTCGTCCGACAGCGTGATATACGGTTTGCCCGCGCTGTTCTCGACGAGATTATATACAAGATTATTGATTCTGTCGCGGTGGGTGCGACCGAGAACGCTTATACATTCTTCGGGCAGGCTTTCTTCCGCGATAAGCCCGGCGCGTATGCCGTCGTCGATATCGTGATTGACGTAGGCGATGCGGTCGGCGTATCCCACGACTTTCCCTTCCAGCGTTTTCGGATTGCCGTCGATGCGGTGTTCCCTGATTCCGTCCAGCACTTCCGCCGTGAGATTGAGTTTTTCCAGCACTTCGCAGACGCGTACGCTTTGTTCGTTGTGCGAAAAACGACCGTTCGTCAATTCGTTCAGGGTGCGCTCCCCGGCGTGTCCGAACGGGGTATGCCCGAGGTCGTGTCCCATTGCGATCGCTTCGATAAGGTCTTCGTTGAGCCTTATCGCGCGCCCGACCGTCCTTGCGATTTGCGACACTTCGAGGGTGTGCGTAAGGCGCGTTCTGTAATGATCGCCCTCGGGCGACAGGAAAACCTGCGTCTTGTGTTTCAGCCGCCTGAACGCTTTGCAGTGAATAATTCTGTCGCGGTCGCGCTGAAACTCCGTGCGGATTTTGCACTCTTCGACAGGAATAACCCTTCCCGCCGTGTCGCGACTTTTGAACGCGTAGGGACTCAGATATCTGTCCTCGATTTCGTACGTTACGTCCTTAATGCCGTTGCTCATTGTTTTTTCTTTGGTTGAACTTTGTGTTTTTCGCCGTTTTCGTCAACGATATAGGTGTTGTCGAGTTGCGCTATCAACGACGCCTTTACGCTGTCGATATACTCGCGGCGAATTGCGGCTTGCTCGGCTTTTTCTTCGTCGGTAAGCCTTTCGATTTTGGATTTTTTTGCCAGATAATTCAGCCTTTCGATGTCAATCATTTGTTGTACCTTTCAATGATTTCTGCATTTTGTTTAAGGAGTTTCGCCTTTTCCGCGACGCTTTCGGCGGCGTCGACGATAAGAAGAAATTCCTTGTCGTACTCTTCCTTGTCTTCCTTGACTCTTTCAAGCGCAAGAAGTTTTGCGTTGATGTCGGACAAGCCTTCGTACAGTTCGTAATAACCTTGTATTTGCTTTTCGGTGTACGTCGTCAGCGCGTGGTCGGCAACCGCCGTAACCTTAATCGAAAACTTCAAAACTTCTCTTTTCGACTTTTCCTTGTCGCGACTTTCGTAAAGCGCGCGCACCTGTTTTGCGACGTACTCGGTTTCTTCCGCAAGGCTGTTGACGTAGCCCTGTTTCTTCCTTCTGTTGACGGTTTTGATAAGCGGAATTCCGACGATAATCGACAGGCCGAACGCGCAGTACGTTGCGATAAGCTTGATTAAATCGTCGTCAGAAAACTTGACTTCCGTATTCGTTTCGTTCGCCGCGCCGTCCGCCGCATACGCAACGCCCGACGTCGAAAACGCAATAAGCAACGTTAACAGTAAAAATATGATAATTAAAGTGCGTTTTTTCATTGTTTGTTATCTCCGACAACCTTTACGGCAAGTTTATTCGTCGTGACGGCAACGCCGTTTTCTTTCAAAGACTTGACAATTTCTTCGTTCAGAATGTAAAGCGCGTCCCAGTAATACTCGGTAGGCACCCAGCAGCGAAGAGTGATTAATATCGCGCTGTCGGTGTAGTCTTCAACGACCACGCTCGGCCCGGGCGACGACAAAATCTCATTCCTGCCGCGAGCGACGTCAAGCATAATCTTTCTGACCTTTTCGACATCCTCGTCGTATGAAAAGCGCAGTCTGCAAACAACCCTTCTCGTCGGATTCGTGCTGTAATTCACCACGCCGCTGCCGATAAGCGAGGAGTTGGGCAAAGTGATTATCTGATTGTCGTAGGTCACAAGTTTCGTGTTGAAAAACCCGATTGATTTCACCGTGCCTTCAACGCCGTTTACCGCAACGTAATCGCCCACGACGAAAGGCTTGCTTCCGAGAATAATAAATCCGTTTGCAAGGTTGCTTAAACTGTCTTTGAGCGCAAGGGATATCGCAAGCCCGGCAGCCGAAATAAGCGCGACGAAACTCGCCGTCGAAATCCCCGCCGATTTGCCCGTCAGTAGCAATAAGCCGAAATAAAGCAAAACGCCCACGACCGACAACACGAAACTTGAAATGGTTTTGTCGATGTGCGCGCGCACCGAAAGTTTGTTCACGATAAGCAGTATAAGCTTCACCGCAAGCAACCCGAAAATAAACACGGCGACGGTACGCGCAATCGTCATACCGTCCCCCGTAAAGAATTCGATTAAGATTTTTTCAAATTCAGCCATAGTACCTTCTCGTTACTTCCACATTTTCTGGAAAATGCCGAAGATAAGTTTATCCGTTTTCTTTTGCGTCAAGTTACTTTGTCCCGTAACCGCCGCGTGTATCGACTTTTCGGTAAGTTGCGGCACAAGCGCGGTAAGGATATTGAACTCGATACTTTTTTCGTTTGAGGCAAGCGCGAAATATGCGTCGCCGTCAAAGTTCGTATGCGAGGGGGAAATTGCCCGCGCAAGCCCGTCGTGTGCAAGGTCCGCCAGGCGGTTTGCCTGAACTTTCGTGATTTTCGCGTTCGTAAGGACGCACCCTATCGTGGTGTTTGCGCCGTGTTGTCCGACAGTGCCCGCCGTGAAAACTTTCAGGCTGTCCAGGAAACTTCCGTCGGGAGATTTGATGCCCGCAATGATTTTGCCATTGTCCACGACGTCACCCAATGCGTTCACGACCGATATAACCGCGACTTCCGCTCCGTTGATCGTCACGCTTGCAACGCCGAGCCCCGCCTTTGCGGCACATTCCATTCCGAGGAGTTTGCCAACGGTCGCGCCCGTCCCCGCACCGATATTGCCGGAAGAAAAATCGTTTTCTTTGGCGTTTTTCGCGGCACTGTATCCCGCCGCCTTATCGGGAAACGCAAAGTTCTTGTATTCAAGGTCAAAAATCGACGCACCGACGACAATGGGCACGACTTGTTTTCCGACCTTAAAGCCTTTGCCCTGTTCCGAAAGATACTGCATAACGCCGCATGACGCTTCCAGCCCGAACGCACTGCCGCCCGACAGCACGACCGCGTTTACCTTTTCGACGGTTTTTTCGGGCGAAAGCAGGTCGGTTTCGCGCGTTGCGGGCGCTGCGCCGCGGACGCTGACACCGCCGACTGCGCCGTCTTCGCAAATAATCGCGGTAACTCCCGTTCCGTTTGTTTCGTCGGTGAAATGACCGATTTTGAACTTATCAAGCATACTTCTTATTTGATTTTCAAAGCGGTTTCAAACGCTTCCTTCGTTGCGCTTGCGATACGTCCCGTCTTATCGGCGTCGCCGATGACGTAAATTCTTTCAAACATATCTTTCGCATCTTTGTAAAGCTTGTTGTCGCTTCTTACGCCCAGACTGATAACGACGTTGTCGCAAGGAATTTCGCTTCTGTTTTTGGTTTTCGTATCTTCGACGACCACGCCTTTTTCGTTGATTTCGACAAGCATTTTGCCGGTAACGAATCTGGTGTCGTACTTTGAAAGTTTTTGCATTGCGTCGTCAACGTGCTGGAACCACATACCGGGCGCGATTTGGTTTTTGCCCTCGACCACGGTAACGTGATTGCCGTCTTTGCACAGATATTCCGACGTTTCGAGCCCCGTCATACCGCTGCCGGCGACGACGACCTGTTTGTTTTCAAGCTTGACCGCGCCCGACAAAATCTCGGTTGACGTGCAAACGTTATTGTTGTCAATGCCTTTTATGGACTTCGGCTTAATCGCCACGCCGCCCGTTGCGATAACGACCGCGTAAGGATTCATCTCTTTCAGCATTTCGACGGTCGCTTCCGTATTGAATTTAATATTCACGCCGAGTTTTGTTACCGACGTCATAAGGTCTTCCGTTGCCCACGCGATTTTGTCTTTGCCGGGACCTTTGTCCGCAAGGTTGAGCTGTCCGCCCGCAACCGCTTCTTTTTCGACAATCGTGACGTTGAAGCCGCGCCTTAACAAAACTTCCGCGCACATAAGCCCCGCTACGCCCGCGCCGACTATTACGACAAGCCTGCCGTTTCCGACCTTTTCGGTGATTTTGTCCATTTCGCCCTCGTGGCCGAGATACGGATTGAGCGAACACAACGTATGACTGCCGTGGAATGCCTGCTCTTCCATGCTCTGAATGCAGTATAAGCAGCAGATGCAACGGCGGATATCTTCGGGATGTCCCGACGCGCACTTGTTGACGAAATACGGATCGGCAATATGCGGACGACCGAGACTGATTAAGTCCTGCGTGCCTTCTTCAAGTTGCTGTTCCGCCTGTTCGGGAGTGCGAATAAGGTTTGCGGCAAGCACGGGAATCTTGACGTTCTTCTTGACTTCCGCCGCCATATATTTTCTCCAACCGACGGGGAAAGACGTGGGTTCAAGCCAGTAGTTGAAAGTGTCGTAACCCGCCGACGATACGTCGATTGCGTCGACGCCCGCCGCTTCAAGGCGTTTTGCCATTTCGACGCCTTCTTTCAGGTCGTATCCGACGCCGGGCTTTCCGATATAGGAATAGCACTCGTCCACGGTGAGCCTGACAAGAACGGGATAACCCGGGCAACGCTCCTTGATACCCTTCACGATATTCAGCAAAAAGCGCATGCGGTTTTCAAGGCTTCCGCCGTATTCGTCGGTGCGACGGTTGGTGTACGGGCTTAAAAATTGCTGGATAAGATAGCCGTGCGACGCGTGCAGTTCAACGGCGTCGACGCCCGCTTTTTGCAACCTTTCGGCAGCGTCGATAAAGTCCTTTTCAAGGTTGACGATTTGTTTATGCGAAAAAGCCCTCATCTTGCTGTCGGCAAACTTCGCGCGCTCCGTAACGGACGGGGCATAAACCTTCGGACACCAGTGCTTTTCCAGAAGTTTCGGCCCGACTTTCGGTACGACTTTGAAAATAAGCTTTTTGACGCATTTGATATTCTGGAACGGGATAAGAAGAGGAATCGTGCCGATGCAAAGCCCGAGATTCTGACGTCCGGGGTGATGAAGTTGCACCGCAAGTTTTCCGCCCGCCTCGTGTATGCGATCGGCGAATTTACGCATAGGTTCGATATGCGAATCCTTGCTCATCGAAAGTTGCGCGAACGCCGCCGCGCCGTGAAAATCGTTGACGCGCGTGATTTCCGTGATGATAAGAGCGGTGCCGCCCTTTGCGCGTTCAACGTAATAGTTCATAAGTTGCTCCGTGGGTTTACCGTCGAAGTCGCCCATACCGATAAGCATCGGCGCCATGACCACGCGGTTTTTGAGCTGCATGTTGCCGATTTTAATGGGGCTTAACAACATTTCGTATGCCATAATCTCTCCTTAATGTTTGAATAAATTTCAAAGTGAATATTATTATAGCACATATTAAGTAATATTACAAGGAAATTTTATCCGCATTAGTTTTTTTGCGCCGTCTTCTTCTTAAATGCTTTTCCCGCATTTGACAAAACGGTGGCAAAGTTGTATAATATATTGGATTTGATAATTGCAAAAACCCGCATTTATCATATCATTTTCAAAACTAAACTTCTTTTTCGGTGATATTATGACAAAACGCGAACAAGCAATGCAAAACTTCAAAAACGGATACAACTGCGCGCAAGCGGTTCTTCTTGCGTTTTCCGACGAACTTGAAATCGACGAAAAAACGCTTGCTCTCATATCGTCGTCGTTCGGCGGCGGCATGGGAAGAATGCGCGAAGTCTGCGGCGCGGTCAGCGGTATGTTTATGGTTGCGGGGCTTAAATACGGTTACTCCGATCCTTCGGCAAAACAGGAAAAGGCGGAACTTTACGCGCTTGTCCAGAATCTTGCGACAGGTTTCAAGGAAAAAAACGGAAGCATTATCTGCAAGGAACTTCTGGGCGTTTCGGACACTTCCCCCACGCCCGAACCGCGCACCGCCGCTTATTATAAAAAGCGCCCTTGTGTCGAACTTGTCGGCGACGCGGCGGAACTTCTTGAAAATTTGTCCGGAAAATAAATAATTTCCCCCTTAAAACTGTTTACAAAATCAAAATTGTGTGGTAATATAATCTTCGCTATGGACGTTTAACTCAGCTGGTAGAGTGTCTTCTTGACGTGGAGAAAGTCAGCGGTTCGAGTCCGTTAACGTCCACCAAATAAAAAGCGCACATCACAACGATGTGCGCTTTTTATTTGGTGGACGTTTCAAGGGGCAGAGAACCCAACCGCAGGTTGGCGTTCGGCGGTTGCTTGCAAACGCTTGCGTTTTTCCGTGCAACGCACTTTTTGTCATTGCGAGCGGAAAAACGGGGACCCCAAAAGATACTTTTGTACTTTTGGGGAAAAGGAGTATGCAAGCATAAGACAGGCGATTGTCGCTTGCGACGATTGACTGGTCAAAAACGAAGCATACGACGTGTGGCAATCTCCCGGAAGGGACACCGCATTATAAAACCCACGCAAGATACTTTCGTACTTGCGTGGAGAAAAAAGGCGCACACAAGCATAAGAGTGAGCATTGTCGCCCCGACAATGCGATTTCAAAAGTGCAGTGTGCGCCGTGAGCAGCCCCCGTTAACGTCACCTTTTGTCCGTATCCCGCGAGGTCCCCTATATAACGCGCTGACCGCAAGTGAAGAGAGAAGCAAGCGCTTGTATTTGCGGAAATCGAACGCAGCGGACATAGCCAACAACCGGATACGCAGTGTCAAATGCAAGGCATTAGCGCAAAGCACAGATAATAATAATTTTCCATTATCCTTGCTTTATCTGCTCAAAACAATGCTTTAACGCGTTGTTTTGTGTGTTGCGACGCGGTTTGTATTTTTTGAATTTTTACAAAAAGCGGCGCAGCTCTTTGACGTTGGCGTCGTAAAGTTTAATAAGTTCGCCGGCAAAAGGCGTGTCTTCTTCACGATAAAGATGCGAAGTTTTAACGACGTCGTTAATGCCCATGTTGTTGCCTTCGATAAGCATTTCGGCAATGTTCGTCGTGGACTTGTCAAGCCCCGATTTCATCTTTACGGCGGCCTTCATCATTGCCCTTTCCATTTTGTTGGGATACGTACCGTCTTTTGCGGACGGCTCGTCCCCGAGTTCTTTGGACGCCCTGTCGGACAAATCCATAATCTTGACTTTTTGTTTCCAGATGGTTTCGCGCAGTTTCGTGTCCTTGACGTTTTCCCAGATGTTGTCGATTGCGTCAACGCCGACGTTGCAGTTTTTTATTACTTCTTTCAAAAGATTCATATTTGCCTCCTTATCAAAGTTTGTGCAAAGCCGGAAAACTTATGCGAAAAAATGCCACCGCATTACACGGTGGCAGATTTCGGTTGTTTTGATTGTTACGCGTCGATGTCGGAAATGAACTTTTGCAGCGTTTCCTGCGCGTTGCCGAGATACAGATACACGCCGCTGTCGCGAGTGTACAAGGGGTTGTCAACGCCGGCGTAACCGGGTTTTAAGTCGTAGTTGAAGATGAAGATGTTTTTGCAATCCGCAACGTCAAGTACGGGCATTCCGTAAATGGGCGTGCCTTCCGCAGTGTTTGCGGCGGGGTTCAGAACGTCGTTTGCGCCGATGACAATCGTTGCGTCCGCCGTCTTGAACTCGGGGTTGATGTCGTCCATTTCGTACAAATCTTCATAGTCGACGTCCGCCTCGCAAAGCAATACGTTCATGTGTCCGGGCATACGTCCCGCAACGGGGTGAATTGCGTATTTTACTTTCGTGCCGCCCGCAGCGAGCTTATCCGCAAGTTGTTTTACAAGGTGCTGTGCCTGCGCGATAGCCATGCCGTATCCGGGAACGATAATGACTTCTTTCGCGTCACGCAAAAGTTTTGCGGGGTTTTCAACCTTTTCAGCGGGTTTTTCTTCCGCCTTTACTTCAACGGTCGCAGGTTTTTCTTCTTTCGCCTTTTCAAGCGTTATTTCCGACGGTTTATCCATATCTGCGATAAACTTTTGAAGGGTATCCTGCGCGTTGCCGAGATACAGGTGAACGCCGTTTTCGCGTGAATACAAGGGGTTGTCAACGCCGGCGTAACCGGGTTTAAGGTCGTAGTTGAAGATGAAGATGTTTTTGCAATCCGCAACGTCAAGTACGGGCATTCCGTAAATGGGCGTGCCTTCCGCAGTGTTTGCGGCGGGGTTCAGAACGTCGTTTGCGCCGATGACAATCGTTGCGTCCGCCGTCTTGAACTCGGGGTTGATGTCGTCCATTTCGTACAAATCTTCGTAGTCAACGTCCGCCTCGCAAAGCAATACGTTCATGTGTCCGGGCATACGTCCCGCAACAGGGTGAATTGCGTATTTCACTTTCGTTCCGCCCGCGGCGAGCTTATCCGCAAGTTGTTTTACAAGGTGCTGCGCCTGCGCGATAGCCATGCCGTATCCGGGAACGATAATGACTTCTTTTGCGCCGTTAAGGCTTGCAGCGTAGTTGGTTTCGGTCTTGACTTCGACAGGTTTTGCCTCCGTCTTTTCGGCCTTGACTTCCGTCGTGGTTTCAACGGGTTTGTCCATATCTGCGATAAACTTTTGCAGGGTTTCCTGTGCGTTGCCGAGATACAGATGCACGCCGTTTTCGCGGGTATAAATGGGGTTATCTACGCCCGCATAGCCGGGTTTTAAGTCATAGTTGAAGATAAAGATGTTTTTGCAATCCGCAACGTCAAGTACGGGCATTCCGTAAATGGGCGTGCCTTCCGCAGTGTTTGCGGCGGGGTTCAGAACGTCGTTTGCGCCGATTACTATCGTTGCGTCCGCCGTCTTGAACTCGGGATTGATATCGCCCATTTCAAACAAGTCTTCGTATTCTACGTTGGCTTCGCACAAAAGAACGTTCATATGCCCCGGCATACGTCCCGCGACGGGGTGGATTGCGTATTTTACTTTCGTTCCGTTTGCCGTGAGTTTATCCGCAAGTTGTTTTACAAGGTGCTGCGCCTGCGCGATAGCCATGCCGTATCCGGGAACGATAATGACTTCTTTCGCGTTGTTCAAAGTTGCGGCATAGTTGATTTCCGTCTTGACAACGGGTGTTTCTTCCGCCTTGACTTCCTTTTTCACTTCGGCGGGTTTCGCTTCCGCCTTGACTTCGACCTTTTCGGGGGCGGTTTTTTGAGCATTGTCGTTGGACGACGTGCCGCCGAGAAGGATTGCGCCGAGTTTTCTGTTCATCGCTTTGCACATAATTTGCGTCAGAAGAAGTCCCGACGCGCCGACGATACCGCCGACCGCAACGAGCAACAAGTCGTTGATTGCAAGACCTGCGATTGCGCCGGCAACGCCCGAAAGGCTGTTAAGCAGCGAAATCGTAATGGGCATATCCGCGCCGCCTACGCGAATCGCGAAAATGTATCCGAAGAATCCCGAAATGACGAACAGCAATGCGATCATAATTCCGCAAAATGCTTTCAGATCGATACCGAGAGCAATTTTGCCGCTGCCCGAAAGAGCCGCGATTGCCGCAAAAACAACGATAAGCGCAAGCGTCAGGCAAAGACTGCCGACGGTCATCGCCTGATGTCCTTTGTAAACGACGGGTTTTTGCGGAAGAATCTTGTGAAGTTTGCCGGCTGCGACAAGGCTGCCGATAAGGGTAATCATACCGACCGCAAACGCAAGAACCGACGTCGTTGTCGAGAACGCGTCAAAGCCCGTGCCTACGCCGAGCATCGCAAACGCGCCGACGATTGCCGAAGCCGCGCCGCCCAGACCGTTAAGAAGAGCGACCATCTGCGGCATCTGAATCATTTTGACTTTCTTTGCAAGGACAATACCCGCAACCGCGCCGAGCGCTAGACCGATATAGAGCGTCCATACCGCCGCAATGTGGCTTGTGCCGTTGCCGTACACGATAATAAGGATAATCGCAAGGAGCATGCAAATCGCGCTGAAACGATTGCCGATTTTGCTGTAAGCGACTTTTCCCATCATCGCGATGCCCAAAAGCACGCCAAGCGACAATACGATTGCCATTGCAAGGTAAACCCAATCGCGCGCCGATGTGCCCGCGCCTTTTGCGATGACGTCCATGCAGCAGATTACCGCAAGGAGTCCTGCGCCCGCAACTGCCGACGCCGCGTAAATCACGGTTTGCCCTTTCGCCTTCTTTTTCGCAATCATGCCGAGCATACGGTCGGTAACCATAAAGCCGCCGACGACGTTGACCATTGCGAGAGCGATTGCAAGTGAACCGAATATCGCGGAAAGCACGATACCCGCCGTACCGAGTTTGAAAAGCGAGGCACTTGCCGACAACGCTCCAAGCACCGTAACGCCCGACAAAGCGTTCATACCCGACATAAGCGGGGTGTGCAAAAGCGTCGGAACGTTTGAAATAAGTTTGTAACCGACAAGCGTCGCTACAACGAATACGCCAAGAAGAATCAGCTGAAAGTAAATCGCTTTTTCAAGGCCGAAATTGCCCATTGCGAGCGCGCCGGTAATAACAGAGTTTAACGTTGATAACATATTAAATTCCTGCCTGTATCATTATTAAAAATACCCCCTGCCCGAAAGCAGGCAGGGGATTGCCTTTTGTTGATAAAATTATTGTTTCCCTTCCGGGAGATTGCCACGCTTCGCTCGCAATGACAATCTGTTTCACCAATTAAGTGGTGGATTTTAACCGTTTAAGCGGCGAGATTTAGATGAAGTTCTGACGTTTCTTTTAAGGTTCCGAGTTTTCCAGTGTACTATTGCGTACACGAAAACTCGGGTTCTTAAAAAAACTCAGAAATTCGCTAAATGTCGATGCTTAAAGTCCCATCGCCTCGCGAGCACCTTTATGTACGATTTCACCGTCAATCGTTACGAGAATGCTTTGTACGATTTCGTCGTTCATGTCGAGTTTAATGCTGCCGTCTTTTGCGAGGAACGCAAGCAGATTGTAGATGTTGTATGCGAAGAGCCAGGTCGAACTGGTGGGAAGTTGACCGGGGATATTCTTGATACCTTCGATAATGACGTTGTGTTTGATGTCGCGGATACCGGGAGTGGTGATCGCGCAGTTGCCGCCCTGGTCGATGGAAATATCGATAATTGCAGAGCCGGGCTTCATGGATGCGACCATTTCATCGGTAAGGAGCGTGGGCGCGAGTTGTCCTTGAAGGAGTGCCGAGCAGAAGATGATGTCGGCGTTTTTGACTGCGTCTGCAAGTGCCGCGCGTTCTTTTTCAAGCCATTCTTCGGGAAGACGTTTTGCATATTCGACAACGCCTACGCGACGTACCGCGATTTCTTCGGGAACACCGGTCGGGACGATTTTCGCGCCGAGCGACATTGCCTGTTCGTTTGCGGAAGGACGGATATCGGCAGAATATACTTTCGCGCCGAGACCTTTTGCGGTTGCGACCGCACGAAGACCTGCAACACCGGTACCGATGACGAGAACGTTTGCGGGTTGGATAACGCCGACTGCCGAGCCGATCAAAGGCATGAATTTGGAGATGTCGTTTGCGCCCATGAGCATGCCCTTATAGCCTGCACAGGTGCTCATCGAGGACAAAGCGTCCATGGATTGTGCGCGGGAGATACGAGGTACGCCGTCAAGGGTAAGCCCGATAACGCCTGCCGCCGCCATATCTTTGACCATCTGGTGGTTTACGGGAGACGCGGGGTGAATGAACGTAATAATATATTGACCTTTGTGCATCATCTCGATTTCGTGTTTGCCCTTTTCTTCGTTGAAGAGAGGTTCCTTAACTTTCAGGATAACGTCGGATTTTGCAAAAATTTCTTCGCAATCTTCAAGAATGGTTGCGCCTGCGGCAAGATAATCCTTGTCATGGTAGTGCGAGCCTTCGCCTGCGCCTTTTTCAAAAAGAACGGTCATGCCTGCGGCGACCATTTTCTTTACGGTGTCGGGGATTGCAGCAACACGCGCTTCGTCGTGCATAATTTCCTTGGGGATACCAACTATCATTATTATTTCTCCTTAATTTTCGGCTTTCGCCCTTATTTTATAATTTCGCGCTTTCGCGCATATTTTACTTTTCTTTTTTCGCCTTTATGGGGACGCTGTATTCGTTCTTCGGACTGCTTAAAACGATGCTCGTCTGAGTCTTTGAAACGCCGGGGATACTCTTGATTTCGTTCAGCACGCTTTCAAGCGTTTTCGTATTGTCGGTGACGACTTTCAAAAAGTAATCGAATTCCCCCGCGATATACAGACATTCCGCAATGTGGCGGTTGTCCTTGACCGCGGCGACGAAACCGTCGTTGAACTTCGGATGATCGATTGCGACGCTTATGAGCGCGGTAACGTCTTTGCCGAGTTTTTCGGGGACGATGATCGCGGCATAGCCTTTGATAACGCCCGAGTTTTCAAGTTTTTTGATGCGTTCGATAACGGTGGACGTGGACAGCTTGACCTTCTCGGCAATTTCGGACGAATTCGCACGAGCGTTTTTCATAAGACACTGCAAAATTTTTACGTCGGTGTTATCCACGGTTATCTCCTTTTTTCTTACTATTCAATTTTAACATACGTTATATGCGGTGTAAACGAAATTATTGATTTTTTTCCGAATTTTTTACGGAAAAGCGTTCTTGTAACAAAATTTTTTTCGGAAAACCCCAAAAATAACAAAAAATTTCAATATCATTCAAAATATTACGATACAACGTCGCGGGCGCACGAAAAAACGGCCGTCGCCGACCGTTTCGTTTTCGTTATTTGCCGCGCAAAGTTACCGTTTTGTCCGCCTCGTACAATATTGCGTAATAGGTATCCGTCCACTTCCCTTTCGTCGGATATTCCATTATTCTTTCCTTGGCGTGCGGGGTGTAATCGGTGCTTAAAATATTCGCGCCGGACTCGATTCCGTTTTTGTACCAGTGTTCTTTCACGACGGCGTATCTGTCCAGCCTTGTTTTGACCATAAAGTTGTCGCGGTTTATCGCCTGCGCTATACGTTCCTTTTGTTTCGTCGGATCGTTCAGAACCACGGTGAACGAGAAACGGGAATAATCCTTGCCTTTTTTCAGGACGGTCGTGTATTCAAGGGCGATATTCATCGCGCTTTTTTGCATATCGGGATCGCGCTGCATGTACGTTTCCAGGCTGTCCTTTTCGTGCAACAGGAAAATGATTTTCCCTTTCAGACTTTCAACGGTTGGATAAGCGTTTTTCGCGCGGAATTCGTCAAAGTCGGAAACGCCCGCCGCGTCAAGCAGTTTTTTGGGAGTAACGAGTTTTTCGCCGAAGTTCTCAAACAGCATTTCGTCGAATTTATCAAAGGCTTCGAGGTCGAATTTTTTGCCGCCTTTCGGCTCCACAAGGACGATAATCGGCAAAGCGTTTTCGTTTCTGTCCATCCACATTCTGATTTCTTTAAGACCTTTGTCGAAGTCGATCATCGTGCTGTTCGTTTCCAGCATATCGCTGTGCAGACACTCGATTCTGAACCCGTCGGCGGTTTTCACCTTATTCGCGTCAAGTTCGATACTTCGGATACCGGCGTTGAGCTGTTCGGTAATCGTGTCGAAGATATAATCGTATTGCTTTCCCATTATCGCCGCAAGCGGGCCGTGATAAAAATACTTCGTTTCGGGAGTGAGCCCCGTTTTGTAACTGTTGTGCGACGCGATATACCTTATCTCGTTAAGCTTTGCGCCGAGGACTTCTGCCATATCGGTGCGGGTAATGAAATTCTCGTCGTTCACCTTTGAAAAGTTTTCGTCGGCAGCGTAACGCTGTTCAAGAAGCGCGATGTATTCGTTCTGCCAGTCCGCCCAGACGCTTTTCGCGTCCTTTGCCGAAACGGTTGCCGCGATAAATCCCGACAGCGCAACGAGAAAATACGCCGAAAAGCCCCATATAAAAATGACAAGCGCCCATTTTGCGCCCTTTTTCATCGGTTTTTTCGTTCTTTCTTTTTTGTCCATAATATATCCACCCAAAACTATTCTTATATAAATAATTTACCATATAAAATGCGGGTTTGTAAACACGTTTTTTTCGGCGGAAAAATATTTTTGGGATTTTTTTCATTTTTCTATCAAAAACTATTGACATCGTCGTTTTTTGTGCTATGATATATATCGTCAGGCGATATACATAAGGAGGCAAAATAAAATGGCAATAAGCGCCGATATGCTGCGCGGTCACACCGAAACGATAATTCTTGCACAGCTTATCAAAAACGACAGTTACGGCTATGAAATAAGCAAGGCGATCGAAGACCTTAGCCACGGCGAACTTGTCCTTAAAGACGCCACCCTTTACACTGCCTTCCGCCGTATGGAACACGACGGGTTTATCGAAAGTTACTGGGGCGAAAGCGACGCCGGCGCAAGACGCAGATATTACCGCATCACAGAAAAGGGCCGCGCCTTTTACAACTTCAACAAAACCAACTGGTTTGACACCATAAAAATAATGAAAGACTTAATCAACGGAGGAACAAAATAATATGTTAATCGACCGCTTCAAAAAGTATCTCGAACAACAATTCCGCGCCATCTCTCCCACAAAAGAGGCAATGGAATACCGCGAAGAAGTTTTGCAAAACCTTCTCGACCGCGCGCAGGAATACAAGATAAAAGGTATGACGGACGAAAACGCCATCTATGACCTGTGCATCGACAGTCTCGGAAACTTCAAAGACACGCTCGTCGATTTTGAAAACCGTCTGGACAACGTAAAGCGCGCAGTGCCCCGCATCGGCGCAAGAGTGCTCACCGGCATCGCAATCGCGCTGTTTGTCGTGATCGGATATCTTTCGGTCAGCTTCGCAACCCGCGCATGGGACAAAACCTGGCTCATTCTTGTGGGCGGCGCGTTTATGGGCGTTATTGCAGGCGCGATTTTCGGTATTATCGTCCTTGCGAAAAAGAAAAGACACCTCGCAATCCGCGGTCTGTCGCACGTCATCATCGCGCTTACGTTCACGTTTATTTTCCTTATTCTGCAAATACTCGTGCACTTCAAGTACAGCTGGATGACCTTCCTTGTAATGGTGGTCGCAATGCTTATCACCGACACCGCCGAGGCGTATTCTTACAACAGTAAATCAAGGCTTTTCGACCTGCTTGCAACCGTTGAAGTAACCGCCGTTATGGTGTACGTAATGCTGGGTGTGGCGCACGTTATCCCGTGGCATCCGTCGTGGCTTCTTCCCGTCGGCGCAGCCCTTCTCGACGTCGTTATCCTTATCGCATCTCTTGTGAGCTATTCAAAGAAAAAGGATAAGGCGGCAGCCGAAAAGAAAGCGCGCATCGACGAAGCGTACTACACAATGTGGAACGACGAAAACAAATAACATCTTTATCTCGTAAAAACGATACGATAAAATACTGATTTTGATACTATGAGCAAAACTATAAAAGCCGAAATGTGGGATAAGATGCAATATCTTTTCCGAAACTATTACGACCGTATGGTGCACGCAACCCTGACTTTCGACGGGCTGCTGGACGCCGACGCTCTTAAAAACGTGCTGGTCATAATGTGCGAAAAAGCCCCCGTGCTTCACAGTAGTTTTCACGAGAATCCCGTCAATCCTTACTGGAAGGTGGAGCCTTACACCGTCGACGATATCCTGACAATAAAAGACAGCGACGATCCCGAAAAAGAAGCGTACGATTTCCTGTGTCAGAGTATCCCCGTTTCAAGCAACGTACAGTTTAAGGTGATTGTCCTGAACAAGGACGGAAAATCGACGTTTGCGATGATCGTCAACCATATGTGCTTTGACGGCGGCGACTTCAAATACTTTTTGAAAAAGCTTGCAAAAAACTACAACGCGATTTTAAGCGGCGAAAACCCCACCGACCTTAAACAAGGTACGAGAAGCGCGGAACAGGTTTATACGAAACTCGACGCAGCCGACAAAAAGGTCGCGAAAGGTCTTTTCAAAAACATCAGCGCGGTGAAAGACAAACACGTATTTCCGCTGACCGAACCCCGTCCCGACGACCACACGATGATCAACATCAGAAAAATCGACCGCGACACTTTCCTTAATATGAAAAACGCGGGAAAACGTCTGGGCGTTACCGTCAACGATATGCTGCTTGCGGCGTACGTGCGCGCGCTTTACGATATTTCGGGCATGCGCGACGACGAAACCCTTTCAATCCCCTGCATGGTCGATTTGCGCCGTCATATCGAAGGCGGCGACGAAGCCGGCGGACTTGCGAATCACACGGGATTTATGCTTTGCACGGTGCATAATAAGGGCGAAACGATCAACGATACGCTTATCAACGTCATGCGTTCCACAAAGAAAAGCAAGCGCGACAAATACATGGGGCTTTACAGCCTGCCTCTTCTGAAACTCGCCTATACCATACTACCCTTTTCGATTTCGGAATTCGCAATCAAAATCGGGTACGACAACCCGCTTATCGGTATGAGCAACATCGGGCTTCTTCCCGTCGATAAACTGACTTTCGGCAATGCGAAACCCGTTGACGGATTTATGACGGGCGCGGTCAAGTACAAACCCTTTATGCAGCTTGCGCTCACAACCTTAAACGACGTCGTAACGATGACGATTGCAATCCGCGGCAACGACGACGACAAAAAAATCGTTGAAAAATTCTTTGACCTTATCGTGGAAAACGTGAAAGAATTCGACCGCTTAAACGCAAGATAATTTCCTTCCCCCTTATATATTTAAGAAACGCCCCGATTTTTCGGGGCGCTTCTTTTTTTCTTCGTTTATTTTGCAAGGCGTTTTATCGCCTCTTTCGCGCTGTCAAGGAAGTCCGCGTCAAGCGACTCGACGTTGCCTTCGTCGCAGGCTTTTGCGATGTTTGTGTCAAACGGAATCCGTCCGAGAACTTTCAGGTCGAATTCGGTTGCGACTTCGTCGACCTTGCTGTCGCCGAAAATCGAAAACTCTTTGCCGCAGTCCGGGCATTTGACGTAACTCATATTCTCAACGACGCCCAGCACGGGGATATTCATCATATTTGCCATCTTCACGGCTTTGCCGACAATCATCGACACGAGTTCCTGCGGGCTTGTCACGACGATGATACCGTCGACGTTCAGGCTTTGGAAAACCGTAAGAGGCACGTCGCCCGTTCCGGGAGGCATATCGACGTACATAAAGTCCACGTCGCCCCAGACGCAATCCGTCCAGAACTGTTTCACCATACCCGCGATGACGGGACCGCGCCATACGACGGGATCGTTACTGTGTTCCAGCAAAAGGTTTGCCGACATAATTTCAATGCCGCCTTTCGATTTCACGGGATAAAAGAAACTGCCGTCGCTGTCGATGGGACCGTCCACGTTAAACATGCGCGGAATCGACGGACCGGTAATATCAGCGTCCAGAATCGCCGTCTTAAACCCTTGTTTTGCCGTAATCGACGCCATAAGCCCCGTTACGAGAGATTTGCCCACGCCGCCTTTTCCCGACACGATGCCGATAACGTGTTTGACCTTCGACAATGCGTTTACGGGGACGGTAAAGTCGGTTTTTTCGCTGCAACTTCCGTGGCTTTCGCAGGAGCTGCAATCGTGCGTACATTCACTCATAAATTCACTTCCTGTTTTCAATATTATTTATCAAAAATTCGATACCGATTTTCAAATCGTCATAAGTATCGTCAAAATTGCCGGTATAATACGGATCCGCGACGTCGCGGGATTGCCCTGCATATTCCAGAAACTTTTTTACCTTCTTTTTTTCGTCGGGCGCGAAAAGATTTCTGAGATACGCAACGTTTTTGTCATCCATTCCAATGAACAAATCGTATTTGTCGTAATCGGTTTTTCTGACCTGTTTCGAATAATGCGGGAACGTCGGGATATCGTGCTCTTTCAGTTTTTTCAGCGCGTCGGGATAAACGGGATTGCCCGCCTCGAGCCCGCACGTCGCGGCGGAGTCGATAACGTATTTTTCCGATATTCCCCTCTTTTTCAAGGCGTTTTTCATCATAAATTCCGCCATTGCGCTGCGGCAGATGTTTCCAAGGCACACGAACATTATTTTCATAAAGTATATGATACCACTTTAATATCGGAAAGTCAACGGCGAACGGTTGACATAAAAGCGCGCGGTGATATAATTTATTACGATTGTATGGAAGAATATATTAAAATTATCGTATATATTTTTGCAGGCATTGGCGCAGGCATAGGCACGGGATTTGCGGGATTGTCCGCCGCCGCGTTTATCGCACCGATGCTTGTCGCATTTCTGGACTTCCCATCGTACGACGCCATCGGTATCGCGCTGATTTCCGACGTTTTGGCATCCGCCGTGTCCGCAACCGCTTACGCCGTCGATAAAAACATTGACGTGAAAAAAGGCTCGAAAATGCTTGTCGTCGTTTTGTGCTTTACGGTTCTCGGGAGTTTTCTTGCATCAAAAATCGACAATCACCTTATGGGCAACTTTTCCATTTTCGCAACGTCACTACTCGGGCTTAAATTCATCCTCGTTCCCGTCAACGGCAGAGATCCCTTAAAGGACCGCTTGTACAAAAACAAATGGTGCGACGCGGTGCAAACATTCGCGCTGTCGGCAATGATTGGTATGATTTGCGGATTCGTCGGCGCGGGCGGTGGCATGATGATGCTCCTTGTGCTCACGTCGTTTATGGGATTTCCGCTTAAAAAGGCGGTCGGCACAAGCGTGTTTATCATGACGTTTACCGCGCTTGTCGGGGCGGTATCGCATTTCGGAATCGGCGGTTTGCCCGACACTACGGCAATGATAACCTGCATATTTAGCACGCTCGTTACGGCGCAACTTGCCGCACTTATCGCAAACAAGGTAAAGCCCAAAACGCTTAATATTACCGTCGGCGTGGTGCTTTTAATCCTTGGCATAGTGATGCTTGTTTTGCACTCGTTCTTCTGAAAAACCGCATTTAAAAACCCGCAGACTGCGGGTTTTGTTTTGTCTTTTTTTAAAGGGATTTTTTGGCTTTTCTTTCTGCCTTTTTCGCTTCTCTTTTTTTGAGGACTTCTTCGTGTCTTAAATCGATTTTGTCTTCGATGTCGCCGACGGTCGTCTGGAAGCGCACGTTATACTTTTTATCAAGCGCCCACATCGCCGCAAATACAACGACAAGTATCGACCATACCACCGCAAGCACTTTCCACATTGCGGGCGTTATTCCGCGGTACAGACCGAAGAACGACTGTATGTCGATAAACGACAGCTGCACGAAGTAACACAGCACCAGAAGCGCGATTACGCCCACGAAAAGCACCGCGTGCAACAGATTGAACGGCCAGCACGATTTGAACACGAACAGATATCCCGCAAACACGGTCGCAAGGAAATACAGCGCGTGCTGTTCGTCCGGAGAAAGCCCCGTGAGTATCGTCTGCGTTGTGATTACGATTGCGATAATACCCGCCATTACGGTTACTATGCCGGGCACCGCGTTCATAATGACTTTTGGCAAAAACCTGCCTTCCACCCTGTTTTTATTGGGTTCGAGCGCGAGTATTCCCGACGGAATCCCGATCGTCACGCCGCCAAGTAGCGTAAGGTGTCTTGGCTCGAACGGCAGAATCGACGGCACGATAAGGAACAACAGCGCGATAAGCAAGTTGTATCCCGTCTTCACAAGGAACAACGACGCCGACCTTTCAAGGTTGTTTATGGAACGTCTGCCTTCCGCAACGACTTTCGGCATCGACGCGAAATTGCTGTCAAGAAGCACCAGACTGCTCACGTTCTTCGCGGCATCCGAACCCGAAGCCATCGCGATCGAACAGTCGGATTCCTTTAATGCAAGCACGTCGTTGACGCCGTCGCCCGTCATTGCAACGGTGTGTCCGTTTGCTTTCAGGGCTTTTACAAGCAACAATTTCTGATCGGGCAGAACCCTGCCGAATATCGTGTATTTTTCCGCCGCGTCGATGACTTCCTCGTCGGTTTTCAGGGTTGACATATCAATGATACTGTCGCAATCGGAAAGCCCTGCGCGTTTTGCGACGGCGCGCACGGTAACGGGGTTGTCGCCCGAAATGATTTTAACGGTAACACCCTGATCCCTGAAATATTGCAGCGTATCGGGGGCTTCCTTTCTTATTTTATCGGCGATGAATATAAACCCTTCCGCTTTCAGTCCGTCGGGAAGGCTGTGCCCGATAATTTCGACGTCCGACGACGCAAGGACAAGCACCCTGAGTCCTTCTTCCGCCTTTTCGCGCGTGATTGCTTTTATTTCTTCCGCGGTATTAGGGAAAACGAATTCGGGCGCGCCCAGAACGTAACTTCTGCCGTCGATAACCGCGCCGCTCCACTTTCTGTCCGACGAAAACGGCACGACAACACTGACTTCGCCCGCCGCCTCGTACTGCCCGACGTAATTTTTGACCGCCGCCGCCGTTGCGTTTTCGTCCTTGACGGCGTCCGACAGGTTTTTAAGGTGGCGGCAGAACTCGTCTTCCGACAAATCGACGGTTTTTATACCGTGGATTTCCATGCTGCCTTCGGTAATCGTGCCCGTTTTATCAAGACACAGCACGTCAACCCTTGCAAGCGTTTCGACGCAGTACATATCCTGTGCAAGAGTGTGGTGTCTCGCAAGCCTTATGACGCTCAGACAGAACACGACCGACGTAAGCGCGACAAGACCGCTCGGAATCATGCCGACCAACGAGCCGATTGTCGTCAGCACCGTACTGTTCATATCGTTGCCCTGAATGTAATATTTTACTGAAAAAAGAGCGATGCCCAGCGGCACAATGACCACCGACATCGTTTTTACGATTTTATTTAACGAATTTTTGATGACCGAAACGGGTTTTTTGAAATACTTCGCGCCGGCGGATATTTTCATTGCGAAGTTATCCATGCCGACATGCACGACTTTTGCTTTTGCGCGTCCCGATACGACGTAACTTCCCGACATAAGGCTGTCGCCCGCGTTTTTCACGATTGCGTCGGGCTCTCCGGTGATAAGGCTTTCGTTGACCTCGATACTGCCTTCGACAACGACCGAATCCGCGCAAATCTGGTGTCCCGCCTGCAATATCGTAACGTCGTCCATAACGACGTTTTTCACGGCGATTTCCTTTTCTTCTCCGTCGCGGATAACCCTGACTTTCGGGGCGGAAATGAGCGACAGTTTATCCATCGTGTGCTTTGCGCGAAGTTCCTGCACGATACCGATAAGCGTATTGCAGACGCACAGTATCACGAAGCCGTAATTGCCCATGCCGTCCTCGTCGAATCCCGAAAACGCCGCGACGATGATTGCCATCACGAAAAACACGAAGTTGAAAAACGTGAAGGTGTTGTCGATAAGTATTCTGAGTACGCTTTTGGTTTTTATTGTTTGCAATCCGTTGACGAGCCCGCTCTTGACGCGCGCTTCGACTTCTTCGGACGTGAGTCCCGTCATGAGATTGCAGTCGGTGTTTTTGATTTCTTCCATACTTTCCACGTTGCGTTAAATTAATTTTATTATTGCATTAAATATACGTTGTTGTCAAGAAATGAAAAAAATATCCGCCGACTTTACCGATTTTTTTCAACGAAAAAGGATAGCGAAAACTCGCTATCCTTCATTATCGTGTTTGTTTTACTTATTTGTTTGAAATCTTTTTGTCAAAGTTTTCAAGCGCGCGGACAGAAATTGCATAGCAATCCGCAAGACAATCTTTGTTAAGGTTGTCATAGCTGTCTTTAAGCGTGTGGTAATAATCTTCCAGAACGTGGTTCAGAGCGGTGATACCCGTTGCCCTGAAACCTGCCTGTGCGAACGCTGCGCTGTCGGTTGCTCCGCCGAAGGGAGGAACAAGAGTTTTGTTGCAGGGAATGCCTAGTTCTTTTGCCGCTTCCATAAAACTGTCGGAAACTTCCTTGTCGGCTTTGACGGTTGCGTTAAGGTCGCGGTAATTTACGCCCAGGAATTTCGGATCGTGAATAGTGTCGAAAGAATAAATCCAGGTGGGAACGTCGTCGAATTCGCCTTTGTGTTGTTCGCACCACGCTTTCGCTCCGCGGAGCCCCGCTTCTTCGGAGCCGGACAGGATAACGCCGACTTCGGTGTGTTCAAGTTCGATACCCTCGTCTTTCATCGCTTTAAGGATCGCGATGCCCATAAGGCAAGCCGTAAGGTTGTCGTTTGCGCCGTCAACCGTCGTGTTCGGATCCCACATGCGGTACATACCGAAATAGAAAGGTACGAATGCAAGGTTCGCGATGCCAAGCCAGAACAGAACGCCGTTTTCGGGTTTAAGAATCTTGGGTCTGAAACCGGTGAGTATAGCCGTCGCAAGGCTGCATCCCATAAGGAACAACGCGCCAAGGACAACGATAACGATGTTCGCTTCGTAAACTTTGCCGCCGAACTTATTGTTGACGGGCCAGTTCCACGCTGCGTCGGGGTGACCGTTGAAGAAAACGCGACCTTTGACTTCGCCCGTGCATTTCTTGATTGCGGTAACGTTCGTGCCCGTCTTTTCGGGGAACAGGAAGTCGAAAGTCTTTTTGTAAAGACCGAATTGCATTATCATTACGTAGAAACCGAAAACGATAAGCGCAAAACCTAATATCGGCAGGAAGAAATACGCGATAAGCCCTGCAAGAACACAGGTGATCGTGATATAAATCCAGCCGAAAAAGCTGCCGGGATTTTCCTTAAACGATTCAACGTCGGAGCGTTCGCATCCGCAGTCTTTTTTAAGGACGTCAGCCATATACTCGCAAGCGATTCTTTCGCCTTCTTCGCCGGGAGTACGTTTGGGCATATCCTTGCAGATATGGGTGATTTCGTCAACCATATATTGCGCGGCGTCTGCCTTTTTTTCAATCAATTTTGAAAAATTTGCCATAATTTTCTCCTCTTATTTTTTATATTTATATGATTATCATATCACAAAAACGACGCTCTTTTCAAACAAACGACGTCTTTATTTTTTTTACTATACAAATGATCAAAAATATACAGTAAAAACCGCAAAAAACCGTCAGACGTCAACGATAATGCCTTCTTTTACGAACTCGCGGGCGTCGCGCGGCGACTTTCCTTTGTATTTCTGGAAGTTGCGGGAAACTACGCACGCTGTCGTAACCCGCCTTTTTTGAGATTTCCGCGACGGAAAGCGTGGTCGAATACAACAGATCGGTTGCGTAATTTATGCGGTAAATATTCACGACGTCGGAAAAATTCGCGCCGAAATATTCGTTGAAAACAGCCGAAAGATAATTGTAAGAATATCCCATTTTGTCGGACAGGTCTTTCAGGCTTATGTCTTCCGTGAAGTTGTGCGAAACGTATTTCGCGATTGCGTTCAAAACGTCCACCTTCTTTTTGTCGACCGGGATAAACGCCGTGTGCGTCTCGAACTCCGCAAGAATATGATACAAAACGGCTTTTTGCTTGAACGTGTTGGTAACAAGGGGCATTTTCCTTGTCAGCGATTCCGCAAAATCTATCGAGAAAATGGGAAAAGTCGCGATGTAGCCGTCGTGCTTTTCGTAAAAGTCGGAAACCCAATCCTTTGAAAACTTGCAGATGAAAACGTTGCTGTAATCGGGCGTTTCGTAAGCGTGCGCGAACTTTGGCGGAATTACCATACACTTCCCCGCGCGAAGACGATAAATTCTGTCCAGCACGGTAACGTTTGCAAGCCCGTCGTTGCAGTATAAAAACTCGTACGTTTCGTTGCAATGCATCGGGAAGCATAAGTTCTTTTCAACGTCGAAAGATAAATAATTTTCCCCTGCCTGTTTGTGTTTTTCGAAATCCAACATATCCCACCTACCGTAAATTATGTCTATATTTTACCACCGAATAAGAAAATAATCAAGCCCTCCCGCAAAATAGGAGGGCCTTAACTTATTCTGCTTGTTCTGTTTTTTGTTCGGCTTTTGGAATTTCGGCGTTATCGTCGTCCCGTCTGAACCCTTCGACGTCGGAAACGGGAAGAGAGAAAACTATCGCGCCTGCATCGGTGCCCGCGCCCGCCGTCGTTACGATGGAGCGCATAATGTCCGCTTTCTTTTCCTTTTTCGCAACGATGATAATGATTTCTTTTTCGCTTGCAATCGACACGTTGAAGAATTTCTCGGTGCCCATGCCGCCCGTACCCTTTGCGTGGATAACGGTGCCGCCGCCCGCGCCGGCAGCCCTTGCGGCGTCCATAACGGCGTCGGTATGCCCTTCGTTTGCAATCGCGAGAATGAGTTCGTATTCAAAATTTATATCGGGTGCTTTCATATCCTTGTTTCCTCCGTTTAAAAAATTGAGGGTGCTGCCGCCGCCGACGCTTTTAATCGGGACGGAAATCACAATACCGTTGCCTGGTGCGTCGATATAAAGACGGCGTCGTTCTTCCGTGATGAGCGACTTCGTTTTGTTTTCGTCCGCGACCGCAAAAAGGATTCTCTTATCGGTGGACTCGATCCCCCACAAATCGCGTATCTTCTGCGACGCGGTGCCGTGGCCGATAAGCGACAGAATCACGGGGATTTCCAGCCGTTGACAAATGTTATTCAGAATCGACAATCCGTTGGGATTGATTACCGAGATTACAAAGTACATATCAGTTCCCCCACAGTTCGATAATATCGTCGTCGCCGTAAACGACTTCGGCTACGCGTTCCGCGCGTTGTTTCTTCTTCTTGTAAACAAGACCGGTGATCTGAATGGAAATAAGCGGCATCATCGCAACGAGTGCGACCGCACCGAAAGCGTCGCTTAATATATTGCCGCCGCGCGCCGAACATACGCCGATGAAAAATTGCAGCATGAACGTCGCAGTCATCGGTCCTGACGCAACCCCGCCCGAGTCGAACGCGATTGCCGTGAATATGTCGGGGACGAAAAACATCAGTATAAGCGCGACGAGATAACCCGGCACGATAAACCAGAGTATCGATATCCCCGTAAGGACGCGGATCATCGAAAGCCCCATCGCCAACGCGATTGCAATCGACAGACTCAGCTTAATCGCTTTTCCGGGGATTGCGCCCGAACTCACGTCTTCGATTTGCTTTTCAAGGACGAATACCGCGGGCTCGGCGGAAATAATGAACCAGCCCATAAGCATTGCCACGGGAATGAGAATATATTGCGTCCAGCCGCTGTACAGTTGCTGACCGAGATATAACCCCAGCGGCGAGAAACCGACGTTTACCCCCGTCAAAAACAACACTAAACCCACATATGTGTAAAGAATACCGATGAGCGTTTTCAAAAAACTCTTTTTGCTCATCTTGAAAGCAGCCACCTGGAAAATCAAAAACAGTACGATAATCGGCGACAGTGCAATCGCCATTTCTTTCATATATGCAGGGAACGCTTTCAGGTATTCCAGCCCCATTTCGGTCGTCGTTTCCGGGATGAACGGAAGGTTAACGTCCGCAACGCCCTGTCCCTTGTAAAAGAACCCCAAAATCAGCACCGCAAGCACCGGTCCTATCGAACATAACGCGACAAGACCGAAACTGTCCGCTTCCGCCTTTTTATCGCTTCGGATATTCGCGACGCCTATGCCGAGCGCAAGGATAAACGGCACCGTCATCGGACCCGTCGTTACCCCGCCCGAGTCGAAAGCAATCGACAAAAAGTTTTTGTCGGCAAACGCCGCAAGGACGAATACGATTATGTAAAACGCAAGAATAAGCCATTTGAGCCTTATGCCCAGAATCGTCCTGAGCATGCACACCGCAAGGAACAACCCTACGCCAACGCCCACCGTAATCAGCAGGACTTTGCCGTCGATGTGCGGCACGGTTTCCGCAAGAACTTGAAGGTCGGGCTCCGCAATCGTTATCGCAACGCCCAGAATAAAGCTCACAAACAAAATAAGCGGCAGGTTTTTCGACTTCGTTAGAGTCGTGCCGATGCGGCTGCCGATCGGCGTCATGGACGTGTCCGCACCAAGCGTGAACAGCCCCATTCCCACGATTATTAGCAACGCGCCGATAAGGAACGACAACAATAAGCCCGTCGGCACAGGTTGTATCGACAGACACATTATCGCAACTATGATGATTATCGGCAAGGTCGATACGAAAGATTCCCTTATTTTTTCCGTGATAAGGGCGCGCTTCTTATGCACTGCCTGCGCGTCGATTTTATTGAGTTTTTTTACTTCCTTCTTTTTCATTACGTTTCTTATTATACATAAATATAGTCTTTATTGCAAGAATATAATTATTACTTATTATTTACCTAAATTTTATACACTTGTAAGAAGATTTGGTTTTTGAAAAAGAGCAACAAAAAAGCACGCGGCGAGCGCGTGCTTTCGTTGATAATCAAGGCTTAAAAGAAAGGATTTATTTCGTCTTCGACGATAATCTTGTCAATCATCTCGTAGAAGTCCCATTTCAGGACGTCCCAGTATCCGCCGACGGTGCCGTGATCCGTGTTATAGTAGCAGATCGTCGTGGTCTGGCGCGCTTCCGGCAAGGGATAAATCGCGCGGCTGCCTTTTGTGTTGCTTATCGTCTTGTCGCCATTGTAGTTAAGTCCGCCGAGGCATGCGTTGGTGGGCATCGTTCCGTCGCCGTCGCCAAAAAGTATCGCTTTGTGGTCGTAGGAATAATATTCGATGCTGGTAAGCGGCGTGTCGTACTTATGGTTTCTGGTGTCCCACATTTCGTAAGTAACCTTGTTGACCTTAACGGTGTCGGTGTCTTTCGTCACGATTTGAACGCTCTTTTTGGTGTTGTATCCGACGCCCAGGCAATAAGTCGTGTTCACGAGTTCGGGCGCGTAAACGTTGGCGTCTTTGTCGTTCACGCTTTCTTTGACGTAGAAGGAATCCCAGTATGCCGGCAGGGTTTTCATGCCGGGTTTAAGCTTGTCGTAAATGCCGTCGACGTCCGGTTTCCAGTCGCTGGTGTGCGCCCAGGGACGCGAACAGTACCATTCGTACATATCTTTCACGGGTACGCCGTCAACGTAAACGGGGCTTTCGTTTTCACCGTAATAATCGGAATCTGCAAAAGTCTGGAACGGCAGAAGTTGCATTACGGAAGTAAGGTTCTGTGCAAGCGGTCCCGCAAGTTTCTTTATGCCTTCCGAAATCGCGTCGACGCCCAGAACAACGCCGCCGAGGGTGTCGCCGACCGTTCCGTTTACAACGTCGGCAATCGCTCCGATGGGATCGTCAAGATAATAAATCGCGTCAAGAGAGCCCGCCGTTGCAGGCGAGAACGCGCGATACGAGCGAATAATCTGGTTCGGTTTTTTGACGTCGGTTTGTCCGGGGTTTTTCGCTTCCGCATCCAGCCACTTGTTTTGAAGTCTTGCGATATATCCCGCAACAACGGGGCCGCCCATACTGTGCGACGTGAGAATTACTTCTTCCCAGCCGTTGGTCTGAATGAATTGTTCAAGAAGTTCGGAATTGATCCTGTTGTCGATGCGCCAGTCATAGTTGAAAACGACGACGTCCCAGCCCTGCTTTTCGTATCTGGCTTGCAGGTCCAGGCATTGCTGACGATACGCGGCGATTGCGCCGTATTGAATTTTTTCGCCTGCCGTGTATGCGCCGTATCCGTCGACGACTTCGCCGGAATCGTTATACAGCGTTGACTTGAACGTGCCGTCCGCGGTTGTGGGACGAACGTTTGCGGGGCGCAGATTCGGATTGTTGCTTTTGCCCTGCTCGTCAAGCGTGATTTGCCATAATAAGTTTTCGACGGATTCGTCCTTGTACTTCATAATGCCGTCGATTAAGTCGTACGTCGTCTTGTCGGTAAGCACCGCCATGACAAGTCCCATCATATCCCCGCCGGGGAACACCTGCTGGAAATAAACGCCCTCGGCAACGGGATCCCAGATTGCCTCGTTCGTCTTCGTGTCGTACAGCCCGCCCGAAAGCAACGCCGTACAAATGACGACAGCCTTCTTATTCTTCGACGTTTCGCCCGGGGTTTCGCCGCATGCGGTAAGCACGCCAAGGCTCAAAACAACCACCACTATTACAAGCAGAATGCCGATAAGTTTCTTCTTCGCCTTCATATTTTCCTCCTGAAAAAGGGAACACTGACCCTTATACATTACTATAATAACATTACTTTGTGAAAATAACAACAACTTTCGTTTACATTTTTTATCCGAAACCATTAAAAACCGACAATGAAAAACGGCAATCCCGCCGTTTCGGAATTGCCGTTTCGTCTGTGTTAATTGTTATTGAAGCTCCGTCACCGTTTTACTTGTCAGGTCGAAAACACAAAGTTTTCCGGTGCTCGACGTCGTGGGAAGAGTATCCTTCACCTGCCATACGTCAAGGAAGTAAACCTTGTTTCCGACAACCACCGCGCTTGACATATAATATCCGTCAAGTGTGCTTACAAGTTCGGAAATTAGCGTTGACGCGGTCATATCGACACGATAAAGTCCTTTATTTGACGAACCTGCCGCTACGTTTCTGTAATAATAGACGTACTTTCCGCTTACGAAGAAACTGCGTGCGTCGTTTGTCGTGCCAAGGTCAGCAACGTCTGTTAAAACATTGTTCTTCACGTCGTATTTGCTTACAGTATTTTTCAATGCTCTGTCATTCATCAGGAACACCGTGTTTTCATCGGTGAACAAATATTCGTTGGGTTTTACGTCTTTGTTGAAATTTGTCGCCGTTTTTGTAGCCACGTCGTAGCAATACAGCTCGCTCGCGACGAAATACACTTTTCCGTTTATCGCGTACACGCCATAATCGTCAACGTTGTCTTTGAATCCATTGACACCTTTTTCGACAAGCACGGTGTCTTCGCTTCCGTCAAGATTCATGACGTTCAGTGTGTTCTTGTCCGAGAAGTTTGCGTAATAAATCTTCCCGTCCATAAACGACATGTGCAAGCATTTTTTAGTCGAAATTCTCGTGTTTACACCGGTAACGAGATTCATTTTGTAAAGGTCGAAGTTTGTCATAAGCCTTACCGTTGCGTAATACAACTCATTTTCGTAAATTGCAAAATCCGCAACTTGAAGGCTTGTGATCCTGACGTCGAAACCGCTTTGGATATTATACTTATGAAGTTTTCCGTTGTCCTTCATATCGATATAATAAAGTTCGCCGTTATACTCTTTCATTTCTTCGTAATAAGTCGTGATAATGGGTTGATAAACGGGCGCGATGTATTCTGCCATAAGGTCGGTTTCACCGCCTGCCGAATAAGAGTACAGGTGCTTATTGTTTGCGCGGAAGTAATACAAGACGTTGCCGTCTGTGGACAATGCGTAAACGTTGTCGTTTTCGCCGTCCACGACTTTCGTGCCGCCGATAACGTTTTCTTTCCACTCGCTGCCGTCGATTTTCACCTTATAAATTCCGTCGCCGAAAATGGTTGTCGTTACCATATCGGTGTTTACGAAATAAAGATATTCGCCGACAACAGTCAGGTATTTGCCCTTCGAATACGTAATCTTTTTAAGCGCAACGCTGTCGTCGTTTACGGGGAGTGACGCGGTGGTCGTGTCGATGGAATATATCGCCGCGCCGGGTTTAAGATTCGAAAGCGTAATATGTCTTGTGAAGAATATACGCGTGCCGTCGGTTGCAAGGTCGGACACCTTATAATCGTAAACGAGTTGCGACGAGCCGTTCGACGCGTTTTTATCTATGCGATAAAGTTTTCCGCCCGATTTCGCGACGAAATAAATATAATTGCCGATAACCGTCAGTTCTTCCGCCTTATCCGCGCACAATTTGTTTGCCGAAGGCTCGGCGTTCGTATCGTATAAATCGGAAATCTTCAACGAGTAAATGCCGTTCTTTTCGTCGTCGAGAAGACTCGATACCGAATAATAAAGGAACGTGCCGTCGGTTGCGAGATATTTTCCGTTGACCGAATACAAATCTTCCGCTTTCGTGCCGTCAAAACCTACGACGCCCTTGCCGAAGTAATTTTGAGCAAGATAATAAAGTTTTCCGCCGCCCTGCACGAACGAAGACGCAACGTCGCGGTTCACAAGTTTAATTTTGTTTTCGTCTATGCAATAAAGCCATTTGTTGTCAAGCGGATTTTCAAAATAAATTTTGCCGTTGTACAAAGTCGTTGCAAGTTCTTCTTCCGTCGACTTGATTTTAAGGGTTGCGGTCAAAGTTTTCTGATTATAGTTTTTGCCGCCGACTTTTGCGACGATCGTATACGTGCCGACGCTTCTTGCTCCGTTTCTGCCGTTTTCACCGCCCGAATATACGACGATTTCACCCGTGGGAACGAGTCCCGAAATCTGAATCGAGTGTTCTTGTTCGTCGTATTCGAAAGTGCCGTTTTCAAACTTGATTTCGCCGAGTTCCGCTTTTTGGATTTCAAGTTGAACGGTTTTTGCGAAGTCGTTGTAGTTTTTGTTCGTTACGGTAACCGTTGCTGAGTACACGCCGGCGTTGGTTTCTTTCATTGTGCCGGTGTATTTGACGTCGGCAAAAGACGGAACGCCCGTCGCTTCGTCAAGTTTGTGTTCGTTGGCGTCATACGTTACCGTCTTTCCGCTGAACTCGATGCCCGTAAAGTTGATTTTGTTGATTGTGAGCGTCGCGGTCAGTTCTTTTCTTTCATAACCGTCTTTCGTGACAACCGCTTTTGCATTGTAAACGCCTGCGTCGGTGCCTTTATTGTTTGTGTAAACCACTTTGGCGCCTTCGGGAAGTCCCGTCACGGTTATCGATTTTTCGCTGCCGTCGTAATCGAAAGTCGCATTTTCAAACTTAACGCCGTCAAATTTTTTAAGTTGTTCGGCGGGAGGTGTGTCCGGGGTGCCTCCGCCGCCCGAACCTCCGCTGCCTTTGTCGCCGCAGGCTACGAGAGTCATCATCGCCAAAACGGCAATGACTATTGTTACAAAGAATAAAATTGGTTTTCTTTTCATATTGCTTCTCCCGTTGAATTTTTTATTTGTTTTATTTCTTTGTTGATTCTTGTTATCGTGAACGGATAAGAGAAAGGCGCGACGATAATGCCGATTCCGACGCCGATCAGGAACAATATCACGCCGAGCAGGAATCCCAGAATCGCAAAACCTATTTTCGCCACGATTAAAAAGGCAAGCCCGCCGAGATCGAGCGTGAAAATGATCCCCGGCAGTTTTATCGGGCGCGTCACGAACCACACGAGAATTTCCGGGATAGGCCCTTCGTCAAGGATAACTTCCGACACGAACGCAAACGCGGCGTACACCATAAAAATCGTGAACGGAATGCAAAACCCGAGATACTCGTTCAATTCTCCGCTTGCCATTGCCATAATGTTGAAAACTAATAAAACTACCGAAACGATACTTCCCCAGACTATGCTTTTTCTTTTCTTTTTCCTTATGTCTTTGACTTTTGCGTCGATGTTTTTCTGACGTTTTTCCGCCAGAATCTTATCGTTTGCGAGTTTTTCTTCATAGCATTTTTTGCAAAGAACTTTCGGCGCGATTATTCCCGCGTTTTCTTTCGTAACGATACTTCCGCACGACACGCAATAACCGATCGGCGCGATTTGATTTTGCTTCACGGCGTTTTCGACTGCCGTTACGATTTGTTCGGAAACTTCCGTCGTTCCGCTTTCGTCGGGGCGGTCTTCCGCCACGTTATCGCCGTTATTCCCGTCCTTATGGTCGATATCCAGAAAATCGTCGATGGATATTTTGAATATGTAACTGATCTTCTTGATTGTGGATAAATCGGGTTCGGCAAGGTTATGTTCCCATTTGGAAACCGCCTGCGCGCTCACGTTAAGCGCGTCGCCAAGCTGAGCCTGCGTCATGTTCGCATTCTTTCGTAGTTGCGTTATCTTTTGTCCATAAGTCATATGGCCACCTCCATATTTGCAATTATATGGGATTAAACCGTCGGTTGCAAACGGTGCGGCTCAACCAAAAGTTGAATTGCTATAAATAAAGTTGAATTGAATATCATACTGCGAAATACCGAAAAAATTACTGCAAAAACGGGACGATTTTCCCCTGTTTTACACAATCGATACAAAACATGCGGTTTTTTAGCATTAAGAAATTTCCCCCATTTCTTTATACTAAAAGTGTACCCCCCCCCCGTATTTTGTCAAGTTTTTTATTCTGCGTATTTATGCCAACAGATAATAATACGAACTTAGGTTTTACGCCGTGTTTTTGACTAATACTGCGTTACGCTCACGGCTTATACGGTAAAGTATTAAGCCGCTCGCGTGCCTTGTCTTATTCTAAAAACACGACGGAAAACTTGTTCACAACCGAAAACGCCGAGATTTCAGATGATTTTTGGAAAAGGCGAACGCGGTTGTACTCTTCGTACTACAAGCGAGCATTTTTCATAAAAGCGTTGAAATATCGGCGTTTTGGCAACGTTCGTATTATTATCTGTTGGCATATCAGGCATAAGTTTTTCGGACACGAAAAAAGACCGCACGACAGCGGTCTTTATCATATTAACATTAGGTTGATTTATGAAAAATTGTACTGGGCGTTGTAGATTTCGGCATAGAAGCCGTTCTTTTTAAGCAGTTCTTCGTGAGTGCCCGATTCCACGACGTCGCCGTTTTTGATGACAAGAATCACGTCGGCGTTGACGATTGTCGAAAGCCTGTGGGCGATGACGAAACTGGTTTTCTTACGCATGAGTTTGTCCATTGCGCCCTGTATCAGAAGTTCCGTGCGGGTATCGACCGAGCTTGTCGCTTCGTCCAGAATCAGCAAAGGTCTGTCCGACAAAAACGCCCTTGCAATCGTCAGCAACTGCTTTTGTCCGCCCGAAAGGTTTGTGAGCGATTCGTTGACGACGGTGTCGTAGCCGTCGGGGAGCATCCTTATAAAGCCGTCGGCGTGCGCGGATTTGGCGGCGGCGATAACTTCTTCGCGCGAAACGTTGTCTTTGCCATAAGCGATATTGTCGTAAATCGTGCCGCCGAAAAGCCAGGTATCCTGCAGCACCATCGAGAAACAGCCCCTTACGCTTTCGCGCGAGACTTTGCCCGTGTCCGTGCCGTCGATTATTATTTCGCCGGAGTTCGGATCGTAAAATCGCATAAGAAGATTGACGATTGTGGTTTTGCCCGCGCCCGTAGGCCCGACGATCGCCACCTTTTGCCCTTTTTCGACGTGGATATTCATGTCTTTGATAAGCGGGTTTTCGGGATTATAAGAAAACGCGACGTGGTTGAAGTCGACGACGCCCTGAACATTTTCGGGCATCTCGCCCTCCCTTACGTCCATTTCGGGTTCGTCCAGCACCTCGTACACCCTTTTCGACGCCGAAGCAACCCTTTGCATACTGCTTATCGCGCCGGCGATTCTTTCAAGCGGGGACGAAAACATTTTTGCGTAAATGACGACGGCGATAATGTCCGCGACACTGACTACGTCGCCGCCGATTTTCATACCTTCGATTGCGAAATACGCGCCGATTAAACATATCGCGACGTAGGCGATATTGTTCGTGAGCGACACGACGGGCGTGATTATCGACGACAAGAACGTCGCCCTTTCTTCCGCCTTGCACATTTCGTCGTTGACGCGCGCGTGCTTTTCTTCCTGGCGGTTTTCCACGTTGTAGCTTTTTATCGTCTGATACCCTGAATACGTTTCCTCGACAACCTGATAAATCTCGCCGGACGATTTGAACATCTTATCGAAACAAGGTTCGCTCTTCTTTGCGATGACGTACGACACGACAACCGACGCAGGCACAAACGCGATAACAATCAGCGCAAACACCCAGTTTATCGTGAAAATCATAACGATAATCGTCAGAAGTTGCAAAATGCCCATCAAAAGCGTTTCGACAATACTATGTATACTGTTGCCCATTTGCGACACGTCGCCCGTCATTCTGTCAAGAAGTTGCCCCGCTTCCGTCCTGTCGACGTAAGACACGGGCAGGTACTTGATTTTCGTGGACATATCCATGCGAAGTCCCGCCGTAAAGTGCATGCTGACTATCTTGTTCGACGACAGCATTTCGACGTAACTCAGCACCGAATACGCCGTATATATGATGATAAGAAGTATGAGTGTGTTTTTGATTTGTCCGACAAGATCGCCCGTCCCGTTATATGCGTTCAGGACGTCCAGAGTGTCCGACAAGAACTTGGGCGCGGCGATGTTTGCCGCCATCGTAAGCGCGCTTAATACGCACACCAACACCATGCCCCATTTGATTCTGCCGATTTCTCGGACAAGGCGCAGAATTATGCTTTTCGTTTCGTTTTTCGTCATTTTGTCGCCGCTTCGAAACCGTTTCATACTGCGCCTCCTTCGACCTTTTTTCCCGTCTGCGACTCGTAAATTTCACGATATTGTCTGCACGACGAAAGCAGGTCTTTGTGCGTTCCGCGCCCGACGATGCGCCCTTCGTCCAGGACGAATATTTTGTCCGCCGACGCCGCCGTTGACGCGCGTTGCGTCATTACAATTTTCGTTTTTCCCGAAAGGGTTTTATCGAGGTTTTCCTTGACGTGCGCTTCGGTCAGGAAGTCAAGTGCCGAGAAACTGTCGTCGAAAAGATAAATCGAACCATTTTTAAGCATTGCGCGCGCAATCGACAGACGTTGTTTTTGTCCGCCCGACAGATTACTGCCGCCGCTTAGTATTTCGTAGTCGAGCCCCGTTTCGAGGTTTTCGACAAATCCTTTCAGTTCCGCGACTTTCAGCGCGTCGTACACCTGCTCGTCGGAAGCGTCAGCTGCCGACATTCTGACGTTGCTGCCGATCGTGCCCGAGAATATCGTGGCGTTTTGAAGCACGCACGTCACGTTGTTTCTGACGCGTTTTCCGCTGATTTCCGATACGGATTTTCCGTCGTAGGATATTTCGCCCGAAGTCGGGTTAAAAAACTTCATAATAAGTTTGACAATGCTGCTTTTTCCGCTGCCCGTACCGCCGATGAACGCAACCTTTTCGCCGGGCGCGATATCGAAAGACACGTCGCTCAACGCGTTCTCCGACGCCCCTTCGTATCTGAAATCGACGTGCGAAAATTTAAGTGCGCCCGAAAAAGCGGGCAGGTTTTCGTCGTCGGGTTCTTTTTGAACTTCCGTTTCCAGAATCTCGTTGATACGTCTGCTGTTTACGGCGACTTTCGGCAAAAACGCAAGCATCATCGCAAACATCATAATGCCGTTCATGACAAGCGCGACGTACTGCACGATCGCGATAATATCCGCCCCCGTAACCGCCGACTTTCCGCCCTGCATAAGCTTTGCGCCGACGTACAGGATAAGAATCGTGACAAGGTTAAGCCCCAGCATGATAACCGGCGTAAGAAGCCCCATATTGACATTGGCTTTTATGATGTTTTTCGCCATGACGAGCGTGGCTTCGTTGGCGCGGTCGCACTCGCGGTCTTCCCTGTTGAACGCGCGGATAACGCGGATACCCGTCAACCTTTCGCGGATAATGCTGTTCTGTTTGTCGATGTATTCGTCGCTCTTTTCCCAAAGAGGCATAATGCGACGCACGACGAAATACAGCACCGTCACGACGACCGGCACGAACGTGAACATGATAAGCGCAAGCCACGGATCGGCAAGAAACGCCAGCGCGCTTCCGCCAAGCACCAGAATGGGAATACTGATGACGCCCTGCATAAGCATACTCGCGCACTCTTCCAGAAGCCAGATATCGTTTGTGCTTCTCGTTATGAGCGCGCCCGTGCCCCAGTGATTGAGTTGGTCGGGATTGAGCGTGTTTACCTTTTTGAAAATTACTTCGCGCAAGGTCTTTGAATATCTGCTGACGACGCCCGCCGAGATTTTGTAGGACAAAATGCCCACGACAAGCCCCATTATCGACACGCCGAGCATTATCCCGGAACACGCAAGCGTAACCGTCATATTCTGCCCGCCGATACCGTATTCCACGATATAACTCATAAGATACGGCAGCGCAAGACTTGCCGCCGAGGTTATCAGCGTCAGAAATACGACCAGCACTATTCTGCCCGCGTCGGGCTTTAACAGACGAAGCAACTTAAACATACTTTGAGATTATACCACACTGCACGCGGCGTTTACGAGCGTAAAGATAACAAAACAATATATTTAATTATAATTAGGATTTCCCTCAACAAAAAACCGCCTTTTCGGGCGGAGTCTTGTCAAAAAGTATTCTTGTTTGTTTTTATGCGAATATGACGAATTGTGCAAGCATCAATATTCCGATTGTCATTCCGAACACCGTGAGAAGTATCGGACCCGCCCACCTAAACCATTTCGGATAAGTTACCGTCGTGAGTCCGAGCGTCAGTAAAAGCGTCGCGTTGGTAGGCATGAATACGTTGACGATACCGTCGCCAAAAGTGAACGCCAGCACCGCAACCTGCGGGTTGATGCCAAGTTGCGAACATATCGCGCCGATCATCGGCATAAGCAGAAACGCCTTTGCGCTCCCCGACGTAATGAACAGCTCGAAAATCAGAACGACAAGGTATATTATCAGAATAAGCACCGCGGGGTTTTGCCCTTTCGCCGCGTTTATCGTGTGATACAATATGGTATCCATGACGTGTCCCGCCTCGATAATATAGCGTACGCTGCTGGCAATAAGCACCATTCCCGTTACGGGCAGCAGCGTCAGCGCACCTTTCAGCATTTCTTTTGCAAGTGCTTTGCCTTTAAGTCCGCTGTAAACGCACGCCACCACGCCGCCGATTATGTAAATCACGACGGTGATATACAATATATAATCCGCAAGTTTGAAACTGCCGAGCGCGGGTATATACGCCCCCTGTAAAAATATCGAAAGCACCGCAAAAAACACGATTGCGATCATACAGCCCGCAAAGAATTTGAGAGCCTTTGATTTTCCAGCGTCGTATACGAACGGACGATTTTCAAAATCGAAATTTTCTTTCCTTTTCAGATCTTCCTTATATACGGGCGAACGCTGCGGCTTTTTGTCAAGCATTTTCGCACACGGGAACATAAACGCCATAAGTATGACGTAACACAGCACAAACGTCAGAATCCTTATACCGATTCCGCTGAACATGGGCACGCCGACAATCGACTGAGCGATACCGACGTTGAACGGGTTTACCACGCCCGCCATAAAACCGAGCCCCGCCGCAAGCACCGAAAACCCAAGCCCTATCAGCGCGTCCCAACCGAGACCATAGCTTAAAATCACCGCAACCGGCACGATGGGTATCACTTCCTCGCTCATGCCCGACGTCGTGCCGAGAAACATAAACGCCAGAGGCAACAAAAACAACAAAAGATATCGCTTATGACCGTAATTATGGCGTATGGATTCCACCATGTAAACAAGCACGTCGGTTTTGTCCAACGCGTTGAATACCGCGCCGATTACGACAAGCATGAACAATATCGCGACAAGCGTCAGCGTGCCGCTGCCGCCAAGCACCAGAAACGGCGAAAGCAGTACTTTCCACCAGGGAAGCCGCCCAAGCGACGGGTCTTCGTGATAATCGCCGCTGATATAAACGTTGCCATCTGCGTCCGTGCTTCTTTCGTACTGTCCGAGCGGCAACGTGTAGGCAAGCACAATCGACGCAATAATAAGCAGCACGACAACCACGACGGATATAATCACCGACGCTTTGCTTATCGCAAGGATTTTCGGCTTCTTTTGCTGAATCGCAATCGCGTCTTTGCCGTCGAGTATCGCAAACTCGTCCCCGACAGGGGTGTTTTCTTCAATTGTTTCCGCAACTTTTCCGCTTTCTTCGACGGGGTTCACGCCTGCCGAATCTTCCGAAAACGTTTCGTTTTTCTTTTTTCCTTTCATAATTTTATCCGAAAAAATTTAATGAGTTTACTATATCACTATATTCATAAAAACGCAAGAAATATTGCATAAATAATCGTTTTTCATTGCAAATTAATTCTTTTCTCGCATATTTATGCAATTATTCACGTTCTACAACAAAAAACCGCCCTAAAAAACACGACTTCTCCCCCCCCCATCCTGCCTTGCAAAGCAACGGAACTGATTTTGCCGTGCAAAATCCCCGCATTGACAACATAGAAAAACAAGTTGAACAGGAAGTTCAACTTGTTTCTCGTTTGTCTTTAACATACGAAAAAGCTACACCAAAGATATTGCCATTATGCTACGTTTTTATAAAAAGCGCAAGAAAAACCAGGAGTATTACCCGGGCTTATTCTCATATTATATCTGTACAAAATATCCCACAGAATAAATAATTTAATTTTATTACCTTTCGTTTGCCAATTCGTTTTCCTCCTTCCTCGTTTTTATAGAAAAGAGCCGGCTCTTATTTGTTAAAACGCCAGTGCGTTTATCTGCTTGCCATCGTTTTCAAACGAAACGAATGCGAAACTGCCCGAGCCGCCCGTTGCTTTCAGCGCATAGACAAAACCGGGATTTTGCTCCGTACCGATGAGGGCGTTTGCGGCGGTTGTTCCGATTTTCGCGTTCAGTTCTTCCGCGCTGCCAATTTTTAAGACGACGTCCAGCGTATGGAAGAAATCCGAGGTATCGTCACCCGAAAGGTTGTTGAGCGTAAGATACTTAGGAACGACAGTGTAGGAAATCCCTTCTCCTTTTTCAATGCGAACGACGGAAGTCACATACAACGCATCCGGGACGATACCTTTAAGCAGATTGAAAGGAAAACCTTCCATATCGTTTTTGAACGGAGTAAGATCCAGTTTCACCGTCACGTTCAGGTCGGCGTTGCCCGTTTCTGCGTCGATTTCGGTAAAGGCAATTTGCAAAACGCATACGGAAATTTCTTTATCCGCTATCGTCAGTTCTCCGCCCGTCTGCTGATGAAATACGATTTCGGCAAGAGCACCCGCCTGCCGTTCGGAGAGGAAAACGGGCTTTGCCGTAGCGCCCGACAATGCAAGCGCCGTAAAATCGACGGTGTACCCCTCGTAGCCTTTGCCTTCCTCGTAAAGCACGACGTCGCCCAACTGACTGTCCGTCTGCGATTTCAGATCGGCAAGATCTTCGCTTCGATACGCCGCAGGGAAAGATTCCTGCTCGTTTACAGGTTGACTTAATGTTTTCAACTGTCCTACGGTGCGGAACAAGTCTACGCCTAAATTCACCCGCGCGACGATATACACGCTGATCAGCGCCACGGCTAAAATTCCGATAATTACGATAAGACTGATAATCAGTTTCTTGATTGCGCTCATTTTTTCTCCCGTTTTACTTCTTTTTGAAGATGGCAATGAGGTCGGCGAACTTCTTTTTCTTGATTACGAACCAGAACACCGAAAAACCTCCGACACCCGCTACTGCAACAGAGCCAACCGCGATACCCGCAATCGCGCCGCCCGAAAGTCCCGTCTTTTCGGGTTGCTCGTCGCCGGGTTGTTCGTCGCCAAGAGCCTCTACGGGCGCGTTTTCCTTGAATCCGCAGACGGAGCATTCGCGCTCCTTTTCGCCGGCAACTCCCACCTCGGGTTTAACGGTGATCGTCCAATCCCCGAACGCGTGCGCCCCTTCATCGAGTTTTTGACTGCAACCCGTGCAGTTGTGCCAATGTTTGGTTGCGTCAAAGTGCCATTCTGCATCCGGGGCGTGCGTGTCGTGTCCGAGAGCGGGGGTAATGATATATCCGCAGACGGTGCATTTGACGGCTTCGGTTTCGGTGGCTTCGGAGCGGTCGGGCGTGTGGGGAGCGACGTCAACTTTCGTGCCGCAAGAGCAGTCGTGCCAGTGTCTCGTGCTATCCGATTGCCATGCTTCTCCGTTTGCAGAATGTAACTCGTAGTTTGATTGTATCGTCACGTTTGTCGTGGACACGGTAAAGTCGGTTGAAGTTGCGGCGTTGTTTGCAAAGTCGCCTTCGCCCGTTTTTGCCCAGCCTGTGAAGTGATAGCCTGCGGGCGCGGCAATCGCCGTGAGATGGACGGTTTCTCCTGCCTTTTTGTAAAGGTCTTCGGTATTTGTGCCTTGCTTGATCGTCACTTTGGAATAGATCTCCAACGTCTTGGTTGCAACCTTTTCGGGATCTCCGTTGGCAACTGCTTTTATGGTGAGAGTGGAAGCGGCTTCGTTCGCCGCGACGGTGAGAACGCCGTCGCTTGAAATGCTCGTGCCTGCCGAGCCGCCTATGATGCTCCATGTGACCGTGTTGTCAAACGCGCCGGTGCCCGAAACGGTTGCTTTGAACGTGTAGGTGCTGTCTCTGACAACTGTGGTTTCGCCCGATGCAAAATCCACTTGAACGCCCGTTACGGTGACGGGAATGGTGGTGTCCTGCGCAACGAGAACAATTCTGCGCAAGGGCGAACCGCCGAGAGTGGTTGCCGCCGACAATCCGGTTGCATTTCCGTTAACCGTAAACGTAGACCAATACTTGCTATCCATCTCATTGTAAACGTAAGAACCGACTGCTTCAAATTCGATTTCAATCGCATACTCGTGCCCCGCGATAAACTTGCTGGCTTTGGGATATTGTCCGTCGGCGGTGTTCAAAGCGTTCTCCGTCAAATCGAACACGCGCCAGAGCGCAACCGTGTATTTTTCTTCGTCTTGCGACGTGAAAACAAGGTCGTTTGCCGTCATTTTGTCCGTGATCGCGGCGGGAGTCATGGTTGCCTGACTCACTCTGATGTACTTGCCTGCGGGGATAACCGTGCCTTCTTCTGCCAAGGCACCGCACACCGAGCAGTATTTGTCGCCGGTGTATCCGTTCGTGTCAAAAGTGGCTGCGGTGGCATTTTTCAACTCACCCTTGGTGTCGTGCGCGGCTTCGTTGCCGTGGACTGCGCATCCCGTGTCTTTGCAGGGATTCCAGTGCGTATGCTCGTCGTATTGCCACGTGGTGGTGTCAAAATCGTGCTCGGTGACGACAAACCTGACGGTTGCGGTTGCTTCCACGCTCGATCCGCCGTACTTGGAATATTCAGGTGTTCCGCTGAACTTTATCGTGGCGGTGTAAGTGCCCACCGGCAAACCGTTGTTTGGTTTTATGCTCCAACTCGAAGTATTTTCAGCGCCCGCTCCGACGTAATAGGGGCTAGAATAGTAACCTAACGTGAAAGAACTTGCGTTTTCCCCTTCGAGAGTAATGGAAGTAAGGTTGCAGTTGATTTTCCCCGTACCCGTGTTGACAACGCGTAGGGGAACTTGCGTGACCGGAGAATATCCCACTCTCACCGTGCCGAAATCCACGGGATCCACGGTTGCGCTGTACGTGGGGGCGGCAACCTCGCCGATACGTACGGTGACGTCCTTTGAATATCCGCCTTTGTCCTTCACCCTGACGGTGATTTCCGTGGCTTCGCTTACGCCTCTGATGTTTGGATTGACGTATATCTTATTCAAATCGGTTTCAGTCGAAATAATACCGACGCCTTTTGTATTCCCGTCTGCCGCGCTCACGATAGAGAAGACGTATTCTCCGCTGCCGCCGCTTGCCGAAAGCGCAATCGAAGAATAGCCGGCGTCACCGCCGTAAACGGTGGCGGGAACGTCGTACTCCGCCTTGTCTTCAAACGTAAGGGGCGTTGCGATTTTGTTGTAAGAGTAATTTTTGAAACTTACGCCATTGGCGCACTTATCCCAAACGTGGACGAGGCAGTCGTCGTTTTCAAAATACTGTTCGCTTGTCAACACCTTTGTCCAGGAAGAAATCATTTCAGCGCCGTTGGCAACAAGTGGAAACGCGGTCAGCGACGAGCCCGAACTTCCGGGGCATACGGAAGTGATTTTTGCATTCGTTTCGATCGCGCAGGTTGTGTACGAAGCATACGTAAATACGTCTTTCCACGTGTTGCTAGCCGCACCCGAGCCCGTATATTCCATTTTGATATCAACCGTGCCGTTGAGAGCAACGTTGCCTTTGGCGAAAATGCCGTAGGTCTGACTGGCGCTGTCACATTCCAGGTCGATATTGAGCGTGGCGTTCTCGCCCACGGTCACGTTGCCCGAATAGATGTCGTTCGTCATCATGTAAATTGCGTCAACCGAACCGTTTTTTTCTGCCACTTCGCCGTAAACTTTTACGGTGACGGTGCAACTTTCGTCAAACGTCAGATTGCCGTTGTTTTTAGAACTGCTTTCGCCTTCCATTAAAATACCATGCATAGACACTTTGTTTGATGCTACTACTTGATAGTCAATGGTAAGCGAACCGTTCCCCTTGAACGTAAGGGTGGAAACGTTGTACGTGTAAATCGCCCTGTTTCCGTACGGCGCGGTGACGGTGATTTTGTTATCGCCGACAAGCACGATATCCACTTTGCCGTTATCGACTCCGCCGATTGAGATTTCTTCGCCGTCGTAGCCGTTGAGAGTAAGCGTACCGTTATAACTCTCGTCGGTATCCCAAGTCCAGCCAGCGCCGGATTTGTCAATCGAACCGCAAGTGACTTGCAGATACGGGCTTGCCGACTCCGCATAAACGACGGTAGGCATTATTGCCGTCGCGATTGCAATGCAGGCAATCATGCAGACAAGCAAAAGCAAGCCCGCTATTACGTTTTTCTTTGATTTTGTATTCATATTTTACCTCGTAAATTTATTACCGTTGCGCTCACATTTCGGTGTGCGCGTAAGTTATTTTGCATTCGTTTCGATTACAACTCGATGATGATTGCGGGTACGACACCGACAAAGGTCTTGGTGGCAAGATATTTAGTTGTTTGGTCGAACGGCGGGCAGGAAGTGACGCACGTAACGTAGTTTTTGCCGTCGTCTCCTTTTACGATTCCGTCGCGCAACCAATACGGGCAATAATTGTCGCCGTAGCCTTGCAAAACTTCTTTATACGCCCCCAGACAGAACGGATACCTGTAAAGCCGCGCCCTCCGCAAACGTTCCTTCAACGGTAACGCCGTTTTTGCTTTCAAGCGTGCCGTTCGGCGCGGCAGGCGAACCGTCGCACGCAGCTAACGAAATAGCTATAAGCAAACACAGAATAATTGTAAATATCCATCGAGTGCGAATTTTCATATTTCTATCCTCCCGCAAAAATGTATGCGCAAACGCCTATTCGGGCGTTTGCGCAGATTATTAAGTTTTGTCGTTTTTATCAATTCTGTTTGCAAATCGTTTCGTTCCGTCAGCAAAGACTTGCGCTGACCGTCACTCCCGTTTGCTTGGTTGCGGAATAGATGACGATATAATACGTTCCTGCCGCAGGTGTGCTGTAATAGGTGTCGGTGTCGCCTTCTTTCTTTTCGACAGGGTTGCCGTCTGCGTCAACAAATTGCCAGGTCAGACCGGTTGCGGGAGACGCATCGAGTTGCAAATTCTGACCGTAATTTATATCTCCGTGCAGAATGTCATCCGTCAACGTAATCGAGTAATATTTGTAAGTGTTGTCCCACAACGTTACGTTTGTTTTCGAGAAGGTTCCGTTACTGTAATCGAGAGCAGTAAAGTTGTTTCCGGCAAAGTGTGTGACGATCATCTCGTACTCGCCCGGAGTGACGAAAGGCATTTCAAGATATTTGACGCCGTTGTCCATCAATCCTTTGCGGGTTTGCGCGTCTTCATCGCTCACCGCCATAAATTGACCTGGCCCTTGCGTTTGAAGGCCTTCTTTGACAAGTTGTTTGTTTGCGTCGTAAATCTTTGCTTGCGCATGGTTGGTGTCGGTCTGTTGCAGAGTGCCGTCAACCTTGTTCATATTGATCCAATAGTAGCCGTTGGCAAAACCGCAGTCCTGCACTTCGTAGCGGAAGTAATAGGTGCCTGCCTCGGCCACGGTAAATTTGACTTTCGTCTGCACTTCGGCATCCGATTTCACGAAGTTGACGTCGATATACTCCATGGTGATGGTTTCCGTTTTCGTCTTCTGGCAGACGGTGCAGGTGTAGGTCTTCTCGCCGTCGCTCGTAAAGGTGGTTTCGGTTGTGATCGTGCCTTCGTCCCAGACGTGCTCCGCTTTGTCGAATTGCTCGCCGCAACCGCTCACGGTGCAATCGTGCCAGTGATACGTTGCGTCGCTCGACCAGGCGATTGCCGCGTGATCGTGCGCAGGTCTTTCGTATCCGCACACGTTGCAGGTCGTGTCCGCGTCGTTGTCATACGTATGCGCCGCTTTGTCGGCAACGTCCGTGTGTCCGTCGAGTGTGCATTGATGCCAATGCTCGCTTGCGTCGTGCGACCAGGTTGTTGAATAAGTATGCGTTTCGGGCTCTTCTCCGCCTTTGTTGTTGCACGCAACGAGCAAAGCCGCTCCCAAAACGAGCACGAGCACAAGGCTCAAAATCATTCTGATTGTTTTTTTCATCATGATCTCCTCCTGAAATTTTTTATGCTTCACCGCTTACTCTTGTGAGAGTGAGCCTATAATAAGTTGTATAGCCTTCGCCTTCTTTATCGCGGATTTCACAGAACAATCTGTCGTTTTCTTCGTCGTATGTAGTCAGCGTATAAACGGTGCCACCCATAATTGTAAGCGTTGCAACGTAAACTCCATCGGTTTTCGTATAAGTTGCGGAATCGGACATAGTAGATTCACCCTTTGTCATAGTCAAGGTTAAACTTGTTTCTTCCACCGTCAAATTGAACAGATCTTCTGACAAGGTTGTTCCGAGAAAAGTGAATTCTTCTCCCAAATTAATAACGGTTCCTGCGGGCATAACGACTTGATATGTTTCCCAACTGCCGATCACCGCGTCCTGCCACTTTGCATAAAGGGTGATGTTTTTGCTAGGCATATAGCCGAATACGAACGCGTCAGGTTTGAGAGTCGTGCCGCCGTCGGTGCTTTCGTACCAACCGACAAAGCGCTCTCCGCTCTTTGTCGGCGCAGCCGGTACGGTGATCTCATCGCCCGCTTCGGCTTCGATTTGTGCAACGGGGCTTCCGCCGTTCGTCTCAAAAGCAATCGTATAGGTTTTGACAGTCGGCACCACCGCTCTTTCATAACCGCAAACGTTGCAGGTCGTATCCGCGTCGTTATCGTAAACGTGCGCGGCAAATTCCCCCTTCTCTTCGCAGTTTTCGCCCGTGCAGGCATGCCAATGTCCCGTTTCGTCGTGCGTCCACTCATCGGAAAACCCGTGTTCGTGTTTGCTTTCGCACGCAGTAAATACGGTCGCTCCCAAAACGAGAACAAGCACAACGCTCAAAATCGCCTTAATTGATTTTTTCATAAGATAACACTCCTATAATTTTTTATTTTTTCGGGGCGTTAGCACCCGTCAAAACCATTTTGCAATTTGCTCAAAGAGAATCCACAACGTCGCAAAGGTAATCGGTCTGCACGGACTCGTAGAAGAATACGTCTATAAACCCATTCTCCTTTGCTTGTTTTACTTTTTGAGCAATTTCGGGGTCGGAAGCATTGTCGCACAATAACCCAGCTTTCATAGTCGTATTTTTCTTTTTTGAGCGCAAAATCGCTTCCATACGGCGATCTAAAGATTTCTCCGTCGGACGACCGACGTCCATCAAAAGAACGTCAGCAAAAAACGTTTCGCACGCCGTCGCAATCTTGTCGGGGTCTTGCGAAAGCGATTGCTCCACAAAGAAGCCCGCCTTTTTCAATGCGCACCTCACTGCTTCGCACACGAGAGTGTTTTGGATTGCGACAATCACTTTTTTCATTCTTCTTTTTTCTCCATGGCTTGAGACGTCACCCGACGGGGACGGACGATATGCAAGCCGTATAAGTTGACTTTATAATATTTTATAATTTTTCTTTTTGCGCGGGGAGTGTCAAATGACACCCTTTTGACGATTCTTTTAAAAAATCGCGTCGCATATAAAGAAAAATCGACTGCAAATCGCAGTCGATGATTACGTTTTGGTTTTTTGTCACGGATTGTCCGCATATGCTTTTGTTCACTTAGATATCGTCTTCCGTCCTATCAAGTATGGTAAGCCCCGATTCTCTTGCGCGCACGGCAAGTTCGGTACGGCTTCTGAATCCCGTTTTTTCAAGCATATTGGCAACGTGATTGCGCACCCTCTTTTCCGAAATGCCGAGTTTTTCCGCAATTTCCGCGTTCGTGAACCCGCCCGTCATCTCGCGTAAAATTTCAAGTTCTCTCTCCGTCAACTCTCCGCTTTTCGCAAGCCCGAGTTGAATTTCGGGCACGTCGTCGGGATAAACGGATTCGCCGCTCAGCACGCGTTCGATAATCGTTAAAATCGGTTCCGGGCTGAAATCCTTATACCAAAAGCCCTCTACGCCGATCTTTTTCGCCCGTTCTACGTAAGAACATTCGGGCATACTCGTAACGATGATTATTTTTACTTTTTTATTCTGCGCCTTTATTTTTTCCGCCGCGACGAGACCGCTCGCTCCGTTTTTGGTTACCACGTCCATCAACACAAGGTCTACGGCGTGCCTTGCGCAGCAGATGTCCGCAATGGCGGCGTTGTCGATGGATACGGCAAGATTAAATTTAGGTTGCGCCTTTATAATCACCTCGAAAAGTTGCCGCGGCATCGCCTGATCTTCCACGATCATCACGTTGATTTTATCGCTCATCTTCTTTTTCTCCTTTCGGAATACTCACGGAAAGCAGAAACCGCGGAAAACTTTCCGTTTTCATACTACCGCCCGCCATTTCCGTTATTCTACGCAAAGAGGAAAGTCCTCCTCCCTCTACGATTTCCGCTTTCGGCGGTCTGCCGTTATTACCGATTCTTGCCGTAAAAAATGCCCCTTCGTCCGATATCGTTATATAAAGTTCGTCGCCGTCTGCGTGCCTTGCGGTGTTGGTGATACACTCGAACACGGCGTTTGCAAGAATTTTTTCGGCGACGCTCCCTTTCGGCGGGCGCACGCCCGTGTACAATATTTTCACGCCTACGCTTTCCGCCGTTTTTTTAATTTCCTCCGCCCTATCCTCTTCCGTTTCGGGCGAGGAAACAAACGAAACGACGCCGTTCCATTCGCGTATCAACGCCTCTTTGTCGCCTTCCCCCTGCAAAAGCGCTCTTTTGGTTTTCAGAATCAGAGAACCCATACCGTCATGCACCTTCACCCGCGCCGCAAGCGTTTCCCGCTCTTTGGTCACCTCGGTTACCGTTTCGCCGTACTTGCGGAGTCTTACGTTCATTTTCCGGAGTTCCTCGTTCTGTTCTTCGACTTTCTTTTTGAGTGCGAATTCACGGCTGATGTCCGAACCGGATAACTCGTAAACGGTCTTGCCGTCTAAAATATGGTTGATCCGCTTGTAACAACATGCCCTCCCGTCTTTTTTCTCGACGAGCACCGAATCGCCTTCCCGGCTGCAAACGATACCGTCCGCTACTTTGCCTTCGCACATAGCCGACCAGAACGCCGCGCCGTCCGAAAGCGGCATTCCCGTAATTTCTCTGCATTCGTCGCCTATTTTTCCGTTCGTTAAAAGCAGCCGCCCCGTTTCGTCGTAAAAGCACAGCCCTGCGGGCAATACGGAAATCGCGTCTTTGACGGACATAGCGGTAAGAGACGACAACCGCTTTTTTATGACGAGCGCCAGGCACAAACAGACCGACGCGAGCAGTAAAAAAGCCGCCGTAACAACGCACCACGCGGGCAAAAAACAAAACGAACCCGAAAAGTCGCTTCGATTTTTACCTAAATCGCGAATCTGAATGCCGTCCGCCAAAAAGCAGAACGTCAGAACCGCGCATACCGTACAAAGTAATTCCGGCAGAATATACCGCAATTTCAGCCGGTACGAAAGGCTTATCGCAAAACATACCACCCCGACAAACGCCGCAAGCAACAGCAGGATAAGCGTGCCGCGAAAAACGGCTTCGTTGCAATCGACGAACGGTATCATACAATCGCCTCCCTTTCGCCGAACGACAGCGTTGCATACAGCGTTTCGTCCTGTATCTGCAAACGAACCGACGCTCCGAGTTTTTCGCATTCACGGCTTCGCCAATTCTCCGGTATGCTTTCTCTTGCGTTATCGAGGGCTATACGGCAATGCAATAACCCGTTATTAACCGACAGCCGTACAAGACACGCGGAAAGATCGGGAAGCGCGCTCTCTATGCAGTCCTCGAAAAATTCGTACAGAAAAGTAACCTGCCCGATAAGGGCTGTGCCGTCGCCCTCAAAAATCACCGACGCCGCCGCGCCGTAGAAAGAAAGCGCGTCCGTAGATTCGCGTATAGCGTATAAAAGTTCAGATAATTGCACCTGCCCGTTTTTTGCAAGCATTGCAAAATTACTGCGCCGTTTCAGATACACGCCGTAAACGACGGCAAGGCGTAGTGCTCCTTCTTTCTCTTCTTCGCTTATCGCCTTGGCAAAGCATTTTTTTATCTTTTTCAGATGCGGGCGAAACACGGCGAATATCCCTTTGTACAGGTTGTTCTGTTCTTCGATTTTAGAGCGCTGTTCTTTCAGTTTGTTTTCTGCGGCAATCAGGTCGCTCTCCTCCGCAAGCGTTTCGTTTATTTCCGCAAGAGATTCGTTTATTTTATTGATGACCGAATAATCCTCCGTCCAGAACACCTCTCCGCCTCGTATTGCTTTTGCGCGCAGAACAAGGTCTTCTCTCAATTCGGTTTTGCTTCCGTTTGCCGCTTTCATCGCCTGTTCGCGCGTGATTTCGGGCGCGTTTTTCGAGGTTAAAACGACGTTCAGGTCTTTATCGGCAATGCCTGCGGAAACGTCCGCCACGTAAAAAAGTTCTTCGTGATTGACGTTCGACGGGATAAATCCTATTCGGATAAGGCTTTCAAAAACCACAACCACGCTGAAAACAACCGCTTCCGGCATTCTGATAAAGACGGGATCGAACACTTCTCTCAAAACGCAGAGCACGATACAAACAATAAACAAAACGAGGGGAATCCACGCCTTTTTTCTGCACCCCGAAACGCGGCATTTGATATAGAGCAATACGCCGATGGAAAGATACAATACGGCAATCCACGACAGAATAAAATAGTACCCCCATTCCCATTTATATATTTCGTTGGAATATTTGAGCCCTTTTGCAAAAGAAAACACCTGCTCGTGGAGATCGTTCGTAAAAACCAATAGAATCAGCGCCGCCGCAGGCAGAAACAGCAGATACCATCCTTTTGCAAGCGGTTTTCCGTCTTTGCGTCCCATACCCAGCAGCGTAATAAGCAGAACCGCGGGAGCAAGGCAGTGCGGGATATAATAGGAATACCATAAATACCGCATCACCGTTCCGTCGTAAAAAACGTGATATTTGAGAAGTCTGACAAAAAGGATCCCCCCCATCAGCGCTATCGCCACGATAATCCCCGAGCAAATGCTTTTGTCGGAAATGCGGCTGATCACGGACGCCGTCCAATACGCGAGGAGACCGAAGAAAATATATTGCGTCAATAACGCAATCGTTGTTTTAACGGACCAATCGGAAATATAATCGTCTACCGTTTGCAGTACACAAGCAGTAAGGAAGAAGAACGCGGCAACTGCGACATATAATAAATCTTTTTTCTTCGACCTTGTCAGATTCATTCTATTACACTCCTTTATATGTTGCCGCCTTGTCGCCTATGCACGAGAATTCCACTATGTCGCCTATGTCACAGTTGAGATATTCGCAAATACGAAGCAGCGTTTCCACAGAAACAGGTTCTTCTTTATATAGTTTCGTAAGCGTATTCGGCGCCAGTTCAACCGCCTTCCTGAGTTCAGAGCCGTTCATCCTTTTATCAATCAACAATTTCCATAACTTTGAATAACAAATTTTACGCATCGATTCGCTCCTTCTGCTTTTCGTTTAAGTAGTTTATGCCATATTGATTATAACACATCTTTTCTATAAAGACAATATGTTATCTCTTTGATTTTATAAAATCTCTTATAAATATGCGATTCATTCCCAAAGAAAATACAAAAGGCATAGAAGCTCTGTCCCTTTGTTTATATATTTTTTCTAAAACTCTCGTATCGTTTCAAAACAGAAAAACGCCGGAGCATAAATTCCTGCGTTTGACATAAAGTCACGCTATAATCTATCCCTTGGTTCAATCTGTTCAGCAATTCGCAAGTTTTTATCTTCGACGACGGCTGTATGTAATTACGAAACCATTCGTCCAACCACATTCCATATTTCATATTGTTCTCCTTTTCGTTATTACTATAATTATAATTTTTCTTATCACCTTTGGAAAACTACACTCAAACAGCAACAAAAAAGAGAGAACCTAAAAACTTGTTCTCTCTTAAAAATTATTATAAAATTGTAGTGCCCTATCGAGCAAAAACGATATGCCGTAAGTTCAAGACCTGTTTTTTGAAAAAAGCGCCGAATGTCAGATACTCTTGGGGAATTTCAGGAATATTAAATCAAAACAGCGTAAACAGCGAGTTCGTAAACAGGCGACCGAAAAATCTTCGGTCGTTTTTTACATTCTTTATTTTCACCACAGCACAAACATTTTTACAGGACAGAATTTGTCTTGCAACTTCAAAAAGCCGTAAATTTCAAAGTTTCTTTATAGCCAAAAAGTTCTATTGCTTTTCGGACTCGTGGGACAGTGATATTTTGGCAAATATTGTTTTCGTTATTCGTTATCAAAATAAATTTGCGTGAACCGCCGTCTTCTTTGTTTAAGTCCATAACGGCGTGTCCTGTCGTTCCGCTACCGGCAAAGAAATCAAGAACGATGGAATCTTTTTCGCTTGCCGCTCTTACAAATTCTTTAATCAGTTTCATCGGCTTAGGGGTGGCAAATGCCGTCCTGTCTCCGAATAAAGCGGCTATTTCATCTTTTGCAGAAGAAGTCGTGCCGAAAAAATCAATCACAGTTTCAAGAGGCTTTTCCCGTTCAACCACTTTGCCGTTTTGTAGCGTTGGTTGCATTATAGGCTTTAATACCGTTTCTTTCAGATTTTTACCGCACAGCAAAACAAATTCGTGTGTGCGGCGAATTCCGTTTTCAAGCGGTTTTTCGATACGATTTTTATCAAAATAGTCGTTGGTTTTCTTCCATATCAAAATTCTTACGTTTTCGCAGCCGAAAATATCTAAGCAGATATGGTATAAGTCAACGCATTCGTTTTCGTCGGTATGGATAAACATAACGCCGCGGTTACTTAAAAGTTTATATGCGACTTCAAGTCGTTCACGCATAAACACGTTCCAGCGACTGTCAAAATCTTTATACCCGACGTAAGAAATATTTGTATTATACGGAGGATCTATCGGCATAACGTCGATTTTTCCTTCGTATTCGGGCAACAGTTTTCTCATTGCAATAAGATTATCGCTTTCAATAATCAAATTATCCATCAGTTTCTCCTTTCGATAACGGCGGAACATTCGTTAAATGCGTTTTTGTCCACGAACGTGGTTTTTCCTATACTTACTTTTTTCAGATTTACACAGTATGCAAAAGCCCACTCTCCGATATAAGCAACGGCATCGGGAATATAAATATCCGTAAGACCTATACAATTCGTAAACGAACTCTTATCAATATACGTTACGCCGTTGAAGTCAATATTTTCAAGAGATTTGCATCCGCTGAAAACGCCGCGATTTATATGCGTTATCCCGTCCGGAAGAGTAAATTCTTTACCGATTGCTTTATCCGTTGCACACAATATATGCGTTAGCGTTTTATCGTACACGACTCCGTTTTTTACTACGAAATTATCGTTTTCGCTTTCGATTTTTAAATTTTCGCATCCCGCAAACGGGTTATAGCCTATTCTGTCAACGTTTTTAGTAATAATAATTTTCTTTACGCCTTTACAATTCCAGAAGGAATTTCGACTTATAAGCGAAACCGTTTCGGGAATACGCAGACAGTCGATTTGACTCCCATTAAGGCAACCGACGATTGTCGTCTTAAATTTGTTGTAAATTACGCCGTTTTCGATTGCGTAATGCGGCGTATGACTTTCTAAGGATAAATGCTCGCATCCCGAAAACGGATTGTTTTCAAACCTTATTACAGACTCAGGAATAACAATTTTCTGCAAGTTATTGCAAGCATAAAAGCAGTGTTTGCCTAAACACATCACTCCGTCGGGGACAATAAATTCAGTTTGCGGATTGGATATCGTATAATGTATCAGATTTGTTTTGTCTTTATCATATAAAACGCCGTTTTCAAGAATAAAATTCGGGCTTTCGTTCGTAATCTGAAGTTTCGGACATCCGGCAAACGGATTGTTGCCCATTATCCATACTTTTTTCGGAATATTTACTTTTTTTAAGTTTTTGCAGTAGTAAAAGCAATCGCCGCCAAGTCTTTCAAGCGATTCCGGCAAAATTACATCTTCTACGAATACGTTGTTCCAGAATGCGCTTGCGCCGATGGTTTTGATGCCTTCCGGTACTTTTACCGTTTTTGATTTTCCTTTATATAAAATCAATTCGCTACCCTGTATTTCAAAGTCTGATGAGGTGGAAATATTGACAGCGTATTCATCCGAGCCGACTCCAAAATGAAATTCAAAACCGTAGGAATAATATTCGCCTTTATATTCAAGCAAACCGCTGACAAGGCGAGAAGTATAGAACACTTCGTAATCCGCAAAGTCTTGGTCTATACCGCCGTCATAATCGTCCCAAGCCTCGCAATAGATTCCTACACTCCCATTTTTAGTTTCCAAATAAATATCGAAAAAATCATTTATCGCTATCTGTTCCGGTAAATAACCTTGCGTCAGTAAACGGTCTACGCATTCAAGCACGACAAAAGACTTGTGGCTATTCAGCTCAAACCTACGTCCGTTTTTGATTTTTTCTCCGAAATCGACGTAATGTTTTTCCGCGTAAATCGTAACTTTATAACCGTTATACGATTTTTCGTGTACGTCGAGTTGGTTTTCAACGAATCTTAAAGCCCAATACAGAGCGGTATATTTCATATCTTTACTTATCATTCTCTGCCTTCGATTCTTTTCATAATAACTTCCACGACTTCTTCGGGAGAAAGGTTGCTCGTATCGATTACCATATATGGCATTTTGTATTTCTCGCAAAAGTAAATCATTTTTTCGTATTTTTCTTTTGCGAGAGTTACCTTTTTTATATCGCTGTCGAGTTCGTCGCGGTGGCGTAACCGACTTAAAATCGCGTGTTCGTCGGCGTAAAGAATTACCGTTAAATCAGGAAATCCGAGTTTTTTAACAAGCAAATCATACACTTCGTCGTTGTTTTCCGTCCCGCTCCAAGCATAATTAGACAAAAAATATCTATCCGTTACGATATTTTCCTTCTCGTGAGCGGTATGCAAGTAAATGTTTCCGAGCGCATAAAACCAAGCTGTAAACAATCTGTCGGGACTTGCGTTTACCTTATCTCTTATGCGAATATAATTATCGTAAGAGTCGCCATCGTCGAATAATTCGCGCAAGTTTTTATCGATAAATTTATATCCAAGCCTTTTTGCCAATAATTTCGATGCAGTAGTTTTTCCTACGCCGTCCATTCCTTCAATCGCTATATGTTGCAATTTTAGTTCTCCTTTCTTGTTTTTACTTCGTTTTTCTTTCCCTTGGTGAATCCGTTGAGTATTTCAAGGTAACCGCTCACTCTGCGTATTCTCGTAATATTTTTGCCTTCGCATACGGGACAAATATCGAAAACGCCGCTTGCTCCGCAATTATCGCAAACGTCTTTCGGAAAATTAAAACCGAGATAATGCACACCGCTTTTTATCGCGCATTCAACGTATTCACGAAGTCCTTCGTCGTTACCGATAGGTGCCTCTTTCAATTCGACGTATGTTATACAACCGCCGTTGCATATTTCGTGAAAAGGACCTTCCGTTTGAATTTTATCAAAAGCAATCAAGTCGCTGTCCACGTTGACATGAAAAGAGTTTGTATAAAACCCTTTTTCAAAAATACCGTGCTTATCGACAAACAGTTTTTTATCGTAATCGATAAATCGTCCCGAAATCAGTTCGCCGCTGGTTGCAAGAAGCGAGAAATTAAGATTATATTCGTCGCGCAATTTGTCGCAATATTCTCGCATATGTTTTACGAACGAAATCGCCGTTTTGTAAGCGCGTTCATCAGTATAAAACCTTTTCCCCGTCAAAACTTCTATTGCCTCCGATAAGCCTATAAAGCCGATTGAAAGCGTTCCGTTTTTGAACACTTCGGCACAATCGTCAAATTCTCTCAGCCACAAATTATGCTTTGTATTGATAGGAAAATCAGATAATTTACGACTACAAACTTTGTAATAACGGTCAAGCAAAATTTCTTTTGTGATAGCCGCTATGCGATTCCAATTCTCGATAAAAATCTCGATTTTCCTTTCATCGGCGGCATCGGAATATTCTTTTTCCGTTTCCAAAGCAAGGCGAGGCAGATTTATCGATATGTTAGAAATGTTCCCGCGACCGATAGAAGAGTTTTCTCCGAATCTGTTTGCAACGACGCGAGTTCTGCAACCCATAATTCCTATGTTTTCGGGTTTTACGTCCTTATTCGGCGCACTGTCGCAAAGGAGATACGTCGGAATCATTTTTTTTGCCGTGCATAATAGCGATTTTTTATATAAATCAAAATTTTGGTCGGTTTCGTGGCGATTTACTCCGCCGCAAACTTTGAATACGATATTCGGTTTATAAACGAGATCCCCGCTTTTTTCGAACTCGTCAAGCAGAATAAAGCATATTTTTCTTGCGGCTTCCGTTTTTGCAAGCCCGATATTTAACGTAACGTAATAACTCGTTTGCCCCATACGGGTATGCGTTCCGTTACACCATTCGATAAAGTCTGCGGTGCAGGAACGAATAAGTTCTTCGTTTTGAAAAACATCAACGCCTATCCGCTCAAAAATTTCTACGGTATCGTTATCGTAGTTGGCAAGCGCCATTCCGCCGGACTGTTCATTGCCCATATCGGAGAAAAGACATTTAAGATAATCGTAATACGCGGTAATTTTACGCGAAACCGTATATCCCTTAAATCTCTCATATGGAAAATCGGCAAGGATATTAAAAGTCAAGCAGTTATACGTCAAACCGTAGGCGTCGAGGTCGTGAATATGTATATAGCCGTTTTCGTGTAAACTTTTCCATTCCGGATTAAGTCCGTTTAATATGCGGTTTTTAATCTCTTTTTCTCCGATATTATATACTTCGCCAACGTAACTGTATCTGTTTGCGGCATTTTCGTTACATTTTTGCATGATTCACCTTCATAAACGTTTGATTTGTAGAGCCGACGAAAGGCGAGACAGACGACTTTAACTTTTCTACAAAAGGACCTGTCTTTACGTAATTCACGTTTTGTAAAATCTGATTGGGGACTTCGTTTAATTCGTGTCCCGTATATAGCGCAATATCAAAATCGGGCAATTTTTTCACAATCTCTGATACCGCGTCTTTCTGCATTAACGGTTCGCCTCCGGAAAGAGTAATCTTTTTGTTTATGACTTTTTCTCTTAAAAGTTTTACGAGTTCGTCTGTTTCGTAAGGTTTTCCTTTCGATATATCCCAAGACGACGGATTCTGACAACCTTTGCAGTGAATATCGCATCCTTGAAAGAAAATCACGGTGCGAACTCCGGGACCGTCAACCAAACTTCTATTAAAACGAATAGAATTTATGTAAACTTTCAACTTCATACTCCTTGCACTTATAAAAATCAGGCTATGCTGTAATACTCGATAATTTTTCTTTTTGCGTCGTATTCGGCACATCTGCTTTTTCGCAACTTATACTCGGCATTTCTCGTGTTTTTCTTTTGCCGCTTTGCGATATTGAATTCGTCGGGTTCGATTCTCTCAGAAAACCCTTCGATTTGATTTTGTTCGCGCTTGCTTTTACAATGCAGGTATGGATCGGCATCGTTTTCGGCTTTCAAAACCATAAACGATTCAAAATCGATTTCTTTTACATAGCCGATAGCGTTCGGGTGGTCATGCTTAACACGTCTGAACATACGCGCCCGTTTAGCGGCATCTTTGCGACTTTCCGCAACGACCGCAAATCTTATCCAAATACAATTCGTTTTGCCGACGTGTCCGCATTTTGCCTCAACTTCAAAGTATTTTTGATTTACGCTTTCAGAATAACTCATTTTTTCGCTCCTTTGTTTTTGTGCCTTAAGTATAACTCTTTGTTTATTTGTCGTGAAGGACACGTTTTGTCTGGTTAATTATTTTTATTTGACAGACAACTGACGATAATTAAGCCCAGTCCGCCGAGAAACAACCCGCCGAAAAACCATCCGATTGCGCTACGACCTTTGTTATGTGCGATAATCGGGCATGCGATTGTACTGACTACCGTTACGATTAACCCTAAAGTGCTTACAATATCCATTATTCTTTCTCCTTTGCGTTATTTAGTATTTCGTTGAACTCTTCCTCGGTTTTTGCTTGAGTCAATAAATTCAAATAGTGTTTTAGTTTGCCGAGCTTCATTTCATTGATATCGGCAACTCTATTCAAAAGCCGAATTAAGCGAAGTTTTTCGTTAAACTCTTTTAATGCCTTGTAATATCCGTCCGAATTTTCTTTGAATTGTTTTTCGATTTGAGCGTATTCTCTGACGGTAATTGTTTTCATATCGTAATGACTTTCAAGATAATACCGTTTTATTTCGTTCGACAACTCCTTATATCCTAGTTCGATACACTTATCGACTGAAAGTGCTTTTATCGACGTGATTTTGTCGTCCGCACTCAAATCTTTCATTGCGTTTTGTTTGGCAGATTCCTCGGAATCCGCCTCGATTACCCATTCAAACGAACCGTCGCCGGTTCCCGACACTAAGTAGTACATGTTCTGCCTCCGTTTTGTTTTGTGCCTTTATTTTATCGCAAAGCATAAAAAAAGAACAGGACAGATTTTGTCCTATTCTTATCGCTTGAAATATTGTTGAAATTATGATATAATAATAGCGTTCTTTAATAGTTTGCCTTCGGAGCACTGCGAAAGCTAAGCAAAGGAGGTATACGTTATGGAACAAAAACGTAAAGACCTTGGCTTAGTTGCCGGGGCAAACTTAAAACGTCTTATCAAGGAATCGAAGTATCGCACACAGGAAGAATTCGCTTTTGAATTCTGCACCGATGTCAGAACCGTCGGCAGATGGATCAACAGAGGTATCAAAAACTTGGATACGATACAGCAAATTGCCGATTTCTTCGGTGTTGACGCTTTATCCATCCTCTCCTAACCGAGAGGGTGGCTTTTTATTTCAGATAAATGTATTTTTTATCAAATTCTTCCTTAGTAATCAACTCTTGCTGCCCGTTCCAAACTAGTGTAATAAGTTGCCCGTCATAAGTTTGACCTGAAAAATACACGAAATTGTACATGCAAGTTAAATTACAATAAAACCATCTTGCCGCAATCATAACGCCTAAAAATATTATTTCAAATATCGTTGCAATCACTGATTTGGAAGAATTTTGGAATGTCCATATAGAGATAATATTGCAAACAATTGCTATATAGCATAATATTCTGGAAATCTTATATCGTCTCTTTTCTTTATTCGTGGATACCATCAAATTGTCATTATTTAATGTGAAAACTTCGGTTGAGTGTAATGCCAATTTTACGTCAGGTATGGTTAATTGAAGTTTACACACATATCCTAATTGCCAACAAGTTGCAAACACCATGATGTTTTCAAACAAGGTAAAAGTAGAATATATTCCAAGCGATGCCGAAGTTAAAATTGTACTAATCAAGCCTATCGCTATAACACATACTAAAAAAGATACGGATTTGATTTTATCTTTATAAAAATCTTTTTCGTTTCCAAACCAACGATAATACTTTGAAGATTTTAGCAAAAAATCCTTAATGACTCTTTGTTTGTTGACTGGCTCACCGCCAATATTTTTTGTTTGCTGCTCTTGATTGTTTGATTTTTGAAGGGTATCGGTTATATTGGCTACTTGCTCGGTAAGTTTATCAATTTTTAGAGATTGTTCGTCAAGTTTATCGAATACGTTGTCAGCCATCAGATTTGCTCCTTATCTTTTTCGTCCGCAATCCATTTTTCGATATTCGTGTCGCCGCTTATCATTCCGCCGACTTTTCTTCCCACGGCTTTCGTGAGAATACGGTTTTCTACAATGGCAGGCTTTAATTCAAGCAATAAATCTATTGTTTTGTTGAGTTTTTCTTCCATAGAAGAGAGTTTTATATCCTTTAACACACTGATTTGACGTTGCAATTCCGAGTTTTGGTCTTCTAAGGATAGTTTATCTATTTCAGCCTGCGAAAGCAGATTGCGGTAGTTTTCGATGTCGCTTTCTTTCAATTTGCCGGATTCGACAGAAGATAGTAATTCTTCTTTTAATTTTTGCATTTCCGTTTTCAAAGAAGTATTTTCTTTTTCAAAATAGCCAAAAATGTTAATAAAACAATCAGCATCAAAATCCGGAACGTCAATATTCTTATAAACGGCGAATGCCTTCGTTGCATTGTAAAAAATCTTCATATAACTGACAATTGTGTCAATTTGTATGTTTTTTTCGCCCTTATGCTTATGTGCGTTAACCTTTAACGTGTAGTCCTGCATTTTGTTATATGTAAAATCATCGATATGCAAAATTTCCTTAAAATAATTTTGCACATCTGTTCTACGTAGAAGTTCTCCACAGGTTTCACGAGCTTTTATATCAAACCCGCAAGAAACGGCAACAGTTTTAATAAACTGTTCTTGTAAATCAAGGTATGCGTCGTAAAACGAATTGCTTGCCGCCTTTACGTTTCTTTCTACCGTTAAAAAACGATCATATAAGCGCGGTTCGATTTCAATTAAATACTCAAACATCTGTAGTTCCTCTGCCTTCATTGATTTTATCTAAAATCTTTTTGAATACTTCCAACCGTTTTTCACCTTCTCCGAGAAAATCCAAAACATGACAATTTATAGTTTCCGTCGGTCGTTCCAAATAATACTCGCATATGTACGGATTTGAATTAAAATCTTTATATATGTTGGCAGTCAGTTTTTCAAATAAAAACAGAAATTCTGTTTTATTTGCGCCGCCATGCGTATCGCAATATTTGCATAAATCAAGGAACGGTGAAGTTGCGACCTTTTCTACCAGCCGAAGCAAAACTTCTTCCGGCGAATCGGTTAACCTTTCTACCGAACGATAATTACCTTGATGCCACACAAAATAGTAGACAGAATCGATAATTTTACGAGCGTCGTTAAACCCCATAATATCTTTTGCCTGCGATAACAGAAGAGTATTGATGTAGACTGTATCTTCTTGGGTTAAAGTTTTCGGCGTGTATATAAAGCGATCTTCATTACATTGCATTGTGGGACTAAAACAATATTCATTTGACGGGATTCCGAACAAAGAGCGGTTTTGTATAACAGCGGGCCAAATATCGGGACACTCCAACGTTGTTATTTCACTTGTCGGATTATTATTAGAGAGATACGTTACACCTTGTCCGTGATATAATCTGAAAAACGGATTTATCATAACCATACTACGCGTCGAACTCAAAACAAATATATTATAGTTTTCATACATAACGAATTGGCTCGCTAATATTCCAGCATAACCCGGCTCATCTTTAATTTTGTTTAATAGATAAGACGTTTTAGAAATGTCTATTCCGCCTGTAATAAGGTGAAAGCCTTCGTACTCGCTTGTCATTCCGCAATCAGTCAGAACATATTCTTTTTCGTTCGGCGTGTCCCAAAACGCAAGATACGATTCAAGAAACGGAGCCGCCCATGCCAACATTTCCGATGTAGCGTCATAATTATTTGCTATATCACGAATCGATTCAGTTGTCGCAAAAACTTTCAATGCGCGAGCATATAATTCATCATCTGTCAAACGTAAATCTTTTATATTCGGTAAAGTAATTTTTTGATTATAAAGATTGTTGTATATAGAAATATAATGCATTGCATTGCTTTCAAAGCCTCGTATAATTTTTGCGAATCCGTCGGGTGTTTGAGTGCGGACACTACAAATTAACATATACCGTTTTAATAGGAGCAATTCTTTTCTTGTGAGGGTAATCGTATCGTGTTTAAGTATTTTTTGGTCGATAATGTTAGCGACTCTGCTTTCAATATGAGCAAAAAGTTTTTCTGTTTCTTCTTCGTATATATCATTATGATAAAAAACTTTATGAGGTCTTTTACTCTCATCTATTTTTCCGGAATGAATATCAAATATATTGATAGCATCCGAAAAGCGTTTTATTACAAATTGAGACACATAATGATTTTTTGCCATATTTAACCCCATATGCCATGCTGAACGTAAGCAAAGCACTTATAAATGTCCAACTTGATTATTATTATAGCATTTTTATCGGTATTTATCAACCGTTTATATTATTGGCATCGCTGTTCAACGAAAATATAAAGGTGTAGTATCATATAAAAGGTGTCCATAAGATGAATGGCAACGGCATTTCACAGTAATATTTTTTACCTTCCGCACCTATCTTCTCATCGTAGCAATTATCATCTTAAAAGATTTTATATAAAGTCTCGCAAAAGTACTTGACGAACAAATGTTCGTATGTTATACTATAATAGGTTTGATATAAGGTCAAATCATTACGCCGCAAGTAAGGCGTTGTCGGGCGTGAAAATGTTGCCCGATTTCTCTGTTCCCCTTTGTGGACTCGGAAAGGATAATTACCGTCGTTTACCATAGAATTGCAGTTAAGTGTGGCAATTCCGCGACGGGCGTTGAAATCGTTAAAAAAGAGAGATTTCGGCGTGGGTTTTGTTGTGGTACGATTTTTTAGATAAAGTCGACTAAAAATTAAATAATCGGGATTAAAATCCGTGCGAAGAACGAGCCTGTTTTAAGGCAACCGAAATCGCACGGATTTTTTTATCTACGGATACAAATCGGAGGTGCATTATGTAACGAAAATTAAAACTTAATACTTGTGTTTTAAGTCGGTGATAGAAAAAATTATCAGCGGCTTTTTTGTCGTCTTTCGGGAGGTTAAACAATGACAAATTACAATCAATATCGCCCGCCGTAGCGGGAGAAAACTTTGGAAGCAAATACGGAGGGAAAAAAAGGCTTATGAGCAAAGTGTAGCACACTATACTTTGCTTCGCAAAATAGTGTGCTCTGCGAGGCTGTGAATCCACTATAAAAACAGTAGTCAGAAATTACCTACACACTTTGCTCAATGAGAATAAAAACAAATTTCAGGAGGAAAATCATCATTTCATATTTAGTGTGCCATATGGAGAAATATCATAAACAAGACGTCGCTCCTATCGAAAAGGAAAACGAACGGGACGAGAATTACGAAGCGTCAAATCCGCAGATAGACAGCGAGCGAACGAAAAATAATTATCGCTTTACGCCATATTTCGGGAAAACTTACACGGAGTTTATAAACGGCAGAATAAAAGCGTTAGGCTTATCCCCGCGCAAAGACGCGGTTGTAATGAACTCCTTTGTGTTAGGTTCGGATAAAACTTTTTTCGACGGTTTAGCCAAAGTCGAACAATATAATTTTTTCTCGAACTGCTACAAGTTTTTTGCGGAGCGTTACGGCGAAGAAAACATTATCGCGGCGGTAGTACATAACGACGAAACAACGCCGCATATGCACTTAAACCTAATGCCTGTTACGAAAGACGGCAGACTTTGCAGTAAACAACTTTTCGACAAACCGCAGTTGCAACAACTACAAACGGATTTTTACGAAACCGTCGGAAAACGTTGGGGCTTACAGCGCGGAAAAGAAGGCAGCCAAAAGAAACACCTTTCCACAGCCGAATTTAAGGCAAAAAAGATAATCGAGCAAGCCGAAGCCATACGGGAAGAAAATCAAGTTTACGCGGACGCTTTAACCGAGGCAAAGAGCGGAGAAATTCCACGGAAACGCGGAAAGTTACAGGAACAATTGATTGCTTTAACGGCAGACAACGCCGACCTTTCAAAGCGGCTTACAAAATCTATGGATGAAACGCTCGAATATGCTCGAAAAGCAGAAACTTTGCAAAAGGAAAAGGAGAACAATTCCCATTATACAAACGTCGGCAAAGAACTTGCAAGAACAAATCCGACGGAATATCGGCGTATAGTCCACGGAAAGCCGAAAACAATCAATAACTTTTTCGATTCTGTTCTTTCCCTGTTCACACAGGAAGTAACGCGGCAAGTCCCGCGCCTTCAACTAATAGAAGCAGAACTCGAAGAAGAACGCAAAAAACAAGAAAAACTCAATAATAACGACAATTATAAGAAATAAAGGGATATTTTCTGCTCCGTTCACAAAAAGAGCTTGACTACTGAGAGTAAAATCGTTATAATATGTATCAATACGATTTTATATTTTCGGAGGAACAGTTCAATGGAACGGAAAGAAGATACTCCCGTGCGTAAAACGCGCAGGAAGTACGAAGAAAAGAATAAAGAAAAGAGAAAGCAAGCGAGCGGCAATTTCGGAACGATGATACCGAGAGCCTTATATGATGAGATAAACGCTTTTCTCGAAAAAAACGGAATTACGAAAGTCCGTTTGATAAAAGAAGGCTACGAAGCCTTGAAAAATATGAAAAAAGACGGCAAATTGTAAGCCGCCCTTCCTGCCGTTTTACGTAAATAAATCATTGATAAGGAGATTATATTTACGGAAAACACGGCTAAAAGACAAGAAAACGATTACAATTACAGATTAGAGTATCACCCCATCGGAGATAAAACCTTCGTCGTGGTAGCGCGGGAACAACTCGGCGCAACAGATACTCCGCTTGACATTATGAAACGCCTGATAACCCGCCAAAGCGTGCGGATACAACCGGGCGAACCGGTACGAACTCGCTGTTTGCCGCATAACGGAGGTAAACAATTATGATAGGACAAACGGCGATTAAAAATAACAAAAAATACAATTACGGAGGTGACGTAACGGCATTATACGCAAGATTATCCAAAGACGACGACCTTGTCGGAGACAGCAACAGTATCGTTCATCAAAAGGAAATTCTCGCTAAATATGCGAAAGAACACGGCTTTACCAATATTGAATTCTACGTTGACGACGGCTTTTCGGGTACGAATTTCAATCGTCCCGACTTTCAGCGAATGATGGCTGACGCGGAAGAAGGTAAAATTTCTACGGTTATCGTAAAGGATATGTCGCGATTCGGCAGAGATTACATAATGGTTGGGTATTACACCGAAATCTATTTCTCGAATCTTAATATACGCTTTATTGCGATCAACGATAACGTAGACAGCAATATTCAGACGGAAAACGACCTGACGCCGTTCAAAAACGTATTTAATGAGTGGTATGCAAGAGATACGTCGAAGAAAATTCGCGCAGTATTCAAAGCAAAAGGCAATTCTGGTAAACATCTTACGACTAATCCCCCGTTCGGATATAAAAAAGATCCGAATGACAAAGATAAATGGATTATAGACGATGAAGCCGCGGCTACGGTAAGGCGAATTTTCCAAATGTACGTTGACGGTTATCGCATTTCGGAAATCGGGCACAAGTTAACGGAAGAGAAAGTTGAAACGCCTATACTGTATTATATGAATCGCGGAATTAAAACCAATGCAAGAAGCGAATACCCCGAAATATGGGATTTGATGAGTATTAAATATATTTTAAGCCAAACGGCATACGCGGGACATACAGTAAATTTTCAGACGGCAGTAAAATCCTATAAAACCAAAAAGCAAGTCAACTTGCCGCGAAATCAATGGGTAATCTTCCGTAACACACAAGAGGCGATAATCGACGAAAAAACTTTTGAAACGGTACAGCAAATGCGGAAAGCAAAACGCGCCCGCACAAAATACAATGAGCCGAATATGTTTTCAGGATTGCTCTACTGCGCTGACTGCGGCAATCATCTGACGATTCAGCGCGTGGCACGAAACAGAAAAATGGACAATTTTTCCTGTGCGACCTATCGCAAGAAAAAGAAAGGCTTGTGTAGTTGCCATCGAATTTTGGTATCCGACCTTGAAACGATAGTTAAAGAAGATTTGCAAAAAGTATGCGAATACGTTTTTCTTCACGAAAAAGAATTTACGGACGAATATTTGTCCGGTTCTAAAAGAGAAACGGTAAAGTTTCAGGCTAAAACAAAAGCCGAATTAAAACGGCTTTCCGAAAGACAGGAAGAAATCGGCAAAATTATCCGCAAACTTTACGAAGATAACGTAAACGGCAGAATCACCAACGAACGATTTGACTTCCTTGCAAAATCTTACGAGGACGAAGGTAACGATCTGAAAACGAAAATCCAAGAGTTCAAAAACGCTCTTGCTTCATCGGTTCAGGAAGAAGAAAAACTCTCAAAGTTTCTAAAAGTCGTAAAGAGTTACACGAAAATCGAAGAGTTGACTCCCGAAATTCTCAACAGTTTCATCGAAAAGATTTATATCGGCGAAACCGAGAAATACGACGGCAGAAAAATGCAGGAAGTAGAAATTATCTACAAATTCATAGGCGCAATCAATTTACCGCAATATAATTCATATTAAAGCACGCGGGAATGTAAAACGGGTAGGCAGTTAAAACCTACCTACCCGAAAATTCCCCACGAATAATTAACTAAATGCAGCTGTTAAATTCAAAGATTTTGTCCAACGACAAAAACACAAGATATAGTAACAAAAAAGCACAAGATACGCGGGTAACTTGTGCTTTTTTGTCTGTTGTAGCTTTTTCGTACTACAAAGATGGTGGAGATGCGGGATTTGTAGCAAACATAGTTTGCGTAATAACGGAGCAACGTCGCACACAGTGCTTTTTAAATCGCACTGTCGCAAGCGATAATGCTCACTCGTTTGCTTGTGTGCTCCTTTTCCCCACGGGTACACAGTATCCCGCGGGGTCCCCGGAATATCGCATAAGCGATCGTCTACGCTCAACGATTTGTTGCAAGCAACAATGCTACGCATTCGTGCGACAAATCGCACAATCGTTGGCTATGTCCGCTGCGCTCGATTTCCGCAAATGCAAGCGCTTGCTTCTCTCTTCGCTTGCGGTCAGCCCGGGTACCGGGGTTCACACGGCGACGCCGTGTTGCGATTTTTCAAAATCGCAATAAATCCCCGCATTGACGACATAGAAAAACAAGTTGAACAGGAAGTTCAACTTGTTTCTCGTTTGTGTGCAAATACCTATTTTGATACAATTTGCGTACACCCCATAAAAAGTGCGTACACCTTGTCAAAATTTGCGTACAGTTTATTAAAAATGCGTACAGTTAAATGCACCGATAAATTGAAATTTATGGTCGCAAAACAAATACTTGATTGGGGTACCCAAATTCTTCTGTCAACTCGCCTTCCTGAAATCCAAATTTTCTGTACAGCGCCCTTGGTGCAATCCCTTTTTCATCATTTTCACGAAATGTTGATACCGTGATTTCCCGACTTCCATCCAATTCGTCCAGCGCTTTTCTCAAAAGGATCGAAGCAACGCCCTGTTTTCGATAATCGGGATCCACAGCCAAACAACAAATCATGTTATTGCTACGCGAAAAAAGAAGAACACCAATGACAGTTTCCTGACTTTGGACACATAATGCCTGTTTTTTATTCATGAACTTCAGTACGGTTTGTTCATGCTCATCTATGCGCTCTTCCGTTTCAAGTCCCGGAAAATTCCAACTGACCTTTCTGACCAGTTGCATCCACGAATCGATACAGGCACTTTCCCCAAACATTGCTTCCATCTCATTTACCTTTACAAATTCTGATTTATCGTTGCGTTTATTATAGCACAAAAATCGCATTTTTTCAATACATTCGCCTACCGTATAACGAAAAAATTCCCGTAGCACCTATCTATCGTTCCATAGGTATTATACATAAAGAAAAAAGCCCTGCAAAAGTGTGGTTCAACACTCCTACAAGGCTCTGATGTTTACTTACAGAAAGGAACTAACTCCCTTTATGCAAAGAAAAAAAGGTCTAATACGATTGTATCAAACCTTTGCTTTTCTTATGGTGGAGATGCGGGGATTTGCCTTACAGCGATTGTTACCGAAGGTCAATCGCGTGCAGCCGAAGGGGTTCACGTTGCAAAGCAACGGCACGGCTTTTGCCGTGCGAAATCCCCGCTTCGGAATAAAAAAAGGAACAGCCTTCGCTGTTCCTTTTTTGGTGGAGATGCGGGGATTTGAACCCCGGTTCGTCCTTCTACACCCGACACCTTCTACATGCTTATTCGGTGATTAAGTTCTCTTACCGTCGTTCGCCGACAGACGGCGGTTTTGAAGAGGCGGAGAATGCCGATTTACTTACCGCCGTGGGTAAATCCGTAGCCCGTTCAGTATGACGCCGATTGCTTACGGAACAGGAACGTAAGGTCGACGTGCCGCTAATTAATTAAGCAGCGAATGCGAACGCAGGAGCGTTCACTTTTTCGTTATTTTTTGCGTTTAATTTTAATTTTCCGTCTCTAACGCAGCCGGACCTGCGACATGCTTCTTATCGTCCATACAAAAACGTCGAATCCAAAAACATCCCCGTGGATAAAATAACGAAAAAAGTATTAAGTTGATATATCTTGCGGTTTACCGTACGAAACAATACGATAAACCGTTTGATTTGCAGTATTATTTTTTGCCGCTTACTTTGAAATCGTGTCGATTTCAAAGGGCGTGACCTGATAAACGTAGTAGTTGAGCCAGTTGTAATACAGGAGATTTGCCGTGCTGCCCCAGCTCATATTTATCGTGCCGTCCGCGTTGTAATAGTTTTCGGGCGGGGCGATTTCAAGCCCTTTTTCTTTGTCGCGAAGGTATTCTCTTTCCAGCGTTTCGCGATCGTATTCGCTGTGTCCCGTAAGGAAGATGCGGCGGTTGTCTTTCGACTTTATAATGGACGGGCCGCACTTTTCGCCCGACACCAGCACTTCAAGATCCGGGCATTTTTTCAGCTTATCTTCGTCGATTGCGGTATGGCGCGAATGCGGGATCCGAATCGCGTCGTCCATGCCTTTTAGCAGCGGCTCGTGCAAGACGCACTTAACGTTGTTATACACCCCGAAAAGTTTTTTGTCAAGCAGATGCTTATTTATGCCGTAGTAGTAATAAAGCGCCGCCTGCGCTCCCCAGCATATAAACATCGTGCTGGTGACGTTTTCGTCCGCGAAATCAAGGATTTCTTGAAGTTCCGCCCAATATTTGACGTCGGTGAACGGCAGAGTTTCGACGGGCGCGCCCGTAATTATCATACCGTCGAACTTCATTTTTTTAATTTCGTCAAGGTTTTTGTAAAACTTGTCGAGATAAGTTTCGCTAGTATGGCTTGCCTTGTACGTCGACGTTTTGATAAGCGTGACGTTCACTTGCAAAGGCGTATTACCAAGCAACCGCAACAGCTGCGTTTCGGTAACTTCCTTTGTGGGCATAAGGTTCAGAATTGCGATTTCGATGGGGCGAATGTCCTGCGACACGGCGCGGCTGCCGTCCATGACGAAAATCTTTTCGTGAAGCAGACTGTCGAATGCAGGAAGGTCGCGCGGGATAACGATCGGCATATCACTTCACCGCCGTTTCAAGCGCCTGACGGATATCTTCAATCAGGTCGTCTGCGTTTTCAAGCCCCAGGCTTACGCGGATAAGGTCGGGAGAAATGCCCGCCGCCGTCAACTCTTCGTCGGTCATCTGGCGATGCGTCGAACTTGCGGGGTGCAAGCAGCAACTTCTTGCGTCGGCAACGTGCGTTTCGATTGCGATGATTTTCAGCGCAGCCATAAATTTTTCGGCTTTTTCCCTGCCGCCCTTCACACCGAAGCTGACGACTCCGCACGCGCCATTTGGAAGATACTTTTTCGCAACGTCGTAATACTTGTCGCCTTCGAGCAGCGGATACGAAACCCACGCGACGTTCTCGTTTTCAGACAAGAATTTTGCGACGGCAAGACCGTTTTCGGCGTGGCGTTTCATTCTGACGTGCAGGCTTTCAAGCCCGAGATTAAGATAAAATGCGTTTTGCGGCGACTGAATCGAGCCGAAATCTCTCATAAGTTGCGCCGTCGCTTTCGTGATGAACGCGCCTTCTTTCCCGAAACGCTCTGCATAAACGATGCCGTGATAACTGTCGTCGGGGGTGGTGAGCCCGGGGAATTTGTCGGCGTGAGCGAACCAGTCGAACTTGCCCGCATCAACGATTGCGCCGCCGACCGCCACACCGTGACCGTCCATATATTTCGTCGTGGAATGCGTTACGATATCCGCGCCCCACTCGATAGGACGGCATTGCACGGGCGTTGCGAACGTATTGTCGATAATAAACGGAACGCCGTGTCGATGCGCTACCCGCGCGAATTTTTCAATGTCCACAACGGCAAGCGCGGGGTTTGCGATGGTTTCGCCGAACAACGCTTTCGTATTCGGGCGGAACGCCGCTTCGAGTTCTTCTTCCGTGCAGTCGGGCGATACGAACGTAAAGTCGATGCCCATCTTTTTCATCGTAACCGCAAACAGGTTGAACGTGCCGCCGTAAATTGCGGAACTGCTGACGACGTGGTCGCCGCAACTTGCGATATTGAACACGGCGTAAAAGTTTGCCGCCTGACCGCTTGACGTGAGCATACCCGCCGTTCCCCCTTCAAGTGCCGCGATCTTTGCCGCGACGTAATCGTTGGTGGGGTTTTGAAGCCTTGTGTAGAAGTACCCGCTTGCTTCGAGATTGAAAAGTTTTGCCATTTCGGGGCTCGAATCATACTTAAACGTGGTGCTTTGCACGATGGGGATCTGACGGGGCTCGCCGTTTTTCGGAGTATAGCCCGCCTGTACGCATAAAGTATCGATTTTTTTATCCATAAATATCTCCTATCTCGCGCCGTATTCTTTCAATACGCGGTCGAGTTTTCTTTTGTTTTCTTTTTCCTGAATCGCGTCTCGTTTGTCGTGCAGCTCTTTGCCTCTTGCGACGCCGAGTTCTACCTTTACGAGCGCGTCCTTGAAATAAAGTTTCGTGGGGACAAGGGTATATCCCTTTTGCTCCACCTTTTGTTTCAGTTTTCTTATTTCCGACTTATGCAGCAGTAAGCGACGGTTTCGCATCGGATCGATTTTGAACATCGTCGCCATTTTATACGGCGAAATGTGCATGCCGACAAGGAAAACCTCGCCGTTTTTTACGATGGCGAAACTGTCTTTCATATTGACGTTATTAAGCCTTAACGACTTTACCTCGTGCCCTTCGAGAGCGATGCCCGCTTCCAGAGTGTCTTCGATAAAATAGTCGTGATATGCTTTTTTGTTGGTGGCAATGATTTTATTGCCGTCTTGCTTTTTCTTCATAAACCGAGAAATTTACACGGCGGATTTCGCGAGAAATGCCGTCGACTTTAATTTTTATTTTATCGCCCAACGAATAAACGTGTTTGCCCGAAGAAAGGGTGAACCGCCCTTCGTCGAATTTATATTTTCCGGCGGGAAGTTTGTCAAGCGAGATAAACCCTTCCACCGTGTTTTGAAGTTGAACGAACACCCCGAAACCCGTTACGCCGCTGATAATACCGTCGTAAATTTCGCCGGATTTGTCCGCCATATACAGCATTTTGAAGTAATCGTCGCCGTCGCGCTCGGCACATTCCGCGGCGATTTCCCTTTCCGACGATATTGCCGCCGCCTTTTCGCACCTGATAAGCGTTTTCGTAATCTCCGCGCCCGACAGTTGTCCCGCAAGCATCTTTTTGATGACGCGGTGGATGGTCAGGTCGGGATAACGGCGTATCGGCGACGTGAAATGACAGTAGTATTCGAGCGCAAGCCCGAAGTGTCCCGCATTCCCCGTCGTGTACTTCGCCTTTTGCATACTGCGAAGCATGACTTTGCTGATTATGCGCTCTTCCGCCGTGCCTTTTATGTCGTCCAGCAGTTTCTGGTACTCCGACGCGTGCATGCTCTGGTGCACGACGAAGTTATAATTAAACGAAGAAACGAACTTTTTGAATTCCAGCACTTTTTCCTTGTTCGGCGCTTCGTGCACGCGGTAAACGAAAGGCAGCTCGGTATGATACATAAACTCCGCAACGGTTTCGTTTGCAAGCAGCATAAATTCTTCGATAATAAGGTTGCTTTCGTAATAAGGATAAGGCGCGACGTCCAAAACCTTCCCGTCTTTTATCGTAAACTTCGGCTCTTCCGAGATAAAGTTTATGCTGCCGCGATTTCTTCTTTTCGCGTTCAGTATCCTTTCAAGGTCGCGCGCGCACGTTATCATATCGTATACGTCGGCGTATTTTTCAATGAGTTTTTTGTCGCCGTCAAGGATTTTCTGCACGTCGTCGTAGGTCATGCGATGATTGCTTCTTATCACGCTTTCGACGATTTTGTTTCCCGTGACTTTTCCCGTTTTGTCGATTTCCATAACGCAGGAAAGCGTCAGTCTGTCCAGGTTTTCTTGAAGGCTGCAAACCCCGTTCGACACGGCTTCGGGAAGCATCGGCAACACCATGTTCGGAAGGTAAACGCTCGTTGCGCGTTTCAACGCCTCTGTGTCCAGAATTCCGTCCTGTTTTATATAATGCGCGACGTCCGCGATATGGACGTAAAGGACAAAACCGTCACCGCGTCTTTCAACCGTTATCGCGTCGTCAAAGTCTTTCGCGTCGGCACCGTCGATTGTAATCGTGAGCAAATCGCGATAGTCTGTGCGTTTTGCGATTTCTTTCTTATCAACGGGTTTATTTATTCTTTCCGCGTCGTAAAGCGCCTCTTTTGAAAAGTTCTCGTAAAACCCGTGGTCGCGGATTATTGCCAGAGTATCGCCTTTTATCGTGTTTGCGCGGCCAAGAATTTCAGTGATTTCGCCAACGGGATTTTTGCCCGAATCCCAGTCGTAAATGTTCACGACGACCTTGTCTTTGTTCTTTGCGCCGCCGCGTCCCGCAGTCGGAATAAACACGTCCGAAAAGTAACTTTCGTCATCGGGAACGACAAACCCATGTCCCGCGCGGTCGCTTGTATATTCGCCCACAAGTTGGCGTTTTCCGCGCTCGATAACGGCAACGACTTTGCCTTCGTCGGCAGTGCCTTTCACGGGCACGACGAAAACCTTATCGCCGCTTTGCGCGCCGTGCAAACCTTTGTGCGGTATGAACAAATCGGCTTTGCCGTCGTCGCGGATAAGAAACGCGAAACCCCTGCGATTGCCGCGAAGCACGCCGCTTACCGCGTCGCATTTGTCTTTCAGCGTATAATTTCCTTTTTCGACGGACACAAGCACGCCGTCTTGCACGAGTTCGTCAAGGGCTTTCGTGACTTCGCGCTTTTCAAACGTTGAATATATCCCGAGTTTTCGGTTTAACAATCTGTCCGAAAAGTTGTCGAGCCCCGCCGATTTTATTTCGTTTAATAATCTTTCCTTAAATTCCATATTAAAAATAAGGGCGACTTATCGTCGCCCTTTGTGTTTTATTACGGTCTTCCGCTGAGACTTAGGATTATAAAGTAGGTTACCGAAACTACAAGAAGGAGTACCGATAACACCACCGTAGCAATTCTGAGTCTTCCCTCGGAACTTTGCGCTTTATTCTTTCCAAAGAACGAGTCGTTTTTCTGGTTGTATCCGGCGATTGCGCTCATATCTTCGCCGCTGCTCTTTTGCATAAGAACCACGACGACGAGAGCGATTGCCGCAAGCACCATGAGCGTCATCATTGCCCAGCCGACCTTCTGACCGACTTCATATTGTATAACCGATAACATCGGCATTAAACTTTTTATCATTATAAATTCCTCCGAATTTAATTAGCAAAGTGAATTTTAACATATAAATTTCAAAATTACAACCGTTTTTCAGCGTTTTAGGAGCAAATATTAAAAATTTCGCGTTAAATTTTTCCGTTTGTTATTGACTTTACGGTAAAACGACTGTATATTAATTATTACCTTATAAATATAGTAATAAAATGGAACACAAGATTTTTAAGAGAAAACTTAAACTTTTTTCAACCGACCCGCACGACGGGACGGACGCTTATCTGCGCCTTTTAAAGTTCAAGAATCTTCTGAAAAACAACATTATCGTGATAATTGCCGTCCTCGGCGCGATAATCACCTGTTTCTTCGTTCCGCCCGATAAGGAATACTTAAACTACGTCAGTTACAAAACGATATTGTGTCTTCTGTCGCTCATGCTTGTCGTCAGGGGGCTGAAAGATTGCCGCTTCTTCGGGATCATGTCGGGCAAAATCCTCGATAAAATATCCGACCGCCGTGCCATCGCGACGGTGCTTATTTTTTTACCGGCATTTTTTGCCCTTTTCATCACGAACGATATCGCGACGATTACTTTTATTCCCTTTGCGATAATCATGCTGTCGCAGGCGGAAGCGAACGACCTTATCCCCTTCGTCGTGATTATGCAGACGATGGCGGTGAAACTATCGGGCATCGTGTCTCCGCTCGGCAACGCGCAAAACCTGTTCCTTATCGACTATTACGATTTCGATTTCTTCTGGTTTGTCAAAAACCTGTGGCCGCTTGCGCTTGCGGGATACGGACTGACGTTTATAATGTGTCTATTCGTCAAAAAAGGAAAACTCAATCCACCCCCCGTCGGCGAATATAAACTGCCGAAGTTCGAGCTTTTAATATACTTCGTGATGTTCGTGTTCATCATAATTTCGATTTTCGACGTTCTGCCTTATTACATAGTTACGCCGATTATCCTTGTCGTGATGCTTTTCGTCCACCCCAGAAGTTACAAAAAAGCGAACTATGGAGTGATTATAATGTTTACGGCGTTTTTCGTGATGAGCGGCAACTTCCTGCGTATGCCGTCCGTCAACGGATTTCTGACAAAAATCATCGCCGGCAACGAACTGTGGCTTTCGGCGCTTGCGTCGCAACTTCTCACAAACAATCCCGTCGCGCTCGTGTTCCCGACTTTTTCAAAAAATACCGTGTCGCTGATGTACGGCATAAATATCGGAAAATACGGCACCGCCCCTTTGAACAACTATATGGTAATGAGCCTTGAAAGAAAATACGACGTCAAAAAACATTTCGTGCTGAAACTTCTTGCCGTCAACTTTTTGTACTTTTTGGTATTGTTCGGCGTTGCGGCTCTCGTCGTGTATTTATGATTTTTTGAACCTTTTTTCAAGCCTTCGCATATCTTGTACGTGCGGAGGCGTTTTTTATGAATTTTTCTGATTTGAGCGTGAGAAAAGACTTACCATATCCCGAGCCGGTCATACCGTACCCGAACCCCGTCGAGGCGAAAAAACTAATGAACGACTATGGCGGGCGCGACAGCGAAACGACGGCGATTTTGCAATACGTTTATCAAAGTTACGTTTTATCGCGGGAGTTTCCGGAATTTTCAAAAAAACTTGCAGAGATTGCGGTTTGCGAAATGAAGCACCAGAAAATCCTCGGGACGGCGATTGCGGCTTACGGAAGTTTCCCCGTTATCGGCGGTAGGACGGCGTTCTGGAACGGCAGTTACGTCAACTACGCAACAGACCTTATTAAACTTCTGGAATATGATATTCAGGGCGAACTGTGTGCGATTGAAAATTACAAAAACACAATTTTATGCATACAAAACAATACGTTAAAAGCCACGATTGAGCGAATAATTGAGGACGAAGAATTGCACGTCGTTGTCCTTAAAGCCATGCTCGCCACGGCAAAAGAAGACAGAAAATAATATTTTGCAAGCGCGTTTTTAGCACATACCGTTTCTCTCGTTTTGTGCAACGCAAATACTCGTTCTTCATATATCGGAAGAAACAAAAAGGATAGCGGTTTCGCTATCCTTAAATATTTCTTTGTTTGTAATTATCCGCTTTTATTTGAAGAACAACGGCAGCGTCTGCAAGAAAATAATGTCGTGTCTTTCCGCCGCGTCGCCTTCCGCAAGCACCGCCATTCTCCCGACGATCTGACCGCCCGCGATACGCACGAGTTCCTCAATCGCGTGCAGACTTTCGCCCGTCGAAATAACGTCGTCGACGATAAGGATACGCTTGCCTTTCATTCTGTCGATGTCAAACTTGTCAAGATAAAGCGTCTGAACTTTCGCCGTCGTGATGGACTTCACCTCAACCTTAACGGGATCGACCATATAGGCTTTTAAGCCCTTTCTGGCAAGAATATAATTTTTGCCTTCCTGTTTAGCCATCTCGTACGCCAAAGGAATACCCTTCGATTCCGCCGTGATGATAAGGTCGTGTTCGGGTGCTTTTTTCAGAAGTTCTTCCGCGCACCTGACGGTCATTTCGACGTCGGAAAACATGACGAATCCGGCTATGTAAAGGTTTTCGTTAATCGGGCAAATGGGTAAATCCCTTTCAAGCCCCGCAATGTTGATGTGATAAAACTTGTCCATAATTACTCCTTTTCAAACAAATGACATTATAAAACAATCGGACGGAAAATGTCAATGAATTTCATCTCATACCGTACTTTTCAAGGTCGACCGTGAAGTCGTCGCGGACGACGACGCCGTCGTTTTCAAGCAGTGCTTTTTGCACTTCCCGTCCGCCGAAAGCAAACGCCGGTGCAAGCCCGCCGAAACGATTTACGACGCGATAGCACGGTATAGAATCGGGATCGGGATTGAAATGCAGCGCGTATCCGACGGCGCGACTTGCGCGCGGACTACCGCATAAAAACGCGATTTGCCCGTACGTCGCGACCTTGCCCTTTGGTATTTTTTTCACTTGTTCGTAAACCACGTCGTAAAAACTCATGATTATATTGTAACCGTTTTTCATCGTATTATCAACGAATTTCCGAACCGAAAAGATTTGACTATATAAAATAATTATAATAAAATAGTTAAAAATCATTATACGAACGAAAAGGCGCGAACGAAAAGGCGCGTTCAGGACACTTTTATGATGAAAGGCTCGGAGATTTTAATAAAAGAACTTCGTCGGCACGGCGTGGATATCGTCTTCGGATACCCCGGGGCAAGTATTCTGTCGCTTTACGACGAGTTGTCGCGGTCGGATATCAGACATATTCTGCCAGCGGACGAGCGCGGCGCGGCGTTTATGGCAAACGGATATTCCCGCGCGACGAATAAGGTCGGCGTATGCATCGCGACCTCCGGCCCCGGCGCGACAAACCTTGTCACGGGGATTGCCGACGCTTTTTCGGACAGCGTCCCCCTTGTCGTGATAACGGGAAACGTAAGCGTCGATATGCTCGGCCACGACGGTTTTCAGGAAGTCGACACGACGGGCATCACGATGCCGATCACAAAATATAACTACATCGTCAAGGACGTGAAAGACCTTTCTTTCGCCGTTTCGGAAGCGTTTTACGTCGCGACGAGTGGCAGAAAAGGTCCAGTCCTTATCGATATTCCCGCAAACGTTTTCGACGAATCCTGCGATTACGTCCCCGCAAAAATGTCAGAAAAACCCGCAGACCTTGTCGATATGACGGAAGTTGCCGACGCGGCAAAAATCATCAACGAGTCGGCGCGTCCTTTGATTTACGCCGGCGGCGGAGTCATTGCAAGCGGCACGAAAAATCTCGTTACGAAGTTATCCCGCATTCTCAAAGCGCCCATAGGCGTTTCGATGCGCGGCGTCGGTGTGACGGACTTTGACAACGAATATTTCATCGGCGTTTCGACCGCAAGAAATACCCTTGCGAAAGCCGCCTTAAAAGACGCCGATCTTCTTATTTCCGTCGGCGCAAGGTTTTCAAGCAAGGCAACGGAAAAAACTTTTTACAACAAAAAGCTGAAACTTCTGCACCTTGATATCGACGCTGCCGAAATCGACAAAAACCACCAGTCGGACGCAAGGATCGTCGGCGATCTTTCAAATACGCTTCCCTTGCTTTTAAGCCGCGTAAACGAAAAAGATCACGCCTGGTTCAACGCACAACCCGACAAAAACGAAAGATTATCAACGGTTCAGTGTATGATAAACTGCCTTTGCCGTCATTTCGGGCGCGACGCATACGTTACGACCGACGTTGGACAACACCAGCTTTACGTCACGAATTATTACGACTTTTCGTTGGGCGGCAGACTTATCACAAGCGCTGGACTTGGCGCAATGGGCTTTGGCATAGGCGCGGCGGCAGGCACCGCTTTTGCAACGGGCAAGCGCGTTTTGTACGTGACGGGCGACGGCTCTTTCAACATGAGTTTCAACGAACTTATCACGATAAGGCGTTATTCTTTGCCCGTCGTTACGGTGATTTTCGACAATTCGTCGCTTGGTATGATTTATGAAATCCAGAAGAAGAAATACGGCGGAAACGTCGTCGACAGCGTATTACCGGGCGGCGTCGATTACGTGCGCCTTGCAAACTCTTTCGGCATACCCGCATACCGCGCGGAAACCGTGCAGGAACTTGACGACGTACTTTCTTCAATCGACTTAAACTCCCCTGCCGTCATCGACCTGAAACTTAAAAAGCAGGAAAATATATTGTGAGGTTTTTATGCAAGACAACATGCACAGATTATCCGTACTCGTATTAAACCGCCCCGGCGTTCTTACCCGCATCTCGGGACTTTTCGCGCGGCGCGGCTACAACATCGACAGCCTTACCGTCTGCGCGACCGAAAACGACGATTATTCCCGTATGACGGTCACGGTGCGCGGCAACGATAAAATCATAAAACAAATTCAGGCGCAGCTTCAAAAGCAGGTCGACGTCGTGCAAATCGCCGATCTCGACCGCGACGACTGCGTTTTCCGCGAGTTGCTTTTAATCAAAATCAGATGCGCGGCAAGTCAGCGCAGCGAAATCGTGGATATCTGCACAATTTTCAAGGCGAAGCCCATCGACGTTTCGTCCGACGACACGATGATTATCGAACTTACCGGCGAAACAAGCAAAATCGACGCCCTTATCGACGTGCTGAAACCTTACGGCGTGCTGGAAATGGCGCGCTCCGGCGGCTCGGCACTCGGACGCGGCGGAAAAACGTTGAGAACGAATGAGAACGATTAAACTTCTGGACACAACTTTAAGAGACGGCGAACAATCCCCCGGATGCAGTATGCACATCAACGAGAAAATCGCCGTGGCGGACGCGCTGCAACGCCTGAACGTCGATATTATCGAGGCAGGCTATCCCGCCGCGAGCGAAGGCGACTTCGAAGCGGTCAGACAAATCGCAAAACGCATAAGAACCGCCGAAATCACCGGGCTTGCAAGGTGCAAACAACACGATATCGACGTGCTGTGGGACGCGCTGAAAGAAGCCGAAAACCCGAGGCTGCATCTGTTCATCGCAACCTCGCCGATTCACCTTGCCTACAAATACAAAATCACGCCCGACGCCGCAATCGACACACTGACCGACGCCATTCGTTACGCAAAAAAATATACCGACAACGTGCAGTTTTCGTTTGAAGACGCGTCGCGTACTCCCCTCGATTATCTTGTGAAAGTTACGCGGCTTGCGGTCGACGCCGGCGTTTCGACGATAAATATCCCCGACACCGTCGGATATTCCACCCCCGACGAAATGGCAAACATCGTAAAAACGCTTCTTTCGGAAGTCGACGGACTTTGCGACATTAACCTGTCCGTCCACTGCCACGACGACTTGGGACTTGCCGTCGCAAACTCGCTTTCCGCCGTGAAAGCAGGCGCAAATCAGATCGAAGGCACGGTTCTGGGCATCGGGGAACGCGCGGGCAACGCCGACCTTGAAGAAATCATAATGGCATTGAAAACCCGCGGCGACTATTTCGACGCGACGACTCGCGCGGACAGCCGCGAAATTTACCGCACCTGCACGCTTTTGTCAAGCGTAGTCGGTCTGAAAATCCCCATGAACAAGGCAATCGTCGGCAGAAACGCTTTCGCGCACGAGGCGGGCATACATCAGCACGGCGTAATGCAGGCGCGCGAAACCTACGAAATTATGAATCCGCACGACGTGGGCATCGTCGACAACAAAATCCTTATCGGAAAACACAGCGGAAAACACGCTTTTCAACAATTTCTGTCCGATATGGGATATACCTTTTCTCCCGACAAAATCGACGAACTTTTTGAAAAATTCAAGGCGCTTGCGGACAGGAAAAAGACGATATCCCGCCGCGACGTCGAGGCACTTTTGCCGCACGGCGACAAACTGAACGCGCTCGTGCCGAAAAAATACGCCCTCGAAGCGTACGATATTTCGTCCTATAAAAACAGCGCGTTTTCGGAAATCACCTTAAAAACCAACGACGGCACCGTTACCGAAAAGGAATCGGGCGACGGTCCTGTCGACGCAAGTTTCAAAGCAATCAACAATATCGTCGGCAAAGACTTCGTACTCAGCGACTTTTCGTTGCACTCCGTCACGGAAGGCGAAGACGCTCTGGGCGAAGCAATCGTAAAACTTGACCTTGACGGGCGTACCGTAAGCGGTCGCGGCGTTTCGACCGACGTACTGGAAGCGGCAATCATCGCTTACGTCAACGCAGTCAATAAATTACTTAACGACAAATGAAAATCGAGGTTCTTGACACAACTTTAAGGGACGGCGCGCAAGCCGAAGGCGTTACTTTGTCGATTGACGACAAGGCGGAATGCATACGCCTTTTTGACGACCTGAAAATCGATTATATCGAGGCAGGCACTCCTTTCGCCAACCCGAAAGACAAAAAACTTTTGTGCGACGACGACGTGAAAACGATAAATTCTCACCTTGTCGCTTTCGGCTCAACCCGACACAAAAACAACTTAACCGACGAAGATAGCGCGTTAAACATGCTTTCTTTGTCAAAAACGCAATTCGTTTCCGTCGTTGGAAAAAGCAGCGTAACGCAAGCCGAAAAGGTTTTGCAGGTGTCGGCGCAAGACAATCTGAAAATGATTTACGACAGCATTCGTTTTCTTTGCGACCGCAACAAAACAGTGTTTTTCGACGCGGAACATTTCTTTGACGGATACAAGGAAAACCCCGATTACGCGCTCGATACTTTACGCACCGCAAAAAACGCCGGCGCGAAACTTCTTGTCCTTTGCGATACGAACGGCGCCACTCTTCCCGAAGAAATTTCGGCAATCGTAAAAACCGTCGTAAAAACTTTCAAGCGCGCGAAAATCGGCATACACTGCCACGACGATCTGGGGCTTGCCGTTGCAAACACGATTGCGGCGGTCGATGCGGGCGCGACTCATATTCAGGGCACTTTTTTGGGATTCGGCGAAAGATGCGGAAACTGCAATCTCGTCACCGCGATACTCGATTTGCAACTCAAAAAAGGATACGATATCCTGCCCGAAGATTCAATCAAAAAATTCACCGACACGGCGCGGCGCATTGCGGAAATCACAAACGTACGCCTGCCCAAAAACACGCCCTACGTCGGCAAAGCCGCATTCATGCACAAAGGCGGCATGCACGGCGACGGCGTGATAAAATATTCCCCCGCTTTCGAACATATCGACCCGTCGGTTGTCGGCAACGAAAGAAGTTTCCCGATAAGCGAGGTCGCGGGGCGCGCGATATTTCTGAAAAAAGCGCAGGACGTTCTTCCGGGCGTCCCCCTCGATAAAGAACAATCCGACGCCCTTCTCAAAAAACTGAAAGAAATGGAAATGCAGGGTTATCAGTTTGAAGGAGCGGACGCAAGTTTCAACCTTTTCGTGAAAAAGGCGATAAATCTTTTGCCCGAGTTTTTCCGCGCGGAAGAATATACGGTGAGCATTTGCGCGAAAGGCGACAAAAACGTGTCAAACGCAACCGTGTCCGTTACCGTCGGCGGCGAAAAACGACAAGAATCCGCCGAAGGCACCGACGGCCCGGTCGATGCCCTTGACATCGCCCTTCGCAAAGTGCTGTCAAAGTTTTATCCCGAAATCGACAACGTTACGCTGACCGACTACAAGGTGCGCGTTCTCAACAGCGAAGAAGCGACGAAAGCGACCGTCCGCGTACTTATCACGTCGTCCGACGGTTTCAGAAACTGGACGACAGTCGGCGTTTCGACAAACGTCATCGACGCGTCCTGGCACGCCCTTCTGGACGGCACGGAATACTATCTTTCCGACAAAAGAAAATGAGTATGTTCAACGTTGCGATCATAAACGGCGACGGATATTCCGAAATCCTGACCGCCGCTGCAAAAAGGGTTTTGGCTGCCGTTTCCGAAAAGTTTGGTTTTTCTTTGAATTTTTACCCCGTCGACGCGCGCGCTTTTTTGGGAAAGTCCGAAAGCGAGATACTGAAAACCGACGAATACAAAGTTGTAAAATCGGCGGACGCGGCGATTGCCGGCGCGTTTTCAAGCGATTTCACACGCAGCTCTGTCCACGACGATGTAATTACTTTAATTTGCAAAAACCTTGGTTTATTTGGCAATTTCCTGTCAATAAAGTCCTTTTATAACACGATTAACTGTTCTGCACTGAACGACAAAGACGAAGTATCGAACGTCGATTTCTTGATTGTGCACGATATCGCCGCAAGGCAGTTTGTTGAAAAAGGTTACAAGACGGGAAAAGTCGGGCGCGAGGCTTACGACGTCGTAACTCTTCCCGAAATGTACGCGGAGCGTATCGGACGAATAGCCTACGAACTTGCCGAAAAGCGCAAAAATCGTCTTGCTTCCGTTGACCTTGCGGACACGTTCAACACCGAGTTCTTGCGCCGCAAAATCACTCACGAAATCAACGAGGACTACCCTTTGGTAAACCTTACGTCTTATACCTTGGAAAGCGTGGTCGCGCCCCTTCTTTTCAGCCCGTCTTTATTTGACGTAATCGTCGCAAACGAAAACGTTTCTAACACTTTGTTTTCTTTGGGTGCCGCGATTTCGGGCGGTTTCGGAAACCTTTGCGAAGGATATCTGGGCGACGCCGCAACGGGGCTTTATAAACCCGCAAAAGTCGCACGCTTCGACGCAAAAAATCCGCACGGCGTAAATCCCGCGGGAATAATCCTTGCAGCGGCGAAAATGCTTGAATATTCTTTTGATAAATCCTTGGCAAAAACCGCCGTCGAGAACGCCGTCGAAGAAGTGATAAGCCAAAACTTCGTCACCCCCGATATGAAAAACAAGCGCGACGAAACTCAAAAAGTGATTTCGACGGAAGAGTTTACCGACGAGATTATAAAACGCTTGTAAAAGTCGTTCTTTAACCGATTTTTCAAATGTTTCATCGTTAAAAGCAAATAAAAAACGCACCGCCGAAATTTGCGGTGCGCTTTGATTTTTATGGGATTATTTTGTCGTATTTTTGCCGATTTTGTCAAAATTTTTATAAATTCGGCCGTGTAAACCTATCTTGGCATCTCCACAAGCCCGATTTTCTTTTTGACTTTTCTGAGCGTTTTTTCGGCAAGGTAGGACGATTTTTCCGCGCCCTCTTTCATAATCGCGTTCAGATAGTCCTTGTTTTTCATAAGGTCGTGATATTTATCCTGAATCGGCGCGATTTTCGCGATTACCGCGTCGCCGACCGCCGTCTTGAACTCGGCGTACGACCTGCCCGAAAACTCCTGCTCGACCTCGCTTTGGGTTTTGTCGGTAAACACGCTGTAAATCGTGATAAGGTTGCTGATGCCGGGCTTTTCGGGCGACACGATAATTTCGTTGCCGCTGTCTGTGACGGCGCGCTTGAACTTTCTTGCGATCGTGTCCTTGTCGTCAAGCAGGAAAACTACGCCGTTCGTATTGTCGTCGGTTTTGCCCATTTTCGCGGTGGGGTCCAGAAGGTTCTGGATTTTCGCGCCCGTCTTCGGGAAGTAGCAGTCAGGCACGACAAACGTGGGCGAGTACTTATTATTAAACCTTTCCGCAATCGTCCTTGCGATTTCGACGTGCTGTTTCTGATCCTTTCCGATTGGAACAAGGTCGGTCTGATACAACAAAATATCGGCAGCCATCAGCATGGGATACGCAAAAAGTCCGACGTTGACGTTGTCGGGATTTTTCAGGGACTTATCCTTAAACTGCGTCATACGGCTTGCCTCGCCGAACATTGTGTAGCAGTTGAGAATCCAGCCGAGTTCCGAGTGTTCGGGAACGTGGCTTTGTACCGCAAGCACGCACTTTTCGGGGTCGAGCCCGATTGCAAGGAACAACGCCATAAAGTCGTAAGTTCTTCTGCGAAGATCGGCGGGCAGGTTCGACACCGTGAGGCTGTGCAAATCCGCCACCATATAAACGCAGTTGTATTCGTCCTGCATTTTCACCATATTTCTTAATGCGCCGATGTAGTTGCCGAGTTGTAAATCGCCGGTCGGTTTCAGCGCGCTATAAACAATTTTTTTGTTTTCTTCCATAATATTATTCCTTAAAAGCGTTCAATACCGCGTTATCGACGTCGTTTTTATCGACGACGGTATTAAACCTTACCTGTTTCGTGACGAGAGTGCTTATCGCGTCGGGAATTTTCACGCCCGATATGCGATGAAGTTTTTGAATTGCCGAAAACGCGTCGTCGCAATTTTCGTGAGAGATTGCGTCGTACACGTCCGCGGGGAATTTATACGGGCTTGCCGTCGCAACGACGACGGTGGGCGTTTCGTCGCCCGTTTCTGCGACGTAATTATTATATACAGTGACGGCGACCGCCGTATGTGTGTCAAGGGGATAATCAAAACTGTCAAAGAAACAGTCAATTGCCATTTTTGTATCGTCTTCGTCCGCATATCCTCCGACAATGCCCGCTTTCTCAATCAAATCGTAAGGTATCTCGTACTTCCCGCACGTTGCAAGCGCGGTCATCTTTTCGTTGACGAAATCCGGGTTTTCGCCAGACACGTCGTACAAGAACCTTTCAAGATTGCTGGATATCAATATATCCATACTTGGCGAGATGGTTTTGAAAAAGTCGCGGTTTCTGTCGTAAACGCCCGTTTCAAAGAAGTCGGCAAGCACGCGGTTTACGTTGCTGGCGCAAATAAGTTTTTTGACGGGAAGCCCCATCTTCTTTGCGTAATAGCCCGCAAGTATGTCGCCGAAATTGCCGCTCGGCACCGAAAAGTTGATTTCGTCGCCGACGTTAATATCGCCCTTTTTCAAAAGTTTTCCGTACGAATAAAAATAATAAACGATTTGCGGGACAAGTCGTCCCCAGTTGATGCTGTTTGCAGACGACAGCACGAAGCCCTGTTCTTTCAACGCCGCAATCATTTTTTCGTCGCGGAAAATGCGTTTGACCGCGGCTTGTGCGTCGTCGAAATTGCCTTTTATTCCGAAAACCGCAACGTTTTCCCCTTCCTGCGTTCGCATTTGCAGCTTTTGCATTTCGCTCACGCCGTCTTCGGGATAAAGCACGATGATATTCGTGCCTTCGACGTCCTTGAATCCTTCCAGCGCGGCTTTCCCGGTATCTCCGCTTGTCGCGACGAGAATAAGCACCTTTTCCTTGACGTCGTTTTTCTTGGCCGCCGCCGTAAGAAGGTGCGGCAAAAGCGTCAGCGCAACGTCCTTAAACGCAAGCGTCGGGCCGTGGAACAGTTCCAGTATATAAGTGGATTCGTCGATTTTTTTGACGGGACACACGTCTTCCGTCTCAAAGCGCGAATAAGCGGCCTTGCAAAAGCCGTTGATTTCGTCTTTTGAAAAGTCCAGAAAATCCGATAAAATTTTTGTTGCAAGGTCAACGTACGATAAATCTTTGAAAGCCTCGATATCGTTCAAGGAATATTTTGGAAAAGACGACGGAACATACAATCCGCCGTCTTTTGAAATTCCGTTTACGATTGCCTGACTTCCCGTGATGCGTACGCTACCGTCGCGGGTACTTGTATAAAGCATTATAAATACTTCCTCAAAAAGTCAGGTAATTCATCCTCGTTTTTGCTGACGCACAAGACGAACTCAACGTCCTGACGTTCCGCAATAACTTCAAGTTCCGCATAGAAATCCTGCATTGCGTCGACGTCTTTTTTTGCGATGCGATGCGCGCCGTCGATGTAAATGGTTTTTATGTCGTGATTTCCTGCGATAAGGCCTTTGATAAAGCCGAGCAACGCTTCTTCGGTGAAAATATGATTATCTTCGGTATTGATGAAACGAATCTGATACTTGATATCGTACATATATCGGTTGGTATCGGTGATGAAAACGATATCGCCCGTCGTTGTGTCGATACTGGCGTTTGCCATGTCGATAATTCTTTTAGTCTTGCCCGAGCCTTTCGCGCCGTAAATCAAATGTATCAATATTGAATACCTCCGTTAATTACTGATTCTATTTTAACCCGTATGCGGATATTTTTCAAGTTATTTCAAAAAATTGTTGAAATAATATAAGAATTACAAAATTCCTTCGGCGTTGGATTCCAGCGCTTTGTTCCTTGCGGCGATTTGCAACGCCTCGATCATCTCGTCCATATCTCCGTTTAAGAAGTTCGTGAGAGAATACAGCGTGAAACCTATGCGGTGGTCGGTGACGCGGCCTTGCGGATAGTTGTAGGTGCGGATTCTTTCGCTTCTGTCGCCCGTGCCGATTTGCGCCTTGCGTTTATCGGTGATTTCCTTATCGGCGATTTGCTGATAGTAGTCGTACAGGCGGGTTTTCAGGACTTTCATTGCTTTTTCGCGGTTTTTGATCTGGCTTCTTTCGTCCTCGCAGATAACGACCATACCCGTGGGAAGGTGCGTTATACGGATTGCGGATTCCGTCTTATTTACGTGCTGACCGCCTGCGCCGCCCGAGCGGAAAGTGTCGATTTTCAGGTCCTTGTCCAGAATTTCGACTTCGACGTCGGCGGCTTCCGGGAGCACCGCAACCGTGACCGTCGAGGTATGCACACGACCTTGCGATTCGGTTTCCGGCACGCGCTGTACGCGGTGAACGCCGCTTTCGTATTTAAGTTTACTGTAAACGCCTTTCCCTGACACCATAAAAACGACTTCTTTTACGCCGCCGAGTTCGGTCATATTTGACGATATTTCCTCGACTTTCCAGCGTTTCGCGTCGGCGTAGTGCATATACATACGCATAAGTTCCGCGCCGAAAAGCGCGGCTTCGTCGCCGCCAGCGCCGCTGCGGATTTCGATGACGACGTTTTTGTCGTCGTTTGGATCTTTCGGGATAAGCAGGACTTTCAATTCCTCGGTGACGTTATCGAGCGCGGTTTTGAATGAATCGTATTCTTCTTTCGCAAGTTCGCGAATATCCGCGTCGTCGTCGCTCATCATCGCCTTGCAATCTTCAAAGTTTTTTTCGGCTTCTTTGTATTCGGCGTACTTATTGACGATTTCTTCGATATCGGCGCGTTCTTTCACGAGTTTTTTCCACTCGTTCTGATTTGCGATGACTTCGGGTTTGACGATTTCGTCGGTAAGAAACTCATATCTTTTTTTGGTTTCTTCGAGTTTATTGAACATAAATTACCTCTTTTTGAAAACCACGATTCTGTCGATGCCGTCGTAGTCTTTGATAAATTCGGAAAAATCGAGTTTTCCGTCGGCGTACGCTTTCACGTCTTCGGCTTCGTCTATGCCGAGTTCCATCAAAAGTTCCCCGCCGTCTCTAAGGTGAGCCGCCGCGTCGTCGATTATGCGGCGATAAAATTCAAGCCCGTCCTTGCCGCCGTCAAGCGCGATAATCGGCTCGTACCCGCGGACTTCGACGTCAAGATTTTGGATGTCGTCCGCCTTTATATACGGCGGATTCGACACTATTATATCGAATTCACCGTCGATGTTCTCAAATAAATCGCTTGTGATAAACTTCACGTCGACAAGGTTTGCGACGCCGTTCGCTTTCGCCACGAAAATCGCGTTTTCGCTGACGTCGCTTGCGGTAACCGCCGCCGTCGGCTCGTGCTTTTTCACGCTTATCGCAATCGCGCCGCTGCCCGTGCATAAATCAAGCACGCTTTTGTCTTTCGCGCGGTTTACCACCGCCTCCGCCAGAAGTTCGGTTTCGGGACGGGGGATAAGCACGTTTTCGTTCACAAGAAGTTTCGCGTCGTAAAAATCGACGTGTCCGAACACATATTGCAAGGGTTTGCCCGTCGCGCGTTCTTTCGCATACGCAAGCGCCCTTTCAAGCTGGCTTGTCTTAATTGTTTTGAGAAGCGACAGTTCCGAGCGGTTTTTGCCGGTGACTTCCGTGAAAATCCAATCGACGTCGGACTTATCGAATTTGTCTGCGGGCAGAATCTTTTCCACCTGCTCGCGCGCGTCCTTATAAGATTTTCCGATGTCGAAAGTGCGTTCGGGAATGGTTTCGTCGGCGTCCATTTCGTAAACGGTCTTGAAAGCGACGATCGCCACTTCCACCATATCGTCGTCGGGCTGACGGGTTGTGAGCCTTTGGAGTTGCAGCCCCGGCCAGCGGATAATGCGTACGACGATATTGTCGGACAACGCCAGAAGTTTCAGAATTTCATAGGAAATGCCCGCTACAAGCGGAATCATCACAATCCTTACCGCAAACTTGATGCCGGCATTGTTCGGCCATCCGAAAACGTCCACTGTAAGCCAGCCCGCAAACGCCAGCACGATGATGCTGACAACCATGACAAGCACCATAAAAGTCGTGCCGCAACGCTTGTGAATCGTGGAATACTTCTGCACGTTTTCGACGGTAAGTTCTTCGTCGTGTTCAAAGGCGTTTATCGTCTTGTGTTCTGCCCCGTGATACATGAACACGCGTTTCACGTCGGGCACGCAGGAACATATCGCGACGTACGCCACGAAGATGACAAGCCTTATCAACCCTTCGATAACGCTGAATACGACGTCGCGCACGCTGCCCGAAAGCGCGTTGAGCGCGGGAACTTTGAAAAGTAATTCGGTAAGAAACTGCGGCAGGAACACGAAAAGACCTACGGCGCACGCCACCCCCAAAAGCACCGAAAACCATATCACGACCTTCATAATGTCGATATGCAGTTTTTCGGAGAGCCATTTGTCGAATTTCGAGGGTTCGATTTCTTCGCCGTAGACTTCGCTTGATCTTAAAAGCGTTTGTGTCCCGGTATAAAGCATCGTCGCAAAGTTGATGATGCCGCGCAATACGGGAATACGATAGCAGACGTTTTTCTTTTCGACGGGGATAAGGCGCTTGCTTTCGACAACGATATCGCCGTCGGAATTTCTGACCGCGGTTGCCATACTGCATTTGCCGCGCATCATAACGCCTTCCATGACCGCCTGTCCGCCGATTTGGGTTTTTCTCATATCTTAAAATTTAAAAAATGCAGATTATCTTCTGACAATCTGCACAAAATGAATTAGTCAAGATTATAACGTTTCTTGAACTTATCTACACGTCCGCCGGTATCAACGAGTTTTTGTCTGCCCGTGAAATAGGGGTGGCACTTATTGCAAATATCAACCTTCATCGTATCGCCCTTCTTGGTCGTACCGGTTTTGAACGTTGCGCCGCAAGCGCAGGTTACCGTAACCTCGTGGTAATCGGGATGGATATTATCTTTCATATCTATACCTCCGTTTTATTTCCTTAAAAGAATGAATGCTTAATTATTATAAGTTCATAAACGCATTTAGTCAACGGTTTTTCACGGTTTTTTGCGTAAAATAAGTATTTTTTAATTTATACCTGCGGTTTACAAACAAATCTCGATATGATATAATGGCTTTGTTCATATTGTGGAGGAATTGTATGAAAGCGTGGCAAATCACAGCCAAAGAAGAAATCGCCCTTGTCGAGAAAAAGCAGGAAGCCGAGGCAACCGACGTCAAAGTCAGAATAAGCGAAGTTGCTTTGTCTTCAACCGACGTCGCGATTTTTGAGGGGAAAAAGGCTTCTTATCCGATTATTCCCGTGCGTTCCGCAATCGGTCTCGTGTCCGAGGCGCACGCAATGTCGGGCTTGAAAAAAGGCGAACGCGTGGTTTTGAGCCCTTACGTTCTCGACGATCCGTTTTACAAGAAAAAAGGCGCGCTCGTCCCCGACGTCAAGGTTATGGGGCTCGATATGGACGGCTTTTTGTGCGACTTCATCTCGATGCCGCCCGAAAACGTTTACCCCCTGCCCGAAGGCATTAAGGACAACGACGCTATTTTTACGGAACAAATCGCACTTGCGGTTAAATCCCTCGGCGCGCTCGAAACGGAACGCGGCGACTACGTGGCGATTCTCGGCGCAAACACGCTCGGCATCATCGCGGCAGAACTTTGCATTTATTACCAACTTGTGCCGATCGTCATCGACGTGGACGAAACGAAATTGTCCCTTGCCGAAAATCACGGCATTTATTACACCATAAACCCGTCCAAAGCGGACGTCCGCCAGCGTATTATCGAAATCACCGGCGGCAAACTTGCGGAATTCACTTTGTACGAACCCCGCTCCAACATGCTCCCCAACTACATTCCCAGCATCACGCAGGAAGGCGGCACGGTCGCGGTCATCGGCTACAATTACTTTCTGAGCAACCTGCAACTGAACCTCGGCGACGTGCTGGAAAAACAACTCAACGTTACCGCCGTCAAAAACGGCTATGGGGAATTCAATACGGCAATAAACCTGCTTGCAAACAAGGTCATAAATACCGAAGGTTTTATCGACTCCGTGATAAAATTCGACGACATCGGTCGCGAACTTCCGCGCATTTCCGAGGACAAATACGCCTACGGCAAAGTCGTCGTCGACTGCATGTGACCGAAAATATCAAAAACGAAACCGCCGTATCGGCGGTTTTTTGTTTGCTTTTCTTTTTATTCTTTCAGCAAATCTGCGATGATGTCGACGTCGCCGGCACCCAGAATCATTATTACGTCGCCGGCTCTTGCCGTTTCCTTGATTTTTTTCGCCGCCGTCACGAAATCTTTCACGTATTCGGCGGGGCGCACGTTTTCGTCGACGTATCTGAACAGATCGAAAGACGTTTTCCCGTCCGATTCTTTTTCGCGCGCGGGATATGTCGGGACGAACCATACTTCGTCGGCAGCGTTGAACGATAATGCGAATTCCTGAAAATACTTTGCCGTGCGGCTGAAAGTATGCGGCTGGAAAATCACGAAAAGCCTGTTCTTCGCAACGGGTTTAATCGCGCTTATCGACGCCGTTATTTCCGACGGGTGATGGGCATAATCGACGTACACGTCCGCGCCGTTTACTTCCCCCGTTTTTTCAAGGCGGCGTTTGACTCCCTTGAAGTTTTCAAGGGTTTCCTTCATTACGTTTTTGTCAATCGAAAGCGCGTCGCAAACGGCAACCGCGGCAAGGACGTTTTTCACGTTGTGTCGCCCTAAAAGCGCGGGACGGACTCGCATATAGTATTCTCGGTTTCTCAGGATATCATATTCACATATTCCCCCGTGCGAATATATGTTTTCCACCTGCCATTTCGCGTCCGCGCCGCCAAAGTTTTCAATATGCACATTTTTGCATATATGCAAATCACAGTACTTCACGTTTGAATTTTTGATTACTAAGCCGTTATTCGGCACGTTTCGTGCAAACTCGGCAAAAAGCGACAATGCGTCCGACAACGTGTTTATGCAGTCCGGGTGGTCGCACTCCACGTTCAGAATCGCAAGGATATCGGGGTGCAGCGACAGGAAATGTCCCTTGTATTCGCACGCTTCCGTCACAAGAATTTCGTCGCCAAATCTTACGAAATTCCCGCCCAAATCGTTTGAAAATCCGCCTATGTGCGCGGTGAATTTTTTGCCCGAATTTTTTAAAATTGCTGCGATTAAAGACGTTACCGTGGTCTTGCCGTGAGTTCCGGAAACGGCGATAACCTTTTTGAAATTTTCGCTGAGAAGCCCCAGAAAAACGTGCCGCTCGACAACTGTTTTTTTGAGCGTTCGCGCGCGGGAAAGTTCGGGATTTTCATCGCCCACCGCCGACGTGTAAACGACGATATCGACGTCATCAATTCTCTTTTCATCCGAACCAACGTAAACGTCAAAGCCGTCTTCAAGAAGTCCCGAAAGTGTTTTGGAATATGCCCCGTCGCTTCCCGAAACTTCCGCCCCGTACGACTTCGCCCACCTTATGAGCGCGCTCATCGACGCGCCCCCGACGCCTATAAAATGCACTTTTTTTCCGCTTAAAAAAATCATACGGCATTATATGATTGCCGCCGATTTTTTGACAATAACGAGAAAAAATACAAAAAAGTATTGCATTATTGAGAAAAACCTTGTAAAATTATCTTAAATTATATGTTGCGGAGGGACAAACATGAACATATCAGACATACGAATCAGGCTTATAAAACGCGACGAAACCAAGTTCCGTGCGGTCGCCTCGATAATTATCGACGACTGTTTTGTGATTCACGACATCAAAATTATCGAAGGTAACGACGGCAACTTCATTGCGATGCCGTCCAGAAAAACGCCCGACGGCGAATATAAGGATATCGCGCACCCCATCAACACCGAAACGCGCGAACTTATCAAAACCCGCGTTCTGGAAGCGTACGAAAAGGCGCTGCGCGAAGACGAAAACAACGCGTGATCTTGTGAGCAAATAATTAAGGACAGACGAAAGTCTGCCCTTTTTATTTATGCCGATATGTGCATATTTCCGCTTTTAATGTTTGATGATTTCGCGGATTTCTTTGTAGAATTTTTTGTTGGCGTCGTAAAGTTTGCGATAAACTCGGTCGTAAAGTTTGCGATAAATCTCGTGATTTTCCTTGTTCGGCACGTACTCGTAAGTGATGTGCGACATATTCTTCACCGCGTCCGAAAGCTGTTTATATTCCCCGACCCCGGTAAACGATGCCATCGCAGCGCCCAATGCGGAAGTTTCGTACGTCTGAATTTTTTGCACTTTGCAACCGAACAGGTCGGCGGTAATCTGGCACACTTCTTCCGAATTCGCGCCGCCGCCCGACACCATAATGCGTTTAATATCGTAGCCCGCGCGTTTTTCCATCGATTTAAGCGCGTCGTACAGCGCAAATCCGATGCCTTCGATAATAGCGCGATAAACGTGCACGCGCGTGTGGTAATCTGCAAAACCGATGACCGCGCCCTTCGCCTCGGGATTTGACGTGCCCGGCGACCAGAAAGGTTGCAGGATAAGTCCGTCCGAACCCGCGGGGACGTCGCGCAAATGTTCGTCCAGCAGTTTTTCGGGGATAACGCCGCGCTCCGACGCTTCGACAAGCTCCTTATGCGCGAACTCGTTTTTGAACCAACTGATCATCCAGTAACCGCGGAAAATAAGGACTTCCGGGTTATATTTGTCCTGATAAATCGACGGATACGCCGGCAAAAACGGTTGCGGCTCCACGTATTTTTCGGTCGTGATTTCGATGCTTGCGGCGGTGCCCATGGATATTGCGGCGACGTCGGGGCCATCGCAACCTACTGCAAGGGTTTCGCACGCCTTGTCCGCGCCCGACGCGATAACGGGAAGCCCCTCGGGAAGCCCCGTGATTTCGGCGACTTCTTTTGATATGTATCCCATAACTTCACACGGCTTTTTAAGGTCCTGCACAAGCATATCGGGTCTGATGCTGCCGAAAATGAAATAGGTCATTTCGGACGGGTGCATCCACTCTTTTTTCTTGTAATTGAACGGGACGTGCCCAACCTGATTCGCAACGCTGTCGCAAAGTTTTCCCAAAAGTTTATAATGGATATACGTCGGAAGCATTACGACTTTTTTCGTTCTTGACCAGATATTCGGCTCGTTAATGGCAAGCCAGTTTGAAAAAGTCGCGGCGTACTGAGCGGCGCACATATCGAGCGCCCCCGCAAGCCTTACGAGTTTTTTCTTCCCGGACGGCATATAATCAAGCGGATTTTCAACCCTTCTTCCGTCAAGGTACAAAATAAACGGTCTTAACGGATTGTTGTTTTTGTCCAGGCACGTGATGACGTCGCGCAAAGACGTTACGCTCATCGCGACGATATCGTTCCAAAGCTCGCCCGAAGATTCTTTGAGCATCTTTGAAACGGTGCACATATTATCCCAGTAAAAATCGGCGGTCTGTTCGCAATAGCCGGGCTTTACCGAAAAATACGGGCGTTTATAATCGATTTTTTCTTTGCCTCTGATTTCGCCTGTCTTATCGAAAAGTATGGCGCGCACGCTCTGCGTGCCGAAGTCGAAGCTTAATGCCAAAGGTCCGTATTTCATAATTTTTTCCCCATTATAATTATATTTTTACAAAATAATCGTAAAGCATATTCGAGGTGCTGATAAGGTTCACGCCCGTATCGAGCACGTTTTCGATGACGACCTCGCCGCGCGCCACGCGTTTTTTCAGCGTGAAATTGTTCACAAGTTCCATAAGCGCGGGGATTTTGTCCTTGGGAATTTCGGTTTCCGTGCGGACGGGCAAAACGGGATAGTCGTCAAAAACCGTCGCGACCGTCGTGCAAACGGTGCGTTTCGGACAGGTCAGTTCTTCCGTCGCGAATTTTTTGCCGCGCGGGCAACGCGCACCCGTTACTTCGCCGTTTTCGGATATCGAAAGTTTGCAGCTGTTGGGACAAACGATACATACGAGTTCTTTCATAATCATTCCTCCTCGAAAAGCGTGAATTCCACCTTGGAATTCTCGTTCACGCCGAAGTCTTTGAAATTGATTTTGAGCCTTTCCATTTCGGGCGGGCGTACCGCCTGATACTTTTTGGTCATGACTTCTTTGCCGTCGACGCTGAGTCTAAGTCTTGCGTTTTTCATATCGCGCGACGCGCGGAAGTAAACCGTAACGTCGGACGTGTCGCCGTTTACGTCAAGCACGGTCGGCACGATATACAAAAAGTTGTTGTCGATTGAAAGCGGCACGTATTTTCTTGCGCGTTTTTCGTAATGCGCGCTGTTTCTGCCCGCTTCGAGAGCGTTTTCCGTGACGTAATCGACAAGGTCGTTGACGTGCAGGCAGTTGCCCGCGGAATAAACGCCTTCGACGCTCGTCATATAATTCTGATCGCAGACGGGGCCTTTCGTACGGCGGTTAATATCGACGTCCAGGCTTTCGGCAAGTTCGTTTTCGGGAATAAGTCCGACGGACAGGATAAGCGCGTCGCACTCGATAATTTCTTCCGTACCCTTAATCGGCTGCATTTTTTCGTCGACTTTCGCAACCTCGACGGCGGTGAGTCTGTCTTCGCCGAAAACGCGGGTGACCGTGTGCGACAAATGCAAAGGAATATCAAAGTCGATAAGACACTGATGAATGTTTCTCGTAAGTCCCGACGGCGTCGGTTTCACTTCATAAACGCCAAGGACTTTCGCGCCTTCGAGCGTCAGGCGGCGCGCCATGATAAGGCCGATGTCGCCGCTACCTAAAATCACGCAACGTTTCGTGGGCATTTCTCCCATAAGGTTGACGTAGTTTTGCGCCGTGCCAGCGGTGAATACGCCCGACGGACGGGTGCCCTGTATGAAAATCTGCCTTGCCGTTCTTTCCCTGCAACCCGTTGCAAGGACGATGGTTTTTGTCGAAACGTGGCTTGCGCCGTCTCTGTTGACAAAGTAAATCGTGAAGCCGTTTTCGGTTTTTTCGATTTTCGTGACGAACGTCAGAAGTTTGACTTCGACGTCGGTTTCAAAAAGTTTATCGATGAACCTTTCGGAGTATTCCGGCCCCGAAAGTTTTTCCTTGAAAGTGATAAGTCCGAAGCCGTCGTGTATGCACTGTTTCAGGATACCGCCGAGTTTCGGCTCGCGCTCGATAAGTAATACTTTTGCGCCTTCTTTATTTGCGGAAATTGCCGCTGCAAGACCGGCGGGGCCGCCGCCGATAACTACCGTATCATACATTAGTTTCAGCCCCCTTTTTGGTTTTATTGTATAAAATCACGCTGTAATCGTTGCCTTTTGTAATATCCTCAACGGAGCAGCCTTTTTCTTCCGCAAGGATTTTCACAACCGTCGGGCCGCAGAAACCGCCCTGGCATCTGCCCATTCCGGGACGCACTCTGCGCTTGATCGCGTCAACCGTATATACAGGCACCGCGCTTCTGACGGCGTCCAGAATTTCGCCCTTCGAGATTTCCTCGCAACGGCAGACGATCTCGCCGTAAGCGGGGTTTTTCTTAATAAGTTCGTTCCGCTCTTCTTCGCTCATATCGGCAAGGTGCGGCACGCTTTTATGTTTCGGATTGTAGTTTTCGTTGACCTTGACTTTCTCTTGTTTTCCAAGGAACATAATCGCCCATTTTTCGACGTCTTTCGCAACGGCGGGCGCGGTCGTAATGCCGGGGGACTGAATCCCCGCGACCTCGATGATGTTTTTCGTGAATATACCGCGGCGCACGACGAAGTCTTCCTCATACGTTGCGGGACGTTCGCCTGCAAAGTACGTGATGACGTCGCCCATACCGAGTTTGTCCTGTATGATTTTTTGTTTCGTAACAATGTCCTGAATGCTTTGCATATCCGTCGTATAATCTTCACGGTCGGGCACTTCGATTGCATTCGGCCCAAGCAATACGTTGTTGTCGACGGTATGAATAACGCCGCCGCCTTTTGTATGCGTCTTTTGCGTTTCGTTCAGGCTTTTTCCTTTCATAAGGGTTTTGAGCAAGCCTTCTTTGCCTTTTGTTTCCTTCCAGTTTGCGGGAACGTGGACGAACGGCATTTTCGACATCGACGTATGCGCGAGATTGCCCTTTTTCTTGTCCAGAATAACATCGATACCCTTTCTCGGGTGAATGGTAAACGTTCTGTCGCCCGCCATATCGGCAATGACGTCGGCGTATGTGCCCGCCGCGTTTATGACAAGTCGCGGATAAATCGTGCCGCGGTTGGTCTCGACGCTTTTGATTTCGCCGTCTTCGACCTTCATTCCGAGCACCGCGGTATTCAGACAAACGTGCACGCCGTTTTCCGCCGCGTGTTCCGCAAGTGCGACCGTAAGCTTATACGGCGAAACCATACCGCCCGTTGGCATATAGTACGCGCCGCGCGCCCATTCGACCGCTTCGGGCTCGATTTTCAGCAGTTCTTTTCTGTCGATATATCTCATTCCTTTGATTTTAAGGATTTTTGACCAAAGTCCGACAACGGGCATAAGCAGTCTTTCCCACTTATAATACATAAGCATCATGTGCCCGGTTCTTTCAAACTTGACGTCCATATCGTCGCATAATTCGTCGTACATCGCGTTTCCTTTGATAAGGTAATCGTGTTTGACGAGTTTCGGCGTAAGATCGATGCCGACGTGAACGCAACCGTCGTTTCTTGAAGTTGCGCCGACGGCGACGTCGTATCCCTTTTCGACAAGCATCACGTCAAGCTGCCATTTTGAAAGCTCGTGTGCAATCGTCGCGCCCGAAATACCGCCGCCCACGATAAGGACGTCGGGTTTTCTTCCGTCGTAAAGTTTGTCGTTGATTTTTGGGAGTCTTACCTTTTGTTCATAGCCGCGAAGCGTGATATCGTTGATGACGCCCAGATATTTTTTGCTGACGGCAGCCCTGCCGCACCTGACGACGTCGTCCCAGTTATCGAGTTCCCCGCGAAGAACCACACAGTTGTTTTCAATAGAAACGTTGACTGACGGCGCAATCGCATGCACCGCCCTTTCGATTTTTGCAAATTCTTTCATAATTTCCCTTCTGTCGGCATTTGTCGTACGACTGACCGACAATATAATTATATCGCAGGGCTTGTTGCGCTGTCAAGTATTATGTTATTTTCTAAGTATTGTTAAAAAAGTAACGAAATCACGGCGGTTTTTGCATGAAAAAACACCCTAAGTAGGGTGTTTTGCAGTGTTTTTATTTTTCGCTCTGGACGAAGTAATCTTCGGGATTTATGAGTTTTCCGTCCTTATAGGTTTCAAAATGAAGATGCGTCCCGTCCGCGCTTTCGACAATCATATTGTTTCCGATTTCGCCGATTTTCGCGCCTTTCTTCACCGTTTGCGAAACGGATACGTTGACCTTGTCGGACAAACCGCAATATTTCGTGACAAGCCCGTCCCCGTGCGATATGCTCACGCAGTATCCGTACAGCGGATCGTTGACGATTTCGGACACCGTGCCGTCCCATACCGCAAATACGCTTGCGCCTTCTTCCGCCATGAAGTCGATTGCCCTATGCGTGCTCCATTGTTCCAACGTTTTTGAAAACACGAGTTCCGTTTCCGAAAAACTTGCGCCGACCGCGCTGTCTTTGACGGGTACGATAAACACGACGGGATCGGGTTTGACGGGGTCGGGTTTGTCCACGGGATCGGGCTTGTCCGCGGGTTTGTCCTGAGGACTCTCGATATTCGTGTCGTTGACGACGGGCGTGCTGTTTTTTGCCTGTTTGGTTTTTGAAACCGTAACGCCGACGATCGCGCAGATTGCCGCAACCGCGACGACGATTACTACGTAATAAACGTTCTTTCTCAAAAATTTACCTGTTTTTATTAACGCTGACTTGAATTTGTTCATACTGACCTCCTGCTTGATTATTGTCCCGAAAAATTTTTCTTATACCATTGCCCTCAAAAAAATCAATAACTTCCCATGTTGACGGGGTTCGACACCGTTACGACGTCGCCGCGCTTCGTTATCTGCAAATTTACGGGCTTTCCGTCCACGATTTCGATGCCTTTCAAAACAGGAGAATAAGCATAGGTTATCTCGACGTCGTCAAGACTCCCGTCGAAATGATAAATCACAAAAAACTTTTTATATAAATCGTCTTTTGAAAACTCGTCTTCGTCAAAAGTGAACGTTTCGCCAATAAGTCTTCCCTTGTCGTTTCTGTATTCGACGTAATCGCGGGTTGTGAAAAACTCGTTCAACTCCCTTCCCGAAAGCAGAGTGCACGATATCGCGATAAGAATAAGCAGCAATAGTTTTTTCATACCCGAATTATTGCCACCTTTCCGATTTTGAAACTGCGTTTTTATTTGAAAAACACAATACGTCGTGATATAATTTACTCATCACTTATAAGTCAGGGACGAATTATGAAAAAATGGTACGATGAAGAATACGAATGGACAATCGAGGTCATAGGCTACCTTCGCGGTGACAAGACGGAAGGTCTTTGCCGAAACGGCGAAGAAATCGGCGACGTTTATAAATGCACGTACGGCTGCCCCGTAAACGCGCAAGGTCAGGGAATATGTTCAAAAACGATGACGGTGATGTTTCCGATTATGGAGGCCGTACGAAGCGGCGGCGATCTTACGAAAATCGGCGGTGAATCGAAGTACGAAAAAACCGTCGTTTGCCCCGACGGTTGCGTGATATTCAAAATGACCGCAGTCCCCACCGGCGCGAAAAACTTCCATACCGGCGGTTTTTACGAAAAAGCATAAAACAAACTTTATCGATGAAAACCAGCGGATAAAATGAATGTTTTGACAAAATATCTTATTATTCGATAATAAACGAAAATGTTTTGACACGAAAAAAGCGTCCTTTCGGACGCTTTGTTTATTTGATTAAGTCCTTGACAAACGGCAGTACTACGTCGGGTTTCCTGTCCGAAGCACTCACCATTTCTTCCGTCGTTTCGCCCGACAGCACCAGCACCGTCTTAAAGCCGTTGTTGAAGCCGAACGCTATGTCGGTGTAAAGCCTGTCGCCGACCATCGCAATCTTGTTTGCCGGAAGATTGAATTTTCTTTTCACGCCTTCGCCCGCTTCTCTTTCGGGTTTGCCGATTATGATGTCGGGATTTCTCGATATGGTTGCGTTGATAAACAAAATCATTCCGCCGATGTCGGGCATCGGGCATTCGTCCGCGGGACAGTTAAGGTCGGGGTGAGTCGCGATATAAGGCTTTCCTTTGTTCAGCCACTTGCAAAAGCGATAAAGTTTCCAATATTCGAGTTCGGTATCGAAGCCGAGCACGCACAAATCGGGATTGTCCTCAGAAAGTTTAATGCCGTGGCGGATAAATTCTGCTTTGAGTTTCTCGTTGCCCATGACGAACACCGACGCGCCGGGATAAACGCGGTTGACGTATTCGCACGTTACTTCGCCCGAAGTATAAATTTCGTCGCGGGTGATATCGAGCCCCATTTTATGAAGTTTTTCGATGTAGTCTTCCGCGGCTTTGCTGCTGTTATTCGTGAAAAAGCAAATGCGCTTGCCAAGTTTTTTCAGCGCGCGTATCGCGTCGAAACTGCCCGCGATTTCCTTATCGCCGATATAGACCGTGCCGTCCATATCGAACAAAAACAATTCAACGTCCAAAAGTTCTTTCGTGAGTGTCATATCAGATAAACCTTTCGAAAAAGCCCGTCCTTTTTACGTATTTCAAAAGTCCGCCTTCCGACAGTTCCGACGCCAGAGCCATCACCTTAAACAATTCGTCCGACGACGCGTATCGTTTCAGCCAGAAGCCTGCGTCGTCGTAAAGCCTTCGCCAGAATTTCGCAACGGCGGGCAAATCCATGCCGTTCAGCCGTTCGTACATTTCCCTGCGATATTCGCTTAATATGAACGTTTGTTTCAGATAATCCGTCGCCGTCGTTACCGACAAATCGGACATGTAATTATTATAGTTTACGACGCGCATTTTTTCAAGCGTTTTCAAGGTCAACACGATATCTTCCGGGATAAGCGTGTCGGTAGCGTCCGATTCCAGATACAGCCTGTACACGTTCAGTATCATATACGCCGCAAGAAATGAGTTTTCGCCGAAAGTCCTGCCGAATTTTTCGGTCATCACCCTTGCGACGGCGTCCGCACTTTCCGCTTTCATATCGAGGTTGTTTTTCGCTTTGGAAATCGTGAACATCAGCCTTGCAAGACGGGTTTTGAAATTGTCGTCGTTTTTCTTCGACTCGAATATTTTTATACTTTCCGCGACGGTATTCACGGCGGATTCGTCAAAATCACGCGCAAACATAAGTTTTTTGAAGTCCGCGTCAAACAGCCCGACAAGACACGAAAACGCCCTGCCATAGCCCGCCGCCGCCTCAACTCCCGTCGATTTTTCAACGACTTCCTCGTCGATAAGGACGAAATCTGGCGCGCCCGTATACACGTATTCGTTCAGGATATACACCCCGTCCGACGCAAAATTGTCGTTGTCGGGCGCGGTCATCACCAGCGAATATCCGACGCTTTGACGTTTCGCAAGAAGTCTTGCGTCGTCCGCAACCGCTCCGCCGCCCACTCCCACTATATATTTTACGCACTCGTCGACTGCGGGAAGTTCCTCGGCTTTTCCGTGTGTTTCCGCCGTCCTTACGAAATATCCGCCTTTCAAAAGATACCTTACGACGTCGTCGGAAACGTCATTGCTCTTTTCGTCGAAAACAACCAGTACGTTCCCCTTATCAAACGTTTTCGACAAACAGTCGCATATCTTTTTCAAATTGCCCTTTCCGAATTCTTCCCGTGAAATTATTTTTCCGTCCGCGTCGTTTTTCAATGAAAAAATACCGCCCTTATGTTATTTGCAAAAATAATAACACTAAGACGGTGTCGCGGATTTTTCGTTTTTGATTTGTTTTGTCAAAGTATGCGGATTTTTGTCAATTCCGCCGTTAAATTCTTGTTTATAAATCCAGAACTTCTGAGTAAACCGTGTTTTTGTCGACGTTCCTGTCGGACGCCGTGCGTTTTATCGCGTCCTTTTTCGTCATACCGCTTTGCATATAATGGCGGACGTGGTCGGCAATACTAAGGTCATTCAATGCGTTTCCGCCGGTGCTTGGCATCACGATAAGGACGTATTCGCCCTTCGGCGACGGTATCGAAAAGGAAGAAAGATTTTGTTCTTCGACGCTTTCAAACATTTTCGTCAGTTCGTGTACGACAAAAACCTGCCTTTCGCCGAAAGATTCGTACAAAAATTTCGCGTCGTCGTTTATCTCGTGCGGGCTGACGTAAAATACGACGGGCTCGGAAGAAAACTTAAAATCTTTTACAAGTTCTTCCTTATCCTTGCGTTTTTCGGGCAAAAATCCCAAAAAAGTGAACCCGCGCGACGTTATCCCCGAAAGCGCGACTGCCGACACGACCGCGCTTGCTCCCGGTACGATTTCGACTTTGAGCCCCGCTTTCCTACATTCCGACACGAGTATCGCACCCGGATCGCTGACGCACGGCATACCCGCGTCGGTGATGAGCGCGACGTTTTTGCCATCCGAAAGCAGCGAAATTATCTTTTCCGAGCCTTCGCGTTCTTTTTGTTTGTAATAACTGATAAGGGGTTTTTTGACGTTGTAATAAGACAACAGCTTTAACGATACGCGCGTGTCCTCGCACGCGATGACGTCCACGGACGAAAGCGTTTCGACCGCGCGATAAGTGATGTCTTTCAGATTTCCGATGGGCGTACCCACAACGTATAAAGTGCCTGCCATATCAATCCTTGGAATACATTTTTCTGGCGAGCGCGGTATATTCGCCGTTCTCGTCGTAAACGATAAGCGTGTTGATTTTCACGCCTTCCGACGCGCCCTTAATGCACTCGTAAATCACGACGTCGGGGGATTTTTCGGCCTTTGGGTAAACAAGCGTCATTACCTTGGGCTCGATATTGTTTTGTTTCAATTTATAAATACATTCCGCCATGCGGTCGGCGCGATGCACCATATAAAACTTCCCGCGAAACTTCAAAAGTCGTCTTGCGTTTTCGATAAGTTCGTCCAATGTAAGTTTCAGTTCGTACTTTGAAACGGCGCGGGTTTCGTTCTTGTCCATCTCGCCGGAATCGGGCTTTTTGTAAGGCGGATTCGACACGATGACGTCGAAACTTTCCGCAGGGACACTTTTTGCAAAATCCTGCAAAGAAGAGTTTATCACGACAATTTTGTCGCTTAAACCGTTCATTTCGACATTTCTCGCAGCAAGAGCCGCCATATTTTTCTGAATTTCGAGCGCCGACACATTGCCGTATCCCATCTTTCCCGCAAGAAGTATCGAAATTATTCCGCTGCCTGCGCCGACGTCCAGAATTTTGTCCGTCTTCCTTGCTTTCACAAGGTTTGCAAGGAGCACGCTGTCCGACGTAAAACAATAGCCTTCGGCATTTTGTATAAGCCGAAGGTCGTTGATTTCCAGATCGTCGATGCGCTCGTTTTCAAAAAGGTCAGTCATTTGCCTTGACGATGTTGACTTTTACTTTTGCGGAAATGCCCGCGTACACTTTGATTTCGATTTCAAACACGCCCAAAGCCTTGATGTTTTCTTTTAGCACGACTTTCTTTTTGTCGATTTCGATGCCTTGTTTTTTCAGCCCTTCCGCGATGTCCGCGGTCGTTACGCTGCCGTACATTTTGCCGTCGCCGCATTTCACGCCGATGTCGATGACGCTTTTTTCAAGCTTTTCTTTGACAACGTTCGCTTCCGCGATTTCTTCGGCGATGCGTTTTTCTTCCGCCGCTTTCTTTTGCGCGTTTTCGTTAAGCGCGGAGGCGGTCGCTTCGACTGCGAGTTTCTTCTTCAACAAACAATTTCTTGCGTATCCGTCGCTGACTTCAAGGATTTGCCCTTTTTTGCCGGTGCCTTTAACGTCGCTTAATAAAATAACTTTCATATTATCACCTCAATGATATAATACCATAAATACGGCGCGTTTTCAAGTTTTTGACGACTTCGCCGTATATTTTTGCCGCATTTGAAAAAAATTATTTCGGAGGATAAAATGGATAATATTATTTGTCATACCGTAAATTGTGAACACAACGTAAAATCCCGCTGCGTGGCGGGCATCGTAAACATCACCGAAAAAGGCGTGTGCGCCAGCAAAATCAAGCGTGAAGGCGGTATTCTTGCACAGACTTTTGCCGATATCGAGGCAGCGGAAGACTTCGGCACGGGCAATATCGAAAACTCCGTCACGTGCGCGTCCGTAAAATGTGCCTATAACTCGGACGGCGTATGCTCCGCCGACCACATCGTCGTCGAGGACGGTCTTTCAAAGACAAGATGCTTCACCCGAAACGTAAAATGATTGTCTTGGAAACGAAAAGAGCGGACTATCCGCTCTTTTTTTCATAACGATTTATTTTTTGATTTTCCTTCTTACCGACGGCACGTCAAGCATCATCGTCATGACGTGTCGCGCGGCGTTTTCAAGTTCTTCACGGCGGAGAGCACCGTCGTTCACCGATTGCTCGGCGGAATTGTCGTATTTTCCCTTGACGTGAGTCCCGCCCGGCATAAGTACGTCGTTGCCCGCCCGTACGCGATATGCGTTGTTTCTCACGCGGGCGTTGTCGGGATCGTTTTCGGGGACGTTCCACCAGTCGGTCGTTACCGCGCCCGTAAAGCCCCACTCGTTCCTCAAAACTTCGGTGCATAAATCGAAATTATAGCAACTGTAAACGCCGTTGATTTTGTTGTACGACGTCATAATCATTTTGGGATCCGCCGTCTTTACACAAATCTCAAAGCCTTTAAGGTATATCTCCCTGAGCGCGCGCTCCGATACGCGCGAATCGTTTTTCTTCCGTTTCGTTTCCTGATTGTTGCACGCGAAATGCTTCGGACACGCCGATACGCCCTTGCTTTGCAAACCTTTGACAACCGCGCTCGCCATATACCCCGAAAGCACGGGATCTTCCGAAAAATATTCAAAATTCCTTCCGCAAAGGGGGTCACGGTGTATATTCATTCCGGGCGCAAGCAAAACGTCGCTGCCCTTTTTTAACATTTCTTCCGCAACCGCGCCGTAAAGTTTTTCCACAAGGTCCTTATTGAACGTCGACGCAATCGCAGTACCGCACGGCAAAAGCGAGGCGTACGTCATAAGCCTTATGCCCGACGGACCGTCGGTCGTAACAACCGCCGGCACTCCTTTTTCCCTGAGGCTTTCGGATATCCCGCCGAATACGCCGGCGTTGCCTTTCGCACCCAACGGGCTGTTCATTTTGTAATCGCCGTGCGTCAGCATTTCAAGTTCCGAAATCGATAAGCACGCGATAAATTCGTCAAGACTGCACTTTCCGTCATGTACTTCAAAAAAGTCAACGTCACCCTTCTTTTCAGAAAGTGCCGGGATATTTGCAATAATGCGTTCGGCTCTTTCAAACTTCGCCTTATGCACGGGCTTTTCACCCATGATATATTTCACGCGCTTGAAGTATTTCGGGTATATCACGTTGAAGTCGTGTTGTACGGGGCAAATTGCATTTACCGTCGTAAACACGGGTTCATTGATATAAAACGCACCGATTAACTTGCTTTCGCGCACGTTTGCGCCAAGAAATACCTTGTATTCGCCGCACTCGACGACGTACGACGACTTGTATCCCGTGCAACCCGTTTCGTCAAACGACGTTATGTTTTCAAGCGGAATCCGAATGATAAATTCTTCGGTTTCGCCCGAAGCGAGTTCCTTTGTCTTATGAAATCCGACAAGGATTTTGTCGGGCTTCCCGAGTTCCCCTTGCGGCGCGGAAACGTACACTGCCACAACGTTTTTTCCCGAAACGTCGCCCGTATTTTTCACGCTGACGTCAACGAAAAAGCCTTTCTCGTCCTTTTTGAGCGCGCCTTTTTCTTCAAACGTCGTGTAGCTTAATCCAAAGCCGAAAGGATATCTCACTGCGGTTTTGTCAAACGTTTCAAAAAAGCGATAGCCGACGTAAATGTCTTCCTGATAATTGTTATAATTCTTCCCGCCGAAGTTTTTCGCCGACGGGTAATCGTTATAGCGTTTTGCTATCGTGTCGGGAAGTCTGCCCGACGGATTGACCTTGCCGGAAAGGACGCGCGCCACGGCGTTTCCCGATTCCATGCCGCCGTTCCAGACGTAAAGCGCGGCGGAAAGCGCGCTGCCGTAAGCGTCGATAAACGACAAATCCATAATATTGCCGTTGTCGATGATTAAAATCGTGCTGTTGAAATTTTTCGTCACGACGGACAGCATTTTCTTTTCTTCATCGGTCAGATAAAAACTGCCCTTTTCAAGTTTTTGTTCCCGATCTTCGCCCGCCGCGCGCCCGATAACGACAATCGCCTTGTTCGCGCGCTTTGCGGCTTCGCCGACAACCTTGTCGGAAAGCGGCATTTCGTCAAAATGGAACGGCCAGTGCCCCCAAAATCCTTCGTAAGGCACGTTTTTGACCGACCAGTCGGCATAGATTTTTTTCAACGTTTCGTCAATCTTCACGCCTTCGTTTTCCAGCCCTTTAATAAGGTTTACTTTATACGGCGGCTTGACGTCCCCGCCCGAGCCGTATCCGACGTAAAACCAATCGTTCTGCACCCTGCCGAAAACCGCAACGACGTCGTTTCCGGACAGCGGCAACGCGCCGTCGTTTTTAAGCATTACGACGCCTTCTTCCGCGACAGCCCTTGCAAGGTTTTTCATTTCGTCGGTCACGTCCTTGTTTCCTTCAACCTGCCCGCCGGTCGCCTGCGCGAGCGACACGATTTTGTTCAGTATCTTTGTTCCGATGCTCATTTCGTTTCCTTTTCGATTTGATTTTGTAAATCTATTGTATCACACGCGCGGCGATTTTTCAATGTCGAAAACATAAAAAGACTTCCCGTCGGAAGCCTTTATATTTTTCTTGTCATTGTCGTAAAGCCGTCGGGCGCAAACCCCAGCTCCGAATACAAGTCGATTGCGTGCGCGTTGTCGGACAGCACTTCGAGCGTCATTTCGACGGCGCGTCCTTTGAAGTGGTTTTCCGCCCAGTTGATAAAGTGTTTTGCGTATCCGTGCTGGCGATACTCTTTTTTGACGTACAGTTCGTCAATGATAACTATTTCGCCACCTTCTTCGTTGCACCAATACGACGTGAGCAAGGAATACCCCGCGCAGTTTCCGTCGTCGGATATGATGAGATAACCGAACAGGTTGTGATGCGCCGAAGTAAGGTATCTGAACGTTTTTTCGTTTGTTTCGTCGTTATAAGGATTTATCGTCGCGCCGGACGCGTAAAATTCTTTCGACAGTTCCTTGAAAATATTTTTATCGTTTTCTTTAATGCTTTTGATTTTCATAACTTTAATCCGCACACATTATATTACGATATTCAAAAAAACACAAGAACAAACGCCCCGAAAACGCAAGTATCTTCGAAAAAATAAAAAAATCCACCTTTTGAAGGTGACCATAAGCCCCACGGGTACACAGTATCCCGCGGGGACCCCAAATACTATGTTTAAGGCACTGTAAAAAGGCGATCATAAGCCCCACGGGTACACAGTATCCCGCGGGGACCCCAAAAAAATTCCCGCCTAAAAAGGCGAGAATTTGATGGATTTTCGAGGTTCTTTGCAAGTTCACGCGAGGGCGCGTACGCGTCGCACGCTTCGTTTTTGAAATCGCATTGTCGGGGACGATAATGCTCACTCTTTTGCTTGCGTGCTCCTTTTCACCAAAAGTACAAGTATCTTTTGGGGACCCCGAAACAAAATGCCTCGGAATGACATAAAAAATCTCACCCTTTAAAGGTGAGATTTTATTTTTTTGAAAATTCCTAAAACGTCAGAATTTTGATAAGATTTTGTTTTTCTCGGCGGGTTCTGAAAAACCCAGTGTACTTGGCGTACACGATTTTTCGGGTTCCGCCGAAAAAGGAAAATATTGCAAAATTATGATGTTTTAATTACTTGATTTCGGCAACAGCGCCAGCCTCTTTAAACTTAGCAACCAGAGCTTCCGCTGCATCCTTGGGGATACCTTCTTTGATGGTCTTCGGAGCAGCTTCAACAGCTTGTTTAGCTTCGACAAGACCAAGACCGGTTGCTTCACGAACAGCCTTGATAACGGCGATTTTGTTTGCGCCGACTTCTTTAAGGACAACGTCAAATTCGGTCTTTTCTTCTGCGGGAGCGGCTTCGGCAGCACCTGCAACAGCGCCTGCTGCGACGGGAGCAGCTGCGGAAACACCGAACTCTTCTTCAAGAGCCTTTACGAAATTAGATAATTCTATAACTGTCATACTTTTGATTTCTTCCATCAATTTAGCGACATCTGCCATTTTTTTAATCCTCCAAATATAAATAGTTTAATGTTTTTAATTTTGTTGACGTAAAATTACGCCTGAGCTTCTTGCTTTTCCGCAATAGCGTTAAGCACATAAGCAAGTTTGCTGATAGGAGCAAGCATGCTGCCGAGCATCTTTGCGATAAGAACTTCTCTTGAAGGCAAGGATGCGATGATCTTCAATGCGTCCGCGTCGTTGAATTCGCCGTCGACAAGACCGCACTTCGTTTCGAGTTTGTTGAACTTTTTGCCGCCTTCTGCCGCGATTTTCGCCGCCGATACGGAATCGTTCATTGCAAATGCGATAGCGGTAGGTCCTTCGAGCGCTGCGTCAAAGCAGGTGTATCCGAGTTCGTTGAAAGCGATTTTTGCAAGGCGGTTTTTGTAAACCTTGTATTCGACGCCGGCTTTACGGAAATTGGTGCGAAGTTCGGTATCCTGAGCGACCGTCAAGCCTTTGTAGTCAACGAGAACGACGGATTTGGCAGCCTGAATTTTCGACTTGATTTCTTCGACAACCGCTTCTTTTTGTGTTCTGATTTCTGACATTTATAACCTCCTTTAAGATTTAAGGCATAAAATAATGCCGTTCCCCAAAGACGTGAAAAACGGCATAATCGTTTAATAATGATTAGTAGTTCCTCGGCGAGCGAATTTTAAACCAAAAGGTGCTTGCTGTCTTTGGATATTAAGTTACTGTAATGATACTAAAAACGTCGGCTTTCGTCAAGCGTTTTTAATAATCCGGCGAATTATTATTATAAATAATAATAAAATTAGTTCATGCGATAGATGACTTTGACGCCGGGGCCCATCGTTGCGGCGATGGTGATGCTTTTCAGGTAAGTACCTTTCGACGCTGCGGGTTTCGCTTTTACGAGAGCTTCCATAACCGTGTTGAAGTTTTCAAGAAGTTTCTCGGGGCCGAACGATTTTTTGCCGATAGGAACGTGAACGATCGAGGTTTTGTCGACACGATATTCGACCTTACCTGCTTTAACGTCGTTGATTGCCTTAACGATATCCATGGTAACGGTACCGGATTTCGGGTTAGGCATCAATCCCTTGGGGCCGAGGACTTTACCGAGACGACCGACGAGACCCATCATATCGGGAGTCGTGATCATAACGTCAAATCCGAACCAGCCTTCGTTCTGGATCTTTGCGATCATATCTTCCGCGCCGACGAAGTCTGCGCCTGCCGCTTGTGCCTGGTCTGCTTTTTCGCCCTTTGCGATTACCAAAACCTTGACGGTTTTACCGGTGCCGTTGGGAAGTACGCAGACGCCACGGACTTGCTGGTCGGCATGACGGGAGTCAACGCCGAGCTTTACGTGAAGTTCAATTGTTTCGTCAAATTTTGCCTTTGCGGTATCGACAACGATTTTCATAGCCTCTTCGGGCTCGAAAGAGTTTGTCTTGTCGAAGGACGCAATTGATGCTTTATAGTTTTTACCTCTGAACATATTATTAGTCCTCCTTTACCGTAACACCCATACTGCGCGCAGTACCGGCGATCATGCTCATAGCGGCTTCGAGAGAAGCAGCGTTAAGGTCGGGCATTTTGATTTTTGCGATTTCTTCCACTTGCGCTTTGGTAAGCGAAGCGACTTTTGTTTTATTGGGAGCACCCGAAGCCGTCTCGATACCGCAAGCCTTCTTGATAAGAACGGGCGCGGGAGGCGTCTTCATGATGAACGAGAACGAACGGTCTGCGTAAATCGTGATGATGACAGGAATGATCATACCTGCTTGTTTTGCCGTTTTCTCGTTGAATTCCTTCGTGAATCCGGGAATGTTAATGCCGTGCGGACCGAGCGTAGAACCTACGGGCGGACCCGGGGTTGCCTTACCGGCGGGTAATTGAAGTTTGACAACCGCTGTAATTTTCTTAGCCATAAAAACCTCCAAGACTAATCGTGGTCAATCGCGGAACGCATATCGAATTTACGTTCCTCCCACATCACATAAGATATGTAAAGGGGCTTTCGCCCCGATTAGGCGTATTTTAATTTTTTTAACCCTGAATTTTTTCGACCTGTGATAAGTCGAGTTCGACCGGGGTTTGTCTGCCGAACATTGAAACGATAACTTTGACCTTTTGACGTTCAAGACTGATATCTTCAACCACGCCGATAAAACTTTCAAGCGCGCCGTTGACAACGCGTACGCTGTCGCCCGCTTTCAAATCAACGTCGACGAATTCGACCTTTTCAAGTCCCAGACGCTTTACTTCGTCTTCTGACAACGGTGTTGCTTTTCCGACGGGACCAACAAAGTTAGTAACGCCGCGGGTGTTCGTAACCATAAAGCAGATGTGTGCCGTTTCGATAAGTTTTACAAAAACGTAGCCGGGGAATTTTTTGCGTTCGACAACCTTTTTCTTTCCGTTCTTTTCGACGATATCTTCCTCAACGGGAATCGCAATCTCCTGAATAAAGTCTTGAAGATTGCTGTTTTCTATCATCTTTTTAAGGTTGTCCTCAACCATTTTTTCATGGCCGGTATACGTATGCACAACGTACCATTTGGCTTCGCCGTTATTTTCCATTGAAAACTCCTATAATACGATTACGCCCCTGCTTTTTCGACAAGCAGTTCAAGCAATTTGCCAAGACCGAAGTCCATAGCAGTCAAAATTACCAAAAAGACAAGCACGACGACGCAAACGATAAGCGTTGATTGCAATACCGCTTTTCCTTTCAGCCACGTAACCTTTTTGAGTTCGGAAATCATTTCCTTGAAAGCCTTGGAAATGCGCTTGCCGAGTTTGGGTTTCGCATTGGCGTCGGTCTTTGCCTTGACCTTCTGATTTTTATTGTCAGAGTCGGTCTTCTGAAGTTTTTCTTTTTCGGAAGCGGCTTTTTTCGCAGCCTTAGCCTCGCGACGAGCCTGTTTTAACTCTTCGCGCGAAATGCGGACTTCCTTGACTTCTTCTTCGCCGTTCTGATTTTCGGGCATATTCTTTGCCATATGACCCTCCGTTATTTGGTCTCTTTGTGCAGAGTCGTTTTTTTGCAGAACCTGCAATACTTGTTCATTTCAAGTCTGTCAGGATCGTTTTTCTTGTTCTTATAAGTATCGTAATTGCGTTGTTTGCACTCGGTGCATGCAAGAGTAATCTTGACTCGCATAATTACACCTCCAAAATATTACGCCTGAAAAAGGCGCCTAAATAATATAGCACAGTAATTGACCGCTGTCAACGATATTGCAAGTAGTCCTGCAACCTGTGCGTCAGCCTTATTATTTTGTTTTAAGACAAAAAACATAAACCTTCTTGACCGCGCACGCGCTTGCGCACGCGGTCAATAATGATTTTATTTTTTGAATTTGTAGAAATCAGTAATCTTAATTACTTGATAATCTTCGCAACAACACCCGAACCAACGGTACGACCGCCTTCACGAATAGCGAAGCGGAGACCTTCTTCGATAGCGATCGGAGTGATGAGCGTTACTTCCATATCTACGTGGTCGCCGGGCATAACCATTTCAACGCCTTCGGGGAGTTTGATGGAGCCGGTAACGTCCGTGGTACGGAAATAGAACTGAGGACGATAACCGTTAATGAACGGGGTGTGACGGCCGCCTTCATCTTTCGTCAGGACGTAAACCTGAGCGGTGAATTCGGTGTGGGGATGAATCGTGCCGGGTTTTGCGAGAACTTGTCCTCTTTCGATTTCTTTACGGTCGATGCCGCGGAGAAGAGTACCGATGTTATCGCCTGCGTTTGCGTAATCGAGAAGTTTACGGAACATTTCGATACCGGTGATAACGGTTTCTTTCTTTTCGGTGGAAAGACCGACGATTTCTGCTTTGTCCTGAATCTTGATTTGACCACGTTCAACACGGCCCGTAGCAACGGTTCCGCGACCGGTGATGGTGAAAACGTCTTCGACAGGCATAAGGAAGGGCTTGTCGGTGTCGCGTTCGGGAGCGGGGATATAGCTGTCTACCGCGTCAAGGAGTTCCTGAATGCATTTGGTTGAGGGATCGTCAACTCTGCCGTCGAGAAGAGCCTGCATAGCAAGAAGTGCAGAACCGCGGATGATAGGAGTATCGTCGCCGGGGAAATCATAGCTCGAAAGGAGTTCGCGAACTTCCATTTCAACGAGTTCAAGAAGTTCTTCGTCGTCGACCTGGTCGCATTTGTTAAGGAATACTACGATATAGGGAACACCGACCTGACGAGCAAGAAGGATGTGTTCACGAGTCTGAGGCATAGGACCGTCGGATGCAGCGACAACAAGGATTGCGCCGTCCATCTGAGCAGCACCGGTGATCATGTTCTTGACATAGTCGGCGTGGCCCGGGCAGTCAACGTGAGCATAGTGACGGTTTGCGGTTTCGTATTCAACGTGTGCGGTGTTGATCGTGATTCCACGTGCTTTCTCTTCGGGAGCTTTGTCGATTTCGTCATATTTCATGACTTTTGCATTGCCCTTCGCCGCGCAGTACATGGTGATAGCAGCGGTAAGGGTGGTTTTGCCGTGGTCAACGTGGCCGATAGTGCCGATGTTAACGTGGGGTTTTGTTCTTTCAAATTTAGCTTTTGCCATTTTTGAATCCTCCTACAAATTCTGATGTTTTATTTTTTATTTTAATGCAAAGCATTAATAGCGGTTATTTTCCGAGAATTTTCTCGGTGATGCTCTTCGGCACTTCTTTATAGTGGCTGAAAAACATCGTAAAGTTTGCACGGCCCTGAGTGATGCTTCTGAGGTTGGTTGCGTAACCGAACATTTCGGAAAGAGGCACTCTCGCATCGATCTGGTAAATGCCGTTGTTGGGTTCCATACCCGCGATTTCGCCGCGACGTCCGGTAATGCTTCCCATGCAGTCGCCGAGATAATCTTCGGGGGTGGTAACTTCGACCTTCATAATAGGTTCAAGAAGGATAGGACCTGCTTCCTTGCAACCTTCCTTGAAAGCCATTGACGCAGCGATTCTGTAAGCGATTTCGCTGCTGTCGACGTCGTGATAACTTCCGTCGACGACAGTTGCTTTGAAGTCAACCGTTTCGTATCCGGCAAGGACGCCGCTGCGAGACGCTTCTCTGATGCCGTATTCGATTGCGGGAATGTATTCTTTCGGAATGCATCCGCCGACCGTCTGGTCTTCGAATTTGAAGCCGGAGCCCGCTTCCAGCGGTTCAAACACGACGGTACAATCGCCGTATTGTCCTTTACCGCCCGACTGACGGACGTATTTGCCTTGTTTCTTAACGGTTTTGGTAATGGTTTCGCGATATGCGACCTGCGGTTTACCGACGTTGGCTTCGACGTGGAATTCGCGAAGCATTCTGTCGACGATAACTTCCAGGTGCAACTCGCCCATACCCGCGATGATGGTTTGTCCGGTTTCCTGATCGGTGTAAGCCTTGAACGTCGGGTCTTCTTCGGAAAGCTTTTGAAGCGCAATGCCCATTTTTTCCTGACCTGCTTTCGTCTTAGGCTCGATAGCGACCCTGATAACGGGTTCGGGGAAGGTCATTTGTTCCAGAATAATGGGGTGGTTCATATCGCAAAGCGTATCGCCCGTGGAACTTTCTTTCAACCCTACGACCGCGACGATGTCGCCCGCATACGCTTCTTCGATATCCTGACGGTTATTTGCGTGCATACGCAAAATTCTTCCGATACGTTCACGTTTGCCCTTTGTGGCGTTTATGAGCGTCATACCCGTTTTCATCGTGCCGCTGTACAAACGTACGAACGCGATTCTTCCGACGAAGGGGTCGGTCATTATTTTGAACAGGAGCGCGCTCAAAGGTTCGCTGTCGCTGCTGTGTCTTAATTCTTCCTTGTCGGTCTTCGGATTGACGCCTTCGATGGAAGGAATATCCAAAGGAGAAGGAAGGTATTCCACAATAGCGTCAAGAAGGTTTTGTACGCCCTTGTTTCTGTATGAACTTCCGCACAGTACGGGAACCATTTTCAAAGCGATGGTTGCTTTTCTGATTGCGGGTTTCAGTTCTTCCGCGGTAATTTCCTTACCGTCGAGGAACTCTTCCATAATGGTGTCGTCAAAATCCGAAACCGCTTCGATAAGAGTGGTGCGGGCTTCTTCCGCAATTTCTTTCATATCGTCGGGAATATCGGTAATTTCGACGTTTACGCCCAGTTCGTCCTTGTAAATGATGGCATGGTTTGCGACAAGGTCTACAACGCCCGTGAAATCCGCCTCTCTTCCGATGGGAAGTTCGATAGGAACGGCGTTGGCTTTAAGCCTTTCGTGCATCATACGGACAGCGTTGTCGAAGTTTGCGCCCGTGATGTCCATCTTGTTTACGAAAGCAAGACGGGGTACGCGATATTTGTCGGCTTGACGCCATACCGCTTCGGACTGCGGCTCGACGCCGCCCTTGGCGCAAAACAATGCGACTGCACCGTCAAGGATACGAAGGCTTCGTTCGACTTCAACGGAAAAGTCAACGTGACCCGGGGTATCGATAATGTTTATACGATGGTTTTTCCAGTATGCGGTGGTAGCGGCGGAAGTGATGGTAATACCTCTTTCCTGCTCCTGTTCCATCCAGTCCATCGTGGCGGTACCCTCGTGCGTTTCGCCGAGTTTATGAACCCTGCCGGTATAAAACAGGATACGCTCGGTCGTTGTGGTCTTTCCCGCATCGATATGAGCCATGATACCTATATTTCTTATGTTTTCAAGCGCAATTTCTCTTGGCATAGTTTAGGTTGTTCTCCCTATTTATAATTAAGATATTCTCATGACTCCCCTTAACAATAAGTATTGGTTGATACAAATTACCAGCGATAATGTGCAAACGCTTTGTTGGCTTCTGCCATACGATGGGTTTCTTCTTTCTTCTTGAAAGCGCCGCCCGTGCTGTTGAAAGCGTCCATAATTTCGCCTGCAAGACGTTCGTCCATCTTTTTCTCGCCGCGTTTTCTTGCGTACAAGGTCATCCAGCGGATGCCCAGCGTTTGTCTTCTGTCAGCGCGGATATCGAGAGGTACCTGGTACGTGCTGCCGCCTACTCGTCTTGCTTTGACTTCGACTGCGGGCATCACGTTTTCAAGGGCCTTCGTAAAGACGTCGATTGCCGGTTGGTTTAATTTCTTTTCTACAATATCAAATGCACCGTAAACGATACCTTCGGCAGTTGATTTTTTGCCGTCGTACATTACCTGATTGATGAGTTTCGTAACAACTTTGCTGTTGAACTTCGGATCGGGAAGTACGTCACGTTTAGGTACGCCTGCTCTTCTTGGCATATTAGTAACCTCCTGTTTATTTGGGTGTTGAAATCATCCGATTATTATTTGGGGCGTTTTGCGCCGTACTTGGAACGAGCCTGTCTGCGATTTGCAACGCCTGCCGTGTCCAAAGTGCCGCGAATAATGTGATACCTGACGCCCGGCAAGTCCCTGACACGTCCGCCACGGATAAGTACCACGCTGTGCTCTTGCAGATTGTGACCGATACCGGGGATATAAATCGTACCCTCCATACCGTTTACAAGACGGACACGCGCGATTTTACGAAGCGCCGAGTTAGGTTTCTTAGGGGAAGTCGTGGTGACGGACAAGCATACGCCGCGTTTTTGCGGGCATTGCTGCATAATAGGCGTGGTGCTTTTCTTGACCTGTCTTTCCCTGCCTTGCTTGACTAATTGGTTAATTGTCGGCATTTTTTGCTAACCTCCTGATGTAATTTCGGATGAGCCTATCAGCAACCCGAAGATAAACTCAAACATTTATGGTAACGTCTTTACTTCAACCCCACGACCGCCGCCGGAACGTCGATGCCCGAAATTCTGCCGAGTTCCTTTTTGGAAGGAACGCTTATGATCTCGATACCGTTTTCCCTGCACAACGCGGTCACGCTGTTTCTGATAAAGCCGTCGGCATTGTCGGCGACGATGACACACTTTACCGTCTTTCCTTCAATGCTTTTAAGCACTTGTTTTGTACCGACCACTTTTTCGGATTCCGAAATGGTCTTTAATAATTTAGTATTTATCATATACTCTCACATTTAGAGTAATAGAAAACATCTTGTAGCAATACTACAAGCCCTAATATAATATCAATAAAAGAACAAGATGTCAAAGAAAAAAACGGGATTTTTATAAAATAATCTCAAAAACCGTGGTAATTTTGCATCAAAAGCAGGCTCGCGACGTAAAAACATATCGTCCCCGCCGTGATAAATACGTGAAATACCGCGTGTACGAATCTGAGTTTTATGCCAAACAGTATGCTCCCCGCGATACAAAGCAACGCTCCCGAAAGATAAAGTATCCTCACTGCGTGAGGTATGTACGAAAAATTGATGATGAACGCCGCAAGCATGACCGCGCCGATTACAAAGTCGAGCGTCATCGTTACCGCCTTGAATTTGTCGACGTTCGTCACGCTGAGCGCGACGCTTATGAACGCGATACCGAAACTTACGCCGAGCGCAATATAATTATAGACGTGATTCGACAACAATAAACACACCGCGCAACTGCAACCGATAACAAGAAACGGCACGTCGGAATGATCGACCTTGCGCCAATAATACTTTTTCACGGTGTCCTGAACGGCGTGATAAATCGTCGATATCGTGTATACCGTGATTGCCGAAAGACAGGTGATAATACTTGTCGCGTACGTCCTTGCGTCGAAACTTATCGTGAGCATGTAAATAAGCCCGGCGATATAAAAAAGTATGGGCAATCCGTGCGTAACGCAGTTTGCGATTTCTTCGGGCACGGAATAGTTTACCTTTGAATATTTTCTGCCGTTTACGTCGACTTCGATTATGTTTGCGCTTCTTGTCAGTTTCATCGTTCTTCCCTAAAAAGTCTCGTGTATGTTTCCGCAAAACAAGGCGTTTATCGTGCCGTTTTGCAACTTAATCTCTTTTTTGCAATTATTCAAGGCTTACCGACGCCGACGCGTCAAGATCCAAAGACGCCCGTCCTTTGCCTTCTTTTATGAGGTTATAGGCGCACGCGCCGATCATTGCGGCGTTGTCCGTGCAAAGTTTCAAAGGCGGATAAATCACGTTCACGCCGTGCTTTTTCCCGACCTTTTCCATCTCCTCGCGAAGGTGCTTATTCGACGCAACTCCCCCTGCGATAACGACGGTTTTCAGCCCCGTTTTCAGCAGTGCTTTTTCGACGTTTTCGGTCATTACGCCGACCGCCGATTTCTGGAAGGAACACGCGACGTCCGCTTTGTTTACTGCTTCGCCTTTTTGTGCCGCCGTGTGCATGTAATTTATCACCGACGTTTTCAGCCCGCTGTAACTGAAATCGAGGGTGTTTTTGTTGTGAAATCCTTTCGGGAAATCTATCGTGGGTTTCCCGTCTTTTGCAAGTTTTTCGATTTCCGGGCCTCCGGGATAAGGCAACCCCAAAACGCGCGCGACTTTGTCGAATGCTTCGCCGACGGCGTCGTCCTGCGTCGTGCCGATGACTTTTACGTCGTCGTACCCGACAACTTCCACGATTGCGGTGTGTCCGCCCGACGCAAGCAAGCAAAGATACGGCGGTTCCAGCGATTTGTCCGCGATATAGTTTGCCGAAATGTGCCCCCTGACGTGATTGACCTTAATAAGCGGCACGTTCATTGCGTACGCAAGCGCTTTCGCATACGATACGCCGACAAGCAGCGCGCCCAGAAGTCCCGCTCCGTACGTTACCGCCACGGCGGATATGTCGGAAAGCGACACGTTTGCCTGCTTCAACGCTTCATCGACGGTGTTTCTTATCGCCGAAACGTGATTCCTGCTTGCGATTTCCGGGACAACCCCGCCGAATCGCTTGTGAATCTCGATCTGCGACGCTATGACAAGCGACAACACGTCCCTGCCGCGCGTTACCGCCGCCGACGTTTCGTCGCAACTCGACTCTATCGCAAGAATAAGATAATCGTCCTTGCTTTGAAGTTCCTTGAACTTTTTTGCGGCGATTTCTTCGTACATTAAAGCCTCTTCAAGTATTCCACGATAAACGGCTCGATATCGCCGTCCATAACAGACTGGATATTGCCCGTTTCGTAATTCGTCCTGTGGTCTTTCACCATAGTGTACGGGCAGAAAACGTAACTTCTTATCTGGCTGCCCCATTCGATTTTTTTAAGGTCGCCTTTTATGGAATTGGCTTCCGCCATTTGTTCTTCTTCGCGTTTTTCAATGAGTTTCGATTTCAGCATACGCATGCAGACTTCGCGGTTCTGAATCTGGCTGCGCTCGTTCTGACAAGCGACGATAATGCCCGTCGGGATATGCGTGATACGCACCGCGCTTTCGGTTTTGTTGACGTGCTGACCGCCCGCGCCGCCCGAACGATAGGTATCGACTTTCAGGTCTTCCGGGCGAATTTCGATTTCTTCGTCGTTGATGATTTCGGGCATTACTTCGACCGATGCGAACGACGTGTGTCGGCGCGACTGCGAATCGAACGGGGAAATTCTGACAAGGCGGTGTATGCCTTTTTCGGCTTTCAGATATCCGTACGCATTGTCGCCTTCCGCCGTGAACGTCACGCTTTTTATGCCCGCTTCGTCGCCTTCTAAGAGGTCAAGAACTTTCATCTGATAACCCTTTCTTTCGATATATCTCGAATACATGCGATACAGCATCTGCACCCAATCCTGCGCTTCCGTACCGCCTGCGCCCGCATGCAAAGTAATGATTGCGTTGAGCGAGTCGTATTTGCCTTTTAAAAGCGCATCAAGTCTTAAATGCTCGATTTTGTCGGTTAAACCTGCGATTTCGGCATTTACGCTTTCGACTTCGCTTTCGTCGTCGGCTTCTTCGGCAAGCTCGATAAGAACTTTTACGTCCTCGACTTCCGCCCTTACTTTTTCAAATTTCTGGATTTTTGTTTCCAGCATTTTCAGCTCGCGGTTGACTTCTCCCGCGTGCGCCATGTTATCCCAGAAACCGTCCGAGTGCTGTTCTTTCGTAAGGACGTCGACGCGGGCTTTCAGACTGCCCAAATCGAAAGCGTCCGCAACCATTTTAAGGGTATCGTCAAATTCCTTTATTTTATTTTTCTGATTGAAAAAATCTACCATAGTCGTTAATTATTCTGGTTCCTTCCGCAGCAGTTCTTGTATTTTTTGCCCGAGCCGCACGGACACGGATCGTTTCTGCCGACCTTGCCTGCGCTCTTCACGGGTTTCGCCTTGTTGTTGACGCGCTCGACGCCCTGCTTAACTTCGCCGTTCTCGCTTCTTTCCACGGTGACTTTCATAAGGGTAATCGCAGTGTCGCGACGAATGTTGTCGATCATTTCGTCAAACATTTCAAAGCCTTCTTTCTGATATTCCTGCACGGGATTGTGCTGACCGTATCCGCGAAGTCCGATACCTTCCCTGAGACTCGACATTGCGTCGATATGATCCATCCACTTGCTGTCGACGTTTCGTAAAAGCACAAACCTTTCAAGGTCGTGGAAGTCAAGACCGACCGATTCGCAATACTTGACCTTTTCTTCAAGGAGTTCTTTCGCTTTCGCGGCGACTTCTTCGACAAGCCCTTCGCGGCTGAGTTTTTTGGCTTTTTCCGCCGTGATAAACGCAGTTCCTTCGGGGAAAAGTCTTTGTTCGAGCGCGCGGTTGAACGCTTCGAGATCCCACTCGTCAACGGGCTTTTCGTCGTCGTAATAGAACCCGACGATTTCCCTTGCGACAGGCTCGATCATATCGATGACCTGCGCGTGTACGTCAACGCCGTCCAGAACCTTGTTGCGCTCTTCGTAAATGATTTCGCGCTGTTTGTTCATGACGTCGTCGTAACTCAGCACGCTTTTTCTGATTGAGAAGTTGCGGCTTTCGACCATGCGCTGAGCGCGTTCGATCTGCTTGCTGATGACGCTGTTCGAAATCGCCATATCGTCGTCGACGTTCATCATTTCGGTGATGCGTTTCAACTTATCTCCGCCGAAAATCCTTGCGATGTCGTCTTCAAGGGAAATATAGAAAATCGAGCTGCCTTTGTCGCCCTGACGTCCGCTTCGACCGCGCAACTGGTTGTCGATACGGCGGCTTTCGTGGCGTTCCGTGCCGATTATGCGAAGACCGCCCGCCTCGATGACTTCTTCCTTTTCCTTGTCGCAAGTTTCCTTGTACGACTTATAATATCTTTGGTATTCGTCGCGAAGTTTAATAAGGTTTTCGTCGTCGAGTTTCACAAACGACGTTGCGGTTTCGATATCTTCGGTGCTGTATCCTTCTTTTTCAAGGCGTTGTTTGGCAAGATATTCGGGATTTCCGCCCAGCATAATATCGGTGCCTCGGCCTGCCATGTTCGTGGCGATGGTAACCGCGCCGATTCTGCCCGCCTGCGCGACGATATCCGCTTCCATCTTATGGTTTTTCGCGTTCAATACGTTGTGGAAAATGCGTTCTCTGTGCAGAATTTTTGACAAAAGTTCCGACTTTTCGACGGAAACCGTGCCGACAAGCACGGGCTGACGACGTTCCGCACAATCTTTGATATCCTTGATAATCGCGTCGATTTTGCCCGATTTTTTCGTATAAATCTGGTCGTTTTCGTCGATTCTTATCATCGGAAGATTGGTGGGGATAACCACGACGTCAAGGTTATAGATATTCTGGAATTCTTCTTCTTCCGTCTTCGCCGTACCCGTCATACCCGACAGTTTTTTGTAAAGGCGGAAGTAGTTTTGAAGGGTAATCGTCGCAAGAGTGCGGTTTTCGCTTTGTACCCTTACGTTTTCTTTCGCTTCGATCGCCTGATGCAGCCCGTCGCTGAAACGACGTCCCGTCATAACGCGGCCGGTGAATTCGTCGACGATAAGCACCTGTCCGTCCTGCACGATGTAATCGACGTCCTTTTTCATTATGACGTTGGCTTTCATCGCCTGATTGATATAGTGGTTAAGCGCGGTGTTGTCAAGGTCGGTAAGGTTTTGCACCCCAAAGAATTTCTCGGCTTTCGCGACGCCTTCGTCGGTGAGATTGACCGTCTTTTCCTTTTCTTCGTGAGTGTAATCTTCGCCTTCTTTCAACGTCCTTGCGAAACGGTTTGCGCGGATATACATATCGCTCGATTTATCGCCGCGTCCCGAAATGATAAGGGGTGTGCGCGCTTCGTCGATGAGTATGCTGTCCACTTCGTCCACGATTGCAAAGGCGTGTCCGCGCTGTACGCGTTCTTCTTTTGTGACAGCCATGTTGTCGCGAAGGTAATCGAAGCCGAACTCGTTGTTCGTGCCGTAAGTAATATCGGCGTTATAGGCGGCTTTTTTGTCTTCCGTCTTCATATCGTGCAAAATGACGCCGACGCTCATTCCGAGGAATCTGTAAATCTTTCCCATCCACTCGGCGTCGCGCTTTGCAAGGTAATCGTTGACGGTAACGACGTGTACACCGTTCCCCGTAAGCGCGTTGAGATATGCCGGCAGCGTTTCGACAAGCGTTTTTCCTTCGCCGGTTTTCATTTCTGCGATGCGTCCCTGATGCAAGGTGATGCCGCCCAAAAGTTGCACGTAATAATGACGAAGCCCGGTAACCCTCGTCGACGCCTCTCTTACCGCCGCAAACGCTTCGGGCAGAAGTGCGTCCAGCTTTTCGCCGTTATTGTATCTTTCTTTCAATGCCGGTGTAATCGCTTGCAGCTCTTCGTCGGACATAGCCTTAAATCTTTCCGACAATTCTTCAACCTTATCGGCAATCTTTTTCAGTTTTCTGACGTTTCTTTCGTTCTCGTCAAAAAGCGTGCTGAAAATACCCATTTAATCTCCTTGTGCGCGTGCGCGCAAAAAATGACTTTTTTATATAATACACTAAATTAGTTTTTGTGTAAAGCGTTGACGTTATCTTCGGCGATTTCGCCTTTTTCGCCGTCGGGTTTGAACGCGGTTTGCGCCGCCGTTATCGAATAAACTTTGCGTGCGCCCGCGCGTTTTAGTACTCTCGCGCATTCGTTTATCGTCGCGCCCGTCGTGTAAACGTCGTCGATGACAAGGACGTTTTTGCCCTTGATTTCGTCGGCGCGGACAACGTCGAAAACGCCTTTCAGGTTTTCACGACGCTCTTTTGCGGTCAGTTTCTTCTGTCTGTCGGTTTCTTTGACCTTTTTGAGATTGTCGAAAACCGAAAGCCCGGTGCGAAGTCCGACCTCTTTTGCAAGAAGTTCCGACTGATTGTAGCCCCTTTCCTTTTCTTCCTTTTCGGTCATCGGGACGTACAAAATGAAGTCGCAATTAAAACCGTCCGTAAAATATTCGTCAGCCATCGCTTTCGCAAGTTCTTTCGCAATATAAAGTTTGTTGCCGAATTTAAGTTTTTTGACAAGGTCGCTTGCCGTTTTTTCGTAAATGAACGGCGAACGATTCATATCGAAGTATTTATCGAAGCGGGTGCAGTTGTCGCAGTAGTCCGCCTCGTTTCTCATTCTTATGCCGCAGATTTTGCAGCGATGCCCGTCGTTTTCGATAAGGTTTAAGTAACATTTGCCGCAAAGATTCAGCCTTGTTTCGTGTTGAAGTTCGTCGCCGCAGTTGACGCAGGTCAGCCCTTCGGGATACAGCAACTCCAGAAACTTATCAGAAAGTTTTTTGAAAAACTCCTTCGCCTTAGTCGTATTCACCATACGCCTCCGTCAGAAATCTTGTGAGCAACGTATATCGTTTCGCGGTGTAATTGTTCCTGACCATACGCTTTACGACGTCTTCCGCGCCCACGATGACGCACAGGTCTTTCGCGCGGGTTACGGCGGTGTACAAAAGGTTTCTGGTCATTATGAAATAGTTCCCCTGCGAGAGCGCGACAACCACCGCCTTGAACTCGCTTCCCTGCGATTTATGCACCGAAACGGCGTATGCCGGGATAATCTGGTCAATATCGCTTAATGAATATTCCGACACTTTATTATCGTCAAAACGCACGTTAAACTTCATATTTTGTCGGTCAATACTTTCGATAAAGCCCGTGTCGCCGTTGAAAACGCCTGCCCCGCGTTTAATTCTTCCGTCAACTTCTTCAAACCATTCCTGCTCGTAATTATTGACGGTCTGCATTATTTTATCACCTTCGCGGAAGGTGTATTCGCCGCATTTTATATCGTCGGAAGAATCCTTTTTCGGGTTAAGGCTGTCCCTTATCGCAGCGTTTAAGCTGATGACGCCCGCAACACCCTTTTTCATCGGACACAGTACCTGCACGTCGGTCTGCTCGCATTTCAGATACTTCGGCAGTCTTGTCGTGACAAGCGCTTCGACCTCGGCTTTGACTTCGGTCGGGTCGGACTTGTCAACAAAGAAAAAGTCTTTTGCGCGGTTGTCGAGCACAGGCATTTTGCCGTGATTTATAAGGTGCGCGTTTTCGATAATCATACTGCCGTCGGACTGACGGTAGATTTTGTCAAGATACGTTATTTTGAAAAGTCCCGACGCGATTACGTCCGCAAGAACGTTGCCCGCGCCCACCGACGCAAGCTGATCCTTGTCGCCAACGAGTATTAGCGTCGCGCCGTCCTGCAACGCCTTGACAAGGCTTGAAAAGACGTATTCGTCAACCATGCTCACTTCGTCGACGATGACGACGTCCACGGGGATTTTCGTGTTTTCGTTGTAAGTGAAATAGCCTTTGCCGTCTTTGAAATCGAGGTCAAGCAGGCGGTGAATGGTTTTCGCTTCTTCACCCGTCGCCTCGCCCATACGTTTCGCCGCGCGTCCCGTTGGCGCGCACAGCTGATAGGACAGCTTCAAAAATTTGAGAATGTGCAGAATGCACTTTATTATCGTGGTTTTGCCCGTGCCGGGGCCGCCCGTTATTACGTGCACGCCGGAATTAAGGCTGTTCGACACGGCTTCGCGCTGCTTTTCGTGCAGTTTTATGCCGCTCATTTCTTCAAACTTATCGATTTGTTCCGAAAAATCCACTTCGATGCCGCCGTGCGCCGCTTCGAGTAGCGCAAGTCGTCTTGCAATCGTTTTTTCGGTAAGGTAGCTTTTGTAAAGCATATAAAAGCGCGCATTATCGACGACGTAGTCTTTGATTTCCGCCAGGAAAATAAGGTCTTCGATATTGCACTCCACCTTTTCAAGATAAGTTTCGTCAAATCCCAGAAGGGATAAAAGTTCTTTTTTGAGTATATCGTCGGGAAGCGCGGTGTGTCCGCTCTTGTTCGACGCTTCTTTAAGGGTATAAATTATGCCCGCCCGAATTCTGAAATCGCTGTCTTTCGTGATTCCGACTTCCTGTGCGATTTTGTCGGCGGTCTGAAACCCGACGCGTTCCACGTCGGAAATAAGTTGATACGGATTGGTTTTTATGACTTCTTCGGTGCGCGCGCCGTACGTTTTATAGATTTTAAGCGCAAGGTTTAAGGACACGTCGAAGCGTTGAAGATACACAAGCGTATCCTGCATTTCGCCGTGCTCGCGAAGGGTGGCGCATATTTCCGCCGCCTTTTTCGCGCTGATTCCTTTCACTTCGGCAAGTTTTTCGGGGCTTGTTTTCATCACGTCGAGGGTGCGCTCACCGAAACGCTCCACGATATTCCTTGCGGTAACTTCGCCGACGCCCTTAAAAATTCCGCTTTTCAGAAACTTTTCGATTGCCGCCGCGCCGTCGGGCTCGACAACTTTCACGCTTTCCGCAAGAAACTGCAAGCCGTGTCTTGCGTGGTACTTATAGTCGCCGGTAAGTTCCAGCCGCATACCTTCGTAAATTTCCGGAAAAACGCCGACAGCGGTGACGTAATCACCGCTGCTTCTTAAATCGACGACAGTATAACCGTTGTCTTCGTTTCTGAAAATAATTTTTTCGACGTCGCCCGAGATAATCATTACTTAATCTCCGCTACCGCTTTTTTAAGTTCCTCCGTTTTGTCGGTCTTTTCCCAAGTAACGTCGTTTCTTCCGAGATGGCCGTAGTTGGCAACCTTTCTGTAAACGGGTTTGCGTAAGTCAAGGTTGTTGATGATTGCAAGCGGACGGAAGTCAAACACTTTCAGCACCGCTTTTGTCAGAATTTCGTCGGACACTACGCCCGTGCCGAACGTGTTCAAGGACACCGAAACGGGGCGTGCGCGACCGATTGCATAGGCAACCTCGATTTCGCATTTTTTTGCAAGTTTTGCCGCAACGACGTTTTTACAGACGTATCTTGCCATGTAAAGTGCGCTTCTGTCAACTTTCGTGGGATCTTTTCCTGAAAGTGCGCCGCCGCCGTGCGGGCAATATCCGCCGTACGTATCGACGATGATTTTACGTCCCGTAAGCCCGCTGTCGCCGTGCGGTCCGCCGATAACGAACCTGCCCGTGGGGTTGACGAAAATCTTTGTATCGTCGTCGATAAGGTTTTCGGGGATTGTGGTTTTTATGACCTTTTCGATAATATCTTTTCTTATTTGTTCCTGCGATACGTCGGGGTTGTGCTGTGCGGAAATGACAACCGTATCGACGCGTTTCACAACGCCGTCGTCATATTCGACGGTAACCTGTGATTTCCCGTCGGGACGCAAGTACGAAAGAGTGCCGTCTTTTCTCACCGCCGTGAGTTTTTTGGTGAGCGCGTGCGACAGCACGATGGGCATCGGCATAAGTTCTTCCGTTTCGTCGCAGGCGAAACCGAACATCATACCCTGATCCCCCGCGCCGGTTTTGTCGATAATATCGCCGTCGAATTCCTGCGCGTCGTTGACGCCCATTGCGATATCGGGCGATTGCTCGTTAATCGCGGTGAGAACCGAGCAGGTGTTGTAGTCGAATCCTAAATCACTGCTGTCGTAACCGACGTCTTTGATGACGTCGCGCGCGATTTTCGAGATGTCGGAATAGCAATCCGCCGTGATTTCGCCCATTACGAACACGACGCCCGTCGTCGCGCAAACTTCGCACGCAACGTGAGCCCCGGGATCTTTTGCAAGAATATCGTCAAGGATAGCGTCCGCGATCTGGTCGCAAACCTTATCGGGATGCCCTTCGGTAACACTTTCTGATGTAAACAGTCTTTTCATAGTATCTCCAAAAAATCGGCGGTCAAAAAGGATATACTTCCGATGTGACCGCCGTGTATTTGTTATTCGTTGTCGTAATCGCCGAGGGTGTCGTCGAATTCCTTATCTTCGAAAGTGCAGGTAATCGGCTTTTCGGGATGATCCACAACGGGAGCGGTGGTGATGTTTTTGTAAATCTTCATACCGGTGCCGGCGGGGATAAGTTTACCTATGATAACGTTTTCTTTCAGACCGAGCAACGGATCGATTTTGTTTTTGATTGCGGCGTCGGTAAGTACGCGTGCGGTTTCCTGGAACGATGCCGCCGACAGGAAGGATTCCGTCGCGAGAGCGGCTTTCGTGATACCGAGCAACGTACGTTTTGCCTTTGCGGGTTCTCCGCCGTTTTCAAGGGTTTTTTGGTTGGCGTCTTCGTACTCAAAGATGTCGACGAGCGTGCCAGGGAGCATATCGGTGCTGCCCTGCGACTCGATCTTGACCTTTCTGAGCATCTGGCGGACGATGACTTCGATATGTTTATCGTTGATATCGACGCCGGAGTTTCTGTACGCCGACTGGACTTCTTTCGTTACGTAATCCTGTACACCTTTTACGCCGCGTGCGCGGAGCATATCTTGCAGGTTGATTGAACCTTGGGTGAACGGATCGCCCGGTTCCACCTTGCTGCCGTTATCGACTTTGAGTTTCGCGCCGTAAGGAATCGCGTACGATTTGGTTTCGCCGTCAGCGCTCGTAACGATGATTTCACGGTCGTTGTTGGTGCGGGTTACGACGCCGCTGTTTTCCGCGATGACCGCCTGTCCCTTGGGACGACGCGCTTCAAACAATTCTTCGACGCGGGGAAGACCTTGCGTAATATCGTCCGACGTTGCAACGCCGCCCGAGTGGAAGGTACGCATCGTAAGCTGCGTGCCCGGCTCGCCGATTGATTGCGCCGCAATGATACCGACCGCTTCGCCGAGTTTTACGGGGTTGCCGCTTGCCATGTTCTTGCCGTAGCATTTCGCGCAGACGCCGTGGCGTGTTTTGCACGAAAGAATACTTCTGATTGCGACTTTCGGCAGTTTTTTGAGATCGGAGCCGTTCTTAATCCATTCGTCGGTAAGAATTTTGTCGATTTCCTGCGCCTTGTCCGGAAGGATCATCGTATCTGCTTCCACAAGCACCTCGCCGGTGACGGGATGCAGGACGGGTTTCACCGTATATCTGCCGTCGATACGTTCCGCAAGAGTTTCAAGTCTGTTCTTGCCGTCGTAAATTGCCGTGACTTCGACGCCTTTCGTGTCGCCGCAATCTTCCTCGTTGACGATGACGTCCTGCGATACGTCGACAAGACGACGGGTAAGATAACCTGAGTCAGCCGTTTTAAGAGCGGTATCCGCCAGACCTTTACGTCCGCCGTGCGACGAAATGAAGTATTCAAGAACGGAAAGCCCTTCGCGGTAGTTTGCCTTGACGGGAAGTTCGATCGTTCTGCCCGACGGGTCGGAAACAAGTCCGCGCATACCTGCAAGCTGACGAATCTGTCCCATGTTACCACGAGCGCCGGAGTTCGCCATCATCCAGATGGGGTTGAAGGGATCCATTTCGGATTTAAGTTCTTCGGTGACTTCGTCGGTGGCTTTCTTCCAGGTTTCGACAACCGCATTGTAGCGTTCGTCTTCCGAGATGATACCGCGACGGAAGTTCTTTTCGACGTTGACGATTGCGTCGTCGGCTTTCTTTATGATTGCCTCTTTGCCTTCGGGAATATGCATATCGAAAACGCTTGTCGTTACGCCAGACAAAGTCGAGTATTTATAGCCAAGGCTCTTGATAGCGTCGGCGACTTTTGCGGTTTCGGTTGCGCCCTTGTACTTAAAGCAGTTGTCGACGATCTTGTTGAGTTCCTGCTTGCGAAGAGCGATAATGCCCTTGCTTTCGTTGATAAGTCCTTCGACTTCGAGGTCAAGCATTTGTTCGGGCGTGTCGCGCGGGACGAAATGCAAATCCTGCGGAATGATTTCGTTGAAAATCCAACGACCGATGGAAGTGGTCAGGCGTTTGCTGTACACTTTGCCGTCGATTTCCTTTTCAACGCGCATTACGACTTTTGCTTGAAGGTCGATGACGCCGTTTCTGTAAGCGGTCATCGCCTCGTTGGGGGATCTGAATATTTTGCCTTCGCCTTTCGCGCCCGGGCGTATGATAGTAAGGTAATAAGAACCTATTACCATATCCTGTGTAAGAGAGATGATCGGGTGACCGTCCGAAAGTTTCAGAATGTTGTTGGTGGACAACATAAGGATTCTGGCTTCGGCTTGCGCCTCGATCGACAAAGGTACGTGGACTGCCATCTGGTCGCCGTCGAAGTCGGCGTTGAACGCGCCGCAGGCAAGCGGATGAAGTTTGATTGCGCGTCCTTCGACAAGGACGGGTTCAAACGCCTGAATACCAAGTCTGTGAAGCGTCGGAGCACGGTTCAGAAGTACGGGGTGATCCTTAATGACTTCTTCCAGAATGTCCCATACCTGGGGTTTCATCGACTCCACAAAGCGTTTTGCACTCTTGATGTTATGGCAGATGTTGCGTTCCACAAGTTTGTTCATGACGAACGGCTTAAACAACTCAACAGCCATTTCTTTGGGCAAACCGCACTGATAAAGTTTCAGTTCCGGCCCTACGACGATAACGGAACGACCTGAATAGTCAACACGTTTACCAAGCAGGTTCTGACGGAAACGACCTTGTTTACCGCGCAGCATCGAGGACAACGATTTAAGGTCGCGGTTGCCGCTGCCGGTGACCGCTTTGCCCCTTCTGCCGTTATCGATAAGAGCGTCGACGGCTTCTTGGAGCATACGTTTTTCGTTGTGAATGATGGTGTCGGGCGCGCCGAGTTCTTTCAGATGTTTCAGACGATTGTTACGGTTGATAACGCGTCTGTAAAGGTCGTTAAGGTCGCTCGTTGCGAAACGTCCGCCGTCAAGCTGAATCATCGGGCGAAGTTCGGGCGGGAGAACGGGGATAACGTCCAGAATCATCCATTCGGGGCGGTTGCCGCTGATGCGGAACGCTTCCACGATTTCAAGACGTTTTACCGCGCGCAGTCTTTTTTGTCCGACGGAATTCGCGACGATGTCTTTCAGAATTTTGCTTTCCTTATCGAGGTCGATTTCGATAAGAAGTTCTTTTATAGCCTCCGCACCCATTCCGACGCGGAAAGCCTTGCTGCCGTATTTTTCGCAAAGTTCGCGATATTCACGGTCGGTAAGGACTTGTTTTTTATGGATTTCGGGTACTTCGCCCGGATCGAGAACGATATGGGATACGAAGTACAAAACCTGTTCAAGCTCCTTCGGGGAAATATCCGCCATAAGGCTGATACGCGAAGGAACTCCGCGGAAATACCAGATGTGCGATACGGGCGCCGCAAGTTCGATATGTCCCATACGTTCGCGACGGACTTTCGCTTTCGTTACTTCGACGCCGCACTTTTCGCAGATGACGCCCTTGTAACGGATGCGCTTATATTTGCCGCAGTGGCATTCCCAGTCTTTCGTGGGCCCGAAGATTTTCTCGCAGAAAAGTCCGCCGGGCTCGGGTTTTTGTGTTCTGTAATTTATCGTTTCGGGTTTAAGAACCTCGCCGTACGACCATTCCCTGATTTTTTCAGGGCTGGCAATACCGATTTGCATTGAATCGAAAGAACTTAATTCATACATAATGCCGATACCTCCTTACTCAGCATCGTCCGACGCGTTGTCGGCCATATCCTTGAAAATATCGTTATCGAAATCAGCGTCGCTGTCGTCGAACAGATTGTCGCCGAACAGATCGCCTTCGTCAACGTTGTCAACCTTGAACAAGTCGTCGATGTCGACTTCCGCAAGTTCTTCGTCTTTCTTATCCGCGTTGAACGCAACGGTGTCTGCGTCTTCTTCGGTGAAGTCGCGCAGTTTGACCTCGTCGTGTTCTTCGGTAAGAACTTTGACGTCAAGAGCCAACGATTGTAATTCTTTTATAAGAACCTTGAACGATTCGGGGATACCCGGTTCGGACACGTTGTTGCCCTTCACGATATTTTCGTAAGTCTTGACACGTCCCACGACGTCGTCCGACTTAACGGTGATGATTTCCTGCAAAATGTTCGCCGCGCCGTATGCGTACAACGCCCAGACTTCCATTTCGCCGAAACGCTGTCCGCCGAATTGCGCCTTGCCGCCAAGAGGCTGCTGCGTTACCACGCTGTACGGACCCGTGCTTCTTGCGTGAATCTTGTCGTCGACAAGGTGAGCAAGTTTAAGGTAGTACATGTAGCCGACCGTTACACGGTTTTCGAAAGGTTCGCCCGTGCGGCCGTCGAAAAGTTGAATTTTGCCGTCTTCGGGAAGTCCGTTTTCCTGCAAAAGTTGTTTGATGTCGTTTTCGGACGCGCCGTCGAATACGGGGGTTGCGATCTTCCAGTCAAGCATTTTCGCGACAAGTCCCAAGTGAACTTCAAGAACCTGACCGATATTCATACGGGAAGGAACGCCCAACGGGTTCAACACGATTTGCAGCGGCGTACCGTCTGCCATAAACGGCATGTCTTCTTTGGGAAGAACGCGGGACACGACGCCTTTGTTACCGTGACGCCCCGCCATCTTGTCGCCGACCGAAATCTTACGTTTTTGCGCGATATATACGCGCACCTGTTTGTTGACGCCAGGAGCAAGCTCGTCCCTGTTCTTTCTTGTGAAGATTTTCACGTCGACAACGATACCGCTTTCGCCGTGAGGCACACGGAGGGACGTATCGCGCACTTCTCTTGCTTTATCGCCGAAAATTGCACGCAGAAGTCTTTCTTCGGGCGTAAGTTCGGTTTCGCCCTTCGGGGTGACTTTACCGACGAGAATGTCGCCGCTTCTGACTTCCGCGCCGACTCTGACGATACCGTCTTCGTCCAGGTTTTTAAGAGCCTCTTCCGAAAGGTTGGGGATATCTCTCGTTATTTGTTCTTCGCCGAGTCTCGTTTCGCGGGCTTCGCTTTCGTATTCTTCGATGTGGATCGAGGTGAAAACGTCGTCGCGTACGAGTTGTTCGGAAATAAGTACCGCGTCTTCGTAGTTATAGCCTTCCCAGCTCATGAAGCCGATAAGGATATTTCTGCCAAGCGCGAGTTCGCCGTTCTGGGTTGAAGGACCGTCCGCAAGGATCATACCCTTCGTCACCTTCTGACCGCTGACCACGATGGGTTTCTGGTTGATGCAGGTGCTTTGGTTGCTGCGCACGAATTTCGAGGTGTAGTAAGTATCGTCTTCGCCGTCGGGACGAGCCACGACGATTTTGTCTGCGTCGACGTATTTTACGATACCGTCGTTTTTGGCGATGATAAGCACGCCGCTGTCGTATGCAATCTTATGTTCGACGCCGGTTGCGATCATCGGCGCTTCGGGACGAAGCAGAGGCACTGCCTGACGCTGCATGTTCGAGCCCATCAACGCACGGTTCGTATCGTCGTTTTCAAGGAACGGAATAAGAGCGGTTGCAATGGATACCAACTGTTTGGGCGATACGTCCATATAGTCGACGCGGCTTACGTCAACCTCGCGGATATCTTCGCGGATACGGCATGTAACGCGTTGGTGAATGAATTTTCCGTTTTCGTCAAGCGTTTCGCTGGCTTGTGCGATGACGTACTTATCTTCCTCGTCCGCCGCCATATAAGTGACGTCGTCGGTAACGATGCCTTCGGGTTTTTTGACCTTTCTGTACGGCGATTCGATAAATCCGTATTCGTTGATGCGTGCGTACGAAGCAAGCGAAGTGATAAGACCGATGTTCTGACCTTCGGGCGTTTCTACCGGGCACATACGACCGTAGTGAGTGTGGTGAACGTCACGGACTTCGAAGCCGGCTCTTTCCCTTGACAAACCGCCGGGGCCGAGAGCGGAAACTTTACGTTTGTGCGTGAGTTCCGCAATGGGGTTGGGCTGTTCCATGAACTGCGACAACTGGGAACTTCCGAAGAATTCCTTAATCGCGCTTGCCACGGGACGGGTGTTGATAAGCGTCGAGGGTTTCATATCGGCGGTTTCGGCGGCGATGGACATACGCTCCTTGATAACTCTTTCAAGACGGAGCATACCTTTTCCGAACTGATGTTCCAGAAGTTCGCCGACGGAGCGGACGCGACGGTTAGACAAGTGGTCGATATCGTCGGTCGTGCCGAGACCATAGGAAAGACCTTGGTTGTAAGTGATTGCCGCTACGATGTCTTCAAGCGTCAGGTGTCTTACGACAAGTTCTTTCACGTTGTTTCTTATTGCGTCAAGGCGCGCTTCGTCGCCTTCGACTTCGTCAAGAAGTTTTTTGAGATTGGGATAATAAACCTTTTCCAGAATTCCGAGTTCCTCGGGTTTGCAGTCGACGATTGCGTCAAGGTCGACGGTGTTGTTGCCGATGACTTTGAATTCAATCGTTTTCTTTTCGCCGTCTTTTTCGGCAGAGGAAACTTCGACGTAAACTTCGTTCACGGCGTTGTTCTGGATTTCTTTCGCTTTTTCTTCGGTGATGACCTCGCCTTTTTCTGCAAGGATTTCGCCGGTGAGAACGCTTACGACGTCGCGGGTGATTTTTTGTCCCTCGATACGGGAAGCAAGGCTCAACTTTTTGTTGAACTTATACCTGCCGACTCTCGTAAGGTCGTAACGACGATTGTCGAAGAAGTAATTGTTGATGAGAATGTTCGCGCCTTCGAGGGTGGGAACTTCGCCGGGACGCATTCTTCTGAACAGGTCGATTTTGCCCGCTTCTTCGGTGTGCGAGCCTTGCGGATCGCGTTCACAGGTGTCGGCAATCATCTTTTCTTCAAATACGGCGTTGATCTGGTCGTCCGTACCGTAACCCAAAGCCCTTAAAAGCGTGGTTGCGGTGATTTTGCGCTGACGATCGACGTGTACCCAAAGCAAACCGTTGGCGTCCTGCTCGAATTCAAGCCACGCGCCGTGGTTAGGAATCATCTGGTTGGAATAGCGCATTACGCCGTTTTTGTCCCTTTCGCCCTTGTAATAAACGCCCGGGCTCCTGACAAGCTGGCTGACGATAACGCGTTCCGCGCCGTTGATGACGAAACTTCCGCTGTCCGTCATCAAAGGAATGTCGCCCATAAAGATTTCTTCCGGCTCTTCGATAACGCCCGTTTCGAGGTTGGTGAGACGAGCCTTTACTTTAAGAGGCACGGCATACGTCGCGTCGCGGTTTTTGCATTCCCTGACCGAATACTTCGGCTCGCCGTCGAGTCTGTAATCGATGAAGGACAATTCCATACGTCCCGAAAAGTCGCGGATGGGCGAATATTCGTCCAGCACGTCTTTGATGCCGTGTTCGAGGAAACTCTTGTACGAATTCTTCTGAACTTCGATGAGGTACGGAATATCGAGCACGTCTTTGATCTTGCTGAAAGAGTAACGCTCGGTATTGCCATACTTTACCTTGTGAACTTTTACTTCTGACATCGTGTAACTCCTTTTTTACTGGAAATTAAATTTTGAAATTATGTTGAAATTTTTGCTACCGTGCATTATAATAAGATAAGTGCATAAGAAGGTTATGTCTTGATGCACCTCGCGAGGGCTAAAACCTCAGTACGACAACGCAAAAAGGCGACATTCGCCCCTACCCTTTCCGACTGATTCGAAAAAGAAAAATATACTTATTCATATTTTTACGCATTTTACGAGTTTACACGAAGTCGCGCAAGATGTCAACCGTTTTTGCTTATATATTTATAAATAAAATAAAAAAAGTACAAAAATAAACGAAAAATAATGAGAATCGACAAATTTTTGAAAATTTCACGCATTATTAAACGCCGCACCGTCGCGCAGGACGCCTGCGACGGCGGCAGAATCGAGGTCAACGGCCGCGACGCGAAACCGTCCAAAGACGTCAAAGCGGGCGATATCGTCGTCGTGCATTTCGGCAACGACACCGTAAAAATCAAAATCCTTGCAACCCCCGACGTCGCAAACAAAGCAAACGCAACCGATTTGTATGAGGTGATCGACGACTGATGTTTGACGTAATTATTCCGGCGGCGGGCGAGAGTTCCCGCTTTTCAGACAACCTCAATAAACTCTTTTGCACGGTAAACGGCCGTACGGTGCTTGAAAATTCCGTATTGCCCTTTCTTGCGTTTTCCGGTCTTGAAAAAATAATCGTCGCGGTGAACGACGAGAATTTTGCCCGCGCGCGCTCGCTTTTCGACGGATACGAAAACGTAACCGTGATTTTGGGCGGCAGCACCCGCACCGACACCGTGAAACTCGCCCTTGAATGCGTAACTGCCGAATTCGTTCTTATCCACGACGGCGCGAGGCCATACGTTTCCGACAACGTGATAAAAAACGTACTTGACGCGCTTAACGACGTCGACGCAGTGGTCCCCGTGATAAAACTCGACGACAGCATCGCGAACGTGAAAAACGGATACCGCGCGGCAGACCGCGAAAATTTCCGCCGCGTTCAGACCCCCCAAGGTTTCAGAACCGAAAAACTGAAAACCGCTTATGCCCGCATTTCTTCGTCATTTACCGACGACGCGTCGGTTTACCTTACTTTGTACAACGACGCGAAAGCCGTGGACGGCGACGTGAAGAACTTAAAAATCACAAGGTTTTCCGACCTTGAAACTTCCCCGTACCGCACGGGCATAGGCATAGATACGCACAAGCTCGTCGAAAATCGGAAACTCGTGCTCGGCGGCGTGGAAATCCCCTTTGAAAAAGGACTGCTCGGTCACAGTGACGCGGACGTCCTGACGCACGCCGTAATGGACGCGATTCTTACCGCAATCGGCGAAAGAGATATCGGCGTTCTTTTCCCCGACACCGACGAAAAATACAAAGGAATTTCCAGCATGCTTCTTTTGAAAGAAGTGTTATCGCGCTTAGATATGCGCGGTTACGTCGTGAAATTCGTTTCGGCAACGGTCGCTTGTCAACGCCCGAAACTTAACCCGTATTTCGACAATATCCGCACGTCGTTGTCACACGCTCTTTCGATATGCAAGGACAATTTGTCGCTTGCCTTCACGACGACGGAAGGACTTGGTCTCGTCGGCGCGGGCGACGGCATCTCCGTCATCGCTTCCGCAACCGTTGTTGCAAAACAATAGGTTTATAACATCTTTTTTCAACTTAAAGCGTCTGTTTTGTTGTTTTCAAAACAGGCGCATTTTTTTAATGCATGGCACATATTATTTCTTAAAAGGAGAATTTAATATGTCTTTTCAGAAAAAAGTTATGATTTTATCCGATGTCAAAACAGGCGTCGGCAGCGGTATTCTGCGTTTCGTGTCCGACGGCGGGCGCACTGTTTTCAATACTTCTTTGCACGTTGACGACGTTCGGGACGCAACGATGATAATACGAATCGGCGACAAAATTTTGTCGTTCAATGCGGAAAACGGAGAAAGGAATCTCGGCACTCTTTCGCTTTCCGACAACATAGATTGCGTTATCGCAAAAAACGGCAAAACCTTGTATTTCGGCACGACGGGAAACGACAAATTCCGCTGTTTCAACCTGTTATCCGACTTTGAAAAGAAAACGGAAAACCGCAAAAAATCGGCGGTGAAAAAACAAGAAAACCCCGTCGAAAAAACACGGAAAAAAGATGAAAACGTCGATTTGTCAACCGCGTCCGAAACCGCCGAAACCGCAAGGTTTTCACCGCCCGACGAGCCGCCGCAAGATGCCGTAGACGCGGGTTTTCGCGTGGAAAACGCAAGCGTTTCCGCCCCCGATTTCGCAAAAGAAAGTTTTACAGGCAACGATTTTTACCTTGCCGTAAAGCCGCAACTTGACGAAATGTTTATTTGTTTTCCAAAAAACACTGACCTTGAAAACGCCGTTCCGAACAGCAAATGGGTGAACGTTAGCGGCGACGACGGCAATTACGTCGTGGGCTTGATTTTCAACCTTGACGAGGTCGAATACATCTGCTACGGCGTGCCGTACGAAAAAAAGAGCCCGCCACCCGACGAAATCAAAAACGTCTGCGATTGGCTGGCACTGACCGACGACGAAAACGGAAAAGGCTATTACGTCATTTATCAATCGGCAAAAAGCGGAAAAACGTTAAGTCGCGAAGATTTCAACGAATAACTGCTTTTTCGCATAAAAAAAGCGAGGATTTTTACCTCGCTTTTGTTTTTTATTACCTCTTGTAAATCGCGCGCGGTTTTCCGTGGAAGAAAAGCGCAAGACTGTCGGGCCCCGAGTTGCTGCCCACCATCTGGTTGACGTAGTTGTAATCGATTTTTTTGATTTCGGGGAATTTTTCGGTCATCATTTCACCCAGAAGTTTGATTCCGTCGGGATTGTCGCCGTGGCACAAAATGATTTCGGAGTTGTCTTCGTCGCCCTTTTCGGTTTCAAACAATTCCAAAAACTTTTTGTATACGTTTTTCGTTCCCCTGACCTTTGCGGCGGGATAAACCTTGCCTTCGCCGTCAAGTCCCAGAATAATCTGGATATTGAGAAGGGTTGCGAACATGTATTCGATGCCCGAGATACGGCCGCTTCTTGCAAGATAGGCTTTGTCGCCGACCGTGAAATAATGATGATATCTCGGCGCGTATTCGGTAAGTTTTTTGTGCGCGTCTTCAATGCTCACGCCTTCGTCGCGAAGTTTCACCGCGTCCATTACGCACAGCCCTTCGCCGCCGACGCCTCCGAGACTGTCAACGACTTTCACCGTGCGTCCGGGATATTTTTCCATAAGCTCGGTTGCCGCGATGCAAGCGGAGTTGAAACTGCCGCTCATGCCCGACGAAAACGCGATATGCAAAACGTCGTTGCCCGCTTTCACGTAAGGTTCAAGCGTTTCAAAAGTGATTTCAGCGTTGGACTGACTCGTCTTGGGAATCGCCCCCGCGCGAAGTGTGTCAAAGAACTTTTTCATGTTCTGAATAAAGCCCGTCGTGTCGGTGCGGCATTCCACAATATCGAACTCCGTGTTCGCCTTCCCGATAAAGTCGAGTTTTTTCAGCGTGCCCTTCGGCATCTTCAAAGAGTACGGCATCGGAACGATGGGTATATCATGTTCCTTTTCATATCCGACGGGCATGTCTGCGCACGCGTCGGTGCTTATTACATAGTTCATTATCAATTCTCCCATTAAAGAATATATAAAATATATCACATTATTTTTATGATGTCAAACCATTGAAAATCACACGCCGAAGCGCGGCGTCATAGGATATAACGAAAGCCCTTGTTTACATATTCTTTCGGAGGTAAAACTATGGGTTGTTTATGCAGAAACAATATTTATCCTTGCAATCCGCCCGCAAGACTTTGCAGCGTGATAGTAGGACCACGCGGTCCCGTCGGACCGCAAGGAATACCGGGGCCTCGCGGTTTCAACGGACTTCGCGGTCCGCAAGGCGTGCCCGGACCTGTCGGTCCGCAGGGACCTGCCGGCGCAACAGGACCGCAGGGACCGCAAGGTTTAACAGGTGCGACGGGCGCAGTCGGTCCACAGGGACCTGCCGGTGCGATAGGCCCGCAGGGACCGCAAGGCGAAACGGGTGCGACGGGCGCAGTCGGTCCGCAGGGACCTGCCGGGGCAACTGGACCGCAGGGACCTGCCGGCGTAAGCTATACCGTTCATGCGGAAAACACCGCAACAGAAAGCGTTGCAACCAACACGATTATCCCGATTTCGCAGACCGCACAAAGCACGGGCGGGACGTTTACCGTATCAAATAACGCCGTAAACGTGCCGATTGGCGAATATCTCGTAACTTTCGGCGGCGCGGCGTCGACCACGGGCGCAACCCAGAAAACCATAACTTTGTACGTCAACGGAGCGACCTCGAACAACGTTGTTTACGACGGTTCCGACACGGGGATTACGTCCGCGGCGAAGACGGTTTATCTGAATTTTTCATCGCCCGGCACGCTGTCGATTTACAACACGACGGCAGACACCGCGTCTTTCAACAACGCGTTTATCACCGTCACGCAGTTGTCGACGACGGCATAAGAACAAAAGCAAATAAAAAACCCTCGGCGTTTGCCGAGGGTAATTTTTGTTTTTCGATTATTTGTTGAGAAGTTCCGAGAAGTATTTGATGGTGCGGACCATTTGGCTGGTGTAGCTGTTTTCGTTGTCGTACCAGGAAACGACTTGTACTTCGGAAGTGCCGTTGTCGAGGTTGATGACCATCGTCTGAGTTGCGTCGAACAAGCTGCCGTATCTCATACCGATGATGTCGCTTGAAACGATTTCTTCTTCGTTATAGCCGAAGCTTTCGTTTGCGGCTGCTTTCATAGCGGCGTTGATGTCTTCTTTCTTAACGGTGCCTTCAACGATAGCGGTAAGGATCGTGGTGGAGCCGGTAGGCGTGGGAACGCGTTGTGCGGAGCCGATAAGTTTTCCGTTAAGTTCGGGAATGACAAGACCGATTGCTTTTGCTGCGCCGGTGCTGTTGGGAACGATGTTCACGGCAGCTGCGCGAGCGCGGCGGAGGTCGCCCTTGCGATGCGGTCCGTCAAGAACCATCTGGTCGCCGGTGTAAGCGTGAATGGTAACCATAATGCCCGATTTGATGGGAGCAAAGTCGTTAAGGGCTTTTGCCATCGGAGCGAGGCAGTTGGTGGTGCAGCTTGCGGCGGAGATGATATTGTCGTCTTTATTGAGCGTTTTGTGGTTTACGTTGTAAACGATTGTGGGAAGGTCGTTGCCTGCGGGAGCGGAAATAACGACTTTCTTTGCGCCTGCGGTGATGTGAGCCTGCGCTTTCGCTTTGCTGGTATAGAAACCGGTGCATTCGAGAACAACGTCTACGTCAAGGGCTTTCCAAGGAAGGTCAGCGGCGTTCTTTTGTGCGTAAATGGTGATTTTCTTGCCATCGACAACGATGTAGCCGTCTTCTTTAACGGTGCCGTCCTCGTTAAGAACAGCTTCTGCGCTTTCAACCTTGTGGCTGTTTGCATAGTTACCCTGGGTTGAGTCGTATTTCAAAAGATGAGCGAGCATTCTGGGGCTGGTAAGATCGTTGATAGCGACGATTTCATAACCTTCCGCGCCGAACATTTGTCTGAAAGCAAGACGGCCGATTCTGCCGAAGCCGTTGATAGCAACTCTGACGTTTTGTGACATATAGATATCCTCCAAAATTTATATTACGAAGTAATTAACAATCGGAAACCCGAATTGCAAGTACATTTTACCCTTAAAATATAATTTTAACAAGCAAATTTACCCACTTTTTACCAATTATTGTTTATTTTTTAACGATATTTCCAAAAATATTCGAGTAAGTTCCTGATATTTCAAAAATTCGCCCTGTTTTTTTGTTTTTGATAATGCGAAAACCGCCGAAAACTCAAAAGACACAATTCTCTATCTCTATCGTTTAACGGCGAGAATTCGATGAGATTGTGTTTTTCTCGGCGGGTTCTCGCGAGGGCGCGTACTTTGTCGTACGTAACCGAGCGGGGTTCCGCCGAAAAAGCAGAATATCGCGAATTATCGCCGTTAAACAAGGTGGGACGGGTTAAGACAGTCCAACTCCGGCACTACGAACAAACCGTCTTTGCGGATTAACACATCGTCAAAGTAGATTTCACCGCCGCCGACGTCGGGGGTTTGGCGCAAAACCAGATCCCAGTGGACGGCGGACACGTTACCATTGTAAGCGTCGTCGTAACAGGCACCCGGCGTAAAGTGAATACTGCCGCTGATTTTTTCGTCAAACAGAATATCGCCGATTGCGTTCTTGACATAAGGATTGACACCGATTGCGAATTCGCCGACGTAGCGTGCGCCCTCGTCGGTGTCGAAAATCGCGTTTGCCGCCGCAGAATTGTTTGCGGTCGCTTCAATAATTTTGCCGTCTTTGAAAACAAGCCTGACATCTTCGAAACGGAAGCCGTTTTCGATACTCGGCGCGTTGTAGTGTATCACTCCGTTGACGCTGTTCTTCACGGGGGCGGTATAAACTTCGCCGTCGGGGATATTCATTCTGCCCGAACAAGTAACCGCGGGAATATCTTTTATGCTGAACGTTAAATCGGTGTCTTTTGCCACAATACGCACTTTATCCGTCTTATTCATCAGATTAACAAGCGGTTGCATTGCTCTTTCCATTTTTGCGTAATCCAAACAGCATACCTTGAAATAAAAATCTTCAAAGGCTTCGGTGCTCATTCCGGCAAGTTGCGACATGCCTTCCGTGGGATAGCGCATGACCACCCATTTGGTTTTGCACACGCGTTGTTCGTGATGCACGGGGTGGTTGTAAATGCGGTTGTACGCCTGCATGCGGTCGTCGGGCACGTCGGACAGTTCGTAACTGTTTTGCCCGCCCCTGACGCCGATGTAACATTGCATTTCGGACATAAGACGCGCGTCGTGCGCCGCCATATGTTCCAGCTGTTCGTCGGTAACGTGTTTAAGAACAGCGCGTTCGACGCGTCTGTCGTGCAGGAAAACGTAAGGTTGTCCGCCCGCCGCATACACCGCGTCCACAAGCGCGTTCACAAAAGAAACGTCGATGCCGAAAGCGTCGATCCAGACCTTTTCGCCCTTTTGAACGCTTATCGAATATTCCACAAGATTCTTTGCCAGCAGTTTTTGTCTTTCATCTGAAATCATAATTAAACCTCTGCTTTTCAATATTTCGTATATATTATAACAGTAAAAACTATGTTTTCAACCGTATATCGGGCGAAATCGACACATTTTTTCAAAGTTGTATTGACATTTTACCGTTTTAAGCCTTAAAATAGATGTAAGGTATATGCCTTTTATTAAGATTATGGGAAAGCAAGATAATAAGAAAAAAGTCAAGAAAGCCAACGTCAAGGAATTTCCCGTCGACAGCGCTCTTGAACAGGAAAAGAAAAATCTGAACTCGAAACGCACGGCGTATGCGATTTATACCGTGTTCTGTTTCGTCATTGTGTTTGCTGCGGCAGCCGCGGCAGGGTATTTTATGGCAAACAACGTTGCCGCCCTTGCCCAACGCAGATTTATGAAGACGGAATCGTATAAGATGCTTGACATCGCGGCAAAAGCCGCAATCGATACGTCGCTTGCGTACAACGTGCTGTTTTCAAAGTGGTATTACATCGTGATTCTTTACGGAGCGGCGATGCTTATCGTGCTTGCTCTCACGGGCAAAAACCGCATATATCATCTTGTGGGCTTCGGATTCGCTTCGTCGGCGGCAACGTTTTTGACGTATTACCTGTCGATCAAAACCTATGCAGGATTTTCGTCGTACGCAGGCATTTTCAATCCGCTTCTTTACTACGTCATCGTGGTCGCGGCGTGCGCGCCCATCGCGCTTGGAATATTCATTCTCGTGATAAAGATTCTTCGTTACAAACACCTTGTCAAAAAGGGAAAGATTATCGAGGATGACGACGCCTATATCCCCTACGAACCCATAAGCGCAGAACAATAATTTCGCCTTTTTTAATGCCGCAACGCCCGTTGCGGTTTTTTTTCGCCTTTTTTGGCATTTTGCACGGTTTGTAAAAAATTGAAGTATTTTCCAATTTTGTGCGTCTTTTAGTGGAAATTTATCGGCTTTTAATATATAATAGCCTTGACAAAAATAAACATAATAATCAATGGAGGTTATTTATGCCAATAGTTACATCCACCGAAATGTTCAAGAAAGCGTATGAAGGCGGTTACGCAATCGGCGCTTTTAACGTCAACAATATGGAAACCATCCAGGGCATCGTCGAGGCTTGCACCGAAGAAAACGCTCCCGTTATCTTGCAAGTATCCGCGGGCGCAAGAAAGTACGCAAACCCCGTATATCTCCGTCATCTTATCGAGGCGGCGTCGGAAGTCAGCGGACTGCCCATCGTAATGCACCTCGATCACGGCGACAGTTTCGAACTTTGCAAATCCTGCGTTGACGGTGGCTTTACTTCGGTTATGATTGACGCGTCGCATCACTCTTTTGAAGAAAATATCAAAATCACGTCGGAAGTCGTCCAATACGCTCACGATCACGGCGTCGTTGTCGAGGCGGAACTCGGCCAGCTGGCAGGCATCGAAGACGCGGTAAACGTCAGCGAAAAGGACGCTTGCTATACCGACCCCAACCAGGTTGAAGAGTTCGTAAGCCGCACGGGCGTCGACTCCCTTGCAATCGCAATCGGCACCAGCCACGGCGCATTCAAGTTCAAGACCGCGCCTCGTCTGCGCTTTGACATCCTTGAAGAAGTCGGCAAACGTCTGCCCGGCTTCCCCATCGTATTGCACGGTGCGTCCAGCATTCCGCAAGAATACGTCGAGACCATTGAAAAGTACGGCGGAAGTATGCCCGGCGCAAAAGGCGTTCCCGAAGATATGCTTCGCGAAGCCGCACGTATGGCTGTTTGCAAAATCAACGTCGACAGCGACCTTCGTATGGCAGCAACCGCCGCTATCCGCGAACATTTCTATAACAATCCTTCGCACTTCGATCCCCGTCAATATCTCGGGCCCGCAAGAGCGGCGATTAAGGAATGCGTCCGCCACAAACTCATCGACGTGTTGGGCTGTGCAGGCAAAGCATAATTCAGCAAAAACAAAAGACACTCGCACTGCCGAGTGTCTTTTTTTATGCCCTGTTCGTTTTATTCGTGCGGAGCATACTTTTCCTTAAACTCTTTCAACGGTAACTGCCTCGTTTTTCTTTTCATCGACGAACCGTTTTGAAGTTTTACGATAAAACTGCCGTCGTTTTCGGTAAATACCGCGATATTAAAGCCATCGTCGCTTTTAATCTCCCAATCCCGACCGCTTTCGTTCAAAAGTTTCAAAATTTCCCGCTTAAATTCTGTTAAATTCATATTAAATAACAAGTTTCTTGTGGTTTTTCTTTTATTGTACAAGATTCTTGTACTATTGTCAATATGAAAGAATTAAAAATTGCGGACAATATAAGATTTTTCAGAAAGGCGAATAACCTTACCCAAGAAGAATTGTCAAAACAACTCGGCGGAAGCAAAAACCTTGTTTCAAATTATGAAAACGGAATCAGCACGCCCGATATTTACACGCTTGTAAAACTTGCGGATATCTTCGATATCACTCTTGACGAATTGGTAGGCAGAGAATAATTATCAAAATGAACTTGCGGATATCTTCGACATCACAATCGACGAACTCGTTGGACGAGAATAAACTACACAACAAAACCGCACTTTAATGAGTGCGGTTGTTTTTTGCCGTTAAACGGGCGTTTTCGATTGTTTATACTTTCTTTTTGTCGCTTCGCCGCCCCTTAAATGGCGGATTGAAAAGTGATAATCCATAAGACGTTGCACCTTTTCATATGTTTCCTTATCGACGTCTTTCAATTTATAAGTTATGTCGGCGTGAAAAGTGCTTTTCGACACGCCGAATTTTTTTGCGCCTTCCCGCACGGTACACTTGTTTTCCAAGACGTATCGGGCTTCCCTTAAAATCCTTTCGATATTCCTTTCCATTGATTCCCCCTGCTTTATAAAATATGTAGGGGGACAACGGATTTATGACCTTTTAATCGTCGGATTTATCGGGTTTTTGCCAAAGGTTTGCGCGTTCGGGGTGATAGATTGCGCCAAGCATTCTTTCGCGGGCGTACGGCACTTCCTTCGTGAGCTTTTTCACAAGTTCGTTGACGTATTCGCGCTGGGTGTGTTTGTTCGCGGGGCACGGGTTGTGCAGGACGGGCAGATTCAGTTTGTTGACCGCGCCTTTGACGTCCGATTCGCTTGTGTAAATGAACGGGCGTATCAGCGTTATGCCGCTTCTGTCCATAAAAGATACGGGCTGGAAAGTCGAAAACCTGCCTTCGTACAAAAGCGACAACAGCATGGTTTGCACGACGTCGTCGGCGTGATGTCCGAGGGCGAGTTTATTGAATCCCAGCTCGATCGCCTTATTGTTAAGCGCGCCACGGCGCATCTTGCTGCACAGACTGCACGGATTGCTTTCTTTCCTTGCCTCGAAGATGACTTCGGCAATATCGGTATCGACGACGTAATACGGCACGTCGAGCTCCGCAATATACGCCGATAAAGCCTGTTTTTCGGCGACAGACGCGTCCTTAAAGCCCATGTCGATAGTGATTGCGGCAAGGTCGAATTTCGCGGGAGAAAAGCGTTGAAAGGCTTTTAAGGCGGTCAGCAACAATAAACTGTCTTTGCCGCCGGAAACGCCCACGACGATTTTGTCGCCGTCACTGATCATGTTGTAGTCGGTTATCGCCCGACGCATTGTACTCAGAATCTTTTGCATAGGTCAATTATATAAAAAACGCGCGATATTATCAATAATTTTTGCATAAAAAAAGCACGCATTTCTGCGTGCCTTAGTTTTAAAGATTACAGCAATTCCAGAATGCACATGGATGCTGCGTCGCCGCGACGTTCGCCAAGTTTGACGATACGGGTGTAGCCGCCCTTCTGACCTTTCTCTTCCGCGCGTTTTGCGTATTTGGGAGCATATTCGTTGAAGAGTTTTTCAACAAGAGGATTGCTGACGTCCGCGGTACGTTTTGCGTATGCGGTTTTGCTTTCTTTTTCCTCTTTGGTTTCGGGGATATCACGAAGTTCGGCGATCATTTTCCTGCGTGCAGCAAGTTTTTTGGGGCCGTCGTTGGTGAATTCGACTTCGACTTTTTCGCCCTTCAAGTTCGTTTTGGTTTTGGTAACCTTAACGGTATCTTCGTAAGTGTTGATAGCAAGGGTGATAAGTTTTTCAGCGATGCTTCTGACCGATTTAGCGCGGTCAACGGTTGTTTCTATTTTGCCATACCACAAGAGTTCGCTTGCCTGGTTTCTGAGGACGGCAAGACGTTGGTCGGTAGGTCTTCCTAATTTTTTGGGTTCCATAAAAAGTCTCCTTACTCGTCTTTGTTGCGAAGATCAAGGCCGAGGTCGTGAAGTTTATTGATGACTTCTTCAAGCGATTTGCGGCCGAGATTACGCACTTTAAGCATATCTTCTTCGGATTTTTTGGTCAAATCCTCGACGGTGTGAATACCTGCGCGTTTCAAGCAGTTGTACGAACGAACGCTGAGGTCAAGGTCCTCGACGGACATTTCAAGCACTTTCTGTTGTTTGTCGTCGTCTTGCGAAACGAGGATATCGTAACTCGACATATTGTCGATAAGGTCGACGAAAAGTTGAACGTGGTCGTTCATGATTTTTGCAGAAAGGCTGATGATTTCCTTTGCGGAAACGGTGCCGTTTGTAAGGACTTCGATTGTCAGTTTGTCAAAGTCGATGCTCTGCTCGACACGGGTGCTCTCGACAGTGTAGTTTGCTTTTTCGACGGGGGTGTAGATGCTGTCGACGGGAATATATCCGATGGGCGCTTTGGCGTCCTTGTTGCGGTCTGCGGGAACGTATCCGCGGCCGGTATCGATATAAATCGACATATCGAGCACTGCGCCCTGTTCGAGGTTGCAGATATACATATCGGGGTTAAGAATTTCAACATCGGAAGGAACGCTGATGTCTGCGGCCGTCACGGGACCTGCCGTATTCTTATAAAGGGTGATTTCCTTCTTTTCGGGGCAAGCGCCGTGGATTTTGATTGCGAGACCTTTGATATTAAGGATAATTTCGGTAACGTCTTCGCGTACACCGGGAATGGTTGAAAATTCGTGGTCGACGCCGGCAATTTTAATGCCGACGGGTGCTGCACCGGGAAGCGCGGAAAGAAGAATCCTTCTTAAACTGTTCCCAAGCGTCGTACCAAAACCGCGTTCCAAAGGCTCTACCACGAAACGGGCGAAGCTGCCCGACTCGTTCTCTTCGTAAGTGATTTTAGGTCGTTTCATTTCCATCATAGAACAATTCCTCCTATAAAGGATAATCTGATTGTCAAAATCGGATTATTTCGAGTACAACTCAACGATGAGATGTTCGGAAATAGACGGGTCGATATCCGCGCGTTCGGGAAGACGCTCGACTTTTCCGGTGAGGGTTGCATTATCAAAGGACAGCCATGCGGGAAGTACGACTTTGTTGCCTTCTTTGATGTCCGCATACATGACTTTGTCCTGTTTGTTGGATTTAACGGCAACGACGTCACCCGCTTTCACAAGGTAACTCGGAATGTCGACGACGTGTCCGTTTACCGTGATGTGACCGTGGTTTACGATCTGGCGCGCCATAGCGCGGCTGCTGCCGAGGCCGAGGCGATAAACGACGTTATCGAGGCGGCTTTCGATAAGAACGAGCATGTTTTCGCCCGTTACGCCGCGCATTCTTTCAGCCTTGTTGTAGTACATTTTGAATTGTTTTTCAAGAATGCCGTAGATAAATTTAACCTTCTGTTTCTCTTTGAGTTGCAAAGCGTAGTTGCTTTGTTTCTTTCTGGAAACTTTAACCTGACGGTTTGATTTTTTATCGATGCCGAGTTCCATCGGGCTGATACCCAACGCTCTGCACTTTTTAAGTACCGGTCCTGTATATTTAGCCATAAATCAAATTCTCCTTACAGTCTTCTGCGTTTGGGAGGACGGCAACCATTGTGAGGAATGGGAGAGACGTCCTTGATAAGGGTGATTTCGAGGCCTGCGGTGTTGATTGCGCGGATTGCGCTTTCGCGACCTGCGCCGGGACCCTTGACGTAAACTTCAACACTCTTTAATCCGTGGGGAAGCGCGTCTTTGACAGCGGCTTCTGCGATCATTTGCGCTGCGTACGGGGTGCTCTTACGGCTGCCTTTAAGGCCAAGCTTGCCCGCGCTGCACCAACTGATGGCATTGCCTTCGGTGTCGGTGATGGTAACAATAGTGTTATTGAAAGAGGCATGGATATGCGCGCAACCTTTTTCAATACGTTTTAAGTCTTTACGTTTCTTAATAACTTTTCTGGGTGCTGCCATAAGTTACCTCCTACTTTTTGCGTGAGACAAGACGCTTCGGACCCTTGCAGGTACGCGCGTTTTGTTTCGTGCGCTGACCGCGTACGGGTAAGCCTTTACGATGTCTTACGCCTCTATAACAACCGATATCTTTCAGTCGTTTGATGTTTGTGTAAATTTCTCTCTTCAAATCGCCTTCGACGTGAAGATTCTTTTCGATATACTCCCTGAGAATACTTACTTGTTCTTCGGTCAGATCCTTGACGCGGATGTCGGGGGAAATGCCGGTTTCTTGTAAGATTTTCGTGGCAGTGGGACGGCCGATACCATAAATATAGGTAAGTCCGATTTCAAGCCTTTTCTCGCGGGGTAAATCTACGCCAGCAATACGTGCCATTTTGTAACCTCCATTAAATTTACAAATGATATTTTATATTGTCGCCCTCACACATACCGCATGTAAATGGAATGATACGGTAATCAGCCGCGTGCTACCGGCAGATAATATGCAATAGTGAAATTAACCCTGTCTTTGTTTGTGGCTGGGATTTTTGCTGCAGATAACCATAACTCTGCCGTTTCTTTTGATAACCTTGCATTTGTCGCACATAGGTTTAACAGACGGTCTGACTTTCATTGTTGATACCTCCATTAATTTTTGCTACGCCAGGTAATTCTACCTTTCGTAAGGTCGTAAGGACTCATTTCAATAGTAACCTTATCTCCTTCGAGAATACGGATATAATTCATCCTGAGTTTTCCGGACAAGTAGGCAATAACGATATGACCGTTTGCCAGCTGAACCTTGAAAGTTGCGTTGGGCATAACCTCGACAACGCGGCCTTCCGCTTCGATGACGTCTTCCTTGGACACTATTGTTCCTCCTTACAGGTGTTTTTGTACGCTTTTAACGCGCTACGAAGTTCGGCGTTGACAACACCCTTGTCCTTGTTTTGCATATTTGCAAATTCGGGCAAGTTATCACCGCTGAACTTCAAGTGTTTTACTTTTTTGAGTTTGGCTTTCTCCGCTTTGCGAAGGTCGCCGTCGGAAATTCTGACGTAGTTTTCGTCGACGACTTCCGTCACGACGAAATATCTTCCTTTGTCGCGTCCCGCTTTTGACAGGACAATACTTCCGACACTGATTTTCATACTATACATTAATTTTTTTATAATGTCAATATTTCGAGGCCGTTTTTTGTTAAAATTGTGGTATTTTCGTAATGCGCGGCGGGTTTTTTGTCGATTGTCGACACCGTCCACTGATTTTCGTCAAGACAGATGTCCGGACTGCCGAGAGTTATCATCGGCTCGATGGCAAGCGCCATGCCCGGCTCAAGCCTCGGTCCCCGTCTTCCCGTAAAGTAATTCGGGACTTCGGGATCTTCGTGCATTTTCCTGCCGATGCCGTGTCCGACCATTTCTCTCACGACGCCGTATCCGAAACTTTCGGCGTACGTCTGCACCGCGATTCCGATGTCCGAAAGTCTGTTTCCGTCCTTAAAGGCTTCGATCCCCTTAAAGAAACATTCTTTCGTTACTTCGACAAGTTTTCTGACTTCTTCCTTTACGTTTCCGATAAGGAATGTCCTTGCCGCGTCTCCGTGAAACCCGTTGATAACGGCCCCCACGTCGATACTCACAATATCGCCGCCTTTAAGCGCCCTTTTGGAAGGAAACCCGTGGACGACCTCCTCGTTGACCGACGCACAAATGCTGAACGGATATCCGTTGTAATTCAGAAAACTCGGTTCTGCGCCGCATTTTCTGATGTAAGCGTCGGCGATTTTGTTAAGTTCCGCCGTCGTGACGCCTTCTTTCGCTTTTTCTTCCATAAGCAAAAGGGTGTCCCTGACGATTGCGCCCGCCACGCGCATTTTTTCAAAGTCGCTTGCGGTTTTAAGGTAAATCATAACGTATCGAGAACCTTCCTGACTTCCTCAAAAGTTTCGTCGACGGTGTCGCGTCCTTTAATCGTTTTGACAAGGCCGAGACCTTGATAATATTCGACAAGAGGCGCGGTTTGTTCCTCATAGACTTTAAGGCGCGCTTTCACTGTTTCGATTTTGTCGTCGTCGCGGACGAAAAGTTTTTGTCCGCACTTTTCGCAAGTATCCCTGCCGTTAAGTTGCGATACGTGATAGGTTGCGCCGCAAATGCATACGCGTCTGCCGGTCAGTCTGTCTTCGATGACGTCAAACGGAACGTCGATGTTCAGAACGACGTCGATATCCGCAACCTTGTCAAGCGCGATGGCTTGGGGAATGGTGCGAGGGAATCCGTCAAGGATATATCCGTTTTTGCAGTCGTCGTTTGAAAGCCTGTCTTTGACGAGATCGATAACCACGTCGTCGGGCACGAGATTGCCTGCGTCGATGAAAGTCTTTGCAAGTTTGCCGAGTGCCGTTTGTTCCTTAATGTTTTTGCGGAATATGTCGCCCGTCGAAATGTGCGGGATTTTGTAATATTCCGATATTTTCGCCGCCTGCGAGCCTTTTCCTGCTCCGGGTGCGCCCAAAAGAATAATATTCATAAACTCTCCTGAAAAACTCTTTCCCCCGTCCTTAAAAGCAAGGTTTCGGGAAGCGTCGCTTTGCGCCGCTTCCCTCATACTTTATTATTTAAGGAATCCCTTGTAATGTCTCATCATTATTTGCGATTCAAGCGACTTGTTGAATTCCAGCGCGACGGATACTACGATAAGAAGTCCGGTTGCCGAGAATGCGCTTGAAAGTCCGATGTCCTTGCCGATAACGTTGAACAGGAACGTAGGAATTACGCAAATGATCGAAAGGAAGATTGCTCCGAACAAAGTAATACGGTTGTTGATACGTTTAAGGTAATCCGAAGTGGGTTTACCGGGACGAATACCGGGGATAAACCCGCCGTATTGCTGAATGTTCTTTGAAACGTCTTCGGGGTTGAACTGAATCATCGAATAGAAATATGCAAAGAAGATGATGAATACAACCAAGAAGATGTAATAAATCAGGCTGCCCCACCAGGTTCCGCCGGAAGTGGTAAGGTTTCTCATCCACCATACGCCGAATTTGCTTTCGGCAAGTTTGGGAATGAAACTGATTATCATCTGCGGGAACATGATGAACGACGACGCAAAGATTATCGGCATAACGCCCGACGCGTTTACACGAATAGGAATAAACGTGGTTTGTCCGCCGTACATTTTGTTACCCTTGACCTGTTTTGCATATTGCACCGTGATTCTTCTTTCGCCACCGTCCATAAAGACGATAAACGCAAAGAGTGCCACGACAAGGATTAAGAACCCGAAAATGTTCCAGAGTTTGTTGGGATCGGTGGGGACTGTTCTGAACGCGTTCAGAAGCGAGGTGCCCGCCGTTGAAAGAATACCGACGAAGATGATAAGCGACGTACCGTTGCCGATGCCGTATTCCGTGATTCTTTCGCCCAGCCACATGACCATTACGCTGCCGCCGACGAGAATTACGATTACGTAAATCATCGCAAGCCAGTTCTTTTGCATGCCGTAAATGGGGTCGATGTAGTTCTTCCACATAAACGCAATGCCGATGGCTTGAATCGCGCCGAGTACGATTGCGACGTAACGCGTGATCTGAGTGATCTTCTTACGGCCTTCTTCACCGTCTTTACTCATTTCTTCCAGTTTGGGAATGATGAGTGTCAGAAGTTGCATTATGATGAAACTATTGATAAACGGGATGATTCCGAGAGCAAAAAGCGTACCTTGTGAAAGCGACCCGCCGGTAATCGCGCTGATTACGTTTAAGAACGATGCCGCACTGCTCTGCTCCAAAGCCTGGGAAATAACGCTTACGTTAAGTCCGGGCACGGGAACAAAGCAACCGATACGGTAAACCAGCAACAACAAAAGCGTTGCCCATATTTTTACGCGTATTTCTTTTGTTCCGAATGCGTTTTTAATAGTTTCAAACATTACAGTACCTCTGCTTTTCCGCCTGCCTTTTCGATTGCCGCTACCGCAGAAGCCGTGAATTTGCTGGCTTTAACGGTAAGGGGTTTCGTGAGTTCGCCGCATCCGAGGACTTTCAGACCATAAGGTTCCATCTTTCCGACGATGCGATTCTCGTACAAGAGTTCGAGCGTGATCTCGGTGTTTGCCTCGAACACGTCGAGGTCGCCCACGTTCACGATTGAATATACTTTCTTGAAATTATTGGTGAAGCCGCGTTTAGGCAAACGACGGCAAATAGGCATTTGACCGCCTTCGAAACCGGGACGTACGCCGCCGCCGCTTCTTGCCCATTGACCTTTATGACCTTTGCCGGAGGTTTTGCCCGTACCCGAGCCGATACCTCTGCCAAGTCTTTTTACGTCTCTTACCGCGCCTTCGGCGGGTTGTAAAGTGTGCATTTTCATAAATGTGCCCTCCCTTTACGCTTCTTCCACTTTGACCAAGTGGGAGACTACTTTAAGCATACCTTGCAAAACCTCGCTGTCCGTAAATACTTTGGACTGTCCGATTTTGTGAAGACCTAACGCTTCAACGGTAGCCTGTTGCTTTTTGACTGCGCCGATGGTGCTTTTAACCAAAGTTACTTTAATTTGTTTCATTTCGGTTACCTCCGATTACAGCACGATTTTTTCGTCGTCCGCTTTGCCGATGTTTCTTACTTCCATAATTTCTTCGGCGGTGCGGAGTTGTCTTAAACCGTTAATGGTTGCGCGTACGCAGTTGATAGGAGTCGTGGTGCCGATGGATTTCGTACGGATATCTTTGATACCTGCCATTTCAAGAACGGCACGTACGGGGCCGCCGGCGATAACGCCGGTACCTTCTTCGGCGGGCATAAGAAGAACTCTGCCTCTGCCATAGACGCCTTCTGCGCGATGAGGAATGGTCGTTCCGACGACTGCGACGGGTTTGACGTCGCGTTTTGCCGCTTCGACCGCCTTCTTGATTGCCTCGGGTACTTCGGCTGCCTTACCGGTGCCGATACCTACGCTGCCTTTTTCGTCGCCGACGACGACAAGTGCGGTGAAACGCATTCTGCGGCCGCCTTTGACAACCTTCGTTACGCGGTTAATGGCAATGAGTCTGTGCGGGGTATTGTCCTCGCGCTTCTCGCCTCTGTTTTTATTGAACTTTTCGTTTCTTTCTGCCATAATAACCTCCCTAGAATTTCAGGCCGGCTTCTCTTGCGCCGTCCGCAACCGCTGCGACTCTTCCGGTATAGATGTAACCGCCACGGTCGAAAACCACTTCGGTGATGCCTGCGGCGATCGCGCGTTTTGCGGCTTCCGCGCCGACGATTTTCGCGGCTTCGGTTTTGCTCTTGCCTTCAACCATTTTGCCGATTTCTTTTTCTACCGTAGATGCTGCGGCAAGGGTTTTTCCGGCGACGTCGTCGATGACCTGAACGTAGATGTGCATATTGCTTCTGTAAACGTCGAAGCGGGGTCTTTCAGCAGTACCGCCGATCTTCTTTCTGACTCTTGCGTGTCTTGCGAGCCTGTCAGTGTTTTTATCTAATTTGGAAATCATACTTTACGCTCCTTTATTTACCGGCCGTCTTGCCTTCTTTACGTACAACGACTTCGTCCTTGTAGTAGATGCCGTAGCCGTGATAAGGTTCAACCTTCTTGATGGCTTTGATAGTTGCCGCGCATTGACCGACTTCGATTTTGTCGATGCCTTTGACGGCGATTTCGACAAGGTTCGGGGTGGCGTTGACAACGGCGAACGTGATACCTTTGGGTTGTTCCACTTCGACGGGATGCGAGAAACCGATGTTCATAACGAGTTTCGTGCCTTGAAGAGCAACCTTGACGCCGACGCCCGAGATCATAAGGTGTTTTTCAAAACCTTTGGTAACGCCTTCCACCATATTGTGAAGGGTTGCCCTGTACAAGCCGTGCAACGCTTTGGTTTCTTTTTCATCGTTATCTCTTGTAAAGATTGCTTCGTTTCCCTTGATTTCAAGGTTGATATGACCTTTGATTTCTTCCGAAAGGGTGCCGAGCGGTCCTTTGACGGTTGCGACGCCGTCTGCAAACGTTACGGTAACGCCCTGGGGGATAACAACGGGAAGTCTTCCTATTCTTGACATATTCTGTACCTCCCTTTATTACCAGACGTAAGCAAGAACTTCTCCGCCGCAGCCGGCTTCTCTTGCTTCTTTGTCGGTCATGACGCCTTGCGAGGTCGAAAGAATGGCGATGCCCATTCCGTTCAGAACCGAAGGTATTTTCGTGCTTTCGCAGTAAACGCGAAGACCGGGTTTGCTGATGCGTTTAAGTCCGGTGATGACCTTCTTGTTCTTGCCTGCGTATTTAAGCGTGATTTTGATTGCGCCCTGAACGCCGCTTTCGATGACTTCGTAATCGGCGATATAGCCTTCTTTCTTTAAAATCTCGGCGATGTTAACCTTGATTTTGGAGGCGGGGATTTCAACTGTTTCGTGTTTTGCAGTAAGTGCGTTCCTGATGCGGGTAAGCATATCTGCAATGGGGTCTGTTGTCATTGACATATCTCTATCCTCCTGTTACCAGCTTGCTTTCTTGACGCCGGGAATCTGACCTTTGTAAGCCAGTTCGCGGAAGCAAATTCTGCAAATGCCGTACTTGCGAAGTACCGCGTGGGGACGGCCGCAGATGGAGCAACGGGTGTATGCTCTCGTCGAATATTTAGCCGGTCTTTGTTGTTTATTGACTAATGCTTTTTTTGCCATTTTAAGCCTCCTAATTCTTTGCGAAGGGCATGCCCATCAGTTTCAGAAGTTCCCTTGCTTCTTCGTCGGTGTTCGCGGTGGTTACGACGCAAATGTCGAAGCCGCGAATTTTTTCGACCTGATCATAGGAAATTTCAGGGAAAATCAACTGCTCTTTGACGCCGAGCGCATAGTTGCCGCGGCCGTCGAAGGACTTTCTCGATACGCCCTTGAAGTCACGTACGCGAGGAAGCGCGATGCAGGTGAGTTTTGCAAAGAAATCGTACATTCTCTGTCCACGGAGCGTAACTTTTGCGCCGACGTTCTGACCTTCTCTTACTTTGAAGTTCGCAACGCTCTTCTTTGCCTTCGTAACGATAGGCTTTTGTCCTGCGATAAGTTTGAGTTCGTCAACGGCGAGTTGCAAACTCTTTGCGTTGTCTCTCACGTCGCCAAGGCCCATGTTGAGAACGATTTTCTCGATTTTAGGAACTTGATTGATATTCGTATAGTTGAATTCCTTGATAAGGGCGGGAACTACCGTTTCCTTATAATAGGCTTGCAACCAGTTTCTTTGAACATCGTTTGTCTTTTCAGCCATATATTACCTCCGTATTATTCGGCGTCTTTTGCCTTGGATGCGGCTTTTTTCGCAACTTTTTTGGCTGCTTTCTTGGCGGAAACTTTCTTGCCGTCAAGGTCTGCGCCGCATTTTGCACAAGCACGAATCTTCTTGGATTTGCCGTCTTCGGTAAGTTCTGCGTGTTTTACGCGAACTACTTCGTGGCAAGCGGGGCAAATGACCATAACGTTGGACACGTCGATAGTGCCTTCTTGTTTGACGATGCCGCCTTTATCCTGCGCTTTGCGGGGTTTCACGTGTTTGTGAACCTCGTTGACGCCTTTTACCACGATGCGATTGTCCTCGGGATATACTTTAAGGACTTCGCCCGCAGTGCCTTTATCTTTACCGGTGATAACCATTACGTTATCGCCTTTTTTAACGTTTAATGCTGCCATTGTCGTGTGTCCTCCTTACAGAACCTCGGGAGCGAGCGAAATGATTTTCATGTAATCTTTATCGCGAAGTTCCCTTGCAACAGGCCCGAAGATACGAGTACCGCGGGGCTGTTTCTGTGCGTCGATGATGACTGCCGCGTTGTCGTCGAACTTGATATGGCTGCCGTCTGCGCGACGAATGCCCTTGCTCGTTCTTACGATAACCGCTTTGACAACGTCGCCTTTCTTAACGACGCCGCCGACCGTTGCGCTCTTTACGGAGGCTACGATAACGTCACCGATATTGCCACTTCTTCTGAAACTGCCGCCCAAAACTCTGATGCACATGATTTCTTTTGCGCCGGAGTTGTCTGCGACTTTTAATCTACTTTGCGGTTGAATCATTTATCACGCCCTCCTTACTCTGCTTTCTTGATGACTTCCACCAAGCGCCAGCATTTGTCTTTGCTGAGATGGCGGGTTTCGGCGATAAGAACTTTGTCGCCTACGCCTGCAACGTTGTTTTCGTCGTGAACCTTGAATTTCTTGGTACGTTTGACGATCTTCTTGTAGAGGGGATGCTTTACTCTCTGCTCGATTGCGACGACGATGGTCTTGTCCATTTTATCGGATACGACGATACCGACGCGGTTTTTACGCAGATTTCTTTCGATATTTACTGTGTTTTCCATTTAAGTCCCTCCTATTTAGCCTTTTTGCCCGATTTTTTTGCGGGGGCTGCGGGCTCGACAGAGATATTGAGTTCGCGTTGACGCAAAATGGTTTGTACCCTTGCGATGTCCTTCTTGCAGTTGCTGAGGACGTTGGGGTTGGTCAACTGATTGGTCGCGTGCTTAAAGCGAAGATAGAATAATTCCGACTTCAACTCTTTAAGTTGTTGTTGCAACTCTTCGTTTGTCTTGTTATATAAAACGTTCGTTTTCATTTCGCTTCACCGCCTTCTTTTTCGGCAAGTTTTGCTTCAAGCTGAGCCTTGTTGTAAATCTTGCACTTGATGGGAAGTTTTGCAGAAGCAAGTCTCAATGCTTCTCTTGCAACGTCTTCGGATACGCCGGCCATTTCAAACATAACGCGACCGGGTTTCACGACTGCTACCCAATATTCGGGAGAACCTTTACCGCTACCCATACGGGTGCCGGCGGGCTTCTTCGTAACGGGCTTGTGGGGGAAGATGTCAACCCAAACCTGACCGCCACGTTTGATATATCTCGTCATTGCGACACGCGCCGCTTCGATCTGATTGCTTGTAATCCAGCAGGGTTCCGCTGCGACAAGGCCGTATTCGCCGTAAGCGATTCTGTTACCTTTGTTCGCGTTGCCTTTCATTCTGCCGCGCATCTGACGACGTCTTTTAACTCTTTTAGGCATTAACATTTGTCGTTACCTCCTCTCTGGGTACTCCGCCAAGGACTTCGCCTTTGTAAATCCAAACTTTTACGCCGATCTGACCGAACGTGGTTTTTGCTTCCGCAAAGCCGTAGTCGATATCCGCGCGAAGAGTTTGAAGGGGAACAGAACCCTCGTGATAATTTTCGCTTCTTGCGATTTCTGCGCCGTCAAGACGACCGCTGACCATCGTTTTAACACCCTTTGCGCCTGCCCAGATAGCCTTGCTCATCGCTTGTTTCATGCTGCGTCTGAACGATGCGCGCGCTTCGAGTTGTTCCGCAATCCTTTCCGCAACGAGTTGTGCGTCCATATCGGGGCGTTTCACTTCGATAACGTTGATGTTGACGTTGCGTTCGGGGCAGAATTTCTGAACTTCTTTCTTCATTGTCTCGACGCCTGCGCCCTGCTTGCCGATGATGGTTGCGGGACGACCGGTGTGAATGTTGACGGTAACCTTGTTGGCAGCGCGTTCGATGGTGATTTTCGAAATCGCGCTCTTGTAATAATTTTTCTTAATGAATTTACGGATGTCGTCGTCTTGTTTAAGGTTGGTTGCGAAGTTTTTCTTGTCCGCGTACCATTTGGTATCCCAATCTTTAATAATACCGACTCTGTTGCCGTGTGCATTAACTTTCTGACCCATAGTTACCTCCTAGTCCTTAACGGTGTCCAAAATGACAGTGATATGGCTTGTGCGTTTGTTGATGCGGTGTGCGCGTCCCTTCGATACGGGGTTGATTCTTTTGAGAATGGGGCCCTGATCGCAGAAGCACTCTGCAACGAACAAATCGTTTTTGCTCATATTGAGGTTGTTCTCGGCGTTTGCCGCCGCGCTGTTAAGCACTTTAAGAACTTCGGGGCAAGCCGCTTTCGAAGTGTTTTCGAGGATAGCGACCGCTTCGTTGTATTTTTTGCCACGGATGATATCGAGAACGATTCTTACCTTGAAGGGAGAGATTCTGATATATTTCGCTACGGCATGGGGACGCTTATCGGCGTTTGTCTTTCTTGCCAAAGATTTTTGTTTACTTCTTGTAGCCATCTGAATACCTCCTATTTCGCACCGGTCGATTTTTCGCCGGCTGCGTGTCCCTTAAAGGTACGGGTGGGTGCGAACTCGCCGAGTTTGCATCCGATCATTTCTTCGGTAACAAATACGGGAACGTGCTTTCTTCCGTCGTGAACGGCGATCGTGTGACCGACCATTTCGGGGAAGATGGTGGAAGCCCTTGACCAGGTTTTGACGGGTTTCAATTCACCGCTCTCGTTCATTGCGATTATTCTTTTCATAAGCCTTTCTTCAACGTAAGGCCCTTTCTTAACTGACCTGCTCATATAATAGCCTCCTAGTTTACACGCTTGATAATATACTTATCGTTGACATTCTTCTTCTTGCGGGTCTTATATCCCAATGCGGGTTTACCCCAAGGAGTAACAGGGCTGGGCATACCGACGGGAGATTTGCCCTCGCCACCGCCGTGCGGGTGATCACAGGGGTTCATAACGACACCGCGGACGGTAGGTCTGACGCCCATATGACGTTTACGGCCGGCTTTGCCAAGCGATACGATTTCGTGGTCGACGTTGCCGATCTGACCGATGGTCGCCTTGCAACGCGCAAGGATATATCTCATTTCGCCGCTGGGAAGACGTACGGTTGCGTACTTGCCTTCTTTTGCCATAAGTTGCGCTTCGTTGCCGGCTGCTCTGCAAAGTTGTGCGCCGCGACCGGGGTTAAGCTCGATATTATGGATAACGGTACCGACGGGAATGTTTTCGATGGGAAGGCAGTTGCCTGCTTTGATATCCGCATCGGGTCCGCTTACTACCACGTCGCCGACGGTAATTCCGAGAGGAGCGATGATGTAGCGTTTTTCGCCGTCTGCATAGTTCAAAAGTGCGATATTTGCGGAACGGTTGGGATCGTACTCGATGGTAGCGACCTTTGCGGGGATACCGTCTTTATCGCGTTTGAAGTCGATAATTCTGTATTTTACTCTGTTGCCGCCGCCGATGTGTCTGACGGTGATTCTGCCGTTTGCGTTACGTCCGCCGGATTTGTTCTTGCTGACAAGCAGGCTGCGTTCCGGGGTTGTGGTGGTGACTTCGTCAAAAGTCGAGACCGTCATGAAACGGCGCGAAGGGGTAGTCGGTTTGAATTTCTTAATAGCCATTGTTCATTCCTCCTATTATGCAAGACTCTCGAAGAACTCGATGGACTTGCTTTCGTCGGTAAGTTGTACGTAGGCTTTCTTGTAGGAAGACCTGCGGCCTTCGGTTCTGCCCATTCTTTTCATTTTACCGGTAACGTTGATGGTGTTGACTTTTTCAACCTTAACTTCGAAAATTTCCTCGACCGCGTTTTTGATTTGGGTCTTGGTGGCGTCGGGGTGGACCATAAAGACGTACTTTTTGTCCGCGATACCGTCGTAACTCTTTTCGGAGAGGATAGGTTTAATAATGATATCGTAAGCAGTCATTATGCATTTGCCTCCTCGATTTTTTCAATTGCCGCCTTGGTGAACAAGCAGTTGTTGTTCTTCACGACTTCATAGACGTTGATAAGGTCGGCGGTCGTTACTTCGACTTTTTCAAGGTTGCCCGCCGCACGAAGCACGAGTTCGTCCTTGTCCGCAGTAACGATAAGGGTGGTTTTATCAAGGCCGAGGGCTTTAAGCACTGCAACGACCTCTTTGGTTTTTGCGTCTTTCAGTTCGATGTTATCGATGACGGTAACTTCGTTGGTACGGATTTTCTCGGAAAGAGCCGACAACAATGCAAGACGTCTTGCGAATTTGTTGGTTCTCTTTGAGAAGTCGCGGGGCTTCGGTGCGAATACGACGCCGCCTTTTACGAATTGAGGCGAACGGATTGAACCTTGACGAGCGCGACCGGTACCTTTCTGACGATAAGGCTTTATGCCGCCGCCACGGACTTCCGCACGGGTGAGCGTGCTTTTCGTGCCCTGACGTTTGTTTGCAAGTTGTGCAACGACAATCTGATGGATAAGAGCTTCGTTGTACTCGATATTGAACAACTCGTCGTTAAGTTCGACGGTGCCGACTTTCTTGCCGGCCATATTCATAACGTTTAATTTCATCTCTGTATCCTCCGATTAGCCCTTGATTGATTGTTTGACGAAGACGTATCCGCCGCGAGGACCGGGAATTCCGCCCTTGATCAGAAGCAGATTTCTTGCTTCGTCAACGCGTGCGATTGTAAGGTTCTGAACGGTAACTTGTTCCGCGCCCCATTGACCTGCCATGTGTTTGTTTTTGAAAACACGGGAAGGATCGCTGTTTGCAGCCATTGAACCTACGCTTCTGTGGATAGGACCTGTACCGTGCGACATGCTGCCGACGCGTTGCGCGTTCCATCTTTGAATGACGCCCGAAAAGCCGTGACCTTTCGAAGTGCCTACAACGTCCACGTGATCGCCTTCCGAAAAGACGGTGCATTTGATTTCGTCGCCGACTTTGTATTCAGCAGCGTTTTCGAGTTTGAACTCTTTAAGTACGCGCTTTGCTTCGACGCCGGCTTTTTTGAATTGTCCCGCATCGGGTTTGTTTACGTTGTTTTTCTTAATAGCGCCGAACGCTACTTTTACGGCTTCGTATCCGTCACGGTCTTTCGTTTTGACCTGTACGACGGGACAGGGACCTGCCTCGACAACCGTTACGGGAATAACGGTGCCGTCTGCCGTGAATATCTGGCTCATGCCCAGTTTCTTTCCAATGATTGCTTTATTCATAGATAAAGTTCACCTCCGAATGTATTTACATTAAAGTTTGATGCTGATATCGACGCCGGCGGGGAGATCGAGTTTCATAAGAGAATCGACCGTCTTGCTGCTGGGGTTGTAGATATCGATCAAACGTTTGTGCGTTCTTAATTCAAATTGCTCACGGCTGTCCTTATATTTGTGCGGCGCGCGAAGAATCGTGATGATTTCTTTCTCGGTGGGAAGAGGAATGGGGCCCGAAACCTTGGTTCCCGCTCTTTTTACCGTTTCGACAATCTTATCTGCCGATGCGTCGATTAAGGTGTGGTCGTAAGCCTTCAACTTAATTCTGATTTTTTGTCCTGCCATTTTTGTACCTCCAAAATTTCCTAACTTCGTACACACTTCCGTGTGTGTCATGCTGCCTGTTAAATAAAAGCGGATCGCCCGCTTCCGTTAGTCGCACGAATCACATCGTACCCTTGTCCGCAGAAATTCTCTTGTGAAACAAGTAACTTCCTGCATCATCCCAAAATCAAACAGCCTAATCAATATATAATAAAAATCAATACTCGTCAAGCAAATTTTCGCCATTATTTCATTTTTTTGACCGAATTTTAACTTTTTTGGTTAAATTTCATCCAAAATCCGTATTTCGACGCGGTTCGAGTCAAAATTTCGGACGTAATACCCGCGGCGACAGAAAAAACGACGAAAAATGCGAAAATTTACCTAAAAAACGCAAAGCGCGAATTTTGTCGGACGGAAAATTCCGCGACTCTTTCCCCTGTCCGACAATAATTCTTATTATTTTTACGTCGTTCTTTCGGATATTCGCCAAATTTCGTTTTTTTAATTCTCACTCGTGCGCGCGTGCGCGCGAATTTAATAAGGTATGCGCTTTCGCCCTTGCTTTTCGTTTTTCGACATTGTGTCATTTATCCTGTCATATTGACACTATATTATTTATTTTTAAGTCAATGTGACAGTCTTAATACAAAATCGGATTTGTTCGTGTCATTTTTACAATCTTTCGAGAAAATGAAAAACCGCCGCGTTGCGACGGTTTCAAAGATTATCGTTTGATTTTTCGTTTTCAGCCGAGATACGACGCGGCGACCGACTGCCCGAGCCTTCGGAAATTTTCGTCGGGAAGCAAAATCTTAAACTTTTTGTCCGCGCCGTAAGTTTTCAGCACTTCGTTTGCCTTGTTCATTATTATTTCGCCGCCGAGTCCGCTCATAACGCGCCCCATCAGCAACACGTTTTCAAATTTGTAAAAATCGTAATAGTATAAAAGCGAGTACGCAAGATATACGCCGACGTCCGAAAAAACGGTTGCCGCGACTTCGCTCCCTTCGTCAAGGAGATTCTGGACGACTTTCAGCCTTTCGGACGGCACGCCCGTCTGAAACTCGATACCCGCAAGGCACGCAAGTTTTATCACGCCGTCCTGCGACAGATACTTCACGCCCGTGCCGATATCGCCCGACCATTCGTCGACCGCCGCGTTTTCGTTCATATCGACGGGTACGAACGCAAGTTCGTTAAGCCAGCCCCACAAACGGTTTTTGTCATCGACGAAACCTGCCGCTTCCGACGTTCCCATTGCAATTCCCAAAACGCTTTTCATATCCATACTGATTGCGCCTGCCATTGCGGCAACGTCGCCGTCGTTTGCAACGGTCACCGGCGCGCCGAGTCGTTTTGCCGCGTCGATGTAAATACGCCTTACCGCGTCATAGTCGTTTTCAGGCACTTTTATGAACAGACTTGCGACGCGCGCCTCGTTTTTGACGTAAATCCCCGCGCTGCTCACGCCGATTGCGTCGATTTTTTTAAGGTGCGTCGCCGCCTCGTTCAAAGCGTTGTTTATGAATTTTACGTGATAAGCGGGGTTTGAATTGACTTTCGGTTGCCATAAAATCTCTTTTGAAAACAGCACGTTTCCGTTTTCTACCGCGGAAATCTTAATATCGCTGCCGCCGGCGTCAAGTCCGATTCTTGCGCCGCATTCATTTTTGTCCGCCGCAACGAGTTCCCGCTTGCTTTTTAAAAGAGCCGGAACTCTTTCAACCGAAAACGGCGCGTCGTAAACCTTTTCAAAAAATTTCACGTCAAAATCGCGTTTTCCGCCGTGCGAATACGCGTTTTCAAGGCTTTTATACAGCGTGTCGTTTGCGATGATTTTCAGTTTATATCCGCCGACCGTCCAAAGCGCGGTTTTTATGAATCTTTCGGCGCGGCGGAAGTTGAGCGCGTCGTCGACGCCTTCTTTCAGTACGTCAATCGAAAAACACTCGGAATATCCGTCGTTTCTTTCAACAGAAAACGCGAATAAATCCGCGCCTTCTTTCCTGACTTTTTCGTCAAAAGTCTTGTTGAATTCGTATATCGGCAAAAAGTCTTTGTCGATTTTCATAAACTTATCCATTAAAACCTATGTCTTCAAACATTTTATCGATTTCTTCGTCGGTCGTTTTTAAAAGTTTCACGCCGGAATAAATCGAGAATCTTTCTTCCTGAGAAATAGTTTCGCCGGGCAAAAGCGTTGTTACGGGCGACAAAACTTCCATTTCCATAATATGTTCGTTCGTGTACGTTTCAAAGTTGCATTGATAATCGGGCAATTTGCCGCCAAGCACCTTAAAGCGTTTCACGAAAAGGTATTTGTTGTATTGATACGCGCACCAGCCGTGATGGTTGAAAAGCCCCAGCTTGAACGCGCGCTCAATAGTCTTTTTTTGTTTTAACACGGCGTACTTCGTATTCACCGAAAATCTTTTGTCGTTTTTGTCGTTATACGGCCAAAATACCATATTTTGCTGGGGTAAAAGCCCCGTATCGACGGTGTTGAGCGGGATAATTTCGGTGCCGCCCTGGCGCAAAACGGAAAGTCCCCAGATTGAAAGTTCATAAGGATTTTCGCCGATATTCGTCAACGATTCCGTGACCGTAAGAGTGCCGTCGTCCGCCATTTCGACGCGCATAACCTGTTGAAGCGACGTGAGTTTTTGCGGTGCGGGCGTGAATATCGCGCCGTTTTCCAGCCTGTCCACGCGCACGGGATAGTTGTCGGGGACGTAGGAAAGCAGGTCTTCTTCGGCTTTCCAGATGCGGTGTCCGCCGTAAAGATACCATTTTTCGCCTTCTTTGAAGTTTTTGTCGAAAAATTCGCCGCCTTTATTCGTGAGCCTGTCGACGTCTTCGTGCATGATGTTCATGCCTTTCACGCCGTAATAAATGACGCGCGGTCCGATATCGACGGTAACGAGAGCTTTCACCGTGCCGTTGCTTATTTCCATACACTTTCCGAAGTTTTTGTAAAGTTTGTATCTTTTGGTAATCATTTTCCGTTATTCTCCTTTTTGCGGACGCTACGCATTTTTTTCATTTCTTTTGCCGCGCGATTGGAGCGGGCAATCATTTCGAAATCGATCAGATTCATGCCGAATTTCATCATGATTGCGGCGCGTTTCAGCGGATTTTTGACGTTGCAGTCTTTAAGCGGCGCGGCCTTGATACCCGTTGTGTTTTCAATAAGTTTATTGACGTTTTTCAGCGAGTTTTCAAACGCAAGGTAATCTTTTTTCGACTTATCGCACCAGGCGCTCTCCGCCACCGCGGTAAGCCTTGGGAACACTCTAAACGCAAGCAAATCCGTATTATCGATCCACTCCGTCCACAATGTGCTTTCGACGCCCAGCACGTTTTGCTCGTATCCTTCGATGCCGTGGAATACGGGCTCGAACTCGTACGCCGCCTTCAACGAGTGCATGGGATACGGATAATCGAGATAATACGGGTTAAACTTCGACACGATGATTTTCCTGCCGTTTTTAACTTCCCGTATTACGTTTTCATTATCCTTCCCGTCAGACCAGAACTGCAATATAACACTGCTTTCAAGTTTGCCGCTGTTTGCGCTTTCATTCCAACAAATCGTGGTTTTATTAAGCGATTTAAGATACTCAACCGCCTTTTCGGTGAAATAAGCCTGCAACTCTTCTTCGTTGCGAAGTCCGAGTTCTTTCATTTTTTTCTGGCAGTCCTTGCATTTGTACCACTCGTGCTTGACTGCCTCGTCGCCGCCGATATGGATGTATTTTGACGGGAACATTTCCGCAAATTCCGTAAGAACGCCCTTGACAAAATCGTACGATTCTTCTCGTCCCGCGCAAAGTATTTCGCTGTGAATTCCGAATTTCGTGGACACTTCCACGGGCTTTTTGCTGCACCCGAGCTCGGGATAAGAAGAAACCACGGCGCGGGTATGTCCAGGTATATCGAACTCGGGAATTACCGTGATAAATCTTTCTTTTGCAAACTCAACGACGTCTTTTATCTGTTCCTTGGTGTAAAAACCGCCGTGGGGTTTCTTGTCACCGCAGGTTTCACGGCGCATCGAACCGTGCTCGGTAAGGCGCGGATATTTGTCAATCTGAACGCGCCAGCCCTGGTCGTCGGACAAATGCCAATGGAACACGTTGAGTTTAAGGAGCGAAATTGCCTCGATATACTTTTTCACGACTTCGATCGGGAAAAAGTGTCGGACGGTGTCGAACATATATCCGCGGTACGAAAAACGCGGCTCGTCGTTGATTTCGCAACAAGGAATCTCCGCCGTTTTCGTCTTTTCGTCAAACGACGAAAGGATTAACTGTTTCAGCGTTTGCGCGCCGTAAAAAAGCCCGCGTTCGCTTTTTGCGGACACCTTGACGCCGTCTTCGCCGACAACAAGCGTATACGCTTCGGACGAACTGTCGGAGCCGTCGGACGTGAATTTTATATCGTCGCCCGTACGCCATCCGATACCGCAGGTTTTCAAAAACGAAGAAATCGAATTCCCGACGTTTTCATAGTCGCAGGAAAACCCTGTTTCTGCGTCGAACAGGAAACTGCCGTCTTTTTTTGTAAATTCTTTCGGACACGGAATAATTCTCATAGCCACCCTCCACTTTTGATTATACCACAAAATACCGCAAAATCAATGTTTAGCGGGCAATTTCTTGCGCGCGTGCGACAAGGATATTATTTAAGATTATTCTCATTTGACAGGCGCGCGTACATTGTGATATTATTATGTGTACCGAAAAACGTTTTGTTTTGGCACACGAGCGGAGGCAAACATTGGCAGCAACACTTAAAACCGATACCAGACAAAAAATAATCGACAGCACCTTGTCTCTGATTTCAACCCGCGACGTCAACGAAATTTCGTTGCAGGACATCGCAAACGCCGCAAATATCACGAAAGGCACGCTGTTTTATTATTACAACTCGAAGGAACTTATCTTCGAGGACATCACTATTGAATATCTGAACGGGTTTGCAACGCGTTACTACGAATGGATCAACAACGCCGATAAGGACACGTCTTTCCCCCGTCTTGCAAAATACGTCCTGGACTTCGGCGCAAGATACGGCGAAAGAAGCAAGGTGCATATTTACCTTGTCAACAAAGCGTTGTCCGACAACAAACAACTTTGCGAACTGTTCCGCGAAAAATATCGTTCGTGGCGCGAAATAATCAAGAAAACCATCGAGGAAAGAATCGATGAAAAAGAAAAAGCCGAAGGCTATGCCGATTTGTTGCTTATCTTAATCGACGGACTTATCGTACAGGACCTTGTCGGCATTGAAAATATCGATACGAAACAAATCGTGTCGCTGATTATCGACAAATAGGATTATGAGTAAACCGGGATTTATCGCAGGCTTTGCGGGCGCGGGGATTCTGAGCGTCCTGATGAAGTTTTTGGGCTACGTCGTCAGATTTTTATCGACGATAATGCTTTACTTCGGCCTTTACGTCCCGTTTTTTTACTTCTTATACGGTCTGATAATTCATCTTACGCTGGGCGTCGTGCTTTTTGACTTTTCGACGAATTCGCAGTTATACCTTCTGGGGCTTTTGCTGTGTCTTGTGAGTTCGGTGATTATTTCCGTAAGAAACATTATTCTGACGCCTCTTAAAAGCGCGCTGAAATTTTACGACAGCAGGAAACGCCCCGAAAAACCGCTCGTTTACCGAAGCGAACTTATGCCCGACCTTATCATTTACGAATACGAAAACCGCTACGAAGTCTATCGCGATTATAACGGCAGGCTCACGTATCTCCGCACCGAGGCAAAGCGATGACGGATTCGTATGATTTCATGACCGACGTCGACGTCGTTCAAAAACCCGCCGCAAAAAAACGCGGCAGAATCTGGGAACTTGACTTTATCCGCGGTTTTCTGATTCTTCTGATGCTTATCGACCATCTTCTTATGACGGTCGATTACTTTTATGGGCCGGAATGGCTGCACTTGTCGCACGGCGCGACAAACGGATTCACAAGGTTTTACGCCGCGGCGGAATTTTATATGAACCACCCCGCGCGCGAAGTGATTCACCCCATCGTCGTGTTCACTTTCATCACCCTTTGCGGACTTTCCACGGGATTTTCAAGGAATAATATGAAACGCGCCTGCACGCTTGCGCTTATCTCAATCGGGATAACGACGGCGACCGCAATCGCGGACTCTTTCGAGCCCGGAATGATAATCCGCTTCGGCATAATTCACCTGCTTGCAACCTGCGTCGCGACGTGGGCGGTTATCGAGCTTATCACACGGCACAATAAGTTCCTGAATTTTCTTTTGGGCATTGCGCTGGGTTTTGTTATCGCGGGGCTTTCGATAAGGTGCGCGTACGACCTTGATTTCCAGTCAAAGGTTGCGTCCGACGCTTTCGTATTCGTCTTTACCGACGGCACTTTCGCGCTGTCACCCGGCGATTTCTGGCCGATTCTGCCGTATTCCGGGATGTTTTTCTTTGCGGCGGCAATCTCGCCCTATCTTTATTGCGACAAGAAAACGCTGAGACCAAAACTTGACGGAAAATGGAACAAGCCCGTCTGTTTCATCGGACGGCACACCCTTATCGTGTACGTCGCCCACCTTGTTTTCATCGTTGCCGTGCTGGAACTTGCAAGTTACTTCGGTTTTCACGAATGGCTTTTTTTGGATATGTTTTAAGTCAAAACGGGCTTTTCAAAGATTTTTTGCATGAAAAAACGACCGCTTTCACGGTCGTTTAATTTTGTTTTGTTAAGCGTTTACGGCGTCCTTTTTCTCAACGTAAGGGGCGGGCGATTTGCCGATTGCAAACGAGATGCAGGTCTTTGCGATTCTGCCTTCCTGCACGTCCGACGCGCGTTTGTTGAGCACTGCGCTGAAACGGTCGGGACGGGACAGGTTTCTGAACACGTGGACGGAGTTTCTTGTACGCAACGTGAGATCGCCGATATTCAACGCACGGCGAAGCGGAGTTTTGTAATCTACCTCGACAGAGTCGATGTTTTGAAGTTGCGTGTCGAAAACCTTAATCGTTATGATATCTTCTTTGTACATAAATTTATGCGTGGTTACCACAAGCAACGTCGACGCGTAGCGAACCGCGCTGTCGCACAAACAGAAAACCACCACGACGGCGCACACGATATAAACCCATATCATGATCTTCGTGTCGACCTTGAACCCAAGTTGCACGCCAACGGCAATGCCGAAAAGCAAAACCGCGATGAGCACGTCACGCATAAAAATGAATGCGCTTTTATGGGTTTTTGCGTAAATTTTCTCACCTTTCGGAAGATGACTTGCAAGGTAATTCATAACAACCTCCGTTATTGTAATGTTATCACAACGCGCGCGCGTTGTCAACGCGGTTTACAGTTTTAATTGCGCGTTGACCGCCCTGACCATATCGGGATCGACTTTAAGAACGCGCCTGTCGTACGTCAGAAGCCCGTTGATTTCGCTCTCAACGTCGGAAACCTGGGTATAAACCGTTGCCGCAAGTCCGTCCTTGATTGCGGGGATAATGAGTTTTTCGTGCAGTTTTTTGTAAGCCGCGTTCAGGGATTCCTTATCTTTGTAAATGCGATAACCGAATTTTTTATTGTTGAAAACGTGTCCCTTTTCCTGATAACTGTATCCGCCGTATTCCGAAAGAAGAACAAGTCGTTTTTCTTTTTTGGGCACTTTGAACGGCGTAAAGTAGCAGTGGATGCTCTTTGCGTCGATGCCCTGATCGTGCCAGCCGCTTGCGCTGTCGACCGTACGCGTCGCGTCGAACTCTTTCGTGCGCTCCGAAAACCATGCGCTGTCGAACTGTCCCCAGCCTTCGTTGAACGGCACCCACATTCCGATGGATACGACGTTGTAAAGGTTGTCAAGCATTTCAAAATATTGCTGCGTGTATTCGTCGCGCGCTTCCTTGTTTTTCCTGTGGAAGAATCCGTACTTGTTGTCGTTGAACATAAAGCCCAAAAACGGCAGAACGGCGATGCACAGAATGTTGTAGTTTTTGCAGCCGGACACCATATCCTGCCACACGATCATTCCGAGTCTGTCGCAGTGATAATACCATCTCATCGGCTCGACCTTGATATGTTTTCTCAGCATATTGAAGCCAAGATCTTTCATTGTTTGAATGTCGTAAATCATCGCCTCGTCGGACGGCGGAGTGAGCATACCGTCGCTCCAATATCCCTGATCGAGAAGACCTTTGTGGAAATAAGGTTTGTTGTTGAGGAACAGGCGTTTTTTGCCGGTTTTGTCGACGCCTTCCGAGAACTTACGCATGCCGAAATAACTTCTGACCATATCGTCGTCGCAAACGACCACGACGTCGTAAAGGTGCGGGTCCTCTGGCGACCAGAGTTTCATATCTTCAATGGGAATCACGACTTCTTTTCCGCTTTCGAAATTCACGTTCGCAACGACGTTATCGCCGTCCACGACAACGATTTCAGCCTTGCTTTCAGGGACTTTATTTGTCGAAACGACAATTTTAACTGCCTTTTCGTCGATATCGGGCGTGATTTTGATTTTTTCGATGAAGGTAAGCGGCGTGCTTTCAAGCCATACCGTCTGCCAGATTCCGCTTTGCGGGGTGTACCATATTCCCGTGCCTTTCAGCGTCTGTTTGCCGCGGCACTGATCGCCGGTATTGCTGGGATCGGTAACGGTAACGTTTATGCGGTTTTTGCCGATGACTATGTAGTCGGTGATGTCAAAAGAAAAGGGATTGTATCCGCCTTTGTGCGCGCCCACGTACTTGCCGTTGACGTAAACTTTCGCAATATAATCCACTGCGCCGAAGTTCAGAATGACGCGACCTTTTATAAACTCTTCGGGAAGGTCGAATTCCCGTTCGTAATACAAAAAGTCGTCGGGCATAACGACGCGTTCAACCCCCGAAAGTTGGCACTCGGGCGAGAACGGCACGACGATTTCTCCTTCAAACGCCGTGGGGATTTCGGTTTTCTTTTTGGAAATGAGATAACTCCAAACGCCGTTTAAGTTGATGAAACTGTCACGCTCGAATTGCGGACGGGGATACTCGGGCAACGGATTGTTTTTATCAATCTTTTCGCCCCACTTTGTGGTTATTTTCATAAGTTTCTCCTTACAAAATATGTAGATTTCTTTTTTATTATTGTTTTATTTTTTCACTTAAAAACAGGATGATGGGCAATCCTTATCCTTGTGCAGCCGTACGGTACAAGGGTGCGCTCGAACGTTTCCTTGCCGTACCTTGCATGGCGGGGCACTCTCCCCGCGCTGTTTTTGACCTCGTTCCAGTTCTGGACGTAGCGCGCGCGATACGTGATTTCGACGGGGGGATTGTCCTCGTCAAACGGCATCGCCGACACTTCCCTTTCCGTCGTTTCTATGACGGTCAAATGTTTTTTATGTTGAAGTTCGGGCAAGGTGCGCCACTGCGAAACCGTCTTGTATTCGTAGTCGCAAAACGGGATTTTGCCGCGCGTATCGCACTTTGCGCGAAGTTTCGTCGCAAAAAGCAACGTTCCTTTACGAAAACTTATCGACTTGTCGGGATTCACGACCGTCGTAAGCGGCATATCGAACAAAAGTTCGATGACGTCGCCCGCTTCGACCTTTTTCTTGAAAGCGATGATACCCTTGTCGCCCGACACGACTTTTTTGCCGTTTACCAGCACTTCAAGGCTCGTGTATTGCGGCACGCGGAAGGAAAACTTGATTTCGGGATTGCCCGACACCGACTCCACAACAATTTTCGACTTGTTTTTGAAAGGATAATCGGTGGACTCGTTCAGAATAACTCTTACGCCCTTGAAAAGCGTCGAGATTCTGCACGGGGAATATACCATAAAGCAAAATCCTTCGTCGGTTTTGTAGCAAAGATTTTCCGTGAATTTCGGGAAACCCTGATGCATATTTGCCGTGCAACAGCCGTAATTGGGTTCCAGCCCGTAAACGGTACCGTCGGAGCGCACGTTGAAAAAGTCGCGTTTTATACGGTTTGCCGCAATGGCGTTTGGCTGCTGGACGTACTGATGCGCCGTATAATCTTTGGTAATCGTTGCGGGAAGCGCGTTGAAGCAATTAAGTTCCAACAAGTCGGCGTAATAAGTGTCGCCCGTTTTTTCGACAAGCGTTTCAAGGCTTCGCATAAACTCGACCACCGTGCAAAGTTCGACGCCCTTTGACGGATTCGTGCCGTCGAGAGTCTCGTCCGACGTGAATACACCCGCCGCCGTGCCGTGATATTTCATAAGGTTTTCAACCGTCCTTTTCGACAACATCACAAGTTCGGGATCGGGACGGAAATCGTTCAACAAAACGGGATATTTCACCGCCATCGCGTTGTTCACGCCGTGCAAAAGCATAAGTTTTCTTACGGTGGGCAGTTTGTTGTGCGCCATGATTTTATGCGCGCTCATCTGTTTTTTTTGCGGCATTGCGCCGTATTTCCGTTTTCTGTCGGCATTTGCGCCCACTTTCGCGCCGAAATTTATAATGCCGCGGCTAAGATAAGTCGAGGCGGGTTTTTTATAACGGAATTTTTCATAAACCGAAAACCAGTCGTACGAGCCGTCCACGATTTTATCGACAAGTTGATTTATCATCTCGTCGCCCGTTTCGTCGAAAAGCCGTTTCATCGGGATAAATTGTTCAAACGACCTTGCGGCAGCCCATACGTAAAAAGGTTGCTCGTCAAGGTTATTGAATTCGTACTTGAAAAAGTTTCTTACAAACGGCGGAATCTGCTTGTCCCCGGTAACTTCGTAATACGACCAGAGCGCGCGAAGCGCAAGGATACGCGGCCACCAGTCAACCGTGCGCGCAGGTCCGAAAAACCCGCTGGCGTCAACCGACGACAGAATTTTTTCAATCCATAATCCGACGCGGTCGATAAGACGGCGGTCGTCCAGAAGATACGCAAGCGAAACAAGCCCGTCAAGGTAATACGGACCGCGCTCCCACGCCTCGCCGTGACCGCCGAGCCACGCCGATTTTTTGGAAACGTCGTCCCATAACTCGTCCAGACGTCCGGTAAGCCCCGTCGCCTGCAATTCGAGTTCCCGTTTGAGCCAGCCCATAGGCTTGATTTCGCCAAGCGGCAGTTTTTGAAGTTTTTCTTTGCTTTCTGCCATAAATTTTACCGTTTCAATTTACCGTTTCAACAAGTATATATATTATATATTCTTTTATGCGCTTACGCAAGCAGATTTTATTATGTTTTAAGGCGCCGCAATCTTCGCGTTCGTTTGACAAACGCAAGATAATTGATTTATACTTTATCCGTATGAAGTACGTTATAGTTCTGGGCGACGGAATGGCGGACGAATATATACCGTCGATTTCAGGTACGCCCCTTGAAAAAGCAAACATCGAAAACGCAAGAAAACTTGCAAAAACCGCAAAAATCGGGCTTGTGAAAACGGTGCCCGACGGGTTTAAGCCGGCAAGCGACGTCGCAAACCTTGCCGTGCTCGGCTATGCCCCCGAAAAGTATTACAGCGGACGTTCACCGTTGGAAGCGCTCAGCATAGGCGTCGATATGAAAGATACCGACGTCGCGTACAGAATGAATCTTGTCACGCTCTCCACGGAAAAAAACTTTTCGGACAAAACGATGGTCGACTATTCCGCGGGCGAAATATCGACGGCGGAAGCCGCGGTGCTTGTCGCGCACATCAAAAAACATCTGGAAACGGACTCCCTGCATTTTTATCCGGGCGTCAGTTATCGCCATTGCCTGATTATAAACCGCGGCGTCGTCGACGACGAAGTTACCCCGCCGCACGACATAACGGGCAGGAAAATCAAGGACTATCTCCCGAAAGGCGTTTACAAGGATTTATTCCTTGACCTTTACGAAAAATCCTATGCGCTGCTTGAAAACCACCCGATAAACGAAAAGCGTAAAAAAGAAGGCAAAAATCCCGCCAACTGCATATGGTTCTGGGGCGGCGGCGTGAAGCCCGCGCTCACCCCTTTCGTCGACAAAACTTCCCTTCGCGGCGCAATGATTTCGGCGGTCGATTTGCTGAAAGGTATCGGCAAAGGCGCAGGCATGGACGTTATCGAAGTAAACGGCGCGACAGGCAACTGGGACACTAATTTCCTCGGCAAGGGAGAAGCCGCTCTCAAAGCCCTTGAAACAAACGATTTCTGCTATATCCACGTGGAAGCACCCGACGAATGCGGACACCGCGGAGAAGCCGAACGCAAGGTTTACAGCATCGAAATGATTGATAAAGACATAATTGGGACGATTGTAAACAGATTGACGGCAAAACACGAAGACTTTGCGCTGATGTTTCTGCCCGACCACCCGACGCCTTGTTCAATCAAAACTCATTCAAGAAATCCCGTGCCGTTTCTTATGTATTCTTCCCGCGAAAAACTTGGCGAAAACAACGACTTCAATGAAAAAACGGCAAAAGACACCGGCGTGTTTTACGCCGACGCACCGTCGCTTTTCAACGATTTCATAAAACTGAAATAACACGAATTTCCAACCCGAAACGATATGAAAAATCCCCACGCAAATTGCGCGGGGATTTTTATCCAGGAGGGACAAATGTTACTATTATTATAATGAAGTTTTGTTGTTATTTTTATTTCTGACTTCTTCGAGTTTTTTCAACTCGGCGTCCCGACCTTTGCAGGAGTTGCAGCACGGGCAGCCCCCGCAATCGTTACAACAAGATGATTTTCCTTTTTTCTTGCGCGCGCGGTTCCAGACGATAACGCCTACCACGAACAGGGCGCATAATATTCCGATTAACGGTGCAAGCCACGACCACATAATATTACTCCTTTGCTTTTCTCATTTTACCTTTAAGGTTTTTGAAAAAGCCGTTTACGTCGATTTTGCCTTTGTTGTCAAGCACTATGAGCGTAATGATTGCCGCCCAGATTGCCGCGAAGATGAACACCGTCCACCACCAGCTACCGATAAGGTAAATCATCATTGCCACGATATAACTCGTGCCGACCCAGAACAGCAAGGTATTTCTGAACGACTTCTTTGAGGGAAGTTCCGCCTTTGCCGTTGCAACTGCCGCAAAGCAGGGGATTGTCAGCATATTGAACGCGATGAACGCGATGAGTCCGGGAACGCCGATGCCGGTTGCTCTGATCATTTCCGTGACTGCCATCAGACCGCCGTCCGCTTCCACGTCGATCATTCCGCCGACTATGCAAGCCGCAAGAGTACCGAACGTCGCGATAACGTTTTCTTTTGCGATAAGACCTGTGATTGCCGCGACCGCGAATACCCAACCGAAACTATTTGCAAGCTGCGAGCCGAATCCCAACGGGGTGAACAAAGGTCTGATAAGTCCGCCGATACCCGCAAGGATACTCTGGTTCATCTGCGTGTCTTCCAGGTAATTCCAGTTCCAGCTGAAATGGCTCATGAACCAGATAACGATTGTCGACGCAAGGATAATCGTGAAAGCCTTTTTGACAAAGTGTTTCGTCTTATCCCACAGGTGCAACATAAGGTTTTTGGGTTGCGGCGCGTGGTATGCGGGCAATTCCATAATGAACGGGGGAACGTCGCCTTTCATCGTGGTCGCTCTCATAAGAAGCACGCAAGCGATTGCGACGACTACGCCCAGAATGTACATACAATAAGTAATTACGTCGGGATTCTTAAGCCCCGTCATAGTTGCGATACCGCCCGCGATTGCCGTAAGAATCGGCAGTTTTGCGCCACAACTGAAAAACGGAATAACCCTGATTGTCGCGACGCGTTCCTTTTCGTCGGCAAGCGTACGGGTGTTGATGAACGCGGGAACGGAGCAGCCGAATCCCATAATCATCGGCATGAACGCCCTGCCCGAAAGACCGAATCTTCTGAAAATTCTGTCAAGGATGAACGCTACGCGCGCCATATATCCGCTGTCTTCCAGAATCGAGAAGAACAGGAACAGCAAAAGAATCTGAGGCAAGAAGCCGAGTACCGCGAACAAGCCGCCGAAGATACCGTCAACGATAAGCCCCGTAAGCCAGTCGGGTGCGCCCGATTTCACAAGTCCTTCGTTGATGCAGGTGCTTAAAAAGTCGGTGAACGTATTGAGAAGGTTCGCAAGGATTACGCCGGGACCGTAAACGCTTTCTTCATATCCGAAGAAGGTTGCCGCGGAAATTCCCGCGCAGAACTCGTCGATGCCCGACACGAATGCCGATTCGTATTCCGTTTCTATGTCCGCGTATCCTTCGACTTCGCCGTCGGCGTTCAGAGTAACCTCGTGAGTCAATTCTTCGTCGGCGTAAATCTTAGTGCCTTCCGCAAGGTTTTTAGCGTCGCCTGCCGAAATTCTCGTGACTTCTCCGAGGCTGTTTTTCCAGTACACGAATTGAGTTGCTTCGATGGTTACTTCCCATTTGCCCTTTTCGTTGGCATAGAATTTTGTGCCCTCGGGCAGTTCCGCCGCGTTTTCGACAAGGACTTTCTTTCCGTCGCCGGTGAATACGAATGGTTTCGCCTCGACCGACGCGAGTTTGCCGTTTTCAAAGGTGAGTTCGGCTTCGTTGCCGTCCGCGTCATAATATTTCACGTTATCGGGATCGTAAGTGTCTTCGGTAACTTCGATTACGTTTTTATTTACGTCATAAGCCACCGCTTCCTTATCGAACACGCCGCCCGCGCCGAGGAACAAAAAGTCTTCCGCAAACGTAAGGTGGAATACCAGAAACAGTATTACAAGGAAGATGGGAATACCCCATACCTTATGAGTAAGGATTTTATCCGCCTTGTCCGAGCGCGAAAGTTTTTCCTTTTGCCTTTGTTCGCTCTTCGTAAGTACGGACGAATAATGCTTGGAGATGTATTTATATCTGCTGTCCGCGACAAGCGCCTCGAAGTCGCTGCCGAATGTGTCGTCGGAGAAAGTCTTTTTGAACTCTTCGACCATAGCCGTCGATTGCGGATGCGCTTTTACTTCCAGCTCGTCAAGTTCCACAAGTTTAATCGCGTGGAATAAAGCGTTGTCGACGCCCTGACCTTCGAGCGCGATTTTGCAGTCGCCGATAAGGTGCATGAGCGCGCTGCCTTCCAAAACGGTTTTTCCCTGACGCTTTTCGTTGGACGCGTCGTACGCGCGTTTCATAAGTTCTTCAAGCCCTTTTTCTTTCAGCGCGGAAATGGGTACGACGGGAATGCCGATTTTCTTTTCAAGGCTTGCCGCGTCGATTTTATCGCCCTGTTTTGCGACCTCGTCCATCATGTTGAGCGCGATGACCATAGGCACGTCGATTTCCATAATCTGAGTGGTCAGATACAGGTTGCGTTCAAGGTTTGTCGCGTCGACGATATTGATGACGCAGTCGGGCTTTTCGTCAAGAATGAAGTTTCTGGAAATGACTTCTTCGGGCGTGTAAGGCGACAACGAATAAATGCCCGGAAGGTCGACGATCGACACGGGTTCGGCGCACTTTTTGTACGTTCCTTCGCGCTTATCGACCGTTACGCCCGGCCAGTTGCCGACGTGCGCGGTCGAACCCGTCAGGGAGTTGAATAAGGTTGTTTTACCGCAATTCGGGTTTCCCGCAAGTGCAAACTTTTTCATGCTTAAACCTCCATCGTTACGACGTCCGCCTCGCTTTTTCGAAGAGTGAGTTCATAACCCCTTAAAGTAATTTCGATGGGATCGCCGAGCGGAGCGCGTTTTCTCAAATACACTTCCGCGCCGGGAGTAACTCCCATATCGAACAAACGACGTCTTATCTTGCCGTCGCCGCCGACAAGACGAATCACACCGGTTTCACCAATCGAAAATTCGCTTAATCTCTTTTCCATATATGCCTCCTATGCAATAAGGATTTTTGTTGCCATTTCTTTGTCGAGAGCGAGCCTACCGTCTTTTACGACACAGATAACACTGCCCCCGCTTGCCGATATTACGCGGATAACGGAATCGATCGTAATACCAAGGTTTTCAAGATGTTTTTTCGTTTTCTCGTCCGCAAGGATTTTCACGACTCTCACGTCCTTGCCGACGGGTGCTACTACCAACGGCATAAGCCACCTCCGAATTATGTGAATATGAATTTTCTTTCATATTTGCAAGGTTAGTATATGCGCTTGAGAATAGTTTGTCAACCCTTTTTAACAAAATCTGAAATATTTTTCATATTTTTTGACGGCGTTTTGTTTTGCTTTTTCATTGAAAATAATGTATAATGTTTCAGAGGTAAAAAATATGTCACAGGAAGTACGCGAGCCGCAACAAAAGCGCTCGATCGACAAAAAGAACAGGATTATCGAAGCCGGGTACGAACTTTTCGCAAAGGACGGCTATTTCAACACGAATACGTCGGAAATCGCAAAAAAAGCGGGCGTTTCCACGGACATCGTCTATGGATATTTCCACGACAAACGCGATATTCTCATCGAGGTGCTGGACATTTACGTCGACAACGTGTTTTATCCCGTGTTTGAAATGTTCGACAAAATCACCGCCCCCGTGGACTTCGATTTTATCATCACGCACTCCATCGACAACGCCGTTACGGTGCACGAAAACAACGCCGCCATTCACGAGGCATTGCACTCCCTTTCGTCCACGGACAAAACCGTGCGCGACAAATTTATGGCGCTTGAAAACGATATGACGATGAGGTTCGTCGCAAAACTCCGCTCTTTGGGCTATGACCGCGAGGATATTTTTGAACGCGTCCACCTTGCGATGGAAACCGTGCAGTCCTACGCCCACGAAAAGGTTTTCGATAAGCACTCTTATATCGACTACAACCGCATGCGTAAAATCGTCATAGATATGCTTGTTTCGCTTTTTAAGAAATAAGAAAAACCGCCGTTCGGCGGTTTTTAATTAAATTAAGTATTATTATTACTTTTCCTTATTTTCTTTTTTAATAAACTCATACAGTTTTTTCGTTTTGTTTTTCCAGAAAATCCTGTAATACGCGCCGCCTCTCGTGAACGAGATTTGTTTTGTGCGGGCGTCGTCAAGTTGTTTTAAGACAAGCCGTTCGTCCTGCTCGAAGGCGTCCTCGGAAATTGCGACGCGGTCTTCCTTCCTGGCGGATAAAAACCTGTCGATCCACTCGTTTTCGGCAGCCCTTCCTTTTTCGATAATCTCGTTTGTCAAAAGCGTGCCGCTGATGAAATAGCGCAGCATTTTTTCGTGCGTCAGCCAATATCCGACGCCTTTTTTATCTTCGCCGTCTTCCGCGACGTGCTCGTTTTTTCCAAGGACGTACGGCTTAAACAAACTTATGCACGGCAACGACGCGCCGGTGACGAAATACACGCTCTCCGCGCCGTCGATTTCCGCAACATAACTTGCCGTCGTCTGGTCGCCGATAACGCCGCCCGCGTGCATACAAATGCTGCCGACTTCCTGATATCCGCGCTCCGCCTTCCCTGCGTGAGAGCGCAAAATCGATATAAACTTTTTAACGTCGGGCGCACCTTCGCCCAGCAACTCCATCGCTTTTACGCGGCGTTCCCTGCCCTTTGCAAATTTCGTAAACAAGGGTTCGGTATAACATTTTACAAAGTTAAAGTCGGCTTTTGACTTGCACCAGCCGTTTTTGATTGCGTTTTCGACAAGCCCTGCGCTGCATGCGTCATAGCTTTCAAGACACAGACAGTTGGATATCTCAAAGAAGTCTTTCACCTTTTTCCATACCCAGTATTTCCCAGCGGTTTCCAGAACGTAAGCGTCCGACGAGTCGGCAATCAGAAAAGAGTTGTGATAATAAAATTTCTTTCCGTATCCGCAATTCCCGCCCTGCGGATATTTTTCGATAAACTCGGTCAGAAAGTCAAGGGCCTCTTTCGCGCTCCTGCACCTTTCAAGAGCCAGGCGCAGCATATCCATACCCGTTACGCCGTCGGTTTTTACGTACTTTTCTTTCGTGAACACCGCTTCGTTGCCGATATTCAGCCCGAACTCGTTGAAGCCGAATTCCGCGCCCCACATCCAACTCGGACGGGAAATCGTGATTTCAAAGGTATGTTCGACCTGCGGCACCGCAACGTAAGTAAGCGCAAGCGTCGGCGTTTTTTGAAGGTCGTAATCCTTCGCCGGGATATGCTGTAAAAATTGCGGCTCGTTGGGACTTCTGTCGCTGTTTTTCGCAAAAAGCATTTTCCCGTTTTTGGTGTAAGCGGGGGTTGCCACGATTGTGTCGCACATAAATGCCTCCGATTCGTTTTATAGTTTATAAGTTAAGTTTACCAAATGTAAACTTGTTTTTCAAGCGATTACAATAAAAAACCGACAGCATTGCCGTCGGTTGTATGCACTATTTTGCCACTACGTTTATTGCGCGAAGTTTTGCGGCGTTTTTCGGATCGGCTTCCACGTCGAAAGAAACTTTTTGTCCTTCTTTAAGCGTCTTGTAACCATCGCCCTGAATTGCGCTGAAATGTACGAAAACGTCATCGCCGCCTTCATCGTTTGCGATGAAGCCGAAACCTTTCGTCGCGTTAAACCATTTTACAGTTCCGATGCTCAATGTTATTACTTCCTGTTTTGATGCCCCGTAGATGTTGCTCTTTCGGAGTAAATATATTTTGCACCATGCTTTTAAAAAGTCAATCTATGCCGTCGTTTCAATCGACGCGCAGTACGTAAAATTTAAGATATTGCGTTTCGTCCATGGAAAGAAGGGACGGGTGGTCGGGCGACTGCGTTCTGATTTCGACAAGGCGCACCCGCCTGCCGCTTTCTTTCGCGCTTTCGACAATCATTTTCTGAAATAGCGTCGGCGTCATGTAGTGCGAGCAGGAAGACGTGACGAGATATCCGCCTTTTTCGACAAGTTTCAACCCCAGAACGTTGATGTCCTTGTATCCCCTGTACGCATCGCCTACTTCCGCCGCACTTTTCGTGAACGCGGGCGGGTCCAGCACGACAACGCCGTACTTTCTGTTTTCCCGTTTTTTGAGTCGCAAGTATTCAAACACGTCCGCGCATACGGCGTTCACGTTCTTAAACCCGTTCAACGCGGCGTTTTCAAGCACCGCTTTCACCTGGATTTCCGAAATATCGACGGCGGTTACTTCCTTTGCGACGGTTGCGGCGTTAATTGAAAATCCGCCCGAGTTCGAGAAGCAGTCAAGCACGGTTTTGTCCTTTGCGTAACGGCGGATTGCCATGCGGTTTTCTTTCTGATCCAGAAAATATCCCGTCTTTTGACCGTTTCTGACGTCAACGTACATTTTCACGCCGTTTTCGGAAATTACGATTTTTTCGGGCACTTCGCCGTACAATACGCCCTGCGTTTCGGGGATGCCTTCTTTTTTCAGCACCTGCGCTTCGCTTTTTTCAAAAATACCTTTCGGGTGAAATAAATCGACAAGGCATTTCACGATAAGGTTTTTCCTTTGCGAAATGCCCAGCGACAAACATTCCATGACAAGCACGTCGGCGTATTTGTCGATAATGAGCGCGGGAAGATCGTCGCTTTCGGCAAACACCATACGGTACGCGTCGTCGAAGCCCAAAGCGATTCTCATATCGTTTGCGGCTTTTATGCGTTTTTTGTAAAACTCTTCATCGTCTATATCGTCGTTTCTGATGAAAATCCTCACGAGAATTTTCGACAAATGATTGATATATCCTTTTCCGATATATTTTTTATCGTGCGTGAAGACGGTGGCAAGACTTCCGTTTTTATCCTTGCCTTTGATTTCCTGCACTTCGTTCGCATACACCCAGGAATGTCCCGAAAGTATGCGTCTTTCTTCGCCTTTTTTCAGATATACTTCGTACATATCAGTTGATTTTTACGCCGTTTTCGGTTTTTGAGAAGGCGGCGTTCATGAAAGCGGTCATAAACTTTTGCATTTTTTCGACGTCGCTCGCGCCTGCGGTTTCCACGCCGGAATGCATCGCAAGCTGGGCGATACCCACGTCGCAGGCGTTCATATTAAGGTCGGCGCTTGTAACGAGCCCGATTGTGCTTCCGCAACGCACGTCGGAATTATTGTAATAATCCTGCACCTCGATATTTTCGTTTTTGAGCAAGGTTTTCACTACGGCGGACGACAAAGCGTCGGTGGAATAATTGACGTGATGCTTTATGACGATGCCCTTGTTAAGATACACTTTTTCCGTTATGTCGCTCTTTTCGGGGAAGGACGGATGCACGGCGTGCGCGTTGTCCGCCGACAGTAAAACGCCGTTTTCCGTCGCAAAGGTGAAATCATCGTCGTTTTTCATAAACGCACGGTTTATCTTCCTTAAAAGCGTACTTAAAATATTTGATGCGGCGCCTTGCTTCGTTTCGCTACCCACTTCTTCGTTGTCGAAACAGCAGCAAACGGCGATGTCTTTCGGGGTTGCATTTATAATCGCGTTCAGCGACGAATACACGCTCAAAAGGTTATCAAGTCTCGGCGCGCACAAAAACTCTGCGCCTACGCCGCCTGAAAACGCGCTTGTCGCCGGCACCACGAAAAGGTCGGCGTCGATAACGTCTTTGTCGGTGAGCGTGGAATACACGTCTTTCGCGCCGCCGAAAAGAGGCAGCATATCTTTTTGCACCGACAACGCAAGTTTCGTGTTCGCGTCGGGATTATGATGAATGGCAAGGCTTGGAATAACGACAGTATATTTACTTTCGACGACTTCGGTTTTCACTTCGCCGCCGTCCGAATATGCAATCCGCCCCGCGACTTTCAACGGTGCGTCCAGAAAAGTATACAGCAAAAGTCCGCCGTACTTTTCGACGTTAAGCCTTTTCCCTTCCGCGCTGTCGATAAGTTTATTTCCTTTGACTTTGAGCGACGGGGAATCGGTGTGGCTTTCCACCACGTTGAAAACGTGATTTTCGCCCGCTTTGAACGCAAACAGGCTCGTCCCGTTTTCGATGACGTAATAGCCGACGTTTTTTTCAAGACGCCATACGTCTTTCATATCAAGTTTTTTGAAGCCCGCTTTTTCAAGCATTTCCGCGCCGTACTTCACGGCGTGATAAGCAGTGTACGATTTATTCAGAAATTCTTTTACGTCCATAAATGCGTCCTTAATGTTTTATAAACACAATATACTATTTTGCGCCCGAAAAATCAACAAAATCGCGGGTTGACTTTTTGCCCGCCGCCGATTTATAATGGACGTATATCGTTTATAATAAGACCTGCAAATAAAAGTCAAGAGAAATGAAGAAGGAAATTGAAAAAATTT